>JFJP01005286.1_pt1 | contig 141111 bp, 115 predicted proteins | sample 431651 | NCBI WGS metagenome assembly JFJP01 (sample SAMN02602958, study PRJNA72255) | Microbial mat metagenome, whole genome shotgun sequencing project. | biome: fresh water; feature: sink hole; material: water; isolation source: purple microbial (photo- and chemosynthetic) mats found in...
CGCCCGGCTGCTCTACCGCGAATGGTTCGTCCGCCTGCGCTTCCCCGGCTATGAACACACCCCCATCGTGGATGGCGTGCCGCAGGGGTGGGAGCGGGTTCCGCTGGAAGCTGCATTGGTCTTGCAACGTGGTTTCGATCTCCCAACGCAAGACCGGCAAGAAGGTGACGTGCCGATCTATGGCTCCACTGGCATCCTGGGTTACCACGACAAAGCCAAAGCGGTTGCACCTGGGGTGGTCACGGGACGAAGCGGAACGTTAGGCGAAGTGCAGTACGTTGGCGAGGACTACTGGCCGCTCAACACTGCTCTCTGGGTCAAGGAGTTCAAGCGGGTAACTCCATTGTTCGCACTGTTTTTGCTTCGGGAAATGGACTTGAAGCAATTCAATGGTGGCGCGTCTGTACCCACACTTGATCGCAAGTCTGTGCATCGAGTTGAAATCGTGATTCCGTCCGCTCCCATGCTTCGATCATTTGATGAGTTTGCGGCTGACGTGTACGAGCAAATCAAAAATCTCAACGTACAAAACCAAAAACTCCGCGCCGCCCGCGACCTGTTGCTGCCGCGCCTGATGAGTGGAGAATTGGCGGTATGAGCCTCGAAGACCAGCACACCGACCTCAAATCCCTGCGAACCGTCACCGGTAAGTCGGCGGACTGGGCGGCGCTGGCGCAAGACTGCGTCTGCTTTGCCAATGGCGCGGGTGGCCGCTTGCTGATTGGCATTGAAGATGGGCAGACCCTGCCGCCCGCCGGTCAGGTGGTGCCGCCCGAGGTGCTGGACCGCCTGCGTAAGCGCATGGGCGAGTTAACCGTGAATGTGCAGGCACTGCCCAGTGTGCAACGGGCGGCCAATGGTGGGGAGTTCATAGAGCTGGTGATTGACCGCGCGCCCAGCGTGGCATCCACCAAAGATGGCCGATATTTCCTGCGCGTGGGTGACACCTGCCAGCCGGTGCTGGGTGACGATGTGCTGCGCTTGGCCAATGAGCGGCCCGGCAGACCGTGGGAGGCGATGGACAGTGGCGTGCCGCGCAGCCAAGCGGATGCCGACAAGCTGTCAACTTTCGTACAAGGCATTGCGGCGTCGGGCCGGGTGAAAGAGTCGGTCAAAGAAAAAGGTGCGGATGCGCTGCTGACGCATTACGGGCTGGCCCAAGGTCCAATCCTGACGCGCCTGGGCGTGCTGCTGCTGGGCAGCACCGCAGACCGTCGCGCTCTGGGCACCGCCCCGCTGGTGCAGGCCATCAAGTACGACGAGCACGGCCAGAAAATCAATAAATGGGTGTGGGATGACTGCGAACTGTCACCCGTGGAACTGGTCGATGCCGTGTGGCGCGAGGTGCCTGATTTCCGCGAGAGCTACGAGGTTGCCGAGGGGCTGTACCGCCGCAGCGTGCCTGCGTATGACGAGAAGGTAGTGCGCGAGCTGCTGGTCAATGCGCTGGTGCACCGACCCTACACGCAGCAGGGCGACATTTACCTCAATTTGCACCCTGAGCGGATGGAAGTGGTGAACCCTGGCCGCTTGCCTCTGGGAGTGACTCCGCGCAACATGTTGCACGCCAGCCGCCGCCGCAACGAGGGGCTGGCGCGGGTGTTTCATGACCTGGGCCTGATGGAGCGCGAGGGTAGCGGGTTTGACTTGATTTACGACCGGCTGTTGTCCCAAGGCCGCCCGGCACCCGTGCCAGAAGAAGGCGCGGACTGGGTCAAAGTGACGATCCAGCGCCGCATTGCCAAGCCCGACGTGATGCGCCTGCTGACCGAGGCTGACGCCCGTTTTCAACTTACGCAGCGGGAGCGCATCACCTTGGGCGTGTTGGCACAGACCGAGGGCATGACGGCCCGGGAACTCGGAGCTGTGTTGGAGGCGGATGGCGGAGATGATTTGTCCGTGTGGTTGGGTCGCTTGGTTTCTACCGGGCTGGTACTCACCACGGGCAAGACTTCGGGCATGCGTTACTTTGTGGCACCCGATTGGCTACGCGGGGCAAAGCTCGACCGCAAGACGACGTTGAGCCGCATCACACCGCACCGCCTACATGCCCTGATATTGGAAGACCTGGCGCGGTACCCAGAATCGTCCAGTGCCGACATCAACCGGCGCATTGGGGTGGAGATTTCGGCCAAAACGGTCAAGCGGGCCTTGGACGATTCAGTGGGTACCGGAGAAGTGGCCTATTCCGGCGACCGGCGCTGGCGGCGTTACCGTTTGACGCTTGATAGTTCTAAAGGACAAAAGGGAGGGTAGTTTTGATGAAATCTATTGACCTTGAGCCATGCAAACCCTCTAAGTCATTGATTTACTTGGTTTTTTATAAAGGACATACTGCGCATTTGTCCTTTATCCCTCATATCTTTGTCCAATAGAACCCATGGCCTACACCGACATCAACAGCGAAGACCGCCTTGTGCAGGCCACCTTTGCCGAGCATTTGGAAAAGACGCTGGGCTGGGACAGCGTCTACGCCTGTAACCAGGAAACCTTTGGCCCCACAGGCAGCCTGGGCCGTACAAGTGAGCGCGACGCAGTGCTGGTGCGCGACTTGCGCTCTGCGCTGATGCTGCTCAATCCACAGCTGCCCTCCCCGGCCATTGAAGAGGCGATCACCAAACTGACGCACCACGACTTTTCACGGTCGCTGTTGCAGCACAACCAGGCGTTCCATGCTCTGATCCGCGACGGTGTCCCGGTGAGCTACCGCAACGCGCAGGGGCAACTAAGCCACGCGCAGGCAGCGGTCATTGACTTTCGCAACACGGATAACAACCGTTTTCTTGTGGTGCGCGAACTCAAGCTCACCGGCCTTCGCACCCCCAACTACAACCGCCGGGCCGACCTGGTGTGTTTTGTGAACGGTCTGCCGTTGGTGTTTATCGAGCTGAAGGCGGTGTACAAAAACATCCGTGCCGGGTTTGACGGCAATCTGCGCGACTACATGGACGAAAGCGTTATCGCCCATGCCTTTCACCACAACGCATTTTTGATTGTGAGCAACGGCCACAACGCCCGCTTTGGCTCAATCACCGGTACCTGGGAGCACTTTGGCGAGTGGAAGCGCCTGCATGAAGCCGATGTGGGCAATGTAGCTGCCGAGGTGTTGCTGAACGGCATGTTGGCCAAAGACCGGCTACTGGACATTCTGGAAAACTTCATTTTGTTTGACGCCAGCAAGGCCGGTGCCGTGCGCAAAGTGGTGGCGCGTAATCACCAGATGCTGGGTGTCAACCAGGCCGTGGCGTCTGTGGTGCGACAAGAAGCGCTGAAGAGCGAATTCCCAACTGGCAAACGCCTGACCCATCGCACCATATCGCTGCCCTATGCAGACTCCGACAAGGCCGCCAATGAACCGCAGATGGCCTACCCCATTGCGTCCGAACCGCCGCCACCGCAATACCTGCAAATCATCGAACGTGCGCACCCGGACCTGGGCCGCCTGGGTGTGGTGTGGCATACCCAGGGCAGCGGCAAGTCGTATTCCATGGCCTTCTTTGCCGAGAAGGTGCGGCGCACGGTGCCGGGCAACTTCACCTTTGTGCTGATGACCGACCGGGACGACCTGGACAGCCAGATTTACAAGACCTTTGTGGGCTGTGGCGTGGCCGATCAACAGACACCCCGGGCCAGTTCCGGGCGAGAACTCCAGCTGTTGCTGTCAGAAAACCACCGCTATGTATTCAGCCTGATTCACAAGTTCAACCAAGAAGTGACACCTGACGCGCCCTACAGCGAGCGCGACGACATCATCGTCGTGTCCGACGAGGCGCACCGCACACAGTCCGGCAAGCTGGCCCGCAACATGCGCATGGCGCTGCCCAATGCAGCCTTTATCGGGTTCACCGGCACGCCGCTGTTCAAGCACGACCAGCTGACCAAGCGCATTTTTGGCGATTATGTGTCGCGCTATGACTTCAAACGTAGCGAAGAAGACGGTGCCACCGTCAAACTGGTGTATGAGAACCGGGGTGAGAAGCTGGGCCTGGCCAAGCTGGACCTGAACGACCGCATTTCTGCCGCAGTGGACGCTGCCGACCTGGACCCGGACCAGACCGCCCTACTGGAAAAGCTGCTGGGCAAGGACTACGAAGTCATCACCGCCGATGAGCGACTGGACCGCATCGCCACCGATTTTGTGGAGCATTGCAGCACCCGCTGGGAAGCCGGTAAGGCCATGCTGGTGTGCATCGACAAGATCACCTGCGCCCGCATGCTCAAGCTGATCGGGCCGAAGTGGGCGGCCAAGGCTGCCGCCGTGCGCGTGGAAGCGCAGGCCAAGCTGGCGGTAATTGCAATCGCCGCTGATGACGAAGCCCGGCAGGTGCTGCATGCGCAGCGCGACCGGCTGGTAGCCAAGGCGACATGGATAGATGAGACCATCATCGAGCTGATCATCAGCGAAGCCCAAAACGAGGTGGCCGACTTCAAAAAGTGGGGTTTTGACATCATCCCCCATCGCTCCGTGATGAAGCTGGGCTTTGAAACCACAGACGGACAGCGGGTGGATGTGGAAACCGCGTTCAAAAACCCCAAACACCCGTTTCGCATTGCCGTGGTCTGCGCCATGTGGCTCACCGGCTTTGATGTGGAATGCCTGTCCACGCTGTACATCGACAAGCCCATGCGGGCGCACACGCTGATGCAGGCCATTGCCCGCGCCAATCGCGTGTACCCTGGAAAAGACTTCGGGTTGATCGTGGACTACAACGGCATGCTCAAAAGCCTGCGCGAAGCCCTGGCGCAGTACGCACTGGGTGACGATGGTGGTGATCCTGAAATCGTTGCCCCCATAGAAGAACGTGTCGCTGCTCTGGCGGATGCCATAGCAGTGACCGAAGCGCACCTGCGCGGGTTAGGCTTTGAAGCCGGTGCGCTGATGGGCACCAAGGGGTTCACCCGAATTCAATTGCTAGCCGATGCGGTGGAGGCGGTTTACACCAACGATGAATCCAAACGCCGTTATGAAATCTTGTGCCGCGTGGTGTTCAGCCGGTTCAAGGCGCTGCTGGTGGAGCCTTCCGCTTTGATCTATGCCGAGCGCCACGACAATCTGGAAGCCATCTACAAGAAGTTGAGCGATCGGCGCGACACGGCGGACTTGAGCGAGCTGCTCAAACTACTGCACCGCATCGTTAACACGGCCATTGCCTCCCAAGGGCAGGGTGGCGATCAAGCCAGTGGGTTGACGGTGGACCTCTCGCAGATCAACATGGAAAAGCTGCGTGATGAGTTTGCCAAAAAGGTGAAGCGCAAGGCCACGGTGATTGAAGACATTCGCCAAATCGTGGAAGAGAAGCTGGCCCAAATGCTGGCAGCCAACCCGCTGCGCATGAACTACGAGAAAAAGTACCAGGAAATCATCGCCGCCTACAACCAGGACAAAGACCGTGCCACGGTGGAAGACACCTTCGCAAAACTTATGCTGCTGGACGCCAGTTTGAGTGAAGAAGAGCGCCGCGCTGTGGATGAGGGTCTCAGCGAAGAGCAACTTGCCCTATTCGACCTGGTGCGCCGTGGTGACTTGACGAAGGTGGACCGCGAACGGATCAAGCAAGCCAGCAAAGAGTTGTTGGCAGGCGTGCTGGCGGTGATTGCGCCGTTAGACCGCTGGACCGAGAAAGAGCAAACACAGGCCGAGGTGGAAACCTTCATCCTGGACCACGTTTACCAAACGCTGCCTGAGCCACCCTATACGTCCAACGATAAAGCGGAAGTGGCGCAGTTGGTGTACCGGCATATCTGGCAGCAGAGTGTGCGGGATCAGTTAGCGGGTGGTAGTCCTCAATGACTGCCTCGCGGCCTACAACTTTTTCAACTCGTTTGGTTGCGACCATTGTTCTGGCGGGTAGGCGCTCTGCGCCCATGGCAGCGCAACCAACACCATTGCTGACCTCTTCTGAGGCTCTGTAGTGTCGGCCACCCGACATCACCGCTTACAGTTTGCCAGCAGGGTGGTGTTGATCAGTGCGCACAGCTCGGCTTCGCTATGCGCAGGCGCGGAGAGTTTCATCGCCAGTGCTTCGCAAGTGTAATTTTGTGCGCTGGAGCGCAGAGATGGTGTCGGCTCGCTTGCGCCTCGCGCTGGATCAGCCGTAGCCTGCGGCTCGGCCTGGCGGCGCGGATGTTCGTGGCAGTTGTGGTGCTCGCCCGCTACGGGACCCACTGCGTGGCCCTTCGGGTTTACATAGGGTGCTATTGCCTGCAGTGCCCGCCAGTCGCTACGCTAAAGCTTCGCTTGGTGCCGGACACCGCTTCGCGCCCGTCGGGTGCAGGCAACGAACTTTTTGTTAAGTACCGAGCCTAGGCCGTGCCTGTCAGCCCTTCACCTTTACTGTGCGCTGACGCGCACACAGGTGTGCGGGCCGCGGCACTCATTGGCGTTCGTGCTGGGTGGGCTTTAATCAGAGCGCTGCGCGCTAAGTGGGGGCAACCCCAAACCGCCGGGAGGTAACAGGGAGGTAAGAGAGCGGGAATACTGGAGATGCTATCGTTTTAGCAGCATCAAACCCAATGAGATAAGCCCTCGTGAGAGGGCTTATCTTTTTCACTGGCGGAACAGGCGGGATTCGAACCCGCGGAGGGTTTTACCCCTCGCACGCTTTCCAGGCGTGTGACTTAAACCGCTCATCCACCGTTCCAGAGCCTTGGATTCTAACCCGGTATTAGTCGTGACCGACCGAAGCGGCAACAAAAAAGGGCACTCCTTCGAGTGCCCTTCATGTCGTATTGTCCCTACAAAGGGACAACAGACTTTTTCTGATTAGCGAATGACAGCAAGTGTTTCCAACTTGCCGGCACGCACGGTTTTGAGGGTCAGGGCGCCGTTCTTGATGTCGCCTTTTTCATCAAAGGAGATTGGGCCAGTCACGCCCTTGTAGTCTGCAGTAGCTGCCAGCACGGGCAGGTACTTTGCGGGATCAGACGAGTTTGCCTTCACCATGGACGCAACCATGATCTTGACTGCGTCATAGACATAGGGTGCATACACTTGCACATCCGCGTTGTACTTGGCCTTGAACTTGGTCTTGAACTCTTCCATTCCAGCCTTGGCTTCGCCTTCTACGCCGCCAGCTTCTGCGCAATAAACCTGGTCATCTGCAATGGCGTCACCACCGAGTTTCACCAGCTCTGTGGAGCAAATGCCGTCGCCGCCCATGAACTTGGCCTTGATACCCAGCGACTTCATCTGCTTGAGCATCGGACCCGCAACAGCGTCCATACCGCCAAAGAACACGACATCAGGCTTCTTGCCCTTGATGGTGGTCAGGATGGAGTTGAAATCGGTTGCCTTGTCGGTAGTGAACTCTTTGGCCACCACTTTGCCACCGGCGCCTTCGACAGCTTTGGTGAACTCTTCGGCGACGCCCTGACCGTATGCAGTACGGTCATCAATCACAGCAATCGATTTACCCTTCAGTGTGCCAACTGCATACTTGCCCAATGCACCGCCCAACTGGGTGTCATCGGCCACGAGCCGGAATGCGGTCTTGAATCCCTGGCGTGTGTATTTGGGGTTGGTCGCGGAGGGCGAAATCTGGGGAATGCCAGCGTCGCTGTAAATCTGGGAAGCGGGAATGGTGGTGCCGGAGTTCAGGTGGCCCACAACACCAGCCACTTTGGCGTCGGCAAGTTTCTGCGCTACGGCCGTGCCCTGCTTGGGATCAGCGGCGTCATCTTCAGCCATCAGTTCCAACGTCACCTTCTTGCCGTCGATCATGACGCCCGCTGCGTTCAGTTCTTCCACAGCCATGCGCGCGCCGTTCTCATTGTCTTTGCCCAAGTGCGCGATAGCACCGCTGGTGGGACCCACATGTCCAATTTTGACAACGGCAGCAGCAGGAGCGGCCGGTGCGGGCGCAGCGGCAGGAGCGGCAGCCGGTGCAGGAGCCTCTTCTTTCTTGCCACAAGCGACCAGCAGGGTTGCTGCGGCCAATACCGTCAATGTACTTTTCACCTTGAATTGCATAAAAACTCCAAAATTTAGGTCAAAAAAAGACAACGTGAACAAAATTATTCAACACCCGACACGATAACCGAGTTTTGCCCTTTCCAAATTAGCTTAGCGCTTACTAGGGTCAAAAAGTTGGTTTGTAACCGAAACTGCAGCATTTCCCGCTGCCGATTGAGCATCTTGCGATACACGGATTTCACCCAGGATCATTTCGATATCCGAACGCAGACGCGAAGTGAGATCGGATCTGTGCTCCAGCAGCACCTGCTCCACAAGCGTCCGAATCCTCTCCTCGACACTTGGCATGATTTGCTGCAAAACACTGTCGACTGATGGATAAGTGTTGTTATCCTGCACGGGTTGCACAGGTTGCACAGGCGCGGGGATGACAACTTGGGTCAGTGTCGGTAACGGCTTCAGTCCGCTCTTGCTGGTTTTCATGGGTTGGCACCCTTGAGCGCCAAGTCATGGCGAGCGATTTTGTAGCCCGCCAGCGTGTATTGCCTCCATCGCTCACGCGCCAGCGAGCGGTCCGCGTCTTCCAAGCCAACGACTTCAATCAGCCGCTCAAAACGCTCGTAGCCGGCGGGTATCACACTACCCAGATTGACCAATACCTGCCGATTGACCGAGTTGTCTGTAGGCATTTGCGTTAACAGTACCGGCGAGAGTTCCCGCAGCGATCCTTGGTCCGCCGCCGTGCAATGGGGTACAAAATCGGTACCCGAAAGCGCCCACAATTGGCTGCTCAAAAGCCCCGTGGTGGAGATGTCTGCCACCACCTCGACCGTCGCGCCAGCATTCACGGCCTTTCTCAGCAGCCGGCAGGTATAGGCAATTTTGTCCGGCGCACCAAAGTGAAACGCGACCGCGGTCACTTGTTCTCGGCACGTGCCAACAGAAACTCCACGAGCAGCCCTACGGGGCGACCGGTTGCTCCTTTTTGTACGCCGCTTTTCCAGGCAGTGCCAGCGATGTCCAGATGCGCCCAGGGGAATTTGGACGCGAAGCGCTGCAGAAATTTCGCTGCCGTGACCGCGCCACCGGCGCGACCTGCAACGTTGGCAACATCAGCAAAATTGGTTTTCAGCCCTTCCGCGTACTCTTCATCCAGCGGCATCCTCCAGCAGAGGTCCTGTGCAGCATCGCCAGCAACTGCGAGTGCCTTGCCTAATGCTTCGTCCGAGGCAAAGAGCCCACTGCGCACGCCTCCCAGTGCGATCATGCAAGCGCCAGTCAATGTCGCAACGTCGATTGCTGCACTGGGTTTGAATCGCTCGGCGTAGGTCAGTGCATCGCACAAAACCAGTCGACCTTCCGCATCGGTGTTGAGAATTTCGATGGTTTGGCCACTCATGCTTTTCACCACATCACCAGGCTTGACGGCCCTCCCGCTCAGCAGGTTCTCGCAAGCCGGGATCAGGCCAACCACATTGATGGAGGGTTTCAACACGGACAACGCGCGGAAAACACCCAGCACGCTGGCTGCGCCAGACATGTCGAACTTCATTTCGTCCATCTCGGGGGCTGGCTTGATGGAAATACCGCCACTGTCAAAAGTAATACCTTTACCGACCAGCACGGTTGGCGCCTTTGCTTTCGCTGCGCCGTCGTAATGGAGCACGATAAAGCGCAATGGCTCGTCGGAACCCTGCGCCACAGCCATGAAAGAGCCCATCCCCAACTTGGCAACCTCTTTGGGCCCAAGAACCTCGCATCGAATCTTCGTGAGTTTGGCCAATTCCTGCGCCGCTTGCGCTAGATGCGTCGGGGTTGCGTGATTCGCTGGCCGATTCGCCCATTCCTTGGCGACCTCCACGCCCTGAATGGTCGCCGCAGTGCGTTGAAAAAGAGATTGCACTTCCGCGACATTGGTCGTTGCAATGATGGCTTTTTGCAGCGTACGCCCTTCCGGCTTGGACTTTGTTAGCGTATAGACATAGGTTGCATCGGCAATGGCCAGCATGGCGGCGCGAACCGCTTCTTCTCTTGCCGGCTGCGCAAAACACACCATGACCTTCTTGAACAGAGCTGATTTGACCAGCGGCGTCGCCGCCATCATCGCAGCACGCACATCACGTGCAGAGCCTTCCCCAGCCCCAACGAGAACGACGCGGGTCGCGTTCGCCTGCACTGGTTTGTAGAGCGACAACACCTTTCCGGGTTTGGTTTCCAGATCGCCAGACTTGATGGCGGCGGCGACGAGCTGCGACAGATCATCCTTGCCCGCCTTAAAAGTCTGGGTAACCAACACCAGCAAGGCGTCGCACTTTTCGGTACCCGCGCCGACCAGTCCAAGAGATTTCAGTTCAAAGTTCATAATTGCGTTTTTCCTTCGCTTCAATGTTATTCCATTCTTCACTCCGCAAGGAGCTTGCACGTAGTTTCGGCGCGACTCTGGTCGTACTGGTAACCGTAGTAGTCACAACGGTACTGATCCGTACCTTGGGGGAAGCCTCACGTGGCAACTTTAACCCAAGCGATGTGATGGTGGTGATGGCATATACCGTGTTGTCGGATATGCCAACGCTTTTGTCGATGTGCCTGTTCATTGCCATTTTGAGTGTGCTCAATCGGATGTTTCGCGACAGCGAGATGGTGATCTGGTTCGGTAGTGGCCGCGGACTCACTTCACTTATCAAGCCGTTGGTGCGATTTGCCTGGCCAATCTGGATCGTCATTCTGGCCTTGGCATTCTTCATTTTGCCGTGGTCATTTGGGCGCATTGAGGACTACCGGGACCAATATGAAAAGCGCGGTGACCTTGCGCGTATCGAACCCGGGCAGTTTCAGGAGTCGTCCGCGGGCGATCGGGTTTTCTTTATCGAGAAGAGTACGACAGGCTCATCCATCGGCAGCAATGTCTTCATCGCCACCCATGAGCCAACCAAGGAAACGGTCACGTCGGCACAGAGCGGACGTATCGATGTTATCGGAACAGACCGCTTTTTGGTACTCGAGAATGGACAGCGGCTGGAAAAACGCAGCGACAAAAGTGACTTGATCGTGAGTTTTTTTCAGACTTATGGGGCCCGCGTGGGTGCTGATGATCCTTCCGCCCGCAGCTACGTCCCCACCAACTCCATAGCGACTCTGGCGTTGTTACAAAGTCCGAGCAAACCGAACTGGGCGGAGCTGTCATGGCGCGCCGGTCTTATATTGGCGGCGATCAATTTTGTCCTTTTGGGTTTGGCCACCGCAGGTGTCAACCCGCGCGTGGGTCGTTCCGCCAACTTAGGTTTCGCGTTCATGACATTTGTCGTCTACTTCAACCTTTTGGGGCTGGGCAAAAGCTGGATCCAGTCAGGACAGGTGCACTTTGCGGTGTTTCTGGTGGCGCTGCACGGCGGAGCGCTGTTGATGGGGGTGCTGCTGCTGGCCAAACGCCATAACAACTGGGAAATCCGGTTTCCCAAGCGGTTCAAGGCCGCGCCTCCTGGAGCGGCGCTTTGAAAACCATCCGGCGTTTGTTTTACCGTGAAATGGTGCTGGCCATACTGATGGTCACACTGGGTTTCGCGGCTTTGTTTTTTTTCTTTGATTTCATTGAAGAACTTCAAGCTGTGGGTCGCAATAGCGACTCTGGCTACAAAATCCCACAAGCTTTGGCCTATGTCGGCCTCATGGTGCCAAGCCATCTGTATGAGCTGCTGCCCATCACCGTGCTGATTGGCACGATTTTCGTCATGTCGCGCCTGGCGCAAAGCTCCGAGTTCACGATCCTGCGAACCAGTGGTCTGGGGCCGTGGCGGGCGCTGCGCACCCTGCTGGTGCTTGGGCTGGGTTTCGTACTGCTGACGTTTGCCATTGGTGACTACCTGGCACCGCTTGCCGACAAGACAGGACAACTGATGAAATCACGCTATCAGGGACGCATCACGGTTGGAAAGACTGGCGCCTGGTTAAAGGAAAGACACCCCTTAGGGCACGTGGCCGTGAATGTAGGAGCAATGGCGCCTGACGCCAGCATGCGGGATATTCGAATCTTTGAGTTTGACTCCCGCGGCTACCTCGTCTCAACCATACGCAGCACAAGCGCCCAGTTTGAAAGCGGCGACGCATGGACACTGCAAGACGTAGAGCGGACCGAGTTTCTGAGTGTCGAAACCCAGACCAACTCCGTCCAGCGCGCATCGACCGCTTCGCTACGCTGGCCCACCCAGATCAGTGCCGAAATGGTGGCTGCGGCGGTTCTGCGGCCGGAACGCATGGGAACCATTGACTTGTTCCAGTACATGCGGCATTTGCAGGCCAACGGCCAATCAGCGCAAAAATACGAAATCCAGTTCTGGAAGAAGGTTTTTTACCCTATGAGCTGCCTGGTGATGGTGGTTCTGGCGCTGCCGTTTGCTTACTTCCATTTTCGGTCCGGCAGCATCACCACCTACGTATTCGGTGGTGTCATGGCGGGCATCAGCTTTGTACTGCTCAACAACGTTCTGGGCGATCTGGGGATGTTGCGAGGCTGGCAGCCATGGATTACCGCTGCACTGCCGGGTTTCATCTATTCCGTGGCATCGCTTACCGCATTTACCTGGTTGGTCTTGCGGCGCTGACATCGCTAAACAGCAAATTCCGGCATAATGAATTTCATCTTTAGTTGAAATTCGATATGAACCTTCACCAGTTTCGATTTGTTCAGGAAGCTGCACGGCGCAATCTCAACCTGACCGAAGCCGCCAAAGCGCTGCATACCTCCCAGCCTGGGGTCTCCAAGGCCATCATCGAACTCGAAGAAGAACTCGGCGTCGACATTTTTGCCCGCCACGGCAAACGGCTCAAACGCATTACCGAGCCCGGGCAACAAGTGCTCAAGAGCATTGAACTCATTCTGCGCGAAGTCGGCAACCTCAAGCGTATCGGCGAGCAGTACAGCGCTGAAGACAGCGGCACCCTCTCCATTGCAACCACCCACACGCAGGCCCGCTACGTGCTGCCGGAAAAAGTGGCGCAATTGCGTGCCGCCTACCCCAAGGTGAATATCAGTTTGCACCAGGGCGCACCCGATCAGGTCGCGCGGATGGTGATTGACGAAGTAGCCGAAATTGGCATCGCCACTGAATCATTGGCCGACTACACGGAGCTGGTGACACTGCCCTGCTACGAATGGCAGCACATGCTGGTATTGCCTACCGACCATCCGCTGGCACGCAAGGAGCGGATTGCGCTGGAAGATATTGCGCAAGAACCGCTGATTACCTACCACCCGTCGTTCACCGGCCGCACCAAGATTGATCAGGCTTTTGCTGCCAGGAAGCTAGAGCCACGGATTGCCTTGGAAGCGATTGACTCCGACGTCATCACGACCTATGTGCGATTAGGCCTTGGCGTCGGGTTGGCGGCAGAAATGGCCGTGCGCGACATCGCTGACGACGGCGGTAAAGGGGGCCTGGTCGTGCGCCCCGCTGGCCATTTGTTTGGTCAGAATGTGGCGCGCGTGGCCTTCAAGCGCAGCGCCTACTTGCGTAACTTTGTGTATACATTTGCCGAGCTGCTCAGCGACCGTCTCAATCGCAAGCTGGTGGCGCGTGCGATGGATGGGCACACGGAAGACTACGAGTTTTGACTACGCGATGAACAGCGTCGCCGGCGTCTCCAGATAACTCCGAATCACCTGCACGAATTTGGCAGCATCAAGCCCGTCGATTACACGATGGTCAAACGATGAGGATAGATTCATCACCTTGCGCACCACAATCGCACCGTGCAGCACCACGGGACGTTCCATGATGCGGTTGACCCCGATGATCGCTACCTCCGGGTGATTGACCACGGGAGTGGTGACGATGCCACCGAGTGGCCCGAGGCTGGTAATGGTGATGGTGGAGCCACTGAGCTCCTCGCGCGTGGCACGGCCACTTCGGGCCGCCTGCGACACACGCAAAATTTCTGTCGCAATGGACCACAAGCCCATGTTCTGCACGTCACGTAAAACGGGAACCATCAAACCGTTATCAGTTTGCGTCGCAATGCCCAAGTGCACCGCTCCATGGCGCGTTACAACGCCCTGGTCGTCGTCGAAGCGGGCGTTCATCTGCGGAAACTGTTGCACCGCCAGCACCACGGCACGGGTCAACAGCGGCAAAATCGTGAGCCGCTCACGTTTGCCACTCCATTGGGTATTGAGCCTCTCCCGCAAGGTCTCCAATTCTGTGACATCGACCTCCTCTACATAGGTGAAGTGTGGGATGCGCCGTTTGGACTCCTGCATCTTCATCGCAATCTTGCGACGCAAACCTATAACGGGAATGCTCACATCTTCGGGTGGTGTGCTTGCACTGGAACCTTCCATGGGACCGTTGCGCTGTGGTTCAAACCTTGCCAGCCGCTCGACGGGCGCATCGGACGGATGCGCCACACGGTAGGTTTCCAGGTCACTGTGCATGATGCGTCCCGCAGCGCCCGTGCCAGACACCAAAGCAAGGTCCACGCCCAATTCCCAGGCGCGGCGGCGTACCGCGGGCGACGCAATCGGTCGATCCTCGCCCGGTTCTGCGCTGCGCATCGGTCGGCTGGGCATCGCAGCTGGCGCTGCGTGCTCACGTTTCAGTGACTTCTGTGGCTCGGCAACTTTCTGTTCCTGCACTGGCACGGGAACACTATCGACCGCCTTCTGGTTACCCGCGCCCTGCACTTCCAGCCGTACCAACTCGGAACCCACGGCGATGGTCTGTCCGACCGTTCCACCCAGGGACACCACGGTACCGGCGACCGGTGAAGGCACTTCGACGGTGGCCTTGTCGGTCATGACATCGGCAAGTACCTGGTCCATGGCGACCAGATCGCCCGCCTTCACGTGCCAGGCAACCAATTCCACCTCGGCAATACCTTCACCGATATCGGGGGTTTTGATGATGTAAGTTCCCATTACGCCTCCACTGCACGTTGGAAAGCAGCACCCACCCGCGCTGGTCCGGGGAAATATGTCCACTCCTGGGCATGGGGATAGGGTGTATCCCAGCCGGTCACACGTTCGATGGGAGCTTCCAGATGGTAAAAACAATGCTCCTGCACCAGCGCGAGAAGCTCGGCTCCAAAACCACAGGTGCGGGTTGCTTCATGGACCACCACGCAGCGCCGGGTCTTCTTGACCGACGCGATGATGGTATCGAGGTCCAGCGGCCAGAGACTGCGCAAGTCGATGATCTCCGCATCAATGCCGGTTTCACGCGCGGCTGCTTCGCAGACAAAAACCATGGTGCCGTAGGCCAATACCGTGAGCTGGTTTCCCGGTCGGTACACACTGGCGGATTCCAGCGGCACCGTGTAGTAGCCCTCGGGCACCTCGCCCAGCGCATGCTTGGACCAGGGCACGACTGGATTCTCGTGGTGTCCATCGAACGGTCCGTTATACAGGCGTTTGGGCTCCAGAAAGATGACCGGGTCATCGTTTTCTATCGACGCAATCAACAGGCCTTTGGCGTCATAGGGGTTGGATGGCATCACGGTACGCAAACCACACACCTGCGTAAACAGCGCTTCCGGACTCTGGCTGTGCGTTTGCCCGCCGTAGATGCCGCCACCGCAGGGCATCCGGATGGTAATCGGTGCAGTGAATTCGCCCGCCGAGCGGTAGCGCAGTCGGGCCGCCTCCGAGACGATCTGGTCGGACGCCGGGTAGAAATAATCAGCAAACTGGATTTCCGGCACGGGACGCAAGCCATAGGCCCCCATGCCCACTGCGACGCCAACAATGCCGCCTTCGGAAATAGGCGCATCAAACACGCGGGACGTTCCGTACTTCTTTTGCAAGCCTTCGGAGCAACGAAATACGCCGCCGAAGTAGCCCACGTCCTGCCCAAAAACGACCACGTTCGGATCGCGCTCAAGCATGATATCCATGGCTGACCGCAGCGCCTGGATCATGGTCATTGGTGTCGTATTCATATGCTTCCCCCTGCCTGTTGCAACTGGTCACGCAAGTGGGGCGGCATGACCTTGTACACGTCTTCGAACATGGATGCCGTGTCGGGAATGTGACCATCAAGCAGGGTACCAAAAGCCTCGGCCTCCTTTTGTGCCGCGCTGACTTCGTTTTCCAGTTCCTCCACCAGACTTTGGTGTTGTCCATCGGTCCAGACCCCCAGTTGCAGCAGGTGTCGTTTGAGCCGATCGATCGGATCGCCCAGCGGAAATTGCTTCCAGTCATCCGCGGGGCGGTACTTGGTGGGGTCGTCGGAAGTCGAGTGGGGACCGGCACGGTAGGTGACCCATTCGATCAGGGTTGGACCCAGATTCCCGCGCGCTCGCTCAGCGGCCCAGACGGATGCCGCGTAGACCGCCAGAAAATCATTCCCGTCCACCCGCAATGACGGAATTCCACAACCATTGCCGCGCGCAGCGAAGGTAGTCCCCTCCCCGCCAGCAATGGCCTGAAAGGTGGAAATAGCCCACTGGTTGTTCACCACATTGAGAATCACCGGGGCACGATAGACGTGGGCAAAGGTGAGCGCCGTATGGAAGTCCGACTCGGCGGTGGCGCCATCGCCAATCCAAGCCGACGCAATCTTGGTGTCATTCTTGATGGCCGATGCCATCGCCCATCCCACTGCCTGGATAAACTGGGTCGCGAGGTTGCCAGAAATCGAAAAGTAGCCAGCGCGGCGCACCGAATACAGCACCGGCAGCTGCCGCCCTTTGAGCGGATCTCGCGCATTGGACATCAGTTGGCAGATCAATTCCACCAGCGGAACATCGCGCGCCATCAGCAGGCTCTGCTGGCGGTAGGTGGGGAAACACATGTCACCGTCGGCCAGGGCCAGCGCGTGGGCCGAGCCAATCGCCTCCTCGCCCAGGCTTTGCATATAAAAAGACAACTTCTTTTGCCGTTGCGCCATCAACATGCGCCCATCGAAGATGCGCGTTTTCAGCATGGTGCGCAATCCCCGCAACAGGATGGCGGGTTCAATGGCAGCGGCCCACGGACCGACCGCCTTGCCATCATCGTCCAGCACGCGAATCAAGCTAAAGGCAAGGTCGGCGGCCTGGGACGGCACGACATCAAGGGGAGGTCTGCGAACCGTCCCTGCAGCAGACAAGTGCAGATAAGAAAAATCGGTAGCAGAACCGGGCCGTGCCGAGGGTTCGGGGACATGCAAGCGCAAAGGCTCGTGTGGGGTCATGGGCGTATCTCCAGGCAGAAGGATGGTCTGCACAAATAGTCGCTGATTTGATTCCAACGCACAACGGGTAGTCAAGCGCCGACCTAAAATTGTCTCAGGCTACGGGATCTCCGCCGCCTGCCAGACGGGCTATCGTAACGCACTTTTTTGTCTTTCCATGAACCCACTCGTATCGCGTCTGCCGCATGTTGGCACCACCATTTTTTCCGTGATGTCGGCTTTGGCGCAGGAGCACCAGGCCGTCAATCTGGGCCAGGGGTTCCCGGACTTCGCCTGTGATCCGGCATTGCTTGACCATGTGAATGAGGCCATGCGCAACGGCCATAACCAGTACCCGCCAATGCCCGGCGTAGCCGTCCTGCGCGAGGCTGTTGCTACAAAAATTGAAGCGCTCTACGCACGCCAGTACAGCGCTGCGAGCGAAATTACCATTACGGCCGGGGCGACCCAGGCCATCATCACAGCGATTCTGGCGGTGGTGCATCCGGGCGACGAGATCATTGTGCTGGAGCCCTGCTATGACAGCTATGTTCCCAATATTGAGCTTGCTGGCGGAAAAGTCATCCGGGTGCCACTGACGCCCCAAACCTTCAGGCCCGACTTCCACGCCATTGGCGCGGCCATCAACGCCAAAACCCGCGCCATCCTCATCAACTCACCGCACAACCCCAGCGCCACGGTGTGGTCGAAACAGGACATGCTGCAGCTGGAAGCGCTTCTGGCACCCACCGATGTGCTGTTAATCAGCGACGAGGTGTACGAACACATGGTCTTTGACGGAGCACCGCACGAGAGTGCTGCACGTTATCCCGGTCTGGCTGAACGCACGTTTATCGTTTCGAGTTTTGGCAAGACCTACCATGTCACCGGCTGGAAAGTGGGCTACGTGGCTGCGCCGGCCGCCCTGACGGCCGAGTTTCGCAAGGTGCACCAGTTCAATGTGTTTACCGTCAACACACCCATGCAATATGGTCTGGCGTCCTACCTGGCAAACACAGTGGCTTACCTGGAATTGCCGGCGTTTTACCAGCGCAAGCGCGATCTGTTCCGCGCCGGTCTGGCACACAGCAAACTCCGGTTACTCCCCTGTGAGGGCAGTTACTTCCAGTGCGTGAATATCTCAGAGGTGAGCGACCTCAGCGAGGCCGACTTTTGCCAGTGGTTGACCAGGGAAAAGGGCGTTGCGGCCATTCCGGTATCTGCCTTTTACGGCAGCAGCTTCGACCAGCGGGTCGTGCGGTTTTGCTTTGCCAAGCAGGACGAGACACTGCATGCTGCCCTCGGTCGCCTGCAATTGCTATAGAAATAGTAGCTGGTTACGCTTTCCAGACGGGCGCTACAACCACTTTTGGTTCAAATTTTCAGGCGCTTTTCAATCAGCGCCCGCCCGCCGGGGCCAGTCATCAGCACCAGGGCTGAGCCGGGCGCGATGGGGTGGTCGTCTGCGGGATTGAAAAACCATTTGCCATTCTCATGGGTGGCCAGAACCAGGTAATCGCGAGAGCGAGGCAGCAATTGCGCAAGCGGGGTATTTTGCATCGCCGTCGGTGTGATGACTTCTTCCACCCGCAACCCTTCATCGCTGTGCAGCATCTGGTCCATAAAGCTGACCACGTGCGGGCGCACCATCACCGAAGCTATGCGCATACCGCCAGCAAAATCGGGCGACACAATTTCATCGGCCCCGGCGCGACGCGCTTTCAGCGAGTTGCGCACATCATGCAAGCGCACAACGACCCGTGCATTGGGGTTGAGCATCTTGACCGACAACGAAATCATGATGTTGTGGCTGTCGTCGCCGGTCACGGCAAACACGCCGGCCGCATTGGCCAGGCCGGCTTTGTGTAATGCCACGTCGTCGGCAGCGTCGTCATGCAGGTACCTGGCATTGGGATGCAGTTCCAGCCAGTTCTCCAAAACGTCACGGTTGTTCTCGATCACAACGAATGGCCGCTTGGTCTTGAACATCTCACTCGCCACGTTGGAGCCGACTCGACCGATGCCGCAGACAATGTAGTGCCCGGTGATCTTGGCAATTTCCTTTTCCATGCGCTTTCTCCTGAGACTGGCGTTGAGATCGGAATCGATCAAAAAAGCTACGAAGTTGGAGAACAGATAGCTCGTGGTTCCGATACCGATGATGGCGATGAACACGGTGAAAAGCCGCCCCATCGGATGACCTTCCAGGCTTACCACCTCGCCATAGCCGATCGTGGCCACGGTAATAAAGGTCATGTAGAAGCTGTCGACCCAGGTGGCGTTGGGGCTGCCAATGTGCCAATAGCCGACCGTACCCACCACGGTGACGGCCAATAAAAGCAATGATCCGTAGACTAATCCGGAAAAATGCCGGCTGCGGATGACTCTCTTTTTCAAATCGTTGCGCCCTGAAGATCGTTACCGGCAAATTGTAGACAACCAGTTGGACCCAAAGTCAGACAACTTCCCGTTCAGGTTGATCCGCCGTGGGGTTCTGGGAAGCACCAGGCAACGCAGGTTTTGGCGCGCGCCGGGCACGCTCCAGGGTGCGCGCTACATCGTGCGTGTCCATCCCGTACGTGTCTGCAAATGCGTCCATCGTCTGGCCGCTGGCGGTAAACGCTCGCAGCAGGGCTTCACCACGGGCCGCACGCTCCTGCGATTGCGCCAGCGCCTCATCGAGCAGTGCATTGGCGGCAGGATCTTTGCTGTGCACCAGGGCCGCGTAATCCATGCCAGTCAGACCTGAATCTTCAAAGGCTTGAATGACCCGCTCCAGGAGCTTCGGACGCAAGTCTTCCTTGCTACGCATCTGTCTGCGACGAAACACCTCCAGCAACGACTGGTAGATGTGTTCAGGTGCCATGGGTTCCACCGCCTGCCCTTGCAGATCATGGCGCTGCTGCCCCGAGGCCACCGCCGTCAAATACCGGGTAGAGCGGGTGTGCAGAGCCAGCGCGGCCTTGAGCTGGCTGCGCTCGCACAGGTCCGGGTGTGCTTCGAGCAGGTCCTGGAAAATACCGCGCTTGAGCGGCAAAAAAACTGCGCCAAACAAGTGGGGATACAGCGCTGCCAGCTTGTCCAGCAGCGGGAATACGTCAACTTTGGCAGGCTTGGGGGCTTCGACAGTGGGTTGTGATTCGGTCATAGCCCTCCATCATGCCTCATCTCACTCCCCAAAAGCCCGATCCCATCGCGCCAGGGTGCGATTCAAAGCAATGTGGCATCGGGCAGAGATGGCTAGGAGCTTTTGCGTCCCAATTGCTGGGGGCTAAAGGCGAAGTAGCGAGATTCCGCCCCGCCTCAGCCGGAGAAAATTGTGCCGAATCGGGTTATAGCGCCCGTAGAACCTGCGTGAGCTGCTCCTATTTTTGCTGCGCTGCGAAATGTAATTGGGTGGGTCGCCAAGTGTGCCGGGGCGGCAGCGACTGCGGGTGTTAACGAAGAGCGGCTATCGGACTTACCCAGTTGAGTGAAAGCCGAGACCTCACGATGTGAGCGTCAGACAAATACAGAAACGACTCTAGCTTGACGCGATTACGTACCGACACGCTGAGCGCTAACGAAAAGTGGTGCCGGAGTCAGTGATTCGACCAAGCGGTTCGATCTTCGAGGAGACGCACAGTGAAGAAACTTTTACAAACAGCCGCACTTTTGGCTGGATTTGGCGGAGGGGTGGCTGTGAACTGGGCGCTTGCGCAGGTGCCCGCTTCCGAGGACCCACTTCTGGTTGCGCCAGCGCACTATAAAGTTCGCTTCGAAAACGATCGGGTTCGCGTACTGGAAGGCTTTGACGCCCCTGGCGTGAAGATTGCCATGCATGGGCATCCTGACACGCTTATGGTCGTACTGTCATCTTTCAAGCGCAAGCTTACCCTGGGAATCGGGCGCGTCATTGAGACTGAGTCCGCGCCGGGCGATGTGAGATGGATGCCTGCGCAATCTCATGCGGGCGAGAACATCGGTAGTACCGAAACTCGGGCGCTTATTGTCGAGTTCAAGGCGAAAGTTCGCTGACAAGTGCTGTAAAGCGCTTGGCAGTCCAGTTCAACTCCATTCTTGAGTCGTTCATGGCATTCGGCATGGTGCATCAATCATTCACCCGGAGCTTGAGTAAGTGGACGCTCTAACCGCCAAATCCGCCTTGGAAAGTTGGCGCTGGTGGCTCAGCATGCCTTTCTTCATGCCACTGCGGCGTGAACTTTTCGGGTGTTTACAATTTGCAGGAAGTCAACATCCATACAGCCATCTATGCTGATTCATCCCGAGTTTGACCCTGTTGCCTTCCAAATAGGTCCCATTTTGATTCGATGGTACGGGTTGACCTATGTCGTGGCCTTTGCCTTCGTGCACTGGCTTGCGCTTAAGCGGATCCATCATCCTTCATTCAGCTCCCCATTTTCGGCAAAGCCTTGGGAGCGCAGGGATGTAGAAGATATCCTGCTCTACGGTATGTTTGGTGCGGTTGTCGGCGCTCGGCTTGGCCATTGCCTGTTCTACAACCCGGTTTACTACTTTTTCAATCCATTGGAAGTGTTCGCCGTTTGGAAAGGTGGCGAGAGTTTTCATGGTGGGCTGATCGGGGTGATGCTTTCCCTCGCGTGGGTTGCCCATCTGCGCAAGTGCCCTTTTTGGGAGGTCGGTGATTTGGTCGCCCCATGTGTTCCTCTCGGGCTGGCCAGCGGGCGTATGGGCAACTTCATCAATGGGGAATTATGGGGACGGGTGACATCGCCGGACTTGCCATGGGGAATGGTTTTTCGCGGAGCGGGGGATTTGCCACGCCATCCATCGCAGATTTACCAATTCCTTCTCGAAGGCTTACTGCACTTTGTGCTGCTGTGGCTCTACGCCAGAAAACCACGCAAGACGGGTCAAGTGTCGGCGATGTTCTTGATCATTTACAGCGTTTTTCGTTTTATTGTCGAGTTTTTCCGTGAGCCCGATGCGCATCTGGGCTTCCTTGCGCTGGGTTTGACCATTGGTCAGTGGTTGTGTGTGCCCATGCTCATCGGCGGGGCGGGGCTCTGGTGGTGGGCGCATCGGCGAAATACTCCGCAAACAGTGTCGCTGCCTCGATCATCGCCGGATCGTCCCGTTGAAGTCGGCCGCTAAGCCGCTGTGTCGCGCTCGCTCACCAGTCGACCACAGCGGAGCCCCACGTGAAGCCCGCGCCGAACGCAACCATCGCGATCTTCATGCCTTTCTTCAGCCGGCCGGACTCTACCGCTTCGGCCAGCAAGATTGGGATTGTCGCTGCAGTGGTGTTGCCATAGCGCTGAATGTTGGACACGAGTTTGTCGTGCGGGATCTTGAGTTGATCGGCTACGTATTGGTTGATGCGTAGATTCGCCTGATGAAAGAAAAATAGATCTATTTGTTCGTGCGTGAGGCCTTTTTTTGAGTATGCAGTGAACAGTGCGCCGATCATTCGCTCGACCGCGTTGCGGAACACGAGCTTGCCGTCCATCTGCGCAAACATCATCTCGGGATGCACCTGGCCAACACCCTGCTCATCGAGCGGAATGAAAGGCTTTTGCCGAGTGTCCCAGATCTTCTGCGTCAGCACGTCTGCGTGGCGGCCGTCGGCGCCAAGCCACCAGCCACGCACGCCGCGGTCCTCGTCGGTCGCGCTGACAACCACCGCGCCGGCACCGTCGCCGAACAACGTTGCGACGGTGCGACCCCGCGTCGAGAGATCAAGCGCATGAGAGTGCACTTCGGCACCCACCAGCAGCACGTGCTTCACGTTGCCCGACTGCACCATTGACGACGCCGTTGCGAGGCCGTACAGAAAACCGGAGCACTGATTGCGAACGTCCAGAGCCGGTACAAACGTGGCGTCCGCACCGTCGCATAGGCCTAGCTTACGCTGAAGGTGCACGCCCGAGCCGGGGAAGGAGTGCTCTGGCGACAGTGTCGCGAACACGATCATCCCGATGTCGTGCTTCGAGATCCCTGCATTTGCGATCGCCTGCTCCGCGGCGCACACCGCAAGATCGCTGGGACCAACGCCATTGTCGACGAAGCGACGCTCTTCGATGCCGGTGCGCTGGACGATCCACTCGTTTGTGGTGTCGATGTTGAAATCGTTGATGAGTTGATCGTTGCTGACGACATTTGGCGGAACGAAAAAGCCTGTTCCAGAGATGTAGGCATTGGGCACAATTGCACTCCTAAAGGATTTTCACTATCGATGAAGTTGGACTTATGGCGACAAATTATGACTGTCGTGATGACCGTATGCAGGTTTTTTGTTTTCGAGTTCTGCAAGTCGCCGCACGTGCTCAAACACCATTTCGGTTGTCGCCAAAGGATCCTTTTGAGCTTGCGCTTTCAGATCGCCCACGCGCAGCGGTGCCCCAAAACAAACGTTGATTGGTAGTGAAGGCAGGTCGCGTCCGCGCCTAAACTCCAGCACGAAGTCGCTCGAGAGGCCATGAATAAAAACCGGCAAGACTACAACGTCAGGGGCACAAACTGCCAGCAACTGCCCCAGTCCTGGCTTGCGGGGCAAAAATTCATAGGGGCTTGGGTGATGCGAGCGTGTCCCCTCGGGATGCATTCCGATGACAGCCCCTTTACCCAAGGTGCATGCCACTTGTTGCATTCCCACTTTATTTAGTACGCGCCGGCGATCGTCTCGAAACACGGGTGGCCACATGGATGCTCCGGCTACACCATAGTTGAGCAGCACCCCCAACGGGTTGGTGTAATAGAAGCTTGAGCGAACCGGGTAGGCGACGCGCGTCAGCAAACGCGTACGGAACTTCAAGATTGTCGAGATTGCAAACATGTCAAAAAACGACCGATGGTTACTCACCAAAATGATGCCACCGGGTGCATCAAGCGTTTGAAGCGCGTCAAGCCCCGAGATTTGCCAGCGCTTGGCAGTCATCGCATGTATCCACGCCGCATTCAGCCATCCGGAGAAAAAATGCAGGACGCGTCGAAGCCAAGGCAAGCGGTTAGTGGCCTCAAGCAGCGGAACCGAGATGCGCTCAAATCCTCGCAACAGGTGCCTGGGCATCGGGGGCATCGATGGAGTAGTCATTGTTGAATATGATGGTTACTAAACTCAACTACAGACATCATGGGTTCGCACCCGTCATTGGCGCCAGAACATGAAAAAAATGCTGCAAGACCCGTATGTGAAGACTGCTGTTGCTGATATACGCTCGTTTCTCGCTGAGAACCGTCGCGAAGTCATTATATTTTTCACAGTACTTTACGTTCTGATCGCCAATAAATATCTGGGACAGGTTGATGGCCTATTGGGTCTGCTGAAACTCATCGGTGCGGAAAAGTTATTGGTAGTAGCGATTGATACGTTTCAATTGTCTGCGGATGCCCACTTTTATTCGCTCCTGTACTGGGGCTGCGTCTTGTGTTTTGACTATATGGTCATTCCATGCCTGGTTATCGTGTTTGTATTGAAGGAGAGGCTGAGCAATTTTGGACTTCAATTTGAACTGGGCAAGCGGTTCACTAAATATTATTTCTATTTTCTTGTACTCGCCCTTGCTGTGGTTTATCTGGCGTCGAAATCCCCAGCTTTCCAGGCCAAGTATCCTTTTTATAAGATCCATGGCGTTGCGGAACTCAACGCCAACTTCTTCATTTGGGAGTGCTTATACATATCCATGTTTTTTTGCCTGGAGTTCTTTTTTCGGGGCTTTATGGTCAAGGGCTTAAAGAGTAAGTTCGGCTTGTGGTCAATATTCATCATGACGGTACCGTATTGCATGATCCACTTTGGCAAGCCACTCGCCGAAACGATTGGTGCCATATTTGCGGGATTGGCCCTGGGGTATATCAGCTATCGCGGAAGAGGCATACTGGCCGGCTTCTTTATGCACGTTACCGTGGCGTTGTCGATGGACGGCATGGCCTTGTGGCAGACCGGTGTGTTATCTCGGTAAGCGGGAGGCAGCCTGCAACGCGTCGTAGGTGGATTTTCTTCGTTGCAACCAACTGTATGCCAGCAACAGCGCGATGGCACCCCAAATCACTTGGCCCACCAACGTGGGCCAACGTTGGAAAAATGTGCTGGTTGGCTGCGTGTGGTACGCCACTTCAAACAACCCGGACCATTTTTGTTTAATGGGCGACAGTTCGAGCAACTCACCATTTGCCAACGCCACGCTGGAAATCCCTGAATTGGTTACGCGCAACATGGGCACGCGAAACTCCACCGCGCGCGCCATCGTCATGTAGGAATGTTGATAAGGTTCTTGCCAATGCCCAAACCAGGAGTCGTTGGTGATATTCACAATGAAGTGCGCCCCCAAATCAGCCCAGTTTCCGGACAACTCGGGAAACAGGCTCTCATAGCAAATTTGAATTCCGAATTTGAGCTGGTTCAATGCCAATAATTCTTTGACACCCTGGCCCGCTGCCATGTTGCCAATGCGTGGTAAATAGTTGCGAATCGCCGGGAATTCCTGTTCAAACGGCACGTATTCGCCAAACATGATCAGCTTGGATTTGCTGTAGTGCGGTGCCATGACCTGCCCCTCTGGGCTCAGCACAAATACCGAGTTTGTCTTCAATTGCCGCCCGGCATCCCAGCCAAACGCACCGGTAAGCAGCCCTACGCCACTACGCTTGACAAATTCGCTCAGCTGATCGGCGATCTCATCCTTTAAGTTCGGATCGCTCAAAATGGTGGGAATCGACGTCTCCGGCCACAGCACCATATCAATTTTTCTGTCTTTGAACTGCTGCAACGCTTCTTCGGATTGGTGAATGTATCGCTTCAATATTTCATGGCGAAATTCGTCACCGTACTCGGCGGCCAGTTTCTTGTTGTTTTCGATATTGGTTTGGATCATCAGCACATTGGCCGACGCATCTGGCTGCGGCAGCCGCGATTGCAACCAAACGCCCAGAACATTGAGCAGCAAAAATACCACAACTACCGATCCCGCCAGCACTTTTCCGAAGACCGCTTTGCGTTTTTGCCACGCCAGCAGCAAGGGCAGATTCGCCAATACAGTCAACGTGCTCAAGCCTTTAAACCCGATGTACTCGGCCAATTGAAACACCGGCAGTCCGGCCGAGAACCACGTATAGCCAAAATTCGAGTCAAACAAGGTGACGGAATAGGATTCGCACAGGACGGTGATCAACGCCATCCAGAACAGCGACAGGCGTGATGACCATTGGAAATGGCGCTGCCACAGGAACCACAGAACACCGGCAATGGTTATATACAGATGCCCAACCAGACAAAAGCCCAGCATGCCGAGCACCGAGACTGGCCACGACAGGTGGGCAAACTCGTGCAGCGTGTAGGCAACCCAGTTGTAGCCGATCAGCGTAAAGACAAATCCGCACGTGATACCGCCCCAAAACACCGCTTTGAGACTTTGCTGACGTGACCAGTACAACCATAGCGGTACCAGACAAAACAGGTTGGCCCATGGCGGAAATGGGATATAGCTTGTGCCGACCAGCACGCCGGCCAGCACTGGCAAGGTCAAGGACTTCCAAACGAAAGGCACGGGGCTGGATTGCATGGAACAGTCGCTTTTTCAACAAGGATCAGTGCGACTTGGCATCGCAACTTAGGTCGAGGCGCAAATCCTTTATGCACGGACATCTGTCATGGCTTCCGACAGATGCTGTTGATCGTGCTGCGACCAGGATGGGCGGCGCAGGTTGCCTGTTGCGCGGCCCCGCCGGGCTGGTCTCAACGCAATGGACTTGCTCTGAGTCAGCCCAGCCGCATCGTGTCAGCGAGACGCTGGGTTAAGCAACTGACGCAATCAGGGCTTCCAACCACCTCGAAATGTGGTTGCCAGTTTTTTGACGTCGTCTTTGTCAAGGCTGCCATCGCTGGTCATCGTGGACAAGGTGTTGCTCATGCTGCCGAGCAAGGTCGAAGTCACCACACTGCCATTGGCCAAGGTCTCCACAGCGGCAGAAGAAGTCTGCAACAAGAGCTTCGCAGCATTTTCCAGTTGTGCCTGTTGGGTTGGCCCGTAGTTGGCATCGACCGCGGCATTTGCTTCTTTGGTGGTCAAGGTGATCGGCGTAGGAGTTTGCACTACGCTTGCCAGCACACGTGTGACCTGTACGGCAGAAGCCACAGCCACTTCCTTTTGCAGGGCTGGGCTCAGGCTGGTGGCGGAGGTGCCGACAGGCACCAGCATATTGAGCGCCGCATCGCCGGCTTTCACCAGCGTCATGTAATTTGGGCTGATACCGCCAGTGGCCGCAGCCTCGTAACCGGCCATACTATAGACGCCGTAGAGCTTGGCATTGGAATCCGTGGAGCCATTCGCCACGACGTTTAGCGACGCGCTATCCATGAGAGCGTCTTTTGCGTAGGCTAGCCCAAGGGTTTGCACCACATCCTTGTTATAGCCTGCGGCGGCCAGGACCGCCGAGGCCTCACTGATGGCCTTTGCCGCGTTTCCGCTGGCGAGAGAGGTATTCGCGGTGGCCAGGGCCTTGGTTTGATCTGCCGTCAGGGTGGCGGACGGCAACTGGGTATTGATAGGGGCGCCAATTGGCACCGCTTCTTCGTTGGCGGCGCCGCAGGCCCCAAGCAGGCCGGCCACCAGTAATGCCGCCCACGCGCCGGGTTGCCGCAGCGGGAAGGTGATGTGTCGGCGAAGCGTCAAAGTGGAGTTCGTCATGTCTAGTTCCTCTCTCTTAAGAGCCGGCGCCGGTAAGAGCCAGCAGTTGCCCGATCGCTACCGTGCTGATGGAGGTTTGTCCGCCAAACGTGATTTTCAAGGAGACGGTGGCCGCCGTCCCCGGGTTGGCGGAACAGGTTACGGAAGGCACATCCTTGTCAGTGTCCGTTACTTTGCATTCAGCGGTTGCTTTTTCGACGAGATATTCGACCTTGTACGCCGCGCCGAACGTCGAACCTTTGGCGTTCAAAGCAAAGGGCTTCCCAACTTCGAGCCTGCCGGTGGTAGTTCCAGGCACGAGCCTGGCGAGGGGGGCAGCGGCTACCGTGATGGTTGCTGACGAGCTATTCAGCGTAGTGCCTGCTGAGTCCTTGAGGGTGCCCTGCAGGGTGTATTCGCCGGCTGTAGGCAGAGCAGAGGCGGCCACCGTGACGGTTCCCGAGGTGGTTTCGTCCGTCGTGCAGGTGGTATTGCTGGGAATGCTGGCATTGCTGCAGGTGGTTTCGACCGTAGTGGTTGTGACCGTGGACTTATTCAACAGCGTCCAAGTCACTTTCTTGGCTGCTGATTTTAGCGGCGCGTGGGTGTACTCGGCGCTGAACGCACTGCCGATGACAGCCGTTGCCAGCGGGTTGGTTATGGCAATATTCGTGCGACCATCCTTGATATTGAATTTGGTCGTTGTCGGCTTCAGACCCCCTCCAGCGGTGATGGTCATCGACGAGGGGGTCGTACCCTTGGCAGCCAGTTTGTCATACAGGATGGTATTGAGAGGGATAACTACTGTCTGACTTCCCGGTGTACTTGTACTAGACGCTGTTGTGACGCCCTCCAAATCGCCAACGCCTGTCTTTGAACAGTTCAGGTTACCAAGCGGACAAGTAAATGTTCCTACGTCGGAATCATTTATCTTTATTGCGTATGTGGGGTCGTCAATAGATCCGCTTCTCATTTGGCTGACCAACTGATACTGACTCGACTCATCGACAACGGTGTAAGTTGGTGTGGAGGCCGCGGCGGCGGTGGGTTTGGCCGGGGCGGGGTCATCACCACACGCCCATAGCGTCCACCCGTACATCAACGCCAGCGCATAGATGAGCACAAAGCGAAATCCTAAGGGTTTCTGTCGTAGCAGCGGCATTTTCATGGCAAGAGTCCTGTCTGAGTGGATTGCGCTACGAATGTATCAAGCACAGGCCAAGCAAGCCTTAGCGGGCATAACTCAGTAGCTTGGGATCGATATTACCGCAACGTTAGTCTTGTGTGAGGCTGCAGCGTTGTTTTTTTTTGACTGGCCTATAACGAAAGCGTAAAGCTAAATTGCAGGGTTGGGGTCGTGGACAAGGTGTTGCTCATGCTGCCGAGCAAGGTCGAAGTCACCACACTGCCATTGGCCAGGGTCTCCACAGCGGCAGGTGAAGACTACACCAAGTGCCTCGCAGCACTTTCCAGTGTGCCGCAGCAAATGAGATCGGGTGTAGGGCAACCCCGCTCTGGCATAGGCTTGGCGGATGGTCTTGCGTACGAGATCAGCGCCAACGGGTTCGTCGCCTGGTGCAGTGACGCGCACGAAGACCGCACGGTTGGTGGTTCTGGGGCGCTCCTGCTTGAGGTAAGCCGCGATGGCCTTCCCTGTGGTTGCTGGAAGCGGTAGAACATCTTCGCGGCCGCCCTTGGTGTGGCGCAGCGTCACGGTGGCTGCGCGCCAGTCAATATCATCCAAGCCGAGTTGGGAGACCTCGACGCTGCGAAGACCCAGATCGAGTGCAAAGCGCACGATGGCGTCGCCGCGTCGCATCGAGCAGAGCATTGGCGGCAGCATCTTTGCTGTGCACCAGAGCCGCGTAGTCCATGCCCGTCAGACCCGAATCTTCAAAGGCTTGAATGTCCAACAGCGGGAATACGTCAACTTTGGCAGGCTTGGGGGCTTCGACAGTGGGTTGTGATTCGGTCATAGCCCTCCATCATGCGTCATCTCACCCCCTAAAAGCCCGATCCCATCGTGCCGGTAGGCGATTCAAAGCGATGTGGCACCGGGCAGAGGCGGCTGCGGGTTTACGGCGAGGTGACGGATGTACTTTTTGAGTGTGTTTCGGGGCTTGGTGTATATCAAGCAAAGCTTGATTGCCGTGCCACTCGTTGTTCTGGTGTCGGTCTGCATGGTGGCTCCAACTCGGGCAGATGAGCCACTCCAAGTCCAAAGATACGATGATGCTGACGACTTTTTGCCGTCAGCTGAAAGAAAAGACAAAGATGGCCCTCGGGAAAGATGGCATCCGGTTCATGGAGCGCACGTCATCTAGTGCTGCATGCAAAGCAATATAGGACTACGGATGGGGCAGTCCGTCCAATAAGCTCTTGTATTTTTTATCTACAAAGGTTGCAATTGCTTAGGGAGCAGTGCGGCCGCTCATCCCGAGTGCTTTGCCGACGGCCCAGCTGTTTAGCCGATGGCGCAGCGTCGTGCGCGTCAGGGTGAGTGATTCAATGTCTAATGGAGCCAGAGTCAATGAGCGATAGCCGTCTGCGGTGACAAGCACGGTGTCGCTGTGCCGGTAGCCGCCGACCCCCTGTTCGTACAAGCCAGGCTCTATGGAGATCACCATGTTCTGTTGCAGTACGTGCGTACTGCCCTCAGCAATCCATGGTGCCTCGTGATTGCCCAAACCGAATCCGTGTCCGCATCGGTGCAGACGGGTCTGAAATTCGGCGAACCCGGCGTCGCCCAGGAACCTGTTCACTGCAGCGTCAATCTCGGCACACTCCATGCCGGGCCGAATCAGGGCGAAGGCGATTTTCCGTGCACTTTCAATCAAGCAAAACATGTCGCGCTCGTGCGATGTTGGAGTCTGGGTGAAGAAGGTCCGCTCGCTCTCAGCTGCGTAGCCGTTTACGCGTGTGAGGACCATCGCGACATGAGGCCCCCCGCGTAAACGATCCGTCAGTCTGGGTACAGAGTGCGGCTCGGCACTGATCGGGGCGGGCCAAGCGCCCGCAATGACCTTGGTTGCCAGCGCATCCCAATCGGTCACCTCACGTATGATTTTTCTCTGCAGCGATTGGCTCGGCATATAGGTTTCTGCTGCACTCGCACCGTTCCAGGCCTTGCGAAGAATTTCGTTGACGCCCCAATCCGCATACCGTGCGGCCCGCTCGATCTGCACGATCTCCCCACGGGACTTGACCATGCGCAGTTCACCGATGGGGTCAGACGCACGTCCGCCGGACTTAAGCAAAACAGCAGCAACGCTCAGAGGTGTGCTGTCATCAAAACCAAAGCTGGATTCGCTGAGGTTGGTGTTCAGCAGCTGTTCGGCCCACCCTTGGCCAGGCGGCGCTGGGAACTCGCGGTATGTCAACACACAACTGGCTTCGATCCCCCATGCCTTACCCATGTGATCGCGCTCCATTGCGGGCACCAGCATGCGGCGCGAGCCGTCAGCGCCGATGATGAGGAAGAACGGACGCTCCAGCGGCTCGAAAGTAGCCCCCGTCAGATAAAAGATGTTATCGGTGGTGGTCGCAACAAAGTGGTCGAGGTCTGCGCTGCGAATCGCTTTGACCAACGCGTCATGTCGACGACTGTATTCGATGATTTCTAAACCATTAAAGTTGCGATTCATAGCGTTTCCTTAGGTTGCGAGCGTGGCCGTGGTGACAAGTACGCCGAAGCTGTTGATAGCGATGGCGGACCAACGACTGGCCGCACTGGCGTATTCGTTTGCGTTGCCTCGAAGGTGACGGTAGACGCCGCCATAGGCAATGAGAAAAAGCATGGCCACCAGCGCAGCATTGGCGCCGGGAACTTGGTAATGCCGCAAAGCCGCGCACGCGGCGTACAGGGACATAGTCAACAACCCGCCGCGTGGATCTACGGGTGTGAGCGTTCTGCCGGTTCGTAGGCGATGGGCCCAACTCATCAGGTTCGCCCCTGCCCCAAGCGCAACATAGAGCATCTGCAACGAAAGCATCATGCGGCGGCTTTGTGACCCAGCCGCGAGCGTGCCGGGTGCGTCTCCGGTGTCATTGCAAGTGCTAGGAATGTGACCGCAGCGCCGATCGTCACATAGAACAGCGGAGCAAACGTCATGCCCTTGCTGAGCGCGAGCGCATTCACAGCGGGCGCCATCGCGCCGAACACCATAACGCCCAGGCTGTAGCCCAGGCCGACCCCGGTGGCCCGCTTTGTGGGGGGAAAGTTCTCCACCATAAGTGGCAAACCGGCCCCGGCAATGAACCCCAGTGCTGCGGCGCATGTCCATTGAAATGCCGCCATGGACATAACCGATGGCGCGGTCAGCAGCGCCGTAAATAGCGGCCAAGCGGCTACAACTCCGATTGCCAGGGCGGTGTACATCACTCTTTTGCGTCCGTGGATATCGGACAACCAACCACCGACCACGGCGGTCAATGATGTGACAACGCTCGCGCCCATGGCGATCGCCATGCCCGCACCCATATTGATGCCCAGTTGTTTGGCAGCGTATACAGGCATGAAAACGATGACCACATAGAACACGGTCAAACCGAAGGCTGTCAATCCGGCGACCCGTAGAACCATCCTTGCGGTGCCAACTTCCGTTGTCTTTGCGGTCGGCACCACCTTCGGATGCTCTTCATGAATACCGCGACGTACCCAATACCCTACCGGCACAATGAGCAAGCCTGCGGCATAGCCAATGCGCCAACCCCAGTCGTTGGTGACCTCTGTACCAAGCAGGCCGTAGCAGAGCATCGCCACAAGTCCAGCCGCGGCAACGCCTAGATAGGTCGACCCAGAAAACAATCCACCCCAACGCCCGCGTCGGTCCAATGGGGCAGCTTCAATGGCCATTGCTGCTGCTGCTCCGGTCTCGCCCGCTGCGGCCAGTCCGGCGATCAATCGCGCGATCACAACCATCGCTGTGCCAAGCGCGCCGGCGTCCCTGTGCGATGGTGCAACCACTACCAATAGCGTGGCGAGGCCCATCAGGAGCAATGTCAGGATCAGCACGGGTTTACGACCCCACAGGTAAGCCTTGCGACCGAAGAAGTAGGCGCCAAGCGGGCGCGCGATGAATCCCGCTGCAAAGGCGGTATAGGCCGACATGGTTGACAACAAGGGATCGGTTGCAGGAAAGAAGTTCGCGCCGATAGCCACCGCAAAGAAGCCGTAGAGCGTGAAGTCGAACCACTCCATGAAGTTCCCGATGGCAGAGGCCTTCAACGTCTTTTTTTGCGAATGCATATGTGCACGCTTTCTTGATGTTTAACGAGATGAATTGTTGGGCCAATGGCTCGCTCGCAAGCATTCATATCTGGACACAAAGCATTCATTTATGGACAATCAACTTAGGAGATTCCCTTGCCAACCCTCATCGATTCGGTCAGTCCGCGGCATCTTGCAGCCCTGGTTAACTACCTGGAGCAGGACGGCTTTCTGTTTACGAGTGCGCTTAAGCGGGCTGGTCTCACGCGTGCGATGCTCGAATGGGATCGGATACCCATCCCTGCTGTTTTGTCTGCAATGCAGGAGATCGTCCGTGCCTCCAAGCGTACCGATCTGGGATTCGTCCGGGGCCTCATAACCCACCCTGGAGTCGACCACGTCGCGTTTCAGTTGCTATTGAGTGCGCCCAACTTGCGTGAGGGGCTGAAAACGGTGGCGCCTTACATCCAGTTGCTGTCCGCCGCGATTCGTATGCAATGTCGCGACGAGCAGGACGCCTTCGTCGTGGAATGGTCGATAGCGCAACCCATGCCATACGAAATGAGCTTGATTGCACTCGAGACAGTAGCCGTTTCTTCGCACCGGCAACTTCTGTTCCTGCTGCAGCAAAACGATGTGGCCTATGAGATGCAGTTTTCCTGGCCGCCACCGCCGCATGCAGCCCGGTATCGGGAGCTCAAGAGTCCCAGAGTCACCTTCGGGGGCGGGGGAGTGCCAACGGCCAGCTTTAGGCTCCCCAACCATCTAGCGGATCGACCACTGCCGATGGCCGATGAGCGCGCGTTGCGCGAAGCAGCAATCCATGCAAGTGAGATGCTTAAGGAACTTGCACAGAGCAGATCATTTGGTGAGTGGGTTCGGCATGTGCTCAACACGGTCGATGAAGAGCTGCTGGGTCAGGAGGAAGTCGCGCGCCTGTTGCGCATATCGGGCAAAACGCTTTCACGGTACCTCGCCCAAGAGGACCTTCGATTCGGCGAGATTGCACAAAGTGTGCGCCTGACACGAGCTAAGGAGTTTCTCTTCAACTCCAACCTGAGCGTTACAGACATTAGCCACAAATTGGGTTACTCGACCTCGGCTAATTTCGTTCGCTCCTTCAAGGCACTGACGGGGAGCACGCCTGCACAGTTCCGACGCAACAGCGCTGCGCCGTGAACTATGTATGAGTTGCCTCGATTTGTGTTCTGAGAACCGTCGTTTTTTCTGCACTTCAGACAACGTAATCGTGACCCACTGCATGGCTGTGGCCCATTTTTTAAATGGACGCCAATTTAGGTATCGGTCGGATTGGGCACTCTGCCTAATTCTGCGTCAAGCAACTGTTTGGACTTGATCTGGACCACCGGAAACCGGTCGCTCATGACCGGCTCCGTCAAGCCCAATGCAGTGCTTTCGCCCATCCAACAACCACCAAGAAGGCGGGCATCGGGGCATGCGGACGTAGGCTCCATTCGCTGTTGCCACACAGGCTGCGCGCAAACCGCTTTTTTGGCGCACCGACGGAGGCATGCAGGATATGGACGCCGACGATCCTCATTCGGCCTCGCTGAGGCAGAACGACACGCGTCGGAGAATTCACACTGCGCCTCCCGCGTTGCGCATGATGTCAGCGCGTATTTCACCAGCAAAATCGCTCGCTAGCGCCTGTCAGTCGTGCGTGATGCGCTACTGAAGTTGTAGCGCCGTTACTTTCTTAGGCGCGGCTGTGATTCGCGTTGTGAGGGAACCCGTGCAAAAGCCGTTTCAGTTTCAGTCGCACCCATCGCGTTCAATGGGAAAAGCTGAACTGCCCTGGCGCCTTGATGGTGTCCACCGCCACGTGAATCGTGTCCTTGGGCGCAAACTCGCCCTGCAGCAGCAATGTTGACAGCGGGTTTTCAATGCGCTGCTGGATTGCACGCTTAAGCGGGCGCGCGCCAAACACCGGGTCAAAACCTACCTTGGCAAGCTCTGCCACCGCAGCGTCCGACACTTGCAACGTCAGGTCCATGCGGGCGAGTCGGGTGATCAACACCTGCAACTGGATCTTGGCGATGTCGGCAATGTGCGCGGCGTCGAGCGCGTGAAAGACCACCGTCTCGTCAATGCGATTGAGGAATTCGGGTCGGAAGTGGTTCTTCAGCTCGGCGGTGACTGCATCCTTGATGTCTTCACGGTCCTGCCCCACCATGCTTTGAATCATCTGGCTGCCAATATTGCTGGTCATCACGATCACCGTGTTCTTGAAGTCCACGGTACGACCCTGTCCATCGGTCAGGCGGCCGTCGTCAAGTACCTGCAGCAGCACGTTGAACACATCGGGGTGCGCCTTTTCCACCTCATCGAGCAGCAGCACCGCATAGGGTTTGCGCCGCACCGCTTCGGTGAGGTAACCGCCCTCCTCATAGCCCACATAGCCGGGCGGCGCGCCAATAAGACGGGCTACGGAGTGCTTTTCCATGAACTCGCTCATGTCGATGCGAATCAGGTGGTCTTCACTGTCAAACAGGAAGCCAGCCAGCGCCTTACACAACTCGGTCTTGCCCACACCGGTGGGGCCGAGGAACAAAAACGAGCCTGTCGGCCGATTAGGGTCGCTCAAGCCCGAGCGCGAGCGGCGGATGGCGTTGGCGACAGCACCAATCGCTTCGTTCTGCCCCACCACGCGCTGGTGCAGCTTGCCTTCCATCTGCAGCAACTTGTCCTTTTCGCCCTGCATCATCTTGGAGACAGGAATCCCGGTAGCCCGGCTTACCACCTCCGCAATTTCATCGGCGCCCACCATGGTGCGCAGCAACTGGGCCCGGCCGCCGTCTTTGGCGTTCTGGGCCTTTCCTGCCTCTTGGTTTTGTGCATCGCTGAGTCGTTTATCCAGCTCGGGAAGTTTGCCATATTGCAGCTCCCCGGCTTTGTTGAAGTCGCCCTTGTCGGTCAGTTCCTTGATTTGGAATAGAAGTTTCTCCCTTTCCTGCATGATGGTCTTCGACCATTGCGCCTGGGCTTGTTCCACTTTCCAGATTTCCTCCAGATCAGCAATCTCTTTTTGCAACCCGGTGATCTCTTCGTTGATCAGTTCCAGGCGCTTCTGCGACGCTTCGTCTTTCTCGCGCTTTACCGCTTCACGTTCAATCTTCAACTGAATCAGGCGGCGGTCTTTCTTGTCCATGACCTCGGGCTTGGAGTCCAGTTCGATCTTGATCTTGGACGCCGCTTCATCGATCAGGTCAATGGCCTTGTCGGGCAAAAAGCGGTCGGTGATGTAGCGGTTGGACAGTTCTGCTGCCGCCACGATGGCCGGGTCGGTGATTTGCACGCCATGATGCGTCTCATACCGCTCTTTCAGGCCCCGCAAGATGGCAATCGTCGCCTCGACCGTGGGTTCGCCCACCAGAATCTTCTGGAAACGGCGCTCCAGAGCTGCGTCTTTCTCAATGTACTTGCGGTATTCATCGAGCGTTGTCGCGCCTACGCAGTGCAGTTCACCGCGTGCCAGGGCGGGTTTGAGCATGTTGCCCGCGTCCATGGCACCTTCTGCCTTGCCGGCTCCCACCATAGTGTGCAATTCATCGATGAAGACAATGGTCTGGCCTTCATCCTTGGCCAGGTCTTTGAGCACATTCTTCAGGCGCTCCTCGAACTCGCCACGGAACTTGGCACCCGCCAGCAAAGCCGCCATGTCCAGGCTCAGTACCCGTTTGCCTTTGAGCGACTCGGGCACCGCGCCATCCACAATGCGCTGCGCCAGGCCCTCCACGATGGCAGTCTTACCCACGCCCGGTTCTCCGATCAGCACCGGATTGTTCTTCGTGCGGCGCTGTAGCACCTGAATGGCACGCCGAATTTCATCGTCGCGGCCTATGACCGGGTCGAGCTTGCCCATGCGGGCGCGCTCGGTGAGGTCGATGCAATACTTCTTGAGCGATTCGCGTTGGTCTTCGGCATCGGCACTGTCGACCTTTTGGCCGCCACGCACCGCATCAATGGCGGCTTCCAGGCTCTTGCGCGTCATGCCATTGCTGCGGACGAGATTGCCTACCTCGACCTTGCTGTCGGCGAGGACCAGCAGGAACAGTTCGCCGGCGACAAATTGATCGCCGCGTTTGATGGATTCCTTCTCTGCCGCCTGAAGCAACACACCCATGTCACGGTCCACCGTGATCTGCTCCTGGCCTTGCACCTGGGGCTGTTTCTTCACGTAGCCTTCAGCCGCCGCAAGCAACTGCGCCACATTGACACCGGCGCGTTGTAACAGTGCCTGGGGGCCGTCCGCTTGCCGCAACATGGCGACCAGCACATGTGCGGGTGTGATGTAGGCGTGGTCATTGCTCAGTGCCAGGGTCTGTGCCTCGCCAAGGGCTTCCTGAAATTTGGTGGTGAGTTTTTCGATTCGCATAAGAATGTCCTTTGATTGCCTCAGACGTTGGGCACTTTCCGCTCATTTCAAGGGACGGGCTTGTGGAGGCCCCCAGTCGCGGTCAATACAATGGCACTATGGATATCCACCAGCTTTCCGTCGACTACAGTGAGGAACAAGACCGCATCTTGATTCGTATCAATACGAGCCAAGCCGAGGAATTGCGGTTCTGGCTGACACGCCGCATGACGCACAAGTTGTGGCCCACCTTCAACCAGGTGGTGGCCAGCCACACGGTGCGTTTCGGCAAGTTGATGGACACGCCCAATCCGCATCCGGGCACGCTGGACGACTCAGCCCAGTCGCTGATGGCCGACTTTCACCGCAACGAGGCGCTCAAGCGAGCCGACTTCAATACGCCTTACAACAGCGGCGCCAACAGTTTGCCGCTGGGAGAGGCACCTTTGGTGGTGACGGAGGTCAAGCTCACGTCGCTGGGCACGGGGCAATTGCAAATCAAGCTCAGTGAGCAACTGGTGGGTAAAGCCAGCCAGCGCTCGTGTCAGCTGGAAGTGCCCACGCATCTTGCGCATGGCCTGATGCACTTGCTGGACCAATGTCTGGCCCGCTCGGGCTGGAGTGATCCGGCGCCACACACGGCCGCTCAGCCCGATGAGCCAGAAGCCGCACCGGTGGAAGAAAAACGCCCACGCTATCTGAACTGAGGCAACTTTCCGGGGCGTCAGGCGTTGCGCGCCTGGATGCCCCAGCGGGCCAGCGCTGCGTCATCGGAAACCCTGGCGTCTACCCACTGTGCGCCGTCAGCCGTCTGCTCTTTTTTCCAGAAGGGTGCCTGGGTTTTCAGGTAGTCCATAAGGAATTCGCAGGCCTGAAAGCTCTCGCCACGGTGGGCCGAGGTCACCGCCACCAGCACAATCGGATCACCCGCGTGCAACACGCCAACCCTATGAACGACGCGGGCGGCGTAAATATCAAACCGAGCGTGAGCGGCATCGATCATCGCTTCGATCGACTGCTCGGTCATGCCGGGATAGTGCTCGAGTTCGAGCGACTGGACGGCACTGGCTTGCGGTTCTGCGGGGTTATTGCGGTCTCGAACCGTCCCTAGAAAGCTGCACACCGCACCCACCCGAAAGTCTTCTGCGCGCAGGGCAGCGAGTTCAGCGGACACGTCAAATTCGTGCGTTTGAATGGAAACCCGTTGTTGCGAAGTCATACAGAAAATAAGCCTCTAGCGCACGCCAGACTAGCGTAAGCAGCTATTGAAAGCATAGCATTCGACATCACTAGCCGCCTGTCACCGGGGGGAAGAACGCCACCTCACAGTCTTCGCTCAGCGCCGCGGTATCGTCCACCAGTGTTTGGTTCAATGCAGCCCGCACAGAGCGTCCGCTGGCCAAGACCTGCGCATAGGCACCGCCCCGTGCCACCAGGGCATCACGCAGTTCCCCCACCGTGGTGGCGTTGCAATCAAACACCTCGCTGCCGGTTTCCAGCGCCTCGCGAATGGAGGCGAAATAGCGCAATCGAATCTTCATGACAACAACTCCGAGACGCCCACGTAGCGCACCAAATCGCCGGCTGCGATGGTTTGCCCGCCGGGGTTGTCCACCAGCCCATCGCCCCACACCACCGATGTCAGCACGCCCGAGCTCTGGTTCGGGAACAAATCCAGACCGCCGTTGGCATTTCGGCGCACCCGCAAAAATTCCTGGCGTTTATCGGCCTTGGGCCAAGCGAAATCTGCACGAGCAGCTACCGAATGCATAGCAACATCCGCCACCCCCTGCAAGCGCAGCAAGAAAGGGCGCACCAGCAGCAGAAAAGTCACCAGGCTGGACACCGGGTTGCCCGGCAAACCAATGAAATGGGTCCGATCCACTTGGCCGTAGGCAAAGGGTTTGCCAGGTTTGATGGCGATCTGCCACAGGTCCAATGCCCCCAAACTTTGCACTGCGGGTTTGATATGGTCTTCTTCTCCCACCGACACGCCACCGCTGGTGAGTATCAGATCGTGCTTCCGCGCCGCGTCACTCAAAGCTGCGACCGTAGCATCGAGTCGATCCGGCACGATCCCGAAATCGGTGACGATGCAACCCAGGCGCTTGAGAAGTGCGGCCAGAAAGAACCGGTTGGAGTTGTATATGGCACCAGGTCGCATCTCCTGCGGCGCCACGGTGCCCGGCATGACGAGTTCGTCCCCGGTGGAAAACAGGGCGACCCGCGGCCGTTTTGCCACCGCCAGGCTGTTCAAGCCGATGCTGGCAGCCAACCCGAGTTCCGCCGGACCGAGCCGCTGCCCGGCGCGTAGCACGACCTGCCCACGCGCTACATCCTCACCGGCGCGCCGAATGTGTTGGCCTGGAGTAGGAACTGCCTCGATCTGCACGCCACCTTCACAGTCATTGACCAGGCGGCAGTCTTCCTGCATGACGACTGCGTCGGCTCCGGGGGGAATCGGCGCACCGGTAAAGATGCGGGCACAGGTAAAGGGCTCGACCAACTGGCCGCTGCTGCCAGCCGCAATACGCTGGGTAACCGAAAACACCGCCCCGCTCTGGGAAACATCGGCACATCGCACTGCATAACCGTCCATGGCACTGTTGTCCTGGGGCGGAACGTGCAGTTCAGATGCCACGTCCTGCGCCAGAATGCGGCCATCAGCGTCAAGCGTGGCGACCGTTTCCACCCCCAGCCCGGATTCCGCTGCAACCAGCAGCGACTCAAGCGCCTGGGGCAAAGGCATCAACGCGGCACGAACCATGGTGGACACGGGATTTGGCGGAGTCAGTAGCCGCAATGATCGGCAATCAGCCGCTTCACGGTAGCCACATCGGTTTCCATGACGTGAACACGCTTAGGCAAGGCTTCGATCCCCTCAAACTTCGGTGGACGATCCGGCTCACGGCCCAATGCTTCTACGATGGTTTCCGAAAATTTGATGGGTAACGCCGTCTCCAGCACAATCATGGGAATACCGGATTCGCGGTAGGCTTGGGCGACCTTCAAGGCATCGGCAGTATGGGTGTCGATCATCACCTCATGGCGCTGCCAGGTATCGCGAATAGTGGCAAGACGGTCGGCATGCGTGCTCTTGCCGCTCACAAATCCATAGCGTTGCGCAGCAGCCAGAAAGGCAGCATCGCTGCTAAGGTCAAACTGACCCGCGCTGTTCAGTGCATCCGAGAAAAGGGACTTGACCCGCGCACCGTCGTGCCCCAGCAAATCGAACACGAAACGCTCAAAGTTGCTGGCCTTGGAAATGTCCATCGAGGGGCTGGAGGTTTCGAACGTATCAGCGGTACCACGCACCCTATACACGCCAGTGCGGAAAAATTCGTCCAGCACGTCGTTTTCGTTGGTTGCCACCACCAGTTTGTGGATTGGCAAGCCCATCATGCGGGCGACATGACCCGCACAGACGTTGCCAAAATTGCCACTGGGTACCGCGAAACTTACTTTTTGCCTGTTGTCATCCGTGGCTTGGATATATCCGGCAAAGTAGTACACAACCTGTGCAAGCAAACGCGCCCAGTTGATGGAATTCACTGTGCCAATCTTGTACTTCCGTTTGAAGGGCAAATCGTTGCTGACCGCCTTGACCATGTCCTGGCAATCGTCAAACACCCCTTTGACGGCAATGTTGAAAATATTGGCGTCCATGAGGCTGAACATCTGCGCCTGCTGGAACGGGCTCATGCGTCCAAAGGGGCTGGTCATGAAGACACGCACCCCCTGCTTGCCGCGCATGGCGTACTCGGCCGCACTGCCGGTATCGCCGCTGGTGGCCCCCAGAATGTTGAGTTCCTCGCCACGCCTGCCCAACTCGTATTCGAACAAATTGCCAAGCAACTGCATGGCCATGTCCTTGAAGGCTAAGGTGGGGCCGTTGGACAGGCCCTCCAGCCAGAGCCCCTCTTCGAGGTGCCGCAAGGGGACGATCTCGCCGGTGCCAAATACGGCTGCCGTGTAGGTCTTCTCGCACAGGGCACGCAGGTCAGCTGCCGGGATGTCATCGATGTACAACGACAGAATCTCGAAGGCCAGTTCCGCGTAACCCTGCTGGTGGTAGACACCGCGCCAGCGCGTCAGGGTGGCATCGTCAACTTGTGGATACGACTCAGGCAGGTACAAACCCCCGTCGGGAGCCAGACCTTCGAGAAGGATTTCACAAAAGCGCTTGCGATCCGGGTGGCCACGCGTCGACAGGTACCTCATGCCAACTCTTCCTTGCGGATACGGGTGATAGGAGCAAGCACCGTGGGCAGCGCCTGCATCTCGGACATCGCGGAGTTCATCCTGGCCTCTACACAGTCGTGTGTCAGGATGATGAGATCGGTCTGATTGGACCCTTCACCACCCACTTCATCGGCCTCACGCTGGAGGACTGCATCGATGCTGATACCTGCCTCGGCCAAAATGCCCGTGACCCGCGCCAGCACGCCCGCTTCATCCGCGACACGCAGGCGAAGGTAATAGCTGGTCACGATCTCACCCATGGTGAGTACCGGCAACGTGCTCATCGCCTCGTCCAGTGTGTGCGGCTGGAATGCCAGGTGGGGCACACGCTGGGCTGCGTCAGCGGTGTGCAACCGCGCGATATCAACAAGATCGGCAATCACCGCACTCGCGGTGGGCTCCGCACCGGCACCTTTGCCGTAGTACAACGTGGTACCGACCGCGTCACCCTGCACTACAACGGCATTCATTGCGCCTTCCACATTGGCAATAAGGCGTTTGGCGGGGATCAATGCCGGGTGCACCCGCAGCTCGATCCCTTCACGCGTCTGCGCCTTCGCGTCTGCTTGGCGCCGCTTTGTGATACCCAGCAACTTGATTCGATAGCCCAGTTGCTCGGCATATTTGATGTCCGCAGCGGACAGCTTTGTAATGCCTTCGATATGTGCCTTGTCAAACTGCACCGGAATGCCAAAGGCGATGGCCGACATGATGGTGGCTTTGTGCGCAGCATCAACACCCTCGATGTCAAAGGTTGGGTCAGCCTCGGCATAACCCAGGCGCTGCGCCTCTTTCAACACCACGCCGAAATCCAGCCCTTTGTCACGCATTTCGGACAGGATGAAATTGGTTGTTCCGTTAATGATGCCAGCGATCCACTGAATGCGGTTCGCCGTTAACCCTTCGCGCAGCGCTTTGATGATGGGAATGCCACCTGCCACCGCTGCCTCAAATGCCACCATGACGCCCTTGGCGGATGCCGCGGCGAAGATTTCGGTTCCGTGCACCGCAAGCAGAGCCTTGTTGGCGGTCACCACATGCTTGCCAGCGGCAATGGCCTCCAGTACCAGCGTTTTGGCAATTCCGTAGCCGCCGATCAGTTCGATCACGATGTCGATGTCCGGATTGGCGATCACCGCACGCGCGTCGGCTACGACCTGCGCCGCGTCTCCGACGATCGACTTCGCGCGTGCTACATCCAGATCAGCCACCATCGTAATGGCTATACCGCGGCCTGCTCGTCGCTGAATTTCTTCCTGATTGCGATGCAGCACGTTGAATGTACCCGCACCCACCACGCCAATGCCCAAAAGCCCTACTTGAATCGATTTCATGTTGCAGTCTCGTTAATCAGTTGCTGTGCCGCTTGCGATAGTCATTCAGGAATTTGGCAACCCGTGCAATGGCCTCGCGCAAATCGTCCTCGTGCGGCAAGAAGACAATGCGAAAGTGATCCGGCACAGGCCAATTGAACCCAGTGCCTTGCACCAGCATGACCCTGGTTTCCTGCAGCAGTTCCAGAAAGAACAGCTGGTCATCTTTGATCGGGTACATGGCCGGATCCAGGCGCGGAAACATGTACAACGCCGCCGTGGGCTTTACGCAGGTCACGCCAGGAATGGAGGTAATCAGTTCGTAGGCCAGATCGCGCTGCCGGCGCAAACGCCCACCCTCCCCAACGAGTTCGTTGATGCTTTGGTGCCCACCCAACGCCGTCTGAATGGCCCACTGACCCGGAACGTTGGAACACAGCCGCATATTCGAGAGCATGTTCAGCCCTTCGATGTAGTCGCGCGCCGGCTTCTTGTCGCCTGATACAACCATCCAGCCGGCGCGGTATCCGCAGGACCGGTAGCTCTTTGACAAAGAGTTAAAAGTGAGGGTCAGCACGTCGTCACTGAGCGACGCAATGGCGGTGTGCTTGGCACCGTCGTACAACACCTTGTCGTACACCTCGTCGGCAAATATCACCAGACCATGCTGGCGCGCAATATCCACAAGGGACTGCAATAGTTCATTCGAATACAGCGCCCCGGTGGGGTTGTTGGGGTTGATGACCACAATGCCTTTGGTCCGATCGGTTATCTTGGCGCGAATATCGTCGAGCCGTGGCATCCAGCCATTGGACTCATCACACATGTAGTGCACCGGGGTGCCACCGGACAGGCTCGCGGCCGCGGTCCACAATGGATAGTCGGGTGCCGGCAGCAGAATCTCGTCACCATCGTCGAGCAAGGCATTGGTCGCCATCACAATCAACTCGCTCGCACCATTTCCCAGGTAGATATCGTCTAATGTGACGCCCTTGATGCCCTGCTTCTGCGTTTCGTGCATCACCGCCTTGCGCGCTGCAAATATGCCCTTGCTGTCGGAATAGCCGGCAGAGTTGGGCAAATTGCGAATCATGTCCTGCTGAATCTCCTCCGGCGAATCGAATCCGAATACGGCCAGATTGCCGATGTTCAGCTTGATAATCTTCTGGCCTTCTTCTTCCATCTGGCGTGCGCGGTCCATGATCGGGCCACGAATGTCATAACACACAGAAGCCAATTTGGCCGATTTCAGAATAGGTCTCAAAGTCCCTCCGGAAGGTGATCGCACACGGCGAAACCTATAATTTGACCACAGTTCTGCGCCCCTTTGGTGCGCTGCAGCACCCATATTCAGCGAGAAAGCAATATGAAATTCCACCCCGATGCCCGGGCCAGTCAATCTATTACCGCTCATGGGGAGGGTTGGATTGAGGTGAATCGGGAAAGATTTACGTCAAGCCTGATTGTCAGCGCCATGGGTGAGCGACTCGACTGGCAGTGCCAGTCATTTGATGCGTTGCAATCGACCGACTTTGAGCGGATTCTCGCCCTGAGTCCAGAACTGGTGTTGTTCGGAAGCGGAACACGCATACGCTTTCCCAAGCCGCAATGGTTAGCGCCGCTGTATGCGCACCGAGTTGGGGTTGAGACGATGGATACGGGAGCTGCCTGCAGAACCTACAACTTCCTGGCTGCTGAAGGCCGAAGAGTGGTCGCAGCTCTTTTGTTGTAACCCGTGCTTACCCTGAGACCAATTGGGGCTCTTTTCAGAGTAAAATCGTGGGTTGCAGTCGGAGATCAATCAAACGCTGTCACGTTTGAAGACCAAAGTTTTGACTGACACATTCAGCACGCGAGAATTAAGTACCTTATGGCGATCGTTGTCAACAAACCCCTCCCAGAATTTGAAGCCAATGCCACCGGCGGCATCAAGGTCAGCAACACCACCCATGTGGGCAAGACAATGGTGCTGTACTTCTACCCCAAGGACAACACCCCTGGATGCACCACCGAGGCGATGCAATTCAGGGACAAGTACAAAGATTTTGTCAAGGCTGGTGCTACCGTGTTCGGCGTGTCACGTGACAACATGAAATCCCATGATGAATTCAAGGCCAAGCTGGAACTGCCCTTTGAGCTGATCGCAGACACCGAAGAAAAGATGTGTCATATGTTTGGCGTGGTCAAGAACAAGATCATGTATGGCAAGAAGGTCAAGGGTATTGAGCGCAGCACCTTCTTGATCGGCGCTGACGGCATCCTGAAGGAAGAATGGCGCGGATTGAAGGTTCCTGGCCATGTGGACGATGTATTGAAGGCAGTGAAGGGCTTGAAGATCCTCAAAAAGGCAGCCTGACACTGTGGTGACGCAAGGCCCATGCATAATGGGACCATGCCATTGCCACCCGCCCCCACCAAACCTGCAGACCGCCTTGCAGCCAAGGCTTTTGAAGTTAAAGCCCGCAGCCCCGCCCGAGTTCGCAAGGTAGACCCAATCGAACAAGAGATTCCACCGAAGCCCGAATCCGCTTCGGTGAAAAGACCCACCCGCGGAACGAACGACAAGTTGCCCGGTGTGCCACCGCCATCGACTGTGACGAAGGTTGTACTCCCATTGGCAAATCCAACTGCACCAGTGGCATCACGGGTTAGAAAGAACGCACATTCCGGCCCTCCAAAACTATTTGTTCTCGACACCAACGTGCTGTTGCACGACCCGATGTCACTGTTCCGTTTTGAGGAGCATGACATTTACCTTCCCATGATTGTCCTGGAGGAACTGGACGGTCACAAAAAGGGGATGACGGAGGTCGCGAGGAACGCCCGACAAACCAGCAGGACCTTAGATGCCCTGGCCGGCGCACCTGGAGCCGACATTACGGCGGGGTTTCAACTGGATAGCACGGGGCAGCGCGATGCCCGCGGAAAACTGTTGTTTCAGACCCAGCCACTGGATTACTCCCTGCCAACCAGCCTCCCACAGGGCAAGGCCGACAATCAAATCCTGGGGGTTGTTGAGGCGCTGCGCAAACAACACCCGACGCGAGAGGTGGTACTGGTTTCCAAGGACATCAATATGCGCGTGAAGGCGCGCGCGCTAGGTTTGGCCACCGATGACTACCAGAATGACAAAACCCTGGAAGACGGTGACCTGCTGTATGCCGGGTCGTTGGCGCTGCCCACAGACTTTTGGGCTACACACGGTCAAACGGTTGAAAGCTGGCAGCAGGGTCAGCACACCTTTTACAAAGTGGATGGCCCGACAGTACCGAGCATGATGGTGAACCAGTTTGTCTATTTTGAGTCGCCCGGTGAGCCAAGTCTGTATGCCCGCGTATCGGAGATCCGGGGCAGCTGTGCCGTGCTGAAAACCCTGCGTGATTTCAATCATCTGAAGAATTCCGTGTGGGGTGTGACGACGCGCAACCGGGAACAGAATTTTGCGATGAATTTACTCATGGATCCGGAGGTGGATTTCGTCACCCTGACCGGTACGGCAGGCACTGGAAAAACATTGATGGCACTGGCGGCAGGACTCACCCAGGTCCTCGATGATCGTCGTTATACCGAGATTATTGTGACACGCGCAACCGTGAGTGTGGGCGAGGACATCGGTTTTCTGCCGGGTACGGAAGAGGAAAAAATGGGCCCCTGGATGGGTGCCTTGGATGACAATTTGGAAGTACTCGGCAAGACCGACACCAGCGCTGGCGAATGGGGGCGTGCTGCGACTAACGAACTCATCCGAAGCCGCATCAAAATCAAGAGCATGAACTTCATGCGTGGGCGTACATTCCTGAACAAGTACGTCATCATCGACGAAGCCCAGAACCTTACACCCAAGCAGATGAAGACACTCATTACACGCGCGGGCCCTGGCACCAAGATCATATGCATGGGCAACCTGGCACAGATTGATACACCCTACCTCACGGAAGGCTCCTCAGGCCTTACGTTTGCAGTCGACCGATTCAAGGGTTGGCCACATAGCGGACATATCACGCTGGCCCGTGGCGAGCGCTCTCGCTTGGCGGATTTTGCCAGTGAAGTGCTCTGAGAGTCTGAACTAGTAGTCGCCACTTCCGCCGCTGGCCAGACTCTCGAACTTGGTGATCTGGCGTAGAAACGCCAATTTGACGGTTCCGGTTGGGCCATTGCGCTGCTTGGCAATGATCACCTCGGCTACACCCGGCTCCTTGCAGGCATCTTTCGTGTAGTACTCGTCACGGTAGATAAACATGATGATGTCGGCGTCCTGCTCGATGGCACCTGATTCGCGTAAATCGCTCATCATGGGTCGCTTGTCGGGTCGCTGCTCAACACTTCGATTGAGCTGCGAGAGCGCAATCACTGGGCACTTTAGTTCACGCGCCAACATTTTCAGACCGCGGGATATCTCACCAAGCTCGGTGGCGCGGTTCTCGCCATCGCTGGAACTTCCGCTCATGAGCTGAAGGTAGTCGACAACGATCAAGCCTAGCTGACCACACTGGCGCGCCAAGCGCCTGGCGTTTGCGCGCAACTCGCTAGATGTCAATCCAGCGCTTTCGTCGATATGCAGCGAAATGGTTCGAAGTTTCTCAATCGCCTCTGACAAACGCGGCCACTCATCATCTGTCAACCGCCCAGTGCGCAAATGTCCTTGGTCAATGCGTCCGATCGAGCCAACGATACGAACAGCCAACTGGGAAGCGCCCATTTCCATCGAAAAAACGGCGACCGGCAGTCCTTCGTGCAGCGCAACATGCTCTGCAATATTGATGGCCAAAGCGGTTTTGCCCATGGAAGGCCGCGCCGCCAGCACGATGAGATCTCCGGCTTGTAAACCCGCCGTCATTCGGTCCAGATCGTAGAACCCGGTGGGCACCCCAGTGACGTCATTGGGGTTGTCGGCCATCTCCTGCACACGGTCCAGTAGTTTGACGACCAGAGAGTCCATTGCCTGGAACCCTTGGTTGTTGCGCTTTCCTTGCTCGCCGATATTGAAAATCTTTTGTTCTGACTCATCGACAATATCTGCGACTGGACGCCCTTTGGGGTTGAATGCATTTGTGGCAATTTCGTCGCTGGCAGTCACAAGCTTTCGCAAAAGAGACCGGTCGCGAACTATCTCTGCGTACCGCCGAATATTGCTGGCACTCGGCACATATTGCGCCAACGAGTTCAGGTAAACAAGCCCGCCGACATCGTCCGATTTGCCTTGGTTTTGGAGGAACTCAAATACCGTTATTACGTCGGCCGGTTTGCTCGCATTGACCAGGGCACCAATGGCACCATAGATCAATCGGTGCTCGTATCGATAGAAGTCGTCGTCGACCAGAATATCGCCAATGCGGTCCCAGGCATTGTTATCGAGCAACAGCCCACCAAGCACGCTCGACTCCCCCTCAATCGAGTGAGGTGGAACTCGCAACTGAGCGATCTCGCGGTCCTGGGTATAGTCGTCGATGGCGGAGATTACGGCTGACATGGTTAATTCCATTGAGTCCGCGATGCTACGCTGAAGCAGCCGTTGCGTCGAGGGAATGCCTGGGTGTAACGATGGTAAATCGTGTGGATAAAGTGTGCAGAACGCTGTTCGATTTGACCCAGAATGACAAAAGCCGCCAGGGAACTCCCGAGCGGCTTTGAAGCCTGATCACAAGCCTGCAAGCAGGCTATTTGTGAATTGCTTAGGCTGTTTCGCCGTAAACCGACACAGTGATGTCCACCACCACATCGGTGTGAAGCGCAACGCTCACCGAACTGTCCCCCACCATCTTGATAGGACCATTAGGCATACGCACTTGTGCCTTTGCAACCTTGTAGCCGTTCTTTACCAACTCATCAGCGATATCGGAGTTGGTCACGGAGCCGAACAGACGTCCATCGACACCCGCCTTTTGGGTCAACTTGATGGTTGTACCGCCGAGTTTGACGCCCAGTGCTTGTGATTCGGCCAACTTGGCTGCGGCCGCTTTTTCAAGCTCGGCACGCTTGGCCTCAAACTCAGCTTTTGCAGATGCGGTAGCGCGACGTGCACGACCAGATGGGATAAGGAAATTGCGGGCGTATCCGTCTTTCACTTTGACGATTTCACCCAAATTGCCGAGATTGACTACTTTGTCGAGCAGAATAATTTGCATGGCTATTGCTCCTTAGATCTTGTGCTGGTCGCTATAAGGTAGCAACGCAAGGAAACGGGCACGCTTGATAGCTGTATTGAGCTGACGCTGGAAAATTGCGCGGGTTCCAGTCAAACGGGCTGGAATAATCTTGCCATTCTCCGCAATGAAATCACGCAAGGTATCGATATCCTTGTAGTCAATTTCCTCGACGCCGGTCACGGTGAAGCGACAAAAACGTTTGCGCTTGAACAAAAGAGACTGGGTATTGCGCTTGGGGCGCTTGTCTTTATTGAATTTCTTGAACGTTGCCATGAAAGGCTCCTGAATAATTAATCTTGCAAAAAATCTTGAATATGAAAAACAATCGACTTGCCTTGACGGGCGTTGCCCAGAAAACCGCTGAAAGTCCAGACACTGCCTATTGTCTGCTTTGCTAACCTCTCCGCTAGTGTTCCAAACGCAACGGCACTGATTACCAACTTCACCTTTCGGTTTACCCCCACCTCGTTCAGTGTCGAATCATGTTCCAACTGAAAACTCAGGGCAGGCAGTCCAGCAGGCGTGTACCGTAGTGACTCTGCAGCAACGATAGAGGCATGCAACTGAAGTAAATTGGTAGACACATTCTCCGTCAGCAAACTCTACAGTTCTAAGCTTGGTATTCGGCTTGTTGTGTCTTGCGGGTTTCCTCGCGCTCCACCGTCTTCATCATGGAAGAAGGACCGGTCTCGGCTTTTTTCTTCAGAACCGTCAAATGCCGAAGCACTGCATCATTGAACTTGAACGCATGCTCCAGTTCAGACATGACCGCTTGGTCGGCTTCAATGTTGACACACAGATAGTGCGATTTTGCGAGTTTGTTGATCATGTACACCATCTGACGACGGCCCCAGTCTTCAACTCGATGGACTTTTCCGCCACCGGCAGTAATCATGCCCTTGTAACGCTCCAGCATGGCCGGAACCTGCTCGCTCTGATCCGGATGGATCATGAGAATAATTTCATAGTGACGCATTAAGACTCCTTTTGGATAACCCGATACTCAAAATTTCTTCGGGTAAGAAAAAGCTACCCTCCGCGTCTATTGGAGGTGCAGCAAGGCGAAGCCCATGATTATATCGCATTGCGTTCAGACTGCGGTGTCAACCGGTTCAATGTGATTGACAACAATCGCGCGAGGCCTGGTAATGAATGTCAAGATCACCGTGGTCGCAATTCCGGCCGAAACGCCAAACACTCCCGCCGAAACAGGTTGAATCCCCCACCAAAGGCCGTCCTGGGCGAGTCCAAGATACGACCTTACCCAAGGCTGATTGATCACCATGTAGTACACCGTGACACCCAATCCAATCAGCATGCCGCCGACTGCTGCGACACGTGTGGTGTCACGCCAAAAGATTCCCAAAACCATGGCAGGTACAAATGCTGCTCCTGCCAGTGAGAACGAGGCAGACACCAGATACAAAATTCCCGCTGGCCGTTGGGCCGCCACATAGGCAGCCACCAGCGCGACGATCAAGAGTGCAAACTTGGACCACATGACACGCCGCATGGCTTCGGCTTTATCGGTATCTCCTTTGAAGTAAACATCGTGCGCCAGTGCATTTCCAATAGTGAGTAAGAGCCCATCTGCGGTGGACAAAGCAGCGGCCAAAGCACCTGCCGCTACCAAGACGGAAAACACGTAAGGCAGCCCACCAATCTCGGGAGTAGCGAACATGACCAAGTCCGCACCCACACTTAGCTCAGCGAATTGCAGGAGATGATCACCGTTGACATCCGTCACCGCCAGAAGTGTCGGATCCCTTGCCCATTGAGATACCCAATGCGGCAGGCTATCAATCGGTTGTCCAACCAAGTTTGACATGATTTCGTACTTCACCAATACAGCTAAAGCAGGTGCCGACAAATACAGGGCAGAAATAAACAGCAGCGACCACGCGACGGAAGTGCGGGTTTCAGCCACAGAAGGTGTCGTGTAATAACGGGTGAGCAAGTGCGGCAGCCCTGCAGTGCCCACCATCAAACAAAAAATGAGTGCGAGAAAGTTCAGTCGGCTGTTGGAAAACGTCTCTCTTTCCAGGGCCGTTCCGTCTGGATTGCCTGCAAAGGGCTGCGTATGGCGCGGCATTCCGCCCAAAGGTCGGGCACGCGCAAGATTCTCGGACATCAGCTGCGTCCAGCGCTCCCGCGCAGCCTGAACATCCTTTGGAAGGGCCGCCAGCTCACGTCGTAACTTCACCGACATTTCATCGTCCGATTTGGACGTGCCAAGCGCGCGCAACTGATTGCGCAATTCCTCGCGGTCGTTTCGCAGTGCAGATTCAGGGTCATTCAATTTTTGTGCATAGGCCGCGGCTCTTCGGCGGTATTCATCGATAACTTGCCGCTCTGCCGGGTCGTCGAGCAAGCGCCGCTCGATTTGCGTAATCTGCTGCAGTTGCTGTGCGAAGGCCCAAGGCGCCAATGGGTTGCCGACCTGTTTGTAAGCGAGCCAGGACACCGGGATCAAAAAGGCCAGAATAATCAGCACGTATTGCGTCACCTGGGTCCAGGTGACGGCACGCATCCCACCCAGAAACGAACAAACCAGCACTCCACCGAGCCCCAGGAGAATTCCAATCTCAAAGTGCACGCCGGTCAAACGCGAGGTAATGAGCCCTACACCATAAAGCTGGGCGACGACATACGTGAATGAACACATTACCGCGGCCAAGGCCGCAAGCAAGCGCGGCCAACGCCCACCAAATCGCATGGCGAAAAAGTCCGGGACCGTGTAGATACCGAGGCGACGCAAATACGGCGCAACAAGTAAGGCAACCAAGCAAAAACCGCCCGTCCAACCAAGGATGTATGCCAATCCACCCGCATGATCTGCGCTGCCCGAGAAACCTTGCAGGTAGAGTCCGCCCGCAAGACTAATGAAGGACGCAGCGCTCATCCAATCGGCCGCCGTCGCCATGCCGTTGTAGAAGGCCGGGATGCGGCGCCCAGCAACGAAATACTCAGACGCATCTGAAGTGCGTCCGTAGACGCCAACACCGGCGTAGAGCACCAAAGTTGTCAGCAAGAACAGTCCGGCAACCCACGCTTTGGATAACCCCCAATGCTCGGCGAGCGCGAGAAGCGCCAAAAAAAGCATCAGGCCGACTACATAGATTCCGAATCTGCGGTGAATCTGAAGTGTGTACCGTCGGTAATCCGCTGGATCGATGCCTCGGGGGGTACTCTCCACTTGGTTCGTTCGCCAAGCGAAGAAACCAACGATCAGCACAAACATCAGCATCGAACCCTGCGCAGCGAACCAAAACCCCACGGGCCACCCGAACACCTCGAACCGCAGGTCATTAGCAAAAAAGACGATCCCGAACGCCAAGATGAACCAGAGCGACAGCAACCCCAAATGCAGGGACTTGCTGCGCGCGACGAACCAGCCCTTCATGCTTGGGCGAGTTGCTGCCAGGTCGCGATAACCGAGTCCGGGTTGAGTGAAATGGAGGAAATTCCTTCTTCTTTCAACCAGAGCGCGAAGTCCGGATGATCACTCGGGCCTTGACCGCAGATCCCCACATACTTGTTCCGCTTTCGACAGGCGCCGATCGCCATCTTGATCAGCGATTTCACCGCGGGGTCGCGTTCGTCAAAGTCGGCCGCCAGCAACGCCAGACCAGAATCACGGTCCAGGCCCAATGTAAGTTGTGTTAGGTCGTTCGATCCAATGGAGAATCCGTCAAAGTATTCCAGGAAGTCATCGGCCAACAGCGCATTGCTCGGAATTTCACACATCATCACCAATTTGAGTTCATTATCCCCGCGACGCAAGCCATGATGTGCCAATAATTCCACCACGCGTCGCGCCTGTTCTACGGTTCGCACAAAGGGGACCATCACCTGCACGTTTCCTAGCCCCATGTCGTTGCGCACGCGTTTGATGGCTTCACATTCCATACCAAAGGCTTCACCGAATTCCTCACTGATGTATCGCGCCGCACCGCGAAAACCAAGCATCGGGTTTTCTTCTTCGGGTTCATAACGACTGCCCCCGATGAGCTTGCGGTACTCATTGCTCTTGAAATCAGACAACCGAACAATGACCGGTTTTGGCCAGAACGCGGCAGCGATTGTGGCCACGCCTTCCGCCACACGGTCCACGTAAAAGGCCCTTGGAGACGCGTGCCCACGTGCTACCGACTCAACCGCCTTTTTGAGGTCTGCATCGATATTGGGGTAATCCAATATCGCCTTTGGATGAACCCCGATGTTGTTGTTGATGATGAACTCCAGTCTTGCCAAACCGACGCCCTGGTTTGGAAGTTGGCAAAAGTCAAACGCCAATTGTGGGTTGCCTACATTCATCATGATTTTTACAGGGATGTCCGGCATGGTGCCGCGCTGCACTTCGGATACTTCCGTCTCGAGCAGTCCATCGTAGATGAAACCAGTGTCTCCCTCGGCGCAACTCACCGTGACCAACATGCCTTCCTTCAGTCGGTCGGTTGCATCACCACATCCCACAACGGCGGGAATACCCAACTCGCGCGCAATGATGGCTGCGTGGCATGTTCGTCCACCCCTGTTCGTTACGATGGCCGCTGCCCGTTTCATCACCGGCTCCCAGTTCGGGTCAGTCATGTCAGTCACCAGGACGTCGCCCGGCTGTACCTTGTCCATTTCGCTGGTGTTGTGAACAATGCGCACCGGCCCGGTGCCAATTTTTTGCCCTATGGCACGACCTTCGACCAGCACCGCACCTTTGCCTTTGAGTTTATAGCGATGTTCGACCTGATTTCCAACTTGGCTCTTGACGGTTTCAGGTCGCGCCTGAAGGATGTACAGTTGACCGTCGACGCCATCCTTTCCCCACTCGATGTCCATCGGGCGACCATAGTGGGATTCAATGACCAAGGCATATCGCGCCAACTGTTCCACATCGGCATCTGTCAGCGAGTAGCGGTTGCGCATTTCCGTCGGAACGTCTGTCGTCTTCACGAGTTTCCCATTCCGGGCTTTTTCCTGAGCAGTCGTGAACTCCATTTGCAGCAATTTGGAGCCCAAGTTTCGTCGAATAATGGCACGCTTACCCGCGCGCAGCATGGGTTTGTGAACATAAAACTCGTCCGGATTCACCGCACCCTGTACTACGGTCTCACCCAAACCATAACTTGCCGTAATGAAGACAACATCGGAAAAACCCGATTCTGTGTCGATGGTGAACATCACTCCTGCGGCACCCACATCCGAACGCACCATGCGTTGAATGCCTGCACTTAAAGCAACATGCTCATGGGCGAACCCCTTGTGAACCCTGTAGCTTATTGCACGGTCGTTGTACAGCGACGCAAACACCTCGCGAATCTTGTGCAAAACTTCCTCAATGCCGATCACATTAAGAAATGTCTCTTGCTGTCCGGCAAACGAAGCATCTGGCAAGTCCTCTGCCGTAGCCGACGAACGAACCGCAAACGAAGCCAGCGGATTACCCTCGCTGAGAGTGGCAAATGCTTGACGAATACCCGACTCCAATTCGCCGGGAAACGGCTGCGCTTCCACCATCGCTCGAATCTCCGCACCCGCCTGCGCCAATGCGCGGACATCTTCGGTGTCCAGGGTTTGCAACTTCGCGTTGATCCGCTCCGCCAGATTCCCAAACTTCAGGAATTGACGGAACGCATGGGCAGTGGTGGCAAAGCCAGTCGGAACCTTGACGCCATCAGGCAGGTGCGAAATCATTTCGCCCAAACTTGCGTTCTTTCCCCCAACCGACTCGACATCGGACATCCTCAGGTTCTCGAACGGTACGACCAGGTCGGTTGGTTTAAACAGCATAGACATGGAAAACTCCAGAAGTTGAAACCGTTTTGCTGCCTCAGGAGCACTCTGACCGGAAAAGCAGCCGCAGATTCATCTTCACCTCGCGCGGGTTCTCTTGTGAGACGCGACGAAAACTGAAAATGCGCTAAATTGGGGTCATTGTAGGGTTGTACAGCATGTCACATCGCACCGTATTTTTTGTATCCGACGGCACCGGCATTACAGCCGAAACCTTTGGCAACGCCATCCTTGCACAGTTTGAAGCTACTGCACGGCACGTTCGATTGCCCTTCATCGATACCGTTGACAAGGCGCACCAGACCGTTCGTCAGATCAACCACGCAGCGGAAGTTGATGGTCGTCGACCCATCGTTTTCTCCACATTGGTGAACATGGAGATTCTCCAGGTGATTGAAAACGGTTGCCAAGGCATGCTGCTGGACATGTTCGCCACTTTTGTGCGCCCTTTGGAAGATGAACTGGGACTGAAGTCCAATCATCGCATCGGGCGCTTCAGCGATGCCAGCAAGAGCAAGGAATACCAGAACCGCATTGAAGCCATCAATTTTTCGCTGGCGCACGACGATGGGCAGTCGAATCGGGATCTGGATCAGTCCGATGTCATTCTCGTTGGCGTCAGTCGCAGCGGAAAGACCCCCACATCCCTCTACCTTGCCATGCAATACGGACTCAAAGCGTCCAATTACCCTCTGATTCCTGAGGATTTTGAAAGGCGCCAACTACCGCCTGCTTTGACGCCCCACAAGGGCAAAATTTTCGGACTATCGATTCAACCAGAACGCCTCAGTGAGGTTCGCAACGAACGGCGACCCAATTCTCGTTACGCATCACTGGAAAATTGCCGAATGGAAGTAAGCGAGGCAGAGTCGATGATGCGCCGCTCGGGAATTCGCTGGCTATCCACGACCACGAAATCCATCGAAGAGATTTCCACCACTATTCTGCAGGAACTCCATCCCGAACGATTGGCGTATTAGGCCGCATTGTGGTCTGTGGAAAAGTTACCACGTGCTCCAGTTCAGCACGAATCCCGACACTGTCCCCGACTGTGTGGTCATGGTGCTTCAGTACCGAAGCCAGCACAGTTTCCCCAGACTCCAAACGCAACGTGTACAGGAACTCGGACCCGCGAAAGGTCTTCTGCACAACTTCGGCTCTACAGGGCGATTCCAAATCGATCGATATGTCGTCCGCACGCAGCAACACATCGCAGGCGCCATCGGAGTCGCAGTCCCCTCGCCGCTGTGACGCTGTAACCTGAAAAACACCCAGAGGGGTTCGCAATTGGGTCACGCCATCTGACTGCACATAGCGCGCACTTGCGAACTGGCCATGCCCGATAAAGCTTGCGACAAATCGTGTCGCTGGGCGATGGTAAACCGAGTACCCGTCGTCCCATTGGTGCAAATGCCCCTGCGCCATCACACCCACACGGTCCCCCATGGCAAATGCCTCCTGCTGGTCGTGCGTGACCAGCAATGCAGTCGTTCGCGCTTCCTTGAGAATGCTTCGCACCTCGAGGGCAAGACGTTCGCGCATCTCGACATCCAGATTGGAAAACGGTTCGTCCAACAACAACAGATGTGGCTGTGGGGCTAACGCCCGCGCCAGAGCCACGCGTTGCTGCTGCCCACCGGACAACTCATGGGGGTAGCGCGCCGCGTTCGGGGTCATGCCCACCAAGTCCAGGACCTCGCGCACACGGGCTTTGCGCTGAGTGCTGGTCCAACCGTGTAAACCAAATTCAATGTTGTTGGACACGGTCATATGGGGAAACAGAGCGTAGTCCTGAAAGACCATGCCAACCCGACGGCTCTGCGCTGGAACGTGGACCTGGACACTGCTGACTTGCGATGAAGCAAGCCAAACCTCACCGGCGGACAGTGGCTCCAGGCCAGCCACAGCACGTAGCAAAGTGGTCTTCCCGCAACCAGATGGGCCAATCAGCACCCCAATTTCCCCGACTTGCAAACCCAGGGACACACCGTCCACCGATGGTGACGGACGACCACGATGGCGAACCCCTACATCAATCAGATCAAGAAACATTCCGGAGATTGTAGGGTTGGCTATTCCAAAACTGCGGTATGGTGCGCGCCATGCAACGGTTTCTTCGATCCTTATTGTGGGCGCTCGTGGTCCTGCTGGTATTGCCGGTAGCCACCTTACTGGCTTCCTGGCTGCAGGGAAATGCACAGACCTGGACGATATTGGCGCAGATGGGGGCCACAGTGCTGCCAGACTACGCTTTGACGAGCCTGCTACTGTGCGGCTTGGTCAGTTTGGGTGTCATTAGCATGGGAACAGTATCTGCTGCGGCCGTCACTTTGTTCGATTTTCCCTTTCGCAAAACAATGGAATGGGCCTTGTTGTTGCCATTGGCTATGCCTGCTTACGTCGTGGCATACGCGTATACCGACTTTCTTCAGTACAGCGGCACTTTGCAAACCTGGCTGAGGAGCACTTTCGGGCTGCAGGGCGCACTGCTGCCCGATGTCCGAAGCGTGTGGGGGGCCGCCGCCGTGTTGGCGCTGTCGCTGTATCCATACGTCTATTTGCTCACACGCACGGCCCTCTCGGACCGAGCGAACCACTTAATGGAGGCAGCCCGATTACTCGGAGCATCAATGCGTCGGCGCATCTGGCAGGTGGCACTACCCCTGGCACGACCCGCCATTGCGGCAGGGACGGCATTGGCACTAATGGAGACGTTGGCCGACTTTGGTGTGTCCAGCTATTTCGGTATTCAGACCTTTACTACTGGAATTTACAAGGCCTGGATCGTCATGGACGACCACGCCGCCGCCGCACAACTGTCGACAGCTTTGCTGCTGTTGGTTGTATGTGTGCTGGGGATAGAACTGCGCGCCCAGTCAAAAATGCGGTTTTCCAGTACCAGGGTCGATCGGCAAAGTGCCGAGTCCAATCCCATTCGTTTGCGCGGCATACATGCGTTGGCATTGCTCCTGTTGTGCGCGTTGCCCGTGGTGTTCGGTTTTGTCCTACCGCTCGCGATTTTGATCACTGAGTTTGGCAGCAGCGGTTCCGACGCTATTGCATGGGATCGATTTGCTCGATGGAGCAGTACCAGTCTCGCGCTTGGGCTGACCACGGCTGTGCTTGCTGTAGGGTTCGCCGTTTTTGTGGCTGCTTTTGCAAGGGCCCGCCCCGCTTGGGATACCCATTTGGCACAGCGCGCTGTCGGTCTGGGGTACTCAGTTCCGGGCGTAGTCATTGTGATTGGCTTGTTGCTCCCAGTTGGGTGGCTGCAGTCAAACTTCCCTGATCTGGGGATTGGCTATTGGTTGACATCCACCATCTTGGGAATGTTGTGGGCTTACCTTGTGCGCTTTGTGGCAGTGGCATTGCAATCGGTACAAAGCGGTTTCACGCGCATCGCGCCTGCTCTGGACGAGAGTTCCCGAATGCTGGGGGCGTCGTCCTGGACCTTGTTGGTGAAGGTGCATCTGCCCTTGTTGCGCAAACCGCTATTTGCCGCTTCGCTGTTGGTGTTGGTGGACGTCATGAAGGAGTTGCCGGTAACGCTGGTGCTGCGGCCGTTTAACACTGACACCCTTGCGGTCATGGCCTACCAGTTGGCGCGCGATGAGCGCCTCGGCGAAGCTGCACTACCCTCGCTTGCGCTCGTATTGGTTGGGCTTGTCCCGGTGTACTTCCTGAGCAGAACGCTACGTCGAGGCGATACACCCACCCCTTGTTGAGAATAGTTCGCATTTGCGATATGATCAGCACCGCTGTTGCAATGTAAGCAACGACCAGAACTTTCAACATGGCAAGAACCGGCAATCTACCAATTTCAGCCTTCATCGGATTGGGCTTGGCCAGTCTATGCGCTGCTGCTGCAGCACAAGAACCAGCCATCAACCTGTACTCAGCGCGCCACTACAGCACCGACGAGGCACTTTACAGCAACTTCACCAAAGCCACCGGCATCCGGATCAACCGGGTCGACGCGGACGATGCAGGCATCATCGCCCGACTGAAGGCCGAGGGCAGCGCTTCGCCTGCAGACGTCATCCTGCTGGTCGATGCCGCGCGCTTGTGGAAGGGCGAGGTTGAAGGGCTGTTCCTGCCGATTCAATCCAAAATCCTGGATACAGCCATACCGCCTCAGTTGCGTGCCAAGCCGACCGACGTAGGTAAGACTGCGTGGTTCGGACTTTCAACCCGCGCGCGCGTGATCGTGTATGACAAGGTCAAAGTCAAGAAAGAAGACGTCGACCGCTACGAAAAACTGGCAGACCCCATCAACAAAGGCAAAGTCTGTATCCGCTCGGGCTCCCATCCCTACAACCTAAGCCTGTTTGGAGCAACGACGGAGCACATGGGTCCGCAAAAAACGGAGGCTTGGCTCAAGGGCATGGTAGACAACATGGCCCGTTCACCCAAAGGCGGTGATACGGATCAAATCAAGGGTGTTGCCAGTGGCGAATGCGCGATCGCAGTGACGAACAGCTATTACCTGGCCCGCTTGCTACGATCCAGCAACCCAGAGGAGCGGGCCATTGCCGAGCGGGTCGGCGTGGTGTTTCCAAACCAGTCGACCTGGGGAACACACATCAACATAGCTGGAGGTGCCGTTGCAAAACACTCGAAGAACAGTGCCAACGCAGTAAAGTTCCTCGAGTATTTGGCCGGCGCCGATGCGCAGGGCTACTTTGCTAACGGCAACAACGAATGGCCGGCTGCCGTCGGTGTCACACTCGATAACCCTGCCCTGAAAGCCATGTCGGGCGGAAGTTTCAAGAGCGAAACCATCCCCATCAGTGCCGTTGGCATGAACCAGATCAAGGTGCAGCAAATGCTGGATCGCGTTGGCTTCAAGTAAAGCTCTGACGATCGGTTCACCGTTGTTTCGCCGCTGCGTTCGTGCTGCTCATGTGCAGATATCAAATTTGCTGCTAGTCAGCCCTACTCTTCCAGCAAACTGCGAAGCATCCAGGCAGTCTTTTCGTGCACATCGATGCGCTGGGTCAGCACATCAGCGGTCGGCTGGTCGTTGGCGGCGTCCGCGATGGGGAACAGCTTGCGGGCAGTGCGCGCTGTGGCTTCCTGCGCCGCCACCAGATGGCGAATCATGTCGGTGGCTTTTGGTACGCCTTCCACCTCCTTGATGGAGGCTAGCTTTGTGTACTCCTTATAGGTACCTGGCGCCGGAAAACCCAACGCACGAATACGCTCGGCAATCAGATCGAGCGCAGTCCATTGCTCGGTGTACTGCCCCATGAACATCTGGTGCAGGCTGTTGAATTGCGGTCCAGTCACGTTCCAGTGGAAGTTGTGGGTCATCAGATACAGGGTGTAACTGTCCGCCAGCAACTCCGAAAGTCCCCTGGCAATCTGTTTGCGTGCGTCCGACTTCAAGCCGATGTCTATCGTCAGTGACTTGGCTTTCTTTTGACTCATTTGCGAAACTCCTGTTGATTAAAGTGGCACCAGTCTAGCCCTTGCCGACGAGTTGCACCAATCAACAAAAGGCATACTGCAAATAGCTCAATTCAATCGCCCAGCAATTTCCGAGTGGCGAGGTCACAACCCCAGCGCCGCAATGCCCGCTTTCGCAACCTGCGCGTCTTCGCTCGACTTGACGCCACTGACTCCCACAGCGCCCAGGCACTGACCATCCTTGATGATGGGTACGCCGCCCTCGAGCATTGCATCCAGGCCGGGTGCGCTGAGAAACGAGTTGCGTCCACCGTTGATCATGTCCTCATAAGCTTTGCTTTCACGTCGACCCAAAGCCGCGGTTCGGGCCTTTGCTGGCGCAATGAAGGACGATATTGGCGCAGCGCCGTCGAGACGCGCAAAAGACAGCAAATGTCCGCCATCGTCCACAATGGCAATGCTGACCGCCCACTGGTTCTTCAGGGCTTCTGCCTGCGCGGCACTGGCGATGGCCAAAACGTCCGGCCTTTCCAATACAGGTTTCGATTTCATGGCGTGTCTCCAGAGTTTTTGTAAGTCTCTAGCATAACAAGCTTGATAAACCATAGAATCGCCCCATTTGCACTGTTAGTGATTTTTAAGGAGACCACAACCATGAGTGATCGCATTACCACTTTGGACAATCGATTTGGCTACGCCGTATCGGGAGAAGAACGCAACAAGGTGTTGCGCAATACCTATTGGCTGTTGTCTTTGACGATGATTCCAACGGTGCTTGGTGCCTGGATCGGTGTGCAAACCGGCATCATGTCGGCCATGTCACCTGGCATCAGCATGATGGTTTTCTTGGTTGGTGCTTTTGGACTCATGTTTGCCGTTGAGAAGTTCAAGAACTCAGCAGCCGGAGTGCCAATCTTGCTGGCGTTCACTTTTTTCATGGGAATGATGCTGTCCCGTTTGGTTGGGTCCATTCTGGGTCTGAACAACGGTGCGAGTCTCATCATGTTGGCCTTCGCCGGCACTGGTGGCGTGTTTTTCGGCATGGCCACGCTATCCACCATCATCAAGCGCGATCTGTCTTCCATGGGGAAATTCATGTTCATTGGCATGATCATGGTGCTCATCGCGATGATCGCCAACATTTTTCTGCAAAGCAGCGCGTTGATGATTGCCTTGTCGGTGATCGTGATCGGAATTTCATCGGCGTTTATCTTGTATGACCTGAAACGTGTTCGCGACGGCGAGGAAACCAACTACATCTCTGCCACTCTTGGCGTCTACGTGAGCCTATACAACGTGTTTAGCAACCTGTTGGCATTGCTGGGCATCTTTGGCGGCGAGCGCGACTGATCACCCTGATCCTGTCGACCCAAAGGCCCTTGTTAAGGGCCTTTTTTCTGTCTTTCTCACATGATCACCTGCTCAAGACAGGGCAAAATGGGACGATATAGAAACACCGCCTTGCCGTCCCTATGATTTCACGCTTACTCATTCTTGCTTTGACGCTTTCTTTGGCGGGGTGCGAGCTGATTGATCAACTGCTGGCCGACCCGAAGGCAGCCCAAAGAGTTGCGGATTCCAAAGCGATTGGAAGTGCTTGCCGCCACGGACTGCGCAGCATTGAAGACTGCTACGCACTCAACGAAAAAGCCTCCAAAGCGGCGGTCTTTGATGGCTGGAAAGAGATGGACCAGTACATGCGCGACAACAAGATCGATGGCATCGAACCCAAAGGCGTCAAGCCGCCACAGCCGGTGGAAGAAGTTGTTATTGAGGCTAAACCCAAAGCCAAGCCCAAGGCTGACGCTGCCCACTAGGAGCGTTAACGGCAGAGCGTTTTGCTCCGTGTCCCCCCACCCGCAGCGCGGGTTCCTCCTTGACCTGCGCAAAACGCTCTGCCGCTAACGCTCCGGTATGTTTCAGACTGAGATATCGTCAAACACCGCAATGCTTTCGACGTGGGCGGTGTGCGGGAACATATTGACCACTCCAGCGGCTGAGCACCGGTAACCGGCCTCATGCACTAGCACTCCCGCGTCTCGCGCCAGCGTGGCCGGATTGCAACTCACAACCACGATACGCTTGGGTGCATGCCACCCATCCCGCTGCTCCCCTCGCAGCTGCTCCTGGTGCAAAGCGGCAAGTGCCTGCACCAGCGCATAGGCGCCCTCGCGAGGTGGATCGACCAGCCACTTCTCAGAGGGCCCGTCTGCCACCAATACATCCGGCGTTATCTCAAACAGATTTCTTGCTACAAACTTCGTAGCTGCCAGCGAACGTTCCGCGGGCGCTGCAGTCTGATTTAGCTCCAAATTCTCACGCGATCGTGCGACCAGTGCTTCGGCACCCTCGACGCCCAACACCGCACGGGCCTGCGTCGCCAGTGGCAGCGTAAAGTTGCCCAAGCCGCAAAACCAGTCGATCACCCGCTCCTGGCGGGTCACGGCCAACAAGCTGAGCGCCCGAGACACCAGAACCCGATTGATGTGGGGATTGACCTGCGTAAAGTCCGTGGGGCGAAACGGCATGATGATGCCGAAGTCTGGCAAGCGATAAGCCAGCGGCGCGGTCTCGTGGCCGGGAATTTCATCCAGCCGATGCACCGAATCCAGGCCTTTTGGCTGCAACCACCATTGAAGACCGGGGTGCTGGGCAGCAAACTCCCGCAGTCGTTGCAGGTCACCGTCACCCAGGGGCTCCAGATGGCGCAACACCAAGGCAGTGACCTCCACCGCGCTGTGCTGCAAACCCATGTCACCCATAGCCAATTCGATTTGCGGACAGGTCTCCACAGCATCGAGCGAACCAATCAACTCCCGCAGCGGCACCAGCATGGCACTGACATGGGGCGCCAGCACCGGACAGACCTTCATATCGGCCACGTACCGGCTCTTGCGCTCATGAAATCCAACCAGCACGGTCCCTTTCTTGCGAACATAACGCACGGAAAGTCGGGCGCGGTAGCGATAACCCCAGGCGGGACCCTCAATGGGCCGCAGCACGTTGTCGGGCTTCACCTTGCCGATATGCCACAAGTTGTCCTCCAGCACCCGCTGCTTGACCGCAACTTGTGCAGCCGGATGCAAGTGCTGCATCTTGCAGCCACCACAGGCACCTTCATGCAGCCCGAAATGTGGACAAGCGGGTCGTACACGCTGGGAAGACTCGCGGTGAATGGCGGTAAGTGTCCCCTTCTCGAAACTCTGCTTGGAGCGGTGGATCTGTGCACTGACCACCTCGAACGGCAACGCGCCCTCGATAAACACCACTTTGCCGTCGGGCTTGTGCGCAACGCCCTGGGCCTCCAGGTCCAGTGATTTGACCTGTAACCAACCTTCGGGCCATATGTGTTCAGTGGATGTGGATTCTGTCATGCGGGGATTGTCTCAGGTGCCGCTGCGAGGGCACTCGCTGCGATGCAAACCAGGGTCAAATCACCGACTGGCGTGTGATGCCACGGCGCGCCACATAGCGCTTGATCTTTTGCAACGCCTCGTTTTGAACCTGGCGCACGCGTTCGCGCGTCAATCCCAGGCGATCACTCAAAACGTCCAGTGTCTCTGGCTCGCGGTCGTGCAATCCAAAGCGCCCCTCCAGCACTTCGCGCTCACGGCCATTGAGTGTCCCAACCCATTGCTCCAGCAGCACCGTGATTTCGTGGGCCAATGCCACGCCTTCGGGGTCCACGGTCAGCTCATCGACGAGACTGTCACCCAGCGTCAAATCGTCTCCGGTGCGGTCCAGTGCGGCATCCAGTGAGCGCGGTGCCTCGGCCATTGACAACAAATCGGCAACTTCGCTTACCTTGCGCCCTACCAGAGCAGCGATATCTTCCACCCGGATGCCTTCTGGCCGCTGCGCCACCAGTGTGGCGTCGTTCTCCAGCACGCGCCGCGCACGCAGCACGTGCTGCAACTCGCGCACCACGTTCACCGGCAGTCGCACGGCCCGCCCCTGGTACATCAGCGCCCGGTCTACCGACTGGCGTATCCACCAGGTGGCATAGGTCGAAAAACGGAACCCGCGCTCTGGCTCGAACTTGTGTATCGCATGCATCAGGCCGAGGTTGCCTTCTTCGATCAGGTCAGCCATCGGCACGCCGCGCCCGATAAAGCCTTTGGCAATGCTGACCACCAGACGCAAGTTGTGCTCAATCATGCTCTGGCGCGCCGCAAAATCACCGGCGCGTGCACGCACCGCCATGTCGTACTCTTCCTGCGCGGTAAATAACTCGGTACGCCTGATGCCGCGCAAATAGACCGCCAACGCGTCCGCCGATCCATCCGTGACCTCATCAGCCAAAGCCTGCACTACATGCGACACGTCGGAATCGTCCTGAATACCAGCGTCCGCTATTAATTCAGGAGCTGCTCGCGCACTACCCTTGGGCACCGAACCCTCTTTTCCCTCTGCGATAACGTCCACCAATGCCTGCACAGCGGCCAAGGCCTTGCGCTTGCGGTGCGTGGGGGTCTTCATGGTGCCTGTCGTTACCGAGCCGGCAGGTACTTGGCCGGATCCACAGGCTTGCCTTGCCGACGCACCTCAAAGTGCAACTTGACCCGATCGGCATCGCTATTGCCCATCTCGGCAATCTTCTGCCCTTTTTTTACCGCCTGATCTTCCTTCACCATCAGCGCCTGGTTGTGGGCATAAGCCGTAAGGTAAGTCGCGTTGTGCTTGAGGATGATCAGGTTGCCATAACCACGCAGGCCGGCACCGGCATACACCACGCGTCCGTCGGCCGCTGCCACCACCGGGTCACCGGCAGCCCCACCGATGTCAACCCCCTTGTTCTTCACATCATCAAACCCTGCCAAAACCGCACCACCGCTGGGCCATATCCAGTTTAGGTCGTCGTCGCCACTGCCACTCGCCACCGGCGCAGAAGCGGTCTGGCCAGGGGACGCTGGGGCTGACGACGCCTTGGTCGGTGCACTGGCTATTGCACCAATGGGCGCTGCAGCGACGGTGGAATTCGTGATCGGCCTGGTTGTTACTGCAGTGTCGGACACCACGGGAGGCGCAACGCGCAATACCTGACCCACCTCGATCTTGTTGGGATTTTCAATATTGTTCCAGCGCACCAGGTCACGGTGGCTTTGGCCATTGTCCAGGCCAATGCGAATCAAGGTGTCTCCCGGCTTCACGGTGTAATACCCGGCTTTCCCAGCGTTGTCAGGTGCCACTACCGGCGCGGGTGCAGCGGGTTTGGCAACCGCAACGGTTGCCGGGGTTACTGGCTTGGACACTGCCGCACCGCGGTCTTCCACCGGTGCACGGGTCAGGGGTTTGGAGCCGCACCCGGACAACCCCATGGCCAATGCGACCAGCACAACCCCCACTCCACCACGAACGAAACCAGACATAAACACTTCCTTCATGCAACGCCTGATTTTAGAGGGACAAAGTGCACCGCTTCCAGAACGGTTTGGCGCACGCCCTGTGGCGTCTTGTCCAGCACCATCAAGGCCTGGCTGGAAACGCTACCACCAGCGCCGGCGAGCACCACCATCGGCGCCACCAGGCGGCCACCCATGGCCAGCTGATCGACCCAGGTCTGTGGCAGCGCTTCGCCCCCTGCTGCCGCAATGATGCCCGCGTAGGGTGCTCCCTTGGGGTAGCCTTGCATACCATCGCCAAAGAGCAGGTGCAGATTGGCCAGGCGCAGTGGCCGCAGGTTTTCGCGGGCTTTGTCGTGCAGCCCGCGCAACCGCTCGATGCTGTACACCTCACTTGCCAGCAAGCTGAGTACCGCGGCCTGGTAGCCGCAGCCGGTACCGATCTCGAGCACCCGTCCGATCTTGCCAGAGCTGCCGTTGCGCAGCAATTCCACCATCCGCGCCACCACCCCGGGCTTGGATATGGTTTGCCCCAAACCGATGGGCAAACTGGTGTCTTCGTAAGCCTGATTGGCCAGCGCGCTGTCGACAAACCGGTGGCGCTCCACGGTTCCCATCGCTGCCAGAACCGCGGCATCGCTGACACCTTGCTCAGCGATTTTTCTCACCATCCGCGATCGCACGGCGCTGGAATCCATGCCCAGACCTTGCGGGGGCTGGTGTGTAATGGCAACGGCTTTTGGCTTGACCGGCGTGGCGTCCGACGTGAGCCGTGCAGGAAAGCCCGGACGCTGCCGGGTTGTCATACCGCGGCGTTTGGCACCAGCAGTGCCGCCGTTTGTGCCCAGTACCCCAAACTACTGTGATCGGTCAGATCAACCTTCAGCGGAGTCATCGACACATGCCCTTGCGCCGTGGCATGGAAGTCGGTGCCCTCTGCATCGTCGGCTGCAGGGCCGGCCGGGCCAATCCAGTACATGGTGCCACCGCGCGGGCTCGGTAGCTGAATCACCGGCTCTGCGGCGTGGCGACGCCCAAGCCGGCACAACTTCATGCTGCCAATCTCGTTGTAGGGCAAATTGGGCACATTCACATTGAGCAACCAGGGCTGCGACGTGATCAACTGCTGCTGGTGCATGCCTTGCACCAGTTCACGCGCCTTACGGGCCGCCGCATCGAGGTGCAGCCAGTCCTTTTGAACCTGCGAAAAAGCAATTGACGGGATGCCAAACAAGTAGCCCTCCATGGCAGCGCCCACCGTGCCGGAGTAGATGGTGTCATCCCCCATATTGGCGCCGTTGTTGATGCCGGAGACCACCAGGTCCGGCCGGTAATCCAGCAACCCCGTCAGCGCTACATGCACACAGTCAGCGGGCGTACCATTGATAAAGCGAAACCCGTTGGGCGCGCGGTGCACGAACAAGGGTGAATGCAGGGTGAGCGCATTGGACTTGGCGCTGTTGTTTTGCTCGGGTGCAATTACCTCTACCTCGGCGATGTCTTTGAGCGCTTCATACAGCGCCACAATCCCGGGAGCCAAATAACCGTCGTCGTTGGAAATCAGTATTTTCATGGTTTCAGTACAGTAGCGTTGCATTGTAGGGGTGGGGTCACCCCTGAGACATTTTCGCCCTGGCGATGCCTCTATGATGCGCCCCTTGCAACGCATCAACCCAACGAAGGATCCTGACATGCACGCCTGGCTCTGTGAAACCCCCACGGGTGTCGACGCCCTCATCTGGAAAGAACTCCCAACGCCCGCGCCCAAAGCGGGCGAGGTGTTACTGGAGATCAAGGCTGCCAGCCTGAACTTCCCGGACCTGCTGATTGTGCAAAACAAGTACCAGATGAAACCGCCGTTGCCCTTTGTGCCGGGCTCCGAATACGCTGGCATTGTGCAGGCCGTGGGCGACGGCGTGGCGCATCTGAAGGTCGGGCAGCATGTCGCCTGCCTCAGCGGCACCGGTGGATTTGCTACGCATACGATAGCGCCTTCCGCACTCTGCATGCCCCTTCCAAGCGCTTTTCCCTTTGTGGATGCAGCCGCTTTCATCATGATCTATGCCACCTCGCACCACGCGCTGGTGGACCGCGCGCAACTCAAAGCCGGTGAAACGGTATTGGTGCTGGGCGCGGCCGGTGGGGTCGGCACCTCCGCAATCCAGATTGCCAAGGCCCTGGGTGCACGCGTGATCGCAGCCGCGTCGACGCAGGAGAAATGCGACCTGTGCTCCTCGATCGGAGCCGATGCCACGATCAACTACACGACCGAAAACCTGCGCGATGCAGTGAAAGCGCTGACCGATGGCAAGGGGCCGGATGTGATCTACGACCCGGTGGGGGGTGATTTTTCCGAGCCAGCTTTCCGCTCCATAGCCTGGCGCGGGCGCTATCTGGTGGTCGGGTTTGCCTCGGGGCCGATTCCGTCGCTACCCTTGAATCTGGCGTTGCTCAAAGGCGCTTCCATCGTGGGCGTTTTCTGGGGCGAGTTCGCCAAGCGCGAACCCAAGAACAACACCGCCATGATGATGGAGCTGGCCCAATGGTACGGTCAGGGCAAGATCAAACCCGTCATCGATTCCACCATGCCCATGGCGGACCTGAAAGCTGCCTTCGCCCACATGGGCTCGCGCGGCGTCAAGGGCAAACTGGTCATGGTGAACTAGCAGGGGTACCCTATCCCATCACATCAAAAACCAGCACCTCGGCATCGCGACCCTGACTCAGTTGGACCGACTGCTCGCCGTCGAACAACGCTGCATCGCCAGCCGTAATGTGCAGGCCATTCACTTCGAGTGCACCGCGCACCAAATGCACATAGCCCTTGCGACCGGGCGCGAGCGGCAATGCCGCGGATTGCCCGCCGTCCAGCAAACCGCTGTACATGCGTGCATCGGCATGGATCAGCACCGACCCCTCGGCTGCGTCCGGCGACGCCACAAGCCGGAGCCGTCCAGACTTCTGCGACGCCGCAAACGTCTTCTGCTCGTAGCCGGGTTCGATGCCAGTCACGTTGGGCTCAATCCATATCTGGAAGAAATGCGTCGTGTCGTTGGGTGCGTGATTGAATTCCGAATGCATAACACCACGACCGGCACTCATGCGTTGCACATCGCCGGGCGGAATGCCCTTGACGTTGCCCATGCTGTCCTTGTGCGCCAATTCGCCGGAAATGACGTAGCTGATGATTTCCATGTCGCGGTGGCCATGGGTGCCAAAGCCGGTTCCGGGCGCAATGCGGTCCTCATTGATGACCCGCAGGTTACCCCACCCCATGTGGCGCGGGTCGTGATAACCCGCGAACGAAAAACTGTGAAATGACTTGAGCCAGCCGTGGTCAGCATAACCCCGGTCGGCGGATTTGCGTAATGTCAACATCGCGCTGCCTTTCTGAGGCGTTGACTGTAGGACATTTCGGATTGCCTTGCGCGACAGCATGGCACCATCCGTGGTCGGTGTGTCTGCAGCGTGTATAAAGGGCACATGCCAAAGTTTCAACGCACAGAAAGATTTTCATGACCGCCCCAAAACACATTGCCATCGTCGGAGCCGGAATGGCCGCCATTAGCTGTGCCCGCACGCTGGTGCAGGCCGGCCACCGCGTGACGGTGCTCGAAAAGAGCCATCGCCTGGGTGGTCGCATGGCCACCCGCAACAGCCCGTTTGGCACGTTTGACCACGGTGCCCAGTACTTCACGGTGCGCGACGCCCGCTTTGCATTGGCCTTGCAAACCGCGCCCACAGTGTGCAAGCGCTGGAGTGCCAACACCGTGCGTGTGCTCGACGAGCACGGCCAACTGGCTTCCAACAGCTTGCCACCGACCGAGCCTCACTGGGTGCCAGCGCCCGGCATGAACACGCTGCCGGCGCGTTGGGCGCAACCGTTAGTGGATGCTCTACACGTCGAGCTGGAAACACGGGTGACACACCTGGAGCGCGACGCACTGAACCCCAGCCAATGGCAACTGCGCACCACCGGTGCGCAGGACAGTGCGCATGTGTTCTCGGGCTTTGATGCCGTGGTGCTGGCCATTCCGGCCCCACAAGCCCGGGCACTTCTGCAGGACTGTGCGCCCGCTGCGCCCTTGCTCAAGCGATTGGCTCCCGTGGCAATGGCGCCGTGCTGGACACTGATGCTGGCCTTCCCGCAGGCGGTACAACCCGGCCTGGTCGGTCTGGGCCCGCAATGGAACGCGGCGCGCAGCACGCACCATCGCATCGCTTGGCTGGCACGGGAGTCGTCCAAGCCGGGCCGCACCGCGATTGACCGCTGGACGGTGCAGGCCAGCGCGCAGTGGTCGCATGACCATCTGCAGGATGATGCCGCGCGCGTGCAGGCGAAGCTGCTTAAGGCGTTTGCTGAAGTCACTGGGATACATGCCCAGCCATCCTTTGTCGACACCAAGCGCTGGGTCCATGCGCAGACTACAGTGCCCCTGCGCGAGTCGCACCTGTGGGACGCGCGAACCAACCTGGGGCTGTGCGGTGACTGGTGCCTCGGCCATCGCGTCGAAGATGCATTCGTGTCGGGGCTGGAACTGGCTCTGCACATCGCCTGACGCAGCCGATGTACCGGGGCCGGTTTGCCCCCTCCCCTACCGGCGCACTGCACGCCGGCTCTCTGGTCGCTGCGTTGGCTAGCTGGCTCGACGCACGGGCGCATCAGGGCCAGTGGCTGGTGCGCATCGAAGATGTCGATCTTCCCCGTACGGTGCCTGGAGCGACCGAGCGCATTCTGGAACAACTGCAGCAATGCGGCATGGTGCCTGATGCGACGCCCCTGCAGCAGTCGCAGCGTTCGCTTGTGTACCAGAACGCACTGGACCGGCTGATTGCGCAGCGCTTGGCCTACCCCTGCCGCTGTTCGCGCCAGGACATTGAACAGGTTTTGCTGCAACGAGGCCAAATGCGCTCCCGCAATGCAGAACTGGTGTATCCGGGGACATGTGCCACCGGTTTACCTTCGTCCAGCATGGTGCTTGCACGCGCGCCGGCCTGGAGGTTGCGCACTACCGGCACCAAGCCAAATAGCCTTCTAGCGCCCGCAGAACAAGCGCGAGAAGCTATGGATTCTGTAGCAGCAATGACCTACTGGCAGGACCGACGCCTTGGCCCCCAACAGCAGGACGTGGGCCGCGAGGTGGGTGACTTTGTCTTGCGACGGGCAGACGGTTGCTTTACCTACCAGTTGGCGGTCGTTGTCGACGATGCGGCGCAGGGTATCACCCATATCGTGCGCGGTGAAGACCTGGCTGACAATACGGCGCGACAAATCCTTTTGCAGCAAGCGTTGGAAGTCGCTACACCGAGCTACCTGCACACGCCACTTTTGCTGGGAACCAACGGAGAAAAACTATCCAAGCAAAATGGCGCTCGGGCGATTGACACTTCCACGCCAATGGCGGCGCTCGATGCGCTGCAGCAGGCGGCCAGCGTGCTGGGACTACCGCCCAACACCGATCAAGATATCGGTGCTGCGCTGGGAAGGTGGATTACCTGCTGGGAGGCTGCGCTGCAGGGCACACGATCGCCGCTCGCTGGTTGAGCAGACCGATTCAGTCAAACGTCGGCATGGCTGGCGTAGGCGCCACGGCTTTGGCAATCAGGTCCAAAAATTTGCCTTGCCGGTACAGATTCAAGAAGGCAGCAACCACCCGGGGGTCGAAGTGGCTACCGCTACCCCTTTCGATTTCACTGACCGCCACGTCCAGTTGCCAGGGCCCTTTGTAGGGGCGTGTACTCATGAGTGCGTCGAACACGTCGACCACCGCTACCAACCTCGCCACCATGGGGATATCCTCCCCGGACGCGCCATCAGGGTAGCCGCTACCGTTCCACTGCTCGTGGTGCGAGCGGGCCACCAACCGTGCCAGGGCCATGGCTGGACTACGCTTCAAAATAGCATCGCCAATCAGCGAATGTTGCTGAATGATGGCGAATTCTTCTGCCGTGAGACGACCGGGTTTGCGCAAAATCAGATCGGGAATACCCACGTTGCCGATATCGTGCAAGCGGCTCGCCTTGCCGTAGGCCACTGCAAGCGCTTCGTCGATCTCCAGTTCGCGTGCCAAACGGTAGGTGTACTCCTGAATGCGGCGTATGTGCGCTCCAGTGGCCGAATCCTTGAACTCCGCCACCTGTCCCAGCATGTCAATGGCTTCTTCGTAAGACTCTTCCAGGCTGTGGTGGAGTTTGAAGTTTTCCAGGCCTGCGGCGCACTGGTTGGCCAGTACCTGGATCAGTTCCCGATCCGCCAGCGACATCTCGCCGGCCGCTTCGAGATAGACAAAGCCAAACACATGCTTCCCTACGCCCAATGGAACTACCGCCGCCCCTGCACGCAAACCTTCCGGCACGGTCTGACCGGTGACCACCCGGGTGCAAAGATCCACGATTTGCGAGCGTCGTGCTTCGTTGGCTTCACCCTCCTCGAAGTCGCCCGCGCCCGCGCGAATACGGACATCACGCCCCTCCACGGTCATGACCATTCCATCGATGGTAGAAATCATGCCCGACTGCCCCAACCGGCAGATACCGATCAACTGCATCAGTACGCCGCGGAAGTAATCTTCCAGTTTGTCCCGGTGCAAGTCGTACAGGTCAGGTGTTACCGCAAGAATGCGCCCCAAACCCTGGCGGTTGAGGTCAATGGTCTGAAGATCACGGTAGCTCTTGAGGGCAAGCCGCACCGTCGCGTACAGTTTTTGTACGGTCAGCTCGGTTTTGTCCCGATAGTCATCGATATCGTAGTGGTCGATGACGAAACGTTCCGGAGCCATCCCGGGCTGCCCGGTGCGAATCACCAGCCGCATCATTCGGTTTTCCATCACATTGCGGATGTGCTCCACCAACTTCAACCCGGCATCGTCGGTCTCCATCACCACATCGATCAGCGCCACCGCAATGTCCGGATGCTCCTGCAGCACCAGCTTGGCCTGGGCTGCCGAGTCCGCTTGCAGCAGCTGCAACTCACGCCCGCTGAACTCAAAGTTTCTCAGGCTGATTGTGGTCAGCTGGCGCACGTCCGGCTCGTCGTCGACTACCAGCAGTTTCCACGCATTGGGGCGCGCAGCGGCACCTTCGGGCACTTTTTTCCCGGTACTGCGAATGATCTTCACGACGTTGCCTCCTGCTCGCTTACAACGAGCGATGGCACGCTCAGAAGGAATTCAGTCCCTCGACCCGGAATCGAGTTGCACTGCAGTGCGCCACCCAAAGTCTGGGTTGCCAGGTTGTAGCAGATGTAGAGCCCCAGCCCGCTACCGCCGTCGTTGCGGCGGGTCGTGAAAAAGGGTTCAAAAACCTTGACAACATGCTCTGGCTCCATACCCGCACCGTTGTCCCGAAAGGACAAAACGACGTGAGACAGCTCGTACCGGACTTCGATGCGAATAACGCCAGCGCGCTTGCCATCGCCAAAAGCGTGCCGGTGCGCATTGGTACACAGATTCGTCAGGATTTGCGTCCAGGCACCTGGAATGGCCCGCAGTCGCAAAGTTGGTGAACAGGTAATATCAAAAACGATATGCGCCCCCCGAAACAAAGGGCGCAGGGTCAAAATCACATCGTCAATCAACTGGGCCAGCGAGAAATCCCGCTGAATTTCGGACACCTGGTCGATCGCGGTGCGCTTGAAACTTTGTACCAGCGAAGCGGCGCGTTGCAGGTTCGACATCGCCAGTGCACTTGACTCGGTCAGCGCCGCCAGACTTCCGGCAATTTGCTGCTCGGAGACCTCGTCGCCTTGCAGCAGGCGCTCGAAACTGTTCGCCGTTTCTGCAATATGCGACACCGCACCTACGGCAATGCCAATGGGCGTGTTCACTTCGTGCGCAAAGCCAGCAACCATGCGCCCCAACGACGCCATCTTCTCGGTCTCGATAGCCCGCTGGCGCTCCTCCTGCAGATGCTGGTTGGCCGCCTCCAGATCGGCGGTGCGCTGGGCTACCCGCTGCTCCAGAGAAGCATTGAGCGATTTCAATGCGTCCTGCGTCGCAACCAGGCGTTCATTGCGTTCGATCAGGTCCGAATAGAGGCGATGCAGCGCTTTGAGCAAAATCACGGTGCGCGGATCATCCGATGGGCTGTCTGCCCGCCAAGCCTGCTCCTTATCACGTCCCGACCGGATCGCCATCACCTGTCGACCCATGGATTGATCTTCCCCAAGAATGTGAAAAATCAGCCAGTTGGAGAGGTAATCGACCAGTTGCTCTGGCGACAATTGCCCCACAGCCTGACGGGTGGCCATCCACGATTGCACCTGATCGACAAAACGTGCGTGCACCGCGCAGTGCTGCTCAATGTGCCGGGCGTCCAAGCCCACTTCGGCCATCAGCGCTTCTTCATAAGAAAAATGGTAAACGGTGTATTGCGCCAGTGCCGTGAGAAGGTCGTCCACATGCTCGTGATCCGTTCCGTCGAGTTGATCGCTTAGCGAATTGAGCATATCTACCAGGTGCCGATGCTGCGCATCGACCTCGGTGAGTCCAGTCTCAAAAAGTGGGGTCCATTCAAAGGTCTTCACTGACTGCGCTCGCTCCGATAGCATGGTGTGTCAAATGATTATCACACCTTTCCTCTTCGGATAAGCGCTGTCGCTCGGTACACTCTGCAGGCCGACCCGGCCCATTTGCTCCCCAGACCGATCCATGTTGCCCCTCGACCCCCTTCCGAATTCGACGACTTCCATACCCGATGGCGACAAGCCATTCATGCGCACCATCAAGAGTTTTGTCAAGCGGGCTGGTAGAACCACTGCGGGCCAGGCCAAAGCGTTTGAAGAGTTGGGGCCCAAGTTCGTCCTTCCCTACCAGCAGTTCGCTATTGATTTGGAAGCGGCTTTCGCTTATTCCACGGGCGCTGCAGGCCAAATGACCACCCATGGAAGCCCCGTAGTACTGGAGATCGGGTTTGGCATGGGTGAGGCTACAGCACAAATTGCGCAGGCGCTTCCCGCAACCCGATTCCTGTGCTGCGAAGTCCATGAGCCGGGTGTAGGTGCCTTGCTTAAACGCATTGGCGAAAACGACATTACCAACATCCGTATCTGTGCGCACGATGCAGTGGAGGTGATAGACCATATGTTGGCCTGCGAGAGTCTGGATGGCGTGCATATCTTTTTCCCCGACCCCTGGCACAAGACCAAGCACAACAAGCGCAGGCTGATTCAGTCTCCGCTGATCGCCAAGCTTGCGCGTCGCCTCAAACCGGGTGGCTACCTGCATTGCGCCACGGACTGGCAACCGTATGCAGAGCAAATTCTTGAGGTGCTACACGCGGAACCTCTGCTGCGCAACCGGGCGCTGGCAACACATCCCGAGCTGCTGGGTTATGCGCCCAAGCCACATTACCGGCCACTCACGAAATTCGAAAATCGCGGCATTCGCCTGGGGCATGGCGTCTGGGACCTGGTGTTCGAGCGCGTGTGAGCCTGTACCGACCCAACCCGCCCCCGATGCGCGACGGTGTTGGCGCGAGTTGCGTTGTCACTCCTGCGGGGCCGTGGCCCAACGTGCTGGAGTTCCTGAAGGCGCGCTTTGATAAGGTACCACCCATACAGTGGGAGGAACGACTGGCGCGCGAAGATGTCACCGATGACCAGGGTTGTGTGGTGCGCCCGGAGCAACCGCTGCAGCCGGGCCAGCGGCTGTACTACTTTCGCTCCCTTGCCACCGAGGATCCCATCCCCTTTGAAGCCAACGTGCTGTGGCAGGACGCGCATTTGCTGGTTGTCGACAAACCGCACTTTCTGCCGGTGCTTCCTTCCGGAAAGTACCTGCAGGAAACCGTGCTGGTGCGGCTCAAGCGCGCCATGGGACTGGAAGACCTGTCACCGCTGCACCGCATTGATCGCGACACCGCCGGACTAGTGCTGTTTTCACTGCAGCGTGCGAGCCGGGCTGACTACCAGGAACTGTTTCGAACCCGTCAGATACACAAAACCTACGAAGCCATTGCACCCTGGAATCCGGCGCTGCAGTGGCCCATCAGCCGCGCAAGCCGTATCGCGCCCGCAGAACACTTCATGCAACAGTGCGAAGTGCCAGGCACACCCAACAGCTTGACCCACATCAGCGTGATTGAGACCTCCGCGCCGCTGGCACGCTACTGTTTACGCCCGATCACCGGTTTGCGGCACCAGTTGCGTGTGCATATGGCAGCGCTTGGTCTGCACCTGGTCAACGACGGAATCTACCCCGTGCTCACTCCCGAAGGCGCGACAGACTTCACGCGACCGCTGCAACTATTGGCTCGCTCTATAGCGTTCACCGATCCTCTGACCGGCAAGGATCACGTGTTCCACAGCCAGCGGTCGCTGCTTTCATTAGCTGAACTAGCCAGCGCGGGTCGTTAGGCCCACTGCACCTTGGCCTTGCCGGCATACCAGGTATCGAGTTTGGTGTTGACTTCGTTTTCGATACGGCTGCGCCGGATTTTCAAGGTCGGCGTCAAGCATCCATTTTCGATCGACCATGGTTCCTGCGCGATCACCAGCATTTGCAATTTTTCGTAGTCTGCCAGTTCGGCATTCACCTGCGCGAGCAACTGTGTGAGCTGCGCTTCCACCTCTTTGCGAAAAGCCGGATCCTTCTGCTTGGGCCGCACCTCTTCGCCAAGCACCACAATGGCGAACGCGGCCGGTTGCCCCACGCCCGATACCATGCTGGTTTCGATGAATGGATGGGAATTGATTCGGTTTTCAATGGGCGCAGGCGCAACATACTTGCCCTTGGACGTCTTGAACAGTTCCTTCACACGCCCGGTGATCTTGAGCAATCCGTCGGCCCGTCGCTCGCCACGGTCACCGGTTCGGAAGTAACCATCTTCGGTAAAGACCTCAGCGTCGAGATCAGGGCGCTTGTAATAGCCCACCAACTGTCCGGGCGACTTGATCAGTATTTCACCCTCCTCACTGATTCGCACCAGCACCCCAGGCAACGGCACCCCGACACAACCCGGCTCATTGATGGCAACCGTGGAATTGTGCGAATAAGCAAAATCTTCCGTCATGGCGTAACCCTCGATCAGGTTCAGCCCCAGACGGCGGTACCAGGCGATCAGCTCAGCGGGAATGGGAGCAGAGCCGCTGCCTGCGAGCAGGCACTGGTCCAGGCCCAGGCCCTTGAGAATCTTGCGTCCCACGATGCCCTTGATGATCGGAATACTCAACAGGGTATCGAGCTTCTTCGGTGGCATCTTGGAGAACACGCCATGCTGGAACTTGAGCCACAAACGCGGGACTGATATGAAGATGGTGGGGCGAGCCCGGTTCATGTCCTGCACGAAGGTCTCCAGCGTTTCGGCGAAGTACACGTGCGTCTTGCCGTCAACCCACGAGGAGCACTCCACCCAGGCACGCTCAAACACGTGCGCCAACGGCAAATAGGACAAGACCCGCTTTTCCTCGACCTTGCCGATCCTTGAATTGATGTCCTGCACGATATTCTCACTGGCGAGCGTAATGCGGCCAAAGCTGTGCATAACCCCCTTGGGCGTGCCGGTTGAGCCTGAGGTATACATCAGAATCGCGATGTCTGACGCTGCGCGGTCCACACGCCCCGCCAGCGGCTGCTGGCGTGCCACGACGGCATCCCAACCTTCATAGCTATTCTTCGGCGCAAGTGGAAACGCAATGCACGGCAAGCTCGCAGCCACACCTGGTTTTTGTTGCTCCCAAATATCAAGTTTGCCCACAAACAGCAGGCTGGCCCCACTGTGCTCCAAAACGAAACGCACTGTCTCCGCCGTTTCCGTCGGGAAAATGGCCACGGTGGTGTAGCCCGCCATCCAGATGGCCAGTTCGGCCATGAAGAAATGGGCGCAATTCTTTGAAAGAATCGCAATCCGCGCCCCAGGCTCAAAACCTTGGGACTTCAGGTGGGTTGCCATGCGCCGTGATTGATCGAGCGTCTGGGCCCAGGTGTAATCCGCCACCTGACCACCACCGAGCGGCTGTGTCAGAAAAACCTGGTTGGGTTGCGCGGCCTCGTGGTCAAAGATGTATTCCAGAACCAATTTAGATTTCGCCATATCGAGTCTCCTTTTTGTGATGGCGACAGAATACCTGATTTAACCGACATTTAGCGCGGTTAAGTCGCAATACCAGTAATCTGACAGGTAAATTTCAGACTGTATATTCAGGACAGCAAAGCCCCCGAATGAACTACTTTGAACCCTGAACCCTTGGTACCCCTGGCATTGAACGCCTTTACGAAGATCGTTGGCACTACGCCGGGTTTTAGAGATCGTGCGGGCCAACACGCGATGGCTGCGTGTGTGGCACAAACGCTGGCAAAGGCCGATCTGGGTGAACACCCGAATCCAACCCAGTCCATCGCCGTGATTCAGGCAGGTACGGGGGTGGGCAAATCAGCGGCGTACGCTTGCACGGCCATTGTTCTTGCTTTGCAGCGTAAGACCCGGGTCCTGATTTCCACAGCGACAGTGGCCCTGCAAGAGCAACTGATGACCAAGGACCTGCCCGCGTTGGCTGCGGCGCTGGACCAGCCCTTTGCGTTCGCCCTGGCCAAGGGTCGTGGACGTTATGTGTGCAAGCTCAAGCTGGAACGTCTGGTGGGAACCGCTGCGGGTAGCGAGGAGTTGTTTGACCCGGATGAAGGTGCGCAACCCGCAAGCCGCTACACCACGGTGCTATCCCAGGAAGCGTTGGAAGAACGCCGCACCAGATTGCTCGAGACCATGACGGTGCTGCTCGCCTCGGGAGCCTGGGAGGGCGATCGTGACACGTTGCCAGAGGCCCCTGACCAGCGCGACTGGTCCCTGGTGGCTGCAGATCGACACACTTGTACGGTACGCCACTGCCCGCGTTTTCGGGACTGCAGCTACTACCAAGCACGCAACCGCCTGTCGGAGTCCAACGTGATCGTTGCCAACCACGATCTCGTGCTGGCATCGCTGGGAGCCAAGTCCCTGCCAGATCTGGATAACTGCCTGGTCATCTTTGACGAAGGCCACCACCTGCCCGCCGTTGCGCTGGACCAGTTTTCAAGCAGTATGGACCTCTCCAGCCTGCGCTGGCTGGACCGGCTACCCAAGGTGCTGGCGGAGGTCAGCGGCGAACTGCAGCTGGAGCTGGCGCAGGACGCATCCACCCTTTCCAGTCAACTCAAGTCTGCCTTGACCCAACTCGCCCGCCTGGCGATGGATCTGGTGCATGCCAGCACCAATGGCAAAGACGGCACCTTGCGCTTCGCACATGGTCAACTCCCCCATACGCTGATCGACCCGGTCACCCTCATTCATGGCCACGCCCTGGCACTGTCCAAAGCGATCGATGCGCTGGGTGCAGAGATCAAGCAGGTGTCCAAAGACGACCCGCTGCGTGCACTGCAATGCTCGCAACTCTACGCCAAATTGGGTGGCATGACGCCCCGCATCAGCAGTGTCGTGTCGACCAGCAGCCTGCTGCTCGAACACGGTGAGCAGCCGTTGGCAAAGTGGCTGCAGGTCGACACAGCCAACCACTTCCTGCTGGTCAATGCCCACGCCAGCCCCATCGTACCGGGCGACCTTTTGCGCCAGTTTCTGTGGAGCCAGGTGCGTGGTGCGGTGGTCACCTCCGCTTCACTGACAAGCTGTGGCAGCTTCGACTACTTTCTGGAGGAAGCAGGTCTGTCTGGCAACCCTCAGGTGCAAACCCTTGAAGTCTCCAGCCCGTTTGATTACAGCCGCCAGGGAAGCCTCACGGTGGTACAGACCCGTGCCGACCCCAAGAATGCCCACGCCTACACAGCGGAGATGGTACAGGCGTTGCTGGAAGACCTGGCGCTGGTAAAGCGCGGAGCGCTGGCACTTTTTACCTCGCGCGCGCAGATGCGATCGGCGGTCGAGGCCATTCCCGGCTTTCTGCTAGACATGGTGCTGGTACAAAACACGCAATCGCGCGCGCGGCTTTTGGCAGCGCATACCGAACGTGTGCAAGCAGGGTTGCCCTCCGTTCTATTTGGCCTGCAGTCGTTTGGCGAGGGACTGGACTTGCCCGGTGCATTGTGCGAGACGGTATTTATTGCCAAACTGCCATTTGCGCCACCGTCAGAACCGGTGGACGAAGCGCGCGCGGAATGGCTCCGATCGGTCGGCCGCGACCCCTTTAACGAGTTGGTGATTCCTGCCACCGGCGTCAAGTTGCTGCAGTGGACGGGGCGTGCGATACGCACCGAAGAAGACCGGGCACAGGTGGTCTGTTACGACAAGCGACTGGTACAGCAGGCCTACGGTCGTCGCATGCTGGCCGGCCTGCCGCCTTACCGGCTGGAAACCAGGGTATTGTGAGACTGCGCGGCCGGTTCAGACGAAACGGCTGTCGATGCCTTTGTCACGCATCTTCTTTTCGAGTTCCTGGTCCTCAAGTTCGCGCTTGCGCTGGCGCTGTTTTTCCAGTTCAGCCTGACGAATAGCCTCCAGCTCCTCGGCGGTAGGTTCCTTGTCGAAACTGAGCTGCGGGCCAGCAGCACCGGCGGGCTCGCCACGGGTACTCTTCAGTTTCATGGCCAAGCGAAGTTCGTTGGCCGAATCGGCGTTGCGCAGGGCTTCCTCGTAGCCAATGTGCCCATCGTTGTAGAGCTCGAACAGCGCCCAGTCAAATGTGCGCATGCCCAGTTCGCGAGATTTCTCCATGATGCCCTTGATCTCGGAAAACGCACCCTTGAAGATTTTGTCGGCAATGGTGGGTGTGTTGAGCAGAATCTCGATGGCTGCCTTGCGACCTTTCCCATCCTCGGTGCGCACCAGACGCTGGGACACGATGCTGCGCAAGTTGGCCGACAAGTCCATCAGAAGCTGATTGCGTCGCTCCTCCGGGAAAAAATTGATGATGCGGTCAATAGCCTGGTTGGCGCTGTTGGCATGCAGCGTTCCCAGGCATAAATGCCCCGTTTCGGCGAAGGCAATGGCGTGCTCCATGGTCTCCGGGTCGCGAATTTCACCAATCAGAATCACATCTGGTGCCTGGCGCAGGGTGTTCTTGAGTGCATGGTGCCAGGAATGGGTGTCCACGCCTACCTCACGATGGCTCACCAGCGATTTCTTGGATATGTGCACGTACTCGACCGGGTCTTCCACCGTGATGATGTGGCCAGCCGACTCCGTATTGCGGTGGTCGATCAGTGCCGCCAGCGTCGTGGATTTGCCCGAGCCCGTACCGCCCACCACAAGCACCAGGCCGCGCTTGTTCATGATGACTTCCTTTAGCACCGGCGGCAAGGCAAGTTTCTCAAAGTTGGGAATTTCGGAAGCGATGGTACGCACGACCATCGCCACGTTTTGCTGCTGCACGTAGACGTTGACGCGAAAACGCGACAGACCGGAGATGGAAATGGCGAAATTGCACTCCATTTCCTTCTCAAACTCCTCCCTCTGCCGCTCATTCATCAGCGAATGCGCAAAGGTGCGAGTCAACTCCCCCGTCAGCTTCTGGTTGGACAGCGGTTGCATGGCACCGTTGGCCTTCATGCTCGGCGGGAAGTCGTTTGCAATAAATAGATCTGAGCCACCGGCCTGGCGCATGGCGGCCAGCAGTTTGTGCATGTAGGCGCGTGCCTGTTCTTCGGTAAGTGTTGCCATGGTCGCAAAGTATCGGCGGCAAAATGGCCGAGGTCAACTCCCTGTCCAAGGATCCCCGTCCAAGCTACTCCAACCCGAGTCAGGCAGACTGCACCATATCAAACGGGGCGATGTGCAGCCCGCGAGCCATCAGTTTCCCGCGATATGCCGTGCAAGGAGGGCCTGAAGTTCGCCCACCGATTGCCCATTCAGGCGATTGCCGTACTGGCTAACCACCTTCGCAGCTGCCTGATTGGCCAACCAGGCCGCCTGTGCATGGGAATATCCTTGGGTAACTGCATACAGGAATGCTCCTGCAAACATGTCACCTGCTCCGTTGGTATCGAGCGCCTTCACCTGCACCGCTTCGATCTCTGTGCGCTGACCGTTGGCCAGCACTATGCATCCCTTGGCACTGCGGGTAAGGCACACCACGCGCGCCAGCCTGGCCATTTGCTCACAAATGGTGTCGAGGTCCTGTGACCCGCACCAGGTCTGCGATTCTTCTTCATTGCAAAACAGGTAATCCAACTCGTCTCCCACCATGGCGTCCAGGCCAGGGCGGCAAAAATTGATCATGCTCATGTCACTGAGCGTCGCTGACAGTGCGACACCGGCGGCTTTGGCGATGGCCCGGCCCTTGAGTGCCGCATCCAGCCCGCTCGGTGAAGCTGCCAGGTAGCCTTCCATATAGTAGATCCTGGAGCGCCGGATGGCGGCTTCATCGAGCGACGAGGCATCGAGGTCTGACGTCGCCCCCAGGAAGGTACTCATGCTGCGCTCGGCATCCGGCGTGATCATCACCATGCAACAACCGGTCTGATCCGAAGCCAGCGCACCTGAGGCGAGGTTGCTGTGGACACCATTTGCGGCGAGGTCATCACGGTAGTAATGGCCCAAAGCGTCGTCCGCCACCCGGCAGCTGTAAAAACCTTTGCCGCCCAATTGGGCCAGTGCCACTACGGTATTGGCCGCAGACCCACCGCCGATATTGCGCGTGGGCAGGTCTTTCACCGCGTCCAGCAAAGTGGCGCGTCGCTCGGCGTCGATGAGGGTCATGTGGCGCTTGGCCACGCCCATTTCCAGCAGGTGGGCATCGCTCACCTTGTATTCGGAGTCCACCAGCGCGTTGCCAATGGCGTACAGGTCGTATTGAGTCATGGTGTTCATTCGAATTATTGGTTTACTGCTCAACAAAGGCACGCTCTACCACGTAGTCGCCAGGCGTTGTAGTGCTGCCTTCTACGAAACCACGCGCATCCAGCAACTCGCGCATGTCCTTGTTCAATGCCGGGCTGCCACAAATCATGATGCGATCACGCGCCGGCTCCAGCTTGGGCAAGCCCAGGTCGGCCTCCAGCTTGCCGCTTGCAAGCAAGTCTGTGGCACGGCCACGGTTTTTGAACGGTTCGCGCGTCACACTGGGGTAATACACCAATTGCGCCTTGACATAGTCACCCAGAAACTCATGATTGGGCAGGTCCACAGTGATGTACTCGGCGTAGGCCAGTTCCTTGACCTCGCGCACGCCGTGGAACAGGATGACTTTTTCGTACTTTTCGTAGGTGGCCGGATCGCGGATCAGACACAGAAAAGGTGCCAGGCCCGTACCAGTACCGATCAGGTACAGGTTCTTTCCCGGCATCAGGTAGTCGATCAGCAACGTGCCGGTGGGTTTCTTGCCCACCACAATCTTGTCGCCCACCTGAATATGTTGCAGCCGCGAAGTGAGAGGTCCGTCCTGGACCTTGATGCTGAAGAATTCCAGGTGTTCTTCGTAATTGGCGCTGACGATGCTGTAGGCACGCAGCAACGGCTTGCCGTTTTCCTGGCGCAACCCGATCATGGTGAAATGACCGTTGGAGAAGCGCAGCGCCTGATCGCGGGTGGTGGTGAAGCTGAACAGCCGATCTGTCCAGTGGTGTACGCTTAAGACGGTTTCTTCCAGAAATGCACTCATCAACGGGCCTTGCAGTAGTTCGTAATCAGGGTTCGAGCAAACCCTGAAGTGTAAAACGTCTGTAGGGCCGCTTTCCTTACTCTTTGAACGCCGCTGCGTTGGCAACTGCCAAGGCAGTCATGTTGACGACACGCCGCACCGTCGCCGAGGGCGTGAGGATGTTGATGGAAGCCGCAGCACCGAGCAACATCGGTCCGACCGTCACACCATGGCCGGCGGTCATTTTCAGTACATTGAAAAGAATATTCGCCGAGTCCAGATTCGGGCAAATCAGCAAGTTCGCCTCGCCAGACAGCGTTGTTTCAGACAGGGCAGCACGTCGAACCGTCTCCGACATGGCCGCATCGCCCTGCAACTCACCGTCACACTCAATGTCTGGAGCCATTTGTCCAAACAATTCACGCGCCTGACGCATTTTGCGGGCCGAGGGCCGGTCCGACGAACCGAAATTGGAGTGCGACAGGAAGGCGACTTTGGGTGGCAACCCAAAGCGGCTCAGTTCCTGTGCTGCCATCACGGCTATGGTGGCCAACTCCTGGGCGCTGGGGTCTTCGTTGACATAGGTATCTGCAATGAACAGCGCGTGCTTTTCCAGCATCAACGCGTTCATCGCCGCCATGGTGGTGACGCCCTTTTTCATGCCAATGATGTTGCGCACGTGTTGCAGATGCACGTCAAAGCTGCCCAGCATGCCGCACAGCATGGCATCGGCATCACCCAACTTGACCATCAGGCTACCGATGGTGGTGTTGGAACGGCGCACGGCGGCTTTAGCCGCTTCCTGGGTTACACCGCGGCGCCCCATCAACTGATGGTAGGTCTCCCAGTACTGTCTAAAACGTGGGTCGTCCTCCGGGTTGCAACAATCGACATCACGCCCGATTTGAATGCGCAAACCGGCCTTGGCCAACCGCGCTTCGATCACCGCCGGACGCCCAATCAGAATGGGATGTGCCAAGCCATCGTCCACGGCCACCTGCGCCGCACGCAATACCCGCTCGTCTTCACCTTCCGCGAAGGCTACGCGCTTGGCTTCTTTCTTCACTGCCTTGGCGGCCGTAAAAACCGGACTCATGAACATGCCGGTTTGGTACACAAAGCGCGACAATTGCTGGTAGTAAGCGTCCATGTCCTTGATCGGACGCGTCGCCACGCCAGACTCTTCCGCCGCTTTGGCCACCGCCGGTGCAATGCGCAGGATCAGGCGCGAATCAAATGGTGTGGGAATCAGATAGTCGCTGCCAAACACCAGTTCCTTGCCAGCGTAGGCGGTTGCCACCTCTTCGCTGATGTCGGCCTTGGCGAGATCCGCAATCTGGCGCACACAGGCCAGTTTCATCGCCTCGGTGATCTTGGTAGCACCGCAATCCAGAGCGCCACGGAAGATATACGGGAAGCACAAAACGTTGTTCACCTGGTTGGGGTAATCCGAGCGCCCGGTGGCAATGATGCAATCAGGACGGGCTGCCTTGGCCAGCTCGGGCCGGATTTCAGGCTCCGGGTTGGCCAGCGCAAGGATGACAGGTTGGCGCGCCATGGTTTTCACCATGTCCTGCGTCAGTACCCCAGCCGTAGAGCACCCCAGAAATACGTCTGCGTCCCTCACCACATCGGCCAGCGTGCGCGCATTAGTGTGTTGTGCATAGCGCTCCTTCGACTGGTCGAACCCACCCGGGCGGCCGTGGTAGATAACACCCTTTGAGTCGCAGGCATAGACGTTTTCACGCTTGACGCCAAGACCCACCATCACATCCAGGCACGCGATGGCGGCGGCCCCCGCTCCCGACACTGCGAGTTTGACTTCGCCGATGGGCTTGTTGACCAGTTCCAGCGCGTTAAGCAGCGCAGCGGATGAAATGATGGCGGTACCGTGCTGGTCATCATGGAACACTGGTATGTTCATGCGGTCGCGCAGTTTCTGTTCGATGTAGAAGCACTCCGGAGCCTTGATGTCTTCCAGATTCACGCCACCGAGCGTTGGCTCCATCGCGGCGATGATGTCTACCAGCTTGTCCGGGTCGTTCTCGTCGAGTTCGATGTCAAACACATCGATTCCAGCGAACTTCTTGAACAGGCAGCCCTTGCCTTCCATCACTGGCTTGCCCGCCAGCGGACCGATATTGCCCAGCCCCAGCACGGCCGTGCCATTGGTGATCACCGCCACCAGATTGCCGCGCGAGGTGTATTCGGCAGCCAGCGAGGGATCACGCTGAATATCCAAACACGGATAGGCCACACCTGGCGAGTACGCCAATGACAAGTCACGCTGATTCGACAGCGGCTTGGTGGGCGTTACCGAAATCTTGCCGCGGGTTGGAGTGCGGTGGTACTCGCGGGCGGCGTCACGCAGAGCTTGCTCTGCCGGTGAAAGGGTCGTCATATTGGTTTGTCTCCGTGTTTTTAGTGAGTCGCCATTGTGACTAACAACAGCGCCCAAAAACTGACGGAGATCAAACCATGCGCAAGGCGATCAGTCGCCCAGGCAAATACCCAGATCGCGCGCCGTCTGCACCGTGTCGCTGTCCATGGGAACGGCTTTCATTCGGCCGGCCACCTCTTCCAGCGCGATGTAATCCACATTCGGGAACGCCAGCGACACCATGACGCCCGACATACCCGCATCCAGCGCGCGCACCGCGGCCGCGCCGAAGCGCATCGACGCCAGCCGGTCGAACGCGGTAGGACTGCCGCCACGCAACAGATGCCCGAGTACGACGACACGCGTGTCTTTGCCGGTGCGCTCTTGCAAAGCCTTGGCAATGCGATCCCCAATGCCCCCCAGACGCTCGGCGTGGCCAATTTCGGCCGCCTCGACCACTTCAAGGTGTCCATCTTTGGGAATGGCTCCTTCGGCGACGACCACGACGGAATACATACGGCCATCGTTGTCGCGCCCACGAATGACGTTGACCACTGTATCCAAATCGAACGGGATTTCCGGCATCAGGATCGCATGGGCATTGCCTGCAATGCCCGAGTGCAGGGCAATCCAGCCGGCGTAGCGCCCCATCACCTCGACCACCATCACGCGCTGGTGGCTATCCGCCGTGCTGTGCAGACGGTCAATACACTCGGTAGCGAAGGCCACGGCCGTGTCAAAACCGAACGTCGTCATGGTTTTGTCCAGGTCGTTGTCAATGGTCTTGGGTACCCCCACCACCTTCAAGCCCTTCTTGTGCAGCGCGTTGGCGATGGTGAGCGAACCATCGCCACCGACTGACACCAGTGCGTCGACCTCTTTCTTGCCAAAATACTCCAGGATTTCATCGGAGCGGTCAATTTCGCGGGTCGAACCATCGGGCATGTGTATCGGAAAGTGCAGCGGATTGCCTTTGTTGGTGGAGCCCAGCATCGTGCCACCGAGGTGACCGATGTTGCGCACGTGTTTACGTGTCAGGCGAAACACGCCGTCCTCATAGCGTTCTGGAAACAATATGCCATTGAAACCATCCCGAATGCCGTAGCATTCCCAGCCGCGATTGGCAGCGGCAATGACGACCGAGCGAATCACGGCGTTGAGCCCGGGCGCGTCGCCGCCACCGGTGCAAATGGCAATACGTTTGATATGTTGTTGGGTCATGCTTTTTTCCTCGAAGTGTGAAGATTATGCAGGAGGCGTTTTACCAGCCACAACTTCTGCGATCATTCCATCATGCAAAGCACGACCAACGCCTCCGATTCCACCCTGATGGTGGCATGCCTGTGTGCCAGCTGGTGTGGGACTTGCGACAGTTACCGACCCCTGTTTCGGCAACTTCAGAGCCAGTTTCCGTCGATCCTGCTGCATTGGGTTGATATTGAAGATGAAAGCGACCTGGTCGACCCCATGGAAGTGGAAAACTTCCCTACGGTACTCATTGCCAAAGGCGAGAACCCACTGTTTTTTGGCACCTTGCTTCCGCACATTGAAACCTTGCAACGGCTGATTACGTCATGCATTGGGGGGCAAGCACCGACCGCGCCCACAGTCCAGGGCGTCGATGCATTGCTGCGACGTCTCCAGAGTTTCCATAGAGAAAATGGCCTGCAATGCCCGTAGAACAAGCGTGGCAAGCTACTAAAGTAATAGCACCCTAGAGTTTTGCAGCAACCCACGCCGGCACGCTGCTCAGGGCGGCCGCTAGCCTGGATGGGTCGGTGCCCCCAGCCATGGCCATATCGGGCTTGCCGCCACCTTTGCCACCCACCTGCTGGGCCACAAAATTGACCAGTTCCCCGGCTTTGACCTTAGCTGTCGTATCGGGCGTCACGCCGGCAGCAATTTGCACTTTGTCGCCATCCACCACGCCGAGCACGATGACCGCTGACTTCAGCTTGTCCTTGAGCTTGTCCAAGGTTTCGCGCAATGTTTTGGTGTCTGCACCGTCAAGTCGGGCCACCAGCAACTTGACGCCACCGAGGTCGATTGCCTGGCTGAGCATCTCGTCACCCTGGGCCGAAGCGAGTTTGCCCTTCAGCGCGGCGACTTCTTTGTCCAGCGCCTTGACGTGCGCAACCATCTGGCAAAGCCGATCCGTTACCTCGGCCACCGGTGCCTTGAGGGTCTGCGCCGCGGCGGCCACGGTGTCCTCGAGGTACTGCAGGTACCCGAGCGCGTTCTGTCCCGTCACAGCCTCGAGGCGACGAATACCCGCCGCAACACCGCTCTCGCCCACGATCTTGAACAAGCCGATATCACCGGTACGTTGCACATGGGTGCCGCCGCACAACTCGCGACTGGTGCCGATGTCCAACACGCGCACAGTTTCCCCGTACTTCTCGCCAAACAGCATCATGGCCCCGGTCTTTTGTGCCGACTCAATATCCATGACCCGCGCCTGCGTGGCGGCGTTGGCCATGACTTCGGCATTCACGCGAAACTCGATTTCATGCAGTTGCTCATCGGTCACCGGTGCGTGGTGGGCAAAGTCGAAGCGGGTGCGCTCGGCATTGACCTGGCTGCCCTTTTGTTGCACGTGGTCGCCCAGGACCTCCTGCAGCGCCTTATGCATCAGGTGCGTTGCCGAGTGGTTGCGTGTGGTGGAAGCCCGCACTGGCGCATCGACATGCGCTGTCACCAGATCACCCAACTTGACCTTGCCGGTAGTCACCGTTCCGTGGTGCCCAAAGACGTCGGCCTTGATTTTTTGCGTGTCGCCGACCATGAAGAGTGCATGGTCACTGAAGATTGCCCCCTGATCCCCTACCTGCCCGCCGCTCTCCGAGTAAAACGGCGTGGAGTCCAGCACCAGCACCCCTTTTTGACCAGCCAAAAGCTCCTCGACGGGCGTCCCATCTGCGTAAAGCGCTACGATATTTGTAGCGTACGTGAGGTGGTCGTAACCTACAAACCGGTTTGCGTTGGCTGCATATTCCAGCGCCTTGTCCATCTTGAACTTGCCCGCCGCCCTGCCCTGCGCCTTTTGCCGGTCCATCGCTGCGTGAAAACCAGCCTCGTCGACGTCCACACCGTTCTCGCGGCACACGTCCGCCGACAAATCCAACGGGAACCCGTAGGTATCGTGCAACTTGAAGGCCACGTCTCCTGGCAACACCTTGGAACCATCGGCCAAGGTGGAATCCAGAATCTCCATCCCATGGGCCAGTGTCTCAAAGAAACGCTCTTCCTCCACCCGCAAAATCTCTGTAATGCGCGCCTGCTGTGCCGCCAGATGGGGATAGGCCTCACCCATCACATTGACCAGGTCCGCCACCAGTTTATGGAAAAACGGTGTCTTTTTGCCCAGCTTGTAGCCATGGCGAATGGCACGGCGGATGATGCGACGCTGCACATAACCCCGCCCCTCGTTGCCCGGAATCACGCCATCGCTTACCAGGAATGCAGTGGCACGGATGTGGTCGGCAATCACGCGCAGGCTCTTGTTCTGCAGATCGGTGCAACCCGTTTCACGCGACGCCGCCACAATGAGTTTTTCGAACAGGTCAATCTCGTAATTGCTGTGCTTATGTTGCAGGATGGCTGCCAGCCGCTCCAGGCCCATGCCCGTGTCGACGCAGGGCGCGGGCAAGGGCTTCACGGAGCCGTCTTCCTGCATGTCGAACTGCATGAACACGTTGTTCCAGATCTCGATGTAGCGGTCGCCATCCTGCTCCGGGCTGCCGGGCGGGCCGCCCGCAATGTGTGGGCCGTGGTCGTAAAAAATCTCCGAGCACGGGCCGCAGGGGCCGGTGTCAGCCATCATCCAAAAGTTGTCAGAAGCGTATTTGGCACCCTTGTTGTCGCCGATGCGCACCACACGGTCCGCCGGCAGGCCAATGTCCTTGGTCCAGATGTCGTAGGCCTCGTCATCGTCGATGTATACGGTGGCCCACAATTTGTCGGCCGGCAGCTTGTAGACTTCGGTGAGCAGCTCCCAAGCCCACATCAACGATTCGCGTTTGAAGTAATCGCCAAAGCTCCAGTTGCCCAGCATCTCGAAAAAGGTGTGGTGGCGCGCGGTGTAGCCCACGTTTTCGAGGTCATTGTGCTTGCCCCCGGCACGCAGACACGCCTGCACGGATGCCGCACGCACGTAGGAGCGCTTGTCGGAGCCGAGAAAAACGTCCTTGAACTGCACCATGCCGGAATTGGTGAACATCAGGGTCGGGTCATTGCCGGGCACCAGGGAACTGCTGGCCACCACGGTGTGCCCCTTGGAGGCGAAAAAGTCCAGAAAGGTCTTGCGAATGTCGGCAACGGTGACGGCAGGTGTACTCATGGTGTGCAATGGCTCTGAAGTTGGGCTGTGTCGATGCACGGCGAAGGCTGTGCAGGCAGCCGCTGATTTTAAGTGGTGCCACCGCGAATGTCGCAAGCGGCGCACGCCGAGACCTAAAAACAGGCTAATCTAGCGCTTTTGCACCAGCACCGTGGTCCACGGTAGCAACACAACCGCAGCTTTTCAGGAGCCATTGCCATGCACGCGAACCCTTCTCCCCTGTCACTCCTCAAGGATCCCAGCCTGTTCAAAACCGACGCGCTGATCAACGGGCAATGGGTCGCTGGCTCCAGCCGCTTTGATGTGCTGGACCCGGCCACAGGCGAAAAGCTCGCCGATGTGGCCAATATGGGCCCCCAGGATGCGCAAGCCGCGATCACCGCCGCCAACGCTGCCTGGCCGGCATGGAAAGCCAAGACTGGCAAGGAGCGCAGCATCATTTTGCGCAAGTGGTTTGACCTGTTGATGGCCAACCAGGACGACCTGGGCCGCATGATGACCGCCGAGCAAGGGAAACCACTGACGGAAGCCAAGGGCGAAGTGGCGTATGGTGCCAGCTTTGTCGAGTGGTTTGCCGAAGAAGCCAAGCGCGTCAATGGCGAAACCCTGCCCCAGTTTGACAACAACCGCCGCCTGATGATCTTGAAGCAACCGATCGGCGTGTGTGCCGCCATCACGCCTTGGAATTTTCCATTGGCCATGATCACCCGCAAGGTGGCCCCAGCCCTGGCGGCTGGTTGCCCGGTCGTCATCAAGCCCGCCGAATTGACACCGCTGACCGCACTGGCAGCGGCCGAGTTGGCCATGCGTGCCGGCATTCCCGCAGGTGTGCTCAACATCCTGAGTGCCGACGCAGACAACTCCATTGCCATCGGCAAGGTGATATGCGCCAGCGACACGGTGCGCCACATCAGCTTTACCGGCAGCACGGAGGTGGGCCGCATCCTGATGGCACAAAGTGCCCCCACCATCAAGAAGATGTCGCTTGAACTGGGTGGCAACGCGCCCTTCATCGTGTTTGACGATGCCGATATCGACAGTGCCGTCGAAGGCGCTTTTGCCAGCAAATACCGCAATGCCGGTCAAACCTGCGTCTGCTCCAACCGGCTGTATGTGCAGGCGGGCGTCTACGACCAGTTCGTCGAGAAGTTTTCTGCCAAGGTGCGCACTGCCAAAGTGGGCAATGGCTTTGAAGAAGGCGTCAACCAGGGCCCCCTGATCGAAGAAGCCGCGCTACAAAAAGTGGAGCGGCATGTGCAGGATGCGCTTGCGAAAGGAGCACGTTTGACCGTAGGTGGCAAACGCATGGGCGGCCAGTTCTTTGAACCCACCGTCATGGCAGATGCCAACGCCGACATGCTGTGTGCCAAGGAAGAGACCTTTGGCCCGTTTGCCCCGGTTTTCAAGTTCAAGACTGAGCAAGAAGCCATTGACGCGGCAAACAATACCGAGTTTGGCCTTGCCAGCTACTTCTACAGCCGCGACATCGGTCGCATCTACCGTGTGGGCGAAGCGCTCGAATACGGCATGGTTGGCGTGAACGTCGGCATCCTGGCCACCGAGCATGTGCCATTTGGCGGTGTCAAACAGTCCGGCCTGGGCCGGGAAGGCTCACACTACGGTATGGACGATTACCTGGAGGTGAAGTACCTCTGCATTGGCGACATCCTCAAATAGGACCGGGCTGTCAAGCGACTAGAATGGCGGCTTCGCGGGTGTAGTTCAATGGTAGAACGGCAGCTTCCCAAGCTTCATACGAGGGTTCGATTCCCTTCACCCGCTCCAATCGTTCCCATCGGCTTCGACCTTAAGGTTCGAACTAGGGGCCAACCAGCCGGTATTGCGGTGTATTGAGGGGCTGACGATTGGCTATAGTGGATTTGAATGCCTCCCTCGGTCATTACTCCAGTCGAGGCCGCGACGGTCGCGGATTACATGGCCCCGCCAATTTGACGGGGCTTTTTTTTGTGACGAATTTCTGGCTCCAACGCATGACCGGGAACTACTGAACCGCCAACACCTCGACGTTGAACACCAATGTCGCATTGGGCGGAATGACGCCAGGCACGCCGGTAGCCCCGTAGCCCATGCTGCTGGGAATAATGAGCGTACGTGTTCCGCCCACGCGCATGCCGGCCACACCCTGATCCCAGCCCGCAATCACCTGACCGGCACCCAGCTTGAACTGAAACGGGGATTTGCCCACCGAGGAGTCAAACAATGCCCCCCGGAAATTGGCCGCTGCCGCGTCATACAGCCAGCCCGAATAGTGCACCGTCACCAGGTTGCCAGCTGCAGCGATCGTGCCGGTTCCAATAGCTGTATCAGTCGCTTGCAAAGCGGTCGGTCCACTCGGCGCGGCAGCGCCGGAGCCACCACCGCCACACCCTGTCACCAACAAACCAAAGGCCACCACAACCAATGCAAGAAAATTTTTCATAGGGAGAATCCAGCTATTTGCGCCGATGACGGCAGTTAATGAAGTCCCTATGGTAACGAACGCACCGTCGCCGGTGCCGACTGCCACGTAACTGCCACACTCGTGGTTTCCCCGGTAGCGCAAACAGGGCAATATGGACGAAGATGGCGGCAACACCATCAGAGTCAACGCATGCACACGAATTTCAACGAATCTTCGCAACACGGGGCCCGCCGCAACAAGGTGGTAAGTGCGGCTGAAGCAGTACGACTCATTCACGATGGCGACACGCTGGCCACTGGTGGTTTTGTCGGCATTGGTTTTGCAGAGTCCATAGCCGTCGCCCTGGAACAACGTTTCTTGAGCAGCAGAATGGAGACCGGTACGGGTCTGCCCCGCAACCTGACGCTGATTTACGCGGCCGGGCAAGGCGACGGCGCCGAGCGTGGCCTCAATCACCTGGGCCACACAGGATTGGTCAAGCGCGTCATTGGCGGACACTGGGGCCTGGTTCCGGCCTTGCAGAAACTGGCGGTTGACAATGAAATCGAGGCGTACAACTTGCCGCAGGGCGTCATCTCGCACCTGTTTCGCGATATCGCTGCGGGCAAGCCAGGGACGCTCACCAGTGTGGGCATCGACACCTTCGTCGATCCGCGTTGGGGCGGTGGCAAGATCAACGCCCGCACCACGGAAGACTTGGTGCGGCTAATGGAGATTGACGGCAAGGAATGCCTGTTTTACAAGGCCTTCCCCATTTCGGTGGGCATCATTCGCGCGACAACGGCCGATGCCGATGGCAACCTGACCATGGAGCGCGAGGCGCTGACACTGGAGGCACTGGCCATTGCCATGGCAGCGCGCAATTCGGGCGGAATTGTGATCGCCCAGGTCGAGCGCATCGCAGACCGCGGAAGTCTGCACCCGCGACAAGTCAAGGTGCCCGGAGTATTGGTGGACGCTGTGGTGCTGGCAACCGACCCATCGCACCACATGCAGACTTTCTCCGAGGCCTACAACCCTGCCTACTCCGGCGAAATACGGGTGCCGCCCGACACGCTGCCGACACTGGCACTCACCGAACGCAAAGTGATTGCCCGCCGGGCCGCGCTGGAGTTGCGCACCAACAGCGTCATTAACCTGGGCATCGGTATGCCCGAGGCGGTGGCGAGCGTGGCGAATGAAGAACGCATCATTGACCTGTTGACCCTCACCGCTGAACCCGGCGTGATCGGGGGCATTCCGGCCAGTGGCATGAGCTTTGGGGCGGCCATCAATGCACAGGCCATCATCGACCAGCCCAACCAGTTTGACTTTTACGACGGCGGTGGGCTCGATGTGGCGGTGTTGGGGCTGGCGCAGGCGGATGCGCAAGGCAACCTGAACGTCAGCCGTTTTGGCCCGCGACTGGCGGGTGCGGGCGGCTTTATCAACATCAGCCAGAACGCCAAGGAAGTGGTTTTTGTGGGAACTTTCACCGCGGGTGACCTCGACATCCGGCTGCAGGATGGCCGGGTGCATGTCCACAAGGAAGGACTGATGCGCAAGTTTGTGCAAAACGTCGAACACCGCACCTTCAGTGGACGCGAAGCCTGTCGCCGCGGGCAGCGGGTGCTGTATGTCACCGAGCGCTGCGTGTTTCAGCTCAAGGCCGAAGGCGGGCAAGGCAGCCTGGAACTCATCGAAATTGCCCCTGGCATTGACCTGGAGCGGCACATTCTGTCGCAAATGGATTTCATGCCTGGCATCAGCGACCGCCTCAAACTCATGGATGCCTCCCTGTTCCTCGACAAGCCGCTGGGCTTGCGGGTGCGCTTGCTGGAAACACCACTGGCCAGCCGGTTTGAACTCGATGCCGAGCACCGACGCCTCTTTATCAACTTTGAAGGCCTGGTGGTGGATCGGCCCTCGGACATAGACGACATCGAGCACACGCTGTTGTCGTTGCTCGAACCGCTGGGGGCCAAGGTGACGGTGGTGGTGAATTACGACAACTTCAGCATTTCCCCCCGCCTGTTTGACGGTTACTCGGCCATGGTGCGGCGCGTGGCAGAGCGTTTCTACCAGCGCGTGACACGCTATGGAACCGGCGGCTTTCTCAAGGCTAGGCTGGAAGCCCTCAAAAGCCCGACCGAGTAGACAGACGCCGCCAGCGGCAGCGCTAGATCAGGGTGACGCCGGTTTTGGCTTGCACCATCTCGCGGGTGACATCGGGAGCCAGTTCGACCAGTTTCAGCCCGGCGGGCGTCACATCCATCACTGCCAGATCGGTAATGATGCGGTCGACCACGCCGACCCCTGTCAACGGCAAGGTACAGGACGGCAGAATCTTGAGGTCGATGGTGCCGTCTTTCTTTTTTGCCACATGCTCCATCAGCACGATGACGCGCTTGACACCCGCCACCAGATCCATCGCGCCGCCCATGCCCTTGACCATTTTGCCCGGAATCATCCAGTTGGCCAGATCGCCCTTCTCGCTGACCTGCATGGCACCCAGAATGCTGAGGTTGATCTTGCCGCCGCGGATCATGGCAAAACTCTCGTGGCTGCCAAAAATGCTGGAACCCTTGATGGTGGTCACGGTTTGCTTGCCCGCGTTGATCAGATCGGCATCCACCTCATCTTCCGTCGGAAACGGACCGATGCCGAGCATGCCATTTTCACTTTGCAGCCAGACTTCCTTGTCGGCGGGCACAAAATTGGCCACCAGGGTCGGAATGCCGATACCCAGATTCACGTAAAAACCGTCTTGCAGTTCCTGCGCCGCCCGTGCGGCCATTTGGTCTTGACTCCAGCTCATATGTGCTCCTATGCTTTGGGGGTGACTGCGCTTCAGGCTGCAGATTTTTCAGTCAGGGTGCGCTTTTCAATGCGCTTTTCGGGTGTGGCGTTGAGCACCAGACGGTGCACATAGATACCCGGAAGATGCACTTGGTCTGGCGCAATGGCACCCGTTTCCACAATCTCTTCCACTTCGACCACGGTAATCTTGCCCGCCATCGCCACCGCAGGGTTGAAATTGCGGGCGGTAAAACGGAACTGCAAATTCCCGGATTTGTCTGCCCGGTGCGCCTTGACCAGTGCTACCTCCGGCAACAGGGCGCGCTCCATCACGTAATTTTCACCATCAAACTCACGCACTTCCTTGCCCTCGGCGACAAGCGTACCGACGCCGGTCTTGGTAAAGAACGCCGGAATGCCGGCCCCACCGGCACGCAGGCGCTCGGCCAGGGTGCCTTGCGGGGTAAATTCGAGTTGCAGTTCGCCGGCGATGTACTGGCGCTCAAATTCCTTGTTTTCGCCCACATAGCTGGAAATCATTTTCTTGATCTGGCGGGTTTCAAGCAATTTGCCCAGCCCGAAGCCATCGACGCCGGCATTGTTGGAAATCACTGTCAGATCTTTCACGCCGGTGTCCTTGAGGGCGTCAATCAGCGCCTCGGGAATGCCGCACAAGCCAAAGCCGCCCACCGCCAGTAATTGGCCATCTTTGACAATGTCGGCAAGTGCCAGCGCGGCACTGGGGAAAATTTTGTTCATCGCACATTGCTCCTCAAATGAATCTATCGCATACGATACTACTTATGCTGTTACGTAGTTTCCCGTAAAGTGCAACCCTATGGATATTGATTACCGTGTTGCGTTTGACCTGGCCCCGGTAGGCCTGGCGCTTTCGCGCAACCGCTCCATCATCGACTGCAACCAGCATTTGTGCGACATGTTTGGCGCGCTGCGTGAGCAACTGCTGGGCCAGTCGTTTCAGATCCTATACCCCAGCGCGGACGAATACGAGCGCACCGGCGCGCGAATCTCGCCCATCCTCAACCGCAACGGCACCTATTCGGACGACCGCATCATGAAACGCGTCGACGGTCGCCTCAAAGGCGAAGCGTTCTGGTGCCACGTCACGGGCCGGGCTCTGAACCGGCAAGCGCCTCACGAAGCCGGCATCTGGTGCTTTGAGGACCTCAGTGCGTCGCGCCCGGTCAAGGCCGAGTTGACGGCTCGGGAGCGCGAGGTCGCTGCCCACCTGATGCAGGGACTCACCTCCAAACAAATCGGCAAAACCCTGGAAATCAGCCACCGCACTGTGGAAATCTACCGTGCGCGGCTGATGCGGAAATACCAGGCATCGACCGCAGGTGATCTGGTGCACAAATTGATGGCGGGGTAAAAACCCCACAGCAGAGCGGGTTAGCTACATCAGACCTTTGATTTGACTAGGCCAGAATTGCGCCGCATGACCCAAAGCCCATCGGTGACCAGGGCGCTGTTGCGTTAAACAGTACTATTCCAAGATGACCACCGGCAAAATCGCACAATGAACCTTCCATTTCCCATAAACCTCATCATTGCTCCGGCCCTACTGGCGTTGACCGCCTGCTCCAGTGTGATGCCGCCCAACCAGGTTATCGCCGGGACACCGCAGCAGTGGTACGCACCGCTGCCCCATCAGGGCAGTATGGAGTCGCTAACTCAGTGGTGGCAACAACAGGGAGACCCGCTGCTCGTAGAGCTGATTGCTGCCGCGCAAGCGGCAAGCCCCACCGTCGCGGCCTCCCTGTCGCGGGTTGAAAACGCGCGGGCGCAACAGGCCGCCGCTTTTGGCACCCTGGTACCCAATTTAAGCGCCCAGATCGTTGGCACTCGCGGCGTAAGCCAGCCCGGCCTGCCAGTCACCAATTCCCGCCAAGTCGGCCTGCAAGCTGCGTGGGAAATCGACCTGGTGGGTGCCAACCGGGCCGTGAACAATGCGGCCCGCGCCAATGTGGAAGGCACGCAAGCCCAGTGGCACGACGCCCGCGTAACCGTCGCCGCAGAAGTGGCCAACCTGTACTACGGCCAGGCCCACTGCATCAAACAATTGGCTCTGACCCAACGCGACACCACCTCGCGCCAGGAAACTGTCCGCCTCACAGAGATTAGCGCCGATGCCGGGTTTTTGTCCCCCTCGATGGCGGCGATGGCACGCGCCAGCGCGGCCGACGGTAGCAGCCGCGTCACTCAGCAGGCCGCGCAGTGCACATTGATCACCAAGGCGCTGGTGGCACTCACCGGCGTGGCCGAGCCCGAATTAAGGCAAAAACTGGCTCTAGCGCAGGCCAGACCTGCGCAAGGCGCTTCTATTTCGATAGCAAGCGTGCCCGCCCAAACCATTGCCCAGCGTCCCGATGTGTTCAGCGCCGAGCGCGATGTCATGGTGGCCAGCGCCCAGGTGGGTGCTGCGGTGGCCCAGCGCCTGCCGCGCCTGAGCCTGAGCGGCAGCATCGCCGGCACGCGAGTGACTACCAACGGCGTGGACACCGATGGCACGACCTGGTCCTTCGGTCCGCTTGCCATCAGCCTGCCGCTTTTTGATGGTGGCCAGCGCGCTGCTGCAGTCCAGTCCGCCGAGGCCAACTACCGTGCCGTGGTCAGCACCTACCGCGCCCGGGTGCGTAATGCAGTGCGCGAGGTGGAAGAAGCCCTCATCAACCTCGACAGCACCCGGGCCCGCGCCCACGACGCCAGGGTGGCACGCGACGGCTATGCCCAAACCCTGACTGCCACACAGACCCGCTTCAGCCAGGGCCTGGCCAGTCTGGTGGAACTGGAAGACGCCCGGCGCAATGCGCTGGCGTCCGAATCCGCCCTGCTCGCCCTGGACCTCGAACGCAGCCAGGTCTGGGTAGCGCTGTACCGAGCGTTGGGCGGTGGTTTTGAACCCCAGACAATTTCCCAGACGGCTGCGAATTGACCCCCCTTCATTGATACGACGCAACACCAACATGAACCTCCTGTCCAACTCCTCCATCCGCAAAATCACGGTCAAGCCCCTCACGCTGACACTGGTAATTGCGAGTCTGCTCACCCTGTCAGCCCTGGGCCTCTTTGCCACCCGCAGTCTGGCCGCCGATGCCGCCAAGCCGGCGGCGACCACCAAGCCGGCGCTGACCGTGTCCCTGGTCCAGCCTCGTAGCAGCATGCTGGGCATCAAGCTGTCTGCCAACGGCAGTGTGGCGGCCTGGCAGGAAGCCAGCGTCGGCGCAGAAGCCAATGGCCTGCGTGTGGCCGAGCTGCACGCCCAGATCGGTGACCGCGTCACCCGTGGCCAACTGCTGGCCAGCTTTGCTGCGGAGAGCGTGCAGGCCGATGTTGCCCTGGCCCGCGCTGCTGTAGCCGAGGCCCAGGCCAATGCGCTGGACGCGGCAGCCAACGCCGACCGTGCCCGCGCCGTGCAGGGCAGCGGTGCCATCAGTGCACAACAGGTCAACCAGTACCTGACTCAAGATCTGACTGGCAAAGCGCGCGTCGAGTCGGCCAAGGCGCAACTCGATTCCCAACTGCTGCGCCTCAAAAACACCCAATTGCTGGCGCCCGATAGCGGCATCATCTCGGCCCGCATGGCCACGGTGGGCTCGGTAGTGGGTGCCGGTAGCGAGATGTTCCGCCTGATTCGCCAGGGCCGTCTGGAGTGGCGTGGCGAAGTCACGTCCGCCGAGCTGGGCCGCATCACCCCCGGCACTCAAGTGTTGCTAACGGCCCCCGGCGGCGCGCAAGTGAAAGGCAAGGTTCGCAATCTGGCTCCTACAGTCGACGCCGCCACCCGCAATGGCCTCGTCTACGTGGATCTGCTAGGCGCAACGCCCGGCGTGGCAGCCAGTTTCAAGCCCGGGATGTACGCGAGAGGGGAATTCGAGTTGGGAAGCTCGGGCGGGTTGACCCTGCCGCAAACTGCCGTGGTGGTGCGCGACGGGTTCAGCTACGTTGCGCGCGTTGGAGCCGACAACCGCGTCGCCCAGGTCAAGGTGCAGACCGGTCGCGTGGTGGGTGACGAGATCGAGATCACGAGTGGCGTCAAACCCGAGGACAAGCTGGTCGCCAGTGGCGGTAGTTTCCTGAGCGACGGCGATTTGGTGAAGGTGGTGAATAGTGCTCCAGCGCCCGTGAAACCTGCGCAGGCAGCTAGCAAATAAGGAGCAACGAGCTATGAGCCCCCACATTCACATGCGTTCATTGCCCCCACTGGGGGCGCTTGCCGCCCTGCGACTTTGCGGGACAGACCTTCAGCTCTGTCCTCAACTGATTACGGGTGTCGCGGCTCGGCAGGAGGCACGATGAACGTCTCCGCCTGGTCCATTAAAAACCCGATTCCGGCAGTCATGCTGTTTGTGCTGCTGACGCTGGCCGGGCTGATGTCCTTCAAAGCTATGAAGGTGCAGCAGTTCCCGGACATGGAGTTGCCTACCGTGACGGTGTCCGCCAGCCTGCCCGGTGCCGCACCGGCGCAACTGGAAACCGAAGTCGCCCGCAAGCTGGAAAACGCCATTGCGTCACTGCAGGGACTGAAAAACATCTACACCAGTGTGTCGGACGGCATGGTCTCCGTGACAGCCGAGTTCCGCCTGGAGAAACCGACACAGGAAGCGGTAGACGATGTGCGCAGCGCGGTGCAGCAGGTGCGCAGCGACATGCCCAGTGATCTGCGCGACCCCGTGGTCAGCAAGATGAACCTGTCGGGGGCGCCGATACTGGCCTTCACCATCCGCTCAGGGCAGATGGACGACGAAGCCCTGAGCTGGTTTGTCGACAACACCATCACGCGCGCGCTGCTGGGTGTGCGGGGCGTGGGCTCGGTGGTGCGTGTGGGCGGGGTGACCCGCGAAGTGCAGGTGGCGCTGGACCCGCTCAAGCTGCAAGCGCTGGGCGCTACTGCGGCCGATGTGTCGCGCCAGCTCAAGCAGGTGCAAACCGAGAGTGCCGGTGGCCGCGCCGACCTGGGTGGCTCCGAACAACCGATGCGCACGCTGGCAACCGTGGCGACAGTGGACGAATTGTCGCGCCTGGAATTGAGTCTCTCCAGCGGCAAGCGGGTGCGGCTGAAGGAAATCGCCAGCGTCAAAGACACAGTCGCAGAGCAACGCAGCTTTGCCACGCTGAACGGGAAGCAGGTGGTCGGTTTCGAGATAACCCGCAGCAAGGGCGCCAGCGAAGTGGAAGTGGGTGCGGCGGTGCAAAAGGCGCTGGCCGAACTCAAAGCTGCCCATCCCGACCTGGAGTTGACGCAAGCCTTTGACTTTGTGACTCCGGTGCAGGAGGAGTTCGATGCCTCCATGACCATGCTGTTTGAGGGAGCGTTGTTGGCCGTCATTGTGGTGTGGTTCTTCCTGCGCAACTGGCGTGCCACATTCGTATCGGCTGTGGCGCTGCCGCTGTCCGCCATTCCGGCCTTCATTGGCATGAACTACATGGGCTTTACGACCAATATCGTGACGCTGCTGGCGCTCTCGCTGGTGATCGGCATTCTGGTAGACGACGCCATCGTGGAAGTGGAAAACATCGAACGCCACCTGCGCATGGGAAAGACGCCCTACCAGGCTGCGATGGAAGCGGCGGATGAGATCGGCCTGGCCGTGATCGCCACCACGTTTTCGCTGATTGCCGTGTTCCTGCCCACCGCCTTCATGAGCGGGGTTGTTGGCAAGTTCTTCAAGCAATTTGGCTGGACGGCCGTGTTTGCGATATTCGCGTCCCTGATGGTGGCGCGGCTGCTGACCCCCATGATGGCGGCCTATCTCATGAAACCGTCCACCCACGTGCACGAGGAGCCGGTGTGGATGGCCTTGTACCTGAAGATCACGCGCTGGACGCTGCACCACCGCTGGATCACCATGTTCTCGGCGGTTGGTTTCTTCGTTGGCTCGCTGTTCCTGGTGCCGCTGATTCCCAGTGGCTTCATTCCGCCCGATGACAACTCCCAGACTCAGGTCTACCTGGAACTTCCCCCCGGCACCACGCTGGCGCAAACCCGTGCGGCGGCCGAACAGGCTCGCGACCTGATTGGCAAGGTGCCGCACGTGAACAGCGTCTACACCACGGCCGGCGGCGGCAGCGTGGGTTCGGACCCCTTCATGGGCGGAGCCAGCACCGAAGTACGCAAAGCCACACTGACCGTGCTGCTGGCAGAGCGCGGTCAGCGTCCGCGCAAGCAGGTCATCGAGAGCGAAATGCGCACCGCACTGTCCGAATTGCCCGGCGCACGCTTCAAGGTTGGTCTCGGCGGCTCGGGCGAGAAGTACATGCTGGCCCTCAAGGGCGAAGACCCCGTGGCATTGGCCCAGGCGGCAGCGGCCGTGGAGAAGGACCTCCGCAAGATTGCGGGGCTGGGAAACATCTCCTCGAGTGCCAGCCTGAGCCGCTCCGAAGTAGCGATTCGGCCTGACTTTGGTCGCGCCGCCGACCTGGGTGTGACCAGCGCAGCGATCGCCGAGACGCTGCGCATTGCCACTGTGGGTGACTACGACTCGGCCTTGGCCAAGCTCAACTTGAGCCAGCGCCAGGTGCCCATCGTGGTGAAACTGGCCACCGATGCCCGCCAGGACCTGGACCTGCTCGGCCGTCTGATGGTGCCAGGCGTCAAAGGCCCCGTCATGTTGAGCCAGGTCGCATCGTTCGAGATGTCGGGCGGGCCAGCGGTGGTGAGCCGCCTGAACCGGGTGCGTAATGTCAATTTCGAGGTAGAGTTGTCTGGCGTGCCCCTGGGCGAGGTGACCGATGCCGTGGCCAAACTGCCCAGCATCGTCAACCTGCCAGCGGGGGTACAGCAAGTCGAGATTGGTGACGCCGAAGTGCAGGCGGAAATGGTCGCAGGCTTCGGCATGGCCATGATGACGGGTGTGCTTTGCATCTACATCGTGCTGGTGCTGCTGTTCAAGGACTTCCTGCATCCGATATCGATTTTGCCGTCGGTGATCCTGTCCTTTGGCGGGGCCTTCATCGGTTTGCTGGTCAGCGGGAAAATGCTATCCATGCCATCCTTCATTGGTTTGGTAATGCTGATTGGCGTCTCTACCAAGAACTCCATCCTGCTTGTGGATTACGCCATCATGGCCCGCCGCGACCATGGCATGAACCGCCTTGACGCGCTGATTGACGCCTGCCACAAGCGGTCACGGCCCATCATCATGACCACCATTGCGATGGTTGCGGGCATGTTGCCCTTGGTGATCGGGCTTGGCAACGCGGACAACAGTTTCCGCGCACCGATGGCGGCGGCGGTCATTGGTGGCCTGATAACGTCCACCATCCTGAGCCTGCTGGTGACGCCAAGCTTTTTCTCGATTGTGGACGACATCGAGCACTTCGTCGGCCTGGTCAAAGACAAGGTGCTGCGGCGCAAGCGCGAAGGAGAAGCGGCGGCCACATCCGCGCAACCGTTATGACCCGGCCTGCTGCATGGCAGATAGAGGGGCCATAGATGACGGCCCCGATCTACCTGTGGGGGATTTCCGCCACGGCCCTGGCTCTGTTGGCTGTCCTTGCAATTCTTTGGCATTGGAACGTGCGGTTGAAGAAAGAGGTAGACGCTCGCAAACGATTCGAAGAGATCATTGAACAGTACCGCGAAGTCGTTCACACCTCGCTCGATGGTTTCATGATCACCGACATTTCCGGTGCGGTGCTTGACGTCAATGCTTCAGCCTGCAGGATTCTTGGCTACTCACGTGCAGAATTGCTGGCCTTGCGCGCTGCGGATATCGAAGCGAAGAAATCAGCAGAAGAAACGGCACTGCACATGCGGGAAATGATGGAGCAGGGATACAGCCAGTTTGAAACAGTGCACCGTCGCAAGGATGGCAGCACCATCCAGGTGGAGGTCAGCATCCTGCACCTGCCTCGCTTGGATGACCGCTTTTTCGGATTCTTCAGGGATGTGACCGCTCGCAAAGAAGTCGAGTCGCAATTGCGCATTGCAGCCATCGCCTTTGAAGCCCAGGAAGGCATGATGGTGACCGATGCCAATGCGGTCATTCTCCAAGTCAACCAAGCGTTTACTCACATCACCGGATATGCATCTGCGGATGCTGTGGGCCACACACCCCGCTTGCTACGCTCAGATCGCCACGACGATGATTTTTATGCCGGCCTATGGGGTAGCCTGAAACTAAGTGGACGCTGGCAGGGGGAGATCTGGAATCGACGCAAGGACGGTGAACCTTACCCGCAGTGGCTGACCATCACGGTGGTCAAGGACAGGGCTGGATTGGTCAGCCACTACGTTGCCACCATGACCGACATTACCCAGCGCAAACTCGCCGAAAGCGAGATCAACGCCTTGGCGTTTTATGACCCGCTGACGGGCTTGCCCAACCGGCGCCTGATGCTCGACCGCCTGCGCCAGGCACTCACCGGCAGTGATCGAAGCCGCCGCCATGGTGCGCTGATGATGATGGATCTGGACAATTTCAAGATCCTTAACGACACACAAGGGCACGACGTAGGGGACCAATTACTGATGGAGGTTTCCAGGCGCCTGCAGGCCGGCGTACGTGAGGGTGACACGGTGGCACGGCTTGGAGGCGATGAGTTCGTTGTGATCCTGGTAGGTCTTGACAAGGCTGGTTTTGCAGCAATGCAGGCGGAGGCCGTGGGAGTCAAAATCCAGGCGCTGATCAATGAGCCCTACGAGCTCACGGTAAGCAGCCACGAGGGCAAGTGCATCCACCACTGTTCCGTGAGTATTGGAATTACCCTGTTCCAGGACCAGCACACTTCCACCGAAGAACTCATGAAGCGTGCTGACACGGCCATGTACAAGGCCAAGTCTGCAGGCCGTAATACGCTTCGCTTTTTTGACCCTGAAATGCAGGCTGCGGTCAGTTCGCGTGCGGCCCTCGAATCGCAACTGCGCAGTGCCATCCACCACCAGCAATTTGTCGTCTACTACCAACCGCAGGTCGACGGTGCCAGGCAAGTGGTAGGGGTAGAGGCTCTGATTCGTTGGGTGCACCCAGACCGGGGTGTGGTGTTGCCTGGCGAGTTCATTCCACTCGCCGAAGACACCAGCCTGATATTGCCGTTGGGTGACTGGATCCTGGAGGCAGCCTGCCAACAGTTGAAGACCTGGGCCCTCCAGCCCGAGACGGCGCAGTTGAGCATTGCGGTCAATGTCAGTGCGCGGCAGTTTCGACAAACGGACTTTGTCAAACGCGTCCTTGGTTTGATGGACCGCTGGGGCACGCCTGCCGGTCGCCTCAAACTGGAGTTGACAGAGAGCATGCTGCTGGACAACACCACCGAGATCATCGCCAAGATGCGTACACTCAAGTCGCGGGGCATCAGTTTTTCGCTCGATGATTTCGGTACCGGGTATTCATCGCTTTCATACCTGAAACTGTTGCCGATCGATCAGCTGAAAATTGATCAGTCGTTTGTCCACGATGTGCTGAACGATCCGAATGCCGCCACGATCGCCTGCTCCATCATCGCCCTCGCGCACAGTCTGGGTTTGATGGTGATCGCTGAAGGCGTGGAAACGCCGGAACAAAGCGACTTTCTGGCGCGCAACGGATGCGACCACTGCCAAGGCTACCTGTTCGGCAAACCATTGCCCTTGTCCGAGTTCGAAGCACAGTTGCGCCTATATTCAGAACAGCGCTGACTGTCCTCTGACTCCTACAATTCCCTATGGCCATTCCCCAGACTTTCATACAGGAGTTGCTCGCGCGCGTTGATGTTGTCGAGATCGTTGGGCGCTACGTGCAACTCAAGAAAGGCGGCGCCAACTTCATGGGACTGTGCCCGTTTCACGGAGAAAAGTCGCCATCTTTCTCCGTGAGCCCAGCCAAGCAGTTTTACCACTGCTTCGGTTGCGGCAAGAACGGAAATGCCATCAGCTTTTTGATGGACCACGCAGGTATGACCTTCGTAGAAGCGGTGCAGGATCTGGCCCAGCAGTACGGCCTGCAAATTCCCGAAGACGATGCATCGCCGCAGGAACGAAGCCGTGCCATTGAAGCCCGGCAAAAGCAGCTGACCCTGACGGATGTGCTTGAAAAAGCGGGAGAGGCTTATCGACGCCACTTGAAAGCATCACCAAGAGCGATTGCCTACCTTCAGGGGCGTGGCTTGTCGGGCGAGATTGCACGTCAGTTTGGTCTTGGGTTCGCTCCCGAAGGGTGGCGCAGCCTGGCCAGCGTATTTCCCCAGTACGACGACCCTTTGCTGGTGGAAAGTGGACTGGTCATCTCGAATTCCGACGATGGATCTGTGGAAGAAAAGCGCTACGACCGCTTTCGCGACCGTGTCATGTTCCCCATCCGCAACATCAAAGGAGAATGCATTGGCTTTGGTGGACGGGTACTCGGGGACGAAAAACCCAAATACCTCAACTCACCAGAAACGCCCGTCTTCAGCAAAGGACGTGAACTCTATGGGCTGTTTGAATGTCGAAGCGCCTTGCGGGAACACGGCCATGCACTGGTAACCGAAGGTTATATGGATGTCGTCGCGTTGGCACAGCTGGGTTTCCCAAATGCGGTAGCTACACTGGGAACAGCCTGCACCAATGAGCACGTCCACAAGTTGTTTCGATTCACCGATTCGGTTGTTTTCAGCTTTGACGGCGACGTGGCGGGTCAGCGTGCTGCGCGGAAAGCGTTGGATGCATCCCTGCCTTATGCCACCGATGTGCGGAGCGTCAAGTTTTTGTTCTTGCCCGAGGAACATGACCCCGACAGCTTCATTCGTGCCAACGGCACTGAGGCATTTGCACGTTATGTGGCACAGGCCACACCATTGAGCCGGTTTCTGATTGAATCCGCCAGTGAGGCGTGCGACCTTCAAACTGCCGAGGGGCGAGCCCACATGGCCAGCAATGCCAAGCCACTGTGGTCCCAGTTGCCCGATGGTGCCCTGAGGATCCAGCTATTGAGTGAGATTGCCGCACTGGTACACATGGGTTCGGCAGAGCTCGGTGCATTGTGGGGAGGCGCGAACACCTCAAAATCGAGACCGCAAACCCACGGGGATACGAGGCATACACCACAAAGCAGTACGCGTTACCAGACTGTTGCCAGGAAGCGTCCGGGGCGCGCCCTGCCTACCAGCCGCGCCGACCACGCTGCACGTATCCTCCTTGCCAATACGGAGTTGTGGGAATCCCTCAGCAGTGAAGATCAGAGCATGTTGTGCGAACTTCCCGCGCCACATGGCTCCGTCTTTGCGTGGCTTGAGCGGCAAATGCATGAACACGGGCCTCTGCCCTGGGAGTCCTTGCGACTTGAGATGCTCGGCCAGCCCGATATCGAGTGGGCCTTGCAGGTGATGTCGAGTGCAGCCCTGGTCCACGATCCCGCAGAAGATGCGGCGGTGGAATTGCGCGATCTCTTGAATCGCTTGCTGATCGAGCGCCTCAAGGATCAGGAAACCCGGGCCATTGAGGATTCGAAGCATGATCCAGCAGCACTGACACGCTACCGCGAGTTGGTCGCACGCCGGATGCAATTGGAAAAGAACCAAAGTGGCGCTATAATCCAAGGCTAATTCGGCAAGAGCGACAGCAGCACCTCCGGGCCCGGCCAAGCGTTGACAACAGTACAACCGGCCACCTTACCGCAAGGACTGCATCCCAAATGTTCGCCCTCCCATCTTGCCAAATGGGGACAGCTGTCCTTTCCAGCCTTGCCACACGGGTCTGCGTCCTAGCAGCCTGCATGGCGTCGTTCGTGTTTGCCCTACTTTTTGATGACTTGAGGTAATTGCATGCCCGCTCAAAAATCTGCCAAGCCAGTAAAGTCTGCGTCAAAAGCGCCAAAGAAAGAATCCTCCATGCCAGCATCCAAGGCCAAAGTCGCAGCCACTCCCGATGAACCGGTGAAGAAAAAACCAGGGCGCCCACCGAAGGCCGCTGCGGCTGAGGTAACTCCACCACCAAAGACTGGCGCAAAGCGTGGCAGAAAGCCCAAACAGGCTGCCGAAACTCCGGTAGACGATCTGGACATGGCAGATATCGAGGCCGATCTGGTCGGAGAGCCTACCGCGGCAGCCCCAGGAGAAAAAGTCAAGCCGTTGCGCATGAAGATCAGCAAGGCCAAAGAGCGTGCCTTGATGAAGGAATTTGGTCTGGACGAGACCGTGCTGTCCGAGGAGGACATGGCCAAGCGCCGTTTGCGTCTCAAGGCGCTCATCAAGTTAGGCAAAACACGTGGGTATCTGACGCACGGCGAGATCTCGGATCACCTGCCTGACAAACTTGTCGACGCAGAGACACTGGAAGTGGTGATCTCGATGCTCAATGACATGGGTGTCGCGGTATACGAGCAGACACCCGATGCCGAGACCCTGCTGTTGAATAACAATGGTCCAACGGCTGCAACCGAGGAAGAGGCGGAAGAAGAAGCCGAGGCGGCCCTATCGACGGTCGACAGCGAGTTCGGTCGCACGACCGATCCGGTACGCATGTACATGCGTGAAATGGGCACCGTTGAGTTGCTGACACGCGAAGGTGAGATTGAGATTGCCAAGCGCATTGAAGGCGGCCTGATGGCGATGATGGAGGCGATCTCCGCGTCACCTGCCACCATTGCCGAGATTCTTCGTCTGGGCGAAGAGATTCGCGAAGGCAAAGTGGTCATCACGACCGTGGTCGATGGTTTCTCCAACCCCAATGAAGCCGACGATTACGTGGCCGAAGAAGACTTCGATGAGTTTGATGAAGCCGATGATGACGATGGCAAGGGCGGCTCCAAAGCGCTGACCAAAAAACTCGAAGAATTGAAGAAGCAGGCCCTCGAACGCTTTGACAAGTTGCGCGAACTTTTCGAGAAAGTACACAAGGTATATGACAAGGAGGGTTATGGAACGCCCCACTATGTCAAGGCACAACGTGCCCTGAGCGACGAATTGATGACGATCCGCTTTACGGCAAAGTCTATCGAAAAGCTCTGCGATATGGTGCGCGCGCAAGTCGATGACATCCGCAAGAAAGAGCGCGAATTGCGCCGTATCATTGTTGACAAGTGTGGCTACCCGCAAGAGCTGTTCATTGCCGACTTCAGCGGTCGTGACAAAGCCGGCAACAAGGTTGCATCGCAGTTGCTCAACTTGAAGTGGATCGAGAAGCAGGCGTCATCGGGCAAGACCTGGAGCGCCGTCATGGGCCGCAACATTCCGCCCGTACAGGACCTGCAGCAAAAACTAAGCGACTTGCAGGCACGGGTAGTCGTGCCACTGGACCAGCTCAAAGACATCAACAAGCGCATGAATGAAGGCGAAGCCTCGTCGCGTGCCGCCAAGAAAGAGATGATCGAGGCGAATTTGCGTCTGGTGATTTCCATTGCCAAGAAGTACACCAACCGCGGACTGCAATTCCTCGATCTGATTCAGGAAGGCAACATTGGCCTGATGAAGGCTGTTGACAAGTTCGAGTACCGTCGCGGCTACAAGTTCTCGACCTACGCGACCTGGTGGATTCGCCAGGCCATTACCCGCTCTATCGCAGACCAGGCCCGCACCATTCGCATACCGGTGCACATGATCGAAACCATCAACAAGATGAACCGCATCAGCCGCCAGCACTTGCAGGAGTTTGGCTTTGAACCGGACGCATCGGTGCTCGCAGAGCGCATGGAAATCCCTGAAGACAAGATCCGCAAGATCATGAAAATCGCCAAGGAGCCGATCTCCATGGAGACGCCGATCGGTGACGACGACGATTCGCATCTGGGCGACTTCATCGAGGACAGCGCCAACACGGCCCCCATGGATGCCGCCATGCAGGCTGGCCTGCGCGATGTGGTCAAGGATATCCTGGACAGTCTGACGCCGCGCGAAGCCAAGGTGCTGCGCATGCGCTTCGGCATTGAGATGACCAGCGACCACACGCTGGAAGAGGTGGGCAAGCAGTTTGACGTTACGCGTGAGCGCATTCGGCAGATTGAGGCCAAGGCCTTGCGCAAGCTCAAACACCCAAGTCGTTCAGACAAGTTGCGTAGTTTCACCGACTCGCTCTGATGGAGAGTGGCCCCTGCTATCGATTGGCGGGTGTCATGGGTTGGCCAGTTGCCCATTCACGTTCGCCACTGATACACAAGCACTGGATCGATTGCGAGGGCTTGCAGGGCGACTATGTGCTGCTGCCCGTCCAGCCATCCCACCTCGAGCAGGCACTGCGGGCATTGCCCGTACTCGGATTCGCAGGCTGCAATCTAACGATTCCGCATAAAGTTGCTGCCCTGGGTCTGGTAGACCACGTGGATCCGCTCGCGCACCGCGTTGGTGCGATCAACACGGTAGTAGTCGAGAAAAGTGGATCACTTTCAGGCTACAACACCGACGTGTATGGTTTCATCCAAAGTTTGTTGGACGCCCAACCAGACTGGCATGCTGATGCGGGCCCGATTACGGTGATTGGCGCCGGCGGCGCTGCGCGTGCGGTGTTGGTGGGCTTGCTGGATGCCGGCGCGTTTCAGATTCGACTGACAAATCGCAGTGATGGCAAAGCACGTGACATGGCCCAGGAATTTGGCCCGGTGGTGCAATATGTGCCATGGAGTGAACGGCACGAGTCATTGGCTGGCGCCACACTGGTAGTGAACACAACGAATCAGGGCATGCAGGGCGAGCCAGCTCTGGATATTGAACTCGACCGCCTGCCGTTGGAAGCAATGGTGTCAGACATTATTTATGTGCCAATTGCAACCCCACTACTGACGGCGGCACGCGCTCGTGGAAACACCACGGTCAATGGCCTCGGAATGCTGCTCAATCAGGCTCGTCCTGCTTTTAAGTTCTGGTTTGGGGTGATGCCAACCCTGAGTCCAGCCTTACTGGAAAAAATTCATGCCACGCTTTAGGTGGTGCTTTTCTTCGCAACGCGTTCGCCAACGAACCTGAAGCCAAACTGCAACACTTCTTCCAACGAAGATTCGATCGCACGGCGCTCCGACTCCGTAAGGTAAAACATCAGATCAACATCGTGGCGGACATAGCGCGCTGGCAGACGGTTCAATGCCACACAGGCCACATCCGCCAACATATCGGAGGTAAAACCAGGGTAGGCTTCTGCCCTACTGGCCACGCCTTCGAAGACAAGCCGCTCGTAGTAGTTGTGTACCTGCTCAAAATCGAACACCATCAAGGCCTCCAAAATGCCGCCCGATTGGGCTATAACCATTGAACCTTAGCATCTCCCGCGTACACTGACAAGCACAAATCACCAGAAACTGGCTGGTGGCGAGATTGAGAAACACTCCGGGACAAAATATGTTTGATCGAAACAGCTATGAAACTAGTAGCAACCAATAAACTAGGATATAGTTTCGGCTGAAACTTCACGTAGCCGACATTGGTCAACGAGAAACCACCGTGCGCCGTGACACATTGCCGAAATGAGGAAAGGTAGTTAATGAGTACTAAGGATTCTGTCACCATCAACCAGTTGCTGGGTTTGCTGGAGGCACGATATGCCATCCGGGTACTGTGGGCTCTGCGCGATGGACACCCCCAGACTTTTCGTCTTTTGCAGGACAGCGTGGGTGGCATCACTCCAAATACGCTCAATACCCGGATCAAGGAATTGCGTGAAGCCGGTTTAATGACCCATGGCGGCGAAGGGTACTCGGTCACACCGGTTGGAGCAGACCTTCTCAAGCGCCTTGGTGATCTGCAGGCATTTGCTGCCAAGTGGTCTGCAGCACAGGCGAAGAAATTGAAGTAACTTTGCTTGCAGGCACTGCCAGGTGCCCGCAATACCGCCCCAGACAGGCACCGCCTGTCTTTTTTTCGGCTGCAATTTAAGCGGCAGACAACAAACCAGGAACCACTCCATGCAAACCACTTCCAGCGGGCTTCAGTACCAGGACACCATTGAGGGCACAGGCGCTGTTGCCACAAGCGGTCAAAGCGTCACCGTGCATTACACCGGTTGGCTTTTCAACAACGAAACCCAGGGAGCCAAATTCGACTCCAGCAAGGACCGCAATGATCCTTTTGTCTTCAGTCTGGGAGCCGGCATGGTGATTCGGGGTTGGGACGAAGGCGTCGCTGGAATGCGCGTTGGGGGTGCCCGCACGCTGATTATTCCCGCGGCGCTTGGCTATGGAAGCCGTGGTGCTGGCGGTGTGATTCCACCGAACGCCACCCTCAAGTTCGATGTCGAGTTGCTGGGCCTTTCGGACTGATTGCCCTCGCCGAGGTCGTTCAGGCAGGGCTGCGCAGGAATTTTCCTGATCAGCCCTTGATTTCCTGACACTCACCCCCATAACTTGGGGCAGAAATCTTCCTACGGTCTTTTCGCATGTCTGACACCCAATCCCAAGCATCTTCGCCCGAAATGGGCACCCCCTCCCACAGTTCCGACGCGAACCACGACTCCCAAAGCGTCCAGGAAGCGGATCCCTTGGTGCTGGCCCAGGCGGAGCTCGCCACCTTACAAGCCAAAAGTGCAGAACTGGCGGACCAATACTTGCGTGCGAAAGCAGATGCTGAGAATGCGCGCAGGCGCGCGGAGGACGAAATATCCAAGGCGCGCAAATTTGCGGTCGAGGCTTTTGCCGAGAGCCTTTTGCCAGTGGCAGACAGTCTGGAGGCTGGCCTGGTCATCAAGGATGCCACAGCCGAGCAGATTCGCGAGGGCGCACAGGCCACTTTGCGACAGTTGCTGGCGGCACTGGAACGCAACAAGGTTTTACCGATCCATCCTGCTCCAGGTGAAAAATTTGATCCTCATCAACATCAGGCGATCAGTGTGGTTGCCTCTGAACAGGAAGCCAACACGGTGGTGAGCGTTTTGCAGAAAGGCTACTCCATTGCTGAGCGCATCTTGCGACCCGCTTTGGTGACGGTATCTGCCCCCAAGTAAGCTGGCACGGGAATGCCATGGCGAATTCCAGCGCAGCCAGCGTTTTTGACGCTTCTAGCTTGAAATCGCGCCACCTGACCACAAGTTATCCACATCTTAGTTTTCCAAAATAGCAGGAGTAAATCATGGGACGAATCATCGGTATTGACCTTGGAACCACCAACAGCTGCGTGGCCATCATGGAGGGAAACACGCCCAAAGTGATTGAAAACGCCGAGGGTGCACGCACTACTCCATCGATCATTGCCTATCAGGAAGATGGCGAAGTGCTGGTCGGCGCCTCGGCCAAGCGTCAGTCGGTCACCAACCCCAAGAACACTCTATACGCGGTCAAACGCCTTATCGGTCGCAAGTTCACAGAGAAAGAAGTCCAGAAGGACATCGACCTCATGCCCTACAAGATCGCGGCAGCCGACAACGGGGATGCCTGGGTCGAAGTGCGCGGCAACCGCATGGCACCACAACAGGTCAGCGCAGACATCCTGCGCAAGATGAAGAAGACCGCCGAGGATTACCTGGGTGAGGCTGTGACCGATGCGGTGATTACCGTGCCTGCCTATTTCAACGATGCACAGCGCCAGGCCACCAAGGATGCCGGTCGTATCGCGGGGCTGGAAGTCAAACGCATCATCAATGAGCCCACCGCCGCGGCTTTGGCGTTCGGCATGGACAAGAACGAAAAGGGCGATCGCAAGATTGCCGTCTACGACCTTGGTGGCGGCACTTTTGACGTGTCGATCATCGAGATTGCCGACGTCGACGGTGAAAAGCAGTTTGAAGTACTGTCCACCAACGGCGACACCTTCCTGGGCGGAGAAGATTTTGACCAACGCATCATCGACTTCATCATTGCCGAGTTCAAGAAGGAGCAAGGGGTTGATCTCGGCAAAGATGTGCTGGCCCTGCAACGCCTGAAGGAAGCTGCTGAGAAAGCCAAGATCGAACTCTCCAGCAGCGCCCAGACCGACATCAACCTGCCCTATGTGACCGCTGATGCGTCCGGCCCCAAACACCTAAATATCAAACTCACGCGCGCCAAGCTCGAAAGCCTGGTGGAAGAACTGATTGAGCGCACGATTGCCCCTTGCCGCACCGCCATCAAGGATGCGGGTGTGAACGTGGCCGATATCCACGACGTGATTCTGGTCGGCGGCATGACCCGCATGCCCAAGGTGCAGGAAAAAGTCAAGGAACTGTTCGGCAAGGAACCTCGCAAGGACGTGAACCCGGACGAGGCCGTTGCAGTGGGTGCCGCCATTCAGGGTCAGGTGCTTGCGGGTGACCGCAAAGACGTGCTGCTGTTGGATGTGACGCCGTTGTCGCTGGGTATCGAAACTCTGGGTGGTGTTATGACCAAGATGATCACCAAGAATACGACCATCCCGACCAAGTTTGCGCAGACCTTCTCTACCGCTGACGATAACCAGCCCGCAGTGACCATTAAGGTGTTCCAGGGCGAGCGGGAAATTGCTGCGGCCAACAAGATGCTGGGAGAGTTCAACCTCGAAGGTATCCCTCCGGCGGCACGCGGAACACCCCAGATCGAAGTGTCCTTTGACATTGACGCCAATGGCATTTTGCACGTAGGTGCCAAGGACAAGGGTACCGGCAAGGAAAACAAGATCACCATCAAGGCCAATTCTGGTTTGACGGAAGCTGAAATCCAGCAAATGGTCAAGGATGCTGAACTCAACGCAGCGGACGACAAGAAGAAGTTGGAACTGGTGCAAGCCAAGAACCAGGCCGATGCCAATGTGCACAGTGTCAAGAAGAGCCTGACCGAGTACGGTGACAAGCTTGACGCCGGTGAAAAGGAGAAAATCGAAGCCGCGATCAAGGATCTCGAAGCCGCCATCAAGGGTGACGATAAGACAGCCATCGAGGAAAAGAGCACCGCACTCATGACCGCCAGCCAAAAACTGGGCGAAAAAATGTACGCAGAAGAGCAGGCCAAACAAGCTGCACAGACGGCTGGCACACAGGCTTCCGGAGATGGCGCCGCCTCCGGTCACAGTGCCGACGCGCAGGCCTCTCAGGCAAAAGACGACAATGTGGTTGATGCTGAAGTCAAGGAAGTCAAAAAAGGCTAAACCAGAGCAGTGAACGCTAAAGCAGCGTGCCGCGTTGAACACTGTCAAGTGCGCAACGCGGCTTTTGTGTTCTAACCAGTCGCAGAAAAATCATGGCCAAACGAGACTATTACGAAACCCTGGGCGTTACCCGCAACGCCTCAGAGGAAGAGATTAAAAAGGCCTATCGCAAGCTTGCGATGAAGCACCATCCCGACCGCAACCAGGGAGACTCTTCCAAGGTCGCGGAAGAGAAGTTCAAGGAAGCCAAAGAGGCTTACGAAATGTTGTCGGATGCGCAAAAGCGCGCCGCTTACGACCAGTATGGCCATGCCGGGGTCGACCCCAATCGCGGCGGTGGCGGTGCGGGCGCTGAAGGATACGGAGGTTTTGCCGAAGCTTTTGGCGACATATTCGGCGACATGTTTGGCCAACAGCGCGGACGCGCGGGCGGTGGTGGGCGCCAGGTATTTCGGGGTAGTGATCTCAGCTACGCCATGGAAATCACCCTCGAAGAAGCGGCCAAGGGCAAAGACGCCCAAATTCGCATACCAAGCTGGGATAACTGTGAAAACTGCAAGGGCACCGGTGCCAAACCGGGCACCCAGGTCAAGACCTGCGGTACCTGCAATGGATCAGGTGCAGTGCAAATGCGACAGGGGTTCTTCAGTGTGCAGCAGACCTGCCCCACCTGTAGAGGCGCAGGCAAGGTGATCCCTGAGCCCTGTGGTGCGTGCAGCGGCCAGGGCAAGATCAAGCGTCAAAAGACACTGGAAGTCAAAATTCCCGCCGGCATCGACGGCGGTATGCGCATCCGCAGCGCTGGCAATGGTGAGCCCGGTACCAATGGTGGGCCACCGGGCGATCTGTACATTGAAATCCGCATCAAGAAGAACGACATCTTTGAACGTGATGGCGACGACTTGCACTGTTCAGTACCGATCAGCATGGTGACGGCTGCATTGGGCGGCGAAATTGACGTACCAACCCTGGCCGGCAAAGCCGCCATCGACATTCCGGAGGGAACCCAATCGGGCAAGCAGTTCCGTTTGCGCGGCAAGGGCATCAAGGGTGTGCGCTCCAGCTATCCTGGAGATTTATATTGCCACATCGCCGTAGAAACGCCGGTCAAACTCAGTGAACACCAGCGTCGACTGCTGCGCGAGCTGGATGAGTCGTTCAAAAAGGGCGGAAGCAAACATTCTCCGACAGGAGATAGCTGGACTGACCGTTTGAAGAACCTGTTCAGTTGATGCAGGTTAATAGTCGCTGAACTTCGCACACACAAGCAAGCCGCTGGTCTATAAAGACTATGCGGCTTTTTTTGTCCTTCAGTCAGTAAGCTGCCTTGCATGTGAGGGTGAATGATGGGTGTCAACATCACTTTTCTTGGCGGTGCCGATACGGTCACTGGTTCCAAATACCTGGTCCGCCACAAAGACCAGTCCCTCTTGGTCGATTGCGGTCTGTTTCAGGGCTTCAAACAACTGCGCTTGCGCAATTGGAATCCGCTGCCGGTCGCGCCGAATGCCATCGATGCTGTGGTGCTGACCCACGCCCACCTCGACCACAGCGGGTACCTCCCGGTGCTATTCAAGGAAGGCTTCGCCGGACAGGTGCACGCCACGCCGGGAACGCAGGCGCTGTGCAAAATACTGCTGCCCGACAGCGGCCATATCCAGGAAGAAGATGCCGCGTTTGCCAACCGCCATGGCCTGTCAAAGCACGCGCCAGCCCTGCCCCTCTATACACGTCAGGATGCCCTGGACTGCCTGCCAATGATCAAGGCCACCGCCTGGGGCAAGACATTTCAACCCATTGCGGGCTGGCGTGCCACGTTCAGTGCCGCCGGGCACATTCTCGGCGCCTCCAGCGTGCTGCTCGAGGTGGCGGGTCGGCGCATTCTGTTCTCTGGTGACCTCGGGCGTCCGGACGACTCGATCATGAACCCGCCAGACGACGCACCCGCCGCCGATACCGTTCTGATTGAGTCCACCTATGGCGATCGCCACCATCCACCAGAAGACATACTCGCTGAGTTGGGCCCGGCCCTGCATCGACTCGCCGGCCGCGGCGGGGTGGCAGTGGTGCCGGTGTTTGCGGTCGGCCGCGCCCAGGCGCTGTTGCAGGCCATTGCGCAACTCAAGGCGCGTGGCGAGGTGCCGCGCTCGCTACCGGTTTTTCTGGACAGCCCCATGGCAGTGCACACCACCCACCTGTTTGAGCACAACCAGGGACAGCATCGACTCTCTCCGAGCGAAACCCATGCACTCACGCACAGCGCCACCATGATCAGCAGCACCGATGAGTCGCGCGCCCTGGCGGCGCGCCACGGCCCCATGGTCATTTTGTCCGCCAGCGGCATGGCCACGGGCGGGCGCGTGCTGCACCACCTGGCGCACCATGCGGGCAACCACCGCAACATGATTATTCTCACCGGGTACCAGGCACCCGGCACGCGCGGCGCCACGCTGGCCAGCGGTGCACGCTCGGTGCGCATCCACGGGCGGGATGTGGAAGTGAATGCGGAAGTGGTGCAGCTCCAATCAGCCTCGGCCCATGCCGACGCGGGGCAACTCATGCTGTGGCTGCAGACCATGCCACAGTCGCCCGACCAAGTCTATGTGGTGCACGGTAACCCAGAGGCCGCCGATGCGCTGCGTAGTCGAATCAAGAGAGAACTGGGCTGGCGCGCCATGGTTCCCGAGCATGGATCGACATGGCCAAGCTGAACGTTCGCAGCAGCAAAACGCTACTGAATCAATAGCTGCCTACGCACTATTGACGGGCGTTACAGCCCGAAAACACCATTAACTGTTGAGGCCTATCCGTAGCCGGGCCTGTGCGTATTCACGCTTCAACTGGGCGACGAAATCGGCAGCGGATTGCACCCGGTCAATGCTGCCAATACCCTGACCACAACCCCAGACTTCTTTCCAGGCCTTGGCAGCTCCGGCACCGCCAAAATTCATCTTGCTCGGATCGCTCTCAGGCAAGTTCAGTGGGTCCAATCCTGCTGCGCGAATGCTGGGGGCCAAGTAGTTCCCATGTACGCCGGTAAACAGATTGCTGTACACAATGTCGTCGGAATTGCAATCCACGACTGCCTGCTTGTAGGCATCGGTGGCGCGAGCCTCCTCGGTCGCAATGAAGGCAGAACCGACATAGGCAAAGTCGGCACCCATCGCCTGCGCCGCCAGCACCGCAGAACCAGTCGCGATGGATCCGCTCAAGGCCAACGGGCCGTCAAACCATTGACGAATCTCCTGGATCAATGCGAAGGGGCTTTTGACGCCTGCGTGGCCGCCTGCCCCGGCCGCCACAGCTATCAGACCATCGGCGCCCTTCTCGATCGCCTTGTGGGCGTGCTTGTTGTTGATGACATCGTGCAGAACAACCCCGCCATACGAGTGCGCTGCCGCGTTGATTTCTTCCCGAGCGCCCAGCGAGGTAATGACGATGGGCACCTTGTACCTGACGCAGAGCGCCATGTCGTGCTCCAAGCGGTCGTTGCTCTTGTGCACGATCTGGTTGATGGCAAACGGTGCAGCCGGCGAGTCCGGATGTGCCTGGTTGTACGAGGCCAGTGCCCCGGTAATCTCGATCAGCCATTCTTCCAGTTGCTCAGCCGGTCGGGCATTGAGCGCAGGCATGGACCCCACCACACCCGCAATGCACTGAGCGATCACCAGCTTGGGGTTGCTGATGATGAAGAGCGGCGAACCGATCACCGGAAACGGCAAACGGTCTAGCGGTGGTGGTAGTTTCGACATCATCAGAACGCGTCAAGCGCCAGCGCAGTCACGCAATCGGCACCGTCGACAATGCTGTCGCGCAAGCCGGGGGCCTTGGTCAGCAGGTGGTCGCCGTAAAAACGCGCGGTGGTGACCTTGGCACGCATGAATTCGACTTCATTGCCCGCCGCAATCTGCTCCTGCGCCACCAGCAGTGCACGTGCCATTTGCCAGCCCGCCATCAGGTTGCCGGCCAACATCAAATACGGAACGCTGCCGGAGTACACGGCATTGGGGCTGGCCTTGGAATTGCCCGCGACAAAATTCACCACATCCAGGAACGCCTCGCGTGCCGCCTTGAGTCGTTTGGCCATCGCCAGGGCATCAGGGGTTGCGCTCTTGATCAGGGCAGCTTCGGTCGTCTCTATTTGCGCGGCCAACGCCTTGCCGGTCTGCCCGCCGTCGCGCGAGGTCTTGCGACCCACCAGATCGTTGGCCTGAATCGCCGTGGTGCCCTCGTAGATGGTGAGAATCTTGGCATCGCGGTAATACTGTGCGACGCCGGTTTCCTCAATGTAACCCATGCCACCATGCACTTGCACGGCAAGCGATGTCACCTCCAGACTCATCTCGGTGCTGTAGCCCTTGACCAGCGGCACCATGAACTCGTAGAAGGTCTGGTTGTCCTTGCGTACCTGCGCGTCCGGGTGGTTGTGGGCGGCGTCATAGGCCGAAGCGGCCACGCTGGCCATGGCGCGGCAACCTTCCACGTAAGCGCGCATGGTCATCAACATACGACGCACATCGGGGTGGTGAATGATGGGCGCACCGGCGGCAATGGCACCATCGACCGGGCGGCTCTGGACCCGCTCTTTGGAAAAACGCACGGCCGTTTGATACGCCCGTTCAGCAATCGCAATGCCCTGCACCCCCACGCCGTAGCGGGCAGCGTTCATCATGATGAACATGTATTCCAGACCGCGGTTTTCCTGACCCACCAGGTACCCCACAGCACCACCATGGTCGCCAAACTGCAACACCGCCGTGGGGCTGGCCTTGATGCCCATCTTGTGCTCGATGCTGACGCAATGCACATCGTTGCGTGCGCCTAGCGAGCCATCGCCATTGACCATGAACTTTGGCACGACGAAGAGGCTGATGCCTTTCACTCCTTCGGGCGCTCCCTGCACCCGGGCCAGCACCAGATGCACGATGTTCTCGGCCATGTTGTGCTCACCCCAGGTGATGAATATCTTGGTACCGAAGATGTTGAAAGATCCGTCGGGAAGCGGCTCAGCCCGAGTACGCACTGCGGCCAAATCGCTGCCGGCCTGCGGTTCGGTCAGGTTCATGGTGCCGGTCCATTGCCCACTCACCAGTTTTTCCAGATAGATAGCCTTCAACTCATCGGAACCTGCTGTCAGCAGCGCTTCAATCGCTCCATCGCTGAGCAGCGGACACAGGGCAAAACTCATGTTGGCACTGTTGGCCATTTCGCCACACACCGCACCAATGGTCTTGGGAAGACCCTGACCGCCGAATTCCTGCGGATGCTGCAACCCCTGCCAGCCGCCATCGGCAAATTGCTTGAACGCTTCCTTGAATCCCGGTGTGGCCGTGACGACCCCATCCTTCCAACTCGTCGGGTTTTTGTCACCCTCCCAGTTCAATGGTGCGAGCACACCTTCGTTGAACTTCGCGCACTCTTCGAGCACCGCCTGTGCAGTATCGAGCCCGGCGTCTTCAAATCCGGGGATCTGGGCGATCTGCGCAATGTTGGCCAGATGCTCGATGTTGAACAACATATCTTTCACGGGGGCAACGTAGCTCATAGATATCTCCAATAAAACAAATCAAATGCGATGACGTTCAGGGGCCGAAAAAAAAGGGCATCGCGAACGATGCCCTTTTGCAGCTGGAAACTAAAGAGCGGCCAAAAGTTCTGGCACGGCCACAAACAGGTCTGCCTCCAGACCGTAATCGGCAACGCTGAAAATGGGTGCTTCGGCATCCTTGTTGATCGCCACAATCACCTTGCTGTCCTTCATGCCCGCCAGATGCTGGATGGCACCGCTAATGCCACAGGCAATGTATAGCTGCGGTGCCACGATCTTGCCGGTCTGACCGACCTGCCAGTCGTTGGGGGCGTACCCAGCGTCCACCGCGGCGCGGCTGGCACCCAATGCGGCACCGAGCTTGTCTGCAAGAGGTGTCATGAATTCGGTGAACTTCTCGGCAGAACCCAATGCGCGACCACCCGCCACAATGATCTTGGCAGCCGTCAGTTCCGGCCGGTCGTTCTTGGCAATCTCGGACCCCAGGTAGGTTGCCAGCCCACTGGGAGCGACCGCTGCAACCACTTCGACAACGGCACTGCCACCAGTGGCTGCGGCGGGATCAAAACCGGTGGTACGCACCGTCATCACTTTGGTGGCGTCTTGGCTCTGCACCGTGGCCATGGCGTTGCCGGCATAGATCGGGCGCTCAAAGGTGTCGGCGCTTTCCACCTTCGTCACATCGGAAATCTGACCGACGTCGAGTTTGGCCGCCACGCGCGGCGCAACGTTTTTGCCACCCGCGGTGGCCGGAAACACGATGTGGCTGTAACTCGCTGCAAGCGCAACAACCTGTGCCGTCATGTTCTCGGCCAGGCCATGGGCCAAGCCTTCACTATCGGCATGCAGCACTTTCGTGACGCCCGCGATTTGGGCGGCGGCAGCAGCAGCGGCACTGGCGCCAGACCCGGCGACCAGCACATGCACATCGCCGCCACATTTCGCTGCGGCAGTCACAGTATTCAAGGTTGCGCCTTTGATGGACGCGTTGTCGTGTTCAGCAATTACAAGTGCGGTCATTTGAGATTCCTTTCGTGTTCATGGGTGGTGCGGCTTTCCTTCCAGATAACCCGTGGAGCCGGCTTTGCCGGACCACTGGGTTCGTCCCCTTGAGGGGAAGGCGGCCGCAGGTCGACTCAGGGGTGTTAGATAACCTTTGCTTCGGTCTTGAGTTTTGCAACGAGGCTGGCGACATCCGGCACCTTGATGCCGGCACTGCGCTTGGGTGGCTCCACCACCTTGAGGGTCTTGATCCGAGGTGCCACATTCACGCCCAATGCCTCCGGGGTGAAGGTGTCGAGCTGCTTCTTCTTGGCTTTCATGATGTTGGGCAAGGTCACATAGCGTGGCTCGTTCAACCGCAAATCAGTGGTAATCACGGCCGGTAGCGTCAACGACACGGTTTCTGAACCGCCATCGATTTCCCGGGTAATGGTGGCCTTGCCATCCGCAATCTCGACCTTGCTGGCAAAGGTGCCCTGTGCCAGATCCGCCAGTGCTGCGAGCATTTGTCCAGTCTGGTTGCAGTCGTCATCAATCGCCTGCTTGCCCAAAATCACGAGGCCAGGCTGCTCTTTGTCCACCAGCGCCTTGAGCAATTTGGCCACCGCCAGGGGCTGCAGTTCCTCGGCTGTCTCCACCAGAATTGCGCGATCGGCACCAATCGCCATGGCGGTACGCAGGGTTTCCTGGCACTGGGTAACACCACACGATACAGCGATCACTTCGGTGGCAACGCCCTTCTCTTTCAGGCGCACCGCTTCTTCAATCGCAATCTCGTCAAACGGGTTCATGCTCATCTTGACGTTGGCAGTGTCCACACCGCTGCCGTCCGACTTCACCCGAACCTTCACGTTGTAATCGACTACACGCTTTACCGCTACCAGGACTTTCATGGCTGCCACTCCAGATGGTTAGAAATTGGACAAATTAAAATAGAACGATCGTGCTTTTTAGTATACCGCCAAAGCTGGCAACAAAGAATAGGCAGGGCCACCCAGAACGCCTAACTGCTATGCACCACCCTTTGCGGAAAGGGAATCTCGATGGCGTTGGCGCGTAACGCCGCCAAAATGGCGCAATTCACGTCGGAGCGCACATTGAGTTGACCATTTTCAATATCCCGAATCCAGTAGCCCACGGTAAATTCCAGACCGTCCGCGCCGAAGGCGGATAGAAACGCAGCGGGCGCGGGATCGCGCACCACACGTGGCTGGTCTAGTGCGGCCTGTCTTAGCAGTTGCTGCACCTGCTCGACATTGCTTTGGTAGCCCACGCTGACTACCGTGGTCTGGTGCACCAGTGAATCCTCAAGGGACAGGTTTTCCACACGACTGGTGATCAGCATCTCATTGGGCAAAATGGACTCACGTCCGGTTTGCGACCGCACCACCGTGTAGCGGGCGTTGATGTTGGTGATACGACCTTCAAAATTGTCGACGCGTACGTTGTCGCCGATACGCATGCTGCGTTCGGCCAAAATGACAAATCCGCTCACGTAGTTGGCCGCAAGCTTTTGCAGGCCCAGGCCAATACCGACACCCACAGCACCGCCGAGTACCGAGAGGGCTGTCAGGTCGATGCCGACTGCGGACAAGGCAACAATGACACCCACAAACATCAGGAGCGCACGGGTTGCGTTGCTGACCGCTTTTCGCAGCGACAACTCACCACCAGTAGCAGAACGTAACAACCGCGCCTCTAGCGCAGAAGACACCCACAACGTGGCAATCAGCACGGCACCGGCAGTCAGCACACCCTCAATCATGGTGCGAATCGACAGTGACGAAGCACCAATCTTCCAGGTGATCTGGTCCAACTCATTGAGCACTACCGGCAACAGTCCGCTCACCCACATCACCACCGCCAACCAGGCAAACCACGAAATTGTCTGCTCGAGCAGGCGCGCCCAGGGTGCATTGGTAAACGTGACCTGCAAGACCTTGACGCCCAGCCGAATTGCAAACAGTGAAATCAAAACCGGAATGGCCACCTTCAGAATGGCCACCGACACGACATTGGCAAGGCCGGCGCGCGCCAATGCCACCAAGCCCAGTAACAACAGTGGAAACAGCACACCATCCACGTCGCGCCGCCCAAACAGGATGGAGCGCTCATCACGTGCCCCGAGACTCTTGCGGATGCCCGCCACCACCGCCCAGGACAAGGCTGCGCATGCCCCCAGAACTGCCAGTTCGATCAGGACCGACGGTTGCGTGAAGGCTGCCAGCCAGCCCTCAAAATCATCGATGGGCTGCGGGGTACTGGTCTTGCTCACCGGACAGTCAGATATCCGCCAGCACGCGAATATGCGCTTCCACACTGCGCGCGAGTGAGCCAAGGTCGTAGCCACCCTCCAGACAGGAGACGATGCGCCCCTGGCTATGCTTGACGGCCATCGCCTTCAGACGATCGGTAATCCAGGCATAGTCCTGCTCGACCAGGCCCATCTGTCCCATGTCGTCTTCGCGGTGGGCGTCAAAGCCGGCGCTGATGAAGATCATCTGGGGTTGAAATGCATCCAGGCGTGGCAACCATTGCGCCTCCACGATTTCGCGAATCTGTGGTCCTTTTGTATAGGCGGGAACCGGCACATTCACCAAATTGCTGGCGTTCGATACCGACCCGCCTTCGGGGTAAAAAGGATGCTGGAAAAAACTTACCATCAGAATGCGCTGGTCCCCCGCGACAATGTCCTCGGTACCGTTGCCATGGTGCACATCAAAATCCACAATGGCCACGCGCTCCAGCCCGTGGCGCTCCAGGGCATAGCGCGCTGCAATCGCGACGTTGTTGAAGAAACAAAAGCCCATCGCCTTGTCGCTACAGGCGTGGTGGCCAGGAGGCCGCGTCGCGCAAAAGGCGTTCTCCAGCTCGCCCCGAATCACCGCATCGGTGGCTGCGATGGCAGCACCGGCCGAGCGCAACGCCGCACTGTAGGTGTGCACGTTGATCGACGTATCGGAATCCAGCTGCGCGTGGCTCGGCCCACCAGCTTCAATGTCATCACGCAGGCAGTCGGTGAGGCCCCGGATGGAGGCGATATGCAAGCGGTCGTGCGCCAGTTGCAAATCACGGATGTTGGCAACGTGCGCGAGTCGGCGATCCAACGCATCGCCTACACCGCTGATCAATAGCCGATCCTCGATGGCGTCAATCCGTTCCGGACATTCGGGATGCCCCGCGCCCATCTCATGTTTACGACAGTCGGCGTGGGTGTAAAAACCAGTCTTATGGGGTACGACGCTCATGATTGAAAAATTTCGGGTAACGTTGCGCCATGGATGCACAACAAAAGCTTAAATTATTACTCGACCAGCTTAACACGGTGATCGTGGGCAAAGCCTTACAAATTCAGGATTGCGTTGCCTGCCTGCTGGCCGGTGGGCATTTGCTGATTGATGACGTCCCCGGCGTTGGCAAGACGACGCTGGCGCACGCGCTGGCACGCACGTTTGGGCTGCAGTTTTCCCGGGTTCAGTTCACCTCCGACCTTATGCCCAGTGATTTATCGGGCGTGTCGATTTACGAGCGCGGCAAGGAGGCGTTTGTTTTTCACCCCGGCCCCATCTTCGCCCAGGTGCTGCTGGCTGACGAAATTAACCGCGCCAGCCCCAAAACGCAGAGCGCTTTGCTTGAAGCCATGGAGGAAAAGCAGGTCACCATCGAAGGCGAAACGCGGCCCCTGCCCCAGCCATTTTTTGTCATCGCCACACAAAACCCACTGGACCAGGTCGGCACCTATGCATTGCCCGAATCGCAGCTCGACCGCTTCCTGATGCGCATTTCGCTGGGCTACCCGGATCGGGTGGCTGAGCGCGCCTTGCTGACCGGGCAAGACCGGCGCGACGTGGTGGAAAAACTGCCCAGTTTGCTGTCGTACGACGAGTTACGGGAACTGCAGGCGCTGGTGCTTGCGGTGCACGCCGCAGACCCGCTGCTGGACTATGTGCAGGACCTGATTGCCGCCACCCGTTCGTCCAAATGGTTTCTGCAAGGCTTGAGCCCGCGTGCCGGCATTGCCGTGGTGCGTGCTGCCAAGGCGCAGGCGCTGCTCAGTGGCCGCAATTACGTTGCCCCGGACGATGTGCAGGCCATCCTGCCGCAAACCATTGCGCACCGGCTCATCCCCGTAGGCGACTCCGGCCGCGGTGCCGTAGAACAAGTGCGCGCCATGCTGGCCGCCGTGCCGCTGCCGTGATGACTACCCGCTCGAGCACCGCCGGACCGCTCCAAGGTGCGAGGGCCCCTGTGGGGGGCAGCGCAGCACGCGAAGTGTCAAGCGTGGGGGCAAAATACCCCGCCGTTGGCGCCTCCCCCTCAAGGGGGCGCACCCAGTGGCCCGGCAAAGCCGGTTCCACGGGTGCCCGCGTATGAATCCCTTTGTGCGGTTTCGCACGCGGTTTCAGGAATGGTTCCAGGCGCGGCTGGCGCGCAAGGACAGCATCACGCTCACGCAGCGCAATGTCTATATCCTGCCAACCGGCCCGGGCTTCATGCTGGGGGTCACACTGCTGGTGTTGCTGGTGGCATCCATTAACTACCAGCTCAATCTGGGCTACCTGCTGACTTTTCTCTTGACCGGAAGCGCAGTTGTTGGCATGCATGTCTGCCATGGGACCCTGCGTGGAATCACTATGAGTTTGATAGCGCCTGACGCACAATTCGCGGGCGCTAGCGTCCAGATTGGCATCAATCTGGTGAGCTCACGCCGTTCCATACGGCACGGCATTGGCCTCGCGGCGTTCGGCTCGGGCCACTGGAGCTGGACCGACGTACCCGCGCAAGGCAGCTGCAAGGTACACATTGCGTTCCAAGCAAACAAGCGTGGTCTCAATCCCCTGCCCACGCTGACGGCCGAAACCCGGTTTCCCTTGGGCACCTTTAGGGTCTGGACCGTTTGGCGACCAGCCGCGCAGGTGCTGATCTACCCGACACCGGAGACTCACCCTCCGCCATTGCCACATGGAGAGCCGCGTGCCGAGGGAGCAACCAGCCCGCTACACCATAGCACCGGCGAGTACGACGGTGTGCGCGCCTACCGAAGGGGGGATCCGCTCAAGACCGTGGTATGGAAGAAGGCGGCCAAGTCCAACGAGCTGGTGAGCCGTGACACCCAGCAGTTGCAGCATCTGGAACTATGGCTCGACCTGGCCAACACCGGCCTGGGGGCCGCGCCCGGAGCGGCCGGGGACTCGTCGCGGTTGGAGCAACAATTGTCACGCCTGTGCGCCTGGGTGTTGCAGGCGGAAAAGCTGGGGCTACAGTACGGCCTGCGGCTGGCAGGCATAGAGGTTCAGCCCGGCAGCGGTGAAGTGCATCAGCGCAATTGCCTGCAGGCTTTGGCACTGGCCTGATTCCATGACCATGCTTACTGCCCTCAAGAACTTGCCGCGTGATGCCCGCGACACGCTGTTCCTGCTCGCAGTCATTGCCTGGCTGATTGCGCCGCAGGTGAATAACTTGCCGCTCTGGTGCAGCGCCATGGCAGCGGCCATCCTTCTATGGCGCGCAAGCATTGCGGTGCGTGGCCACAGCCTGCCTTCGCGCTGGTGGCTGCTGCTCCTGCTGGTGCTCGCCACGGCAGGCACCTGGACCACCTACCGTACCATTCTCGGGCGGGATGCCGGGGTCACGTTCATCGTGGTGCTGCTGGCCCTCAAGACACTGGAGCTGCGCGCGCAGCGCGATGCTTTTGTGGTCTTCTTCCTGGGTTTCTTCACCCTGCTCTCCAACTTCTTCTTCTCTCAAAGCCTGCTCACCGCTTTTGCCATGCTGGTGGGGCTGCTGGGCTTGCTCACTGCCCTGGTCAACAGCCATATGCCGGTCGGGCGGCCACCGTTGGCACAGGCGGCACGCACGGCGGGCTGGATGGCTCTTTTAGGTGCGCCGATCATGGCAGTGCTGTTCGTGCTGTTCCCGCGCATAGCTCCACTGTGGGGCGTGCCCGCGGACGCGATGACCGGCCGCAGTGGTCTGAGTGCCAATATGCGCGTGGGCACCATGGCCAGTCTTGCACTGGACAGCAGCGTTGCCATGCGGATTCGGTTTGAAGGTGCCACACCACCGGCCCATGCGCTGTACTTCCGCGGCCCGGTGCTCTCTACATTCGATGGACGCGAGTGGCGGCCGTTGCGCTCCAACTTTCCGACACGTTTTCAACCCGCTGCACAGTTGCAAGTCACTGGCATGGCGTACCGGTACCAGGTGACGCTGGAGGCCAACAACCGACCCTGGATTGTGGTGCTTGATGCCACACCGGACAAACCCACCATCAATGGCTACACCGCCAGCATGGGGCCCGACCTGCAATGGACGACTGATCGGCCCATGGCGGACCTGGTCCGCTATTCGGCTGAAAGCTTTCCCGACTTCAGCTACGGGCCGCCGCGTGCGGTCGCTGCATTGCAGGACTATGTGGACCTGCCACCCAATTTCAACCCGCGCACGATCGAGCTGGCCGCCGAACTGCGGCGCGACCCGCGTGCACGCGAAGGGACTGCGGCGCTGATTGCGATGGTGCTGGAGCGCTTGCGCACCGGTGGCTATACCTACACGCTGGAGCCCGGTGTTTTTGGCACCCACACGGCCGATGAATTCTGGTTTGACCGCAAGGAAGGTTTTTGCGAGCACATTGCGTCAAGTTTTGTGGTGCTGATGCGCGCCATGGGCGTTCCGGCCCGCGTCGTGACCGGCTACCAGGGCGGCGAACCCAACAATGTGGACGGGTTCTGGACCGTGCGCCAAAGCGACGCCCATGCCTGGACCGAAGTCTGGATTGCCGGCAGCGGCTGGTTGCGCGTCGACCCGACATCCGCGGTAGCACCCGGGCGCACCGGTAGCCTTCAGCGCTTGATTCAGCCGCAAGGTGCCATGGCACAAGCGTTGGGGGCCGTCAGCCCGGCACTGGTGCTGAATTTGCGCGCGACCTGGGAGGCTTTGAATAACCGCTGGAACCAGTGGGTACTGAACTACTCGCAGGCCAGGCAGCTTGACCTGCTACGCAACATAGGGTTTGAGTCACCAAGCTGGGAAGACCTGAGCTATGTATTGATTGGCGTCATTGTGCTTGCCAGCATGGCAGGTGCCCTGTGGACCTTGTGGGAGCGCCGCCGTCAGGACCCGTGGCTGCGCCTGCTGCAACAGGTCGGTATTCGTTTGCGACGTTTGGGCGTGATCGTGCCAGACACCGCCCCGCCGCGTTCGATAGCCGAGCAGCTCCGCCAGGAGAGAGCATGGGCGACAAATCCGATCACACCCGCCCTGGCAGAATGGTTGCTGCGCCTGGAGGCCTGGCGCTATGCGCCTGCCGGTCAACGCGCGGCGCTCTCCACACTGCAACGTGAATTCAAACAACTGCCTTGGCCGCCACGGCGTGACTGAGCGATACGTCTTGTGACAACCCTACTTCGCTTTTTCGCTACTATTTTTATAGCTTCTTACGCTTGCTACTCGGGCGCTGCGGGCATAAATGGCACCAAGAATACCGCGTCAAAATTGGGCAAGACAGCGCCAGCATCCAAACGCGCGCAACCCGCCAAAATCGTCACTGGCCCTCTCTACGCCACGCGGCCGGACGCCATGGCAGTTGCCGACGCGATCGCGCAGAAGCTGCAAATCGATTCCGGCTGGGTGCGCCAAGCCATCGGACATGCACACAAGATGCCGGGCATTGCGCGCGCTGCGGCACCGCCACCGGTGGGCACACCCAAAAACTGGTCGGTCTATCGAGGCCGCTTTATTGACCCCATTCGCATTCGCGCCGGCGTGAAATTCTGGCAAGCGCACCGAGCCACGCTGGAGCGCGCCGAGCAGGAGTTTGGGGTGCCGGCCAACATTGTGGTGGGCGTCATTGGTGTGGAGACCATCTATGGGCAGCAAACGGGCTCCTACCGCGTCATGGATGCCCTCTGCACGCTGGCTTTTGACTTCCCGCAGGAGCACCCACGTGCTGCTGAACGCGCCGCGTTCTTCCGCTCGGAGCTTGAGGCATTTTTGGGGCTAACCCATCGTACCGGCACGGATCCGTTGGCCCTGCGCGGCAGTTATGCGGGTGCCATGGGGTTGCCGCAGTTCATGCCCTCAAGTTGGGACAAGTATGCGATCGACTTTGATGGGGATGGCCGGGTAGACCTGTTCCTGAGTGCGGCCGATGTCATTGGTTCGGTGGCCAACTATTTCAAGGCATTCCAGTGGCAACGCGGTATGCCCACCCATTATCCGGTGCGATTCAATGCCGAGAAGCTGGACAAGGCCCAACTGCTCGCACCCGACATCGTGCCAAGTTTCTCGCCAGATGGGTTTGCCGCCCTAGGCGCTGAACTGGAGCCAGACGCACAGCAACACCCCGGGCCGCTGGCATTGGTGGAACTGCAAAATGGCAGCGCCCCGCCCCTGTACCTGGCAGGCACCGCCAATTTCTACGCCATCACCCGCTACAACTGGAGCAGCTATTACGCGCTGGCCGTCATTGAGCTGGGTCAGGCGGTGGCCGACGCCATGCCAAAATAGACCATGGCCGACGACCCAGCCACATCCTCCACAGCGCTCCCTGCGCCGCCGGTGTTGACCGCGACAGGGGGAGCGCCGCCTGATGTCCCGGATACCACCTCCGCTTTGTACCGCGCCATTCTGGGCGAGGTCCACGCCGAGTACTACCTTTCGGTGTTCAGTCGGATTGATGCCGCCGAGCGTTGGCAGCCTCACTGGAACTGGGCGGCCAGTCTGTGCACCCTGAGTTGGCTGGTGTTTCGCCAGCTCTGGAGCGTGGCCCTGTACTACGCAGGGATCGTCGTTGCCGGGTTTCTTTTGATATTTGGTATCGGAAGTCTTGTATTCCAGTTTTCATCCACCGTGGAGCTGGTCCTGTCCGGCGCATTTATAGGCGCGCTTTTTGCCGTGCCTGGCTTGCTGGGAACGACCCTGTTGCATGCCGATTGCCGCAGGCGCATGACGCTGGCCCTGCGCTCCAGCAACACCGATGAAGAGGCCCGCCTGACGCTCGTTGGGCAGGCAAGTACCCGCCGCCGCTTGGGTGTGCTGGTAGCCATCAATACCATTTGCGCCGCGCTGATCGGACTGGCCGCTTGGCAATGGCTGGAGTTTTCCGCCAGCGCAGGCCGTCTGTCCCAACCCGCAGCCCCGCAGGTGGCGCCGCTGCCTGCCACACCGGTACCCATCACGCCCTCCTCAGGCCCTGCCTCGCCGACATCCAGTCCAGCAGCGCCATCGCCGGCCACGGAAACGCCGCCCACTAGCGCGGCCTCTTCACCCGCAAGCCCAAGCCCAAGCCCAAGCCCAACTCCAACTCCAATTCCAACTGCCTCGGCGAGTGCAGTGCCGGCGCCGGTTGCAACGAGCGCTTCAGCGCCAGCGCGGGCTGCAAGCGCCGCCAGACCAGCTGCCCCATCATCAGCGCCACGCCCGGTGACCGGTACCGCAGGCCGCTCTGCCCAGGGGCCGGTGCCATGGGAGGCCATGAAGATTGCCCCGCCCCGCCCCGATATCGCACCAACTCCGTCCATCGAACCCAAGAAACACGTGATCGAATCGCCATGGACTGGCGCCGCGTCGGCCCCTGCCGCAGCCAACAGGCCGCCTGCTCCCTCGAAACCGGAGATAGGCGCCACCACCGAAAAGCAGTTGCTTATCAATGTCGGGCTGTTTGCGGTGGAGGACAACGCCCGCAACGTCTACAACAAACTCGATGCGGCCGGTCTGCCCGCGACGCTGCAACCCCTGACCACGGCCAAAGGACAGCGGTTCCGGGTGCGGGTGGGTCCCTACGCCAGTCGCGCCGAGGCCCAGGCTGCAGCGGCCAAGATTCGGGCGCTCGCACTGGAAGCTGTTGTCATCGAAAGCCCGTCACCGTGAGTGAAGGCAGTGACCGAGCATGCCCCTTCAGGGACCGAGGCTGACGCTTTCAAACAACGCGTGCAGCGCATCACTCCAGGCGTCAACCTCGATGTCGCTGACGTTGAGGTAAGACAGGCAACTGGCTCCAAAAGCCACCCATTCCTTTTGTTCCTGTACCCCTTCATGGGCTGCCACCAGTTTTTCCGCGACCAGTGCCATCGCCACCAGCGTACGGGTCTGCGCCGGGATGCTCTCGGTACCAAAAATCGTGAAGTCGTGGTGCAGCCGCACAGCCTGGTAGATGGGTGTGGGAAGCCGCCAGGTACGCGCCACCAAGGCACCTACGACGGCGTGGTCGGTCTTGTGGGCGGCATTCTCGGTGGCTGTGAAACTACGGTCCTGGCGGGCAAGCGCTTCGGTCAGCGTGCCAGAGTAGCCACGCACCCCTTGCATCAGGATCGGGATGCCCACATGGTAGAAAAGTCCGCAGGTGTAGGCCAACTCCGGATCCACCCCGTACAACTGGCGCGCGATGTAGTGCATTGCCATGGCACGCCGGGTTGAGGTCTCCCAAAAGTGCTCCAGCAACGGCGAATTGATGCGAATGGAACTGCGCAGCAGGAAAGCCGACAGCAACTTCTCTGTCATTTTCATGCCAAGCAACCCCAGCGCCTCGTTGACCGAGGTCACCGCGCGGGAGCGTGCGTAATACGGGCTATTGGCGGTACGAATGAGGGACGCCGCCATGGCCACGTCGCGTCCCGCAATGTCGGCAATGACCGCGGGATCGGGATCGGCCTGATCCATTTCGCGGCGCAGCGCCACCAGCAGTTCCGGGCACGGCGGTATCACAATGTCGCGCAAGGGCCCGCACGCCAGTGCCTGGTCGAGTTCCCGATCGGTGTCGTTCACCGGCGCGGTTGGGGGTGCCTTCAGCGGCGCCTTGGGGTGCATACCAATCCTTGTTGCGTTGCCTGCCTGATGGCATTATTACCGCAACCTCAAACGTGGTTGTCTGCCGTTCTGCGCGTTGGTCGGACCGCCGGACTTGTGCGCCATTGCTCCAGCGCACTTACCGTAAGGGGTCGAGCGAAAAGATAACCCTGCAACTCATTGCAACCCATCAGCGCGAGTTGGCGCGCTTCTTCGATGTTCTCGACACCTTCGGCGACTACGGTCAGACCCAGCGTGTGACCGAGCGCGATGATGGCGCGGGTGATCGCGAAGTCGGTGGGATCTTCAAACATGTCGTGTACAAACGACTTGTCAATCTTCAGTTTGTCAATCGGAAACCGCTTCAGGTAACTCAGGCTCGAGTAACCTGTACCAAAATCGTCGATCGACAACTTGAACCCGAGCGCCTTGACTTGAACGAGTTTGATCTGTGTCGCCTGGGCATTGGCCATCAGGTGAGACTCGGTAATTTCCAGCTCAATGTGGGCGGGATCAACGCCCGTGGAGGCGATGACAGACTGCAGTTGCGACACCAGTTCCGGGTCTGCCAACTGGACTGCCGACAGATTGATGGACATATCAATGACGCCAAAATCTCCATCACGCCACGCCACCCATTGCCTGCACGCCTGCGCCAGCACCCATGATCCAATGGGGTGAATGAGACCAATGTCTTCTGCAATCGGAATGAACTGGTCTGGCCCGATCGGACCCACTTCGTCGTTGTGCCAGCGCAGCAGGGCCTCGACCCCCAGAAGTTGCTGGCTCTGGGCATCCACCCGCGGCTGGTACAGCAACCGGAATTCACCGCGCTCGACAGCGCCTCGCAGGCATTGCTCGATGATGCTGCGTTGACGGGCCGCATCGTCGATGGCGGTGACGAAAAACCGGGCCATGTCCCGCCCATCGGACTTGGCGACATACATGGCTGCATCAGCGCGTCGCATCAACTCATCCAGATCGGCGCCGTCGTCCGGGCAGAACGCCACACCCACACTGCACGACACCCTGAGTTCGTGGCCATCGACGTGGTGTGACTGGCGGATAAGCGGAATAAGCCGGGCATCGACCTGCAGGCGCACGTCTTCACGGTCCTTGACACCGCGCATGATGATCACGAATTCATCGCCTCCAAGCCGGCTGACGGTGTCGCCACTGCGCACTGCCTGCGACAGGCGTGCCGCGACAGAACGCAGCAGGCCGTCGCCAATGTGGTGCCCCAGCGAATCATTGATGGATTTGAAATGGTCCAAATCGATAAACAACACGGCAACCCGCTCCCCGTGCTCTTTGACCGCCTTGAGCGCCGACTGCAAACGCTCCACGCACAGGGTGCGATTGGGCAAGCCGGTCAGCATGTCGTGCTCGGCCAGAAACTGCACCCGGGCTTCGGTGCGTTTGCGGTCCGTAATATCCACCGAAATCCCGATGTAGTGCGTCACATCGCCACGCGAGGTCTCGCGGACAGCAGAAATCATCAGCCAGGCAGGATAGCTCTCGCCCGATCGACGCCGCACCAGAACCTCGCCCTGCCAGGCATCGCGCTCCCGCACCGACTGGCCGATCTGGGCTGCAAGCTGTGGCCCATCGTCACTCTCGAGCAGCATGGCCAGATGCTCGCCGATGACCTCGTAGTAGTCATAAGAGGTTGACCGACAAAAGGACTTGTTGACGCTGAGAATTTTCTGATCGCGGTCCATGATGACAATACTCTCGGACGACGCCTCGAACACCTTGGACCACAGCTCAAGGCGCTGCTCCATGACCTTGAGCACATTGATGGGGGTAAACGAGGTCAACACCGAGTCCTGCCCCTGAAATCTCAGGCGGCGTGCCGACAACACGGCCCAGGAAGGTTCGAGCCCACCGAGCCAGCGCACCTCAAACTCGTCTACCGACCCGCGATCGGCAAGATGTTGAAAGAACCGGGTGCGTACACCGGGCTCCAGCCCACTCACCCAGGGATCGGTGCGCCGACCGTGAAGCCAGGGTTCAGCCGGGGCATTGGAGTGCAGCACATCATGGTCGGGGATGGATGTCACCACCAATGCGATGGGCATCGACTCGACCAGATCAAGCTGGGCCTGCGCAGCGCGCGCGCTGGCAGCCATCTCCTGTTTAGCCAACCGGTCGTGGTCCAACTGCGCCAGCATCGCGTTGAACGCAGTCACCAATTGCCCGATCTCGTCATGACTATCCCATTGGGCCCGCAGGGTGTACTCGCCGCTGCGGCGCACCTCTCCTGCGACCACCGACAACTGTTTCAAGGGTTTGGCAATCTGGCGGGCGACCACATACACCAGACCCAAAATGCAGGAAAGCAGCAACAGCGCCGTACCCAGGTGCAACCACATTCGCTGGAACTGTGCGCTGACGCGCGCTTGCAGTAATCCGTCCAACTGCGTCAATTCAACCGCCCAACTGCTGTCGAGTTGGCGCAGCGTCGCAGCGTAGATCACTCCCAAAGCCCGCATTTCCTGCGCAGTCTCAACCTGATCTACAGTGTTTCGGATAGCACCCAGCATGACCTCCAGTTGCGCTTCGAGCTTGCTCTGGCTTGGCTGCAGAACTGCCTTGAGCTGCGGCGCACCGGCGCGCATGGCCTGGGCTGCGTCCGAGCGTATACCCTGGGCGACCGCATCCATGCGTCCCGCCAGAATCAGCAAACGCGTGCGCTGGTCCGCCCGACGCACTTCGCCGTGCTGGGGAGAGGTCAAAAAGCCAAGCGTCTCGTCCATGATCTGCAGCAACTCGGGGTAGCGCAAAACGACAAGGGACATCACGTAATAGCTGTCGAGGTCCGGATCAAGTATGAGATTGGACTGGTTGCCGACCGCCGTGATCAGGTCGCGCCCCATGGTGATCAACGGCGACAGGTCTGGTGGTGGCTGGGTGGCGTTGGGTGCATTAAATGCATGCAACGCATCGACCAAATCGGGGGCCACTGCGGCCGTCTCCAGCACCTCATCAAAATCGGCGCGCGCACGGTGCAAGCTTTCCAGGGCCTGCACGCGTTGATCGCCGCTATCCGTAGGTGCCACGGTGTGAACCATGAGCAGGTTTCGCACCGCGTTGGTGTAGGTGACTCCCACTATCTCCTTGCGCGCAAAATCAATCGCAAGGTACTTCTCATGGATCAGGATGCCCGAGATGTATATGACTGCCGTCAAATCCAGCATGTAGATCAGCATCAGTTTGCGCCCGACGCTGAGCCGCCGCAGCCAACCAAACAAGCGGCCGCCCAATGTTTTCGATAGTCGCCGCATCAAGGAATCAAGGCATGCATCAAGGCGAATCAACCAACCGATGGCACCAAAAATTCGCGACTGATATGGGCACCCAGATCGTTCACGCGGTCAAGAAATTGCGTGAGATACGCATGCAGACCGGTCGCAAGAATTTCATCGATGCGGCCAAACTGGAGGTCGGCGCGCAGTTTTCCGGCACGTCGCTGGGTTTCTGCGGCCGGGTCACTGGCGACCAGGCTCAGGTTGTTCACCACCTCGTTGAGGCTGGCGTGCAGCGAGCGCGGCATATCTGCTTTCAGAATGAGCAGTTCTGCCACGAGTTCGGGCTTGATGACGTCGCGGTAAACCTTGCGGTACACCTCAAAGCCCGAGACGCAACGCAATATCGCACTCCAGTGGTAGAAGTCGTACTCTTGGTCTTTTTCGTTGGCACCGCCAAAAAAATCGCTGTGCACCGCATGGAATTTGACGTCTACCAGGCGCGCCGTGTTGTCGGCACGTTCCAGAAACGTTCCCAGGCGCATGAAGTGCAAGGCCTCGTCCATCAGCATGGTGCCCACTGTCACCCCGCGTGAAAGGTGGGAGCGAAACTTGACCCACTCGAAAAACTGCGCAGGATCGCTCTCGAACTCGCCGGCCTTGAGCATGCGTTTGACTTCCAGCCAAGTCTGGTTGTGGGTCTCCCACACCTCTGTGGTCAAGGTGCCGCGCACGGCACGTGCGTTCTCTCGCGCGGCGCCCAGGCACGACACGATGCTCGAAGGATTGCTTTCGTCTTTCACCATGAAGTCCATGACTTCGCGGGCTTCGACGGCGCCATAGCGTTCGGCATAGGTGCGGGTGAGCTCACTGATACTGAGCAGGCCCTGCCAGCCCATTTGGGCAACGGCGTCGGACTGTGGCAGCAAGGCAGTCTGGTAGTTGACATCGAGCAGTCGTGCGGTGTTCTCCGCGCGCTCGATATAGCGGGACATCCAGAAAAGATGGTCGGCGGTGCGTGACAACATATCAAAATCTCCAGCAATCGCCACCACGGTGGCGTGAGAAACGGTCAAAACCAGGGACACCATGGAACCGGCTTTGCCGGGCCGTTGGTGTCGCCCCCTTGAGGGGGAGGCGCGCAGCGCCCCGGGGGTGCTTCATATTTCCAAAATCCAGGTATCTTTGGTGCCGCCGCCCTGGGACGAGTTCACCACCAGCGAGCCATCCTTGAGCGCCACGCGGGTCAGGCCGCCGGGCACCATCTGCACGGTCTTTGCCGATAAGACGTAGGGGCGCAAATCAATGTGGCGCGGTGCAATGCCGCTCTCCACAAAAGTCGGACAACTCGACAGACTCAGTGTGGGCTGGGCGATATAGCCGCTGGGGTTGGCCAGCAAGGCCTTGCGGAAGTCTTCAATCTCGGCATGCGTGGACGCGGGCCCCACCAGCATGCCGTAGCCGCCCGCGCCGTGCACCTCCTTGACCACCAGGTCTTTCAGATTGGCCAGCGTGTAGGCCAGATCGTCCTTGTTGCGGCACATGTAGGTCGGCACGTTGTTGAGGATTGGCTTCTCGCCCAGGTAAAACTCGATCATCTTGGGCACATAGGGGTAGATCGACTTGTCATCAGCCACGCCAGTTCCCACCGCATTGCAAATGGTCACGTGGCCAGCCCTGTAGGCATCGAGCAGCCCCGCGCAGCCCAGGGTCGAGGTCGGCCGAAACACGGTCGGATCGAGGAAATCATCGTCCACACGGCGATAGATCACATCCACGCGCCGTGGCCCGCGGGTGGTGCGCATGTACACAAAATTGTCTTTGACAAACAGGTCCTGACCTTCGACCAGCTCTACGCCCATTTGCTGTGCCAAAAACGCGTGCTCGAAATACGCGCTGTTGTACATGCCAGGCGTCAACACCACCACGGTAGGCTCGGCGGTTGTCTCGGGGCTGCTGGCGCGCAGGGTTTCGAGCAGCAGGTCGGGGTAGTGCGCGATGGGAGCGACGCGATGTGCACTGAACAGGTCCGGGAAAAGCCGCATCATCATCTTGCGGTCTTCCAGCATGTAGGAGACGCCCGAGGGCACCCGCAGATTGTCTTCGAGCACGTAGTACTCGCCCTCGCCCGCGGCATTGGGTGCGCGAACAATGTCAATACCGGAGATTTGTGAGTAGATGTCGTTGGGTACGGTCACGCCCATCATCTCGGGGCGGAACTGGGCGTTGTTCTCGATCTGTTCGCGCGGGATGATGCCGGCCTTGAGAATTTCCTGGTCGTGATACACATCGTGAATAAACCGGTTCAGCGCAGTGACACGCTGCACCAGGCCCTCTTCCATCGTGGCCCACTCGTGCGCCGGAATGATGCGCGGAATCAGATCGAATGGAATCAGGCGCTCGGTGCCAGCACCTTCCTCGTCCTTTTCACCGTAGACCGCGAAAGTGATGCCGACGCGCCTAAAAATCATTTCGGCTTCTTCACGCCGCTTGGCCATCATGTCCCCGGGCTGGCGCGCCAGCCACTCATCGTAGATCTTGTAGTGGTCCCGCACCAAGGCACCCTTGGTGAAAAACTCATACGGAAGGCGGGTGTACATCTCGTCAAACTTCTGCATAAATAACCCTTCATTCCTGGTACTTTGCGCCACAGGCCTCTGCTCTGTGCGAATTTACATCACAAGTTAGCAAGGTTCGAGCCATCGAACTGCGTCCGCACAGGCACCACTATGGCACAAGGTGGTGCCAGTAGCGATGCTCTGCCAGCCGCAAGCATGCTTCATTCTGGTGCGCCTCGAGCCACCACGAGCGCCACAGGAACGCACCACAATGGGGTGAATCGATCAGCTGGATGTTTTGTTGACGGTAGCGTTCGACGACCGACGCAGCCGGGTGGCCAAACCGGTTGCGGTAGCCCGACTGCACGATGGCCAACGATGGCTTTACGGCCTGAAGAAAAGCAGCGCTGCTCGACGTTTTGCTGCCGTGGTGCGGTACCAGCAGCACATCGGCACGCAGAGGTGCACCATCGGCCACCAACTGAGCCTCTTGCGCTTCCTCAATATCGCCCGCCAGCAGTACCGCGCGATGGCCACTGGAAATACGCAACACACACGACAAGGCGTTGGGCTTTGCAGGCACATCGTAGGCCCGGCTTTGCGGGTGCAACACCTCAAATCGCACGCCATCCCACTCCCAATGTTGACCCGCCTGGCAACGCTGCACGGGCCGTATCGCCTGCAAAAGATTGTCCGACTCCATGGAACTCCAGACCTCGGCTTGCGGCTGCATGGCCAGCACCGCATTCGCACCCCCCACATGGTCGGTATCGCGGTGGCTCAGCACCACGCGGTCAAGTTGCGTACCCAGCGATCGCAACAGGGGTACCAGCACCCGGTGTCCGGCATCGCTTTCCAGGCTGTAGCGTGGCCCGGCGTCGTAGAGCAAGGCGTGGGCAGCGGTTCGCACCAGTACCGCGTTGCCCTGCCCGATGTCGGCCGCCAGCAACTCAAAGTGCCCCTGCGGCGGCAACGGCACGCGCCACAGGGCCAGTGGCAGCAACAACGGCAACCCGAGCACGCGAACCGTCCATGGCAGGGGCAGTACCACCACCAGGGCTCCCACCATCCCCACGACACCCATCCAGATCGGCGGAATCGCCACGGAAACGGCTGCCCACTGCCAGCCGGCCAACCATTGCAGCGCCAACATGAGCGCTTGGAGCGCACCGGCTGCCACATCCCACAACGCGGCAACCACCACGCCCAACAAGGCCAGCGGAGTGATGACCACCGTGACCCAGGGAATCGCGACGGCATTGGCGAAGAGCCCAACCAGCGAGAGTTGCCCAAACAACAGCAGCGACAACGGTGCCAGCGCCAGCGTGATCACCCACTGCTCGCGCAGTCCGGACACCACGCCCCCGCCCACACGCTGAATTGCAGCCCGCCAGCGCGGCGGTTCCACTGGCTCCATTCCTTCCAGAACCTCAATGCCATTTTGGCCTTTGACGCCCGCCTGGCTTGCGTAAGGCGCTCCTGAATCCGTAGCAAACAGTATTCCCACCGCCACAAAACTCAGCCAGAAGCCAGGCTGCAGAAGTGCCCATGGATCGACCATGACCACCGACGCACATGCCAGCATCCAGACCTGGTGCCAGGGCCAGCGCGCACCCGCCAGGCGCAACAGGCAAACCACCGCCAGCATCAGACAGGTGCGTTGGGCGGGAATGCCCCAGCCTGAAAAAAGCGCGTAGGCACATGCCAGCCCCACGCCACCCACCAGCGCCGCGTGGGGAGCGGATACGGTCAGACACAATCGGCTCGAGCGCCGCCAGAACCAGCCCAGCAACAGCGCGGCTCCCCACGCGAACATGGTGATGTGCAGCCCGGATATGGATACCAAATGCGCCACCCCGGTGGCACGGAACACATCCCAATCAGCGCGTTCAATGGCATTCTGGTCCCCCACCACCAGGGCCGCAATCACGCCGGCAAGCTGGCGCGATTCCAGGCGCGCCATGATGCGGTCACGCACCACCTGCCGGGCCAGTGCGACCGGATGGTGCCAGGTCTGGCCCAAGCGCAGCGCGGCGGGGTCCTTGGGGCTGGCGCGCACATAGCCGGTGGCCTGCACGCCCTGCTCCCACAGCCACAATTCATAGTCGAAACCATGCGGGTTGCGGCTGCCGTGGGGCGCCTTGACGCGGATGGGCATGGTCCAGCGCTCACCCGCCTGCACGTCGGCAGGAAGACGGTTGAGCACCAGCAGTGGCGCAATTGATTCGCCAGCGGCAACGGTGTCCGAGTCCGGCAAAACCGCCGGCCCGGCAGAAAACGCTCCGCCATACCAGCCCACGTCCATCAACGCGGGAAAGTCTTTGGACTCTCCATTCAGGCTGGCGGCTTCCACCCGCAACCGAAAGCGCAGGCCTGCTTCGTTGCGCTGCGGCAGGCCCACCACCACCCCGGTCACCAACACATCGCGCCCCTCGAGCGTGGGGCTGAGTGATTGACTGGCGTACCAACCGGCACGCACGCCGGTCAACCCGAACGCCAAAGCCGCCATACACAGCAAGACACCGAGCCAGCGCACCCAAACTGCTATTACATTGGTAGCTGCCAACGCATACCCGGCAAGCGCCAGAGGCAGAAACCATGCATACACATGGATTTGCCACAACGCACTTTGCTGCAGTTGCAGGGCCGCTCCCACCACCAGGCCGAACATGGCGGGAAACAGCATGCCAGCCAGGGGGCGACGGGGGTGGTGATCAGGGTGCACGCGGCAATGCTAACCCGCTACTGCCAGATGGCTCGGGAATTGCTTGAGCCATTCGTTGTTAACATGCTCGTGCGCAGCTTGCACTACTGCAACCTGCCCGACCCAACCTAGATTGCTCTGACGCCTATGTCGATCCACGCCGCCCTCAACCACGTTACCCACTACACCTATGACCGCCTGGTGGCTCTCGGGCCGCAGGTGGTGCGGCTGCGCCCCGCGCCCCACTGCCGCAGCAAGATCGTCTCCTACTCGCTGAAGGTCGAGCCCTCCGAGGGCCACTTCATGAACTGGCAGCAGGACCCGTTTTCCAATTACCAGGCACGCCTGGTGTTCCCGAACAAGACCCGCGAATTCAAGGTGACGGTGGACGTCGTGGTCGAGATGGCGGTCTACAACCCGTTTGATTTCTTTCTGGAGCCGGATGCGGAGGAGTTTCCGTTCAAGTACGCCCCCATGCTGCAGGAAGAGTTGCTGCCCTACCTGATGGCGGGCGAGCGCACGGCACCCATCAACGACTACCTGGCCACGATCGACTACACCAAACGGCGCACGGTGATTTTCCTGGTCGATTTGAACACCATGGTGCACAACGCCATCAAATACACCATCCGCATGGAGCCCGGTGTGCAGACACCGGAAGAGACGCTCAAACTCGGCTCCGGTTCGTGCCGTGACTCGGCCTGGCTAATGGTGCAGTTGCTGCGCCACTGCGGTCTGGCGGCACGGTTTGTCTCGGGATACCTGATCCAGTTGAAGTCCGACGTCAAGGCGCTCGACGGCCCTAGCGGTACTGAAGTCGATTTCACCGACCTGCACGCCTGGTGCGAGGTCTATCTGCCCGGCGCGGGCTGGATTGGTCTGGACGCCACCTCCGGCCTGCTGGCCGGTGAAGGCCATGTGCCACTGGCCTGCACGCCGCAACCCTCGGGCGCAGCGCCGATTGAAGGCGGCGTGGAAAAGTGCGAGGTGGAGTTTGCCCACCACATGCAGGTGACCCGCATTTACGAATCGCCCCGCGTGACCAAGCCTTATACCGAGGAGCAGTGGGCCGACGTCATGCAGCTCGGTAACGCCGTTGACAAGGAATTGGCCGCCGGGGATGTGCGCCTGACCATGGGCGGCGAACCCACTTTTGTGGCCGTGGACGACCGCGACGCTGCAGAGTGGAACACCGATGCACTAGGCCCCACCAAGCGCGGCTTTGCCACTGCACTGGTACACAAACTGCGCGACGAGTATGGGCAAGGCGGCTTTCTGCACTTCGGCCAGGGCAAGTGGTACCCCGGCGAGCAACTCCCACGCTGGGCCCTCAACATCTACTGGCGCGCCGACAAGCAGCCGGTGTGGACGGACCCTGCCCTGTTTACGGATGAGCGCGACCCCACCCACT
>JFJP01036944.1_pt1 | contig 135901 bp, 114 predicted proteins | sample 431651 | NCBI WGS metagenome assembly JFJP01 (sample SAMN02602958, study PRJNA72255) | Microbial mat metagenome, whole genome shotgun sequencing project. | biome: fresh water; feature: sink hole; material: water; isolation source: purple microbial (photo- and chemosynthetic) mats found in...
GACAGTTTCCTGATGGCTCTCCATTCTCGTCACAAATTTCTTGTAGTGTGCCCGATAGGGTTGTTGTAGGCCATGATTTGTTATCTATATAGTATTGTGAACTGCTGAATGGATGGCACGAAGGTCGCTTGATCTTTGAGCGTTTCTCGCTTGGGCTAATTGTCGGCCGGGGTTAATGGCGACAATGACAATTCCCGCGAGGACGGCAATGATGGCGATGACTAGAAGCATTTCTAGTAGAGTGAAGGCTTGGTTGTGGGTTTTTAACTTCATATATTTATTAATATTTTTTTAATAAATATATTTTAACACTAATTGCAAAAAAAAAAGAATTTTTCCAAGGATTGATAACGAGAAAGCATGGTGATTGTTTTTGATTAACTTACTTCTCTATTTGTTAAATGATAATTCTAGACAAAACCAAGAAAAAAAGTATACTATAGCGAGTCAATATTATTAGTCATATCCAATAGTAACCCTGTGTTTTGTCACGATTGCTACGCACATAGACCTTTTGGATATTAAATTTAAATATGTTTGATTTTATAAAAAATAAGGACAAGGAAAATTTGATGGATGTACTGACTGATCAAATCCAAAATCCTCCTCAAATAGGAGATTTGGTTGAAGGTCCAGTCATTGGAATTGAAAAGTCAGCAGTATATGTTGATTTGCCACCATTTGGTACAGGTATTATTTATGGTAGAGAATATATTACAGCTCGTGATTTAGTAAGAAATTTACACGCTGGTGATACAGTTTCTGCAAAAATAGTTGATATCAAAAATGAAGAAGGATACATTGAATTATCATTAAAAGAAGCTCGACAAGCCCTAATTTGGGGAGAAGTTGAAGGAGCTATCAAGGATAAAAAAGTATTAGGACTAACAGTTCAAGATGCTAATAAGGGAGGTTTGATTATGAATTGGCAAGGTTTACAAGGATTTTTGCCGGCTTCACAATTGAATACCGAACATTATCCTCGAGTCACTGATGGTGATAAATCAAGAATTCTAGAAGAATTAAAGAAATTAATCGGTCAGGAATTAGTTGTTATCATCATTGGAGCAACTCCAGAAGATGGCAAACTAATTTTCTCTGAAAAGCATTCAGGAAGTCAAAATCCTACAGAGGATAACAACCAAAAAGCTAAGGAGAAAAAAACTAGTGGATATAAATTGGGAGATATTTTGGAAGGTGATGTAACTGGAGTGGTTGATTTTGGAATTTTCGTCAAAATCGATGACCAAACAGAAGGTTTAGTTCACATTTCAGAAATCGACTGGTCACTAGTAGAAGATCCTCGACAACATTTCAAAGTTGGAGACAAAGTGAAAGTAGAAGTTATTGAAATTAAAGATGGAAAAATTTCACTTTCAGTTAAATCTTTGAAGGAAAACCCATGGCTTGGAGCTGGTAAAAAATACCAAAAAGGCGATCAGGTTAAGGGTGTGATTATTAAATATAATAAACACGGAGCATTAGCTTCAATCGAAGAAGGAGTAGCTGGTTTAGTTCACGTTTCAGAATTTGAAAAACCAGAAGATTTAAGAGAGGCTCTAGAATTAGGAAAAGTTTATGATTTCAAGATTAAAGTTTTTGAACCAAAAGAACAAAAAATGACATTGTCGATCATAAAATAATTCTCTAGAAAATCGAATTAAAGATCTCAAAATAAAAACGCCCACATGGGCGTTTTTATTTTTTGTGATTTGCGTTTCTAAGAATTATTTCTTAGCCTTCTTTGGTTTCTTTTTTTCTTTTCTTTGACTATTATTTCCTTTTGCCATTTTTTTCTTGTCCGACCAAATTATTATCTGGTTTTGGATTAATTATTCTAATAATTAAATTATTATAACATCCTATAGTAAATTTTTCCAAGCGAATTTTAGTCACACTTGGGACTAACCGGATATTAATTAAATAGATTAGTTGCCTTGACCCTACCTAATTCCAAAATCATTTCTATACCCTTGATACTTTGGTTTTTTATTTTATTTATGACTTCATTTTCTTTTGGAGAAAATTTACCAAGCACATGTTTAACGACTTTCTCTTCCCCTTTTGGTTTTTTAATTTTTCTAGCTGGAGTTATTGGTGAAATCCCAATTCTGATTCGATTAAATTCCTTGGTTTTTAGGTTGATAATAATGGATTCAAGCCCTTTGTGTCCACCAGTGCCCTTGTTGAAATTCATTTTAGTGGTTCCTATTCCTAAATCCAAATCATCATAAATCACGGTTAAATTTTCCGCATTTTTTTTATTAGAAATAATTTTTTTCAGGGCTAGACCTGAATTGTTCATATATGTTTCAGGTAAAATTAAAGTCAAAGGAACTTTTGTTTTTGTCTTTCGCCCTTCTTTGATAAAAATATACTCGCCTTCACTAATCAATGCGTTACTTTTTTTATCAAAAATAAATTCTGGTAACTTATGTTTTTTTGCAAACTTTAATAATATGTCTCGACCCATGTTGTGTCGAGTTTCTATATACTTTTCATCTGGATTTCCTAAACCTACAAAATAATTCATATGTAATAAATATACCAAAAAAATACAACAAAATAAACTATTTGTGTCAAACCCAATTCTATATTACAATAGCAAGCAAATGTCTACCCTTGAAAAATCAAATTACAGCCCAAAGATAGAAGATACGGACCCAAGTCAAAAACCTACTAATTTGAATATATATGGAAAAATCAAGGAAATAGTAGTGTTTATACTAACTGTTGCCGTAATTGTTATACCTATCAGATATTTCGTGGCTCAACCCTTTGTGGTCGAAGGTAAATCAATGAGCCCCACTTTCGAGACTTCTCAATATTTATTAGTTGATCAATTATCCTACAGATTCAAACAACCAGAAAGAGGCGACGTAGTAGTTTTTAAACAAAAAATCAAAGATCAAAATGAAAATGTTGTAGCAGAAAAATATTTGATTAAAAGGATTATCGGTTTACCAAATGAAACTGTAAAAATTGATGGCGAAGATGTTTACATAAAATTTAAAGACCAGGACAGTTTTATGAAGATTGAAGAAGATTACATTGAATTTCCAAAATCAACTCAATTAGAAAAAGAATTATCAGATAAAGAATTTTTTGTTTTAGGTGACAACCGAGCAAACAGTTTAGACTCTAGATTTTTTGGAGCGATTACCAAAAAAGAAATTGTCGGCAGACCAATATGGAGATTTTACCCTTTTGATTTATTCCCGGGAAAAATTGATTTGGACGATTATTTAATCAGTAATTAAAAACAACATGAGTAAAAAAACAACAGTTGAAAAATATTATCAGGCAGCAGCCGTAGCCAAGCATTTTGGCTTTGGTGTTTATAAAAGTCTAGAAGTTTCCAAAGAGGCTATCCAACTAACAAAGGAAACCAAAAAAAACACCAAATATTTTGACAACTACATGCCTCCAATCGAGGAAATTACTGAATTATTACTTAATTATAAGGAATTTGAAAAAGAAAATGGCTCAATTCCCCTATTCCAATATTTTGATCAACCTGCTCAGGGCCCTCACACTAGAATCAGAAAAAGACCTGGAGAAGAACAAATTAGTTTAAATATTCTTGGAGTTGATAATAGTATTGCCGAAGCTATTTTAATTAAAACAATAGCCACCATTCTGAATGAGAACGGGCAAAAAAACTACACCCTGCATCTAAATAATATCGGAGGAAAAGAAGCTAAGACTTTATTTAATCGAGAGGCTACTAATTTTTTCAGAAAAAATATTAATTTATTAAACGCAAATTGTAGGCAGTATTTTAAACAAGGAATTCACACATTGATTACCGAAGGTGGTGACCAATGTAAGCCTCTGAAAGAACAGGCACCAGAGCCAATGGATTTTTTAACTGAAGAAACTAGACAAATTTTTACTAATTTAATCGAGAGAATTGAAACATTTCAAATTCCTTACGAAATTAACTCCGATATTTTGGGGGATTTGAATTATTCAGACTTCACTAATTTTTATTTCATTGATAACAAAACTGGAAAAATATTAGCCGCTGGAACAAGGCTGGATTTGTACTCTAAAAAAATTGGCTTTAGAAAATCAGTCCCAGCAATAACTGCTAACGTCTGGATTACTAAACCAAAAACTATTAGCCAGATTTTGATTAACAAAATTGATAACTGTAAAAATTATCTTTTGCAAATTAGCCCTCAAGCAAAGACTTTTGCCTTGGGTATTATTGGTCAGCTTTGGGACAATAAAATTTTCGTAAAACACGACCTAACAAAAGACCGACTTGGACCGCAAATTCAATTATCTAAAAAATATAAGGCTGATAACATTATAATTATTGGATATAAAGAATCTCTTGATTTGAATGTGATGATTAGAGACGCGGAAGGAAAATCACAAAAAATCCTAGAACCAAACGAATTGATTGATTTCTTGAAATAAATCAATCTAAAAAACTAGTTGTCAAAATTAAATATCTATGATAATCTATCAAACACTATGGCCACAAATGTTCAAGTAAAAAAGAAACCAAACGAAAATAGTATTGCTTTAATCAAAAGATTTACCAAGAAAGTTCAAAATTCTGGTGTTTTGCCTAAAGTTAGATCTCTTCGTTACGAAGAAAGACAACTTTCAGAATATAAGAAAAAGAAGGCTAAACTTAGATCTTTAGGTAACAAAGCTACTTACGATAATTTGTTTAAATTAGGTAAAATATCTGGTTTCAATAACAGAGGTTAATTTCATAATATATAGTTATATTTTAATATGATTAGTATTAAAAATTTCACTAAAAGTCGATTCTCGATAAGTAAATCGACTTTTTTTGATATTAAAAAAGAAATACTCCCTGAGGATTATGAATTGTCCTTGGTTTTCGTCGGAGATCAAAGATCAAGAACTTTGAATATTAGATACCGAAACAAGAATTACATTCCCAACGTGTTGAGCTTCCCTATTGATAACCTAAATGGAGAAATTTTTATAAATTTAAATCAGTTAAAAAAAGAGACAGCGAAATTTAAAATGGATTACAAAAATTTAATTTTATTAATGTTTATTCACGGTTGCTTGCATTTATCTGGCGTTGATCATGGGACAAAAATGGATGCTTTAGAAAATAAATTCCGAACTAAATTTATAAAGTTGGAAAACTAATTTTGAATAAAAGACTTTTTCGTGTAAAATATATGAAAAGAAACTTTTATATATGAAAAATAAAATCGCAGTCGGAATAGATATTGGAACCTACCAGGTCAAAGTGATTGTCACCGAACAGGAAAGCGGTGGTAAAAGTCCTCTGCCTCAAATTATTGGTATGGGCTACGCCGAATCAAAAGGTTTGCGACATGGATATATCATAAACCAAAGCGATGCGATTAGAAGTATCCGAAAGGCGGTCAAACAAGCAGAAAAGTCTAGCGGTATTCATATTGAAAAAGCTTTTATTTCTATTGGCGGTATCGGTCTGTCTAGTTATAAAACTCAGGGAGAAATAATAATTTCTAGAGCTGATTCAGAGATTACTGAAATTGATATCGAAAAAGCCTCAGAGGAAGCCTTGCGACAAATTCCAAGTACAATTTCAATGAACCATGAAATTATTCACAAAATCCCGCTTGAATATAAAATTGATAACAAAGTCGTATTAGGAGATCCAATCGGAATGAAAGGCAACAAATTATCTGTCAGTATGTTGTTTGTTAATTGCTTGACACATCATGTCAACGAATTAATTTCATCTATTGAAAGTTCAGGTATTGAAATTTTGGATGCGGTCGCAGCGCCAATTGCAGCCGGTATTGTAAACCTTTCCAGAACAGAAAGAATAGCTGGTTGTGTAATGGTTAACATTGGCTCAGAAACAGTTTCAACTATTGTTTACGAAGAAGATGTGCCGATTTCGATTGAAGTTTTTAAAGTTGGATCAAGCAATATCACTAACGATATCGCCCTGGGGATGCAAGTTTCTATTGAAGAAGCCGAGAAATTAAAAAGAAAGGATATTGAATACAATGCTACCCCATCCTTCAAAAAAACTCCTGATGGAAAGTTGCAAGCAATTATCACCCACCGACTTGAAAAAGTTTTCGATTTGGTAGAGGAGCAACTGAAAAGAATCGACAGAAACGGTTTGTTGCCTGCAGGAATAATTTTGACCGGCGGTGGTTCTGGAATCAACAACGCCGATGAACTTGCCAAGGCTTCATTAAAATTACCATCAAGAGTCGCTTCTATCGCAAATCACAGAATTGCAAATTCTAGTAATAATTTGAAGGTTAAGGATTCAACCTGGTCAGTGGCTTACGGATTATGCGCCTACGGAACAACATTCGAAGAGGAAGCAGAATCTGGATTTAACATTTTCAAAAAATTCAAATATCTTAGGAAGATGATTAGAAAAATAATGCCTTAAGGCCTAATTGCTAACTTTTATGACTAATTCGCCTATTTTTAGGCATTTTTTTGTAACTTATTAAGCAACAATTAATTCTAATTAAAAACTTGAAAAATAATCAGTATAACGCTATTATTGATGTAACTCTAATGGGAGAGTTTTTTATCAATATTTAATTGTAATTGAATTTAAAAATATGCCACAAGTAAAACCAGAAATAGAAACTTTTGCACGAATTAAGGTTATGGGGATCGGAGGTTCAGGATTAAATGCACTGAATCACATGATCGAAAATAAAGTCAAAGGAGTTGAATTTATTGCGATCAACACCGATGCTCAGGATTTGCACGGAACAACTGCCAAGAAAAAAATTCACATTGGTAAAAATCTTACAAGAGGCTTGGGTGCTGGAATGAATCCAGATATTGGAAGACGAGCAATCGAAGAAACTAAAGAAGAAGTCCAAGAAGCAACCAAAGGAGCTGACATGGTATTTATTACCTGCGGACTTGGTGGTGGAACAGGATCAGGTGCTGCTTCGGTTGCAGCTCAAATTGCCAAGGAATCTGGAGCCTTGACAGTAGCTGTCGTAACTAAACCTTTTTTCTTTGAAGGCAAACAGAGAATGAGTATCGCAGAAAACGCTCTCGAGGATCTAAAAAAAGAAGTTGATGCGATTATTGTAATTCCTAACGACAGATTACTGAACAATATCTCCAAGGAAACCACTGCAAAAAATGCATTCGCGATGTGCGATGATGTTTTAAAACAAGCTGTTGAAGGAATTTCAGATTTAATTACAACACCTGGAATTATCAACATCGACTTTGCTGATGTTCGAGCTATTTTAAAGGATTCAGGATCCGCATTAATGGGTGTCGGAATCGCTAATGGTGAAAAACGAGCTGAAGAAGCTGCTAAAATGGCCATAAATTCTCCCCTACTTGATATTTCTATTACTGGTGCACAAGGAGTTCTATTTTCTATCGCCGGTGGAGATGATTTAACAATGTATGAAATCCAAGAGGCTGCGAAGATTATTACAGAATCAATGGATGAAAACGCAAAAGTTATTTTCGGAACAGTTAACGATGCTAGCCTTAAAAAGGGTGATGTCAGGGTAACTATTATTGCTTCAGGTTTTTCAGAAAGCGTAAATAAAAAATCATTATTCGGAATTGGAATCAGTGATAAAGAAAATAAAAATTCAGAAGCTGATAAAATTAAAGAAGAACCAAAGGAAGAAAAAAGAAAAATCTTTAATTCTTTAAATATTGATAAAAAAGATTCTATCGAAATAGAGAAAAAAGAAACCAAACCATTAGTCGAGGAAGAAGATGAAGAATGGGGTGCAGTTCCATCTTTCCTAAAAAGGAGAAAGTAACAATTATGAAAAATATTAAAAAGCCAGAATTACTGTCGCCAATTCAGGATTTTACTTCATTAAAAGCAGCTATCGACAACGGGGCCGATGCTGTTTTTTTTGGTATTAAGGGATATAACATGAGGGCCGGTGCTAAAAATTTTACAGTACGCGACCTAAAAAAAATTTCTAGTGTTGCTAAAGATGCTGGTATAAAAACTTATTTAGCCATCAATACTATTTTTTTTGAAAAGGATTTGCCAAAAATTGAGGCGCTTTTAAAAAAAGTTAAGGAATCTGGCATTAATGCAATCATTTGTTGGGATTTATCCGTTATTCAAATTGCTAAAAAAATTGGTTTAGAATTTCATATCAGTACTCAGGCGAGCATCGCCAATTCAAGTGCGGCTGCTTTTTATAAAAAATTAGGAGCCAAGCGGGTGGTCCTAGCCAGAGAATGTTCCCTAAAAGAAATCAAAAAAATCAAAGAAAACATCGATGTCGAAGTGGAAGTTTTTATTCACGGCGCAATGTGTGTCTCTGTTTCTGGAAGATGTTTCTTGTCTCAATTTATGTACGGTAAATCTGCAAATTGTGGGGAGTGCCGACAGCCTTGCCGTCGAAAATATATTATAAAGCAAATTGACGATGGAAAAGAATTGGAAATTGGCCAAAATTATGTTTTGAGTCCTAAAGATTTGTGCACAATTGATTTTATAGAAGAGATTTTAAAAGCGGATGTTGATTGCTTAAAAATTGAAGGAAGGAACCGTAGCCCTGAATATGTCGCCTTGGTCACAAGGTCATATAGAGAAGTAATCGATTTTTATTTTGATAATAAGGACAAGAAAAATTTTAAGACTGAGTTTGATAATTTAAAAATGAAACTCAAGAAAGGTTTAGAGGACGTGTTTAATCGTGGACAAAGTTCTGGTTTTTATTTAGGAAAGCCCCTAAACGAATGGTCCAGAGAAGAAGGAAATCATTCAAAAGTCAAAAAAATCCAGGTTGGGGTCGTTACTCATTACTATAAAAAAATTCAAGTTGCAGAAATTTTGATTCAGAATCGAATAACCGTAAAAAAAGAAGACGAGATTTTAATCCAAGGACCAAACACGGGAGTGCACCAACAGAAAATTAATTCTTTAGAAAAAGATAACAAGGAAATTAAGAAGGCTTCTCAGGGTGAGAAAGTTGCAATCAAAGTTACTAAGGATGTCAAAAAAAATGACGAGGTTTTTATTTTAAGAAAGGAAAAGTAATTACTTTCAATACTCTAGAAATAACTTGCTTAAAATAGATCCTGAACATTATTTAATTTAATATCTAAATTAAATATTTCAGCACTTGATTATTTTATAATAATATGTTATGGTTTTAAACAGAAAGGAGGTCAATATATGAATTGGCCAATGGAGGAGAATGATTGGACTGAGTTCTGCAGGCGATTGGCTGAAAAGGCCGACGCTTGGAGGCACTTTTTGCGGGTTGGAGACAGCCACTCATGGGTAATGGTAAATGCGTACTTTGCAAGTATCCTTCCCCAAGATGTGGTTCACCAGCTCAGCAGTCAGCAGGTCAAATCCGTAATCAAGAGATCTGCGCGGTTGCAGAATATCAAGAAACGGAGGGTGGTTTGCCACAGAGAAAGGCAGATAGCCAAATTCTGGAACCCCCAAAGAATCGACGAGGCCAGAATAATGGCCGAGGAGAGGAGGGATTATTTAGTCGCAGACTTATAACCCCATGGTTAAAGGCCGCTGTTTCCTCAGGGAAACAGCGGCCTTTCAAATTTACATTCTAACCACTGACGGGCTTGACTTTCTGGCTAAGATAATGTACTTTTGACCTAGTTTCGAACCTTCGATTTTAAACCCCCAAACACCTCCCCCGGTGTTTACCCCGCAGCTACCTTGTTAGTGCGGGGGTTTCTTTTTTTATAGAAGAATAACGTTTTTTAAAATGATTACGATAATTTAAAATAAACGTTTCAAAAATACTAATTTCAGCAAAATGCTTTATTAGTAATAATTTTTTTGCTAATATAAATCAATAATTAAATTAAATCATGATAGACGACAAATTTTTAAAACCATTCGAATCTGAAAAAATTGAAAGCAGTATATATAATCTTTGGGAAAAAAGCGGATTCTTTAATCCAGATAACTGCATTAAGAACGGGGTAACTAACCCAGAGGCTGATTACTTTTCAATAGTACTCCCTCCACCTAACGTAACTGGAACTTTACATATTGGACACGCATCGATGCTTTCTATAGAAGACATCGCCGTTCGTTACAACAGAATGATCGGGAAAAGAACTTTGTGGCTACCAGGTACTGACCACGCGGCAATTGCGACACAAGTAAAAGTTGAAAAAATTCTAGAAAAAGAAGGGATCAGGAAGCACGATCTTGGTCGTGAAGAATTTCTTAAGCGAGTTGATAAATTCGCCCAAGAAAGTCATGACACTATCATAAATCAAATTAAAAAAATGGGTTCCAGTATCGACTGGTCAAGAGAAGCTTTTACTTTGGACGCAAAAAGACAGAAAGCTGTTTACACCGCTTTTAAAAAAATGTACGAGGATGGGTTAATTTATCAAAAAAATAAAATCGTTAATTGGGATCCAAAAAGCCAAACAGTAGTTTCTGATGATGAGGTTATCCACGAATCAGGTAAAGGAAAACTATATTATTTTAAATATTCAAAAGACTTCCCTATCACTATTGCAACCACCAGGCCAGAAACTAAGCTTGGCGATACCGCGGTGGCTGTTAATCCGGATGATGAAAGATATAAAAAATATATCGGTGAGAAATACGAAATAGATTTTATGGGCACCAAATTAACTATTTCTATTATTGCCGATCCTGAAATTGCAGCTGAATTCGGGACAGGAGCTGTTGGAATTACTCCAGCTCATTCAATGATCGACTATGAAATTGCCGAAAGACACCAATTGGAATCAGTTCAAGTAATAAACGAATACGCTAAAATGCGTACACCTAATAGTCCGGAAATCGACGGTAAAAAAACTACCGAAGCTCGCGAAATTATTTTGAATTATTTAACTCAAAATAATCTTCTAGAAAAAATCGAGGATATCGAACAAAACATTTCCCTTTCAGAAAGAACTAACGCAATTATCGAACCGTTACCAAAATTACAATGGTTTATTGACGTTAATAAAAATTTTGAAATTAAGCATTCTGAAATTGATGGGATTTCCGATGGAGCAAAAGTTAATTTGAAAGAATTAATGAAAAAAGTAATCGATAACAATCAAATTGAAATTATTCCCGACAGATTTGGAAAAATTTATTTTAACTGGATCAATAATTTACGAGATTGGTGTATTTCTAGACAAATTTGGTATGGACACCAAATCCCAGTTTGGTACCGAAAGAATGACGGGAGTGAAGCTAATTCTGCTAATTTCGACGAGATTTACGTTGATACAGCAGCACCACAAGGCGATAATTGGTATCAGGACTCTGACACCTTGGACACCTGGTTTTCATCAGGATTATGGACTTTTTCAACATTGGGTTGGCCAGAAAACACTGACGACCTGAAAAATTATCATCCTACTTCTCTTCTAGAGACAGGCTACGATATTATTTTCTTCTGGGTGGCTAGAATGATTTTAATGAGTACATACAACCTTGGTCAAATCCCATTTAAAAAAGTTTACTTGCATGGGCTAATTAGGGATCAAAAAAATCAAAAAATGTCTAAGTCTTTGGGTAACATTATTGATCCACTCGAAATGATTCAAAAATACGGAGCTGACGCAGTTCGACTATCATTGATTATTGGGACTGGTCCTGGAAATGATAGTAAAATAGCAGATGATAAAATCAAGGCTTACAAAAAATTCTCTAACAAAATTTGGAACGCAACTAGATTTGTACTAGAAAATACGAGCGAATCTATTCTTGAAGAAATTCCTAATGAATTCAGTATCGCTAATTTAGAAAAATTAAATTTAGACGTTAAATATCAAGATTATATTGTTAAGTTTAAAGAAACTTTACAGGATATTACTAGTGATCTAGAAAATTATCGATACTATTTAGCTGGAGAAAAAGTTTATCATTATTTCTGGCATACCTTTGCTGATATTATTATCGAAGAATCTAAAAAAGATGCTGCCACTGATTTAAAAAATGATTCACAAAAATTAAATTATATTTTCTTAGTAATTCTATTGAAAGTGATGCACCCATTTATCCCGTTTGTGACCGAGGAAATTTGGCAGTCTTTACCAAAAAAAGATTCCGACATTCTGATGGTTTCAAAATGGCCTCTTTAATTAACAGTCGATTCGTATTTTTTATTTGATAACTATAATATTATTTTAGAAGAGAAAATGTTAAAATACTTGTATTCTAACATCAACTAGTTATGGATTATTTATTAAGTACCAATAATTTTGAATTCAAATTATTTCTAGCTATCATCTGGGGTTTTATCCCGGCCATCATTTGGTTATTCTTTTGGCTCAAACATGATGAAAAACACCCGGAACCGAATCGATTAATTATTGCAACCTTCATTTTTGGAATTTCTGCAGTTTTAGCAGCTTATTTACTTCAAAATGTAGTTTTTATTGATATCCTAAATTTAAATATTACTGATATTAGTCTCATTCTAAAAAATAAAATTTGGCTTGGAATTTTAATTATCTTTGGACTCGCAGCTTCAGAAGAAATACTGAAATATTTAGCGGCATATTTTGGAGGTTTAAAGTCAAAGGAAAATAATGAAGCAATAGACCCGACTGTTTATTTAATTACAGCGGCTCTCGGGTTTGCGGCTTTTGAGACTTTTTTATTTTTAATATCTACAATGCAACAAGGAATTAATATTTCTGTGCTATTCCAAACTGGTAATCTGAGGTTTATTGGGGCGGCTCTAACCCACTCAACATCGTCAGCATTACTGGGATTTTTCATTGGATTGTCTTATTATAAAAATAAATCCACCAAGGCTATTTATTTTTTAGTTGGGTTAATCACAGCAACAGCATTGCACTCCCTCTTTAATTTTTTTATAATGAAACAAGGAGATTTTGGTTTGTACGGTTTTATGGTGATTTGGGTAGCAGTTATTACATTATTAGCATTTTTAGAAATTATTAAGAAAATTAAAAAATCATGAAGAAAAAAAGAAAATCATTTTTTGAAAAGTTAACTGGATCTGTGAAAATGGATGAGTTCGAAGATAATTTCGAAGACGAGGAAGAATATCTCGAGAAAAACGAAATTGATAAGTATGATCACGGTGATGAAAATTTGGCAATTGAAAATGAATCTGACACTGAATTTGGTCAGCTTTCAGTTGATGTAATTAACTACCCTGAGGAGATCGTCATCAAAGCGATGGTAGCTGGAGTTAAACCTCATGATTTAGATGTTCAAATTTCTAGAGATATGATTACAATAACTGGTACCAGAGAAGAAGAATCTGAAATCGACGAAAAAGACTACTACCACAGAGAATTATATTGGGGAAGCTTTTCAAGGAATATTATACTGCCAGAAGAAATAGATATTGAGTTAGCAGATGCTAAGGAAAAGCACGGTTTACTTGAAATTCGATTACCGAAAGTTGATAAGAAAAAGAAGGCAAAACTAAATATAAAAAGTAATTAAAAAGAATAGCCACCAACTTTCTCGTTACCAGTCCTCAACTTTCTTGAGTCAATTCAACTTCTGACATTGACTCCGAAAGTCTGCGGGGTAACTCAAACTTGTGGCTATTCTTTTTTATAATAATTTTAGTTACTTATTAACCGTACAAGTAACTAACTATTGTGGTGTCAAGAGGCGGGCTTGAACCGCCGACCCCTCGCTCTTCAGGCGAATGCTCTACCAACTGAGCTATCTTGACTCAAAATTATCAGTGCACTTTTTTTGATTAGTGCTCTAATAATTTATCATAATATCCCTAAAATTCCAAGTTGTTTAATTATTAAACAAATTATCTAATTTTTAAATTCTGATTTCAAGTCCCCTAAAACACCTGCGCTATCCTTGATAGAATTATAGGTTTCCAGCAAATTATCTACTAGGGGCTGAAAATACGTATAAACTCCTACAGCTATTCCGATATAAATCACCCATTTAATTACTGCAAAAAAAGCTGCGAAACGTGCTTTTGCTTGAAGGCTTTTAATTACCCTTTGATTATCTTCGACTTTTTCATATAACATTTCTAAAACCTGCCGATCGGTCTTATTCATTAAATTTGTCATACAGAAATTATACTACAAAATTATTTAGAAAAAATTAAAAATTAACAGTTGGTGCTCTCGGCAGGAATCGAACCTACAATTAACCCTTAGGACGGGCTGGTTATATCCATTTAACTACGAGAGCTCGAGAAAAAAATTTCTCGTTCAAAATAAACTTTTTCCTAATTAATTAGACACTAATCTAATTAAGCCAACATTTCTGTAACTTTTGATTCATCAAACCCAATTACTACTTGGTCATCAATTTTTATCACAGGCACACCCATTTGACCAGTCAATTCAACCATTTCCTGTAATTTTGTATTATCAGCTGAAACGTCAAATTCTTCGTACGCTACATTATTTTTATTAAAATATTGTTTAGCTAGCTGGCAATAAGTACAAGTTGGAGTCGAATAAACAGTAACTTTTTTAGACATATTTTAAATCATTATCGTTAATAAAAACCTTTTGCTATTTTAGCAGATTTATTTTCTTAAACCAAGACATGGTTTTGTCCATAAAATTTTCCTCTGGGATTATAATTTCCTCGATTTCTTCCTCCAAAATTACGATCCTATTTTCGTTTTCTTTACTCAAAGAGTATCTGACCCTTAGCTGTTCCTCTAAACCAGTATTCGTCTGAATTTTTTCAATATCATGTACTAGATCATTTTTTCGGTCCTCTAAATCTATTAATTTTTCTTCAGCTAAATGTTTTTTTTCCAAACCAATTTCGTATTTTTGATAAAGTCTAAAAATTCCCCTTCCTAGAAAAAATAAACCTAACATTAGAACAAGAATTATAAATTTGGAGCATAAGAAATACTTGATATTCTTCTTTTTTTGAAATTGTTTCATTATCTAAAGTATGATAATATTCTAACATACTAACTTTAAACACATCAATATGTCAGTATTATTCAACAAGAAAGGTCAGAAATTTATTAGAGTTACTTTTTCCATTATAGGAGTACTCGTGATTATCAGTATGATTCTATTGTACGCAAGAGGCATTATGCAAATTCTTTAGTCGTTTTTATTTTTCATCATTTTCAAGAAAACTTCCTGAGTCACTTTTACTTTTGCCATTCCCTGCATTTTCTTCTTACCTCTTTTTTGTTTTTCTCTTAGTTTCATTTTTCTAGTAATATCCCCACCGTACAAATGAGCAGTCACATTTTTTCGTAAAGCAGACAAAGTTTTTGATGAAATAATTCTTCCCATTGCCTTGGCTTGAATTTTTGTGGCAAACATTTGTCTTGGTAAAATATTATAAAGTTTATCTACTGCTTTTTCTGCTTCTACTACCACATGACCTCGTGCGATTACTCGTGAAAAAGCTGGGAAGACTTCTTCAGCAATTAAAATTTCCATCTTGACTACGTCAGCTGGCATAAATTCACCCAATTGATAGGACAATGACGCATAGCCTGAGGAAACGCTTTTTAATTCATCGAAAAAGTTTCTCATCAATTCTCTTAGTGGCATATCAGCGGTGAGAGCACTTCGATTACCACTTAGGTTCGCAGTGTCACCAATCATGGATTCATGTACGTACAACAACTGAATAACACCACCTAGGTATTCATTCGGCGTAATGATTTTAACACTAACCCAAGGCTCCTCAACGGAATCAATTTCACCGAAATCCGGGAAACTGTTAGCTGAATAAATTTTAACTCTTTCTCCGCTTTTTTTAGTAACAAAATAATTAATGCTTGGTAAAGTAATAATAGTTTCAAGATTGAATTCCCTTTTTAATCTTTCTGTAATAATTTCCAAATGAAGCATTCCTAAAAATCCACACCTGAAACCACGACCTAGGGTGTTTGATGATTCTTCTTCAAATACTAGAGATGAATCGGACAATTTAAGCCTTCCTAAAGAGGCTCTCAATTCGTCAAAATCATCCTGGCTTTCAGGAAAAATAGAAGCCCAAACTACTGGTCTTGGACTATCATAACCGCTTAGTTCTGGAGAAGGATTTTTGAATGTAGTGATGGTATCTCCAACACTAACTACCCCAGGTTCCTTGATCCCAGTCACAATATAACCAATTTCACCGGCGGTTAGTTGCTTTTCTGGATGTTCTTCTGGTTTAAAAATACCGACTTCTGCGGACAAAAATCTACGGTCGGCGACACAGAATTTTAATTCATCACCTGATTTAAATTGACCATCAAAAACTCTGACATACAAAATAATTCCACGATGGTTTGAATATTGAAAATCGAAAATCAAAGCCTGGTTAACTGCAGTTTGGGAATTACTATTTTTATTACCATTAACATTTTCCTTGTTTTTTTCTGCGACATTTTTTTCCTGAAAAGTGGACTTTGGGGCTGGAACTTTGTCGATTATATTATCCAACAATTCCTTTACTCCTTCCCCAGTTTTACCAGAAGTGAATATAATATCTTCTCTTTCACATTCAAGCAGCGACATAATTTCTTCACAAACTTCTTCAACGCGAGATCTTGGAGAATCTATTTTTGATAGAACAGGAATAATAACCAAGCCTAAATTTTTGGCCATTCCAAGTGTAGTCAAAGTTTGAGCCTGCACACCCTGAGTACTATCGACTAGTAACAAAGACCCCTCAACTGCCTTTAAAGCCCTAGAGACTTCGTAGGAAAAATCGATATGCCCAGGTGTATCAATTAAATTCAAAATATATTCCTCCTTTTTGAATTTTGGATTTTCTGAAATATATTTCATTCTCACAGGACGCATTTTGATAGTAATGCCTCTTTCTCTTTCCAATTCCATATCATCCAAAACTTGCTCCTTCATTTTTCGAGCATCGATAGTTTTAGTGATTTCAATCATTCTGTCAGACAAAGTAGACTTGCCGTGGTCAATATGGGCAATGATTGAGAAGTTTCTAATTTTTTTATTGTCAGTAATCATAATTCTTGTTGTCCAGTAGTAACAATTTTATTTCTTGCTTTAAAGATTCTGAAGTTCATAGCTTTCCAAACATCTTTTATCTCTGGATTTTTCAATACTATTAATACCAGAATTACGGCGAAAATACCAGCTATTCCTGAAATTAGTCCTTGGAAAAAGACTCCTGGTAAAGTATTCAGATTTAAGAAATTATCAGCAATTCCTAATGAAATGTAAGCGACTATCCCTCCAAAAATTGAAGAGACTAGACTATGGAAAGCAGTTTTTTTGATTTTGTCAGAGATAATCGTAAAATCCTTTTCAAAACAAATCCAAAGAATCACAGAATTCAAAATCATACCGATAGAAAATGCGAGTGGCAGCATTAAAATGGTACTTGGCAAATTTCCATCTACTCTTAATAAATTCTCAAAATAAGTTCTGAAAGAGTCGCTATTATCATAAAAATAAATCAGTACGAATGATAATAAAACAGTGGTTAAGGCCGAAATTAAATTTATGAAAAGTGGTTTAGAGGTTTTGCCGGCTGCGTAATACGCTCTTACAAAAATTAATATCAAAGATTGAGACAATGTCGAAATTATAAAAATTGCTAAAGCTGCGGCAGTTAACCTGGTGTCGCTCCAACTAAATTCACCCGCACCTAAAATAGTTCTGACGATCTGGGCTCGCAAGACCACAAATAATGAAATGATTGGTAAGGACCAGAAAACAATATGTCTAACGGCAATAACTAATTCTCCTAAAAAATTTTCCATTTCTCCGTCGTGGAAAAATTTTGCTAACGTTGGAAAAGCCGCGAGTGAATAGCTGACTCCAATAATTGTAAGTGGCACCGATTGAAGATTGAAGGCAAAATTAAAAACTGAAATCGAACCGGCCTCAAGCATCGAAGCAAGGGCAATTAAAATAATCAAAATTAATTGCGAAGAAGCCATTGTGATCGTTCTTGGGACTGATAGAAAAAAAACTTGTTTGATAATTTTCAAATTCAATTTAAGAGTAATTTGAGGCATTAATCCGCGCTTGCAAATAAATGGAATTTGGGTCAAAAGATGAAGAATAAGGCCCAAACATACCCCTAAAATAAGGCCTACAGGGCCCCAAATTGGGTAGAAATAGACAATTCCGACAATGATACCAAGATTGTATAAAATAGGGCTTATAGCGTAAATTATGAACTTCCTGTACGCCTGGACTATACCTCCAAATAGTTGCGAAATTCCCAGTAAAATTGGCGATAGTAATAAAATTCTAGTGAACAAAATTAACTGCCCCGATAATTCTGAATCTATCAAACCAGGGGCTGTAAATTTTAATAAAAATGGGACAAAAAAGAAAAATCCGACGGAAATAAAAATCATCAAAATTAAAAATATTGTGAACAGACTATCGATATATTTTTTCAGTTCTTGCTTGTTATCTAGATGCTTCGAAAATACAGGCACCAAAACAGAAGCAGAAACCAACGAAGTCATAATCACAAATAAAAGATCAGGGATTCTAAAAGAAGAATAGTAAACATCCAAAGTTAGAGAGGCACCAAATTCATAGGCAAGCAATCTATCTCTCAATAAGCCAAGGATTAAAGAAATGAATGAAAAAATCGCGAGCAAATAGGCTGCCTGATGTAAGCCTTTGATTTCCCTCCCGACTAAATTAAAAATTCTCCTGACCATATTATGGGCTTATTATATCTTATAAAAACAAAAACTCCCAATTAAATGAGAGTTTCTGTTTGGTATATCTATAAGCCGAATTTTGTAATCAGTAGTCATCTATCTGATTTTGCAATTACTCGCAAAATTCAAGCGGCGCTCCTATTAAATAGGCACGGCCTTGCACGTAAGTAAGGATTTTGCCGTTTCATTTTCGGTTTCAATTTATACCGAAACTTATCCAAACCATTTATCTCGAGAGCTAAATGGTTTGGACATTTAATTTTTTGCAAAATTAAACGTCTCTGCTCGCACCTCGCAAGTTACCTTGGACGGGCGTTACCCGCTACCATCCTGCTAATAAATTAGCACGTGTTCGGACTTTCCTCTTTTTTAATCGCTAATCGATCCCCTTTTTAAAGGCAATTGAAAAGCAATTTAAAAAGCAACTACTCGATATACCCGTTCAGCATTATATTGCTTTTTCTAGTTTAGTCAATAGATAAAATCGATATTTTTTTTATTCTAAATTACCCTCCAGAAAGTTATCACAATCCCTTTTCGTTATCACAATAAGAATACTTTCTCCTGTTTCTTTGAAAGTAAACAAAGTTTCAAAATTAATACTATTTAACATATCAATCATATCGTCATTTGAACATATCCCTGGCAAAGTCTCTTTTTTTATGGCTTCTTGTAAACCAGGTAAACTTTTCTCCATACCTGTTACAACTATATGAAAACGCACAGCATTGGGTTCAGCGGTAAAATCAACGGCTGTCATGAATTCATTTAACTGTGATGGTAATGTTGTTTGAGATTTAATACGTGAAACTATATTAGCAATATCTTCATCACTTAAATTCCTGCTACGGTTATTTATATCATTAATATTTTCATAGGAACCTGTTTTAGGCTCCTGTACTATATCCACCTTTTTCTCCTTATTAAATAAGAATGATGTACCAAAATATAATGCAGCAGCTAATAAAATAAATAAAAATAAGGAGATGCAAACAATTAGAAATGTTTTTGTTCTTGTGTTTGCAATTGTGTTTGATACAGTTCCGTTTGCTGATAAATTATCTTTCAATAAATCATTATCTACACTTTCCAATAATTCAGGTTCTAGATACTTTTCATTTTGCTCATCCATAAATTTTAATTATTTAAGATTATTCGATTTAATAATAAAATAATTATACAGCATTATTTAAATTTGTGATTTGATTATTAACAGAGAGGATTTTATTAAAATATCGGGTATGATACTATTTAATTAAGTTATTTTTAAATAAAATTAACCAAATACACAAATGAAAAAGATTTTAGTTTGCAGAGCCACTTTCAAGGAATTCATCGCGCCAATTTTCTTATTAATAATGGGATTTACCCTTGGGGCAGCCAGCCGCGAAATAATTACTGATTATAAGGACATTCGATCCATTATGTTCATATTTATAGTTTTGAGCTTTATTTTAAGTAGTATATTTATTTTGTTGTTTTTATTAAAAATGAAACTTACTATTTACGAAAATGGAACTCTCGAATTAGACGCGATACGTAAAAAATTAAAATTTTCCTGGGACGAAATAGACAATATTAGAATAGAAAAATACGAAAACTTTACTAAGTCTATCGGCTCTCTTTTTTCCATTTTTAATAATCGACCTAGATTTCAAGATGAGGAAATCAATATCAAGGTTATTTTGCTTGAATTAAAAAATGGCGAGACTGCTTTCTTCCAATTGTATTTTAGCAATGGTGAAAAATTTATTGAGTTGCTACTTAAAAATGTTCCTAAGGAAAAAACTGCACCGTTAAGAGATTTATTACCCGGAGATTTAAACTAATTTTTCAGTCTAAATATAGTCGTAAATTTATTTAGCTTAATTAATTTAACCAATTTTAGTTTGCGTTTTAATTCGCGATATATTTTTTGTTGATATTAAGAGAGATGTATCCAAGGCCTATAAATACAAAACCAAGAATAACTAGCGACACCGGCCAACCAAGTGAGTCTGAGAAATACTCGCTTGTTATAAAGGAAACGTGCGCAATCAAGAAAAGAGTGCTCATTACTAGAATAATGCGGCTTCTCATATATACAGATAAGGTTAGGCCCCCGATTACAATAATGAAGTAAGCCATCTGCCACATAACTGAATCAAAAACCTGTGAAAATGCAGCCGCAAGAAAACCAATGGCACCGAAAAAATAAAGGACACCAACAAGTTTATTATTCCAACCATTACGGAAAGCATGCGCTAACGATAAATAACTGATACCTATCGCCATAGTTAGGTAAGCATACAAATCTTCATGCATATAAGTAGGTCCTTCTATTATCGATTCGACAAGCAGATAAGTAAAGGCAGTTCCATTTGCAATCGCAAAAAATGTTAAGATAGGATTTTTATGCGCAGCATTTAACAACAAATAGAATATGAAAATAATTCCAAAGGTAATAGTAACCGGCCAAAGAGAGACTAAATCAACATTCAATTCAGAAAGCGTCACTAATGATCCACCTGGGATCAACATTCCTCCAATAAAATGGAAAACAATTCCAATACTTTGGTCTGGTTTACTTTTTATTAGCATAGAGCCAATAGCAGTGATTAGAAGTCCAAGACCTAGTGTGACTAATATACGTCCGGCTGGTCCTATATCGTACCAAATTTGAGAAACGAAAATGATAATGCCAATAACCACAATAGCTGCCCCTAAAACATAAAGCATTTTTGTTACGGAAAAAGTCGTGGGGTTTTTCAAGTTCTGCACATGATTTTCATTTTGTGTCGCTTGAAAACTGAACCGATTGGCAATTTCTTCACGACTAATTTCGCCTGTACTTAATTTTTCCGAAATTTCCTGAAATAATTCTTCTTTGTTCATAAAATAATTTTTAGTGATTAATTTCTACCTGGTAATACCCAACCAATAAATTGAAAATTATTCTGATAATAATATCGATCGCTACTATTTATTAGATTTAATTTGTCCTTACTATTTCCTTTTGTAAGATAATACCCATAAGAAGAAGATCCTCCTCCAAAAATAAAGAAGTCGCCACCATTAACATCGTAATGGCTGGAAACAGTGACGCCGTCAGGTGACGTTAATAAACTATTTAATGTCATTGTTCGTGCCTCTTCATAAGTAATTTCACGGCTTTCATTTGTAAGAGTATTATGCAAGAAAATACGAGCGGTGTAATTTTCATTAATATCTGGGATACTATCATTATCTGAATCTATCGTCGGATCTACATTATTGGCAACTATTTTATTCCCCACAACTGAATAGCGTTGTTGAAGATAATTATCACAATTATATGCATAATAATAATTTGTTCCGTCCGTACATGATGTGTAAATAAAATTGTAACCAGTCGATAAAAATAAAGACGGTAAATAAGCACTCAGGGCAACAATAGCGATTAATAAAATTGGTAATATAAACGCAAGAAGTATTGCGAAATTTTTCTTTATGAATTCCATAATCATAATTATAACACTTGCTGATTCTTCCGGCTATAACAGAATTTTTATAAAAATTTAGTAATCAAATCTAATAAGCCCAACTGCAGGTTGTCCATTATATTCTGTAAAACTTCCCCCTACTAATAATTTTCCATCAGCCTGCTGTGTAATTGACATAATTGTTCCATTAAATCCTGTGCCTATATTAAAAGTATCGTCATAATTTCCATTTATATCGGTCCGAATGAGATTAGCTGAGATATTATTATAAGAGTCAAATGATCCTCCGATTAATATCTTGTCGTCAATTTTATTAATCGCCCAAATAGTTGGTGTACCAGAGACTTTCGCAAAAGGGTGTGTGATATTAAACGAAGGATCAATGGATGCATCAGGGTTTATTCTTACTACTCTATTTACTGTTACACCTTTATAAGCAGTGAACGCACCTCCTGTTAAAATTTTCCCGTCTTCTGGTTGTAGAAAAATGGAATATGCTAAACCATAATTAAGACCGGTACTAGTATTAAAACTTGTATCAATAGTGCCAGCCTGATTTAATCTTACAATTCCAACTGCCGGTGTACTACTAAAATTTTGCATACTCCCAATACATATAATTTTACCATCCGGTTGGATTTTAACACCAGTGTAAATTGGCATAGGAGATGCCGCGGTATTATGCAAAGTAGAATCCCTGGAACCATTTGTATTTAAACGCGTAATACCATTAACAGCAGCGCCATTGTATGTGGTTCTATAACCACCAACTACTATTTTTCCATCCGATTGAATTTGTACTGCGTATTGTAAATTACCAAATCCAGTGCCTATACTGAAACCAGTATCCAAGGAGCCGTTACTATTTAGACGGACAATTCTGTTTCTAGTATTACCGTTATAAATTGTAAAGCTTCCGACGACCACTATTTTACCATCAGATTGGATCGCGATTTTTAATGGCGAACCATTAAAACCGGTACCAGTTACGAATCCTGTATCTATTGTTCCATCTAGATTTAAACGAATAATCCCAGCTGCCGGTTGCCCGTTGTATTCAGTAAAACTTCCAGTGATCAATAATTTACCATCTGATTGTTGTGTAATTGATGTAACCCCACCGTTAAAACCAGTACCGGCTGGAAAATTTTCGTCCATTGCTACAGTGGTGTCCGGGTCAATAACTCCAATATTTATCATCGGCAAATCATATTCAGTTGATCCGGGAGCAGAAAAAGCCAAGGTTCTGGAATTTTCATTTAAGGCAATAAAATAATTGGTCCCTTCTACGCCTGGTGCAAGTGATGGGTCCTTTGGAATCGCTGCTAGATAATCTGGCACCAAACCAGACAAATTCAAACAGGTTCCTGCCGGGTTGCCGTTTTCATCACAAATTTCAATTAACTCTTGAGGGATGCTAGCGGGCCAAACAGTTTTATGATCCACATAATATTGTTCAACGGCAGTTTGGATTGTTCGTAGGTCAGATGCCCGGTCGGCGTTTCTCGCTTGGGCAAATTGTCTGCTGGGGTTTATAGCGATAATCACAACAGCTATTACTATTGAAACCGCGGCGATAGTCAGTAGCATTTCAAGGAGAGTGAAAGCCATTTTAGATCGATCTAATTTTAGGCTTTTATTTCTGTATAAACTTTTCAAGAATATTTCTAACATAAATTAAATACGTAATTAATATTACCATAGTTATAATTATTCGCAGCGGTATTACACACATTTTTAATATAAGTATCTATATCCTAAAAAAGTCGGCCGTAGATTCATAGAACTTTCTATTTTGGCGGAGAGTACGAGATTTGCTCACAAGTCACTTAGTATAATTCTTCGCCTCAACTTTCTTTGTGCATTAGTTTCGGCTCAAATTCTACTAGGTGCTCGCGAGCCCGGCTCAGACAAAAGTCTTCGTACCTCCAGACTTTTGTCTTACGCCTTTCAAATCTCGTACTCCTTACACAAAATACAATCGTCAAACACATTCGTGTCTGACTCATTATTTTGCGGAGAGTACGAGATTTGAACTCGTGAGCCTCTTTCGAAGCTACTCGCTTTCCAAGCGAGCGCACTAGACCACTATGCGAACTCTCCATTGGTTTTTTCCTTTACACTTTTTCGCTTCTGCTTCTTTTGCACTTATCTTTTACATTTACTCCACTATTAAAGCAAATTTTGGCTAAATGTAAAAATATTTCAAAAATCATTGTTAGGTGATAGAATTCAATGTATGAATCCAAACGATAAACAATTAACGATGAAGAAAATCAACATCCCGACAAAAAATATTGTTCTCTCTATTTTATTCCTAGGATTAATTTTATATATAATAATATCTCCAAAAATTATTATTAGTCCAACGATTGAAGCAGAAAGGATGGCCAGATTGGAAAAGACTAAAGAAGAATTCGATCTCGTCCCGTTTGTAACTGATGGTTGTTCTGGGGATATCTCAAAAAACTGGACTTTGGTAGTTGAAACGATTTCCGGTTTTTCAAAAGACTTTGCGGAAAAATATTCCGATCAAAGAAATATTCCTATTGAATCGGCTTGCGTTAGGCACGACGCAGAATATCATAGAGGTGAAGGTGGTTACGCAGCCAGGTTAAAAGCAGACATCCAATTACGATCCGACATAATGGAATACGGAATGCAAAATTGGCAAGAAATAGTCGAGAAAACTCCACTAAAAACCGAAGAAGAAGTAATATTCGCCTTTGAAAAAATTGCTGGGATCATTTATCGCGGGGTCAGACTTGGAGGTTCCCCTTGTTCTGGACAGCCTTATGCCTGGGGTTACGGTTATAATGGTGGGTTCTGTGTTGCAAATTAGAATTACATAATAAAAACCCCCGCCGCTTTCGAGTTGCCCCGCAGACTTTCGGAGTCAATGCCCGAAGTTGGCTTGACGCAAGAAAGTCGAGGACTAGTAACGAGAAAGTAGATGGGTGTTTTTATTTTGTAATTATTTTAAGCTATAACTTCACTATTAATTGTTCCCCGAAGAGCACTAGTTCTTTCAGGAATTGGGGGATGAGTCATAAAGGCTTTTTTCATGAATCCAACTTTACCATTCTTGTTATTTTTAAAGGGATTAGAAATATATAAGTGAGCAGTCGCATGGTTTGCTTTTTTGATTTGACCATCGTAGCCAGAAATTTTTTCTAGAGCACTAGCGAGTCCCTCAGGGTAACGTGTTAACATCGCCCCTGTAGAATCAGCTAGGAATTCCCTTTTTCTAGAAATCGCCAATTGGATTAATTTTCCAATCAGTGGTGACAGAATAACTAAGACAACCCCGACAATCAGCAAAATTATTTCGAACTTTCCGCCGTTACTATCGCCTCCTTTTTTACCTCGTAGGGCTCCTCTAACCATCCAATCGGACAATAGGGTCAGAACTCCAACCAAAGTAACGACAATAGTTTGCAATAAAATATCTCGATTTCCAATATGAGCCAATTCATGTGCGATTACTCCTTCTAATTCATTCTTATTGAGAAGAGTTAATAAACCAGAAGTAACAACAACTGCTGAATGATTTTTATTTCGTCCAGTTGCAAAAGCGTTTGGTGCATCATCTTGTATCACATAAACTTTCGGCATCGGCAATCCTGCAGTGATCGAAAGATTTTCTACAGCATTGTATAGGTCAAAATATTCTTCCCTTTTAACGGGTTTGGCTCCTGACATCTTCAAAACAATTTTATCACTATGCCAATAGCTAAAAATATTCATCAACAAACTGAAAATTACTGCAATGTAAAGAATTGATTGATCATTGTAAAGATAACTCAGAAACCAACCAATCCCCATGATAAAAACCAAGAATAAGCCCATCAAAACCCAAGTTTTTCTGACATTCGAATCCTGGTTTGTGTATAAATCAGCTGACATAATTTTATTAGTTCCAATTAATTTTTAAACTTAAATCGCGACAAATTTAGAACTGAACTTTCACATTTTCTCTTTCCTCTGAACCTTCTTCTAATTCGAAGAAATCTTTTTTAGCAAAACCAAATATACTTGCAAAAATATTCCCAGGAAAAGTTTCAACCGCAGTATTGAATGTTAAAATTGTAGTGTTATAAAATCTTCGAGCAGCTTGAATTTTGTTTTCTGTATCTGACAATTCAGCTTGTAATTCAGAAAAATTCTGATTAGCTTTTAATTCTGGATAAGATTCTGCAACAGCAAACAATGATTTCAAAGTTCCTGAAAGCATATTTTCTGCATTAGCACGTTCTGCGATACTTCCGGCTCCCATCGCCATAGTTCGAGCTTCTGTAACTTTTTCAAAAGTTGAACTTTCGTGATTTGCGTAACCTTTAACTGTGTTAATCAAATTTGGAATCAAGTCATATCTCCTTTTTAATTGAACATCGATATCGGCCCAAGCTTCTTGAGTTCTATTTCTTTTAATAACAAGACCGTTAAAAGCAGCCACTACGGCTAGAACAATAACAGCAACAACAATCAAAGTGATAATTAATGGTGACATATTTTTTATTTAAAATTTTTAATAAACCGTACTAAAAAGCACTGCGGAAATTATATCATTTTATGTTTGATAAGTGAAAGTGATCATCCATATTTATATTTAGCATTACTCCTTTATTGAAATTGAAATGACTCCACCATTCAGTCCTAAATCAACAAAGCTTGTATCAACAGTCCCATCAGAATTTAGACGAGCGACTTTATTTCTGGTTACACCACCTACAGTGCTAAAATACCCACCTATAATATACTTTCCATCTGGCTGAATGGATATCGAAAAAATTGAATTATTCGCATTTGGGTTAAAATCAGCGTCGACAGTTCCATCGGTATTTAATCGAGCGATCATATTTCTAGTTACCCCCCCAACAGTGGTAAAGCCTCCTCCTATGACAATCTTTCCATCTGGTTGAATGAATATTGATTCAACTCCATTATTTGGACCTGGGTTAAAACCAGTGTCTACAGTTCCATCGGTATTTAATCGAGCGATCATATTTCTAGTTACCCCCCCAACGGTGGTAAAACCTCCTCCTATGAGAATCTTTCCATCTGGTTGAACGAATATTAAACGAACTGTGCTACCAGCATTTGGATTAAAACTTGTATCAAGAGTCCCGTTAGTATTTAATCTAGCAACTCTATTTCTAGTTACTCCACCTACTGTAGTAAAATTTCCAGCTATAAGAATCTTTCCGTCTGATTGAATAGATATCGAACGAACTGAGTTATTAGCATTTGGATTAAAGCCCGTATCAACAGTCCCATCTGTATTTAGACGAGCGATTCTATTTCTAGTTACTCCCCCAACAGTGGTAAAAGCTCCACCTATAATATACTTTCCATCTGACTGAATGGATATCGAATAAATTGAACTATTCGCATTTGGGTTAAAGCCCGTATCAACAGTCCCATCTGTATTTAGACGAGCGATTCTATTTCTAGTTACTCCACCTACTGTAGTAAAATTTCCAGCTATAAGAATCTTTCCGTCTGATTGAACGAATATCTTCTCAATTGAATTATTAGCATTTGGGTCAAAGCCTGTATCAATAACAGCGTAAGCGTTTAAACCAACGATCCTATTCCTGCTCGTTCCACCTACTGAAGAAAAATACCCACCTATAATATACTTTCCATCTGATAATATAAGTATCGAGTAAACTGAGACTCCACCAACATTTGGATTAAAGCCTGTATCAAGGGTGCCGTCAGTATTTAACCGAGCAACTCTATTTCTTATTACTCCATTAACAATGGTAAAAGATCCGGTTATAAGAATCTTTCCATCTGATTGTATGGATATTGAATTAATATAACCATCATTACTCGGATTAAAGCCTGTATCAAGTGTCCCGTCAGTATTTAATCGGGCAAAATAATTTCTTGTTACTCCGCCTATACTGGTAAAATCTCCAGAAATAATAATCTTTCCATCTGATTGGGTGGCCACTAAATAAACTAAAGCATTGGCATTTGGGTTAAAACCAGTGTCTACAGTTCCATCGGTATTTAATCGAGCGATCATATTTCTAGTTACCCCCCCAACGGTGGTAAAACTTCCACCTATAATAATTTTACCATCTGCTTGGATAGATGTTGAAAAAACTACATTATTAGCATTTGGATTAAAGCCGGTATCAAGGGTTCCATCGGTATTCAAACGAGCGACTCTGTTTCTAGTTACTCCACCCACAGTGGTAAAATATCCGCTTATGATAATTTTACCATCTGACTGAATTAATATCGAACGAACTGAATTATCAACATTTGGGTTAAAGCCCGTATCAACAGTCCCATCTGTATTTAGACGAGCGATTCTATTTCTAGTTACTCCACCCACAGTGGTAAAAACTCCGCCTATGATAATTTTACTGTCTGGTTGGATAGCCATCGATTCAACTATGTTAGGAACATTTGGATCGAAACCCGCATCAACAGTTCCGTCAATATTTAACCGAGCGACCCGATTTCTGGTCAATCCTCCTACTGCAGTAAACTGCCCGCCTATGACAATCTTTCCATCTGGTTGAACGACCATTGCTTGAACTGCATTATTAGGACCTGAGTTAAAGCCTGTATCAGGAGTTCCATTAGTATTTAACCGAGCGATATTAGCTAGACCTGTTGATCCTAAAGATGTAAAAGCCCCGCCAGCATAAACACCCTGAATTGGGGCCTCTGGTAAAATATCTATTTCTCCGATTGAAACGAGTGGTAAACTATACTCAGTGGAAGAAGGAGCTAGTAACGCCAGAGATTGAGATGACTCATTTATAGAGATTTTGTAATTAGTACCGATTTCAGCTTGTGGATCTTTTGGTATAGTTGCTAAATAATCAGGAACTAGATTATTTAGATCCAAACAATTAATGTCACCTGCTGATGAAAGACCGTCTTCGTCACAAACTTCAGTTAATTCTGATGGCATGGTAGTAGTTGGCCAAGATTGATTGTCTATGTAGTATTGCTGAACAGCTGAGTGGAGAGTTCGGATATCGCTCCATCTCTGAGCGTTTCTGGCTTGGGCTAGTTGTCTACCAGGGTTAATCGCCACGATAATAATTCCAGCAAGAATTGCAATAATAGCAATTATTAGAAGTATTTCTAATAGAGTAAAACCGTGATGATGGGTTTTTATTTTCATAAATTATTTAATAATATAATGAAATTATTTTAACATTAAATACAAATAAAAAGAACAATTATAACTTTCGAGTTATTTTTTAGAATTACCTATAAGAAAATTAATTAGTCTCACTATATAATTCGCCATTCAAATAAATAGAAACTTTTGAAATATGATCAAATTGCAGAGCAACCCAACTTAATTGAGTTTCTAATCTGACAGAATCACAGGCATTATTTAGGTCTGTTATTTCCCCGCTTACATAAATAGTAGCTTTTTGCCCATCAACAATCACCTCATCAAAGTTAAGATTTTTTTGTTTAGCTACATAGTTTCCAACCATGAAATCGAATTCCTGATCATAATCAAATAGGGCCTGAATTGTTGAGCTAACAATATTTTCATCATTAGGAACATAAATAGGTACCCAGTATAAAATATCACAGCCTATTTTATGCCCTTCTAATTTTAAATCTTGGTCATCTGTCATTAAGACTGGTAATTTGACTCTTTTCTGATTATCTCCTTGAATATTTAACTTATTAATTGATTTATCAGAAGACTCAACAACTTCAATTTCTAAATCAGATTTTTTTTCAAAAGCGAAATCTCCATCTTGCCATGAGCCTGTTTTTTCGATAAATGGCAGAAAAGAAAGATTATCTTTTTTCAGTAAACCAGTAGAGAAAAGAATCACAAGAGTTAAAAAGATGGCCATTACAATCGCGACCAAGATAGTAAATATATTTTTTTTACTAAATTTAGCGCCTTCTTGAAAATCATCTTCAACTTTTTCTGCAACATGAACTTGGCGATCTTCGTAAGTATTGCAAGTTTGAATGTCTTCTTGAACAAGATTAATGCTTTGATCATCCTTTCGGTTCAAATCATTAACTTGATCCGGTTTTTTAAACTGTGCATTCTGATTAAAATTCTGTTGATAATTTTTATTCTTCTTTCTTTTATTTTTCTTTCCCATATATTGCTATTTTGCTATTTATACGGAAAAAATCAATTGACAAAAGGGATTTTATAATTTATACCTATAAAGTATTGCATTTTTACCCAAATTTGCTATTATCTTTAAACATAAACATGGCTACTATTTTAACCATATCACAAATAATAATTTCCGTTTTGTTAATAGCCGGAATTATCTTGCAAAACTCAGCTGCTGGTTTAAGCGGTGCTTTTGGTGGTTCAGATAGTATTGATGCGGGTTATCATACTCGAAGAGGTTTTGAAAAATGGCTATTTAACGCAACAGTAATATTAGCTATCTTGTTTGCAATTGTATCTCTAGTTAATTTTATTGCGATTAATTAATCCAATTATTTCAAATTTCTTTTAGTTAAAACTTCATCCTTTCAAAAACTAATTTAATCATAAAGTGAAATTCACTAAAATAAAATCCATTTGGAAATCTTTTTCAATTACAGAAAAAACTATCATACTGTTGGTGGTTATTGTGTTGTGCGCAAGCGGACTGACTGCCCTTTATAATTTAAATCAGAAATTTTTGCAGGAAATTCCGTTAGCAGGAGGTTCTTTTAAAGAAGGACTTGTTGGAAGCCCACGATTAATCAACCCGTTGCTTGCTACCTCCGACACGGACAGATCTTTAACTACTCTTCTATATTCAGGACTTATTAGATATGAAAACGATAAATTGATTCCTGACTTGGCTTCTAAATACGAAATATCAGATGATTTGCTTGAATATAAATTTTACATAAAGGATGACGCCACATTTCATGATGGATCAAAAGTGACATCTGACGATGTTATCTTTACAATTTTATCAGCTCAAAATCCAGATTTAAAAAGTCCACTAAGATCGAATTGGGAAGGAATTTCGATTGAAAAAATCAACGATCAGGAAATTTTATTCAAATTAGAAAAACCATACGCCCCATTCTTGCAGAATATGACCCTGGGTATATTACCGAAACATATTTGGTCCCAAATAGATGTTAAGGAATTTACTTTGAGTAACTTCAATATTTCCCCGATTGGAACTGGTCCGTATAAAGTAAAGGAAATTAGAAGAGATTCAATTGGAATTCCTACTTCATATGAACTTACTTCATTTAAGGATTTTACTTTGGGCGAACCAAACATACCAAAAATTACTTTCGTATTTAAAAGAAATCAGGAGGAAATACTTGAAGAATATAAAAATCAAAAAATCGACTCGGTTCATAGTATCGACCCGAAAGTCGCCAAAGGACTGCAAATAACTGGTGGCCAAGTTTTAACATCATCACTACCAAGAGATTTCGGACTATTTTTCAACCAAAATCAAAATCCGGTTTTGAAAAATAAAAGTGTCAGAGAAGCCCTAGAATTAGCGACTCCAAAAAATAGAATTATTGATGAGGTATTTTTCGGATTTGCTAAATCAGTAGACGGACCCGTGCCATCAGAATTATTGGGTGATCATTCAAAAACTAATTACAACCTGGAACAAGCCATGGAAAAATTAGCGCTTGCTGGCTGGACGAAAAATGAGGATGGAAAATTAGTTCTAGTCGATGGAGATGAAAAACAGATACTAAGCTTGAGCATCTCAACAAGTAACGTTTCTGAATTAAAAAGCATTGCAGAAATAGTTGCAGAAGCCTGGCGAGAATTGGGTGCCGAAGTAAGAGTTGAAATTTTTGAGGTTGCCGATTTAAATTCAAACGTCATCAGACCAAGAAAATTTGAGACTTTACTGTTTGAAATTACTAGCGGAAGAGATTATGATTATTACCCTTTCTGGCATTCATCCCAGAGAAATGACCCTGGTTTGAATATCACCAACTATGCCAACATCAAGGTTGACGATATTTTGGAAAAAATCAGAGACACAGAAGACCTAGAAATTATTAAATCAGAACTTACTGAATTTAACGAGGAATTTAAAAACGACATCCCAGCAATTTTTATCTACAGTCCGGATTTTATTTACTTGGTACCTGAAAAAATAAAAGGGGTCGATATTAAAAATATTATTTCTTCAGAAGAAAGATTCAGTAATGTTTACAAGTGGTATATAGAGACTGATAAAGTTTGGCCAATTTTCAATAAAAATAATCAGTAAAAGCATTTAATTCAAATAATTTTGGATTAAATACTTTTGTTAGATTATTAATAATAAATAAAAATGAATAATACAAATAGTAATTATAATGCAGGTAGTAGTGCTCGTGGTGCCAATAACACTGGTCGAACAAGCAACAATCGAAGTGGCGGAAGCGCTTTTTCATTTAGAAAAAGGAGCGACAGTTTTTCTAGTGCCAGACCAAGTAGCGGAGCTTTTAGAAGAACTAGCGGTTCAATAGGCGCGCGACCAAGTCACACTACAGGATCACGATCAGTTAATACATCAGGCCCTAGACCAAGTAGCGCACATAGTTCAGGGTCAGGTTACAGATCAGGAAGTTCAGTGCAAGCACGAACAAGTAGTAGGTCTACAACAACTCGATTTAGTCCAACTAGAAACCATGTCGCGGCCCCTCAGGTCAAAAGTTCAACCGAGGTTAAAAGAAAAATGGCCAAAAGGCAACCTTCTCTACGAAGTACCATCAGACAAACTCGAATGAACAAGGACGTCGGCAAGATGAAATCAAAGAATATCCCTATTCCTCCAGTTGGAGACAATATTAGAATTATTCCGCTTGGTGGAGTCGAGGAAATTGGAAAAAATATGACAGCTATCGAAATCGGTAACGATATTATTGTTGTCGATGCTGGTTTCCAATTCAAAGATCCAAATGAAACACCTGGTATTGATTACATTATCCCAAATACTACATATCTAGAAGAAAACAAAGACAGGGTCAGAGCGGTGTTTATTACTCATGGTCACCTTGATCACATTGGTGGTATTCCTTATATTTTAAGCAAAATCGGTAACCCACCAATCTATACTCGTCAATTCGGGGCTATTATGGTGGCTAAAAAATCAGAAGAATTCCCACACATACCGAAACCAGATATTAAAATTATTGATGGTAACGAAACAATTATTGCGGGAAATATTAGAGTTGAAACCTTCCCCATTTCGCACACTATTCCAGACGCGATGGGATTAATTATTAATACACCTTATGGAGATATCGTTTTCATTGAGGACGTGAGAGTAGACAATATCGACGGAATTCCTACCGATGAAGAAGTTAAACAGTATAAAAGATTTAAAGATAGAAATGTCTTGTTATTAACTCTTGATTCAACTTCTGTTGAAAAAACTGGTTATTCTATTTCAGAAAATATCGTTGTTAAAAATATTGATAAGATCATTAAAGACACCCATAGCAGACTTATTATTGGAACTTTCGCATCACAAGTTGAAAGAATTTTGGAGATTATTAAATCTGCAGAACGATACGGCAAGAAAGTTGTAATCGAAGGACGAAGCATGAAGACTAATATGGAAATCGTCAAACATTTAAAGTTGGTTGATACTAAATGTATTGTTCCGGTTACTGAAGTCGAGAATATTCCACCAGATAAATTAATTATGTTAGTTACAGGGGCTCAGGGTGAGGAATTTGCCGCCCTAATGAGAATGGCTAATAAAAACCACAAATATATCCAGTTGCGAAAAACTGACACAGTTTTACTTTCTTCTTCAATTATTCCAACCAACCACATGGCGGTTGTTAATTTGAAAGATAGATTATTCAGATCAGGAGCAAAGATTATTACCTATCTGGATTCAGATGTTCACGCATCCGGTCATGGAAACAGAGGTGAATTACAATGGATTCATGAGCAGATTCCCTACAAATTCTTTGTGCCTCTTCATGGATACCATTACTTACTAAAATTGCATGCAGAATTAGCGGAATCTATCGGTACTCCAACAGATAATATTGTGATTCCTGATAACGGTTCAATTATTGAAATTAGAGAAAAAGGAACTAAGATCGAAAAATTAGAAATGAAAGTTCCCCACGAAATAGTAACCGTTGACGGTTTTGCAGTCAGTGAAATTCAAAACGTAGTTTTGGATGATAGAAAATTATTATCTGAAGCTGGCATATTCGTAGTTGTAGCGAGCCTAAACACGAGAACTGGTCAATTGAAAAAATCACCGGACATTATTTCTAGAGGATTTGTTTATCTACGTGAGTCCCAAGACTTATTAAGAAAGAGCCGATTTTTAACAAAGAAAATTCTCGAGGATTACATGGCCAAAAATCAAGGTCCTGTAGATTTTGACAAAATGAAGAAAAAATTAGGCGACGAAATGAGTAAATTCCTTTTGCAGGAAACTGCGAAACAACCATTGGTTATCCCGGTTCTACTAGGAGTTTAATTTTAAAAGACCAGCCAAGTAAATATTTGATTCTAAAAAGTAGCTTTATAATAAGCTACTTTTTGCTATAATTGATCATTATAAAATAAATTTTGAATTCGAAGTATGGAATTAGATAACACATTAAATTTTAAGAAGGAGGTTTACGAAAGTAAGATATTCAGCAAAAGAAACCCGAAAATAGCTATCTACGTACTGGCATTCCTATATACGATTCACCTAACACCAGCTTCATATGTGAGTTCTATTTTTTTAGAGCAGTTTGTAAAAACTAATTATATTGGATATATATTTGCAGCCGGTTCATTCGCAACGATTATCTGTTTGATTTTTAATAAAAGAATTTTGCGAAAAATTGGGAATTATAAATCTTTTATGAGTATTTTGTTTATTGAAATAATTTCCCTACTTCTTCTAAGTTTAAGTTTAGTCGTAGAAATTAACACGGCCTGGATTTTATTATTTATCGCCGCTTTTACGGTCGGAACTGTAACTAGAATTATTGGTTTTGTTAATTTAGATATTTTTCTAGAACATTATTCAGATAATAAACAAACTGGTGGGATTCGTGGAATTTTTTTGACCTCCTTGAATCTTGCCTTTGTTTTTGGTCCAATTATTGCGAGTTTTCTAGTTACTGCCCCAAGTAACACTGGCAGAGTCTTTTTATTAGGAGCTGTCATTGCGGCTGCGGTAATGATATTCACCTACACATATCTCCGTGATTTTAAAGATATTGTTTATGATAAAAGTCACTTACTTGAAACCTATGCGAGGGTTTTTAAAAATTCTAATTTATTAAAAATTTTCATTATTAGCATTATTTTAAATTTATTTTACGCCATAATGGTTATTTATATTCCTGTCTATTTAAATGGGACGATCGGTTTTTCTATCAAGCAAATTGGATTGATAATGGCTATCGCCCTAGTCCCGTTTGTTTTATTCCAAGCTCCATTTGGCAGAATCGCTGACAAAATCTTAGGCGAAAAAGAACTGCTGATTACAGGAACGATAATAATGGGGCTTTCAACATTTCTAATTGGAGTATTAGATATAGAAAACTTTTGGTTTTGGGCCATGATTCTTTTCATTTCCAGATTGGGTGCAAGCGCTATCGAAATCATGTCAGAAACTCACTTGTTTAAAAAAATTGATGCTGACGATATAGATATATTATCTCTGTTTAGAATCAATGGGCCACTAGCGTATTTAATTGCGCCGGTTGCAGCTTCTATTTTTCTTTTATTTTTAGATCTAAATCTAATTTTTGCAGTCCTAGGAGTTGTTGTTTTAATTAGCACTTTTAGTCTAGTAAATTTAAAAGATACTTTATAGTCATAGAATTATAGAAAAGCCCCAATTTCTTTTTAAGAACATCCGCAGGGAGTGTGAAGTCAACGATCTTGTAGGCTTGACGCAACACAACCGAGGACCGTTCGAAAAAAGATGTTGGGGCTTTTCTAATTATTCTAACAAGAAACTAACCAACTTAACCTAAATATTAGTCAGCGGTTAAAAGAAATTTCAATAATTCTTCTTGGTTAAATTCAAACTCTTCGCCGGAAATCATATCTTTCAATTTAAAGAGACCTTTAGCTATTTCGTCATCGCCGATAAACAACACGTACTTAACCTTTTTTTGGTTCGCGTAATTTAACTTATTTTTTAAGCTTTTGTCTTCTAGAAAAACTTCAACTTTCAGGTCCTCATCTCTTAAAATATCGACAATATAAAACACAGGTTCCAAGTTCTCTGTTAAAGGCAAAACCATTAGATCAATGTAACTTTTATTAAAATTTTCTAAAAGTCCCGCTTCTTTCAATTGTGAAAATAATCTAGTCAGTCCAATAGAAGCTCCAACTCCCGGACAGACAACTTTATCAGAATAAACCGAGGTTAGATTATCGTATCTTCCCCCAGAGCAAATTGATCCAAATTCCTTGTAATCTGTCAGGAAAGTTTCAAAAACTGATCCAGTATAATAATCAAAACCTCTTGCGATTTTCAAATCAATCGAATAATTTTTTTCATCAAGATTAAATAATTGTAGATAATTAATCAGTTTATTTAAATCATCTAGTCCTGCAAGAAATTCATCATTTTCAATTTCTAGATTAGCCAAAGCTCCCAAAATATTTTCGTTTGATAAATTATTTTCTTCATTACTTAGATTGATAAAATCCAGTATCTGATTAATTTGCACCTCCGACAATTTTTGATCAGCTAGTAGTTTTTTGAATTCCTCGATCGAGATTTTTTCAAACTTATCGATTATCCGAAGGATTTCTGATTCAGTAGCTTTGCTTCCTAGACCAAGACTTGATAAAAATCCGCTCAAAACTTTTCGGTTATTAATTTTAATTTTGAAATTGGCTAATTTTAAGTTTTTAAAAGTATCATAAATAGTTTTAACGATTTCAGCGTCGCTTTTGATCGATAATGATTCATTCCCAACAATATCCACATCACACTGATAAAACTCTCGGAAACGGCCTTTTTGGGCTCTCTCGCCCCTAAAAACCTTGTCTATCTGGTATCTTTTAAAAGGAAAACGAATAGTTCTATAGTTATTCGCAATATATTTCGCCAAAGGGATAGTTAGGTCGAATCGTAGAGCTAGTTCCTTGTCGCCTTTATTAATTTCATAAATTTCTTTAGCAGTTTCGCCACCAGCATTTGCAAGTAATAAAGATTTTTTTTCTATGAGCGGAATATCAAACGGAGTAAAACCGGCAGATTGAAATGATTCTCTGATTCCATTTTTCAAATTAGCAAAAATAATTTGATCATCTGGTGACAAATCCAAAAATCCCGAAAGCGGCTCTAGGCTTTCTGGTTGTTTAATAATATTTGATTCTACTTCTTTTATTTCCTTTATTTCTTTTTTATTTTTTTTGAAAAACATTTTTTTATTTATTATAGCAAAAACTCGTCTATTTTGACGAGTTTTTGTTGATAATTATAAATTAATTTAATTATTCAGTAGTTACTCCGTCAAAATCTGCCTCGTTAGCCATTGCGTCTTCTTTTGTTGCCCTAACAATCTGATCATGATGATGAGATGGACCATAAATTGTATAGATCTTTAGATCTTCATCAGCAGACACGTTAATGATATCATGTTCTGCTCCAGCTGGTACCACAACAGCGTCGCCATCAGTTAGTTCGTATTCATTACCGTCTATCACTGCTTTTCCCATACCAGCATCAATTCTAAAAAACTGATCATTGTCTGGATGAATTTCCATTCCAATATCTTCTCCAGGTTTTAATGACATCAAAACCAATTGCAAATTCTTACCAGTGTACAAAACTTTTCTAAAGTTAGTATTTTCAACTGTTAATTTTTCTATGTTTTCTTTGTATCCTTTCATATATTTAAGGTTATCAGATTTATAATAAATAACAAATCTTATTTTTTCCCACCGGCTAGATCGTCAATTTCGCAAACTCCTGCAGCACAAGCTAATTCTTTTTTAGTATCAGTTTCGTCAGTTGCCTCGTAGGCTAGAATTTTAGAGAAATCAATGTTTTCCACTCTCTTTATCATTTCATTATATGTTTCTTCATTAATTTCTTCATAAGGAGCCATTTGATAAATATGTTCAGATCGAGGTAAAAATGAAAGTCCTCCAACAAAGTCCCAATTTTCATAAACCCAATTACCAACTTTGATCCATTCGTCCTCTCCAACAGAAATTGTAACGGATGGGTTATGTTCAACGTAGTGCTTTTTGACAATTTTCCAGTGTTCCAATTGATCAATCGCAGTTAACTGATCTTTGAAAACGCCATTTTTAGGTGCTCTAACTGGAAATTCGATCACAAATGTTGAAGCAGTTTCTTCTGTATAACCAACTTCTGGATGATAAGGAACTCCTTGATCCTTCAGCATTTTGAACAAAGCGTCAGTTTTAGCAATTCTAACTCTTCTGATATAAAACGGGGCATGTCTTGGGTGCATTCCAGAGGCGCTATCTACAACCTGAGAAGCAGTTCCTGAAGGCTTAGTTGTTGTTATACAAGTTGAGGCTTCGATTCCAAATCTTTTTGCATATTGTTTGTTGACCTTAATGGCTTCTTTTCTTAATTTTTCTAGTAATTCTGGATTTCTAACTATTTTATTATCCCACTGACCAGTCAAAGAAACTCCAAGCAATCTTTCGGCTTCACAATTTTTCTGCCAATCTTTTGATAAGTATGGGAAGTATGTCAAAGTTGATTGGAAAGTTCCAAGAATTGTCGCTAGTCTGATCTTTGTTAACAAACTTTTTTCATTATCTTCGGCCCTAACAACAGCTTCAGTTAAATTACAAAATTGTTTTGACTGCAGAATAATTTCTCCGCAGGGGTTAGTCCCTAATTCGTCGATTTTTGAACCAAGAAATTCAACTCTTCTTGTTGGAAGTTGATTTTTTAAAGAACCACGGTTGAAAATTCCTCTTTCACCTGACTGACTTTCTATTAAAGCAAGCCATTCTTTCAAAAATTCCTCATTAGTTGGTTTCTGATTATAGACAGCTGAATTGTTCGCCATTGATCTTTGAATTTCTGTATTCCAAAATTCTCCCTTTTTAGCATCTCGCATATTATGATCATCCAAATCTGATAGTGAAATCATAGCGCTTCTTCTAACACCTCCAGCGACCACGATTTGTCCGATCATACAGCAAAGATCATGAACATCGATTGTTGATAAGCGACGATTTTGCTTAGAAAAAATTTTACTTCTTGCAAATTGATGCAGTTGTCTTAATGGTTCTGGTCCAGATGATTTTCCACCCATAGTTTTCAATCTTGCTCCTTCTGGTCTTAATTCAGAATAATCAAATTCGACATCTTCTCCGTTAAACCACTTTTCTAAACCAAAAGTTAATGAATCGGCCCAACCTTCTTTACTGTCTGGCACAACATATTTATGCTTTTTCGCATTTGCAACCTGAGTTTTAATTTGAGGTAATTTCTGAACATTATTTTCCTCGACAGAAAATCCAACTCCGGTCCCACACATTGAAATGTACATAATTTCTGCAAAGTCTTTGATTTCTGACGGAGTAATGAATGAACAGTTGTACGCGCAAACATTTGTCGCTTTAGCAGGTTTTCCTGCAAATTGCAAAAGTCTCATGGAAGGCATCGCTTCTTGATTTAAAATTCCATTTCGAATTTCTTGGTATTCTGATTCCTTCAGTTTATTACCTAATTCTGATTTCATGTAATCCATATATCTATCAATGGTTTCGATATATGTTTCTCGACGATTTTCGTCTGGGATCCAACGAGAATATGATCTGTAGTAGACGAATTCGGCTAAAGGATTTCTAAAATATTTTTTACTATCATGCGCCAATTTTTTGACTTTTTCTGGAATGACGATTTTTCTTTGCTCTCTAAGTTTAGCTCTCTCTTGTCTATATAAAATATAATGCTTGGAGGTCTTGACGTAATTAGATAAAATCAACTGTTGTTCAACCATATCCTGTACCCCTTCAACAGACGGAACGAAATGTTTGAAAGTTTTAGATATTCTGACGATTTCGGCATAGACCCTTTGCGCAACCACTTCGGCTTCTTCGTATGATCCTTCTTCTGACTTCAACATAGCCTTGTAAATAGCGTTGACGATTTTTTCTAAATCAAATGGGGCGATAGAGCCGTCCCTTTTTTGAATTCTTTTAATCAGTGATTTAGTTTTTTCCTTTTTTGGGTTAACTTTGGCAGGATTTTTTTTAATAATCTTTTTTGAATCGTCATTTTTAGTAACCATAAATTATTTATTTATTCTAATTAATAAAGCGGACCTATATTGTAACCTTTAATGGGATAAATAGCTGTGGATAACTGCCATTTTATAAACTTAAAAACAAAATAAAAAAGCTGTAAAGTTTAGCTGAATTTTATTTTGAAAACCAAGGGTAAAATGAGCTAAAATTACAAAATACTGATCCAGTCGTAAATTTTAATTCCGTTTTTTTTCACAAATCCAGCAGGAACTTCTAAAACATACTTACTTTTAGCTTTTGGCTTAAAAACATTGGGGTAAGTTTCCGGAGTGACGTATTCTTCGATATGAACTACTCTTTTTGTCTGATCAAACCAAATAATATCGATTGGAAAATTCATATCTTTCATCCAAATGCCGTGATTATCTACTTCTTCGAAAATAAAAAACATTCCTTCGTTAAGTTCTAGACTTTTTTCGCCCGACAATCCTTTAATTCTGTCCTCTTCTGAATCAGCAATCGCAATATTCAATTTTACATCTGCAATGACGGCATATTTTTGATAATTATTTTCTTTAACAATCAAATCATAAGCGGTATCAATAATTCCCGAGTTCTCCCAAAATTTTTGCATTAAGGGAACAGAATAAAGAGAAACAACAAAAACACCAAGTGCTAGGACTGTATTATGAAATATGGTTAAAATTAATTTAAAAATTGGCATTTTAATTTCTTCTAATATGTTCTTCTAAAATAGAAACTCTCAACCATTTAGCCTCACTCTTCAAATAATAATCATCAAGCAAAACTTTTCTGATTCCTCTTTTGAAAGTACTTGGGATAGTTCCTCTTTCAGTCATTTTAATTTCAGAAAATTGATCTCCCTGAGAAAAAGTAGCAGTAAATTCCGTTGTGTAATCTGAAGAGCTTTCATAAATTTTATAATCAAAAGTATTATTTTTGCTCTTACCAATCAATTCATATTTTCTCCAAGATCCGTTTTCATAATTTTCTTTCCATTTAATAATCTGGTTATCCTCCCTATCAAGGATTTCGATATTTTCTAAATTTCTCTTTCGTTCTGGATATGACTCTATATCAGTAAAAATTTCATAAACATAGGACTTATCATAAGGTAATCTGACAATTAATTCTGCTTCGACAGTATCTCCAGCCCGATAACCTACTATAAAAATCACTATGCAGACTGTTAATATAACTATTATAGTTCCCGAAAAGATTTTTAACATATTTAAATTATAACAAAAAATAAAATATGGGGATAGGTTTATTAGGTATTTATTAGCAATGACTAGATCCTACATGCAATCCTTGGCCCTAATATATTCGATCATAGTTGGAGCCTCACCTGCTTTTATTTCTGCAACGCGTGCAACGCCTAAGATTTTTTCAAAGCAGGTTGTTTGTTCTGCTGTAAATTCTGATGGGATATTGTTTGGATTGATACCAATAATTTCAAGCGCCTCCTGTTGGGAATCACTAAGAAAAGAAGGGCCTCCAGAGTCTTTCGAAGTAACGTCAGATTCTCCATTACTTGAATTTCCTGTTGCGTCACTGCCGAACAATAGAGGTTTTAAATTCAACGGATCAGCCACATAAAAGTAAATTCCGAATAAAATAATAATAAAGAAAATAACACCTAAAACTACAAAGAATATATTAAGGAATATTTTCATGTATTTATTATACCAAAACACATGAAATAGAACATCGCACCTCAAATAAACTTTTAAATTTCTAAAAATAAAGGTGAGTGATCAGAAACTTCCTCTGGCAAGACTTTAAAATCTTTTTCTTTAATTCCTGTAGATAGAAAAATATAGTCAGCATGTCTTTCTGGCTTTTTATAAAAAGATGTTCTTGTTGACTTGATGTTATGCTTTTTTATTAAATCTGTTAATCCGGCTTCTTCGAACATTTGGAGGCTTTTTGTGTCAGGCAACAAATTAAAATCCCCACATAAAATACACTCACTATTTTGAGAGTTTATGAAATTAATAATATTTTGTGATTGTTGTATCCTATCATCAGTATCTGTTTTCCCTTTCCCGTTCCAAAGTCCGTGGAAATTAATGATAGTGAACAACTTGCCATCGTTCATTAATGTCACATATTGAATATTTCTCGCGTGATTTCCGCAATCGCCTTCTGGAATGTAACCTTTTTCTTTATAAACAAATATTTCACCTTCGGCGAGCACCTTGAATTTTTTGTTCACTAACAGAAATAGCCCGTAGTCATCCATAAAATGAGGTCTGAAGAAGCCTGCATGGTTTGGTAAAGTTTTCTGAATATCATTCCGACCATTCGTCATGGTTTTATCTGTCTCGAGTGGTTTTCCTCCAGCCATCACTCCGTGCAATTCATCATATTTAGCGTTCCAGACTTCCTGTAAACAAAAAACATCGACGTTCTTGTGCTCTTCAAAAAAGGATAGCAATTTTTCCTTGCCAGCATATCCTCCCCAAGTATTCAAAGTAATTATTTTCATATTTAGGATTATAGCAAAAAAAATACTCTCGAACACTCGTGTATTTAGAGGTAAGGTTTAATGATACAAAATATTTAAAAAGTGATACTAATAAAAAACCCCCGAGTCTACTGCAATAGCAGACTCGGGGGCCTCAACCAACATCACAGATTCTGAAACATCCAAACTACCGAGGCTGTCCATGCTTCAAACACCAGAGTCTGGCATTCGCAAACATTTTCAGCCAAGGCGAGGCTTTCAGATTCGTCTTCCATGACTCGGGCATATACGCCCACTGCCACTTCAAGAACGCCCTTTCTGGATGAGGCATCATTGCGAGATGCCGTCCATCAGGCGAACAGAGAGCCGTTAATCCGCCCCCCGAACCGTTCGGGTTCATCGGATACTTTTCCGTCGGCTCATTATCCGAATCCACATAGACGAGAGGTGCCAAGTTTTTCGCCAGTACTTCATCCAGTATCTTCGAATCAGGAAACACCAACCGACCTTCGCCGTGAGCGATGTGTATACCAAGCGTTGACCCTTCCATTCCTGTCAGCAAAACTGACGGACTCGGCTGAATCTTCACCTGACTCCACCTTGACTCAAAGCGTCCAGACCGATTATGAACAAACCGCGGTTGAATTGTTTCGTCCAATCCTTTCCACGGCACCCAACCAAGCAAGGCAAGCAGTTGACATCCATTACAGACGCCGAGCGAGAACGTGTCGTCCCGGTCGTAAAACCGATCAAACATTCCTCGCAGAATCTGATTATGCTTGATTACCCCTGCCCAGCCTTTGGCGCTATCAAAGACATCCATGAATGAGAAACCACCAGTGGCGATGAGACCTTGGAATCCATCCAGAGTCACACTACCTGCCAAGAGATCACTCATCGTCGTGTCTACCGGGTCTAGACCTGCGGTATAAAACGCCGCCGCCATTTCCCGATCGCCATTGGAACCTTCCTCCCGGAGCACGGCCACCTTCGGACGATACTCATCATCCTTGACCGTCACTACGTTCGGTTCAAAACCAAGTTCATACACTGGATCGTGCACAACCTGATAGCTTGCGAATTCCTCATTAGCAACTCCGTTTTTCGTCTGGAGTTTTTCCAACTGATAACTTGTAGCTTCCCACCACTGACGAAGTTTCGTCAGTTCAAAACCAAACACCTTCGGGCGTATAGTTGTTCTTCCGATCATCTCCAAAGAAGGTGCTCCTTCTTTCTTCAAGATCCGATCGATCAGATCATGGTCTCCTGGATTATACTCGATAACGAGACCGAGTTCTTCCGAGAAGAGGGCGGTGAGATTGAAATGACTATTATTGGTAACAGCCCCACAATTTCCACCCAGACACATTTCCGTCACAGCCGTGAAGAGTCCGCCTTCGCTCCTGTCGTGAATCGAAAGTATAACCCCACAATCGTGAAGAATTTGCATTGCCCGCCACGTTGCCTTGAGAATTTCCGGATCGTAATCCGGAGTCTCGTTCCCGATCTGGTTGAGAGCTTGAGCTAGAGCCGAACCGCCAAGGCGATTCTTTCCAAGACCAAGATCAATCAAACCGAGATAACTTTCACCCGGTCTCTTAATGTCCGGTGTCAGCACTTTGGTAATATCGGCCATCGAGGCATAGCCCATGACGACCAACTCTCCGGGTGCTATCACCAACTTTCCATCTACCGTCGCCGCCATTGAGAGACTGTCCTTCCCGCCGTCACATGCGATACCAAGCGAGATCATTACATCCCGCATTGCCACCGCTGCATCGTAGAGAATTGACCCTTGTCCAGCCAACTTAGCAGCAAACATCCAGTTTGCCCGACAACGAATTCCCGAGAGATCAATCCTGCCAGCCGACATCAGATTGGTAAGCATTTCGCCCACCGACATCCTGGCGCCAGCTTTTGGATCAATCAACATCTTCAAGGGTTGCTCACCCACAGCCGAAGCCACCCCGGAGAGACCGTAGAAGCTATCGGCTAGAACTTGAACGTCCGCAATCGGCACCTGACTCGCGCCACAGCATTGCTGCCGTACCACTCGTCCACCGACACTGCGATCCACCTTGTGGACCAAGAAACCCTTCGACCCCACGGATAGTTGTTGCATAACTATTTCTGCCGCTTCTTCAAGCGTCAAATCAGCCGGCAACTCCAGAGGTTTGAGATTCCTTATTACATGATCGGACTTGAACGTCTTTTGCGGAAGCTTGCCCAAAATATCTATGAGCGGCAAGTGAACCGGCATCGGCATCGTGCCGTTTGCTGAGTCAATCACCGTGACATATCCGTCGCCAGTAATCTCTCCCAGTATTTCGCAGTTCACTCGTTCACGAGCACAAATACTCTGAAACAACTCCGCCTTCTCAGGCCTCAAAAGCAATCCGTATCGCTCCTGAGCTTCGGCGCTCCAGATGGACATAACAGACATCGTCCTGTCGCCAAGACGAATCTTGCGTATATCCAGCTTTCCGCCAGACGTCTCCATGAGTTCAGTGAGAACGTTACTCGGCCCACCCGCGCCTTGGTCGTGCAAACTGCAGATGGGATTTTCATCTCCCATCTCCACGCACGCCCGAATGACACGAACAGCCTTGTTACCCATCTCACCATTACCACGCTGAACTGAATTGAAGTCCAGCCCGGAGTCGTTCTGCCCCTGCACCATACTAGATGCCGCACCACCACCCACGCCAATTGGATAACTTGGACCACCGATAGCCACGATGAGCATTCCCTTTTCTGGGGTTTGCTTTTTCGTGTGTACACCATCGATATGCCCGATCCCGCCACCGTAGAAAATCGGCTTGCGGAATTCCAGTCTCTCGCCAGATACTATCTGACAAAAGGTTCGTGCGAAGCCACCGATTGTTGGCTCCCCAAACTGATTACCCCAGGTATAGTCACCATCGCTTCCTTCCAAGAGAATCCGAAGCGGTGTGGCGTGCTTTTCGCTCACCTCACCGCCAATGACTTCTCCTGAGATTTGATAACCGGGAATATGCAGGTTGCCCACGCAATACCCAGCCGTACCGAATCCGATTGAAGAACCCCGACCTCCGGCCGTTGTATCGCGGACACGACCACCGATCTTTGTCGCCGCCCCGTTAAAGGGCGAGATAAGTGTCGGATGATTGTGAGTTTCCGCAGTCGCTGTCGGATGGAGAGTTCTCCAGACCAATTTGAATCCCGAAGGACTTCCCGGTTTGATCGGCGCCAAAACAGGCACCTTGAAACCATGAAGGGCTCCGACATTGTCGTTGAAGGCCAAAACACTGACGTCCTGTCCTGAAACTGCCAGAAGTGGCGCCCGAACAATATCGAGCAAACACTCCGGCATTTCCACCCCATCAATCACCATCTTTCCTTTGAAATACCAGTGACGAGAATGCTCGCTGTTGGCGTTACCGACCTGGAACATTTCCACATCGGTTGGATTTCTTCCGTAACGACGAAAGAGATCCGTGTAGTAGGTGACGTCCCATGCATCCATCCCGAGTCCGAGTTTCTTGTTGGCCAACTGAAGAGCTTCCTCTCCCTGTTCGAGAACAGGAATCATCTGCACTTCCGCCGGCGTCAAACCAGAATCAAAACTTACCAGACCTCCAACCGGATAGACCTCTTGGGTCATCGGGTCTAAATGCACCGCGATAATTTCACCCCGAGCGAATCCTCCAATCGTATAGAGTTTGGACTGTTCGATTCGCGTTACCTTGTTCAATCCCATCGCATGGCAGATCGCCACTGCGTTCGTTGAAAAAGGAGTTTCAATACTGAGACGTGGACCGATTTCCACATACGAACCATCACGGTAGGAAGATCGCTCTCCCGTAAGTAACGGCTCGAATGTTTCGGCGACAACCCAACGGAGTATTTGAAGCTCCGCCACGGTCATTTCCACCGTCGTCTCAAAGTAGAAGCAAACCTCGTACGTACCAAAGTTCCGAACCAGTTTCGTCATCATCTCTTTCTACCCTACCTTTCTTCTTGTTTTGTTTCCTATCTGCTCTGTTCTTGTCAAAGAACAGCTATACTCACCAGAGTAAAATCTAATTTAAATACTAGGTTAATTTATCGAAAAAGTAAAGGTAGGTTTAGATTCGGATTTTGTAAGTTATCTGGGCTTTTAATAAGAAATCCCACTATATGATTTAGGTATAGAGACTAGTAATTCATCAAGTGAATATGTTTAATCTTTACTATTTAATCTGACTTAGGTCAATCTAATTGCTACCGGGCCTGGACTCGAACCAAGATTAACTGGACCAGAACCAGTTGTCCTACCATTAGACGATCCGGTAATTCTAGAGGTCAATTTTGTTGAACTCTATTAATTTGCGATTTTAAAAAAGACTTATTTAAATACTATAATATTTCTTGAGGAAAGCAAACCCCCCGTAAATGCCTCCGATTGAACCCAGTTCGGCAATTTTAATATCCGGCAGAGTTGGGTGAATTTTCATTAATGATTTGATTTTATTTTTCATTCTTTCTGCATCCAAATCCCTGGCCATACCACCACCAATAACCAAAACTTCTGGTGACCAGGCGATGATTGCATTATGTAGACCCACGGCAATGTCGCTTTCAATTTTTTCCCAATTTTCTGTCTGAGCGACATCCTTGGGTTCCTGGCCAAATTTTTTCCTAACAGCGGTTCCAGATGACAAATCTTCCCAATTAGCAAAAGATTCGTTATTTAAAATCATAAAACCTGGTTCGAAACCATATTTATTTTTTTCAAATTTTCCGTTGTTAATTTTCACCCCACCAATTCCTGTGCTGATTGTAATATAAACACAAGTTTCGTATCCACGCCCTGACCCATGAAAATATTCACCAAGTCCAACAATGTCGGTATCATTTTCTAAATGAACTTTTGTGTTTAATTCCTTTTCTAATTTATCTTTGATAGGAATTTTTTCCCATGCAGGTAGATGAGGAGATTTAATCAAAAATGAATGATCAGCACTTAACACCCCAGCAATCCCAGCGGCAATAGCTGTAATTTCGGCATCCTGCGCCATCGCCCGGATTTGCCTAATAATTATTTCTAAACCATCGATTGGATTTTCTGGTGTTTCAAAAATAATTGGCTCATCAAAATTTAGACAATCAATTGATTTGGCAATTCTAGTTTTTGTGCCACCAATGTCGCATGAAAAGTACATAATATTTTATTCATTAAATAATTGCTTAGTAAAATTCCAAATTTCTGGCATGCCATGTTTTTCCTTTAGCCAATACCACCATTCCACACCCCATAGGTACTGTTCTTCGTACCTGGTTTTTTCAGCGTAATCCAAAATTTCTTTTATTCTATCTATATTCATCATATCAAATTGATCTTCAAGAGGAGCTTTTGTAATTGGTTCGATTAACCAAGGCTCTAATGATAATTCAACTAAAATAGTTTTTTTATGGCCATGTAGGAATTCCATATAATTATCCTTCAAACTATAAAAAGAAGGTGGCAAAAATGATTTGATTTTACCAATGAAGGGATTCCAAAAATATACGTAAACACTGGTTCCAAATAAGTCACCTCTAGAATAGGCTTCTGTCCATTTACCCAAATTTCCACTGTCAGTAATTAGAATTTTTCTTTCTGGGTCTAGGTCTTTGATTATTTTAAATTCTTCTTCCAAGAAAGCCACATCCAGGCTACCACAATGTTCGTAGGCAAAAACTTCAAGAAATGGTTCATTTTCTAATTGCCAATAAATTAAATTATCGTAGCCTTTGTATCTTTCAACAATCAGGTTTAAATATTCCCTAATTTCTTCCTGTTCTTGTGCAGTTGAAAAATCCCAAGCCCATCTTGGAACATGGCATTCCGGCCAACGTGGCACTCTTTTTCCAATTGATAAAATAATATCTACTTCTCTCTTCTTGGCCTCCTCAAATTGAAAGTCTAAATAAGAAAAATCATACTTATCTTTTTCTGGCTCTACCAATGTCCAGTGTGCACCAAGGCGAATTCTTTTAACTTTTAAATCATCGAGAATGCTAATGTAGGTTTTTTGCCAATCCAAACCAAGCTCGATAGCATACGGCACATTAAAAGAAACCCCATATTTAATTTTTTCTGGCTTGGTTCTATAAGAAAAAACATTATACAAAATTAATAGCAACACTAAAATTAATAATATGAATACGAATAAAATTTTTAGAAATTGTTTAATTCTTGCTAAAATCATTTATTTGAATTATAACATCAGATTATAATTTTAGGAAAATAAAACTGACCAATTATTCACAATTATAAAAAGATTAGATATAGACCAACCGAAATAATAATGGAAACAAAAATTTTATGCGCCAATACCCAACTATCTTGATCTTTTTCTCCAAAGAAATCTGGTGTCCTATGACTAAAAAATATTGAAAACAATATTAAAATCATAAATTGCACTCCGGACAACGCTTGAACCACGGCCACGCTTCCCATTTGAATCGCTTTTAGTGTCATCAGACTAGCCAAACCGGAAACAATTTTAATGCAAATAATGTAATAAGCGGCTTTTTTAATATTACCTTTATCATTGTTTAATTTTCTAAAAATTCGACGACGATATGCTGGTATTAAAATTATTGATAAAGCAGCAATTGCCACTCCTAATCGGGTATATAAAAAACCAGTATCAAAATTAGTCAGAACGAAAATATATTTAATAAAAGTGTAATAAGCTCCAAAAGCTATTCCCGACACGATAGTATGGAAAAAAACTTCCTGGCTCAACCTTAGATTTGAAATCAAAAAAGTTCCTAGAACTAGCAATAGTATTCCTAAAATAGTGAGCAGGCTATATTCGGCCTTGAGAAGATAAAATTCCAACATCAGGGTCCCGACCGCCCCAAAGGATGCCACTACCGGCGACACATCAGAAGCATCTGATTTTGATAACGCCTCGTACAAGTTAACCAGCGCTATGAAAAGCAGGTAGCCAATCAAAAGGCTAAATAAAAGAATTTGCCAGGTAGGAAAAAGCAAATCTTTAATACTTGGAGTTTCGATTCCCATCGGCAATGGTAACCAGTCAAAAAAGAATATTATCACAGAGAGCGCAGAAAGAAGACAAACGTAAAAAGCATAGGAGAAAGGGTGAAGAACTTTTTTAGCAGTTACAACAGCCTTATCAAAAATAGTGGCGACCGCGAAAATTATTTGGGCTGCTATTGCGATTATTATCCAGGAATGCATAAACTTATTTTATCTTTAATTCGTTATCGCGGCAAATATCTGCATAAAAATAAGCAGACTTTCTAATCTTTCTTTCCCCGTTTTCTAAAATTTCGACTAAACCAAATTTTTTATCATACCCTTGTGCCCATTCAAAATTATCGATCAAAGACCAATGCATAAAACCTCTAACATCAACATCAAATAAAATGGCTTTATGAACTTGGATTAATAGGTCTTGGAGATATTGCTGTCGGTAACGATCCTGAGCGTCTGCTAATCCGGCCTCTGTAATATAAATCGGTTTTTTATATTTTTTTAAATCACGGAGGACATGAAAAATTCCTTCTGGAGACAGAGTCCATCCCATATCATTTTTTGGTAGTTGCTTATACCATTTTGGTTTTCGTCCAATAAATGAATCAAAGTAATAGTTCAAGCCAATATGATCGAGCTGCTTGGAAACCATTTTCAAAAAATAATGATTCCACAAATAATCACCCCAAGATCGCAAAACCATATTCCAAGGAAAAATATCTGTTCTAAAATTAATATTATCTTTTGCAACACCAATATTGATATTGTATTTTCTTTTATTTTCCCAATATATCAAATTGTGCCCCTTGGCCATATTTTTCAGAGCCCTAAAATATTTTACCGGGTTATGTTTGAATGGAGGCCAAATACCGCGCATGTAACCATTCGAAGCCCAAACGTTTGGTTCATTAATAGTTTCCCAAAATTTTGCTTCTTTACCCAATTTACTTAATACATGACTGCAGTAATTTTCAAAAATTAATGGTGAATTTTTATTAGTAAATGCACCTTTTTTGTAAAACCAATCCGGTAAAGTAAAATGCCACAGGGTAATAAAAGGTTCCATCCCATTTTTTTTGATTTCTCGAATAACCTGACGATAGTGTTCGATAGCTTCCTCATCGAAATGATTTTCGATCGGTTCGATTCGAGACCATTCCAAGGAAATTCGCTGACAATTTTGATTTAGATCCGCTGCCATTTTAAAATCCTCGGGGTATTTTTCATAATGGTTGATTCGGTTATCTACAAATGGAACTCTACTGCTATTTTTCAAAGCCTCTAAATACCAATCGTTATTTTTAATTTCCCCTTCTACTTGATAAGAGGCTGTAGCAGATCCCCACAAAAACTTTTTAGGAAATTTTAAAATTGCTTTGATTTCGTTATTCATTTTGATTATATTTAATTTTATTATAGCAAATTAGAACAGATTATAAATTTACTTTTTCAAGTTCACAATAGTTTTTATAAATTGACTAAACAATGGATGTGGGGACAATGGCCGAGCTTTGAATTCTGGGTGGAATTGTGTTCCTAGCATAAACGGATGATCTTTCTGATTAATTTCTGCAATCTCCATCAATTTTCCATCTGGAGAAGTTCCTGAAAAAACCAACCCGCCATCGAGTAAGGTCTGAACATAATTTGGACTAACCTCGTATCTATGTCTATGTCTTTCAATTATTTCATCTTGACCATACGCTTTATGTGCGATGGTTCCAGATTTCAAAATTGCAGGGTAAGATCCCAGTCTCATTGATCCGCCATAATCCTTTTGACTTAATTTGATTGCTTGGTTAGGCATTATATCAATCACCAAATCACCTTTATCTTTTATTTCCTTTGTATTAGCATTTTTTAAGCCCAAAACATTTCGTGCGTATTCGATCACCAATAACTGCATTCCGTAGCATAATCCAAGATAAGGAATTTTATTTTCTCTTGCATATTTAATCACCGCGATTTTCCCTTCAATACCTTTTTCACCGAATCCTCCAGGCACAATCACTCCGTCAAACCCTTTTAATTCAGAAACTAATTTTGGTTTTAGATCGTATTTTTTGGAATTGATCCAAGTTAATTCTGGATTAACATTAAATTTATAAGCGGAATATTTTATAGCCTCGATCACAGACAAATAAGCGTCTGACAAAACGAACTCGCCAGTATCAAAATACTTACCAACAACAGCGATTTTAACCTTGGATCCATTTTTACTTTTTTCCTTGTCGTCAACAAATTTTTGCCAATCTTTTAAATTTGGTTTTCGACTTGGAATAGACAACTGTTTGGTTATCATTTTCCCAATATGATCTTTCTCAAAATTCAAAGGCACATCGTAAATACTGTCGATATCAGGAGCTGAAATTACATTTCCTTTTGGGATATTACAAGTTACAGCTAGTTTATCTTTTCTTTTAGCATCAAGTGGAATCTCGCTTCTTGCAATAATAAAGTTTGCATGAATTCCGTATGAATTCAACTGACGAACAGCGTTCTGTGTTGGACGAGTTTTCATTTCACCTAATTTTTGAGGAATAGGTAAATAAGAAACCATAATAAACATGACATCCTCTGGATGATGAACTTTCAAAACTCTCGCTGCTTCTAGAAACATAATGTTCTGATAGTCACCAATTGTTCCTCCGATTTCAATAATCGAAATTTCGGCGTCATTGTCGTTGGCAGTTCTTTGATATCTTCTGACGATTTCATCTCTAATATCCGGAATAGCCTCGACACATCGCCCCTTGAAACCAAGGTTCCTTTCTTTATTTATAACGTCTCGGTAAATCATTCCACTTGTCATGTAATCAGTCGATTTTAAATCTATATCAAGAAACCTTTCGTAATTTCCCATATCCTGATCAGTCTCTAGGCCAGAATCCATAACGAAAACTTCACCGTGTTCTGTTGGGTTCATGGTTCCTGCATCCACATTTAGATATGGGTCGACTTTTGATAAGCAAACCTTATATCCCATTGATTTTAAAATTCTACCAATCGAAGCGGTGGTAATTCCTTTCCCTACGCCTGACATCACTCCTCCAACCACAAAAATATATTTTCGGTTTCTTTTTGAATTTCTTTTTCGATTCGCCATTTTAAATAAAAATTAATACTAGTAAAAAAGATATTTAAATTATTTTTTCAAATATCGACTGATTGCCAAAAAACTAGAGACAGAACCTATTAATATTCCCGAAAAGAATATTATTCCTAACATCCTCCAAAAATTAGCTAGGTAATAATTAAAAATATTCATATCAAAGAAAATACTTGCGATGTTTGGTCCAATCCAATAAGAAATTGGGTACAGTGAAATCATGACCAAAGTTGCTGAGAAAATTCCATAAATTGCACCTGTGATTATAAACGGACCGCTAATATAAGTACTATCGGCCCCAACTAAATTCATAACCTTGATTTCGTCTTTGGAAATGAAAATTGCCAAACGAATAGTATTTAGGGTGATTAGAATTGAAAGTAAAATAAAAATAAAAGTAATAATAATTCCAAATCTTTCACCTGCTTGGATAATAGAATTCAATCTATCAATTGCTAATTTCTTTTCAAAGAAGTTTACATCGTCAATGATTGAATCGTTCGCGTCAACAGGATAATTCTCATCTAAAAATAGCTGTATATTTTCATACAAATCAGGACTCTGCGCAATTATATTCAGATTTGCTCCAAAAGGGTTTTCATCTAATTCATCAAGCGCCGCAAGGATCTTTTGATCTTCGGCATGTCTCTGTTTATAATTTTCAAGAACTTGTTCACGACTAATGTATATTACAGATTCAACTTCTGGTAGAGATTCCAGCTTTTTCTGTAAATCAAAAATATCCTCTTCAAAAACTGAAGGGATCATCGAAATATTAACATCAACTTTAGCCTTTAATTCATCAAGTGTGTGTTCCAAAAGTGCTGTGGTAAAAATAACTGATGAAACAATGAGTAACGTGATTGACATCACGAGAACTGCCGATAACGATACAACTCCATTCCTCCAAAAATTGATGAAACCTGTTTTTAATATTCTTCTTATGTTTACTAAAATCATTTTTAATATTTTTTATAAAATTTTGTTAATAATGTTTTATGAATCAAATTCTTTATTGATTAATTGAATCCTGTATAATTTCTCCTTCTTCCATCACAATTACTCTACGCCCCAATTCTTTGACAATTCCTGAATTATGGGTCGTCAAAATAACAGTAGTTCCTAAGTCGTTAATTTTTTTTAGGATCTCTACAATTTCATAAGTATTTTCTGGGTCCAAATTACCTGTTGGTTCATCCGCCACAATTACGTCTGGTTGCGTTACAATGGCTCTCGCGATAGCGACTCTTTGTTTTTCTCCACCTGACAATTCTTCTGGAAAACTAAAAGCTTTTTTATATAAACCGACTAATTCAAGAACGTGCGGAACATCTGATTCGATTTCATCATCTGGGTATCCTGCAGCTTCCATCGCAAAAGAGATGTTTTCATAAACTGTTTTATTAGGTAAAAGTCTAAAATCCTGAAAAATTGTTCCGATTCTTCTTCTTAGTTTTCTAATTTCCCTTTTATTTAATTTAGAAATATCGTTTGATTCAAAATAAATCGTGCCGTCAGTTAATTCTTCTTCGGCAAGAAGCATTTTAATCAAGGTAGTTTTACCAGCACCAGAGTGTCCAACGATGGTGATAAATTCATTCGCTTTAATTTTTAAATCAATGTTTTTTAAGGCTACGGTGCCATCATCGTAAACTTTTGTTACATTATCAAAATAAATCATACCTCTATATAATACACTATTTTACTTCAATTGATAATCATTGAATTTCACAAAATTAATGTTTTAATTCTTGGGCTATTTATCCTGAAGGAATATATCAAGATCACCGCTCAAAACGGCTTCGGTACTACTAGTTTCTATCTCAGTTCGATGATCCTTAATCATTTTATAAGGGTGTAGAACGTAAGATCTAATCTGACTACCCCATGTTGCGCTAGTATTTTTTGAAATAGAAAGTTCCGATTCGTTTTCAGTTTGTTGTTCCTGTTTTAAACGATAAATTTTACCTTTCAAAATTTCCAAAGCTTTTTCCTTGTTTTGAATTTGACTTCTTTGATTGCTTGATAGGACTGATAAATTAGTTGGCTTATGAATAATGCGAACTGCAGTTTCTCTTTTGTTAACATTTTGTCCGCCAGGACCAGATGATTTAGTATATTCAATTATTAAATCGTCTTCTTTTATATTTATAGACTGGTCTGTTTTATCGAAATGTGGGACCACCTCGACCATAGAAAAAGAAGTTTGCCGTTTTCCGGCGGAATTAAATGGAGAAATTCTAACAAGTCGGTGAACACCTGATTCATTTTTCAAAATTCCATAAGCATTTTTTCCGACTATTTCGAAAGTTACCGATCGATAGCCACCGTTATTATTCTGATTTTCATCTATAAAATTAATTTTGAAATTTTTTCGATCTGCAAATTTTAAATACATATTTAAAAGCATGCTGGACCAATCCTCGGCATCATCCCCTCCTACGCCAGAAAAAATAGTCACAACTGCATTTCCTGAATCATATTTTCCAAAACCCAATAATTCCGATTTCAGGATGTTTAGTTTTTTAATTTTTTCTTGAGCCAGGTTTTTATCCACCCAAAAATCAGGCGCGAGCATATCTTTTTCGATTTGGTCTATTTCTAATTTAATATCGTCTTTTTCATTTTTAGAAGAATCATTCATAATTCAATATTAATATAAATTTAAAAAACCGCCAGTCGAAACTGGCGGTTTTACACAACAGACTAAGTCAAATAGTTCTTGACCTCTGATGCGTGTATGAATTCTGTACACGCAGGCCTGAGAAGCATATTCCCCTCTTCTCCATTAACGATTAAGGTGTTTGTATCAGCCGATACATCCCAATTCTTATCCCAGCCCACCTTTAGGTGGATGACGAGATTACCGCTATTTGATCTCCTACGATCAAATGACCAACTGCTTCCGCGCCTTTGTTTATGAGCAATCCAAGCGCAAGATATCTCGAGACATCCAGACTCTATGAGGACGCCCTTGATATTTCCAAGCAAACAATCGTTCGTCGTTGGAAAGATAATTTTCGCCTGTCCTCCTATAAATTTTTTTAGGATTTTAATGTCGAGACGATTCCCTTGCTTTTTTAAAGCATCCATCAAATCATCGAAGAAATTTTTTTCTTCATTCATTCGTTCCTCCTTCAGGGTTTAAAAAGTACAATTCTCCGACTATCGGATTCAGAATATTATTACATAAATTTGGCTAAATGTCAAAAATTCAAGGGTATCCATTATTTAAAACATTTTTAAATAATTAAATATCCGGATTATGGAGCCAATGACCGGGATTGAACCGGTGACCTCGCCCTTACCATGGGCGTGCTCTACCAACTGAGCTACATTGGCCTACAAACTTTTATAATAGCAAATTAGAAAATAAAATAAAGAAACATTGATGAAAGAAAAAACCACCCCGATTTCTCGGGGTGGCGTTACAATATTTCAAAGACTAGCAATTCTCTTATTGCCGTTGGGTTCCCATCCTTTAAGATGGGGTCAACGTAATAATGACAAAAGCCATCCACCTTGATTTCACCTCTTAGATCCTTTGGGATTTTAGAGGTGAAAACATCCAAGCGTTTCCTGATTCCAGGATCGCTCACACCTTTATATCTAGAGCAGATTTCACTAACACCTTTGAGGCTGATAGTGATATTTGGCTTTTTGTTAAAAGCTACTCTGAATAAAACGATGTTTATGAGTTCGTCCGGCAAAAGGTATGGAGCAATTTCGGGATTAGTATAGCTTGCCCGTTGGCATTCTACAGAATCACGGCAATATTGTCTTAACCAATTGGCAAGTTCAATTCTCCGTAATTCAGTATTAACCGCCTTCAGATCAGAAATATACTGCCGATAACCATTCCACACTCCGTTGATTTTGGAATTAGAAAATCGAAGCAACACCTCCCTGACTCTAATTTTCTCAACAACCACCTTTAAACCAAGATTCTTCATGTTTTCACTCAAAGATTCATGGTATTTTTCGGTGTACCCTTGAGAAGCTACAATCGCCTTTTTAACCAAACCGGTTAAACCGTTTTGATCAATCGCGTTAAAAACTCTTTCATGGTCTTGTGAACCTTTGGTCACAATAAGTAACCCGAGACTCAAAATTCCTTTTAAAGTTTCCGCGGCGGCTCGGATTGAACCAGAATCGATCAGTAGAGAAAATTTCAAAGAAAATTCCTCAAGAAGATTCCGGTATTCCGTCATCAAAGCACTTCTCTTGCCCCCCTTTTTAGAGAGATAAAAAGAAAGTGCATTGGTAATTGGCATTTCACTGCCGATCCTACTCATCTGCATTTTATCTCCTTGTTTTGAGTGGTGTTTAGGCCGACTCATCTTCTCCAAAGATGAGTCGGCCGCATGATGTTTCCGAGGCTACAGGTCAACAAAGACCAGAGCTTCCCGCTTTTCCGGTTTCTCCTTAACCATCAAATCCTTGGCCTTGTAGACCAGAGAATTAATGATCTGAATGACACGATCCATCCTTGGATCGAATTCTTCTTCATCATATTCGATAGATGAAGGAGATTCCTCGTTGATGGCGTCAACAACCTTAACAATAATTTCATACTTATTGGGAAAGCTGTACGCCACCTCGGCGAATATCTCCTGCCAGGTCCCGTTCCAGGCCGTAGCCTTTTGGGGATCCTTGATGAAATCCTCGTAGTCCTGCTGGTCAATCGACAACAGCGCAAGCAAGCTTGCACTACCTTCGTGATTCAGCAAAGCTTCGAGCCTGTCCTGGTAGAAAACATCTCGACCCATCGCAAGCGACGGGATCAGGATGGACTCAATCCTCGATTGGATCTTATCCAGCCGGAAGTAATCCCTATCCTCTATCGGGGACAGGAAAAGACCGATCCGATCAACAACGTCCAAAAACTGAGCCGTTGTCATATGATGCGAAACCATCGACGGCTTCGTCATATCGAAATCGCCAACGACCGTCATCAACTCGCCAGGCGTCATGCCCTGGACAATCTTTTCGACAGCCGTATCTCCGCCGCCCTTAGCCACGAGAGTCAAAGCCTCCTCAGTAGCTACCGCGCCCATTTTCAGGGCTCTCCTTACCATCAACGCTGTATCTTCCATGTCTGTTCCTCCTTACTTCCCCAGCTTTTTCAATGCTGGATTTTGCTTATTAGCGGACCACAACAACACTGCGATCATCATAAATACGTTTTCATCCATATCAATGATCCAACGAGCGAGATCAAGGACGCTTTTCTCCATCTTGATATGCGAGCGAATATCTCCGATGGAATACTCCATCAAAAGAGACCCGTCATTCAAGATTGATTCGAAAATATCATCGATTCCCGGTTCGAATTTCACCATTCCCACAAGAGCTGACGCTCCGTAGGAAGGATAATTCGAGATGAGCTCCGAGTAACCCGTAAAGTCATCCTTCAGATCCCGAAAGACCTTCCTCTGATGATTAACGAGACTCTCCAAAGCCTCCTTATCCGTTGCCGACCGGAGGAAAAAACCTCCGATTTGTTCGTTGAAGTCCTCCACGGACTCCTTGACTGACGCTACTTCTACTGGTCCCATACCATCCTCCTTCTTGTTTTTAGAATCACAGTTCAGCAAAATACTCTTCTGTGATTTCCATTGTTTGTTTCTCCAAATCCTCGATGGGATTTTTTGAAAGCTGTTCGTCGTATTCCTTCCTCTTTTCAGGATTTCCCAAAACCTTAAAAGCTTCGTTAACCTTACTAAAAGAATCCGGATCAGGTTCTTCACCTGTATCTGGATGGAATTTGAACGAAAGCTCACGAAAAGATTTCTTGATGTCCTCCTGAGCAGAGCCAAACTTGACTCCCAGGATTTCATAAAACGTCTTCATACCCTCCTTTGTCATTTAAATTGTTAGTTGTCAAGGTTCATTAACCTATCCAGTATACTACATTTATTTGACTTTTTGTCAATATTGTTATATTAATATAGAATAACAAAAACAAGCAAATGAATGACCCAATTACCTACCCAGTCAGAATTAACCGATACTTATATTTAAAGAATATTTGTTCACGCAGAAAAGCAGACGAATTGATCTCGCAGGGCCATATCAAAATCAATGGTCAAACCGCCGTCTTGGGACAAAAAGTAAATTCAACTGATAATATTGAGGTTGATGGTACAGTCAAACAAATAGCTCAAAACTATGAATATTATGTTTTCAATAAGCCAGTTGGTGTTGTAACTCATAGTCCACAGGAAAAAGAAAAATCAGTAGAAGATTATTTTAGGAAATTAAAACATAAAAAGTTAGTTCATGTTGGCAGACTTGATAAAGATTCTGAAGGATTGATGCTTTTAACTAATGACGGAAGAATTATTGATAGAATGCTGAATCCAAAATTTGGCCACGAAAAAGAATATCAAGTAAAAGTAGACAAGGAATTAAAGGAATCATTCGCACGAAAAATGTCTAAAGGTGTTAAAATTGAAAATTATTTTACTAAACCAGCCGAATGTAAAGTAATTGGACCGAAGAAATTTAAAATAATTTTATCAGAAGGAAAAAAGCATCAGATCAGAAGAATGACAGCTGCCTTGGGTTACCAAGTTAAACAACTAAAAAGAACTAGGATTATGAACCTTTGTTTAAATAATTTACCAAAGGGCGAAAGTAGGAAAATTACTCCAGAAGAAAAAATCAAATTTCTTAAATCAATTGGTTTATAATAAAATTTAATATTAATTTTATTATTAAGCTAGAAAATCCTAAAACTTTTAAGACCGGTAACGTATTTTAGATTGCCATTAATATTCAGCATTTTAGTGGGGAATCTGGACGATCGAATAATCAAATTCAATTCTTTAGACAACGAACAGAAAACCCGTAGGTCCTAGTATAACTATTTCTATTAACACCAGGGTTACCATTATCTACGTACCGACTCCAGGTCTTGGTCGAACCATCTTCAGTCGATGACCAGAAATACATCATCGTCAACCGATCATAAAATAAACTGCCAGTGAGACGAAGACCAGATAAAAAGCCCTTCCAGTCTCCTAACATATCCTTCAAATATAAACCTTCGCTAGTTCCTCGAAATCCAAACGTTAATACGTCTTCTGGAAATGTGGTGCTACAATTAGAATTACCTAATGAATTACAAATTGACCTTTCTAGGGTTGTAAATTCGCTATGTGTTGGTATGTGCCATCCTGCAGGACAGATTCCTTGAGTACCTGCAGTTGTTACATATTGCATAGCTTCATCCCATTGATACAGACCACCATCAGTATCACAAATATTTGTATCGTTGTTATAACAATATTTTTCTATTGTTCCATTATTAAGCATCCCAGAACTTCCTGCTATCAGATTACCAACATTCAAGTTTTCCTGCATCCAACATTGTGTGCCAATTAATACTGTAGCGTATGATTGACCATCTCTATTGTCAATTAAAGGATCGCCACAGATCAAACTGACTGATTGTGATTGAGATAATGTTGTAGTCCCGATGGCCACTAAATCCAATTGATACTCTGTAGAACTAGGAGCCACTAATTCTGGAGTAATAGTATTTGGGTTAATAGCTAGTCTATAATTAGTTCCAGCTGTAGTTGAATTTAATGATGGATCTCTAGGAATAGCTGATATATAGGTTGGAACAAGGCTATTTAGATTTAAACATGTTCCTGCTGGTTCTCCTGATTCATCACAGACTTCTGTTAGGACTGATGGCATGGTGGTTGTAGGCCAAGCTTTGTTATCTATGTAATATTGTTGAACTGCTGAATGTAGTGCTCGGAGATCATTCCATCTTTTGGAGTTTCTGGTCTGGGCTAGTTGCCGACCTGGATTAATTGAAACAATTACGATTCCAGCGAGGATTGCGACAATAGCGATAACTAACAACATTTCTAGTAATGTGAATCCTTGATTGTTATTTTTTAATTTCATAGTTATATTTATTTATTTTTTGGTAAATTTTTAACAGCGACTAAAAATAAAGTAAGGAAAACAAGACCGGCAAAAATTAAACTTATCCAAACCAAAATTGGATATTTTTCTGTTAACCGACTTTCCTCACCATCACAGACATCCCCTTTCCTATCATTATCAACATCATATTGATTTGCATTTGGGTTTTCTGGACAATTATCGATATAATTTAAAATGCCATCCTTATCAAAATCGTCACAAACATCCCCTCTTCCGTTCTTATTAATGTCTAATTGATCTCGATTATTAATTGTAACACAATTATCAAGCTGATCAATAATACCATCTATATCCCTATCACTTGGGACGAATAATTTATTATTTTCCGGTATCGATTCAATTAAAAATTTTATATCTTGATTTGAAAATAAATCTGGAGACTCGCCAGTCCTAATTTCTACATATCTTTCGGCACTTAAATAAACTTCATAACTATTATTTGGTTTAGCTAAAAATCTAACCTGGCTTTTAGTTGAGTTTTGGTTTCTTATATCATTTAAATGAATTTCAGTGATTCTTAGAGGTTGAGAATATTCGAATTTTACTCTAATCTCTTTACTTTCTATTTCCGGAAAATTTATAATTCTGTTTTTTACTTCAGATCTAGAAAAAGCGGTTTTCCATTCATTACCTGAACTTAAATAAGTAATTTCAATATAATCTGGCAGTGCAACGTATTGATCAAGATTCAAATTTAAAGTATTAGTTTTTTTGTTTTGACTGAAGTAGATATTTATAATTTGTTGATTAGACATTTTATTCTGATCAAACGAAAATTCAAAATATGTTTCGTAATCTTTATCATGCAAACTGCTTAAATTTAAACCCGCGCTATCTTCGTCACTCAATAAAATAATTTTGCTTGGATTGTTTTCTTGATTAACATTTATTATCGCTGATGGAATAAATGTTGATAGTGTCTCATCGAAAACAGCAATTTGACTTTGGTTTAGAATCGCATTATCAATCGGCAAGCTCACAACAGCCGGCACCAAGATATCAATATCCTTAATTTTTATAACACCCTGAAACACTGTTCTATTGGGGTCAATTGTTGATGGTGGTATTAATGGCTGATTAGCAGAAGCAGTTAAACCGGACTGCAATAAGAAACTAGAAATCACAAACACTAATAACAAGCTTTTGATTACATTATTACTATCTGCGCTACCGATTGTACTATTTGTTTTGTTTTTTCTGAAAAAGGCAGTTGAAATAAATAGTATACCAATTAATATAAACGCTACGATTCTACCAGTTAATGTCATAGTCCAAACATCAATCAATACTAATCTGGCTACTACTAACAAAATAATAGTGACTCCGTAGTATTTGTAAACTTTTCTTTCATTCCTACTCCCGAATAAGTAGGTTGCAAGACCAATCAAAACATAAATCGTTAGTGATATTGTGACTGCAACAGATTTAGTATAAATCGACCCAACGCTCAGCCAAATTAATGAGTATAAATAAATACTTCCTAAAATAATCAGCCCAGAATGAAATTTAAAAACCTGCCCACTTTTTAGAGCCATATTTTCTTTCTTTTCAAATACATAGAAGAATAATCCTAAACCTAACAAGGAAATTATCATCGCTAATATAATCACAAAATGTTGATGTAAAAATCCTAATTTCCAATATGAAGGATTAAAACTAGATAAGGTTAAGAAAGCTGGTATCACCATTAAGAATGCAAATTTTTGACTGATTTCTTTTTTATTTGTAACCAAGAAAGAAGTTAGTGTAATTATAAAAGATTCAATAATCAATACTAATGCTAATACCGGTCCATCAAATTCAATTGCAGTCGCCCAAATTAAATATGCTACTGAAATCAAAGAGTATGTATAAAAGTACTCGATTGATTTAGTTTTCATAAATATTATAAAGCTAGCTAAAGCAAACACCACAACCCAGAATGCCAAAATTAAACTCATCCATTCAATTGAAGCTTTATTTAATGTCCAAATTACAATCAGGGCACTATTAAAAACAGCAAAGGTTAAATCCTCACTATTGAATTTTTCGTTCGTTGAGAAAATCGTTACAATATTAGATATCAAAAATAATCCAGCAGTTAAAAATCCAATCAATAAAATAATAGGTTCTTGAGATACTACAGATGAATCTAACAACCCTGTCTGAAGACTATAAAGCAGGAATATTAAAACTGAAAAAATTCCAACTTCCTTCCAATTTTTATATAGGTTAATCCATAAATAAGCGAGTGAAACAAGAGAGATATATGAAATTAAGAATAAGTGATCTGGTTTTGGACTGTCAGTTAATACGGGAGCAAGGAATGCAGTAAATAACCCAAGTAATGAGATATATTTTTGATTATAAGTTAAAGCTATAAATGCAACATATGTTGAAATTAAAACAGAAAAAGCTACGACTAATATTGGATCAAAATATCCGTAAATAAATCTTGCTGATCCAATCGTAATCATTAATATCATGACACCAAAAGTCAAAAATATTCCTCCTTGTTTTACAAATTTATTCATTCGATAAGTACCAAAAACAACAACCAACGAACCGACAATGAATCCAAAAGCAATTTTTCCAACTGGTGCAAGCCAATTATTCATAAAGGCATAAGAAATAAACCAAGCAAACCCGATCAAGACTAGAAGCACACCAATTTTCAAAATCCAATCTTCCTTAAACCAATTATAGAAATCAGAAGTAAGAGTCTGACTCTCTTTACTTTTAGAATCACTTTCATTAAGTATCTGGTCATCAGAATTTTGAGAATCCATATCTGACGTCACATTTTGCGACACAGAACCTTCTTGCCCTAATTTAGATTGGTTTTGCATTTCATTTATCCTCTTTTCCAAATTATATATTTTGAAAAATAAAATAACGAAAACAATAATTTCTAATATGATAAACATAATAATTAATTTAAATTTATAATCAAAAATAATTTACGGAATAATTATTATTTTAATTATAACCTCATTAGGCACAAAAAAACAAGCTCCCTTTCGAGAACCTGTTTAAATTCCCGCGGCGAATCTGTGCAACAAATTCGCAGCCAAATCAATTAAAAGACTTCGAGACCATAATGTTTTTTGTTATGAGCCTTGATCATTCCAATCAATTCTGGGATTTTTTCAATCACAAGGGATTGATCTGCGTCACATAATCCGCGGTATTCGTTTTTCTCCGAATACCCACCTTCGACCAAAAGGACCGAAGGTTTATGAATCAGGGCGGTTTTAACACTGGTTAATACCAAGCCATCTTTGACAGTTCCTGCAGCATGAGACGGATCAATCACCACAGGTGTCCACCAATTTTTCTTGATATATTCAGTCCAATCCCAATTGGGACGGAAACGCCAAGGATTCACAGCACCATTAGTTCCACGAAGACAAAGCATCAGATCGTGATTTCCAGCATTATTGCTTTCCTTCTCGATCATCTGGCCATCATCGTCGAATTTTACTGGGCCATTAACAACCCATTGGGTATCTGCAATGAATTTTTCAGGCCCGTCATCAGACAGGCTGTGTTTCAACATTACAGGAAAATCCTTTTGGGCACCTAACGAACGCAATAGAATCGAACTTTTGGTTCGCGCTCCAACCCACAAAACTACCCGGCCTGTGTAGCCAATTGTTTTGCAAGCATTTTTCACAATATCAATATGACTGCTTTCCATCACCTCGAGCCAAACACATTCCATGTTGTGCTTTTTGGCAGCTTCAAGCAACCAGTGAACCGCTTTCTCGCCATGCCCCGGGAAGGAATACGGCGAAGACCTCGGTTTCCAACAACCACCGCGAATCATCTTAACCCCTAAACCGGCAAGATTTTCCACGATGGCGTCGATGTTTTTATCAACTGTGCAAGGACCGATCACTAAACGAGTCGGCAAATTGTGGCTGATTTTAATTTCGCTAGTCAAATCAATCACCTTTGCGTCGTTAGCGTCAGCATGAGCCAATGAAATTTCTGGGGGTGTAATCCGAGTCACCTCGACTACTCCGTCCATCACTTCAAAGACATGTTCGGGGATAATATTGCTTTTATTTTCTCCGTCGTAAAGGCGGATACTGATAATATTATACTCGGTACCCTGAATCATTTCTGGTTCTGGAATCACCTTCCACTGCAAAGCCTTTTCCGAAACGGCTTTGACACTCTCATGATCCAAACCTAATCCTGGTTTCATCTGAATAATCATCGCGGGTCTCCTTTCTATTTGTGTTGCGTTTTTTTGTGACATAGTATAAAGAACAAACCAGTCTTCTTTCAAAGACTGGTTTTTAATTTAAGCTTAATTAGTTTTAAAACAAAAATCAGTCCTCGAAATTGCTCGAGTAAAAAAATAACTAAAGTTAAAATTAAACTGATTTTGTCTATTCATAGATAGATATAATATTACACCGTTTTGGAAAAAGGTCAAAGGGTTCAAGGCAACTTTAATCAACAAAAAACCCAGTAATTAACTAGGGATTTTGTTATGGAAAATATTACTCAAGTATCCTATATGGAGACTATTCTTCTATCACCAAGGCCTTCCCGTTAATAATAGCGTCAGCAATCTTACCTGATGCTGAAGTCAATATTCTTTGGAAAGTGCTTTGGGATGTTTCCATTTTAACGGCTGATTCTGTTTGATCAAGATTCAATAAATATCTAAGCCGATATGATTCTGCCTCTTCTTTAGTTAGAATTATTTTTTCTAACTCTACTGCAGGAATACCTATTGGCTTGAACATACTAGTCTTCGCTCTAAAACCTATTTTTCTTTGACACCTTGGTCTTGGCATAATTTATTTTCTTCCTAATCCTAAACCGATATTTTTGTTTTGTCTACCTAGACCATTCCCGCTACCCCGACCTAATCCCTGACCTCTTCCTCTTCCTAATCCTCCATTAGTTTGTTTGGTCTGATTTTGGTTAGAATTTTGTGATTCATTTGCAGAATTACAATTTCCTAAACCTCTTCCTGTGTTTGACCCTTTTCCTTGTGGACCTGTTCCGTCTAAATTTGGCATAATTTTTTTATTAAGTTTTTAATCCTAAAGCAGACCGGTCCTTGCCTTAGTTGTTATGAGTATATACCCATAACTATAAAAAGTCAAGCAAGAAAAAAAGCATCTTGGTCGATGCTTTTTCCTTTACAATTACTTCTCTATTGCCCGATCTGAATTATATACATTTTCATTTTAGGTCAAATTTTTTACTCGAGTAAAATCTTACATTCCAGACCCAAACAATTCCATCATTAGGTCTTCAATTTTTAGGCTTGATGTAGGAATTTCAATTTTCACTTCCTGTTCAAAATCATTTGTAACTGACATATCAAATTCCATATCCACAGTTTCAAAAGTTGTTGTCGCGCTGTAATTTAAATTCGGGATTAATTTATCACTTTTATTAATGTTCATTTCGAAATTCAACATTCCTTCTACATCTTCGTCCTGAGGAACAAATGTAAATTCTGGATATTTATTTGAAACATCGCTACCAACAATGTTCATAATTTTCACAAGTTCTGCCAATCCAATTTGATACTTAAGGTTATACAAACCACCCTTAGAAGACAATTTGAATTCTGCTTCTGTTTCAGATAATAGAGCTGCAGTAAGTTTTTCCACTGCATATTCTATTTCTTCTCTCTTATCATTAGAATTTTCCTCTCCCATTGTCAAATAAGTTTGAATATCTAAACCTGAAAACATTGTAGCAATTCCAGTTGCTGATTCAGATTCTGCATAAAGCCACTGATTCAAATATTTTTCTGGGATCGGCATGAACATATTTAAAGCTTCTGGGAATGAATTAATTTTTACGTAAACGCCTTTATTATCAATAATAAATTCAAAATTCAATTGATTATTTAACGCCCTTACCATTTCCGCTGGTGCGCCTAGACTCAAAAATACTGGTCCAAGGTCAATATTTCCAACCTGAATGTGCATATTGCTTACTGCCCCTTCAATATATTTTTCTACAGCAATACTCATTGGTAATTCAATGGACATGCTTGTACCAGGTTTTAATAAATCTGACTGAGTAATTCCAACAATGACATCTGTTTTAAAATTACCTTCCATATATCTTTTTGTATTGGCAAGAGCAGATTCATTCAATAAAGTTAATGGATCAACTTGGTTTTTAACATATTGTTGGTAAGCAAAAACCGAAGCCGATGATATTGCGATAACTACTAAAATAGCTAGGACCATTTTCACCCAACTTCTTTTTCCTTCTGCCGGACCTTCATATGTTGCAGTATTATTTACACTCTGATATTGTGGCTGGCTATTAAACTGATCCTGACCATAGGTCGGAATGTTTTGATCAATGGGATTAATATTTTCTGAATTCATTTTAAATTTAATTTAAATTAATAATTTCTATTCGATACTGTATATATTAACATTTAATTTAAAACCTTAGAATATTTTTCCACTTCCGATAATTAATTAGAAATGGCGTAGTTTTTTTGGACGTAACTGACCAATTTTTGGATATCTTTCTTTGCGTCAGTTGAACCGATTACAATCACCGCGATTGGTCTTTTTTGGGAATTAAAATCTAATTCAAGAATTGCAACCATACAATCACCTGCTGCAGTGCTCAATCCTGTCTTACCTGCCATCAAATCAAGCCCTTGGATTTCATTGAAATTTTTAATATCGGTATAATTATTACTTCCATAAGCAAGTCTTTTTTCGTTCCCAAATGTCATATTCAAAATAAAACTTCGATTATTCAATAAATATTTTAACAAGTAAAACAAGTCGGTCACCGTTGAGGTGTTGCCAGCCTGAATCCCGGAAGTATCCGCAAAACTAGTATTATTCATTCCGATAGCATCGGCTTTCTGATTCATAAAACTTAAAAAGTTTTCTAGCCCAATTGGCGAAGCAATCGCGACGGCTGCCTCATTGGAGGATTCCATTAGTAAAATAGAAAGAAGATCTAAAATTTTTATGCTTTGCCCGGCCTTTAATCTTGGGAAGCTAGTTTTAATAATCATCGAATCGTTAATATAGACCTCCTTTTCAACATTAATATATTCTACCGCAATAAGTGCTGTCATCAATTTTGTGATTGAAGCGATTGATCTTATTTCGGATGTGTCATTCGAAGCAAACACGAAATCATTTTGCAAATCAGCAATCATGTAGGAAGTATTTTCGGAGATATCAATTTTTGGTTCGTAATTTACTGATGAATAGTAATCAGTCGCCGATTCTGTTTCAAAAATTATAACCGGGGTGCCAACTTTTACTTCGTCAAAAATTTTCTTCATGTTATCAATATCAACCCTGATGCACCCACCGGAAAAATCAGAACTCGTTAATGTACCATCTGGATAACTTGTTGGTCCATGTATGAAAAAATTACCTTGAAACTGCAGGCTGTAGGGCATATTCACGTTTCCAAAAGAAGAAAAGTGGTTTTTGGTTTTAAGATTAATTTTATACAAACCGGCTGGTGTTTCCCACCAAGATCCCTCTCTACCCTTATGACTAATCGGAAAATCCAATTTCACAAGCCCATTTTCGTAATATTTGATTGTCATATCAGCAAGGTTCGCTTCCAAAAAACTAGCATTATTTTCAATAAATTCTTTTTTGGTCTTGGCAAGAAAATCATCATCCTGTAAGGACGTATCCATACTGTAAACAAAATCAGTTTTATGATCATATCTATTTAAGGTAACGAAATTATAAATACCATTTTTACCATAATTAATGAAAATGTAGGTGCTAAATGAAAAAATCAAAATTAATAAGGAAATCAAAATCACCCAACGGGCAGTATCGCCTTTACTTTTTTTACAGAAATTAATTTCTTCTTTAGAAGAATTTTCAATGTATTTATCTATATAATATTCCGTGGTCATCTATTTCAATTTTCTTAAACTTGTTTGGAAATTAATTTGCCGAAAATTAATCCGAATACAAAAGCAACCAAGGCAACTAAACCTATTATCAAAAGATTATCCGGTGTGAAAGGACTAACTTTCGAATCGGCATTTTTATTTTCATCATCGTTTTTCATTTTAGGATCAAGAATATCCAATGTTGGGAATACATCTTCTTCCTCATAGACAATTAAAGTGTGCTGACTTGGGATAATAGTTGTAGTGCTTTTATATTGGTTAAGAGAAATTTCTCGATTAAATACCTCGGCATTTTCCACAATCCGAATTGAGTCCGAAACATATCCTCCCTCCCAACAATTTTCTTTAGATGAATTAAGCAATATGATTTTGTTTTCTACTCCGTCAATTCGATAAGCTTCGAATAAAAATGGTTCTTCAATATCGCAGGCCACCAATTCGTGATTATCTATTAAATTTCCTTTTTGATAAATATCAAGCGAAAATATTCTTCTAATAATATAACCTGGTTCATTCTCTAGGCTTTCCTCTTTTTCAAAATTAACATCGATTACAAAATCATTTTTTTTCAAGCTAATTGGCATCAGATATTGGAAGCCTTCTGTAATTTCGTTAAATTTTTCATAGACTACATTCAAATTTTCTCGATCAGTAGAAAGTAGTGCCTCCCCATCTTCACATGAAAAAACAGTCGTTACGGTTTCATTTATAAAAGACATCTTATTAAGGATCGGCGGGCACCCTCTTCCGCCATAACTAATTTCAGTATAGTAAACTGATTGGTCCGCGGGATTATATTTAAAATCGTATTTAATAGTCGGTCCGCCAACAGTAGCTGCGGCTTTTTCTGATAATGATAAGAAAATAATAAATACAGACAGGAATAAAAATTTATATTTCATAATTTAAATTATAACATAACAAAATAGGCGTCGATGAAAGAATTGTCCACCTAAAAAGAACTTATCCCGGCTGACTCCATTATTCGATATTGCAAATATTTTAATAGCGATTCGTCCTTATAGACATCGTAATCAACAGAATATTCAGCAGATTGATTGGTCCAGATTCTATCAAAATAATCAGTGGCGTCATTAATAGCCGTTACGGAATCGCCGCTAATTTTCATATTGGTTTCAAGATTATAATTACCGATGTTTCTTCTGGTTAAATTAGCTGATCCGATAAATAATTCCTGGCCTTTTTCATTACTAATCAAAACCATTTTACCGTGACATTGTTCCCCATCAGTGTTACACCATTTAATTTGAAAATCTTGATTTGATTTTTTAAATTCCTTGGCAACCGAAACATTTGGCACACCATTTTTTTCTCGGCCAAAAGCATCTTTGTTTGGGTCTAAAATAATTTTCACATCTACTCCTCTTTCGTTAGCCTTTTTCAAAGACTTAACAATATCTCTATCAGACAAATAAAACATCAACATTTTTATTTCATCATTTTCTTTTGTTTGATTAATTGAATTTAATAAAGATTTTTTAATTTCTTTTTCTGTTAACAATTGAACCATAACATCCCCTGAATCATTTTTATATAGTGATTGATCAATATTAAAATCAAAATTAGGATCTAATTCGCTAGAAAAATTAACCACCGATAATTCACTTTTTAAAATATCCATCCAAACAAAGTCTTCTACTTTTGCAGCGACATTACTGTGTCTACTGGATCCGTCGTGTGGATTAGCTGATGTTACGAGCGATGCAACTTTCAAATTTCCATTCTGGTCTACGAAATCTGCAATTAGAACTTTCCGATGATTGGCTTTAAAATTTAATAATTCAAAATAAGTATTTAGCCCGACCGCTTCCCCATTTTCAACAAAAGGATTTGGTAATTTTACGAATTTCACTGGCAAAAATCGCAGAAATGGTCTCCAGAGACTCGAATAAATTGCATTACTATCCCGTAGCTTTCTAATATTTGTTTTCACAACCATGACGCCTGCTTCCTCCAACAAATTTAAATCTGGCGATTCGACACCTCCATAAATTGTATTAATCGGATCTGTTATAACTAAAATTTTTAAATTAGGATTCTGAATTTTATTTTCAATTAATTTCTGAGTTAATTCGCTAGATATTTTTCGATATGCGCTGTTCTCTTTGCCCATATAGTCGTTATACAAAAACATATCAACTAAAATAAAATTTTCTGCCTCGTCAATCATTTCAAAAACCTCGTCAAATATCTCTTGTTCTGATATTTTTTCGGAATCCTGATTTGTATAAGTTAAATCAGATAAAAATGTAACTGACTCATCTGGCACAGAAAAAATTTGACCGCTTAATGAAATATTTTCTGGTAAGGATTTATAGGAATTAAATAAGCCGATTGATAATAAGATAATAAATAACAGAATAAAAATTTTAGTTTTCATATTTAATACATTATAACAATATTAGACTATTTATAAAAACTAGAATGAATCTATATTAGCTGATGGGCATCTGTCGGTTGTTAAAGATCCCCCCATCTCTTTTGCTGCCCCTGTACTATCAACACAATAACTAAAATTTGGTTCTGTAATTAGGGGTGCGGATATCGCCCAGGAATTAATTGCTCCGCTATAACCCGAAGACACACATGTCATCGTTTGACCGTTCTCGTAAATTGAATTGATCGTTGAAATGGTATTATTCATGCTTTGATCACTAAAGAGGGTTCCAGGTTCATTGCGACATGTGCCCAAAGGAAAAGCTTTCGTCCCATAACCACCAACCTGGTCATAGACCATTTCTGCTGACACACGCATTCTCACCATGTTTGATTTAATAGCAGCATCCTTGCCTTCATTGCGGGCTTCATTCATCGAATTTAAATATACATCGGGATTTATATAATCGGTAATATTCTTATAATCGCTCGGTGAATTTATTTTTGTTTCTTTATTTATATCTTTAAGAGAAATTGTATATGTTAATGTAAATTGACGATCAGATAATCTTTTCGAACTAGGAACGAGTCTAATTGCGGTTTCTAATTTTATAGGAAATCCATCTGAATCTATCCAAAGATTACTATCGGTATTTGAATTATAATATTCCACTATCTCTTTAAATTCTTTCCCCTTTGTAAATTCAATAAATTCCTCTATTTCATATTCATATTCTTTGTATTGATTTCCGAAAGTACCTTTTTTTATTTCGTTAATTAGGTCATTTAGAAAAAGATTAAGCCCATCAGTATTAATCTTTAAACTGTATTTATAAGCAATTTGTTCATTATTTCTTTCCTTTTTAGGATCGCTCGCAACTTTAATCAATGTATTCTGCTCGGCAGATTTAAGTGCAAAACTAATTAACGCTTTAAAATTTTCTTTGCTAGGATAACTAATTTCCTTTATTTCATTAAAAACATAATCATCACTAAACAATATCCACTTACCTTTAGGAACAGGTAGTGCACTCATAAGGACAGAAGGAAAATTATTAATTTTAAGGTAATAATTATCAGTTTTTTTAATTAAATCAATATCTACTTTTGTAACCATATCTCCTAGATTTGCATTCGCAAACAAATTCAATTCAATATCATTAGAGCTATTACTAATATCACTTTTAGCTTTTAACGATACGTCAATATCTATATCCTCTGGAATCATTTCAGTATCTCTAGTAGCTTTCCTTAAAGCACCGGTAAACGTAAACGGTTTAGCATCACTATCTCTATCTTGTCCAATCAAAGAATAAGATAATTCGAAAGAAGATGTTTCTATTTCAGATATTTTACTAGCTAATCCTGAGATAAGGTTATTTTCTTTATATGGCGCCTTACTAAAAACATCTGATTCCCAGATTAAATATGCTCCGGAAAAAATTGCTAATACTAAAATTAAACCTCCAAGGACCAAAACCAATTTCTTACTAGTTGGTTTTTTAATGTTTTCGACGTTATTCAAACTTGGTAGCGGATTAAAATTTTCTGGCACTTGGTTGGCTTCTTGGCTATATATCATATTATTATAATTATAATTAAAATTAAAAATGAATTTTAGAATTCATAAAAATTATACCACGCGATTTAAATGTTTTATTTAACTTATGAAGTATTAGTCATTCAATTCATTCAACAAGCGATCAATATTTATTCTGAGGTAACGATTCAAGTTTTCCATCCCCAAATTAAAATCTTTATTATTTACTAGTAATTGAATTCGCTCTAATTTCTTCTTCAGTTGTTCCTTGTCAATTTTGTTATCCTTGATCCGATTTTCCTCCCGTTTATATATATCAAAACCTTGAGCCTGTTTTACGTCCATTGAAAAAGACCTAACCATATTAATGATTTCTGTTTCAAATGTCGTTTCTAGTAATTGGCCAACTATCTCCTTTACATCAAGCCCAGACGCAATAAGATTTTCCTGATTATCTTTAATAATTTTTGTAATTTCTTCGCTAAAAGTTTCAAGATTGACTGTTACCTTTGAAATTTCCTCTGCTGATAAATTTGGATCTATATTTTCAAAATTGCTAATTTTTTGTTTGAGTTCATTAAGTTTTTGCCCAAATTCAGGCGTTGGCACCAAACTCAATAAGATATTTTCTTTCTCTATTTTTGCTTCTGGTTCCGATTCGTTTATTTTTTCTATTCTTTGTTTTTGTAATTCTTCTACCTTTTTATAAATACCAAGTTTTCTTTCAATATCAAACCCCTTTGTTGCTTCAATTAATTTTATTCTAAAATCCTCTTCATTTTTTAATTGTGTAAAATCAATCCCAATTTCAAAAAGAAAATCTGTTATTTCTTTTATGATTTCCTTCAGTTCTTTTTTGGCCTGCTCGATATTTTGTTTTTTCTCGATCACATCACCTTCATTGTAAATCGCAAGTTGTTTCCTACCTGATTGATATTTTGATGAATAACCAGTAATTTTCTTTTCATCTTCATCAACCTCGATATTAGTGTGCGTAGCATAATTTATCACCTTATCGTCCGGCACTCGCATTATAATCATTCTCCCTACTTCTTCATCCTGGGTTTCCGTCTCGCTTTTACTCCCTTCTCTTTTTTCCTTGTTAGTAGCCCACTCGTACGCATAGATTAAATCAGCTGACACAGTGGCGCGCCCTTCTTCGGCTTTAAATCCTTCTTTTTCTATTTTTAAAGCGTCCCTCTCGGAACTTGTGCCGTGTGTGATATATTCTGGAGATTTCATATTGTAATCATATCAAAACTAATTCTAAAATGACAAAATTAATCGACAAATTCTACACTAGTTGCACAATCTGAAAAATTAACCACCGATTCAGGATCAAGAGAAATAAAATCCTCTTCTACAGAAATAACTTGCTGCTTGTCGATTTTAAAAGTTACAACAGCTCCACATTTAACGTCTTCATTGAAATATTGATCAAAAATGAAATTACCTAGAGAATAATAAATATATTTCCCTTTGTATTTTTCCTTTTGCTGGATAACGTGTGGGTGTGTCCCGATTACCATGTCTGCGCCGCTATCGATGAATTGATGAGCTAGAGAAACTTGTCTTACGGCAGGAACTTTTTCATACTCGTTTCCCCAATGCGTAAAAATAATGACATGGTCACTTTTAGCATTTGCAATTTTAATATTTTTAATAGTTTCAGCTAAATCAGAAACTATAAATTCATTATAAGAAATAAAAGCTAAATCAATTCCATTGATTGTTTTGTACAAAACATCATCTTTGTATGGCAACCCAAAATAATTAATGCCTCCCTTTTGCAGATTCTCTATAGTTTGTTCAAGACCACTTTCCCCATAATTAAGAATGTGATTATTATCTAAAAAGACAGTTTTAATATTTGCCTTTTTTAGGCTTTCAATTATTTTTTGATCGAAAGTAAAAGTATAATTATTTGGATGAGAGCCTGTTTTATAAATTGACTCATAATTAGTAACTGGCCCTTCTAAATTACCAACAACTAAGTCGCTTTTAGATAATTTTCCTTTTACATTTTTAAAGAGAAAATCGTATGATTCTTTTTCTGCAACCTTTCGTATGTATCTGTCGACCATAATATCACCAGCGAAAGTTACAGTGATTGAATTTTTTATATTATTAACCTTATTAAGTAATAGGTCCGCACTTTTCCAATCTGTTCGATCATAAAAAAGTAGAGAAAAATAGCTGGTTACTTCACCGTTATAATCACCTATCACCTCCGAAGAATTAGTGTGGTACCAAATATTGAAATCATCTGCGCCCTTACTTTTTGCAGCCTTCATTAAAGTAACAATCGACACTGGCGAATCAATATTAGCATCTCCTAATTTTAGAATATTTTCGTAATTATAAGCTTTCAAAATATCAGCAGTTTTTTTATCATTAATTGTCGCTTGTTCGGCCGTCAAATAATGTGAAAAATCTATCGAAGCGACAACGACATTTTCGCTACTAATATAGCCCGATAGGAAATTCGAGATTTGATTAATTTCATCAAGAGTTGCGGCATGATTAAGAACCACCGGAACAATTTTTGTTCCTGGCATATAATAAGATATGAATGGTAAAAATGATGAAACAGAATGTTCTTGTGAAAGAATTTCGTCATTGGCTTCTACAATACCAAGATTTATCAAACCCTCCACGATTTCTCTATCGATTTTCACATCACCAAATTTTGTAGTCCAGTCATTGATTCCGGTCACAACATTTTTACTTCCTAAATTATTATGATTCGGGCCAACAATTATTATCGTCTTGGGTTTTTGTTTAGATAAGTTTTCAAAGAAGTTGGCAATAATGTTGCTGACTAGAAGATGATGAGGGATGACGCCTCCGATAATATCCGCTTGGAAATTTTTGTCATCTTCTTTAGCTTTTTTTATACCTGTGTAGAAATTATCCTCGGTCCAGAATTTAACGATATTTTCTCCGGCACCAGCGAATAAATCTACTTTTGGAGTTTCCTCAATTATTTCCTTTTGCTGGTTAAAAATCACAGCAAATAAAATCGCGAAAAATATAAATGATGGAATTATTATCTTATAGACCATTTTTCAATTTATTCTGTTTTTTAAGATAAACTATATAAGCCGCTGAGGATAATCCAAGAATGATTAATATAATAATGAGTATTACTATATTCCTCGATAAATCGAGGCCTGGAATATTAAATCCTTTATCGAGGTAACTTCCATCAACTTTTACGACATCGACAGCAGAGTGTCCATTGACTTCAGGCAGGTACATTAACGCCGCAGTTGCAGGCGGTGCAAAATATGTACCACGACTAATAACTCTGGCTTTATATTTTGCGACGATAGTATTAATACCCGGTTCGCGATATTGATAACCAAACACGACTCCATCTTCGGTTACATTATAATTTGAAAAATTATAATAATTCTGTGCGTCTCTTTCATTTTCTAATATTGTACTGACAGGCACCAATCCTGCAGGTAAATGATCCTGAATTACCATCTGGTTAGAAGAATGATCTGGAATTCCTTCAACAGTAATTTCTACATCAATTGTTTCTCCCGGAGTAAGTCGGCCGACATATTTTCTTGAAACTGTTAGACCATTACTCTGTGCTTCCGCATCCCTACTATCTCTGTATTCATCAATGACCAAAGTTGAATAAATTGTTCCCTGACCATCAAATTCAATCGCGACAGTATCTCCATTTTTAATATCACTACTTGGAATCACAATATTCGCAACATCAGTTATTTTACCGAAGTGTCCAGTTGAATATTCCTTGTCATTAATTTTCACTGCATAATCCAGATTTGGATTAGTACCGCTGTTCTTTAAGGAATATTTTGTCAGAGCATCAATTGTTTGAGCTGTTGCAAAAGTGTTAGACCAATATCTATTATTTTTATTTTTGGACAAGTATCGTGCAGCTTTATCGGCATTGTTTTTGTCTCCTACAGTAACTAGAGCCTTTAACGCCATGGCGGTTGATGCATCTTTTGATCCAAAAAATTCTTTAGAACCTTCTCCCCACCACATAATATCTTCACCATTTTCAGACATTTCAAGTAATCTATTCAATCCATTAGTTGCAGAATTAATATTTCCACTTTTATAATTAACAATCACCGCCATTGATAATAAATCTGGCGTTAAATTATTAATATCAGTCACAAAATAATTCCCGGCAGGATTTAAAGTTTTTAGAATATAGGCACCGGCCACTTTTGCCTGACCAGATTCGGTGTCATATAGACTTTGTGCCCAATTTTTAACTTGATCTAGTTTATACTGATTAACTTTATATCCAAGATTTTTAGCTCTCACTAAATATTCTGTAATATAAGCTGTCACAAAAGGGTTTCGTTCACCCTGTCCCCACCAACTCCAGCCATTATAAGCCATTGCTGATTCGATTTTTTCAATTCCCTCACTGATTATTTCATCAATTTTTTTGTCTTTTATGTATTCACTATAAATACCAAAATTTTCCCTGGCAATTATCGATGGAGCCAATTTGCTAGTTATTTGTTCATTACATCCATAAGGATAATCTACCAAATATTCCATAGCTTCTGGCAAGGTTCCAATTATTGAAGGAGCCAAAGATAATTCAAAAGTTGATTTTTCTATGTTTGTGTCCTCTGTTAAATCGATTTTGAAAACTTTTTCTCCGACACCAACTTCTGCATCTTTTTGTGAAAATGAAAATTCATATATTGGCAACTTCTGTTCTATAGCATCTGCAAATTCTTCCTGCGCCTGTGAATAAGCTTTACAAGAAATAAGAGAATCAGGATCAGCATTTACTATTTCTCCAATTGGCCAGATAGTTTTTTCGATCTTACCATTTAGAACTGAATATTTTTTCTCGTTCAGAATTTTTCCGTGTTCCCCTAGGTCGCACTGTACATTTAATTCTCGATCAGAACCAGTGTAATTATGAACCAAGGTTGATAATTCAAAAGTATCACCCACTCTCAAATAATTTGGAAGAATTGGTCTAACAATCAACGGTTTTGAAACTACTATTTCTTTTGAAAATTCTCCAACCATTGTATCCCTTGTCACAGCCACTGAATCAAATACCCAAGTGGTCAAATTATCTGGTAAAGTAATATCTAGGTTTGCTATACCATTACTGTCAGTAATAACTGATGGATTCCAGTATGCCATATCAGAAAATGCATCTCTAACATTATCATCGCCACCGCCACCCTTTTCCGCCCCTCCACTCGTTCTAATGTCTACCAAGGAATGATAAGTATTCGTACCGTTATATTTAGTTCCCCAGAAGGATTCTACAATATCTCTTCTGCTACTTTTCATTAATTCATAAATAGCTTTATCTACAGACCAAATAGTAACTTCTGAAGAAACTGGTTTTCCAAGAGTGTCTGTCGTTTTCACTTGTAATTCAATATTTTCGCCCGGACCGAAATTGTCTGATTCAAAATTAAGTTCAACTTTAATTTTCTTAGAATCTATATTGAATTCGATATCTTCTGTATTACTTTGAAATCCTGAGTCAAAGAAGCTCGAAACATTGGCAAAAATATTTGGTAAATAAGAATTTGGCGTCGGAATCTGAACTGTGTTTATACTGTCTTTTAAATTTATAACTCGGTAATCTCTGGTTCGTCCCCTTTCAATTGTTAATAACGCATCTCGCCCAGGTCGCAAAGTTTGAATTAGCAAATTAACAATTTCCCCAGGTTCATATTTTTCCTGATCTTTACTCAAAATAATATTATTTTCATACCCCTCGCTTGGCATCGCATAATTAGCTCCGTCATACACCCAAACTGAATATTCTTTTTTAATTTCATTATTACGATTATCTGTATAACTTAAATTAATTTTATAGGTACCAGCAAATTTTGGAACAAAGTTAATAGATAATTTTCCATCTTGGTCAGTTTTTAAATTACGCTCATCTACTTTGGTTATGATTTCATTATAAACGTATTCAGGTGACCATTTTTCAGTCCTATTTGGGTTTTGCACTCTTTCCCAATTATGCCTATTGATTTCGATATGAGTGTTGATTTCACTTAGTGGTTCATTGTTAATGTAAAATCCTAATTCTGTATTTACATTACTATTAGTCGGTGAACTGTACGAACCAGATTCCTTCAAAACTCTAGTTTCGCTTTCATACACAATGGTATTGATATGTGACTCTGTCCTGTTGCCGCTTTCATCATTAAAAGAAGCTGACAATTCGACGGTGCTTTGTTTTCTTCCGTCAGTCTCATAGTAATAAACATTTTCCTGATTAAAATCAATGCTGCCGGTATTAAATTTCAAATTAGCATTTCCATCTTTATCTAAAACAAGATCAGTATATTTAAGACTTTCATAAGGATATTGTCTTGTCACGGATGCTTTTACATTTTGATTTTCAAGCGGCTCACCAAAAAAATAATTACCGTTAATTCCAAAATTCACATCATCGCCCTTGACCACTTCTATTTCGTTTACAGAAGTTTCTAAAAAATATTCTGGTTTACGATAATGTTCGACTGTAATGTAAGCTGTTTGAGTATTCCAATATGTATCGTCACCTACCGGACTTATTTCTAAATAGTAATATGGGTTATCAGATTTTTCTGGCAAAGTAAATTCGCCAGCAACTGTTCCAAATTGATTAATGCTGTAAGTCCCTACAGAGACAGGATCTTCCTGCCCATAATTTCTTAATTCCACTTTCGCCTCTCCGGTCGGTATTGAGTAAACAGAGTCGTCGTCATTTCTAATAATTGTTTTGAAATAGACTTTGTCGCCAGGCTTGTATATTGGGCGATCTGTAAATAAATAGTGTTTTTTGATGACACTGTAATCATAATTAGCGTAGCCATAATCATATCTGTAACCATATTCAGGATAATTAACAGGAACGACAGCAGTTCTTTCATCGTTTGTTTTAACAACTAAAATATCAAGGTCACTATCATGATAATTTATTTTTCCAAGCCCGTCCGAATCCAAATTCGTAGTAAATAATTTTTTGGCTTTATTTTCCAAATTATATCCTTCGACTATTCCTCCATTATTTCTTAGCCCACTCAAAACTCTTTGGGCCCAAATCACGTAACCTTCTTTTGATTCTTTTAGCACAGAACCAAGATCGGTTTTCAAAATTATAAGATCGTTGAATTCTGAATTATTCACAGTGGCTCTAACAAGATAAAACCCTTCATCTAAAATTGGCAGTGGAATTCCATCAAGTAAATAGTCATTTTTTTCAATCACAGTTACGAATTGCAAATTGTCAGTTTCAATGGTTTGGTACTCTATTAGATTATTTTCACCTTTTTCATAAAGTAAATATTCAAGTAAGTCGCCAGTCTGCGCCCTGTAGAGATCAATTCTTAAATTATCAATTTTATTTTTATTGTTATTGCTAGAATTATAGTAATTAACATAAACCGTCGGGTCGTTATTAACTAGCAACGTTTTTAACGCCTGACTACCATAATCTGTTTCAAAAGTAGTGATTCGGACATTCCCAGATCTAGAGCCAGATTCCGGTTCCCTAATCTGCGCCATCACAAAAGCTGTAGCTGATAAAAATATAACGACTAATAAAAATAACTTGATAATATTTAATTTCATATCATCAAATTATAACTCTAAATTAGATAAAAAACATCTCGGCATTATCAAGATGTTTTTAATTTTTCTAATTAACAAAATCCCAAAAATAAGATCAGAATATATTACATCTTTATACTTCTTCTAATTGGAAAAATAAAAAGAGCACCTAAAAACATTAGGAACGAGACGGCAATAATCAAAGCGTGGTAACCATATGTCACCGCAAGGAATCCCCCGATACTAGCAAACGCCGCGCTGATTAAATCGGTCAGTGTGAAATAAGCACCCCATTCCATTCCCTCTCTACCTTTATCAATATATTTGGTAAACAATGTCATAAAAGAAGGAAAAGTCATTGATGCTATCAACCCATATATAAACTGAACAGTATACAATTGCATAGGTGTGCTAACGATCAAATATAATAATGGGACTAGAGCCATTGAAATGGTAGCTAAAAAAAGAAACCAGAAGTCATCTTTTTCTCCCCTAATTTTGTCTATAATATGTGCCACTGGTATTTGGAAAATACTTTTTGTAAACAAAAAAATCGCGGCGGCCATACCTGCTATGGCAGCATTTCCTCCTTCTATAAAATTATCAATGAATAAAGCAAAAATCGGAGCAAGTAATCCACCAGCCCCAACGATTGCAATATCTGAGATAATTAAAAATTTAACAACGGGATTAAAACTTCTCAGAAAATAACTTCCTATCGGGAACGATCTTTTGTTTTCCATTCTATTTAGTGAATAATGATTTGATTAATGCAATTGCTGAAATACCGAAGGCAATAATTAATATTACGTAAGTTGACTTCGTAAAAATTTCTAAAGCTTCTGCCGTTGTGTAAATACCAAGAACATTTAATATCCCTGAAATAACCCCTGCTAAAATTAATAAAGAAATTGCTGTTAAAATTATAATTCTAAATGCTGTTTTCATATATTAATTATATCAAATATTAATTATATTAAAAATATTATATAATTAACATATGCAAATAGACGAACAAAATCAACATGAACAATATTATATTAAGGTCGAAAAAATACTATCTCTAAAAATAACGATGGTATTAATCGTGCTATTGACTCTATCTATAATTTATTTATCGATATTTTTAAAACAGTACGATTTATTAATCGCTGCCTTTTTCCCAGCAACAATTTATTACGCATTCAAATCCTCTGTTACTCGTAAAAATTTTATGATGAATTACGCAAAAGAAAATAATCTTGATTTTGTTTACTATTCAAAAGATGTTGATTTGCCTGGACGCCTTTTTGCAATGGGAAATCAGAATAATAAAAGTACGATTTATCACTCTATCCAGGGTCAATATAATGGACACCCTCTAAAAATTTTTGATTACAATTATAGTGTAGGGACTGGTGATCACAAAACAACATATATCTTCACAGTTTGTGAGTTAGAAATTACCGATTTAGATTTTCCATATATTTTATTGAAGTCAAAATCAATGAAAAAACATGCTGGGACTGATTATTATGGTCTCGACAAAGATACCCAAATAAAACTTGATTCAGAACTTGAAGATAAATTTAATCTATATTGTCGAACTGATTACGAAATAGAAGTTTTGCAAATTTTTGATAAGGATCTTTTATCATACTTAATTCAACATGGAGATAAATTTTCAATAGAATTCGCTAAAAATAAAATATACATCTACGATGATAAAATAATTTCCAAGAAAGGAGAAATGGACGAATTATATAGCATTATGAAAGCTATCGTCGACAAGTCTGGACCCCTACTAAAAAGATTAGGAGACGATTTTAGATCGATGCATGAATTTTATAATAAGAAATAAAACCTCACTAAAAACAAAAAACACCTTCTAGGTGTTTTTTGTTTTTATAACCTTCAAATCAAACTCGAAATAATTTAATTATTCACCAATTTCTACATAATTATCTCTTGAGGCAATTCTTCCTACTGTGTTTTTAACCCTAACTTCTATTCTATATTCATCTGAATCAGAATAAATGTGAGTAGCTGGGAACCAAGAACATGATTTTTGGCCATCTCCCCAACTAAACTCGAACGGCCCTCTACCAGCAGCTCTAGGATTTTCTTTTTTACACCAAGCCGTATCCAGTTCGACACCAACCATAGTAGATTCATCTGTAAGAGGAAAAGTAACACCACTTTGAGTAACAGTATAGTCATTTATCTCTGGAGTCAGCAAATCTAATTTTGGATAGTTCACGCCGTCATTCTCAGGAATTATCTTGAAAAAGGAATCACTTTCATCACAATCAGAATCGGCATGTGGGTTAGGATATTTGCAAATACGAATTTTATAATTTCCATGGTCAATTGTTCTTCCTCCAGGAGCTCCATCTCGTGGAATTGGCCAAGTAAAAGGAGCATTATTACCACTTCCTAAGACGGGATTAACAAGAGTCCCTAAATTATAGACCAAAGTACCATTACTTTTTAATAAATCAATGGTCAGAGTATTAGATTTTACATTTCTAACATCCCATTTGATATTAACAGTATCGCCTTTTTTATATTTCTCCCCACCATTTGGAGAAAGAACCTCAATTGAGAATTGCTTGCTGTTATTAATAAATCGGAAGTCCGAGATTATATCTTCAAACTCTTCTTCATATTTCAGATCGGACAAGCTGGCTGATGCAAGTATCTCTCCTTCATCATTTTCATAATTATGATGAGTTCTTGAGTTTCTACTTATATTTCCTGTCATATCATATTTATATGGATAAATTGTAATAGAAGATTTCATATTCATCATCCCGACGCCGCAGTTCGATATATTTTTAGGACAAAATGCTATCCCTTCGGTGTTATAACTAAATTCTTTATATTTCCAATTCGCTGGATATTTAACCATAAATGAAGTGTAGCCAGATTCTGAAAGAACACCACCATCATTTAAGACGTATGTTTTAGTAGCGACTGTTTCAATTTGGCTTTGTGTATTATCAAGTGTCTCAAAATAAGCATTTATTGCTGGTATTTTATCTGGTGCGATAACACCAATAGCGATCAAAAGATCAATAACCTCTCTAATATCCAAATCGGAAGCCTGCGCAGTTGGAGGTAAGACAGATATACTAAGTAAAAAACTAAAAGTTATTAAAATAGGAACAATATATTTTTTCGTTGAATTAAAAATTAAATAATAATAATAATACACGATATCAAAATTATATCACACGTAAAAAGAATTACTATTCTGGGCGTTCAATCTCAAATAATTCCGACAGTGTTTCAAGATTTCCATCGTATGTTCGTGTTGGATTAGAAGGCCAATTAGCGTGCTTTTTATATTCATTTCTATACCAATCTTTTATAGATCCTGCGCCAGGATAATTTTCTCTAACCTCGGTTTTTAATTGTTCTAAGCTGATATATTTTTTCTTTTTTCTATTTTCTTTGCCAACTAATTCTGGAAAGCCTAACCAACCATCGCTTTTATAAATCTTATAGGGATTAACCGGCCAAGAATCCAAATGTTTTCTTCTTTCCTTTCTATACCATTTTTCTACATCACCGCTTCCATCGTACAGTTTAATTACCTCTTCTTGAAATTCTTCAAAAGGAAGCCATTTTTTATTTTCTACACCAAACTCACCAATACTTATGCGAGGCACATGTTCTTTAAGAGGAATATTATCCCCTAAATATTTAGACATCTTATCTCTCCACGTTTTAGATTGAGTAACTCTGATACCAATCCCCGGAACTTTTGAAAGTAAACTATCTTTTTCCCTTTTATCCATTAAATCCAAACTTCCTATTAAAACATTATTCTCATCTAATTTTTGTTTATCAAAAACATAACTAATATTTCCTTCTTCATCGCAAATGTAGGCAACACGATCCAAATCATTAATTTCTACCCTATAATATGGCTCGATTCTGAAACTTTCTTCTTTGACTATTCCTTCTGTTATTTGAGCGTCATTATCTAGCGTCAAATTAAAATCTGTCTCTAAAATATAAACCAGAGTTAATAGTCTCGGGTATAAATTATGCCTTTCAATGACATCACCTTCTCCCTTCTCAATTTTAACGTTTTCTTGTGGAGGCATTATTTCAATATTACTTTTCCCTCTATATTTTTGTAACGAATTTTTAAGTTTATCAATCTTTTCTTTTGCTTCACTTATCCTATTCAAAATAGATTCTATATTTTCCAAATCAAAGTACTTGTAGGCGGAATCTTCAATTTCGGAAGGAAGCAGTTCTTCAGACTCGTTAAAATTACTTCCGAAAGCTTTCAAAACATCGTCGTTAAGGCGCAATAATTGATCCAATGCAAGATCGGCAAAATCGTTGATATTTTCAATAGTAACCTGAGTACTTAAAATAGTTTGTAATTTTAATTTAAAATCACTTTTTAGTTTTTCGGGATTATTTTCCTTAGGAATATTATCGCCATCTTGTGAAAGACTATTTTTATTTATACCTTCAAACATTGTTTTATTATACTAAAAGCAGTTCCGAATCTCTACTAATATAGAAATATTATCACTTTTTTAAATCAAAACACCCCTATTTCTAGAGGTGTTTTGTGCTTACAGCAAGCTACGCGCGCTTTCGTGGAAGTTGTTGGAACTAAGCTCACTTATACCACTTCTATTTAGTCACTTTAAATGGAAACCTCTTGACAATCTGCTCGCTATTTGGATATTTATTTGCACAATATGAAGTTAGACCAACATCGCCGCAATACAAAACAACTTCTGCCTCATAATTACCTTTATTTTTTGGAGCGATCATTTCGGTCACCCAGTTCTGTAATTGATAGTCATAACGAGCATTAACCCCTTGCAACGCTCTATTTTTTTTATTTTTAAAATAGATATAGGATTGAATATTAAAACCATTCTGAGATGTGGCCTCGATTTTAGGTTGTTCATAACCATCTATTGTAAAGGTAATTGGCTCACCTCTTTTATATGATTTTAGTAGTCCGTTCGCTTCCCCAAGTGAATAATTAGCCTCGGCAGACTGTATACCAGAGCTATTTTGATTTATTATAGTAAACTTCTTACTTTTAACTTTTTTTCCATTTTCCAAAATAAATTCGATGAAATACTCACCTGGAGTATATAATAAATAATTTGGTAATTTATAGTCATAGTATCCAGAATAATTTGTTGGATCACCACCCCCCTTCATTCCATAAAGCTGAAATGATTCACTCCTTTTTTTACTCGACTTCAACAAGATTGTTGAAACACCGGTTTCTTCAGGACTCCATTCCATAATAATAGTGTCTCCAAAGTAATACTCGTCTCCTTCGGTTGGGGCCAAGACTTTAAAACTTTTGGCAGATGCAAGGTGTGGAGTAAATATAAATAATGAGAACAAAATATAAATTGTTATTTTTTTCATATAAAAATTATATCACAGCCTAAGGTAACAACAATCCTTGAAATGTTAGTGGTTTAAAGCAACATCAGTGAATCATTTCGGTTCGCTCCAAACTTTTGAAATAAAAAACCTAAATCATTAATATCAAGGAGTACCCATGAGACGAAAATTACTATCACAATATAAATCTATGTTCTCATCAATAACTGTAACCGGAACTAAGAAATCATAATCAATACATGTGCCATAATCGTCGCACCCAACACAATAGTAAGCTGATCCATCAATATATTTATTTAATAAAATTTCATCATTTAACCAATATTGTTCCTGAGGTAAACTTTCTATTTCAACACTAACGATCGGTTCTCCATATATTTCACTAATAGCAGATACAAGATTTTCTTTTGCATCTGGAGTTAAAACTATTACATCATTTCCATAAGTATAAATATATTTATACTTTACATCGTCATGGTGAAGAAAACTTATGAAAGGAGAACTATGATTTAAATTGCTAATAAAACTATCAGGGGATTCATTGAAACTCATCATCATTACAGAACCAGAGTCAGTTAAGAGCATATTTTGTAATGAATAATAATCTTTTGTACAGTCCTTACACAACATATTAGGGTTATTACTAATAATTTCTATTCCATAGAGCAACCTCAGATTATGCATAAGTCGAATAATTTTTTGATCAACATTAATATGGTCTAAATTCATACCTGTAAACAGTGAGTCTGCCTCATTCACGTTAGACCCAGCAATTTTATTGTAACCAAGTGTATCCATAACATTGGATAATTCTCTATTTTCCTGATTAATTACAATTATTAATTTATCCAATGCGTAATAATCAGTACTTCCTATTACATTTCCAAGAGTATTCAAATCTTTACCGTCATAAGGTATTGTAGATATAGCAAGGTCATAGTCCTCTTCTGAATCAAAAAGATAAAGCATCGCATTATATGATTCACTGTCTTTTTTAAGGATTAACTGAGGCCCTTTCGATATTAAACTATACTCAATATAACTTAGTTCAAAACCATTTTTTTCAAGTTCTTTTAATTGTTCTTTTAGATTTTCAAGCACTGTTGAATATTTTTTCTCCTCGACAGATTCTTGATTTTTAACTAAATAATCAGCATATTCCTCATAGGCTAAAAAAATAATGAATAATAAGAAAATAGAAAATATTAATGACAAAATCATTTTATATCCATATAATTTTAGGAAATAAAAACATAATAAAAGACCTCCTAAAGTAATGATTACATCTATTATACTAATGATATATCCTATACTATTTAAGGATTCCATACTCAATGTAGTATAATCCCATAATATAAAACTTATATAAAACATCACCTTTGCAATAATAGTGAGCACAAATGGTAATATAAAAATCAAATAATTATTAATTTTTTTCCTAATGGAGACCCCTATTATTAATAAAATAAGAGTTACCAAAACATCAACGTTGATCAATGTAAGTAAAGTAATTAAGGAAAAATAAGGCAACATAAAGCCACTTTCTAATAAATCATACCTAGCTAATTGGTTTATGATTGAAGGTACTACAGTTAATATAAAATATAAGGAAACTAAAAAGCTTATAAATAACTTATAGATAAATGAAACCGATTCTACACTTGTTGTATTATATTTGTAATTATTTTTTTCTAGCATTGTTATAAATAATAACATTTTTCAAAGCTAAAATCACCGGATCATATTCGGAACTGGTGATTTATTTTATGTACACTTTTGTCGGCGTTGTTGAAACTGAATCTAACCAAACAATTCTATCGCTTTAGCCACCTCATCATGCACTCCCTGTATACAGTCATACTTCTTAACTTCTTCTGCGTCTACCCATACATAATCTGTGAAAGCACCTTCTTCTAACACTATCTCACCGATCTTATACTTAGCAGCGAATTTTACTAACACAACAGGAACACCATCAGGACGAACAAACGCAACACTATTTATGTAGTGTAATTCTTTCTCTATTTCTAAGCCTGCTTCTTCCATAGCTTCTCTCCTTAGGAGATCCTCTATCGCATCTTCAAAATCAATCACATCTCCATTCATTCGTGTTGGCTTATCAATTGGCATGTCCTTCCACTCCAATTTACCACCAGGAACAGCCCACTTTTCTGGATGTACTTTTTCTCTCTTATCTCTTTTTAGTATTAGACACTTCTTATCCTCCTCACGATATATCACTACGTTAGCTACGAAATAAAAAAGCTTATCTTGCTTAGCTTCCACTATACTTATTTTATCTGCTTTCATATATTAAAATCATACCACACCTGTGCGAACCAAAAAATACCCCCATCTTGAGATTGTTTTTTGTGTTAGGGATGTTTCAACTCGGTCACAAGTCACTAAGTATAATTCTTCGCCTCGGCCGGCTCGGCTCGAATTCTACTAAGTGCTCGCGACCCCGACTCAGATAAAAGTCTTCGCTTTGCTCCAGACTTTTGTCTTCCGTCTTTCTCGCCCCTTCATCGCTGTAAAACAAAAATCGCCGGCTCCTATTTGGAACCGGCGATTTTTGTTTTATGCGCGAGCGAAGGGACTCGAACCCTCGACCTTCCGCGTGACAGGCGGACGCTCTAACCAGCTGAGCTACGCCCGCATAACCGATGATTAATTAAATTAAACGTGAATAATTAATCTGAATTGATTACACGGTAAGTAATAATTTATCAAATTTTCTGAAAAGAAGCAATACTAGATTTTTATAGTTTGCGCCCATAAAGCTCCTCGTAGGGACTCAATTTGTCGTCGTCATCTTCGTCGAATTCGCTCGGTTTGTTGGGTTCATCATTAATTTGAATTCCAGATTCCATTAATTCAGCCTTGATTTTATCTACTTCTAGTTGCAATTCCAATTGAACATCCCTTCCCCCTTCTCTTTCGACTTTTTCAATTTCTGCTTCTGGTTTTTTCTGGAAAAACTCTCTGGATGAAGATGCGTTTGAATTCGCCTCAATATCATCCTTACCTAAAACGACTTCTCCTTGATAATCAAGATTACCAAATCCGTCTGGACTACTTTTGGGTTTTAAAAATTCTAATTGTTCATTAATTGGGTTTTCATTCATATACAAAATTATAGCAAAAAAAGTTACTTATTAAAAATAAGAACCACAAAAAGCCGCCTGGGAAATTCTATGGTGTCGAGGGTGAGAATCGAACTCACGACCTTGGCTTTATGAGTGCCACGCTCTAACCAACTGAGCTACCCCGACAATTGATTGTTGCGGAGCCCGGACTTGCACCGGGGTCTAGAGGTTATGAGCCTCTCGAGATACTACTTCTCTACTCCGCTAGATAGTAGTATTAATCTAGCAGATTTTTGCAAAAGGTTCAAGTTTTGCAAAATTTAGTTCCAAGTAATAAATAGAGGAAATTTTTTAATTAATATAATAGAACTCTCTGAAAACTTTTTCGTACAAGCCAATCACTCTTTCGGCTTCATCTTTTGATAAAACATAACTACTTCCGTGAGCGATTCTGTTTCTGACTTTGTGTGCATCCCATGCATAATTTAGAGTCAAAAAATCACTAGGCTCGATCATTTTCAATTTTTCTCCAATTGAAGTTCCTTGATAACCCATTTTTTCCAACATTTCGTCGAGGATCATATCGGATTCCATGATGGCTTGTTTCCAATCATTTTGGTTGTAAGAAGCAAGTAATGATTGAATTTTATTCCACCTTCGATTTGATGCATTTTGAGTTCTTGGAGCTTCCCCGTTTTCACTAATTGGTAAATTAGAAACTGGTAACGATTCAATTAAATCATTCTGATCATCATCAAAAACAGTTTCAGTAATTATAGAATCGTCTTGGTCAGCCGCCAAATCATCTTCAACGCTTTCGTTTTCATTAGTTGATTTCATGAAGGGTTGAGGTGAAAGTTGTTCCTTTTCTAATTTAGTTTTCTTATCTAAAGTTTTTCGAAGATGAGAAGCTTTAAATGAAATCATTATTATGAAAATAATAATCAAAATCGACAAGATCACCAGGACTGGTTTTAGAAAACCGAATGTAATCGGAATAATATTAATCGCGGTTAGTAAACCCACCTTATTAGTGATGTCAGATGAAATCACCCAACCATCAGGCGCCTTTTCAAAATCAACTAGCCACCATTTTCTGTCGAAACGATTTTCTGGTCCCGCTACTACACGACCTTTTGATAAGGCTTTTTGGCTACCCAAAATATTTTCGCCCGGCATTTGTCGCACTACTACATCATTAACATTCGCAACTTCATCACCAAGATCAATCTTTGACCTAACTATCATTTGTTCGATAGTTAATTTATCACTTCCCCCTGACAAATCTTCGATAGGATCCATGATCCCAATCTTGTCTAGAAATGTGCCCACAAACAAAATAGCAAACACAACTCCCAAAACTAGCAGGGCCATCTGTTGCCCATCCAATCCGTTATCCTCTACTTTTGCTGATTTAGTTGGTTTTGCTGGCATTTTTAAGTAGTTATATTATTGATTATTTAAAGGGTGCGAATTTTAAAGTGAAATCCCTTATGCTTTTATTATCTCAAATTTTTTTCCTAATTCGAAAAGTTTATCCTCTCTTTTATGAGTTGCTAGAAATTGCATTCCAACTGGCAAATCGACTCCGTTTTTAGAAACAGTTCCATCTGGAATAGAAATAGCAGGAATCCCAGCCAAGTTTGCTGAAATTGTGAAAATATCAGCCAAATACATTTCGAGTGGATCGGTTGATTTTTCTCCAATTTTAAAAGCAGGAGTTGGCGAGGTTGGCATCGCAATTACATCAACAGATTCAAAAGCCTTTTGAAAATCTCGGCTGATCAAATTTCGAACTTGCCAAGCTTTTTTATAATATTGATCTGCGTATCCTGCAGACAAAACATAAGTTCCCAACATAATTCTCCTTTTAACTTCCTTACCGATTAATTGACCTCGAGTTTTAAAATATCCTTCAATCAAATTTTCTCCTTCAATTTTGGGACCATATTTTATTCCATCAAATCTTGCCATGTTAGAAGAAACTTCGGCTGGCATCAAAATATAATAAACTGCCAAAGAGTATTTCAAATTCGGCAAGTCGATCTCTTTGATTTCATAACCTTCACTTTTTAATCTTGCGATTGATTCATTAAAACGATTTATAACAGGTTCATCGACTCCTTCTTTCAAAAAACTAGTTGGAACCCCAATAGTTTTAACAATTGGTTTTTCATCGTCGCTCGAATTTTCAACTTTTTCTTCGCCGTCTAGATTTTCAGTTTTTTTAGAACTATCTGAATTTTTTTCATCATAACTAATAGAAGTGGCATCTTTCGGATCCTGACCTTTGATTACGTTGAAAACAATTTCAGCATCAGAGACATTTCGGGCTAGCGGACCAATCACATCAAGAGAACTCGCCATCGCCATCAAACCGTGCCTAGAAACACTTCCGTAAGTTGGTTTTAAACCAACCACTCCACAGAAACTCGCAGGTTGTCTGATTGAACCACCGGTATCAGACCCTAATGCAACCGGCACGCCACCCATAGCCACCGCTGCAGTTGATCCCCCAGAAGACCCCCCGGGAACATATTCAGGATTAACAGGATTTTTAGTTATCATATAAGCAGAATTTTCAGTCGAACCACCCATCGCAAATTCGTCCATGTTTGTTCGGCCAATTAAAATTGCTCCAGCGTCAATTAATTTTTGCGCTGCAGTTGCAGTATATGTCGCTTTATAATTTTCCAGAACTTTTGAAGAAGCGCTTGCCAGTTTTCCTTCTACTAAAATGTTATCCTTGATAGCAACAGGAATTCCAATCATCATCCCCTCCTCACCTGCATCAATTCTTTTTTGAGCCTTAGCAATTTGACTTTCTAAGTCATTGTAAATTTCAAGAAAAGCATTAATTTCATGATTTCGCGCATTGATTTTATTTAGATAAAATTCAACAAGTTCCGCAACAGTAAAATCATGACTTCGTAGCCCTCTCGCAATTTCTGGAATGGTTAATTTTGAAAAATCTGACATATTTTTGATTATTTAATTTCTATAATTAAAGTATTAAAGCACTTTTCTAACCTTGATAAAATTATTTTCTGAATCCGGTGCTGCTTCGACAATTTTCACTGTATTTATTCCAGATTCGTGTGGATTTTCATCTTCTCGCATCACATTTCTAGACATGGAATTTTCTAGAATTATATCCTCTGAAGAATCGACAGCTTCTTTTAAAGTATCGATATACGACAAAATTCCAGAAAATTCTCCAGCATAAGCCGAAACCTCTGCTTCTGTTAATTCAAGCCTTGATAATTTAGCCAACTTTTTAATTCCTTCTTCGTTCATATCGATTCATAATAGCAAATAAAATAGGATAAATAAACTGGTATTAATTGTAATTGGATTAGATAATTTATAACTATTTTTATTGGATTCTCTTCAAAAATTCATCTTCAGTTAATATTGTCACCTCCAATTTTTCCGCTTTGTCTAATTTACTTCCAGCTTTTTCGCCAGCGACAACAAAATTAGTTTTTGCAGAAACCGTTCCTGAAACATGACCGCCCAAAATCCGAATGATTTCTTTCGCCTCGTCTCTTGAAATTGTGTTCATTGATCCAGTTAGAACAAAAGTTTGATCTTTAAAAATTTGCTGACCAATTTTTTGCTTTGAAATTTCGAAAGTTGATCCACCATGGTTTGAAATTTTATTAATCTCTTTTTTATCTATAATTTTAACCTCCTTCAATAAGGCATCCAAATATTTTTGATTTTCTGAATCGGCAAACCAATCGGAAATCGATTTCGCCCCGATTTCACCTATTCCGCTAATCTGGTCGAATTCTGCAAATTTTGCAGTCCGTATTTTGTCAATATTTTTAAAATTATCAGCAAGCAAAATCGCCGTCTCCTCCCCCACATTATCAATTGACAGGGCTGTAATTAATTTCGGTAAAGTCACTTCCCGAGCTGCATTAATTGAATCAATCAAATTTGTTGCAGATTTTTTGGCAAAGCGCTCAAGAGATAATAAATCACCAACCTCTAAGGTAAACAAACCAACTGAATTTTGAATTAATTCTGCATCTAGTAATTGATCAATAATTTTTGGTCCACAATGATCAATATCAAATCCAGCCTTGGAAACAAAATAATAAAGTTTCCTTTTTTGCATTAAAAATGATTTCTTATCGACACACCTGTATGCCGCCTGACCAAGAATTTTTTCAATCGAGCCGTCACCACCACATTGGTTAATTTTTTTAGGAAATTTAAATGGCTTAGAATCTGGTTCTCGCAAATCTTTGATCACCGAAACGATCTGTGGGATCACATCTCCGGCTTTCTGCAAAATAACAGTATCACCAACCCGTACATCAAGGCGTTTGATTTCGTCTTCGTTATGCAAAGTTGCCCGGGATACTGTTGATCCAGCCACTTCTACAGGTTCCAAATGAGCAACTGGCGTTATTACCCCAGTTCTACCAACCTGGAAATTAATTTCCAAAATTTTTGTAGTTACCTGTTCAGCTGGAAATTTAAAGGCAATCGCAAAACGCGGAGCTTTCCCAGTAAAACCAAGAACTTCCTGATATCTCCTCTCGTTAGTTTTGATCACAATCCCGTCGATTAAATAATCTTGTTTCTCTTTTTTCTGATGCCAGCTTTTCCAAAAAGCAATTACTTCATTAATATTCCTGCACAACTTTGGATGCGGGTTAGTTTTAAAACCAAGCTCTTTCAACAAATTAATTTCGGCTTCCTGCGTCTGTGGAAATTTACTAGCAACGTCTGTTGAATTTTTCGATCCGATACTCGCAACATCATAAATAAAAGCAGACAAATTTCTTTCGGCAACAATTTTTGGATCAAGCTGTCGCATAGTGCCGGCTGCCAGATTTCGCGGGTTTGCATAAATCTTTTCACCAACCTTCGCTAATTTTTGATTTATTTTATTAAAATTAGTTTTATCTAAATAAATTTCACCCTCAACAATAATATCAATATTTTTTCGTAGACGAATTGGAATTGATTTAATTGTTTTAACATTCAGCGTCACATCCTCACCTATTTTTCCATCCCCTCTGGTAGCAGCCCGAACCAATAAACCATTTTGATATTCCAAAACAATTTTCATTCCATCAATTTTAAGTTCACAAAAATAATGAGGAGGATTTTTTTTCATCTCGCCCGCAAAATCAGTTTTACCAAGCATTCGAAAAATTCGTTCGTCAAAATCAATCGCACCTTGTTCATTAAAAATATCAGCGAATGACCACTGAGGAACTTTGTGTGAAACTTTTTCAAACTTATCAAGCGGAGCCCCAGAAACTCTTTGAGATGGAGAATCAGGCGTAATCAGATCTGGAAACTGCGATTCTATTTTTTCCAATTCACGATTTAATGAGTCAAAAGATTCATCAGTAATTTCTGGCTGATCTAAAACATGATATTGATATCGATGGTGTTCGATAATTTCTCGCAACTTTCCGAGTCTTTTTTCTGCTTCATTTTTATTCATAAATTTGAGGATAATTTAATATTCTATCACAAAAAATGGCCATTTTAATATAGCTTTACAAATAAAATTTAATTCCTAATACGATATTTTCTATATAAAAATTGAAAATTTAGTATGTTAAATCAAGCCCTCTTTGGATTCTTCGAGGATTATCTTCATCACAAGTATTATATCCTTGAGAAATTATAGTAGTGAAAATTCTTTCGATTGGATTACCGTCAATATCTCTTAAATTCAAATCATCTTGTCGATATTTTCTAACCTCCACATCAGCACAATAATCAGGATTAGGTCGATCTGTATCATTAAAATATCCATCATCATTTGTAAATTCAAGTCGATAATGAGTTGTTGCAGATACTGCGTCTACATCGGTAACACCATAATAGTCACCATTTTCAGGATCAAAACTAGTGTTACTAATTTCTTGAGACAAATTAATCCCAACACACTCAGCGCCATAACCAGAATCGATGATGGTGAGAGAAGAAGTAGCAAAAACATATGAATCAGGATTAGTAGAGGAAGCTTGTAAATCCCAATACAAAGTACATTCGATTCCAGTATTAGCAGCATAAAAAGCATATTGCGAATCTCGACCGGTACCAGAAAGTAAAACCTGTCTGACGGCGATTGAAATAATTGCTGCACCAACCGCCAAAACTAATGTCGCAGCCAAAACAGCAAACAAAAGTGTGAAGCCTTTTTGGTTTTTATTATTTCTTTTTACTTTTTGATTAATCATTTTTTATGTTTTGAATTTATCACAGTTTTTAATCGACGCGAATTCAAGAAAATTAAATTCCCAAAGCACTTGGCCAGTTATAAAAATTTTCGACAACAGTGATTTCCCGGTAACCAATTGTTCCGTGACTACTCCAGCGAATTCTAACCACTATTTCAGCTTCTTTTTCTGGGACCACTTCAGTTATATATATTTGACGAGAAAACAAAGAATCAGAACCGGAATTTATATTAAAATATCCTTCACTATCAACAAGTAAGTGGTTATCGTTTTCAGGGCTTGATGCTAAACAACCCGTCTGGAAAGTATCACATGATGTAATATCTCCAACCCCATTGTTTGCAACTGTATCAATAGAACATCCTGTACCTATAGGCGCCAAACATTCATTTAACCCGTCTAACCACCTATCAGGATCTCCTCCTGCACCTTTTAGCATATTATGATCGCGACGGTTTTTAACATATTCAATCGCGTCCTGTGCTAAATAAAAAGCGGTGATTTGATCCCGTGCATAAAAAGCAGACCTCAAAGCATTTTGCGCAAAAACCATTGGTCCAGTTACCGCAATCAACAAAATGAAAATTGCAACCAAAGTTTCGATCATACTGAAACCAGCATTATTTCGATTTTCTTTTCGATTACTTTCTTGATTTTTTTTTATGCTGTTTAAATTTTTCATGAAATTGGTTTTTGCTTTAATTTTATTCATTGACTTGAATTATTTGGGCTAAAAATTAATTATACAAATCGGCGGTGTCCAAGTTTCTCTGCCCGATCGAAGTCTGAATTCGAAAAGTAGAGGTGATATCCTTGGCTGTTTTAGCCTCACCTTCTATTAGAACCAAAACTCGAGGTTGCATATTATTGGTATTATCAAAAACATGAAAGTTCAGAGTATTTATATCAACCTCTTTAGAGGTTAATTCAACCGTTTCGGTAGGAAGAGATGCGTCCTCTGGGTCTATCGTCCTTTCAATATAACCTCGACCATTAACATCATCCTTTCTAGAATAAGTGACCTTGTTACTATTTTGATCAATTGAGGTTATTGATATTAATGCAGCAGCACTTCCAGGTGTTAGCAATTCACCAGTTACAACAGTTCGATTAATACTTTCTAAGGCGAAATTAACATCATTCATAACATTAGATAGAGTTTGCGATTTTCGATTCACATCAATCACTGTAATAATCGAGCCCATCACCACAATCAAAACAATTGAAAAGAGCGAAATTGAAACCATCATTTCTATCAAAGTAAAAGCCTTTTTGGAGTGTCGGCAATTTTTCTTTATTAAGGTTTCGACTTGATTCATGATTGTATTATATCTTAATTTTCAATTTAAATAAATTACTTTTCAGATATTGATTTATCTCTCACTAGAGATCTAAATTCCATTAATTTTTTCTACTGAAATTTGCCCGGTATTCTTGATCAATATAGCCTGACGATTCCCAAATTTGTTTCTGATAATAATACCAGCAGTAGTATATTTGTCTTCACTGCGATTATCGTTAATCGGAGATGTGATAATCGCGCTTGGGTCAGGTCTTTCAAAAGTAACAACCAAATCGTTCCTTAATCCTGTCGGACTAGTACACTCACCATCCAAATCATATGGGGTATTTCCTGCGGGCCCATCAGCAACACAAATTTTATCTATTTCAATATCTCGATCAATTGATAATTTTTCTAAACACTCACCACCAGTCACACATGAATAACAATCAAGTTCATCCCCATCTTCATCTCCATCTAAATCATCGTCACAAAAATTATTAGCATAGTTGTCTCCTTCAAGATCCCCACCAGCGGTGCGAGATTCTTTAAAACTAACAGTCCCACCAGCGTCGATGAAAAAAATGAAGTTTTTTCGTCCATCAGTTTTAGTTAAATCAAATGAAATGCCGTAACGGTTATAGAAACCTTCTAAACCCTCTTGCTGTCTGGTTCCTAGGGCATAAACCTGGGCCTGTCTTGCTGTCAAAGCCACTTCATAAACTGTATTAGTCATAACAATTTGACTATTAAAATTAGAATATTCAAACAATACCATCGAGGTTATAATTCCAAAAATAGCGAGTACTACCAGCATTTCTATCATAGTGAAAGCCCTTGATTTTAATTTCGACTTTCCAATCTGATTTATTGGAGATGATTTAATTTCCATTAACTTTAACAGATTATTTTTTGCTTGTTTATGTTTATTTAAAAAGTTCATTTTGTAATTTTAAAAGAATAAGCCAACCCCTATCACATCCATCGCCCAGAAAAACTGAATCAAAATTCCAGCAATCAAGAATGGGCCGAATGGAACTTCAGTCTTCATTGTAATATTTTTCTTGCCTTTATTCAATCGACCTTTGAACAATCCGAACTTATCATTCAATAACAAGAAAATTGCAAAGACCGCACCGATCCAAAATCCCAAAATAATCGCAGACAAACCGTAAATAAAGCCAAGATACCAACCGATGCCCAAGGCAAATTTACCATCACCCAAGCCAATCAGTCGACCACCAGATAGAAACCATAATAGGAAAAATGGGATAAAGAAAATAATACCAGCAAACAAATTAAGCCACACCAAATTTGGCAGGTCGAAATTCATAATTGATTCAAGCGGAATCGTCTTAAAAAGAATATATAAAGTCTGACCGAGTGCTAGACCCGAGAAGGTAAACGACCATTTGTCTGGAATAATTTTGTGGTAAAGATCGAAAACAAACATACAAATTAGCAACGCAAACATCAATCCGTGCCAAAAAGTGAAAATAATCATGCCGGTACCAGTGAATCCGGCATTAAAAGATTTCAAATAAATCATTAAAAACAAAAGCCCTGTCGCAAATTCAACAAGTGGATACTGAACGGAAATCCGCGCACGGCATTTTCGGCACTTCCCCAACAACATAAGCCAGCTAAAAATCGGGATCAGATCGTACCACCTGATTTGATTGTGGCATTTAGGACAAGCCGATCGACCATTCAACGATTCACCACTTTCCTCCCGCAAAATTACCACATTTAAAAAGCTGCCAATAATGGCGCCAAAGATAAAAATAAAAATGAAGTTCAAAAAGAATGGTAATTGATGAAAAATATCCAAAATAGAAAAGTTGTTAATCATTTTTAATTATTATAGCAGATATTTCATGGATTAGAATTTATTTAAACAGCAAGTTCTATTTATATTACGGTGATAAATAAAAAACACCCCAAATCACGAGGTGTTTTTTATTTTAATAATTAAATTACTGACAATTTACATCATCATCAGAAGTAGCTTCGTTTGTAATTGCTGTAGAACTAGCTGTGCCACTATAGCCAGTAAAATCTACACACCAATATTGAGTTGAATCAGATCTTAGTTGTGCTAATGCTGCCCAACCATCAGTAGAATCCTCATACCGAGTACTATCAGAAATTTTATCAACAGCAGCAGTGATATTATCTACACCATCATTAGTATCATCAAAAAGACCTGAGTATCCAACTGCAGTATTCCCATCATAGAACAATTCAGCCTGAGCTCTCAAGTTAGCTAGGTTTGATTTAATAGCTGCATCATTACCTTTGTCTCTTGCAGTGTTCAATGAAGCCAACACTACAGATGAAAGAATACCGATGATGGCAATAACCACCAACAATTCGATCAATGTAAAACCTCTTTCTTTTATATTCATATTCATTAAAATTAATTTATAATTATTTAAATAATATTTTATATCATTCAATATTGAACGAAAATTTCGTTTGGGTTAATTATATAACAAAAAAAGTTAAAATTAAAGCTTTTTCCCCAAGACTAATTACATAATTATTATAGAACAGCAACTATTAAGTTATTTTCAGATCAAAATCCTGACTAGGAGTTAAAAAATAAGGTCAAATTAGTTCTCCCTTCTTAAGGATTGATGTGCCATATCAATTGCCGATTCCAGGCTTTCAGTGACAGCTAAAAATCCTGCCGAGTGTACAAAGACGGCGTCTTTTATTCCTGTGATTTCTTTTAATTTTTCGTCTCTTTTCCCAAGCCATTCTTTTGGGAATGATTTCCGCACTTCAAAAGAATTTTTAGTAATTGGCACAGCTGTAACATAAAAATTATGATTAATCGGATTTTCAGAAATGACAAACAACGGTTCTGGTTTCAAGGTTAAAACTTCCTTCCAGGCATACTGTTGATCAAAAACTAAAACTCTTTTGTCGTTTGTTTTCTCGTAGATATCCAAAACTTTTTTAGCATCCGTATATTGATTTTCATATTTTAAAATGGTTTTTTCCAAAATTTCTCTAGCTATTAGAACCACTTTCGTAAATTCCTTGTCTAACTTTTTAGGGTCGTTTTCTAGGCCCACTTGAAAAATTTGCACAAATTCATTAACACTCCAAACTTTCCAATTCAAGCCTTCGATCACAAAATCGTTAAAACCTGTGTCACCTGCGCAAATCTGTTGGACAAATAGTTCATCAATCTTCTGGTGGATTTCTGGATTAGAAACTAATTTCAGACCGTAATCTTTCCAAATTAAACCAAAAGCAGAGTAAGGAACATCATTTGGCCGTTTACCGCCACCATCAATTTGATGATGGTCAAAAATCCCCTCCTTCAGTGAATACTTTCCTCCAATATCGTAGACAATATCGCCGGTCTCCATTTTTTGAGGGTCGCGTGTTCTAAAAACTTTAATTCCCCTTTGATCAATTTGCTCAAAATAAATCTTTAAAAAGGCGGTCGAAAAAACATCATCAGCATGGAATTTTCCATCATGTGTTACTAATCTAATTTTCCTTTTAAATGGATTAATCATTTTTTTAAAGTGCTTGTTGGTTATTAATAAATCTAATCATTCTTTTCCTTCGAAAGAAAATTGAACTTCATATTTTGACCAAAAACGAATTTTTTTAAAAAAGTGAAAATCGTTCCAAGTGCCACTAAATTGAAAATCAAAATAGTGACGTCTCCTGCCAAACCAATAAATTGCATTAGGGTAAGCAAAATTATTCCCATGATAGTACTTTGGAAATTTACTTCACGGCGCTTTTTCCGACTTAGTATTTTGGAAATCAAATGCCCTACAATAATTCCAGCGACTGACGGAGTAATTATCACCACGATCATTAGGACTAAAGATAAAATTATTGATATCGGTAGACCAATCAGACTGATTAATAGTAAAATAATAGCCAATAAAATCAGAACCAAGTAGCCAAAACCCTTGAAGAAGTTTCCGAAGAAAGAGCGCGACACATTTTTTTTAACATCATCAACAAATCCTTTGAATAAATAAATTAACAAAAAGGCAATAATAACATTGCTGACAAATTTTAAAATAATCCAAAAACTCAAAAAATTCAAAATAGCGGTCTTAACAAAACCAGTTTCTTGGATACTTTTAATCTCATTAAAAATAATTGAACCAGTGACTTTGACATCGTCTGCGTTATCAGGTTTTCGTGGAGCGTAATATTTTAAATTACCAGTTACATTGGCATTTGGTCCAAAATTGATGGATTGGGTAGTGATATCAGTATTTCCAGAAATTTTATCATTAATCAAAACACTGGCCCCCAAAATTTTTGAGTCCTTTGCGATTTCTGAATTTTGTTTGACTTGCCCACCGACCAAAATTACATTTCCGCGGATATAGGCATTTTCCTTAATTAATACCTGACCACCAAAAATAACTAAATCACCATCAATAGTAGATGATAATTCTACCTTCCCTCCAAAAACCTTTAAGTCACCGACAACATAATTTTCTAATTTAATTTCCCCACCAAAAATCAAAGCGTCTTCCAAAACTTGCCCCTTTAAAAAGACGTCTCCGCCGGCGATAGTCAAATCTTTTTCGAAAATTGCATCAATAGAAACGTCTCCTCCCCCAACATAATAATTTTCGGTTATGGTTTGATTCGAGATGTTAACATTTGGTTTGAATTTAATTCCTAAAGAAAAAGTTGTTTCTGGTACCAAAAATAGAAAAAACAAAGCTAGCAAGCCCGATTTTAGGAAGTTATTCATAAAAACTTTTAGGCAAGAGGTCTTACTCATTACTATAAAAATAGCATATTTACGATAGTTTTTCAAACAATAAAAGTGAATTACGGACTTAGTAAAAAAAGAACAAACACCACTTTCGAGTTGCCCCGCAGACTTTCGGTGTCAATGTCCGAAGTTGACTTTACACAAGAAAGTTGAGGACCGGTAACGAGAAAGTTTGGTGATTGTTCTTTTATTAGATATTTTTACTTATCTTATTTCAAAAAATAAATTATTTCTTGATAACCCAGCCATCCGCTATATATTCTTCAGCTTTTTTGAATTTCATTTCTTTTTCTTCACCTTCTTTAACAATGGTCACTTTTTCATTTCGGCCGATTTTTTCTAGATCGCTTTTAATTTTTGGACCAGCACTATCGTCTTTTTTCCCACTTTCTTCTTGGATTTTTCGAATTTTGATTTTGATCTTTTCTTCTTCTTGTTTAAAAGCCCCCTCACCAATATTTGGAATCACCTGAGCAATTTTATAATAAATATTATTCAACATTTCTTTATAAAGTAGTAGACCCTCTTTTTGATATTCAATCAATGGGTCTCTTTGTCCATAAGCTCGCAAACTGACGCTTGAACGAATATAATCCATAGATTCCAAATGCTCCATCCAGAAATTGTCGATGCTTTGCAACAAAATCCTTCGCAAAATTTGATACCACTCTTCGGTCGAAAGAATTTCTTTTTTCTCCTTGATGATGTCGGCGATATTTGCAATCCCAGCTTGTTCCCCTTTTTCGATAATTAAGTCAGTTTCTTTTTCTAAAGTGTCATGATCGGCTTGTAAAATATTTCTTCTTTTTTCATAAATAGTGATACGGTGTTTGTTCAAAACGTTATCATATTCCAAAACATGTTTTCTAGAATCAAAATTGAAGCCTTCGATTTTTGTTTGAGCGCTTTCAAGTGATCGAGTGATAATTTTATTTTGAATTGGCTGGTCTTCTGGAATACCAAAACGACTCATCATATTTTTCACGGTGTCTGAAGCGAAAATTCTCATCAAACTGTCTTCCATTGAAACATAAAATTGAGTTTCTCCAGGATCTCCCTGACGTCCAGATCGTCCTCGCAACTGATTGTCGATTCGACGAGCTTCGTGCCGTTCGGTTCCAATCACAAACAATCCACCAAAACTTTTTACCTCTTCATATTTTTCCACTGCAAATGGTAATCCTCCTAATTTAATATCGACTCCACGACCAGCCATGTTGGTAGCAATTGTGACCGCCCCCTTTTCACCCGCCCCAGCGATAATTTCAGCTTCATTTTCGTGATTTTTAGCGTTTAACAAATTATGTTTGATACCTGCTTGATTCAAATGGTGTGAAAGTTCTTCGTTTTTTTCAATTGAAACTGTACCAATCAAAATTGGCTGACCTTTTTCGTTAATTTTTTTAATGTCGCGAATCAGAGCTGTAATTTTTCCAGCTTCTGTTTGGAAAATAAAATCCTGATTATCAATTCTTGCGATTGGTTTATTAGTTGGGATAATAACTGTATCCAAACGATAAACTTTGAAAAATTCTTCGGCACTAGTTTCGGCAGTTCCTGTCATTCCTGACAATTTTTCGTACATGCGGAAATAATTTTGATAAGTGATAGAAGCAAAAGTTTTTGATTCTTGTTGAATTCGCAAACCTTCTTTAGCTTCGACCGCTTGATGCAATCCACCAGACCAACGACGAGAAGGTTGCAAACGTCCAGTGAATTCATCAACGATCACAACTTGGCCATCACGAATCACATATTCTTTATCCAAATGAAATAACGCCTTGGCTCTGACTGCAGTTTCCAAATGATGAACATATTTAATTCCCTTTTCTGTATAAATATTGTCGATCCCTAATTCTTTTTCAGCTTTATTAATTCCATCATCAGTCAAAGTAATCGCTTTTAATTTTTCATCGACTTTAAAATCTTCTTCGAGATTTAATTTTGCAGCAATTTTTGCAAAAACTTCGTACAGATTTTCGGCTTCAGACGATGGGGCAGAAATAATCAAAGGAGTTCGTGCTTCATCAATTAAAATGGAATCGATTTCATCGATGATCGCGTAATGTAGATCTCGTTGTCTTAATTTATTTTGTTCATGTTCAATGTTATCGCGCAAATAATCAAAACCAAATTCACTGTTAGTACCATAAGTGATATCTGCGGCATAAGCTTCGCGTCTAGTAATTGGTTTCAAAAAATCATAAACAATTTTATGAGATCCTTGTTCATCTCTAGTTTCATCTTTTTCTTCTAGATTTTCTGGATTAATTAATTTACTAACATCATATAAATATGTAGCCTGTTGATTGATGACTGCGCAAGTTAGTCCTAAGAAATCAAAAATTTGTCCCATCCAAACTGCATCACGCCGAGCTAGATAATCGTTAACAGTGATGACGTGAACTCCCTTCCCAGTTAGAGCATTTAAATAAGTTGGCATTGTTGCCACCAAAGTTTTTCCTTCTCCAGTTCTCATTTCAGAAATATTTCCATTGTGAATAACAAGACCACCAATAATTTGAACATCATAAGGTCTTTCACCCAAAGTTCTATGGGCCGCTTCTCTAACTACAGCAAAGGCTTCTGCGGATATTTCATCCAATGTTTCCCCTTTCTTTAATCGGTCCTTAAACTCATTAGTTTTAGCCTTTAATTGCTCATCTTTCAATTTAGAAAATTCGTCGGCAAAGCTATTTACTAATTTTAATTTTTCTTCATATTTTTTTAATTTGCGAGAGTTTTCATCCCCAAATATTTTTTTAATGAATCCCATATATATGTTTTGTTATCCATTAAATATATCATTTATATTGATTTTGGAAACTGGAAAAAAGATTAAATAAATGCTCGGGTTTACAATAAAAAAACTCCCCTCAGTTGAGGGGAGTTTTTAAAAGAAACTATTTTCTTTTACTTGTAGCTTTTTTTGCTGTTTTTTTAGCAACTTTCTTAACTGCTTTCTTTACAGATTTTTTAGCAGTTTTCTTTACAGCTTTTTTAGCAACTTTCTTCACTGATTTTTTTGCTACTTTCTTTTTAGCAACTTTTTTTGCTGGCATTTTAATTTTTTAATTAAATTATTTTTTAATAAATTCGACCTTCATCACTGAAGTTCATAATGTAATTATCTCACATAAATGCAGAATGTTAATTTGTTTTAGCAAAAAAAGTTGTGGAAAACTTTTTTTATTTTTTTTGCAAAAATAATTTTAAAATTTTATTTTGAAACATTTTTTTTTAAAATAAACAAAATAAAAAAGTTTTTTGTAAAATTAAAAAAAGTAATTAATAAATTTTAATGAAAAATAATATTATAAAAAAAATAAACAAAAACCAAAAGAAATCACAATGCCTAATCTACAAGTTACATAAAAGTGCAGGCAGCGCGACAGCCCAAATACGAAGGCGAAGCCCCAGGACCACCAGCAAAGGCATCGATCCGGAAAGAGCCAGGGCACCAGTCGGAGCGAACGACGGCGGCACCAGAATACGAACCAGGAAGCCAAGTATATGAATTCTGGTTAATATCATCTAAATGCTTCCCTGTTTCTTTGAAATGGATTCGGTCGGCGATTAGATATTCTCCCAATGTTAATCCTTCGATTGGTAGTGGTTGTTTGTTTTTAATTAGTTCGTTGATTTTTTCTTTTTCCGCGTCGGTTGTGGCTTTGCATAAATCGTAGATCGATTGGGTTTTAGTTTCAAAAAGTTCTGGTCTTTCTAGGTTTGCCGCACCTTTTCGGTGGATCAGAACGATTCGAGGTTGATTTGGTTTAGTGTCGATGATTGATGATATTGAAATCCATTCTTTTGTTTTAGTCGGTTTACCATCTTTTACATAGTCACCTTGTTCTGTAGTTTTTGTATTAATATCTACTGTGTTGTATGGAGGAATGAAAAGTACATCATCAAACCCACCTTGTTCGATGGCTTGTTTAATTTTATCTGCACTTTCACTCCAGATTCGGCCGATTTCAGATTCAAAATTATCTGGGGTTTCGATTTGGTGTTCGATGTAAAAAGATTTATAGCGTTCTAGATTTGATTCTAAGTTTAATTCGATAGTTTCAGTGACTCCTTCATAACTATAATTAGCGGATATTGATTTGGGCACAGGATTAGCCTCCGGTTTTAATTTATATATTACTTCTCTATATTGTTTTAATAATTGCTGGGCTTTGCTTGTCGCTTCATCTCTTTCTTCATTAGATAGTTCTGGGTTTCTTGCGATTGCGACTGTTTCCTGTAGTTGCTCCTTTAATTGATCCGCTTTCTTTTCGAGGATGATTGGGTCGTTTTCTAAACTGCCGGCACCCTCGCCTGATCCGTTACCAGCTCCGCCAGCTTCAGCCATATTAGCCACCGACATTTCTTTGACAGTTTTAATTTCGTTATCTGGTTTCTGAGGTGTTTCGAATGACATGGTTTAATTTTTTGCAGCGCTTTAGTAATTTAGTTGTGCATATTTAATATTAATATTTACATTTTAGCACAACAAAATTGGAAAATAAAAAAATCCGCCCCACAGCGGTCAGCGGGCGCGAGCTCCAAACGAATATCTTTGTGAGTGCGATCGCCGACCGCTCTAGGGCGGATCAAATACTAGTATACCAAATTTTTCAAAAAAACAAGAATCCTCACATTTTATAAGTGAATATCTTTTTATCAATAACTAATAATGAATTTAATTAAATTTCATCTCCCCTCTATTGTAATAATGGGGGGTGAATATAATCATAACTATTATATGACTATTAAAAATTATATTTACCATTTTTACGCTTAAAATTAAGCGTGATATAAGAAATAATAAAGGCCTGGTGCATAAACAAAAAATTCCACCGAAGTGGGACCTTTTGCAGATATTCGTTCGTTTGAAACTTTCGCTTCTCACTCACAAATAATAGTATAGCATACTTCTAAAAAAATGCAAGTTTTTACTAAGTTGTCATTAATTAGGCATTTTGACCCTAAATTTATTAGCGTATATTTTAAGCATAAAGGTTCTAATAAGTCTTCCCGAGAGGGTTTTCACCGTTTTCGATCTGCTTTATCAAGGTATCGATCTTTATTTTCCCTTCAGGAAATTTTAGAATCGCATCGGCCAATGTTGAAGTAGCTTTCGCAGTATCACCAATCATAAGATAGAACGCTGCTAAAGAAAACAATGGTTGTGGTTCGGTTAATTCATTCTGGACTCTATCAAGATAAAACTGTTCAGGCCAGCTGTAATTTCCTAGATCAATTTGATTTTGAATTTCTTGTTTTAGAGCCTCCTGATCAAATCGTGCTAATGCTTTTATATATTCAAACCACAGACTGTAGTTATCTGGATTATTAGAATGAATTTCAAAAGCCAATTCAACTGCCTTTTCGGCTTGTTCAGATTCTTTGTAAACCTCTAGTAAAACCAATTTCAAAACAGGTTTTTTGGGTGATAATTCAATAGCCTTTAATAACATTTCTTCTGCACTATCAAATTGACTAACTTGTAAATAAAAATTTCCCAACAAATAATATTGTCGTGAATTATACGGATCAGCTTCAATATCTTTTAGTAATTCTGTTTCAACAAATTTTAAGTAAGCCTGTTTTAATTCCGGATCAATATTTTTTATCCTAGCTATTGTATTAATCATGGCCAAAGCCTTTCCTCTGATTTCTGAATTCGCAAAGGTATTTCTTCCAATTGCCTTTTGTAAAAGGGCTAGGTTATGAGCGAGCCCGTCTTCGTAGACAAAACCAACAGTCCCGTCAGATTTATTTTCCAAAATTCGAGAGGCATTCAGCAATTCAATGTTCGCGTAAAAACTTGGCATGTTGAGACGCCAAATAATAATCGGGGAAATAATCAAAACGATTGCCACCAATGATAATTGCACTCCTTGATGACTTTTTAGCGCAAAAGATGGCAAATCTTTATTATAAAGTGAATGAGCAAAAGCCAATAAGAAAACAAAATACAAATAACTGACAATTTGATCAAAGACAAAGAGATTGTGGAAGAAATAAGCAGCCAAGAGTCCTACAAGAACTGCCTTCGCAGGATCCTTGATTTGAGTTGTTTTGAAAATGCCCCACAAAAGTCCTACCCAGATTGCCAAATAAAAAGCTAGACCGAAAATTCCTCCGGCAATCAACCAATCAAAGAAAATGTTGTGCACTCGGTCAAACCAATTTTCGTTTCCGTAGTGTTCTGGTAAATAATATTTGTCGAAAACATAATTAAAATTAGATTGACCCCAGCCAAGAATCGGTCTTTCGGCGACTCCTTCTGCGGCGATTTGCCAATTTAAAATTCGAGCTTTGGCAGTACCCTCGTTAATAGAGATGCTGGCGATCCTATTTAAGGCTGGATTATGTTGCACAAATTCTGTGTTCTTGAAAAAGAAAATTGAACCAAGCGCCATAGTTGCAGTAACGATCAATGCACCTGAGGCGATTTTGAAAACTTTATTCCGACTTCTAAAAACTAGAATCAAACCAATTAACAAGAGTCCTCCGAACCAACCCAAAACCGTTCCTCTGGTTTGAGTTTGAAAAATGATCATTGAATTCAAAACGAAAAAAATGCTGTAAAACCAGAAGGCCCAGGACTTGAAAATATTATCAAAGAAATGAGAAACTTTTTTAGCTTTGAAATCTTTTTCGGCGAAATAATTAAACATCAAATAAAGTGCCAAGAACGCATTGAACAAGGCATAAACAGCCAAATAGGTAGAATTTCCTAATGACATTTCGATTCGATATCCCCAACCCTCTTCGAGAATTGATTGAAAAGATTCCTTCAACATCCAACTGTTGAAAATTAGAGAGAGATTGAAAATCCAATGCCAGCTAGTTTTGTTAAGGGTATTAGCCAAAGCGATGAACAAAAGGAAAAGGTGCACAATAGTAATCCATCCTTCCATTCTTTCGTAGTTGCTCCAAAAACTATTCGTGTGGTTAATTCCGAACAAATTAGAAAAGAAAAGTGAAATGACGAACAATAGGAATGAATACGAGATAAGAGATCTTTTTGGTCGATACTCTGGATCCGTAATCGCCAAAATCAGATAGGCGGTGAAAATCAGTCCAGTAACCAGCCTGAAATAATAAGCCTTACCGGTAATATAGAGGAAGATCATTTCCTCGGAAACCATAAATGGTAAGTATAATAAAGAAATAGTTCCAATAAAAATCAAAGCTTTCAAAATTTTTGTCCAGTTCATAATGATTGAAATATAGCAAAAAAAGTTTTGTTGGGCTAGATGGAAAATATTTAAAATTAAGTGTGGAATAAAAATTCACAAAGAGACACTATTGTGATTATTTAAAATACACAAATATTAATATTAAACATTATTATCGAAAACATCGAACTCTTATAGACGAACCTGTAACACCGAGATTTTTGTTGGTATACCCATAAAATATTCCATCATTATCAAGCAGTGTGAAGTAATAAACCATCCATGCTTTACCAATACTTCCCTCCGAGCTACTCCAGTAATATAATTCAGTAGCAAAACCAGAAACTAAACCGCCAACGAATTGAGCCAAAAGCCCATCTGCTAATTGTTGCTTAGACGGTACATACCAATCATCATAACCACCTTCTACCAAATTTTCGCAATAGGCAAAAGCTGGATAATTACTTGTCGTCCAAACATTACTATCCCAAAAATTATCAATTATATTTTGATGATTTGCAGAACCATCAGTCACACTATTAGAACCAGTTACAATATTAATTTTGGCCCATTGTAATAAAGGGCTGATAGATGTTGACCAACAAAGACTATCTGTCGGATCGCCGCACCCAGAAGCAGCAACATCCCACTGCGCATACAAAATCTCATCACCTTGAGGCATGATAAACGGGTCACTTGGGCCATAGCTAGTTCCAGATCCCGTAATGTCAGTATTCCAAGAATTGAAAGTATAACCGGTTTTAGTTGGTACAGTTGGTGATAAGTTTGCGGTACTAAGTTCAGCTCTTGATTCAGGGGATGGTCCTGTATCTCCTCCGTTTAGGTTGTACGTTAGTGTGTAGTCTAGTGCAGCAGCTACATTTATAGTTAAGGTTTCAGTAGTTGTATAATATTCATTAGAACAAGTTAATGTATATGCTTGGGTAGTAGTTAAATTATTAAATGTTGTATCACCTGAAGTACTTATGGTCTCACTCCAGTCTCCAGAAGTTACACAACTGTCTGCATCTGTAGCATTCCAACTGATAGTAACTGAATCATTGTAGGCGATGTTTTCAGAAGTTGCTGTGAAGTTAAGAGATACATTATTGAAATTCAATATTCTTGTTCCAATCTGCACAGGTTCTAAATCGTATTCAGTAGAGTTTATTGCTGTTAGTATAGGTGTTTGGGAGTTAGAGTCTATAGCTATAGTGTATCCTGTTCCATTAGTGGCAGCATATACTTTATTAATTAATGATTTGAAGGCTACTGTTTGTGGATCTGTCGGTATAGCTGGTACATATTCTGGTACTAGTTCTGATAGATCAACTAAACCAGTACAATCTACTGTTGTTTGTGGTGATGTGCGTGTTCCGGTGTTACATACTTCAGTTAAACTTGTAACAGTTTCTAAATCTGCTGGCCATTCCTTGTTATCGATATAGTATTGTTGAACTGCAGAGTGTAGAGTTCTGATGTCACTCCATCTCTCGGCATTTCTTGACTGTGCAAGTTGTCGGCCTGGGTTAATGGCGATGATTACTATTCCAATCAGAATCGCGATGATGGCGATGATTAGCAACATTTCTAGGAGGGTGAAGGCCTTTTGGTTTTTCATATTAATTTATTTTACCAGCCTGTAGATATTAATCAATATATAAAACAAACATAAACAGTGATAAGGTAAATTGTTTATTTTCAATATTTCTAAAAATATTTTATTATGTTTTTTTATAAAACTAAACTTCAAGAATTTTTCTTAATTCTTCTTCTGATATTTCTTGTTGAGGTTTTTGAATTTCAGGTTGCTCACTAAATGATTGTGATGATTTAGGTTCTTCTTTTCTAGGTTCAGATTTATGTTTTGATTCTTTTTTATTTGCTTCCATCCTTGCCTCTTCTATTTTTTCATCCAAATTTAAATTAACTTTTATATTTTCCTGCGCTGGTTTTTCTTTAATATCTTTCAAAATTCCGGCCAAGGCGTTTTTCAAACTATTTTTGTTTTCGGAGTTTGTCTGCACTGTCCCCTCTTTTTTTACTGAGTTATTTTGTGAGTCGTTATTTTTTTTATTACCATTCTGTGTATTGATAGCCAAATCTTTTAATGAAATATTAGCCAGATCTTCAGCTGGTTCTTCATTTTCAATAATTTCTGCCTCGGTAATTTTACGACTTTTAAATTCTTCTAATTGCTTTTGTAGTTCCTGTTGTTTATTTTTATCAATGACCGGTTTAGTTTTAGCTTTTCTATTATCATTTTGTCTAGCTCCATTTTGATCATATCCTTTTTGACTACCGCCATTTTGTGCGCTTTCTTTCTGAGCATTGTTAATTTGGTTATTCCCATTTTTGCTTCCTCCGTTTTGACCACCACTGCTTTTATTATTATTTTGGCTTCCGGATCCTTGGTTGTTTCCGTTTTGATTAGTTGTCCCTTGGTTATTACCATTTTTATTTTGATCCTTTTTGTCTGAATGAAGTGTCTTGATAAACTCTTCTACCTCTAATCGTGGGTAAGCAAAATTTTTCCTTGAGGTTCCAATAATCTCTTCAACATATTGATTTTCCTGTAATTCAAGAGGAGGAATAGTTGTTGCTGAAAAAGGCTGTGATCCTATTCCATCAATCATTAATCGTAAATAAATTTGAGCAAAGCCAAGGTTCACAATATCTTCAGCCAAGAAAACTGGAGCAAATTCCTTTTCCAAAACTTCGGCATCAAATGAACCAACGCGGAATGAAATCATCGTTCCAACGTTACCAAAAACCGCGGCACGAACTTCATCAGACATCTGTTCAATGTATTGGTGAGCAATCGTTAAATTTAATTTATATTTTCTAGCTTCTGACAAAATGTCAGCAAAAGAATCGTTCGCGAAGGACTGAAATTCATCTACGTACACATAAAAATTCGGCAGGGCTTTAATATCTGCTTTTGAAACGTCAGCTCTTGATAAAGCAGCTAGGTACATTTTAGTAATCAACATAGAACCAAGCAGGTTAGCATTTGACTCTCCAATTCTTCCCTTTGATAAGTTAACTAAAAGAATTTTTTTATCGTCCATAACTTGTCGTAAATCAAAACTAGATTTCGGTTGACCAATAATATTTCTAATCAATGGGTTCGCAGTGAACTGTCCAATTTTGTTTTGAATAGCTGGAGTGGCTTCAGCCGCAAAACGGTCTGTATATTTTGCAAATTCATCAACCCAAAAAGATTTTACTGCGCTATCAGTGATGTTATCAACCACTTTATTTCGGAAATCTTTGTCAGAAAGCATTTTGTTTACTTCGAGCAAAGTCGCGTCAGGATATTCAAGTAAGGCAAGCAAAGTGTTACTAAGAATGTATTCCATTCTAGCGGACCAAGCGTCCTGCCAAATCTTTTTGAAGGTGCTCATTAAACCAGAAACGACCAAATGTCTTTTGTCGTAACCAACATCCTCCATCACATTAAAAGCGATTGGAAATTCCATGTCGAAAGGAGCAAAATAAATCACGTCGTTAATTCTTTCTTTTGGAATGTATTGAAGTAGTGTGTCGATCGCACTTCCGTGTGGATCCATAAAAGCAAAACCGTTGCCATTTCTGATGTCCTGGGCAGCCATGTTTTCAAGCAAAGTAGATTTTCCCATACCAGTTTTCCCAATCACGTAGATGTGTTTTGTTCGATCGATATCTTTGATACCGAAAGTAACTTTGCGATTTCTCGCATCAGTTTGAGCAAAATAAGTGATTCGATCTGGATTGTCCATATTCCCTTTTATTATAAAACGAAATGCGAAAAATTAAAAGCCGGATAAAATGAAAAAGCCGGGTTGCGCACGCGCAACCCGGCTTTTAAGGGGTAATGCTATTCAGCAGCCTGGTAGACTGCCTCAGGTATCGAACTGTTGTCGTAATTGTCACGAGACAGCCGTTTGCCCATGTCGATCAGAATGATAATGGTCCCAATGAAAAACAAGATGACGACAAAGAACTCAAAGAAGTCATCGAATTTATCCTGGCTGGCGACATTCCATCTGGCGACATTCCTCGCAGTTTCCGAACTCTGAGCGAGCGGTGGAAACGGCGACGACCCTGCCGCTGACAGCAATTGTCTCTTCTCCAACTTCTTGACGAGTCGCTTCTTCATACTTCAGTCTTCCTTTTCTTGTTAAGTTTTAAATGATTTAGAGCACCGTCTGTAACATTAATTAACTTCATCAATCGGAGTCACACGTGTCTCCTCGTGTTTATTCTGCCACTCTGGTGACATGTAAGTCTCCATCTTTTTCCTCTCGTCTGTGCGATATTTTTCATCCGCGATTGATTCCTGTGTTACAGGATCATTAACTGCCGCTGAATCATTTTCCGCCAGAATCGTAAGTAGCTGGGCCACTACCCAAAACAACGCGATTAGTGCAACCAACACCAGCAAAGCATCCTCTGCTCCGTCTATCTTTAAAATTCTCCTGATCCTCATCATCATAACCCCCTTATTTGTTTTCGCTTAATTAGCGATTTTTGGCCCACATTAGGCCGTGTAAAGAACGAAACGGAATTGAATTGATTTCAAATTCCTCCAACGGCTATATATTATAATATAACTTCCAGAAAAGTCAAGCGAGGCTGGCAACGTGCTTCGTTAGAAATCTATCAAAGAGTCGCGATAATTCATATCATCCATAATGTCTTCCAATTTTTTATAATTGGTCGGTTCCTGGATTTCAGTTTTTTTATTAATATTTTTGAAGACAAGTTTACTATTGAAGACAAATTGTTTATTTGAAAGTCTTGGTACGTCGGGAATCAAATATAACTTAGTTTCAAACATAACTGGATACCCTTTTGAATCAACTAGTATTGATATATCAGTGTTATTAATAAAATATTCCATCACATCAGCGAATCCTTCGTTTTTAATTTCATCAAGCATCATTTCTGCTAAATAGGCAAATTCATCATCGAATTGGCTTTCACTATTATTTACAAAATCAATAACATCATTCAGGAAAGACTCTAGATTACCAAAATTGATTTTAGTATCGTATTTATAAACTTTTGATCCATCAAAATCAGTTTTCTTTGGCTCACCCTGAATTAGAAGCAAGCTGTTTTGGTCCGCCAAGGAAATAAGTTCTTCCATAAATTCCGCATAAGCCTTTTGGTATTCTGCTGATAATAATCCTTGTTCTTCAGCATCTAGGACGTAGCCCATTTCCTTTTTAAATTCTTCACCAATTGATATCCACTCGCCTTTTGGAATCGGCATATACATCATCAATAGTGATGGAAAATTATTAATTTTTACATAAATGTTTTCCTTGACCTTTAACAAATTTAGATTGATTGTATAAATCATATCACCAAGATCGGCAAGGGCTTCTATTTTAACATCAAAATTATAGACCCCGTTATCAACATCAAGATTCATAGCTGCTTCAAAATTTGATTTTAAATTAATATCGACGGGAACATATTCGAGCATGTCATTAATTTCTTCGTACAAGGTTTTGTTCGCTCTGGTATTGAAATAAGTGGAAAAATAATCTCCCCTTTTAAAGGTTATCTGATTTCCAGATATTTGAGGCTGGGTCTCAGATTCAGACATTCTCCAACTATAATTGGAATATCTTTCCAATTCATTTTTAAAGTCGTTCACAAAATCTGATGATTGAAAATAAACCACAATTTCAAAATCTTGCCCATTATTACTGGTGCTATATTTTAATGAGTCCATTAAAGATGGATCATTTAAATCAATTTCATTCCTGCTTGAATATTGGTTATAAATAACAATATCGCTATCAGTTAAAACTGTATTCAAATCTTTAGCTGCTAAACCTTTGTTGTCGAAATAGTTAAAAACCATTTTTACAATTTCAAACCTATCAGCATCCCTAGCATAAATTTCCTTATTTTTAATATTTAATTCTGATTCTACATAAGGCAATCTACCTTCTCCTCTTTCCTCTGTATGAAAAGAAAGTTCAAGACTGTTTGTTGAATTTTCTATTTTTGACATTTTATATGCCAATCCAGAAATTAAATTATCCTGAGCATACGGTGCTTTTGAAAATAATCCTTGGTCAACTGCGTAATAAGACACAGCTCCGGCAAATATTGCTGCAAATATAATGCTAAGAATTATTCTGGTTTTTTTACTACTATTTCCCATAGTAACCGACTCATTATAATTCGGTACTGGTATTTCCTGACCAGTGACTGCTTGATTTGTGATATTTTGATTTTCTAACATGTTTTTATTTTTAAATTTAATTAATTTATAATTTATTTTATTGTAAACCTTCTATAATTTTTTTAAGACTCGCCTCGGCAACACCAATACAACGATCTGCACCTCCGTAATAAATAAAGACTTCATCACCTCTGATAACTGATCCGCAAGGAAATACTACGTTTGAGACGTCACCGGCTTTTTCATATTCCTTTTCTGGTTCAAATATTGGGAAAGCAGATCTAGATAGAACCTCAGTTGGATTATTTTTATTCAATAGAACCGCACCCAATCGGTAAATTCCATCGTCGTTGACTCCGTGATAAAACATCAACCATCCGTATTTTGTTAAGTGAGGTGTGCTCGCTAAACCAACTTTTTTACTATCCCACATTCCTGGTCTTGGATCTAAAATTCTCATTGAGGTGTCTATTTCATTCAGAGTGAAATTCAAATCATTTACATAATCCCCAGTAATTGATGAAGCGATTCTGTGAATCACAAAATATCCGTCCTTAAATTTCTTTGGTAGAACGCAGGAATCTTTGTCGTCGTGCCCTGCAGGAGAAATAACAACTGGGTTGCTCCATATAAAATTTCTACTCGCTAGATCCTTTTTATAAATGGATGAAATAGCAATTTTCGGAGGATTGGACCCGTCGTATGCTGTATAGGTCATGAAAACTTTATTTCCTATGACTGATAACCTCGGATCTTCACAACCAGAAAAGCAATTGTCGCCGCCTTTTTTCATTTCGAAATCCTCTCTTGGAACGTAACATGGTTTTGGATCTCGGTAACTAATATTTTTAGCATCCTTACTTTCTGCATATCCAATAGAAGAAGTCCCATCTACTGATTGTGCTCTATAAAGAATTCTAACGACTTTATCTAAATCAATAGCTGCAGGATTAAAAACATTTTTATTTTCCCATAAATTTTCTTCATTCGCCTTCAAAATTGGATTTTTTGTATGTCTAACAAAAAGTTTATTTTGAGTTTCTTTTTTCATCTCTTTAATAAGCAAATCAACATTCAAAGAAGCCATACAAGTAGTAGTATCTGACGCTCCATAATAAATATCTAGATTGTTACCTTTTAGAATTGCCCCTGTTGGAAATGAAACATCTGAAACAAATCCGTATTTTGTATAAATCTGGTCAGGGACAATGAACGGATATTTTGTTCGTCCAATTATTTTTTTAGGATTTTTTAGATCAAGTAAAACAGCTTCGATTCCAAAAATTCTCTTTCTATCAGAAAAATAATTTTGAATATGAGAATATATTAAAAGCCAACCATGTTTCGTTTTGACAGGCACTGCCCCAACCTCTGTCAGGTCACTATCATTCCTTTTAAGAACGATTTCATTTTTATCAATTTTTTTATACCATTTTTGCCACAACTCTTGATTCCAAACATCTTCAATTTTATCGAATTCTGCAATGGCTATTTTTGCGGGTGGATTATCAGTATTAGCAGTTAAAACTACAACGTATTTATTGTTAATTTTTTCTGGAAACATTGCCATCGCCTTGGCATTAAAAGGGGTCACTAAATGCCTTTCTTTAATTGATTTCAAGTCGTCACTAACGGCCACAGCAACCTTGATCGAATCTGGTCCTAAATTTTGGCTTGATAAAGCAGTATAGAAAACAAAAAATTCTTTGCCGATTTTAGTGACTCTTGGGTCTTCGCAGCCGAATTTTTCCCAATCTTCTACCGGCTTGATAAATTGTTTTCTTTTTGAAAAAGATTTCCCGTCCGTATCAGAGACAGCAATTCCGATTGTTGATTGAAAAATATTTGGAGCCTTAACCAAATCCGGGTTTGCAATAGCTCTATAAATTAAATAAGTTTTTTTATCATGTTCGATTGGACATCCATTACAAGCTGAAACTTCTTCCCAAGTATTTTTTTTATAAGGATGAAGGATCGGATTATTTTTATTTTGTTTTATATTAAACATATTTTTTTTATTATTTTTCTAATTTTAATTTATAATCTTTATCGGCTATTAATGCTTCTAGGAAATCATCGAACGGTGCCGAGGCGACACAAACATATTTATCTCCTCCTCCGTAATAAATCAGTAATGTGCCATCCTTGTTTACTGCCCCGCACGGGTATAATATTCCAGGTTTCCAATCATTCTCGTACCATAATTCAGGAGACAAAATTGGATTTCTAGAACGATACAAGACTTTTTCAGGATGCTCTAAATCCAGGATCATGGCTCCAATATGATATTTATCATCGTTTTTATCATCAACTCCGTGCGTAATTACCAACCAACCATATTTGGTTTTGATTGGTGTAGAACCGAAGCTGATTTTTCTACTATCCCATCCAGTTTTAGATGGTCCAATTCTGTAGGCTCCGTTTGGTAAGCTTCCGTCAAACCTTAAATTATCCAAATAATCGATCATGATGTCTGGAAAAATTCTTTGGAAAAAGACGTACTTACCCTTAATTTTTTCTGGGAATAGCCCACCGCTTTTTGAAATCAACCCTTCTGGAGAACATAAGATCGGAATAGACCAATTCCATTTTTTATTTAAAAAGTCTTGAACTTTGATCGAACTCATCGCCACTCTGATAGACTTCCAACCACAAAAAGCGACGTAGGTTAAAAACAATCTGTCCCCTATTTGGCAAATTTTAGGGTCCTCGCAACCAGTCCAGCTTCCACCTGAACTATATTTATCAGGATTGAAATTTTCATTTAAACCATTTCGATTTAATTCAAAATCGGCTGTCGGATAAAATATTGGATATGTTAATCTTTCGTCAAAATGAATTCCGTCTTCACTCGAAGCATAACCAATCGATGAAACTCCATTTTTCCCAATAGCTCTATATAAAAGATGAATTCGTCCACCAAGATAAATTGCGGCTGGGTTGAAAGCTCCTTCATTTTCCCAAGAATACGCGGTTGGTGACAAAAGTGGATTTTTATGAGACCTGGTTATATACAATCTTTCATTTTGATTCTTATCTTTTTCAGAAATTTTTTGCCTACGAATTATATTTTTGAAAGTTTTTTTTGACCTTTTGTTAGTAAATATATTTTTAACAAACTGGAAAATATTTCCGAAAAAAGTTTTAACTGAAGAAATTATCATACCAACAAAAGTTAATTTTGCTGGTATGATAATATTAATTAGGAAATCATCGATGATTCTTTCGGTCTGGTCAGGTCCGGACGTTAAAACTGTATTAATGTTTGACTTAATAACAGAATAATCATTACCATCGACATAAATTGCATCTCCAACAAAAACACATTTCTCTGGATTTATTTTTAAGTAATCACAAAGTCTATTAATCCCATAGGCTTTATCTATATTTTTTAAATTAATATCCAAGGAATTGGTACCTCCGACAGAAATATCAAACTCTGGGCATTTATTTCTCAGAATAGCTGCGACCTTCCTTCTCTTTGTTTTGTCCATATCCCACGCTTCCTTAATTTTAACAGGGGCATTTTGTCCAAAAACAGAATAAGTAACCTGTGAATTTCTATATTCCAATCTAGGCCCGTAATTTTTGGTTGGGATTTTTATTCCAGCTTCCTGAAAAGCATTTTTGATTTCTGCTTCTAATTTAGCAACGAATTTCCTTTCTATATCATGACTGTAAACTTTTCTCCATTTTTTACTTTTATTCACAAAAAGAGCTGCGCCGGAAGTTGGTAACAAATAAACATTTTTTAGATTTATGTTTTTACAACGATTTATAACCTGTCCTGTAATTTGCTCAATAGACGCTCCAGAGAGGATCGCCACTTTTTTATTCTCGGCTAGTTTTGATATTAATTTAGAAGTCTTTCGTGATATTTTTTGCTTACTTTTAGCTAAAGTACCGTCAATATCAAAAAAATATATTTCATAGCCAATGTCCATAATAATAAAATTATATCAACTAAAATTGAATTAAACAAACACTTCTAAAGCGAAAGTAATCTTACCAAGGGTAATATTGTTCAAGTTTTTCTGACAATTTCTTTGAATAGATATAAACCAAAACTAAGTTTACAATTGAAGAAACTACAATTGCTAAAAATAATTTAATACTAATAAATATAGTCGCAATTATCGGCAAGATGGTTAAAACAAGTCCTATCATAATACCCACTAGGGCTGGTTTCCATAACAATGTAAACATATTATGAATGTGTTTTGACAAGAATGATGAGCTTTTTACAAAATTCTTGATTGGATCATATATAAAATAAAACAGAATACCTCCTATAACTCCTCCAATCACTGCTCCAATGGCGAATTGAATAAAAGAAGAAAATGGTATAGTAAATTTAAATGCACCGTAATACTTACTTAGCGATATAGAATTAGTGTAAAAATTAACTATATAACTGATTACTGAAAATATAGCCCCGTAAATAGCTACCGTTTTAACTGTCTCTACAAATTTAGGATTTTTTGTCAGAGATCCAACTGGGTTATTATTTAAATTATTGTTTTCCAAATTACCTAAGTTTTGATTATCCATAATATTTTATTAATTTTAGTTATTATTTTATTATATAATGTCGAAAATAAATGACAAATAAGTTATCCCATACAAGAAGGCAATATTTGAAATTAGATAGACAGGTCTAATTTCTCGGCGACTTGATAAACTTCCCCTGCTCCAAGCAAAATCACGATCCATTCATCATTTAATTGTCCGATTTCATTAATGATCGTTTCAAAATCAGGCACAAATTTAGCAGTTTTAATTTCTGATTGAGAGATTTTATTATTAGTATTTTGGCTATTCAGATTAATTGCTTCAACTAAGATTTCAGCAGAGACACCGTAGTCTTCTTCGGCTCTGGCTCGGAAAATTGGATAAATAAAAATTAAATCAGCCAACGATAAGGCCACGACAAAATCATTAAAAAACATTTTGGTCCTGGAATATTGGTGTGGCCCAAAAAATATAGCGATTTTTTTATTTGGAAAACTTTTTTTAAAGGCATTCAAAGTTGCAGAAACTTCTGTTGGGTGGTGTGCGTAATCGTCATAAACTTTTACTCCATTTTTTAAAACTCCCTTGTACTCCATCCGTCGCCAGGTTCCAGGAAAACTTTTGAGGGCCTGCAGAAGTTTAGATTCCAAATCTATATCTGCGATTGTTTTTTCTTTTGATTTAAGTTCAATACTATCTACAAGTTCAATATTATTTATTTGAAGGTATTCCCGAACAGCACAAACTGCAGCTGCTCCATTTTGCTCATTATGTCTTCCGAAAACAAAATCGAGATTAATTTGATCTATTAAGTCTGAATAATTGACTATTTTACTCCTGAAATCTTTTATGATTTGTTCTAAATTAGGATCGCTAATATTGCAAATAATTTTCCCGTTAGCTGGCAATTTCAATGCTAAATCATAAAATGCTTGTTTCAAATCATCTAAATCTCGATAATAATCCAAATGGTCAGCCTCTAAATTAGTAATGATCAAAATGTTTGGCGATAAATTCAAAAATGAACGGCCATATTCACAGGCTTCCACAATAAATAAATCGGACCGTCCTGCCACAAAATTAGTTTGGGATTTTTTCTCATCAAAGTTTTTCTCTCCTGGCTTATTATTCAAAAAACTTCCTACAATTACAGTTGGGTCTAGTCCTAAATTTTTCGCGATTTCGAATGTCATAGCCGTAGTGGTAGTTTTCCCATGAGTTCCCGAAACGGCAATAGTAAAATGGGATTTGGAAATTTCACCAAGAATTTCAGCGTAATTAAAGATAGGAATATTTTTTTCTTGAGCTGATTTTAATTCTAAATTATCTGCTGGGATGGCCAATGTTTTAACTACTAAATCAATTCCCTTTGGTAAACCTTCGGCTTGTTTCTGATCATAAACCTCGAAACCTTCGGCTATTAATTTTTTAACAGTTTCATTTTTTAAATCTCTATCAGAGCCAAAAACCGCGACGCCTTTCGATTTAAAATATCTTGCCAGGGCCGACATTCCGATCCCGCCAATGCCAATAAAATAAACCGTTTTTACACTATCCAATATTAAGTTTTGTTTTTCTAAATTCACTTTAAATTAAAGGGTTAATTAATTATAATTTTAAATAAACACCCAAATCACCGCTGAAAGCAAAAGGCATTCTTGTTGAAATTTTTATTTCATGGATATAAAATCCATTTAAAAATTTACCGAATATCTCTAATTACTTTCTAAGGCATCTCTGGTATAACGATTTGAAGGTGCCCATAACATCCAAGAATCAAGTCCAACATCGTAGGTCGCCCGGATTTGATCACGAACTTCTTTTGGTCCATAGTTTCCTCCGTAATCAAAATCCTGCAGCCATGGTCGTAATTGATCTTTGTTAACACGTTCTTTGATTTCATCCGGTGTTGAAGTGGCATTTTTTAAAGATTCTACTTTTTCTACTGCCCCAGTCATCACATAACTAATCAAATCATAAGCTACAGTATTTGGATCCTTCCAACCATTAAAACCAGCTGGGTAATGCGACGGATAAACCATCGGAGCGACATAATCAAAATAAGGCAATGCCCTTTCCAAAACCTGGCCGATATTTAAATCATCATTACTAGTAGTAACCATTCCAAATAAATCAGCCGAAGTAATCAATGGATTTTCTTTATCCTGGTTGTAATCACGAATCTCTTTGTCTAAGTATATGAAAAATTCTTCTAGAGCTTGTGCCTTTCCAGTGTCTGGATTTGCCTCAATGATTTCATCACTGAATGGGAAGTAAATATCTTTCATGTTTCCGTCAGACGGGAAACGCACATAATCGAAATTAATTTCATCAAAACCAATTTCATGTGATTTTTTAGCTAAATCCAAAATATAATCCCAATATTTTTTCGCTCCCACTTCTATAAAATGAATACCTTTATAATCTGACCAAATGCTTTTATCGCTTTCTTTTTGTATAGCTAATTCGGGATAAAGAGTGGCATATAGAGGATCCTGAAAAACCGTTACCCTCCCTATCACGTAAATTCCCTTTTCATGTAACGTTTCAATAAATTCTGGCATGTCATCAGCTCGACACCCATCGCCATTGTCACCTTCTAATCCAGAATTAAATGAAATGGTTCCACTGTAATCTTTGATATCGATAATGATAGAATTTATCTCTGTTTCATCAATTAAATCAACCAGATCCTGACGGAAATTCCTAGTACTGACCACACAAGCAGTCATGTAAATAGCCTTTACTTGATCAGGGGTTCCAACGTATTTTATATTTCTTTTTGGCTGATCCTCGCCTTCATCACCCAAAACAAAAGAAAGGATGCTGCTACTAGCTTGGCTGTCTGAATTATTAATTTCTTCTGCCCTAGTTGGGTTTAAATCAATTTGTGATTCCTTTTTGAATGATACCGACAACAAAAAGAAAATCAGCAGTACAAATATAAAAATAAATAAAATTAAGTTATATTTGTTTGATTGCTGATTCTTTTTTTTCATTTCTGACTAAATTTTAATTCGAGTTTTAAGTTCAATTTAAATCAGTTTATAATTGTATAATTATTCTGATTTTAATTCTGATTCTTCAGCTGTTTTATCTTCAACGTCTTCAGCAACATCTTCTTCTAGTTCGGCAATCATTTCTGTCATTTCTGCGTAAGTTGGTGAAATTGGCTCTTCTGATTCTAATTCAGAACTATTATCTGAATCCATATCATCATTCATCATATCTATTTTATTTCTAATTTTGTTAAAATTAGCAGAGGCTGACAAAATCATCAAGCCAAGACCAAATGTAATTGTTGATATATCTTGATAAATCTGTGGCATCCCTAGCAATGGTAAAGCGACTAATACAAATCCTATAATAAAAAACGGTGTATGAAATTTCATAAATTTAATTTAAACTAATAATTTATGAAATAATTATAACAAATTCTCCTTTAATTTTCTCGGGATTATTCACAAAAAAGTCTAACATCTCGCCGGCACTTCCGCTAACAATTTCCTCAAAAGTTTTCGTTAATTCGCGACCAATGGTAATTTTCCTTTCTAAACCAGGATTTTGTTCGATGTTTTCCTTCAAACTTTCCAGGGCCTTTACAATTCGATGTTTAGATTCATAAAAAACCACTGGGCGTTTTTTTGATTCTATGATCAAATTTTCAAAAAAGGTTTTTCTTCCCTTTTTATGTGGTGGAAACCCTAAAAATGTAAACTCCTTTGCATTCACCCCAGAAACAGAAACCAGGGTCGTAATTGCAGATGGGCCTGGAATAGGAACAACTTTGACTTCAGGTAAATTCTGTTTAATTTGCTGAATTAGAAAATAGCCCGGGTCGGAAATCGCTGGAGTCCCAGCATCACAAACCAAGGCTAATTCTGATCCCTCTTTTAACAGGTCAAATATTTTTTCGTACTTTTTTTCATCACTATACTCATGAAAACTAACCAGTTTAGTTTCAATTTCAAAATGATTCAATAATTTACGAGTTACCCTAGTATCTTCGGCCAGAATGTAGTTTACCTTTTTCAAAATTTCCACAGCTCGAAAAGTCATATCATTCAGATTTCCTATCGGAGTGGCTACTACATAAATAGTCATAACTTATTTTTATTTTTAAATATTTGCGACCTGGCAAATCAAGATTTATATAGTTTCAACTAAAACCAAGTTTACACCATTCCCCTTACCAAAAGGTCTAGCTCCTACGATTACAACATGATCTCCTTTTTTAGCTAATTTATTAACAGCAATCGCTTTTCTGATATCCGCAACCGCATGATCGAAATCTGTATATTTTTTAATTTCGAATGGCCATACTCCAAAACTTAGATTCAATTTTTGATAAGCCTCTCTGTTAGGTGTAAAAGCTAGAATTGGTAATTGAGATCGGTGTCTTGATAAACATCTTGCTCCTTTTCCTGAATTAGTTAAAGAAACAATCAATTTAGCATTTACCTTTTTAGCTATTTTAATAGCACTAGCTCCAATTGATTCATTAAGATTTTTTGGATCAATTCTTTCGGTTGATGATAATAATTGGTCATGCAATAAATCATTTTCGATTCTTTTTGCTACTCTAGTCATAACTGAAACAGCATTCAAAGGAAACTCTCCTAGGGTAGTTTCTTCAGAAAGCATGATCGCGTCTGTTCCATCCAGGATTGCGTTAGCAATATCTGAAACTTCGGCTCTTGTTGGTACTGGAGCATGAATCATTGATTCAAGCATTTGCGTTGCAGTAATAACAGGTTTTCCAGCAAAATTACATTTATTGATAATTTGTTTTTGAATAATTGGCACTTCTTCTGCAGGGACTTCAATAGCCAAATCACCTCGGGCTACCATAATTCCGTCTGACAATTCAATAATTTCATCAATATTTTCTACTGCTTGAGGAGTTTCAATTTTAGAAATAATATGTGCATTGCATTTGTTTTTTTCTAGAATTTTTCTTAATTCTATAACATCAGAAGGTCTTCTCACAAAAGAAAGAGCAAAGAAGTCAACTTTGTTTTTAATTCCGAATTCCAAATCAGCTTTATCCTTTGGAGTCAAAGAAGAAATAGAAACATTGGTGTCTGGCAGATTAACTCCGCGGCGACCTTTTAATTCACCTCCTTCAATAACTTTACAGATAATGTCTGTTGCAGTAACTTTCATTACCTTCAATTCTTTTTTACCATCATCAAGCATGATTCTGTGACCAACTTCAACTTCTTGAGGTAATTTAGCGTAATTAACATGACAAATTTCTTCGGTTCCTTTAATTTTATTAGTAGTCAAAGTAAAAGTCTTTCCTTTTTTAATTACTACTCTACCTGATTCTGTATCAAATTCCCCTGTTCTAATTTTTGGTCCACCCAAATCTTGTAAAAAAGCTACCGGGATTCCAGTTTTTTCTGAAGCCGCTCGGCCGTTTACAATTTTCATCTGATGTTCAGCAAAATCTCCATGAGAGAAGTTCATTCTGATAACATTCAAACCAGCCTTTAATAACTTTTCCAACATTTCCTGACTTTCCGTGACAGGTCCAATTGTTGCTACGATTTTTGTTTTCTTTTGCAAATGCATATTTTTATTTCTTAATTTTTAATTAACGAAGGATAGTCTAACATATTTATTTAATAACTTCTATATCTGCCCCAAGCTCATTAAGTCGGTCGGCAATTTGCTCGTATCCCCGTCGAATCGAATAAACATTTCTTAAAATAGATTCGCCCTTGGCAGCAAGCATTGCCACTAGAATAATTGTGGCTGGGCGTAGGGCTGGTGGGCAAACAATTTGGGCAGCTTTTAGATCAGTCTTGCCTGTCACAAAAACTCGGTGAGGGTCAGCAAGGTCAACTCTGGCTCCAAGCTTGTTCAATTCTGTAAAATAAATAGCCCGATTTTCCCACATCCAATCATGAATCAAAGTGATCCCCTCTGCCCCAGTGGCAATCGGTACAAAAAATGGCAAATTGTCCGTATTGATTCCCGGATAAGGCTGAGCATGGATTTTATCAGGCAACGCCTTTAATTTTGAAGGAAATAATGTCAAATCAACAAGATCTGTTTTTTCATTTACTGATTTATAAACTTTTGACTTTTTATATTTCAGACCCATTTTTTCCAACTTTAATAATTCAAGACTCAAAAAATCGATCGGTACTCTTTTAATTTCAAGTTTAGAATTTGTCACAATGGCGGCAGATATAAACATCATGGCCTCGGTCGGGTCCTCACTCACAAATAATTCCAAATTTTGATTAATTTCCGGTAGTCCAAAAACTTTTAAATTAGTAGTTCCAACCCCCTCGATTTTAACTCCTGCTTTTTCAAGAGAGAAACAAACATCCTGAACATGATAATTGGCTGAAGCAAATTTAATGTCGGTTTGTGCTGGTATTAAGGCCGCAGCAAGCAAGGCGTTAATAGTAGCTGTGTCTGACATTTCATACATAATAATTTCTGCATGATTTTTCAAACTTTTTTCCGATTTCTGATTATCATTTTTTATAGATTCTAATTTTTCCTTTAATTCTGTGGTTTTAATTTCGTAAAATTTTTCGTGCGTTTCGATAGTTATCCCCAATTTTTCCAAAGCAAATTGATGAGCCGAAATAGTTCTGACCCCCATCTTACACCCCCCCGCATTTGGCATTTTAAAAGTATCCATAAAATGAGCAAGTGGGCCGATCATCATTAATCCTGAACGAATTGATTTGGCAGATTCTGACATTAAACCAGTTTTGATGATTTTATCAGACTTTATAATTTCGAGGTCACGATCGTTAATCCAATTAACTTTAACTCCCATTTCCTTAAAAACTTCGACCAAACGATTGATTTCTTCGATTTTGGGAACATTTCTAACAATAGTTTTTCCATTGTTCAAAAGCGCCAAATTCATCAGAGAAAGGGCTCCATTTTTTGAAGTGTTAGTATTAACGCTACCATGCAATTTTTTCCCGCCACGAATTTTTAAATCAACCGATTCAGAAATTTCCAAAATTTTGTGGTTCAGAATTTTAGAAATTTTTTGCAACTCTTTAGTTGTAAAATTTTGGTTACCTGATTCCATCCTCGCAACCGCGCTCTGAGATGTCTTCAGAAGTTTAGCAAAATCATCTTGAGTCAAATTTCTACTGATTCTTAATTGTTTAATAAAATAACCGATTTTTTTTTGTTCTTGCATAATGTATTATTTTTAATGAATTTAAGCCAAATTTCTGATAAAATTAAAATAAATCTAATTTCTTTATTTTATATCATATATGATATAATATTTGTAAATATCAATCAATGCTAGAAATCAAAAATAAAATCAACTTAAAACCATACTTTACAATGGCGGTGGCCGGAACCGCAGAATACTTTGCTGTCATTAATAATACGGACGAAATCATGGAGGCTGTGGAATTCGTCAAGGAACATAATTTAAAAATATTTCCAATTGGTTCTGGGAGCAATACTGTTATAACAGACGATAACAATTCTGACTTTCTAAAAAGCCATCTGTTTTTATTAATTAAAAACAAAGGTATCACTAAAATTCACGAAGACCAAAATTTGATTAATCTAAAAGTAGCCGCTGGTGAGGATTGGGATCAGCTTGTCGAATATACTATTAACACTAATTTAAAGGGGCTAGAAAATTTATCCCACATCCCAGGAACAGTTGGTGCCTGCCCTATCCAGAATATTGGAGCCTACGGATCAGAAGTTTCTGACAAAATTATCAAAGTCGAAATCATTGATCTAAATAATTTAAAGACATATGAAATAAATAACAACGACTGCGAATTTTCATACAGGAGCAGTCTTTTCAAAAAAAATCTAGGCCAATTTATAATCACTAATGTTTACTTTAGTCTTGAAAAAACCACTGGTGAAATTCCGGTTCCTAGTTACAAGGATGTGCAACTATATTTTTTAAGCAAAAATAAGAAAAATGCAACTATTGGCGAAATTAGACAGGCTATTATTGAAATCAGAAATAATAAAATCCCTAATCCTGAGACAACTCCCAACTCTGGTTCTTTTTTCCAGAACCCTATTGTTGATATAAAAATAGCCCAACAAGTTTTAATTAGTTACCCAGAAGCTCCATACTTTAAAATCGACGAAGAAAAAATAAAGCTATTTGCCGGCTGGCTAATTGAAAAATCCATGGAGAGTCGCAAAGTTTCCAAAAACCTAGAGCTAGCGAAAAATAATTTTCTAGTTTTAACCAACCCAACAAGTCAGGGTGATTTCAACGAACTAAAGGAGTCAGTTTCAAAAATTAAAGAATCGGTTTTAAATAAATTTAAAATAGAATTAGAAGTTGAGCCAAATATTTTTATTTAATGCCTCTATATTTGTCTTATTTTAATTTTGGAGGGAAACAATAATCCCATATATTACCGAGAGCTACTCCGGGGCCGTCAGGATCCCATGCTAGAAAATATTCTGGGGTTAATTCAACATAAGCTCTAAGCCAAATAGTATACGGCATGTCTGATTCTTTTATATTACCACAATAGGAATTTAGATACCCTATAGGATAATCCTTGTGTCTACTGTAATTTATACTATATGAATCATAAAAATCTATCTTTCTTAGAGTATCAATAGGATAAACATCAAATGAAATATATTTAGCTAAATAAATATCAATTATATTTGATAAGTCGTGCCCACCATCGGCGCCAGGGTCACTTGGTACGTTATCACCAACAGGGTCAGGATAATGACCGTTATCTTGATAATATAATTCAAGTGCATTTTGAACAGCATTCACATCTTGAATTAATTTACTGAGATATGCTTTCTGACGAGACTTATTAAGGTTTGTTAAAACAACCGATGATAACACACCAATAATTGCAATCACCACCAAGAGTTCGATCAAAGTGAAAGCTTTTTGTTTTAATAAGGGTTTGATTTTAATTAGTTGATTCATTTTTATATATAATACAATAAATTTTTGATATTGGGAATTAAAAGATGTAATTATTTTTAATACATAGCTATGTAATATTAAAAGGTAAATTGTGAGGATTAGACAAAAAGGAAGCCCGCGGAAACCAGAGGTTCCCGCGGGCGACATCACACATTATTTTTTCATCTCAATCCTCGAGGCCGCTTACATCCTCGACCTCCTTCCTGAACTGCGGATCGTTCCGCATCATCCAGGAAAAATATTCGGGGTCGCCTACGTCCGGCTGAGCCATCGCCGGGGTGGGCGCAGGATGGTTGTTCGAATACGAATCGTTCATACATCCATCCATCACCCATCCTAGAAAGATCAGGAGTGCGAGGTGTGATAGGACAATAAAGACTGACCGCCAGTTCTTTTTCCTTTTTCTTTCCTCCTCGATATCCACATTAAAGATTTTGCCCAGCATCAGTTCACGCGCCTTCTGCATCTCCTCCTCCTTTTTTAGGGTTTTACTTTAACAGCGACTACACTATAACGAAAAATTGATGGTATAATATGTAAAACGAACTTACTTTTATATAATAACATAATATATAGTAAAAGTCAATTACAGTAGTTGTCACCCCAGATTCTTTGACATTTTATCCTTGGCTGTCAATCCCCTTTTATGTGCGCATGCCAGGACTCGAACCTGGGACCTCGTCATTATCAGTGACGCGCTCTAACCACCTGAGCTACACGCGCATGTACATAATTAGAAAGATTATCAAATTTTTCTTGAAATGCCAAGGGTTTAATCATTAAATATGTACGAATTCTAAAACCCTCCACAACGGATCGATCTTAAACTTATTTTTTAATAATTACTTTAGATGTAGTATAAGCTTTTTCTCCTTTAAACTCATCCTCAATTTCAACATAATATCCTAATTTTATTGAACTAGAAGGGATATAACCAACATAAGCATTATTACTATTTGTCATAGATACTGACTTCCAGGTCGAATTAACAACCTTTAAATTATCACTGATGTTATTAAAGTCTGTTGAGTAATATATTTTTACAGAATTTATCTTTTCAGTGTTATTTATCTTTGCAGTTACTTTAATTTGGTTCTCCTCTGCATCTGACGACGACACTTCAACCACAGGACTTTTTCTATTATCAAAGGTTCTTTGAATAATCGCTCTCAAGTTTCCTAGGTGTTTCTGGCTGCCCCACCCATGAGGATAATTATCAATAAGTGCAAAAACTCCATTATTTTTTTTATCCATGAACCCATTCCCGGATTGCACTGGATAAAAATTATCATTTGTTCCAATATTCATAATAAATTTTTTCTGCTTCTCGGTATAGTATATTTCTGGATCAAATTCTTTTCTATAGGCAATTCCGGTAGGACTTTCCATCCAATCAACCCAATCAGCGGTTGTACCAAACATACTATTACCACCGAATTCACTTTCAATTAAATCCCAATAGTTTCCCATATCAATTGCATTAAAAGCATTAGGCATGAAACCTTTAACTCGAATATCTTTCTGCGCAATAATCCATTGAGCGCTCCCCCTCTTCGAACTTCCAGTAGTAACAAATTCACTTGGTTTTCCAGCCTGGTCCAAATTTTCCATCAAAGTCATCGCTCTCATATAAATAACAGCCAACGGATACAAAACTTCCAAAGTAAGGTCTCCTTCGTTTTTAATTTTATGTCTGAACGCTTGTGATAATTCTTCCTCTCTTTTATACCCAAAAGGTTCTGGCGGCACATTTAATGACCCAACCAAAACTGGGATACCTAATGTAACTGCAGTGGCAGCAGCAAAATCTTTTTCAATATCAAGACCTGGATCCATATTCAAAGATCCAGACTGCATAATTACTGCCTTGCCTTTATATATCGGATTAATCACCTCTGGTATTAATACCCCTACAGTTTCAAAAATATCAACATCTTGCCATTTCATAGCAAAAAATTTAATTTTTAAGGTTCTAATTTTTTTCCCATCAACAGTAACAGTTGTATCTTGTATTATTTGTTGTTTTAGAGTTTTTGAATCTAAAATCTTATTCATATCATAAATAGGCAGTTTGATTTGATGCTTCTCTACTCCGGGAAATATTATTCCATAAATTACTACTCCAATAGAAATTAGAGCTACAGCAACTACAAATCCAATTAATTTTGTTTTGATCATAATGATGATTATTTTTTATCATTAAATTATAGCCCATGCTGCAAGTTTTTTAAAGTAATATATTTCACAAGCTATTGGGATATTTGAAGCCATTGACATTTGGTTTAAATATGTTATTATTAAAATATTAGTGGAGCACAGTGCCCTGCTAAATGCACATTCACAAGAGAAGGAGAAAAAATGAAGAAGAACTTCATGCTGGTAGTGGTGATGGTGGTAACGGTTATTTCGGCGGTTTCAACACAGGCTCAGGTCACAATTGGTGGCCATGTCGGTTATGCATCCGGCGGCGATCTGTCGGAAAGCGCGATTGCCTACGGCGCCCAGGTTATCCTGCCGGTGACCGATATCATTTCGTTTCTGGTATCGGGAAGCATGTTTGATGACGAGGCCGACACAATTACAGTCGGAATCACACATATTGCAGGAGAGATGCGTGCCTCAGTACTAGTTTTCGGCGAAAAGCTGAAGCTCAGCGGAGGTATCGGTGTTTCCCATAATGCATACGATGTGGACGTCAGCCTTCCAGGCTATGAGGTCACCATCGAAAATGCATTCGGGTTCCTTGTCTCGGGAGGCGTGAGCTTCCTGATCACAAAGAACGTAGAGGTGTTCATTGAGCACCGCTGCAATTGGATCGACAGCGAATCCGAAATCCAAGGGCCATACGATTGCCAGACAGTGGACGGGCCGTACAATTCCGCCCTTACGATGCTCGGTGTCGGTATTGCTCTCTAACTCTAGCAAAGAAAGGTTCAGCGCGTGGTACTACCAAGTATCACGCGCTGTTTGTTTATTTTGCGTCCTTTTTTTATTAAATTTTTATAAATTTTTAATATTTTTTACCTGATTTTAATCAGAAAAAACCTCGCCGACGGCTCAAAATTACACTTGACAAACAACAATAATTGTTATAGTATAATCATATTATGAAATATACCAAAACAGCAAAGCAAGAAATGACTAACGGCCAATTGGTTAAAATGCCAGTGGTAATTGTATTTCTATCAGCAATTTTATTATTAACTCAATCCGAACAAGTGTTTGGTTTATCCGGTTTAATAGATTCGACAATCCGGGATATGGAAGCTGCGGGTGACACTCGAGATAATTCTTCCTCAAATACTAATTCATCAAATTGTACTGGCTGTTCATCAAGTTGTACAAGAAATTGTTCAGCCTCTGGATCTCTAACTGACAGAATAAATTCTACCATTCAAGATATGGAGGAAACTCGTCCAGCAAGCACTAATACGGGGACAACAAACACTGGAACTAATTCAGGTTCTTCTTATAATACCCCATTAAATGCGCCATCATGTCCTTTTTCAGCTGGTTCTGGAAGATATGTTGTTGATTTAGATGAAGACATTAGAGCCGATTCTTCATCATCTCGTTCAAGATTTACTGTAAATTCTGACATACCTTCTGGTAGATATAACATCAGAGTTTTTACATGGGATGACCATTCTGAAACACCTGCCCAAAGTCAAAGTAACGAACAAGCTGTTTTAGCACTTCTTAATTCATCAGGTTCAACTATTTATACAACAAGCAGAACAGAAGATATTCCAAGTAACACAAATAGTATTACATCAACTGTTGCTTCTAATGTAAATATTAGTCAAAGTGTTGACGAAATTTTAGTTTTCCATCCAGAATACCCATCATCTAATCCAGAAAGTTTAGTGCCAATTTGTGCTGAATTTAGTTTGATTTCAGATCCTGTTGACCCTGACGACCTAGAAGTAGAATGTCGTGTTTCAGATGCTAGTATAGAAGAAGGTGATACTGTCGAATTTGAAGCTATAGTTTCCGGTGGAGACTCCCCATATGATTATGATTGGGATGGAGATGTTTCTAGCTCACAACAACAATTTGAAATCAGATTCAACGACGAGGGTAATTATGATATTGATGTTACAGTCACAGATGAAGATGGAAATACAGCTTCCGACGCTTGCCCAGTGATCGTTGTCAGTGCAGAAGATGACGACGATGACGATGATGACGATGACGATAATAATGACGACTTCGAAATTCAATGTGAACTATCAGACTCAACTATCGACGAAGGAGATTATGTCACAATTGAAGTAGAAATTGATGGTGGAGATAGTCCATTTGATATTGAATGGGACAGAGACGCTGACGAAATCAGTGGTTTCGATCTAGATGATAATTCTCAAAGAATTAGAGTTAGAGATGCTGGAACCTACGATCTTCGAGTTACTGTAGAAGATGATAACGGAGAAAGAGACAGCGATACTTGTACCCTACGAGTTGGAGACGAAGATGATGACGATAGGAATGTTAATGTCTACGGAGGTGGGTTAGATAGAACTGATGGTGATTTAGCCGGCCTATCATCAGTTTATCTAAACCAAGTTCCATATACAGGACCAGAGGATAATCTAAAAATATTTGGATTTATAGCTCTGATTCTAATTTGGTCATCAACTATTTCATATTACGTAATGAAAGGTAGAGAAAAAAGAAAAGTTTCTAATCGAATTGAGGCTTTCAAACAAGCCAACAAAGAAACATTAATTGCTTAATTACAACAAAGCTGATTAACAAAAAACCACCCTTATGGGTGGTTTTTTGTTAAATTAGAAAACTACTAATTAAATAAATAAGATCTTACCGGGAAACAATATCCACGTCGTTCTGATGCTGTGTAATCCCTTACCTGTTGGAATACTTGAGGACAAGAACCTATACAATCACCAGAATTTGAATCATACCATCCAGGAAAATAACTTGGGGTAGTTGATGGAATAGCGTAAAAATACAATTGATATGCAAAATCTATCATTTCGTGCGGAACACATTGCCCATCATAAGTCCCTAGATCAGTATCCTCTAGGTTATAATACATAATCCCAGATGAATTCAGTGAAATACCAGTCGCTGATAAATTTCCAGCTGTAAAATCATAAACTGGGTTCATGTAACTTAATAAATAGTCATCTACAAGTTCGTCTAATCTAATTCCGTCTATTGGTGTTAGAGGAAAATTACCATTATCTTGTTTATATCTTAACAAGGCATCCTCAATATCTGAAACTGTTTCAATAAGTGTCGCCAGAGCTTCTTGACCAATATTAATAGGTTCTAGATTATAATCATTAAAAGACATGGATGCTGTTAAAACAGGATTCATAGAGGATGGGTTGATGGCAATCTGATAACCAGTAGTGTTAGTTGAAAGAGGATCACGCGGTATTGCGGATAGATAGTTTGGCACTAATGAATTTAAACTAATACAGTCATTCGCAGCCAACAAGTCTGTCTCTAGACACACATCCTGTAACGATCCAGTCATCAACGAATTAGGCCACTCTAGATTATCAATATAATACTGCTGAACCGCAGAATGTAGCGCTTTTAAATCAGATGCTCTTTGGGCATTTCTCGCCTGTGCCAATTGCCTTCCTGGGTTTATAGCAATGATGACAATTCCAGCTAGAATTGCAATGATGGCGATGACTAGTAACATTTCTAGCAAAGTGAAGGCTCTGATTTGTGATTTTTTATTCGCGTTTAATTTAATTGTCATGTTTCTTATTTATAATTTTTAATAATTAATTATATTTTAACATTAAATATTAAAGAAAAATATAGTTATTCCTACTTAGAGTGAAAAATAGTATCGACTATAGGTTTACCGTTTACAAGTTTAATTCCGTATCTATCACCACGATGAGAATTAGGATGTAATGGAATAGCAGTCACAAAATTCGGCACTAATTTTGATAGGTTTATTTCTTCAAAACTGCAGTTTAATTCATTATCAATCAATCTGTTAGTGTCACAAATCGGTTTTAGTTCACTATTTAATTCAGGGCTAGGCCAATTTTTAGAATATATATAATATTGCATTGTTGCATCACTAATTGTTTTAGAATCATGGGAAATCCTAGCGGCCTTAGCTCGGTTTAAATATATACTTGGTCTCAAAAACCAAATTACAATTGTGGCCAAAATCGTAATAATCGCAAGTACAATCAATAGTTCTATTAAATGAAACCCTTTTTGTTTAATTAAGTAATTGAAATTCATAATTTTTTATATTAAATCAAATTCCGCTTCTGGTTCTGGACAAATTGCGTCAACTCCTAATTCTTTTATTAATCGATCTCGTAGGAAATTAGAAGATTCGTCTTCCCCCATCACAACAAAGACTTTTTTAACAGTATTTTTTGTAGCCCTAACAAAATCAGTCAGCCCATTTGAATCCATATGGGAAGAATACCCATTCACAACCGCGACCTCGGCCTTCAGAGGAATTTCCTCCCGATAAATTTTAATAATCGGTTTCTTTTGTAAAATATCTCTACCCAATGAACCAAGTGCTTGATATCCTATGAACAAAATAGCGTTTTTAGGATCTGATAAATAAATCCTTTCATGATCAATAACCCTACCACCAACTGACATACCAGAACTCGCGATAATAATTTTTGGTGGATTAGTTTTATGAATAATAGCGGCATCCTTAGTATCAGGAGTTTTAATTAATTTCGGAAAGTCAAAAATATCGTCACCAGATTTAATTCGAGCTTGAACCTGTTCATTAAAATTTTCAAATTGTTTTTTATAAATTTCAGTCAATTCCAGGCCAAGTGGTGAATCAAAAAAAGTTGGAACTGCTGGTACCTCTCCTCCTTCAATCAAATTATTCATCTCATGCAGCAAGACCTGTGTCTTTTCAAGTGAAAATACTGGAATCAACAATGTTCCCTTTCTTTCAATCACCCTATTTAGGATTTGTTTTAGATTTTCTGTTCTTTCTTTTTTTCCATCATGATTTCGATCACCATAAACGCTTTCAATAATTAGGAAATCTGCATTATCGACGGTTTCCGCATTTCTAATTAAAGGAGTTGGTGAGTTACCCAAATCACCAGTGAAAACAACATTTTTACCACTTGGCAAATGTTTTAGATTAAGAATAGCTGACCCTAAAATATGGCCCGCGTCTTTTAAATAAACCTGAAAAGTTTCACTGATTTTGGTTTCAACATGGTATGGAATCGTTTTCCATAATGAAAGCGCCTGTCTAATATCGTTTTCATTATAAATCACTTCCATTTTACACTTTTTTGCCTCAAAGTTCATAACATTCAACGCGTCCTCGAACATCACTTTGGCGATTTCAAAAGTTGTAGGAGTTGAAAAAATAGTTCCATGAAATCCATCTTTTACTAATTTAGGAATTCTACCAATATGATCTGCATGGCTGTGAGTAATAATCAGAAAATCCATCTCGGCTGGATCAAAATTAAAATCATCCCTGTTTGGATCATTTTGACAAAAAATTCCAGGCCCTTGGACAATTCCACAATCAACCAAAATTTTTGTCTGGTCGTCTTTAATTAAAAAATTAGCTCCTGTCACAGAATCAACTCCGCCATAAAATTTTAACTTTAAAAAGTTTTCCTTTTTCCCAAAATTATTATTTTGTATTTTGCTTTGCTGCATTTTTATACTTATTATTAAATTACTTTATTCTTTTATTAACATAAAGAAAAGCAGTAACAGAACCACAGAAATCCATAACCAAATCTACGACCGTATCAAGTTGATCTGTAAAAACGTCCGTTAATCTAAAAAAGAGTTCCCAGACTTCCCAAGCAAGACCAACAATCAAAGTAAAGCCGATCGTAAACATAAACAGGATCACTCTATTATCTTTTAATTTTGAAGTTGATGGGATATATAGAGAGGTGAAAAAAATAAATACTGCCAAGATACCGATTGTGAACCCTCCTAGAAAATGCATCGGGATATCATACCAATCGATTGTCCAATACAAATGGTAAATTAAGGCAAGCAAATGAAGACACGCCACAATAACGGAAGAAAAAAATAATTCTTTTAAAAACTGCTTTCTAAATATAATATTCATCATAAAATTGATAATTATTATTATATCAAAAAATAATAAAAAACCCTCGTGT
>JFJP01011080.1_pt1 | contig 134696 bp, 116 predicted proteins | sample 431651 | NCBI WGS metagenome assembly JFJP01 (sample SAMN02602958, study PRJNA72255) | Microbial mat metagenome, whole genome shotgun sequencing project. | biome: fresh water; feature: sink hole; material: water; isolation source: purple microbial (photo- and chemosynthetic) mats found in...
CACGTCCTTCACTTCGCCCTCGACGCCAAAAGACCGCAGCGTCGACTCCAGGAGATCGGCCGCGGCGTCCAGTTCGGTGGCCGCCACGGGCTGTCCTTCCGGACCGGCCGGGGTGAGCAGTTCCAGTCCCGGCAGCTTCATCGGACCGCGGGCCGGGCGGCGCGCCTTCGCCGCCGCGCGCGCGGGACGGGCCGCCGCCGCATCATCGTCCAGTTCCTCGCCGTCGGCGCCGGGCAGGGCGACGGCTTCGGCCAGGTCGTCGGCGAAATCGGCGTCGTCGTCATCAATCGTACCGGAAGCCGGTACCGGCGGATTGTGCACGACTCTTTCACGGGCTTTGGCCGCGGCGGCGACCGCGGCGCGCGACATCTCCGGTTCGGCGGGCGCCGACTCCCCCGTCTCGTCCGCGTCCGCTGCGCTGCGCCGCGGCCGCGCCGCCCACGCCTGCGCCACGGCCGCCGCAAGCCGCGGACCGGAACCGCCCAGCCCCCGACCGATCGCGCGGCCCAGCGCCGCGAACATCCGCGCCAACGGGCCTCCGATCAGGCCCAGCCACGCCAAACGGCGTCCGGCCATCAATCCCGTCACCGCCAGCAGCGCGGCGGTGAGGAAAATGCGCCCTCCACCGGCACCGAAAGCCTGGTGGAACAGCCCCGCCAGATGGAACCCCGCAGCCCCACCCCAGTTCGCAGCGCCCGGCGTGCCCAACGGCCAGTCCGGCTGACCGAACCAGGTCGCCGTCACCAGCCAGATCGGCAGCGCGCGCAGCACCCAGCGGCCCGGACGTGCCAGGTTCCCCATCAGGGATCCGACGCCCAACGCCAGCAGGACCACCGGCACCGCCCAGCACCAGAGCGCACCGAAGCCCAGGCGCCACCCGACATTGAGCAGGGAGCCGACCGGCCCCCCCGGATTTCCGTCGGGAAACAACTGGTCCAGCGGATGTCCGTAGATGATGTCCGTCCACGGGCCGGGATCGCCCGTGAGCGACAGGCCGCCGTACAAACCGCAGGCGACCAGCACCAGACCCGGCAGCCAGGGCGCGCGATACCAGGGGGTGTCGCCGCCGCCGCTAGCCTTCTTCCGACTTCGCCCGGCCACGCAATCCCTCCTGGAGATGGGTCAGTTCCTCTTCCAGGAAGCGGGTCGTTGCCTTCCCCTGCAGGAAGACCGGATTGTCCAGCACTTCGATGTGGAACGGGGTGCTGGTCGGCAGCCCTTCGAACACACATTCGGAGAGGGCGCGGCGCATCCGTGCGACAGCTTCCTCGCGGTTCTTGCCGTGGGTCATGATCTTCGCCAGCAGCGAATCGTAATGCGGCGGCACCAGATAGTCCGAATAGACATGGGTGTCGACGCGCACGCCGGGTCCACCCGGCGCATGGTAGTAGAAAACGCGGCCCGGGCAGGGCATGAAGTCGCGCTCGGGGTTCTCGGCATTGATGCGGCATTCGATCGCGTGCCCCGTGACCGTGATGTCCTTCTGCACGAAATCGAACGGTTCATCGGCCGCCACGCGGATCATCCACTTCATCAGGTCGATGCCGGTCACCAGTTCGGTCACGCCGTGCTCGACCTGGATCCGGGTGTTCATCTCCATGAAGTAGAACTTGCCATCGGTATCGAGCAGGAACTCGACGGTGCCGGCGCTGCGGTAGTTGACGCGTTCGGCGAGCCTGACCGCGGCCGCCCCCATCTCGCCACGCAGTTTCGGGTTGACCGCCGGGGAGGGCGCTTCCTCGATCAGCTTCTGGTGGCGGCGCTGGACCGAGCAGTCGCGCTCGCCGAAGTGCAGGATGTGGCCGTGGTGGTCGCCCATCAGCTGGATCTCCACGTGCCGCGGCGCCACCAGGTACTTCTCGATGTAGACGCCGTCGTTCCCGAACGCCGCCTTGGCCTCGTTGCGGGCCGCGACGTAGTTCTTGCGCAGTTCCGCCTCATCCCATGCCACGCGCATGCCCTTGCCGCCGCCGCCGGCGGTGGCCTTGATGATCACCGGGAAACCGAACTGCGCGGCCGCCAGGACCGCCTCGTCCTCGGTGTCGACCAGCCCCGTGCCCGGGACCACCGGCACGCCCGCTTCGACCGCCATCGTGCGGGCGGTCGCCTTGTCGCCCATCTTACGGATGACGTCCGGCGTGGGCCCGATCCAGACGAAGTCGTTGTCGACGCAGATCTCGGCGAATTCGGCGTTCTCGGCCAGGAAGCCGTACCCGGGATGGATCGCCTCGGCGCCGGTGATCTCGGCGGCGGCGATGATATTGGGGATGCGCAGGTAGCTTTCGGCGCTGGTCTTCTTGCCCACGCACACGGATTCATCGGCATATTTGACGTGAAGCGAGTCGGCGTCGGCCACCGAGTGGATCGCCACGCTCTGCACGCCCAGTTCGCGGCAGGCGCGCATGATGCGCAGGGCGATCTCACCCCGGTTCGCGACGAGAATCTTCTTGAACATCAACGACTTCCTGCTTTGGAGACACTGCTTTGGAGACATACGTCTGCGCGCCGGCAGGTCCCTGCGGGACGGCGGCTGCGGGACGGCACATTCTGGGCTGCGCCCGCGGCGATGGCAAGGGAAAACGGGCTGGCCTGAAATCGCGGCGGGCGCCAAACGCGGCGACCCGGCCGAAACAGGCCGGGCCGCCCCGATCCACCGCGATGACAGTCCGTTACGCAGCCGTCAGATACGGGCTGGTCAGATGCGGGTCATGGCCGGCTTGCCCTCGTCGGGCTCCTTGTTCTCGAACCGCTGCCAGGTGTTGTCCGAACTGGCCTGGATGCCCTTGACCCGCAGCATGAATTCGTGCGGGTTGCTGCTGGCCTGGAGCGCCGTGTCCAGGGTGATCTTGTTTTCCTTGTAGAGCTGCATCAGCGACTGGTCGAAGGTCTGCATCTGGTACTGGATGAAGCCCTCCTGGATCGCCTGACGGATCATCACCGTCTTTTCCGGGTCGCGGATGTACTCGCGGATGGTGCCGGTGGCGATCATGATCTCGCAGGCCGGGAAGCGCCGCAGCCCGTCGGCGTCCGCCACCAGACGCTGCGAGATGACCGCCTGCAGCGTCGAGGCCAGCAGGTAGCGGATCTCCTGGTGCTGGTGCGGCGGGAAGAACGAAATGATGCGGCTGACCGTCTGCGAGGCATCGATCGTGTGCATCGTGCTGAGCACCAGGTGCCCGGTGTCGGCGGCCGTGATGGCGATCTTCATCGACTCCGCGTCGCGGATCTCGCCGATCAGGATCACATCCGGATCCTGTCTCAGAACATGCTTCAAGGCGTCGGCGTAACTCGTCGTGTCGCAACCGATTTCGCGCTGGCTGATGATGCTCTTGCGGTCCCGGTGGAGGAATTCGATCGGATCCTCGATCGTGATCACGTGCCGCGCGCAGTCGCGGTTGATGATGTCGACGATGGACGCCAGGGTGGTCGATTTGCCGCTGCCGACGGTGCCGGTCACCAGCATCAGGCCGCGGGGCTTCATCGCCAGGTCCTTGATGACCTGCGGCAGGTGCAGATCGTCGGGCGAAAAGATCTCCACCGGAACGTGGCGGAACACCATGGCCACGCTGCCGCGCTGCACGTAGAAGTTCGCCCGGAAACGCGCCACACCGGGCACGCCGAAGGCGAAGTCGATCTCCTTGGTGGATTCGAACAGTTCGCGCTGGGCCGGGGCCAGGATCTGCTGGCTGACCGCTGCCATGTCCTGCACCGTGGGCGCCTCGTAGTCGCCGAACACGAGCGTGCCGTTGATGCGGAAGACGGGCGGCGAGGCGACCTTCAGGTGAAGATCGCTGGCGCCGCGGGAGATCATTTCCTTGAGGATCCGCTTGATGTCCATCACTGCCCAGCTCCCCGGCAAAGAGGGCCGCGCCAGCACCCGGGCTGCGCGACGGGATTGATTTGCCATAGGGTTCGGCACTCCGGCCGTCTGACTTGACGATTGATATGGGAGCAGTGACCGGCTTTCACCGGTTGTCCCCGAAAAGAGACGGGCCCGCTCTCGATGAGCGGGCCCACGGATATCTTGACGAAGACGCGAGCCGCGGAGCATCCCGGCCGGATGGCCAGGCTGACGGCGGCGGCCGGTACGTCGTCAGTCGGGATCGATCAGGAACAAGACGGCTTCGGCTTCCACCGGGCTGCCGTTCTCGACCAGGATCTCCCGGATCGTCCCCGCCATCTCCGCTTCGATCTCGTTCATCACCTTCATGGCTTCGATGATGCAAAGCGGCTGGCCCTTGCTGACGTGGTCCCCCACGTTCACGAAATTCGGGCTGGTCGGCGCCGGAGCGCGGTACAGGGTGCCCACAATGGGCGAGCGCAACTCCTTCCACCGGGCCCGGGCCGGGTCGGCAGCGACCGCCGGAGCGGCTGCCGGCGCCGCGACGGCCACCGGCGAGGTGGCCGCGGCGAGCACCGTTGCGGGAGCCGCCTGCGCCGCCTGCGCCATCACCGGAGCGCCCATCACCGCGGCCGGCGACTTCTGGATCCGGATCGTCGTGTCCTTGTTGACGATCTCCAGTTCCTCGATGCCGCTCTGTTCCACCAGCTTGACCAATTCCCTGACAGTCTCAATATCCATGCGTTCGCCTCCGATGCGAGCGGGGGGTCAGACGCGACCCAGGTATTTCCCGGTCCTCGTGTCGATCTTCAGGATCTGCCCTTCCTCGATGAAAAGCGGCACCTGGACCACGAGACCCGTCTCCATGGTTGCGGGCTTCGAGCCGCCCTGGGCGGTGTCGCCGCGCAGACCGGGGTCGGTGGTCTTGACGGCCAGCTCGACCGTGAACGGGGGCTCGACCGACAGCGGCGTGTCCTCCTGCATGAGGATGGTGCACATCTCGCTTTCCTTGATGTACAGCAACAGGTCGCCCAGACCTTCCCGGTGCATCTGCATCTGCTCGAAGGTCTCCGTGTTCATGAAGACCAGGTAATCGCCGTCGGGGTAAAGATACTGGTACTCCCGGCGTTCGAGCCGGACCTCATCGACCTTTTCGCCGGCGCGGAAGGTCTCTTCGACCACCTTGCCGTTCTTGATGTTCTTCAACTTGGTGCGCACGAAAGCGCCGCCCTTGCCCGGCTTCACGTGCTGGAAATCCACGATCGTCCACAGCTGTTCCTTGAACCGCAACGTGAAGCCCGTGCGAAAGTCGCTCGTATCCGCCACTGATGTCCTCGCTTCGTGACCTGGATGGGAAGAGGCCTCCGGGGGCCAACCTGTTCATTGATAACACGCGTTTAGAGGGAAGGCAACGTCCGTTGCGCCTCCGCTAGGGGTCGGACCCCAGCCGTAAACGGGCAGCCAAGCCCTCCAAAGCAAACCGGTAGCCGTCGACCCCGAAGCCGCGCAGACCGGCGTAAACGACGTCCTCCAAGAGGTTTCGCCGCCGGAAGGGTTCCCGCGCCGCGGGATTGCTGAGATGCACTTCGATAACGGGAATCGATATCGACGACACTGCATCCCGCACCGCCACCGAGGTATGGGTGTAGGCTCCCGCGTTCAGGATCAGGCCCTTCGCCTGGTCGCCGGCCCGGTGGATCCAGGTCACCAGCTGTCCTTCACCCTCACATTGGTCGAACGTCAGTTCCAGCCCAAGGCCCGCCGCCCAGCCGGAGCAGAGCGCCGCCAGTTCGGCCAAAGTCGTGGTGCCGTAGACCTGCGGCTCGCGCCGGCCGAGCCGCGACAGATTCGGCCCGTTCAAAATGTGGACCGGCTGGTTCACGGGGAGACCTCGCGTTCGGTCCGCAGCCGCTCGATCCAGCGGGCGAACTGTTCCCTTGCCAGTTCCCGCCGCTCGCCGGCCTCATCACGGACCGCGCCGACCGTCACCGTGGCCGGGCCGGCGGCTTCACCGGGATCCACCGCGAGCAGCTTCCCGACCGCCGTCGACGCTCCCGGCAGGGCGGCCAGGCGCCGCCCCACCTGCTGGTCGTTCGGCCTCTCATCGGCCAGGCGGCGCAGGAGCGTTTCGGCCTTCTGCCGATAACCCTGCGCCAGATACAGATCCACCAGCGTCAAGGTCGCGAAGCCGTCAGCACCGTCGCCACCGGCAGCTTCCGCGGCCGACGACAACCGCTGTTCACGCATCGTCGTCAGGACCGTCTTCCAGTGGGGATCGTCCGGGTCCAGCTGCGCCAACCGCTCGTAGTGGCCGATGGCCGCCACCAGATCGCCCCGCCGGCGGTCTTCATCCGCCAGGAGTTCGAGAGCCACCAGGTTGTCCGGATCGAACTCCAGCGCCCGGGCCGCCGCCTCGGCCGCCTGTGTCGGCCGCCCGGCCGAGGCCAGCGTCCGGGCCAGCGTGACCAGCCCGCCCACGGCCTGCGGATGACGTGCCAGACCCTCGTCCAGGATCGCCAGCGCCTCTTCGTTCTTCCCGGCCTGACGCAACAGGTCGGCCAGCGGGATGAACGCCCGTGTCGAGGGCGCCGCTTCCCACCGTTTGCGGCATTCGCTGATCCTGGCGTTCAAATCGATCACGTGCGGTCGTCCTCAGTCCAACGCCTTGAGTGCCGCGCCCACGCGGTTCATGTCTTCCCACAGGCCGGCCGTCGCCGACGGCGGCAACAGGGCCTCCACGGTTCGCAACAGCTCGGCGCCCGCCTCCGCGGAACCCTCCTGCGGATCGGCCAGCAGGCAACCGGCGCACAGTTCGGCGCCCTGGCGCACCATGCGCGCCACCTTGCGCGCGAAGACGCGGCTCATCGCCGGCGTCATGTCGGCCGGCAAACCGTCGTCCGGCGTTCCGCGCACGGCCTTGGCCACGAAGGCCGCGGCGACTTCCGTGGCTGTGATCATGTCGGCAAAAGTGAACATGACCATCTGGCTGCGGGTGAGCTTGGCCTGGTGCATCCTCAGGATGGTCTCGTTGAGAGCGCGCACCGACGACGCCACCAGCGCCGCGCCGGCATCCACATCGTCGAGTTCATCGACGGCGCAGGCGAGCAATTCGTAGAAGGCGCCCTTCGATCGCACCGTTTCCTTCCAGCGGAACATCGAGATGATGCTCTGCTGGATCTCGTTGGTGCCCTCGTAGATCGTGGTGATGCGCACGTCGCGCCGCATCTTCTCGACGAGGTACTCGCGCGCGTAGCCGTAACCGCCCAGGGCCTGGATCGACGCGTCTGCCGCGCGGTTGCCGGCCTCCGTGGCCCAGTACTTCGCGATGGAACCTTCGGTCCCCATGTCCGTGCCGCCCTCGTCGATCCGCAGCGCCGTCTGCTCCATGTAGGCGCGGCCGGCCGCCAGATCGATCCAGGGCTCGACGAGCAGCTTCAGCAGATAGCCTTCCTTCTCGACCAGCGGAGCCCCGAACTGGTGGCGCGTCTTCCCGTAGGCCAGCGCGCGGCGCAAAGGCGCCTGTCCGCCGCCCAGGCCGAAGGCGCCGACCATCAATCGGGTGTAGCCGAAGACGGCGTTCGCCTGTTTGAGCCCCTGGCCTTCGACGCCGCCGATGAGATGGTCCGCGGGAACCACGACATCGTCCAGCAGCACGCCGGTCGTGTTGGAGGCGCGGATGCCGTGCTTGTCCTCTTTCTTGCCGACGGCCAGGCCGGCGGTGCCCTTTTCCACGACGAAGAAACTGGGACCGCCCGGGGTCTTGGCCAGGATCGTGTAGAGGTCGGCCACGCCCCCGTTGGTGATGAACTGCTTGGCGCCGTTGAGGCGGTAGCCGGTCACCGCGCCGGAGGCATCCACGATCGCTTCGGCCGTCGTCTTGAGCGCCGCGACATTGCTGCCCGCTTCCGGTTCGGTCACGCCGTACGCCACGATGAGCCCTTCGCCGGCGATGCGCGACAGCCAGCGCTGCTTCTGCCCGGGCGTGCCGCCCACCAGAATGGGGTCGGTGCCCAGACAGATCGCCAGGAAGGCCGTGGCCACGCCCAGGTCCCAGGCCGCCATCTCTTCGCTGACGCGGCAGATGTCGCGCGCGCCGCCACCGAGACCGCCGCAGTCCTCGGGCAGGAAGATCAGGTGCAGACCCACGTCCGGCGACAGCAGCTTGCGGATCAGGTCCGTCGGGAACGCATCCTGTTCGTCCATCTCCATGATCCGATGGTCGGACAGTTCACGGCCAACGACCTGCCGCAGCGTGTCCAGCACCATCGAGGACATTTCCGGGGACAGTCCGGCGGGAGCTTTCATGGGTGCATTTCACTTTCCGCGCCGGCCGGTCGGCCGCGCTCAGGCAATATTCAGACGGCCCCGCCCCACCAGGACGCAGGCACCGCCAACCTTGATATTCGTGGCCTGGCCGCCGCGCACCGTGGCCTCGGCCACGATCCGGCTGGGCCGGCCCATCTCCAGGCCCTGTTCGCTGACGATGCGGACGTTCTCGTCGCACTTGATCAGCCGGTGTTTGATCAGGTAGGCGACCAGCGCGCCAGTGGCGGCGCCGCTGGCGGCGTCCTCGGGAATGCCGAAATGCGGGGCGAACATCCGGCAGTGCACGGTCGACTCGGGGTTCTCCACGTCGCAGGTGAAGACGAACAGATCGCCGAACCCGAGGTCGCGCGCGATCGCATCGGCTTCGCGCCGGCGAAGGTTGATGGCCGCCATGGCCTCGAGGGAGGTCAGCGGCACGATGTGGATCGGCAGACCCGTCGAGATGATCTCGCACGGAAGCCCCGTGATGGCGATCTCTTCCTCGGACAGACCCAGCGTGCGCGCCACCTTGCCCCGGTGGAAATACTGGCCCATGAAGACCGGCGGTTCCTGCGTCAGGTAGTACACCGTCCGGTCGCGCTCCAGCCTGCGTTCAACCGTGAACCGTCCCGCCTCGAGTTCCCAGGTGAACGGAACCACGGCGCCATCGGTACGCCCGAGTTCGTCCAGGGCGAACGTCGCACCCAGCACCGAATGCCCGCCGAACGGGATTTCACCGGACGGCGTGAACACGCGCAGACCGGCCGCCGGCAGTCCGGCCGACTTCGGCGGCACGATGAAAGCCGTCTCTCCCGCGCCCATTTCCATGGCCAGCTTCTGCATGAGCTGCTCGGCCACATCCGCCCCGTCGGGGAACAGATAGAGGCGGCTGCCCCCAAAGGGCTGATCCGTGAAGACGTCGATGAGCAGGAATTCGAGTTCCATCGCGTGGCGTCCGTCTCGGGCCTTCGGCACATGCCGGCGGCCGGGGGCAGTCCTGGGTCCGGCACCGGTCGGGTGAATTTAGCACAAGCCAGCGGGCCGGCCAAGCCGATTGGCGTTCGCGCCGAACCCTGGCCGCCCCCTTCAGCGGTCGATCACGACGAATCCCACCGCCGCGTCCCGCTCGTGGCTGAGGCTGGCCAATACGGTGCCGCCGCCGCCGGCGGCCAGCGCGGCCGCCGCCAGGCCGTGCAGGACCACACGGGGCGCGCCGCCGGCGGAACGCCCGACCTCGATATCCCGGTACGGAATGCCGCGCACGTCGCCGCCGAGGGCCTTCAGGCACGCTTCCTTGACCGCCCAGCGCCCGGCCACCTGGGCCGCGAAATCCAGCCGCCGCCGGCCGTCCGCGCCGTCCGGAAGCTCGCCGGGCCGGAAACACCGGGCCAGGAACCGCGAACCGTGCCGCTGCAGCAGCCGTTCGACACGGTCCACCGAAACGATGTCGATGCCCACGCCGCGCACGCTCAATACGCGCCCTTCCGCTGGATGACCGCCGGCAGGGTCCGCAGCAGGATGCGCAGGTCCAGCCCCACCCCGGCGGCCTCGACGTACTGGCGGTCCAGTTCCATCCATTCGCTGAAATCCAGGTGGCTGCGCCCGGAAACCTGCCAGAGACAGGTCAGCCCGGGTTTGACCAGCAGCCGCCGCGCCTGGGTCGCCGTGTAATCCGCGACTTCGGACGGGATCTGGGGCCGTGGCCCGACGATCGACATGTCTCCCCGCAGGACGTTGAGCAGCTGGGGAAACTCGTCCAGACTGCTGCGGCGCAGGAATCTGCCGACGCCGGTGATGCGCGGGTCGTCCTTGATCTTGAAGGCGGCACCCGTGGCTTCGTTCAGGTGACGCAGATCATCCTTGAGGTTCTCCGCGTCGATCGCCATCGAACGGAACTTGAAGCAGTCGAAGAGCCGGCCGCACCTCCCCACGCGGGCCTGCCGGAACAGAACCGGTCCCGGCGTCTCCAGCTTGATCAGGAACACGATGAACGGCAGCAGCGGCAGGACCAGAAACAGACCCGTCAGCGCAGCGCCCAGATCGAAGGCGCGCTTGCCGAACGCGTAGAGCCGGCCGGCCCGGGGGGCCCTGCACGAAACGCCCACGAAGGCTTCGTAGCCGGGCCGGTCGCCGTAGTAGAACTCAGCCCCCATTCGGGACTCCGGTGACGGGCGAACGCTCCCAGGCGAAGATCCGCGTGCCCGCCGGCTGCGCCACCAGGCGCAGCGTGCCCAGGCGCGACAGAGCCGGCGCCATTTCACCCTGCGGGTCGAAGTACCATTCGCGGGCCAGCACGACCCAGCAGCGGTTGCGCCCCTCGAGGATCTCGGCGCAGAAGGCGTCCGCCTGCCCGGCGCCCGCCAACGGCGGCCGGCGATGGGTGTTCAGGACGGGCAAGCGGTCGTTGTCGTAGAATTCATAGACATCCGAGACCACCGGCACGAGCACCGCGTCACCTGGCGCCGCCGCCGCCGTCACCACGCGCACGGCTTCGCGAACGTCCTCGCGGGCATAGCGATGGTCCGAACGCGCCGCTCCCAGCGACCAGACCATGAGGGACAGCAGCACCGTGGCCGTAAGCGCTCCGACAGCCCTCGGCAACCGCACCAGCCCTCTCGCGGACAACAGCAGGACCAGCGGCATCACCACCGAAACGTAACGAGGGTTCCAGGGCTTGACGTTGCGCAGTGCCAGAGCCACCAGCACCGCCACCGGCACCAGGATCCAGATCAGCAGCCGGGCCCGGACCCGGTCGGGGCGCCGTCCCAGGCCGCCGGCCAGCGCGACGGCGATGGCAAGACCAGCCACCACGAGCATCGGCAGCGCTGTCTGCACGATCTGGGCACGGTCCGGGCGGTGAAGTTCGGCCAGCGACGGCCCCAGGCTGTAACCGTAGAAGAAGGTCAACAGCGTATAAGGCAGCGCTTCGAGAGCGAAGGTCGTCTCGCCCCTCAGCGACTCGCCGACCGCGGCTCCGGGCAGGATGCGGTCGACCGCCCAGATACCGGAAGCCTGCAGCAGCCAGGGCATGGTCACGAGCAACACTCCCCCGAAGGCGAGCGCCACCAGCAGGCGATCACGTCCCAGCCTCGGCCGATCGACGAACGTCATGGTGACCGCCATGGCCGCCCACAGGAACAGTCCCGACAGGTTGCTCAGGATGCACGCCGACAACGCCGCGATGAAGACCGTGATCTGGCGTCGCCTGAGCCGCCCTGCCGCGAGGTCCAGATAGGCCAGCGAGGCGAGCACGGCGAAGAACATCAGGAATCCGTAGCCCCGCCCCTCCTGGCTGTACCAGACGTGGAAGGGATTGATCGCGAGCAGCAGCACGGCCAGGCGCGCCGTCCTGCCGTCGACCAGCTTGCCGGCCAGCACGCCGAACAGCGGAATCGTCAGGACGCCGATCACCGCCAGCGGGAGGCGCATCATCAGTTCCGGATCGCCCAGGCGCACCAGGAACCAGGCCACCGCGGTGTAGAGCGGGCCCTGGATCGTGTCGTGCAACTGTTCCCAGAAGTCGAGTCCCGCGCCGGGCCGGATGGTCTGCCAGGTCAGGATTTCGTCGACCCACAGGGACTGCGCGCGCAAACCAAGCAATCGGGGCACCGCGGCGAGCAGGGTCATGCCCAGCAGGAAACCCGCGCCCGGCGCGCCTTCGGACGGCGCGTCGACATCGGCCAGCCAGTCGGCGGGCGGTACGAAGGGAGAGCGGCGATGGTCAGGAGTCATGCATCCGCCTCGTTGATCGGTCCGTGTTCCGGGTCAGCGGCCGGCTATCCGGCGTTGGTTCAGCGGCACGCCGGGCCGGTACTCCTTCAGGGCGACATCGATCGATCCCACCGGCACCTTCGTCCTCATCAGCACCGGCACCCGGTATTCATCCGCGCTGATGTAGATCGTGATGCGACCCTCGTGCTTGAACAGGCCTTCGCCTTCGACGACCGGTTCCACGACGAAACATTCGAATTTCCCGGCCGGCACTTCCACCGTCTCGCGGCCGTGGACCACGACCTTCATGTTGTAGTTCCGCCGCGACGTGTGGGCCGGCAGCATCAGGTCGGTTCCGGATTCCAGATCCAGGTTGCGCACATAATAGAAAGCCGACAGTTCGTCCTGCACTCCCGCCGGCACGGCCATGGTATGGCCGTCGCCGTAGCGGGCCAGTCCCGCCACACGGTCGAAGTTGATCTCCAGGGTCTTCTTGTAATCGCCCTCGCGCAGCCGCTTGTAGAAGTAGGCGCTGCCGAGATCGATCACATCGATATAGGTGACGATCTTGTCGCGCACCTTGTAGATCGACGAGAAGAACCGGTTGCTGTTCGCCGTGCTCTGCACATGGTAGCACGTCCGCCCCAGGTGATCGACTGTTCCGATCGTTTCGAGGATCCCTTCCCCGGCATTGATCGGACCGTAGCTGATTTCGAACACCATCCGTTCGCCCGGCCCGTAGACGGTGGGCGCCGGTCCGCCGCGGCCGGCCAGGGTGTCGGCGACCGCTTTCGCCGCCGTCGTGTCCGCGACGGTCGCACCACCCTGCGCACCAGCGGCACCGGCCGTGGCCAGGAGGATCGCCAGCAGCAACCGTCGGCAGATGCCGGGGAATCGTTCCATCAACACGTTGTCGCCTTTCCCTCGGGGCCGGCAGAACGCTCCGCGGCCGTCCGGGCCCGCCCGTGGGCGCGCAGCAGATCCAGCGTCGCGGCGGCCACGGGTTCGAACCCCAGGTTCTCCAGGCAGGGCCGGCCGGGCACCGGGCATTCCTTCAGGTCGCACGGCGAACAGGACTCCCCACGTCGCACGCAAACGTGGCGCGGGCCCGGCGGGTTCCACCCCGCCGGATCGGTGGGTCCGAACACGGTCACCGTCGGCAGGCCCAGCAGCGCGGCCAGATGCCGCAGCCCGTTGTCTGTACCGACAAAAACGTCACAGCAGCGCAGCAGCGCGGCCATTTCCACCAGCGTCGTCGGCGGCACGAATGCGCGCGACGGCATTTCCGGCAGCAGTTCCCCGACCAGCGCCTCGTCGCCTGGACCGGGCGCCAGCAGGGTTCGTACGCCCTCGGCCTCCAACCGGCGCCACAGGCCGGCGACGTGGCGGGCCGGCCAGGCTTTCGCACTCCAGGTGGCGCTCATCACCAGAATGGCCCGGGGCCCTCCCTGCATTGCGCTCCAGTTGCGCAGCCATTGTCCGAACGGCGTGTCCTTAGACACCGCCGCCTCACCCGTGGATCGCAACCCGGCGCCCGGGGTCCACGGTTCCGGTGTCAGGCCCAGCGCCCGCAGGGGATCCAGGAACGCCTCACCGGCGAATCCCCGCAACGGGTGTGCGCCGGAACGATTGCGGGGCACGCGCAGATTGTAGGCCCAGCGTCGCCGCGGCAGATCGTACCCCACCCGCACGCCCGCGCCCGACAGGGCGGTCCAGATCGCGGTGCGCGGACTCCCGAGCCAGTCGATAACCAGTTCGTACCGTCGGCTGCGCAGCCAGCGCAGCCAAGGCTGCCCGTCCGCCCGGGGATACGCCAGCACGTTCACGTTCGGGGCCAGATCCGAAAAAAGGGGTTCCAGCGGCTTGTCGACCACCAGATCGATGATCGCCTCCGGCCAGGCGTCCGCGACCGCGGCCACCGCCGGCAGCGAGACCAGGGCATCACCGAGCGCCCGTCGCCTGATGAGCAGGATACGGCGGAAGTCCCGCTGGCGCGCCGTCATGACCGCACCCCGGGTCGGCCCCCGGCGCGTCCGCCGGAATCCGCATCCCACGCCGGAAGCGTTGTGAACATATCCCGCGCCGCTGACAGGACATCTTCGGGTGCGAGGTCGGGCAGACAAATGAAGGCATCGCAGGCATGCAGATCGCAGGGATGGCAGGGCGGTCGGGTCGCCAGCACACGGAACGGACCGCTGTCCGCATACGGGAACCACAGGCGCGGATCGGTGGGACCGAACAGCGCCAACGTGGGGACCCGCAGGCCGACCGCCGCATGCATCACGCCGCCATCGACGGTGATCAGCCCGGCGCTGGCGGCCAGCAGGTCGAGCACGTCGTCAAGCGCCAGGACCGGCAGCACGCCGCCGCGGCCCACCGGAATCCCGGTGGCCGGCCCGCCGCCGGGGGGGCTCAGCACGAACACCGATCCATTCCAGAAGGAATCGAGTCGAGCGGCCAGCGAACGCCAATGCCCGAGGGGCCACTGCTTGGTCGCCCAAGTGGCGCCGGGCGCCAGCAGCAGGAACGGCGCTTCGGCCGGCAAACCTGCGGCGTTCAGCAGCGCCGCCGCGCGAGCCGAAGCCCCCGCCCTCGGCGCGAGGCTCGGGGCAGCCCTGCGGTTGCGTCCGGTGAACCAGGTGAGGAAATCCAGCCCGCTCTCGACGTGCATCAGCGGGGCCAGTCGCGTCAGGTGGTCGCCCAACCCGCCCGGCGCCAGGCGCGCCCAGTCGGGTCGCCCCTGCACAGCATCGGCGCCGCTCTGGTGGGTGTACAGCCAGCCGCGGCTGCCCGCCGGTCCCGCCAGACGCCTCGGGAGGCCCGCCGCGCGGAGCAGCCAGGCGCTGCGCGGATTGAAGAACAGATCCACCGCCAGATCATAGCGAATCCTGCGTATGTCCAGCACGGTGCCCGCGGTTCCGTGTGTGCGCACGGAAGCATCATGGTCCGCCGGTGCTGCCGCACGGGCACGGGCGTCGGAGCCGCGCCGGGCCACCGCCAGCGCGTGCACACGCGCCAGCTCCGGATGGCCGGCCAGAACCGGTGCGTAGGCCTCTTCGCACAGGTAACCGATCTCGAGTTCCGGATCGCCCGCTCTCAGCGCGTCCAGGACCACGGTCGTCATCACGATATCGCCGAGATAACGCAGGCGCGTGACCAGCACCCGCTTCACCAGGTCGTTGCCCAGGCGCCAGCTCATGCGGGTCTCCCCCCGGCGGCGGGCCCCGCACCGAGAACGAGCTTCACTGCAGCCGCCAGATCAGCGGCCTGCCTCACCAGTGGATCGTGCGACCAGGCGGCACGCACGCGCGCAGCTTCGCCCGCCCCGTGTCCAGTGCCCACCAGCACCGCGCCCAGACCGTGCCGACGGCCCAGCTCCACGTCACTGGACTTGTCCCCGATCACCCACGAGCAGGCTGCATCCCAGCGGAACGACTGCGCAGCCTCTTCCAGCAGCCCCGGACCGGGCTTCCGGCAGCGGCAACCGTCCTCCGGCGCGTGCGGACAGTAGTACATCCCGTCCAGGACGACGCCGTACCTCGACAATTCGAGATCGACGCGCGCCATCACCGCCGCCAGTTCCGCCGAACCGAAGCGCCCCCGTCCGAGACCGCTCTGGTTCGAGAGTCCGATCAGCAGGTACCCTGCCGCCGCCGCCTGCGCCATGGCGGCCGCGGCGCCGGGCACCAGTTCGACGCCGTCGGGATCGGACAGGTAGTCCTTGTCGACGATGACCACGCCGTCACGGTCCAGGAACAGGGCCGGTCCCTCGCGCATGAATCCGGCCGGAGGGCACGTCCAGATCATCGGGCCTTCCTTTCCGGAACCACGCCGCCCCGGGCCGCCGTGACCCGGCCCAACAATCCCCGCGCGGCTGTCAGTACATCCCGGCCTTCGATGGTGTCGAGACAGAATACGGGCTGATTGCAGGTGCGGCGATAACAGGGACGGCAGGGGAAGCCGTCGGCGGCCAGAATCTCCACGTGCGGACCGGTGGGCCGCGTCCAGTCCGGATTCGACGAGCCGAACAGACCCAGCGTCGGCGTACCGAGCGCGGCCGCCACATGCATCAGACCGCTGTCGTTGCCGACATAGAGCCCGCAGGCGCGTAGCCAGGATACCGCTTCGGGCAGCCCCGTGACACCCGTCAGATCGAAGATGTCAGCGTCCGGGGCGGCGGTCACAGCGTCGGCGCCCGCCGCCCATTTCAATTGCGGCGCCGCCGTGCGCAATGCCGCCACCAGGGGTGCCGCGTTGCCGTCGCCAAGCAGCAGGATGCGCGCACCTTCTTCGGTAACGGCCGCCGAAACGAACGCGGCGGTCGGACGGGTCGGCCAGGTCTTCGCGGGGCCGTACGTGGTTCCCGGGCCCAGCGCCCACAGTGGGCGCGCCCCGACGACGTTCGACGGTGGCGGCACGGCCGGACCGGCCAGCCGGGCCGGCCCCGTGTCGTCGACCGGCGGCAACCGCCCGGGATCCCAACCGCCGACACGAGCGAGCGCCGCGCCGAGATCGAGCATCTCACGGCTGAAGTGACGCCGACCCCGCGTCTCGCGCGGCAAAGCGTCCGTGAGCAACAGACCACGCCCGTCGCCCCGGTGTCCGATCCGGAAAGGGATTCCCGCCAGCGCCGCCGTCAGGCCGGCCCGCAAGGAAGGAGGGCCCAGCAGCACCGCGTCGAAACGCCGCGCCCGCCACTGCGCAGCCTGGCGCGCGAGTCCTCGCCAGCCGTCATGCGAGCCGGGGCGCTCGACGACGATCAGTTCATCGCAACGGGGATCTCCCGTGAACAACGGCGCCCACGAAGCCCGAACCGCCAGCGTGAGCCTCAGCGCGGGTCCTCCCGGTGCGCGGCGCGCGGCATCCAGCCATGTCAACAGGGGGGTCATCATGACGGCGTCGCCCAGCCAGTTCGGTGCGACCACCAGCACGCGGCTCACCGGCCGCACGTCACTTGACCGGGGCATCGGTCGACGCTGAACGGGAGGCAGGCGTCGGCGGGACGGGCTTCACCACGGGACCGGAAGCCGCGTCCGCCGTCTGTCCGGAGCCCTCGACAGGCTTCGTCCCTGCCACCGGGGGCGCCGCGGCGCCGGCGGTCGACGCCGCGGTGCTTATCACGGTGATGGCCGCTGCGCGCCGTCGGTCGCCCGCCACGGCTTCGACCGCGGCCAGCAGTTCCTCCGGCGCGACGCTGCCATCCTCCTCCAGCGTCAGCACGCGGGTCAGTGCCCGATCCCGCGGACGCCAGCAGTCCGGATCCGAGGCATGGAACAGGCCGATGGCTGGAACGCCCATGGCAACCGCGAAATGGAAACTGTCGGTGTTGCCAGCGACGATGAGGTCACACTGCGACAGGAGCAGGACCACTTCAAGCAGGGTCTCGCGGCTGAGTCCGCTCGGAACATTGGACAGCAACACTTCCAGACGCGCCATCCGCTCGCTCTGATCCGGATGGCCAAGCGGGATCACCCGGCACTCCATATTCGCCGACAGTTGCTTCGCCACTGCCTTGAACGTCTCGATGGCCGGCGCCGCTCCCGTCAGCGGCTGCCCCGGGTCCAGGCCCACCAGCATCTGCCGTTGGTTCGGCTTGTGGAAATGAACCTGCTGCGCCATCTGCCGGACCTTGTCCATCGGGAGCGGCCAGCGCGGCTTCAGTTCCGCGGCCGTGAACCCGAGAAATGGCGCGACATGCCGGAGGCGATCGCCCAGGTAGCCGTCGGTCCCGGCGCGCAGTTCGAAATTGGTGGCCGGCCAGGCATCCGGATGCGACGGCCCGTAGCGCAGTGCGGCGCCCGTGGCCAGCGCAGCCATTTCGAGGGCCGAGTGCGGCTCGTGCGCCATCAGGATCGTCATCCCGTAGCCGCCGGATTGCACCTGACGCAGGAGCGACGTGAACGCCGGCCGCCATTGATTCAGTTGACCGGGCTTGTAGATCAGGCACTGCCGCGCCAGGCCGCTGGGGATGACCAGCGGAGCATGCTGTTCCGGCATCAGGAAATCCATGCAGGTGCCCGGATAGCGCCGCCGGATAGCCGTCAGCAGGGGCATGTGGAACAGCACATCACTGAGGTTGCCGGCGTCGATGCACAGGAGCCGCGAATCCTCCGCCAGACAATCGGGCAGAGAGAACCGGGCTTCCGTCCCCTTGCGGAAGAACGGCCGCAGCAGCGTGCTGAACAGCTTGTGCTCGGACACCGGATTCCTCTCTCGACGTCAGTCAGGCTCAGGCGTCCAGACCGGGGAAGATCGTGCTCCAGACTTCTTCCACACGGCTGACCGGCACGAATTCCACCTCTGCCCGCACTTCCTCGGGGATCTCGGCCAGATCCACCTCGTTGTCCGCGGGAATGATCACGCGGCGGATGCCCACGCGATGCGCCGCCAGGACCTTTTCGAGGAGTCCGCCGATGGGAAGCACCGCGCCCGTCAGCGTGATCTCGCCGGTCATCGCGGTACGCCGATCGATGGCACGCCCCAGCAGCAGCGACAGCAGCACCGAGGCCATCGCGATGCCCGCGCTCGGCCCGTCCTTGGGCACGGCACCGGCCGGCAGATGGATGTGCACGTCACGCTCGGCGAAGAACGGCCGGTACTCCTTCTTTTCGCCGAACCGGTTGCGAAGGTAGCTGTAGGCGGCGGACGCCGATTCCTGCATCACGCTGCCCAGTTGTCCGGTCAGCTTCAGGTTGCCGTGCCCGTTCGGCAACGCCAGCCCCTCGATGTACAGGATCTTGCCGCCCACCTGCGTCCAGGCCAGGCCCGTGCACACGCCGACCTTGAGGTGGCTGCGCAGGCGGTCACCCGTGTAGCTGGGCGGGCCCAGATAGTCTTCCAGATTCTTCGCGCCGATCGAATGCTTCTTCTTCTTACCCTTGGCGACGTCGGTGGCCACCTTGCGGCAGACGGCGCCGATCTCGCGCTCGAGGCTGCGGACGCCGGCTTCGCGCGTGTGGTCCTCGATCACCTTCATCAGGCCGGCGTCGGTCAGGCGCATCTGTCCGGGCTTCAGGCCGTTTTCCTCGATCTGGCGCGGCAGCAGATAGCGCTTGGCGATCTGGAGCTTCTCCAAATTCGTGTACCCGGCCAGCTGGATGACCTCCATGCGGTCCAACAGCGGGCGCGGAATCGTGTCCAGCATGTTGGCCGTGGTGATGAACATCACCTTCGACAGATCGAACGCCAGCGTCAGGTAATGGTCGGTGAAATCCGAATTCTGTTCGGGATCCAGCACCTCGAGCAGGGCACTGGCCGGATCGCCGCGGAAGTCCTGCCCCAGTTTGTCGATCTCGTCCAGCATGAACACCGGGTTGTTGGTGCCGCATTCCTTCAGACCCGTGATGATGCGCCCCGGCATCGAGCCGACGTAGGTGCGCCGGTGGCCGCGAATCTCGGCTTCGTCGCGCATGCCGCCCAGCGAGAACCGGAAGAACTTCCGGCCCACGGCCTCGGCGATGCTGCGCCCCAGCGATGTCTTGCCCACTCCGGGCGGACCCGTCAGACACAGGATGGGACCCCGGTGGTTCTCCTTCAACTTGCGCACGGCCAGGTATTCGATGATGCGCTTCTTGACGTCGTCCAGCCCGAAGTGATCGCGTTCGAGGATCTCCTCGGCGCGCTTCAGGTCGAGCTTGTCCTCCGAACTGTGCGACCACGGCAGATCGAGCAGCCAGTCGACGTAGGTCTTGCTGACCGTGTATTCGCTGGCGCCCGGCGACATGCGCGCCAGCCGGTCGAACTCGCGGTTCGCCGCCGTCAGGACCTTTTCGGGCAGTTCGGCCTTGTCGATGCGTTCGCGCAGGTCCTCGAGTTCGACCGAGCCTTCTTCGGTCTCGCCCAGTTCGCGCTGGATCGCCTTCAGCTGCTGACGCAGGTAGTATTCGCGCTGGTCCTTGTCAATCGACTTGCGAACCCGCGACTGCAGCTTCTGCCCGAGCTCGAGAACATCCAGTTCCCGCATCACGATCTTCGACAGCAGTTGCAACCGTTTGCGGGGTGAAAGCTCCTCGAGGATGGCCTGCTTCTCGGCCACCTCGATGTCCAGATTCGACGCGATCAGGTCCGCGAGCCGGCCCGGATCGTCGATGTTCATCACGACGACCTTCAGTTCATCGCTGAGCGTTTCACTGGCGTCGATGATCTTGAGGAAATTGTTCGCCACGCCGCGCATGTATGCCAGTGTGCGCGGGTCGTCCTGCACCTCTTCCTCGATGAGTTCGACGCGGGCGACCATGTACGGTTCGTCGCGGACGAATTCCATGATCCGGCAGCGGGCGATGCCCTGCCCGAGCATGCGCATGCTTCCATCGGGGAAGCGCAGCATCTTCTGGATCTTGACCGCGGTGCCGATCTTGTAGATCAGGTCGCGATCGGCCGGGTCCTCGTCGCCTTCGCTCTCGGTGTCCCGTTGCGCAAAGGTGCCGAGGATCTTGTCGCCGGCCAGGCAGTCGTCCGCCAGACGCACCAGATTGGTGTCGGTCAGAACCAGCGGCACCATCATGGCCGGAAAGATCACAGCCTCGCTGATAGGCAGCACCGGCAGTTCCCGGGGCAGGGTGACCTCGGACGAGTGCTCCTGGTCCTCGTGATCCGGGTGGTTGTCCGCCATATCGTCGAGCTCCTTCCCTTGCCGCTGTCGGCCGTTGTCCGTCCGTCATCACGCCGCGTGCCGGATCCTCAGCGTTCGATCGCGATCTGCCGCCGGTCGCCCTGCCCCCCCCCGCCCTTGCGGAAGGTCACGTACAGGAAGCCGCCGCGGTAACGCGCGGTGGCCGAAGCAGGGTCGATCACCACGGTGATCGGTACGCGGCGCGCGAAAGGGCCCACGCTGATTTCCATCTTGTGGAAATGCTTTTTTCCCGGCCCCGAGGCTTCGGGGCGGATGCCGCGGACCAGAAGGCTCTTCTCGTCCGCCAGCACCTCGATCCGCGACGGATCCATCCCGGCCAGATCCATCTGCACGATGAATTCCTCGTCGGTCTCCCAGGCGTCCGTGGCCGGCCGCCAGCAGAGGTCGCTTTCACCCGGTACGGTGCCACCCTTCTGGGCATAGGCGGTCACGAGGATCTCGAAGATCTCTTCCAGTTCGCCCGGCCTGTCCTTGCTGCCCATGGTCGACCCGCTCCGCTCCAGGAAACCCGAAAGTGCATGCCCGGCTTTCGGGTATGCTACCTGTCCGGAACGGGGGCGTCAACCAGCCGGAGCCGATTATGGCCGGGAATGCCGCGGCCGGGGCCCTGCCGGACCCCGGCCATGCGTGCACCTGCGACCGCTCCGAGCGGAATCAACGAGCCGCGCGGTATTAACTGTAACGGCGAAGCACCCCGATGACGACACCCTGCACCGCGACCCGCTCCTCGGGAAAACGCATGACCGGCACCGCCGGATTGGCCGGCTGCAACCGGATCAACGCTCCTTCGCGGAAGTACTGCTTGACCGTGACCGACTCGCCGTCGACCAGCGCGATGACCGTTTCACCGTTGCGCGCCGTTTCGCGCGCCTCGACCACGACGGTGTCGCCGCTGCGGATCTGCTCGTCGATCATCGAATCGCCGCGTACTTTCAGGGCATAGGTCCGGCCTTTGCCGAGCCACTCCTCGGGCACCCGCAGTTCCTCGTGTTCGGCGAGCGCCTCGATCGGCCTTCCCGCCGCGACGGTGCCCAGCAGGGGAATCGAGACCAGTCCGGACCCGGCCGCCCCGACGACTTCGATGTCCCGGCTCGCATTGCGCCGTTCGCGCTTCAGGTAGCCTTTGTCGACCAGGTGTTTGACATGCTTGTGGACCGTCGCCACCGACGACAGGCCGAATCGTGTCCCGATCTCCTGGAGCGTCGGGGCAAACCCCCTTTCCTCGGTGTACGCCGTGACGAAGTCGAGTATCTCGGCCTGGCGCGGGGTCAGTCCCATGGGATCCCTCCTGGGAATTGTCGGTTCTGGACGAGCGAACCGCCGGCATACCGCGGTCCGGCGGTGTTTCAGGCATCGACAAGGCTTCGCAGCCCAGCCGGTTCTTACGACTCAAACCGGATGGGGCGTCTCGCAGAGCGCCCTCGGAGGTCACATTGGACGAAACATTGGCGAAAGTCCAGCAAATAAAAAGAGAAAATCGGGGCCACGGGCCGTTCGACCGGCATCAGGGCCGGATGGCTCGATAGCCGGCACCGAGGCCGGTTCGCGGGATGTCCGAAGAACCGGTCGTGTGGAGATAGCGCTTGCCCGCCCACGGCCGTCCGGGGATCATCCGTGAGCGCCGGTGGTCCGTCACCCCGAATTGGTCCTCCACGCGGGAGAGTCCCGGATGAGCACCTGCCTGTTCTGTGAGATCGCGTCCGGACGCATCAAAGCCGAAATCATCCACCAGGACGATGACTACGTGGCGTTCCGCGACGTCAACCCCAAGGCGCCGAGCCACGTGCTGGTGGTCCCGCGCCGCCACATCTCCGGATTGAATGAACTGGTCGGCCCTGATTGTGGCCTGGCTGACGGATTGCTCGGCGCCGGCGTTGCCGCCGCACACGCCGAAGGTCTGGCTCCCGGCGGCTATCGCTTCGTCATCAATTGCGGCGAGGACGCCGGGCAATCGGTGGCGCACCTGCATCTGCATGTTCTGGGCGGGCGGCCGCTGGCCTGGCCGCCGGGGTGATCCGACAGTGCGAGGATCAGGGCGCGTAGCGACGCATGTCGACACCCTGCGCCAGTCGGCGGATCGTGCGTACCGCGCGCATCTCGTCGGGGTGGATCGGAAATTCGAGATCCAGGTTGCCGCCGCCACCGCCGTCCAGCATCAGATGGCCCGATCCCGGACAGAGGTCGGAGTGCTTGACCAGGCCCAGGGCATGACCGAACTCGTGAAGGACCACTTCCATGAAGAACTGGTCCGCTTCGATGACCGCCGCGACCCGCACGCGCACCCGGATCGGCGCGACGTCCCCCAGCACGCCGCCGGCAGGCAGATCCAATGCCGTACTGCCGTAACCGCCCAAAATGTCCGGCGTCCACTCCACACGCACGTCCGCAGTCGCCGCCGACGTCGCCTCGACTACGTATGTCTCGCCCATTTCCGAATTCCAGAGCTCCAGCATTGCGCGCGCCAGTCCGTCGAGATCACGCCCCGAGGCCGTGGTCGAGTCCGGCAGGAAAACCGACACCGGATAACGCTCCCACTTCCAGAGCCGCGAGGCCGCCGTATCCGCATCCGCTGACTGCGTGCGCGTCATGTGGCGCAGATAGGTCAGGAAATCGCCGTCGTAGCCAGTGCATGACGGGTCGACGCCGTGCTTGAACGGCAGCACGATGTCGCGTTCCACGTCCACGGCACTTCCCAGGCGAGCTGTCGTCAGGTCGTAATATTCGATCGTGGCCGTCTGCACCGTCACCGTGTCGATGCTCCGGTAGGGGCCGAGCCGAAACCGCCCGCCGCCATCGCTGTTGCCGTTGCGCACCTGTGGAGACGACGCCAGGCTCACGGCGACCAGCGGCTCGCCGGCATCATCCGTCACCCTGCCATAGATCCACCACTCCGTCGTGATGCGGGTGAACCGGTTCGTGAACTCGGCGGACAGCTGGCCGCGGTCGTCACGCGCGCGGATCGCGATCCAGGCCTCGGCGCCGGGCACCAGACCGGCGTCCAGGTGGCCGAAGGTCCGGGTATAGTTGACCTGCCCCGCCACATGGGCAACCTCGCCCAACACCTGCGCGTCGCCCCAGTTCTGGACCGTGATCTGGCCGGCGTAGCTGATAGCCACGACGTAGTCGACAAGGGGGTAGGTCGAAGCGTTGACGCGGGACCAGGAAACCGTGACCTGCACCGGGTCCTGTCCGGGTGCCACGGAGACGCCGGGTACGGGCGGCGGCACGGTCTGGGCCTCAGGTGCGACATCGATGACCCAATAGTAGTCGCGTGAAGCTCTCGCAGCTTCGGCACGGACCCGCAGCGTGTCGCGTCCGACCTGCGACGCCGCGAAGGCGTAGTCCCTCGACGTCCCCACAACGGCGGCGCCACGGCGCCAGGTCACCGTCAGGGCAACCTCCGGATCCACCGCTACCCGGAAGATAGTGTTCTGCCCGACGGTAATCTGCTGCGCCTGGGCCTCCGGCGTGAAGGTGATCACGGGCGTCAGACCGTCGTCGGGTGTCGTGCCGCCACCACCGCACCCGAACGTGAGCGCGAGGGCCGCAACCGCCATCGCGCCCGCCAACCGCCGGAATTTCAGGATTCGTTTCATGGCTTCAATGTACGTCGGCGGGGCGTCCGCGACAATCATCGGATCGGCGCCTGGGCAGAGGGTCCCCGTCGACGATCCGGCGGTGCGATCCACCACTCCGACAGGTTGTTGACCGGCGAGAGCAGGTGCGGCCGTACGTCCCGCAGCCGGCCGCGGACAGCCACCAGGTTGTCCGCATAGAACAGGTAGGCCGCAGGCGGGTCGATGACCAGATCCTCCTGCAATTTCTCCCAGACCGGCAGCGCCTGCTCCCGATCGCCCATGCCGAGCGCCAGGTCGAGCAGCGAGTCGATGCCGGCGTTCGCGTAATGGCCCTGGTTGAATTCATCCACTGCGGAGGACCGCACGTACGGCGCCGGATTGCCGTACAGATTGGCGTTCAGCAGCCCGAAATAGGCGTCGAACAGGCCATCGCGCAAGCGGGCCAGGCCGGCCACATGCTCCATGCTCCGGACTTCGACCGCCGCTCCCACTGCCGCCAGATTCTCGCGGAGAATCACAACGCCGAGTTCCCGCGCAGGATCGCCGCCGCGGGTCAGGATCTCGAACCGCAGCGGAAGCCCGTCCCTTTCGATGACACCGTCGCCGTCGCCGTCGAGCCAGCCGGCCTCCGCCAGCAGGCGACGGGCGGCGTCGGGATCGCAGACCGGCGGCGCCAGACGGCGGTGATGGTTCCAGAGCGCCGGCGGGATCGGGCCGACCGCCGGCCGGCCGTAACCGGCCACCAGCGTCGCGACCAGGCGCTCGCGGTCCAGCGCCAGCGAAAGAGCCCGGCGCGTCCGCGCATCCGCCAGCGACGGATTGCGGCAGTTCCATTGCAGGTAATAGATGCGACGGCCGCCCGTCACGACCAGTCGCAGATCCTCGCGCGAGGACAGGCGCGCGGCCGCTGACGGCGCCACGCCATCCGCCAGATCGATCTCGCCCGTTTCGAGCATCAGCAGCCGCGAGGTCTCTTCCGGGACGATCCGGAACACCACCCGGTCCAATCGCGCCGGCTTGCCCGGGTAGAACAGATTGCGCACGAGCACGAGTTCGCGGTTGTGCGTCCAGGATTCCAGCTTGAATTCACCCGACGCCAGCGGTTCGCGATTGATGGGCCACGAACCGACTGTGGCGGGGTCCAGGCCGCCCACGACATGCCAGGGGACGATGTGGTGCCAGGTCGCCTGCACCGGATCCGGAACGCGACGGGCCAATTCGTACCGCACGGTGCTGTCGTCCAGGGCGACGGCCCGGACGATGTCACGGTACAGACCGCGCCGGGAACTCGCGACGCGCTCGTCCTTGAAGAGATCCAGCGACCCGACGACATCGCGCGCGGTCAGCGGTGCGCCGTCTGACCACCGCCAGGGCCGCAGATGGTAGGTGATCGACAGGCCGTCGGGCGCAATCTCCCACCGGTGCGCGATACGAGGCTGATAGGAGAGGTCCTCGTCCATGTCCGTCAGGCCGTCGTGGAGTTCAGCGATGACCAGTCCGGCGATCGATGACGTCGACAACAACGGGTTGAGCACGTCCGGATCCGCCGCGAGCGCCACGACGGCCGTGCCTCCGTTCACCGGCCCGGAAACGCCGCCGGCCCCCTCGCCCGCCGACTCCGCATCCCGCCGCCCGCAGCCGACCACGGCCGCCACGGCCGCCACTGCCAGTCCGACGACCAGCCACCGGAAGGCAGCCGTCCAGGTGCGGCTCCATTGGCGATGGGTCATGGCCCTATCTCCCCTCTGCGCGGCGCCGGCGTCGACTCGTTGCGATGACGTTAGGGTGCGGCCGGTGATTCCGTCAACGGCGACCTGCCCTGCTCCGTAAACGACCCGGCCGCCGGGTCAGCAGACCCGGCGGCCGAATCGTCAACCTGGCAAAGCCCGCGGATCACTTCACGAGCGTCATCTTCTGCAGCCCCTCGTGTCCGGCCGCCTGCGCCCGCACCAGATACACGCCGCTGGCCTGCCCGCGGCCCGCGTCGTCGCGGCCGTCCCAGACCAGCGTGTGCCAGCCGGCATCGATCGGTCCGGCATGCAGCGCACGCACTCGGCGCCCCTGGACATCGTAGATGTCCACGACCAGTTCGCCGCGTGCCGCCACGTACAGGCTGAACTTCGTGGACGGATTGAACGGGTTCGGGTACGGACGGTCCAGTTGCAATGCCGCCTTCGGCAGGGCCGGACCATCTTCCACACCCACCAGTTCCACCGGGAAATAGACGCCCGTCCGCTGCATGTTTCCCTTGTACGTCGGCCAGGGCACGGACTGGCGATCGTACGCGAACGGCATGTCCCAGACGTGGCACAGGAAGTCCCAACCGGCGTAGACCAGATCGACGTCTCCGTCCTCGTCCAGGTCGGTGATCGTCACGCCGGGCATGAGCGGGCCTTCGAGGGTGATCGGGAAGCCCGCCACCGCCTGTCCGTTCGCATGGTAGGCATACAGGTTGTAAGGTGCCGCCTCGTTCCCGCCGCCGATCCCGTGCACGATCTCCGGCGACCCGTCGCCATCGATGTCGCCGATGACCGGGCTGCCTTCCGAACTGCCGGGCAGGGTCACGGGCCAACCGGGCAGGAACTGCCCACTGGTACCGCCGGCGTAATCGGTGTCGATGGCCGCCAGTTTTCCGATCAGGCCCGTCTGGTTCGGCGCGTAGACGATATCGAGGTGGCCGTCACCGTCCAAATCGCCCAGGGCCGCACTACCCACCCATTCGTCGCTCACGACCAAACCCGTCGCCTTCGGGAACCCCGGATAATTCGTCCCGTTCTGGCGCACGGCGTAGACGTAGCCCGATTTGCAGAAGAAGACGAGCTCTTCGGCGCCGTCGCCGTCCAGGTCACCGATGACGACGTCGTCGTTGATGGCGCCTAGAGCCGTATACGGGAAGCCGGGCACGTTCGTCCCGTCGTACCGCAACGCCATGACCCGCCTCAGTCCGGTGGCGTCGTTTTTCGTGCCGAAGATGACGTCCAGCGCGCCGTCCCCGTCCAGGTCATGCAACGACGGCCCGCTGCGCGACCACTCGAAGTCGGCGCCCGCGCGCTTGTAGAAGACGCCCGTCGTCGCAGCGTTCGCGTCTCCGTCGCGCACCTCGGTGCCGTCGGCGTTCCAGGCCCAGACCACGCCGTTCAGGGTGTTGACAACGATCTCCGGCGCCCCGTCCCCGTCGATGTCGCCGACCGACGGCGCCGCCCAGTTCCAGCCGCTGTTGGCCGGCAGGATGAGGCTGCGCGGCCAGCCCGCCAGTTCGGCGCCCGTCTTCGTGTAGATATGGATCTTGAATGACGGCGCGCGCTCGCTGACGATCAATTCCAGTCCGGGCACGTCGTCGAGATCAGCCAGGGTCACCGCGGCCGGCTGCAGCACGGCGCCGACGGCGAAATCCGTGAAATTGCCCAGCGTCTGCGAATCGCCGTCGCCGTCCAGGAGTTCCTCGCCGTTGTGGCGCCAGACGAAGACCTGGTTGCTCGCCACGACGATCTCCAGGTTGCCGTCGCCATCGACGTCGCCGACCGCGAGCGGGCTGCTGGTCTCTCCGGCGAAGGGCCGCGGGAAGTTCGCGGCTTCGGCAGGCGCCGTGCTCCGGCTGACCGCTGCCGACAGCAGACTCGGCACACCCGACTGGTCGACCGCACCGATCCGGTAGTAGTACGTGGTCAACTGGTCCAGGCCCGTATCCGCGTAATAGGACGAGCCGATGATCACGTCCGTATTCGCACGCACGTACGGCCCGCCGGGGGTTTGGCTGCGATACACGTTGTACCCGCGCGTGTCGGTTGCAAGCGAAGGCGACCACGACAGGGCGATCACATCGGCGCCGAGCGTGGTGTTGGTCGAGATTCCGCCGGGCGTGTCCGGACGCTCCAGCGTGAAATCATGCCGCAACGTGCGGCCGTAGGAATCCGTCAGCAGGATCCGCGCGGCATTGTTGCGGCTGGGATCGATCGCCATCGAGAAGGCAGGCGCGCCCGTCGCTTCGGCCAGCAGTCCGAACGACGGCCAGGTCGCCACCGAGTCGTACCGGGTCACGAAGGCGCTGTCGGTGCGCAGACGCCCGGTTAACGCGCCGCTGGCGCCGGTGCCGAAATTCTTGAGGATGATGGTCACGCCCAGGCGCTCGCCCGCTTCCAACGCCCCGTCCCCGTCGCCCCAGGTCTCGTCCTCCCAGTTCAGCGACACCACTTCCACCTGGGGAGCCCGGATCGTGACCGGATACTCGGAAAGGGAATGGCTTCCCGCCGCCTCTGCATCGAACGCGAGCGTCACCGTCGTCGCGTCGACGACATTGTTGTTAATGGCCAGGAGCATCGGCGTCAGAGCCGCTGTGGCGCCGCCAGCGGTCACCGCGGCGAATCCGGATCCCGGAGTCAGCACAGTCACGCCGGGATCGGTGCAGGAGACCGTGGCGGTAATGCCGGCGGCCGGCAATCCGCCCGTTTCCCGGAGCACCGGCCAGACGGCGATCGTCTCGCCCGCGTCAGGGTAGCCGTCGCCGTTGCCGATGCTGCCGCTGGTGCCGTTGTCCAGCAACGCCACGGTTTCCACCGCGAGATAGGCGCCGCCGCTGACGACGGGCAGGGCCAGCGTCGTGCGCGCAAGATCACGCCCCGTGACCGTGACGACCGCTGATCCGGAACTGGTCGGCAGGAACGGCAGGGTGACCTGGCCGAGCGCGTCGGTCAGCCCCTGGACCAGATCCTGTCCCGCCTTCTGCACGCACACCAGCGCGCCCGCGACCGGCACTCCGGCACTGGTCACCGTCAGCGCCACGTTCTGGGGACCGACACCCAGCGAGACAGGGCCGGCGACGGACACGACCCGCGGTGAATCCGTCCAGATCGGGAGCGTCGGGTCACCCAGCAGTGTGTAGTTCTCGAAAGTCCAGCGATCGACGTAGTTGTTGGAAGTCAGTCCGATGAACGGCAGCCGGCTCAGGGCCATCAGGCGGCCGACCCGCATTTCGCTGGTGCAGTACAGTTTGCTGAAAAACTCCTGCTGGTAGCTGTTGGCGTTGTTCGGGAACGCCGCTCGCGCCGAGCCCAGGGAGCAGATCGATCCACCGTTCGGATTCTGCACGAAGCGTTCGAGCAGGCAACTGTTGTCGAAAGCCGCCGAAGCGCAGTTCAGCGCGTACATGACGAACGACCGGCCGGTGTTCGTCAGGTTGTCCGCGTCGCCGGTCATGAAGTTCCCATCACCCACCGACATGTTGAAATAATAGCCGTGGCCGATCTGGTTGAAGATCCCGTAATGGCCCGTGTTCAGCGTGTCGATGAGCGCGGCCCGCGTCAGCGGCGCGTCACGGACATAAAGCTGATCCGTCTCGTACATCCGCGTGTATTCCATGTCCGTACAGGGCTCGATGTGCGTGACCACCTGTTCGTTCGCGAATTTCGCGCCGTCCAGGATGATGAAGTTCTGGATGTGGAAATCGTCGGGGAACAGCACTTCCGCCGCGAACAGCGTGCGCTTCGTCCAACCGGCGCCGGCAGCCGTGTTCTCGTAGGCGAGCACCTTGTTGACGAAGACCGTGGCGGCCGCGGCGGAACTGACGGCGGCCCGGCCGAGGTAGACCTCTTCGGCGAAGTCGGCGAGATCGCCGGTCGTGGTCCCGCTCACGGGCTCACCGTAGAAAGAATCGCCGTCGGCGTTCCAGTTACCGTCGAGACAGGCGAAATAGAGGTCACTCGGAATCAACGTCGAGCCGTTCGTCGGGTAGAACGTGTTCCTGACATACCGCGGCGGCAGGATGTCGGAGTCCCCGCCCAGCAGGACGTAGTCCACGCCCCACTTCTGGTACGCGTCGCGGATGAACATCCGCAGCGTCTCCTGGAAATCGGCGCCCCGGCGGAAATTCGCCTCGATGTACTCCCGTGTCGCCACGACCGCGGGCAGACCCTGGGCGGTCTTGAAGGCGGCCAGCGTCTCGAACGCCGGACGCATTTCCTCGTTGGTGATGATCAGGTAGCTGACGGCGCTGCCGGTTAGGCTGGGCGTCTTGTCCGGACTGAAACCGCCGCTCGCTGCGGCCACGGACACACCGTCCTGGCGCGAGTAGCCGCTCAACAGTTCCGGATTCGCCACCAGCTGCGTGAGCACCGAACGGTTCGCCTCGAAGTCGGAAACGACCAGGCGTTCGCGCACGGCCATCTCCGCGGCCGGGATATCGCCGGCGCTGACGCCGTTGAAGTTCACCCGGACGGCATAGCTGTCGAGGAACTCGAGCGCTTCGCCGGCGCCGTCCTGGATCTGGCGGAACGGATAGACTTCCAGGGAAAGCAGCCGATAGCCGCGCCAGGTGTGGGTCCCCCCGAAGCGCCCCCACGCGGCGGGAAACGACTCGCCTCCCGCGGGCAGCCGACCCTCGCGGACATAGACACCGGTGTCGGTGAACAGCGGATCGGCGACGGCCAGCGCACCATCAACCTTCACGCGGTGCGTCGCGAGCGGCTCGATCCAGGCGTCCTGGACCTGGGCGTCGGCCGGCACCAGCAGCAACAGCGTGCGCAGTGGCAGGCGCGGCCGACCCGGATCGTCGATCCCCTTCAGTTCTTCCAGCACCGGATACGCTGCGCCCTCGCGGTCACGCTGCCAGACGATCCGACCGGCGTCGAATGATCCTTCATGGATCACCGCGCCGCCGGCTCCGGCAGCCGCCGCCGCGGGCATCGCGACACTCAGCGTAGCGAGAATGATGGTGACAAAAAAACGGGCGCCGAACGCTTTCATCTACAGGCCTCCGGTCGGTCGTTCATCCGGCGTGCCGGACGGTGACATCAACAGCTGTGACGAGGCATGCGCCTCAGGATCTCCGGTTGTCGTACTTTCCCGCTGGCCAAGGCCGGCGGGAATGATGCGCGTTAGCCGTGTGTCCTGACGTCCTCCCGGGCAGGTGCCGCCGCCGGGGCTGCCATCCCGGCGCACGCGTTCGGCGTGAGTGTCCTTGTGGTCCATCTGAGACCGTAAGACTATACCAAAACTGACAAAATGGGTCAATGACACAAATCTTGCCACATGACCGAATGAAATTGTATTATCTTGTTATCCGATTATGGCGCAACAGATTCCGCCAATTCGACCGTGTTCCGTGCGCCGGAAATCCATCTTCCATGCCGTCCCGCATCGAGGATCAACAACGTCTTTGTTCCCTCCGGACCGCTCCCGGCGCCCGGCATGGCCACCAATCGCCTCGCGTGAGTCCCGTTGCGCACGACCACCCCGGCCCCGTCCGTCCGCACGCTGCAACCGTGGCGCGCCAGCGAGGCGATCTCGACGTCGGCGACGAACAAGGGGCCAGCCCCGGGCAGCGCCCCCACCCCATCGAGGTAGTCGCTGAGGGCGCGCCGGCCGAGTGCGACCACGGCGGTTTCGGCATGGGCGAAGTTCACGCGGTGTGTTTCGACGATGGCGGGTTCACCGCGTCGCCACGCGCGCGCCGTCTCGCGGATGCAGGCCGCCACCGTCGCCTCGGGATCCGGGCTCTGCGCCGGCTCCAGACGGCAGTTCCGCTCGAGATAGGTGCTTCCGGTCCGCGTCGTCTTCACCCATTGACGCTCCAGCACCTTCAGGACACGCCCGGCCGCTCCCGACGGCAAATCGGGATGCCGTTGTTCGCGCTTGGCCTGGATCACGTTCAGGGAGCGCGACGACCAGAGACGCTCGACGCGGCCATTCCAGGTGTAATCGGGGGCGATCAGGGATCCCGGACGGCGATCGAAAGTCCGTTCGAAAACAACCAGCGCGTCGTCCAGTTCGCGGGCGAGTTCCGGCGTCGACCTCCAGGGCCCCAATTCGCGCGCGGCTTCACTCCCGGGAAACAGCATGATGCCCCGCGACGCGGCCTCGAGCGCCACGGCGGAGGACTTCGTGGCCTCGCGACGGTGCGCCGGATCGTAGTGCCAGGCGGCGTGGAACTCCGGATACCAGACGCCCAGGCGCCGCGCTCCCGCCACCGCCTCCCACAGGCCCGGCCGCCGGTATTCCCGCGGCAGATCCGGCAGATCGTAGCGCTGCCACCGCCCGTCCTCCCAGGCCAGCGCCGACATCACGTAATTCGGCTGCAGCACGGCCGGCAGTCCGTCACGCCCCCGGTGCGACGCCAGCACCGCCGCCAGCTCAGCCACCGTGGCGCTGTCCTCGAGCGTCGAGTTCCAGTACACCTCGGGGAAGGCGCCGGGCGAGAGGTCCTCACGACGCAACCCGTCCCAGACCCCGGCCGAAGGGACGAAGCCGGCCAGCCCCCAGTCGTCGCTCTCCAGGGCCACCGCGCGCAGGCTCCGCCAGTCCACCGCGCTCCGCGGTCCGGCCGTGAGCAGCGCGCAGGCCGCCAGGGCCGCCGGCGCCAACCAGACAAGGACACGCGCGAAGAAGCCGCGCCCTTTCGCTCCTGACCTCGGTTCGGGATTCATCGTCACGTTTGCCCACCCAAATCCTGAGAAGCGATCAGACGGCACCACCATTGGCGGCTGCACGCAAGTCCATCGGCGGCGATCGCGTCGGCCAGCCGCGCGGCCTCGCCGCCCGCGGCCGGCGCGCCGGCCCTCAACATCGCGACCACCGCGTCCGCGTCCTGGGGCCAATGATTGGCCCCAGTGCCGAAATCCGCCACCCGGGTGGCCACCGCCGGCGGCAGGCGACGGCGGAATTCGCTGCCCGTCACGAGCGGCCCACGCGCCGAGGGCCAGAGCCGGGCCAGGAAATCCTGGAGATCGCGGTAGTGCGCCGCGGCCGGCGTTGTCCCGGTCGGTTCATCTTCGAGAATGAAAATCGAGCCACCGGGCTTCAGCAGTCCCAGCCACGTTTCGAGGAAACCGAGTGTGGGCTGCGCCGGCAGGAGGTGCCGGACGAGATTGGCGGCCAGAACCAGATCCAGGGAGCCCGGCCGCAACGGCGGCTGGCAGGCGTCACCCCTCACCTCGGCGGTTGATCCCGCCGCCCGCGGCATCCGGTCCACTCCCAGACAGGCCAGACCACTTCGTCGCAGCAGTCCCAGCAGGCGACCGTCGCCGCAACCGAGTTCCACCGCGCGCAGCCGCTCGGTGTCCGGCCGCCCGAGCAGTTCAGTAAGGCTCTCCGGAAGGGGGTCGAACGGCATCGGGGGTCTCCTCGGCCACCGTCAGCGAGCCGGTGGTGCCCTCACGCATGCCGGATTTGAGCCGCGCCACGCGCTGCCGCTCGGCCTGCAGATCGATGATGTCGGCCACATCCTGCTCGATGCGTCCGGTCAGTTTGTCGAGCCGGTCGTCCATGCCCAGCGCGTAGGAAACCTCGCTGAAGAGATCCAGCCCGTGCCGACGGTTCTGCAGATGCCTCTGGGCGCCGAGCTGCGCGGCCAGCATCCAGATCCCCATCGCAGGCAGCCCGAGCCAGGCGACGCCCAGGAAATCGCTCAGCGCGAACATCGTGGTGCCGAGGGTGACCAGCAGCAGGCACAGCGTGGCCCCGGCCGGCGAGAAACCCAGACGCAACAGTCGATGATGCAGGTGGAAATCGTCCGCCTGGAAGATCGAGGTGCGCCGTCGGCAGCGACGCACGATCGTGGTGCCCGTGTCCCAGATCGGCACGATCATCGGCGCCAGCAGCACCGGCAGCTGGATCGGCGTGATCTGGCTCAGATTCAGCATCAGGCTGGCCAGGACCAGGCCCATCCACATGCTGCCGGAATCGCCGAGGAAGATCTTCCGCTTGCTGACGTTCCAGTAGAAGAAAGCCACGGTGGCGCCGCACAACGTGGCGGCGAACAGCGTCGAGTACATCTCCTGGACAGCCATCGAGATGATCACCAGCGCGGCCGACGCCAGGATGCTGATGCCGCTGGCCAGCCCGTCGAGACCGTCGATCAGGTTCATCGAGTTGATGAATCCGAGGTACCACATCAGCGTGAACGGCCAGGCCCAGCCGCCCAGCGCGATGGTGCCGAGCAGGGGCAGTGTCACCGTGTCCATGCGTTGGCCGAACAGCATCAGGCCGACGATGACCACGAGTTGCCCGTAGAGCTTCTTTTCCGCGTGGATGCCGAATCGGTCGTCCCCCACGCCCAGGGCCAGGATCGCCAGCCCGGCGCCGCTGAGGATGCCGAGCCAGGACCAGGGCAGCCTGGTGCCCAGGATCACGTGCTCCAGGAAGAACAGGGCGCAGAAGAACGAGATGAAGATGGCCATGCCGCCCGTGCGAGGCACCGGCTCGCGGTGGGCCCGCCGGTACCCCGGATGGTCGACGATCTCCGTCAGGAAGCCCAGGTTGCGAAAATGCGGCTGCACGAGCCATGACATCAGGAACGCGGCCGCAAATCCCAGCAGGGCAACAATTTCGAGATCCACTGTTCCTCCCTGAAACACCAAAACGGCCGCGATCCGCGTCGAGCCGGCCCCTCTGCAAGTTACGCCAGGGTTCCGGGGCGGGCAATCATTTTCTCCGGCCGGGGCCGCCGAGGATTTCCGCGTAAGCCGCTGTCGTCAGATCAGCTGTGTGCGCCCAATCCCATTGGCGTGCCCGCACCGGTCCGGCGGACCGGAACCGTTCGCGCAGTCCGGCATCGGCCAGCAGGCGTTCCAGCGCGGCGGCGATCGCGTCGACATCCAGCGGATCGACCAGCAGGGCATCGCCGCCAGCCACCTCGGCCAGGGCCCCGCGGTCGGACGTCAGCACCGGCAGACCGCAGGCCATCGCTTCGAGCACCGGCAGCCCGAACCCCTCGTGCAGCGACGGGAAGACCAGAGCAACAGCCGTGCCGTAGAGACGCCGCAGCTCCGCACGTTCACAATAACCGGACACGAGCACCCTGCCGCGCAGCGCCGGTCGCGCGAGCCTCTCCATCAGCGGCGCCGTCAGCCAGCCGGACGGCCCGACCAGCCGCAAGTCCGGCGCCCCGGCACCACGCACCTCCAGCAGCCGTTCGTAGGCCTCGAGCAGCCGCGGCAGGTTCTTGCGGGGCTCGAGCGCGCCGACGAAGAGAAAGAACGGACGGAGCGGCCGTATCCCGGGCACCGGCTTCCAAGGTTCGAGCGCCCAAGCCGGTGTTCCCAGGGGAGTGATCCGGATTCGCGCGGCCAGTTGCGGGAAATGCGCCGCCAGTTGTCGTCCGGTCGCCGCGCTGTTGGCCAGGATCAGACGCGCCCGGCGCAGTGCGACCGGGATGACCGCGTCGTAGTACAGCCGCCGGGACCTCGGTACCACGTGGGGCATTTCGCGCCAGGCCAGGTCGTGCACGGTCACCAGCAGGGGGCAGTGAGGCCGGACGGGCGCGACCGGCTGCAGGCTGTGCAGAAGGCCGGCGCCCGAAGCGCGGCAAAGAGCGGGCAGTCCCCGCTGGATGTACCAGGCCCGGCTCAGATCCCGGTCCGCCTCCGGACAGACAGCCAGGCGCCAGTGGGGCGCGTCTTCCAGCCAGGCGAACGGCTCCTTCGATACGGCGGCGACGACGAAATCGAATCCCCGGTCGTCCGCCGCGAGCGCGCGCACCAGTTCCACGACGGCGCCGGCCACACCCGTGGGCTGAGCCCGCACCGACAGCGCGTCGAGCACGATGGTCGGCCGCGACGTCATCGCCCACCCCATTCCCGGATCCCGGCCCGCGCCTCCAGCAGCGCCGCCATCAACAATCCCAGCGCCACCCATGCGTGCGGCAGGTTGTACTGGGCGAAGGTCATGGTCTGGACCGCGATCGCCGCACCGGCCGCCGACAGCGCCCCTGCAGCGACCCACGACCATCGGTCTCCTTCACCCGGCTCCGGAACCGCAGCCCGGCGCCGCCACACCGCACGCACGAGTCCACCGGCACCGAACATCAGGGCCGCGAAGCCCAAAAGCCCCGTTTCGCACAGGACCAGCAGCGGAAAATTCGCCACGACCGGCCAGGTGAACATCGCCTGGAGCCCAGCCGGGTCCACGAGAGCCGGGAAATGCCACCCGAACTGTCCCCAGCCGATCCCCACCACCGGGCTGAGCGTGAAAGCGCGCCAGGCGGCCTGCATCGAATAGAGCCGCGTGAGATTCGACCAGTCGTTCACGCTGAACGTCTGCGCCAGGCGGCGCGCCGGTAGCAGGACCGGCTCCCAGCCGGCGATGGCGGCCGTCACCAGGACGAGCGCTGCAGCACCGCCGAGGATCAACCCCAGGCGCCGCTTCCGACGCCGGACCGCCCCCGCCAGCGTCGGTGCCGCCCACCACGCCGCCACCACCACCCCTCCCACCGCCCCGAGCCAGGCGCCGCGCGACCAGGTCAGCAGCAACAGCAACGACAGCGCACCGGTTGCCGCCCGACGCGCGAACGCCGACCAGCCCGTCAGTGCGACCACGGGCAACGCCAGGAGCAGGTAGTTGCCCAGGTACAAGGGTTCACAGGCCGTGCCGCGCAGCCGCGGAATCTCGAGGAATCGGTTCCCGACATACAGTTCGGCTGAACCGCTGAGGATCGACGGATTGGAGGTGAAGATCCGTTCAAGGTCTGCGAGCAGCATCGACGAACGGTGGTAGCCGACTTGCTGCAGCAGTCCGTACGCCGCCTGTAGCAGTGCGCCGGCCACGAGCCAGCGGGCCGTGCTGCGCCACGCCGAAGGTCCCCGCAGGTGCACCACCGGCCAGAGCGTGAAGGCCGCCATCACCGTCATTTGGACCACCTGCCGCAGGTAGCGGCTCCACGCGGCGGCGGCGCCAACTTCCGCGGGCGCCAACCAAAGGCCACCGGCCGACATCAGCACGGCCACCACGGCCGCGCCCAGTCCCCATCGCCACGAGCGCGGCAGGTCGTTCCAGAGGTTTCCCGGTCCGGAAACAAGCCAGGTCAGCGCCATGAACAGCCACGACGGCTGCAGTCCCGCGCCCGCATCCCGTCCCGTGGTCAGGATGATCAGATCAGCCCCGATCCAGGGCAGCATGACGAGGGTCAGCCCCCACAGAACCCCAGCGGCGCGATCCCGGGGGGAAAGGGATTTCGCCGTGGGCATGGGATCAGCGGGGCCACCGCGCCGGGCGCGGCGGTGCGATCAGGGGAGCACCGGTTCTCGGGAACGAAACAGGCAGCATCGTGGGCCTCGCGGCAGCGGTGATCAAGACAGGCGGCGGCAGCCGGCTCCGTGGCGGACCCTAGGGCAGCGCCCGGGCCCGGTCCACCGAAATCCGGCGGGCGTCCGTTTCAACGACGTTCACTTGCGGGCAGGACCCCGGCCACGGCGGCCGCAATCTCCGCGAGCATGACGGCTCCGGCTTCGGCGCCGCCCGGTGGCGCGGCTGGGAACACCCTCACCGTCACCGGCGAAGGCCCGACGGCACCGCGGGCCAGTTCCTGCAGGTGTGCCTGGTTACGCCAGCCGGGATCGCCCCTCCTGCCGACCGGTCGATGGGACCCGGGTCGCTCGTCCCAGGCATCGGGGACGACCAGAATCTCGATCCTTTCGGGTCTCAGCAGGGCGGTCAGCCGCCGCAGACATTCCGCGGAACCGGGCGCCGCCGCTTCCCCGGCCACGACGCACCAGACCAGTGCCGACCAGCGCACCGGCGCCGCCCGGGCGACGGCCGGCAAACCGGCCGCGATTTCCCAGATCGGCAGGGTTGCCCCCGAAGCTTCACCGAGCAGACGCCAGCGAAGCCACAACGGCGAACCGGGACCGAACCCGCCGTTGGGCGCCAGCCATTGCGCGCGCAATCCCGCCGGCAGGTCCGCCCGCACCGCGGGCGGGGGTTCAGCGGGATCAGCGCCGCCCAGATAGCTGAAGGCGGACCAGGCCACGGTCTCGTCTTCGAACAGACAGCTTCCCCAGCGGTCCGACTGTCCGGCCGCCGCCGCCGCCAGACCCGCCGCCGCGCAGGCGGCCGCGCGCCCGGCGCCGGGCGTCGCCACGGCGACATCACGGCAGACCACGGCCGCGTCGTCCGGCACCGGGTCGCCGTCGGCGGAGAGGAAATGATGCGCGATCGCATCGATATGGTGGGAACGCAGGGCCCCTTCGGCCGCGCCGGCGGGGCGTTGCTGTCGGCTCATGCTGCGGACTCCGGGCTGCGCTGACAAGGGCTCACGTGGCACGGGCAACGGTGGCGGGGGGCGGCGGCGACAAGCGCCCCCGCCCCCAGGGTTCAGGACACCGTGATCAGACTGTTGGCGCCGCCGAATTCGTTGGGAGCGGTCTCCGCGTTGTGCGGATCCGGCAACCAGGCGCCGTCGACGATGAACCGATACTGGTGGGGGCCGGGCTCCATCATCAGGTATGTCTCCCAGATCCCGTCTTCACGGCGCGCCAGCGGCAGCCCCTTCGCCGACCAGTCGCAGAAGGATCCGGTCAGCCGTACCGAACGCGCACGCGGGAAATCAGCCTCGAAGTGCACGCCCGCCTTGGTCACCTGCGGCCCGTGCAGCAGGGCGGTCCAGTGGTCGAGCGCCGCCACGGCCACCGTGGCCTCCGCCTTGCCGGCCACTTCGCGCGCCAGCATCCGGAAATCGTGGGCGCCGCGCGAGTCCGCGTCGAGCCGCGCCACCGGCTGCCCGGCTCCGGCCGCTTCCCGGAAACGCACCGTGTGGTGGATGATCGTTTCCATCAACTCGTCCGGGTACAATTCGGCCAGTTCCTCCATGATCCTGCGCACGAACAGCGGGCGCGTGTCGAAATCCGCCATCAGGACGCGCGGAATGACGTCGTGCCCTTTCTTCTGCCGCAGCATCGAGAGCGTCTCGCGCATCTTGCGCACAGCCTGCAGGCTGTAGCAGCTCGGGTCCACCGGGATGATGACCTCTCCGCTGGCCAGCAGGGCGTTGAACGTCAACAGCCCCACGCTGGGCGGGCAGTCGATCAGGATGAAATCGTACGGCAGGGCACTGCGGCGCAGGTTGTTGCGCAACCGCAGGTCCTTTTCCGCTTCGCGCGCCAGGGCCATCTCGACGGCGCTGAGTTCGACGCCCGCGGGCACCAGGTGCAGGTTGGGTTCGATCTCCAGAAAGGCGTCCTCGACCAGGATGTCCGTGGTCAGAAACAGGTCGTAGGTGCTCAGCGTGAAATCGCGTTCGCGGAATCCGAAGGACAGGGTCGCGTGACCCTGGGGATCGTTGTCGATGAGCAGGACTCTGTGGCCCAATTGGGCGAGGGCGGCGGCAAGATTGGTCGCGGTGGTGGTCTTTCCGCAGCCGCCTTTCTGGTTGGCCAGGGCAACGACGCGCATGCCGAATCCTTTCGATCATGGATCGCGGTCTGTCCCGTCCGTCCGGGCTTCCAGCCCGTGCGGCGCATCTATGTCGAAAGGGGCGGCCGTCGGGTCGGGGCGCCACCACCTGAAACGCGACATTACGGCGATGCGATCACCTGTCAATCATTAATTTAATGATCTCCTTACGCCCCGGCGCGACCTCTCTCCCACCCGCGGCGTCATACCCCCGACAGGCCGCGCAACCAGAAGTAGCAGCCCACGCCCACGCACATGCCGCCCGCGACCTCGCCCCAGGTATGCCCCACCAGTTCCCTCAAGCGGCCGCCGGGCAACGGCAGGCCGGCGTGCAGAGCCTCGCGCAAATCGTTCAGGAGCCGCGCCTGTTTGCCCATTTCCTGCCGCAGCCCTGTCGCCTCGAACAGCACGAAAACGCCGAAAACGAGCGCCAGGCTGAACTGCGCCGAAGCCGCGCCGTCCGCCCGCCGGACCAGGAGAGCCAAGGTCGTCACCGTGGCGGCGTGGGAACTGGGCATGCCGCCGTTGGCGAAAAACAGCAGCGGGCGCCAGCGCCTGCGGGTCACCGCCTCCCACCCCACCTTCGCCGCCTGGGCGATCAGCCCGCTGAGCAGGGCCACCAGGCCCGCGTTCCATTCCACGTTCGCCCCCATTTCCAGAATCCCCCGGACCGCCCCGGACGGGGCGGCCGACGCCAGTCTACGACATCGACCGGGCAGGGCAACGCGCAACTTGAGATTTTACCGCGGTTCTGCCATCATATACGATTGATCTGCGGTGCGGCGCGCCGGTACGCGGCGGCGCCGTCTCTTGTTGTCCTGATCCGGAACGGGCGGGCACGCCGTGCGCGCGCGCGTCCAGCGGTCCGCACCACCACAGGCAAGGGGTTCGTTCGATGTTCCAGTTCCTCCGCTCCCAAGCCAAGATGTTCTACTGGGTGATCGCCGGCAGCTTCGTCCTGTTCGGATTCTTCATGTACGCGGGCGACACCGGCTGCCGCGCCGGCGGTTCCGGAGCTGCCGGCGCCGGCATCATCGGCACCGTCAACGGCGAACCCCTCTCGGCGCAGAACTACGACCTGGCCGTCCGCCAGCAGGTCGCCGCGATGCGCCAGCAGTCTCCCGAGCGGGAACTGAATTCGAACCAGTACGCGATGGCGCAGGACCGTGCCTGGACGCTCATGGTGCAGGACGCGCTGATCCAGAAGGCCATCGATGAGCGCAAGATCAAAGTCACCGACCAGGAAATCCTGGACGTCCTGACCAATAACCCGCCGGCCGAGATTCTGGCGCCGTACCGTACCGAGGACGGACAGCTCGACCTGAACCGTTATTACGCCGATCTGCAGAACCCCGAGAACGACTGGTCGGATATCGAGAACTACGTGCGCCAGCTGCTTCCGCGGCAGAAGCTGACCGAAGAGATCGCCGCGGGCGCGGTCGTCAGCGAAGAGGAAGTCCGCCTCGAATACGTGCGGCAGTCCGGCCTCGCCATGGCCGAGTACTTCGGCATCGCCTTCGGCGACATCTCCGACGGCTACAACCCGACGGATGCGGAGATCAGCGCCTGGTACGCGGCCCATCCCGACGACTACCGTCACGACGGCCTGGCCGCCTGCAAGGTCGTCCGTTTCGCCAAGGCGGCCAGCAGCGCCGACGAGAAGGAAGTGCTCGACTCCCTGACCGAGGTGCGGCAGGACATCCTGTCCGGCAAGCTCGACTTCGCCACGGCCGCACGGCAGTTCAGCGACGATACGGGTAGCGGAACCCGTGGCGGGGATCTGGGCACGTTCGACCGCAACCGCATGGTGCCCGAATTCACGAAGGTCGCCTTCGGCCTGCCGGTCGGGCAGATCAGCGAACCGGTGCGCACCAAGTTCGGATACCACCTCATCGAAGTCACGGCACAGGAGACCGGCGCCGACGGCGAGGTCGTCCGGATCACGGCCCGCCACATTCTGCAGAATGTCGCGCCGGGACCGCAGACGCTGGACCTGATCGCCGAATCGGCCAACGGGTTCCGCGGCCGCGTCGACGCCGGCAGCTTCGCCTCCACCGCCCAGGCCGAAGCCCACGAGATGCTGTCACCGGCGCCGGTCGCGCGCGGCCGGGATATCCCGGGCCTGGCCATGTCGATCATGGGCACCAATTGGCTGTTCACCGCGAAGGCCGGCACGGTCAGCCCGGTCTTCGAAAACGACGACTGCTACTACGTGCTGCTGGCCGAGCGCATCGACCCGGCTGGTATCCGCACGCTGGACGAAGTCCGCAGCCAGATCATGCTGGCGCTGCGCAAGCAGCACAATGCGCAGGTGGCCCGTCAGCGACTGGCGCCGGCGATCGCCGCCGTCAATGCCGGTGCGGCGATGAGCCAGGCAGCGGGCCAGTTCGGCCTCAAGTACGCCGTGACCGACACGTTCTCGTACAACAGCAACGTGGCGGATGTCGGCTACGGCACCGACTTCAACAAGGAGATCATCGAGGGCCTGGTCGGACGCCTGACGCCCGAGGTCGAGACCGCCCGCGGTGTCTATGTGGGCAAGCCCCTGTGGATCAAGCCGATCGACGAAACCGACTTCGCCATGCGCCGCGCCGGGATCCAGCAGGCCCTGCTGGCGCGCGCCCAGGGTGAGATCGTCGAGAAGTGGCTGCAGGATCTGAAGGACCAGGCCAAGATCGAGGATCGGCGCGCTCAGATGCGCGGCGACGGCTGATCCGCCGGTTGCGGCGCTCCGCGCCGGTTGATCGACACTGATTCCGCGACGAAGGGCCCGGAGCATGCGTTCCGGGCCCTTCGCTTCCTTTCGGATCCGACAACCGACCAGCGGTTCGCCGGCTTCAGTCCCCGCCGAACGGATTGCGCGGTTTCCGCCGCCGGAATTCGCGAAGATCGTCATCCATCTGCCGCAGTTGATCCTGGCGCAGTTTCTCGTGCTCACCCGAATCGAACAGATGCGCCAGCTTCTCCGCCTCTTCACGTTTGCGTTCGTCGAACGCGCGCAGATCGTCGCCGATTGCCGGGCCTTCCCCGTCCTCGAGCTGTTCGATCGCCAGATGGTCACGAATCTCCAGATGCGTTTCGTAGGCGCTGCTGACCAGGGCGACCGCGCCCAGATCCTGCAGCGCCGCCGCCTGCAACCGCACCTGGCTTTCCGCGGTGCCCAGCAGCTCCGCCAACTCCTCGGGGGTCGGACCCCGCCCGAGCCGGTGGGCCAGCACCCGCACGCCTGCCAGCAACAGATGCGCGTCCGCCCTCGGCAGTCTGATCATGGGTCCACTCCCTGTTCCGTTCCCGCCGAGCGGGCCAGCCGCCGCAGCAGACGTTCCTCGCGCCCCGGCTCCCCGCACTGCCGTGCATGTCCGAGAGCCTTCTCCAGGCGCGCCAGCCGATGTTCATAGAGGATCGCCGCTTCGCGGTGGGCCCAGGTTCCGGCGCCGGACGCCAGCGCCGCTTCCAGCAACGCTTCCAGGTCGACCCAGCACCGCGCCCGTTTCAGGATCCGCACCGCGTCGACCGTGAACGGAGGGGCAACGGCGAACGTCGCTTCAGCGCTGCCGGCCGCCAGCGCCGCGCAGATCCACGCCGCCGCCGTATTGTCGTCACGCCGCCGCTCGGCGACCCTCGCCAGGGCCCACGCCCGCCGCCAGTCCGGTTCGATCGCGTCGGGCCCGGCCCCCGCGGCGCGACTTTCGGTGCAGAGCCGATCCAGAATCCAGGCCATGCCGGCCAGGTCCCACCGGTTGTGGCGCAGCACGCAGAGCAGATCGTCGGTTCCTTCGCCGGCCAGCCAGGCGCGCCATACTTCGGGAATGCGCGCGCCTTCGATGTCGCCTTCGCCGCGCGCCAGGCCGCACACCCGCGTTTCGACGGTTTGCTGCCGGCAGTCCGGCAGCGTCCGACCCCACATGCGTCGGCAGGCCGGCAGCAGATCCCAGGACAGGGCGTGCGCCAGCGGATCGGTCCGGCGGTTCATCAGCGCCCGTGTCCGCAGGAGCGGCAGGTCGAACGCCGCTCCGTTGAAGGTCGCCACCACTTCGAACGGCGCCGCCCATTCCGCCAGCGCGCAGAGCATTCCTGATTCGCGGCCCGGACCCGGCAGCAGAAGCTGCCGTACCACCAGTTCGGGACCCTCCCACCAGGCCAGTCCCACGAGGAACGCCAGCGTGCCGGTGCCTCCGGACAGTCCCGTCGTCTCGGTGTCCAGAAGCAGGATCTTCTCGCGATCAGGCCGACGGTCGGCGTACCTCGACAGGATGCCTGCCAGATCCGGCAGGGAGACCGGGACCGGAGGCCCGGCTTCGCGCCACTCGCGCACCCAGCACGGTCCTGCGGTCGTCGACACTTCGCGCAGGCCGAGTTCCGCCGGCGGCGCCTCGGGAATTCCAGAGCCGTCGCCGGGCGGCGACAACGCCGGGTCCGCCGCCACGGCCCCCCGGTTCGTCAGCCGATCCAGACGCGCCAGTCTCTGCCGCAGATCCATGGTCTCAGCCGTCCGCGGCCGCGGCCGCCGGGCCGGCCAGAAGCCAGGCGGCGCCGGCGCGCGCCGTGTCGCCCGAATCGACCGTCGCCCCCACGCAGGCCGGACAACCGTGTTCGCAGGGACAGATCGCGAGATGCCGGCGCGCCGCTTCGCAGATCTCGTCGAACTGCTCCCAGATCTTCCGCGCGAACCCGGCGCCCCCCGGCACGCTGTCGTAGAGGTACAGGGTGGGCTTGTCCGTGAACGGCGAACGGATCATGGCCGTGGCGTGCAGGTCGGCGCTGTCGGCCATCACGAAGACCGGCGCCACGCAACCGAGCAGGTGGGCCAGTCCCTTCAGCGCATCGCCCAGATCCAGACCGAGCGCCGACAGCTGTTCCGCCGCCGACTCCGGCACTTCCCACCAGAAACTGGTCGTGTGCATCTCCATCTCCGGCAGATGCACGCGCCCGGCGCCCACGTTCTCGTGGGTGCCGAGTTTGATCTTCTTGAAGACCGTGACCTTGGAGACCAGGCCGATCTCGCCGACGGCCAGAATCCCTTCGCCGAACGGCTTCGTCTCGTCCGAGGTCAGGGTCTTCAGTTCGCTCTTTCTCTGCGCGTCGGTGTAGTAGTCCACCTGCACCGGCTTCACGTGCGCCTCGCGCCGCTCCCAGTCCAGCTTGTCCACGTGATGCTGCTGCGCACCGTGGATGTAGATGGCGTCGTCGTGAAGCATCTCCTGCGCGCTGAACAGGTCCATCTCGCCGATGACCGCGCCGCCCGGACGCGAGTCGTCGATGATCACCACGTTGTCCGGCGCGGCGCTCCGCAGGCTGACGTCCTCGGCCGGGTAGGTGTCGGCCATCCAGTGGAAACGTCCTTCGGCCCGGTGCAGCACGCGCATCGAACACAGGTATTCCAGGATCTCGGTGACGCGGTTGCCGCCGTAGACCTCGTCCTCGGCGAAGGGCAGTTCGAATGCCGCGCACTTCAGATGACTCATCTGCACGACGAGGTTGTCCGGATCGAGCGTGGCGTACTCCGGGCTGCGGCCGAAAAAGAAGTCGGGGTTCATCACGATGTACTGGTCGGCCGGGCTGCTCGAAGCCACCAGCACCACCGCGCTGACGTTCTGCCGGCGCCCCGCGCGCCCCGCCTGCTGCCAGGTACCGGCCACGGTGCCGGCGTAGCCGGCCATGATGCAGACATCGAGCCGGCCGATGTCGATCCCCAGTTCGAGGGCATTGGTCGACACCACCGCGCGCACCGTGCCGTCACGGAGTCCCTGCTCGATGGCCCGGCGCTCGTTCGGCAGGTAGCCGCCGCGGTAGCCGCGCACCTCGCCGGCGCGGATCCCCACCTTGCGTCCGGACTTCTCCAGATAGGTCAGCAGCAGTTCCACCCGGATGCGGCTGCGCGCGAACACGATCATCTGAGCCCCGCAGCCCAGGAAACGTTCGGCGATGGCGCGCGTCGTCTTGATCGTCGACGCGCGGATGCCCAGTTCGCGGTTGACCACCGGCGGGTTGTAGAAAATGAAGTGCTTCAAACCGCGGGGCGCACCGTTGTCCGCGACCTCGGCCATCGGCAGTCCGGTCAGGCGCTCGGCCAGTTCGCGCGGGTTGGCGATGGTCGCCGAGCAGCAGATGAACTGCGGTTCGGCGCCATAGAACCGTGCCACGCGCTGAAGACGCCGCAGCACGTTCGCCACGTGGCTGCCGAACACGCCCCGGTACTGGTGCACTTCGTCCACCACGACGTAACGCAGATTCTCGAACAGCTTCACCCACAGCGTATGGTGCGGCAGGATGCCCTGGTGCAGCATGTCCGGGTTCGTGACCACGATGTGTCCCGAACTGCGGATGGCGCGCCGCGCGGTTTCGGGGGTGTCGCCGTCGAAGGTGAAGGTCTTGATGTCCACACCCAGTTCGGTCACCAGGCCGTGCACTTCGTGCATCTGGTCCTGGGCCAGCGCCTTCGTGGGGAACAGATAGAGAGCGCGCGCCTGCGGATCGCGCAGGATCGTGTCGAGCACCGGCAGGTTGTAGCAGAGGGTCTTGCCGCTGGCCGTCGGGGTGGGCACCACGAAAGACCGGCCGGCCGCGGCCAGCGCCACGGCTTCACCCTGATGGCAGTACAGGTCGGAAACGCCGCGTCGTCGCAACGCCTCGCGCAGGCGCGGATCCAGGACGTCCGGGAACGCCACCGTGCGCGCGGCCCGCGGAGGGATGACTTCCCAGCGGGTGACGTGACGCAGGAATCGCTCGTCGGCCTTCAGCTGTTCCAGCAGTTGCGAAAGGTTCAAGCCGACCTCCGTGCGGTCAGGGCTGCGCCGGACCCTGCGGCTTGTCGCTGCCGGCGTCACGCGGTGCATCGTCGCGGCGGGGCTCTTCCCGTTTCGTCTGTCCGGCGTCCTCGATCTCGCGGCGCACTTCGCGCGAAGCGTCCTGGGTCGCGCTCTTGAACTTGCGGATGGACTTGCCCATCGCCTCGGCGATCTCGGGCAGGCGCCTCGGCCCGAAGAAGATGAGCACGAGCACGAGGATCAGCAGCATCTCGGGCCAGCCGATGCTGCCCATGATGGCGAGCACTGGATTCATCACGGCCTCCCGTGGGTCAGCGGTACCACCTCAGGATCTGCGACGCGACGAACACGCCGATCACACTCATGAGGTTGAAATGGATCTGGAACCCGAACGTCAGATCGAGGATCACCAGGTTCCAGTGGTTCACCTCGGGACCGAACGCGACATACCGTACGAAGAGCTGCTCGGCCACGCTGCCCTTGCTCAGGAACAGCCCGAGGACTTCGCTGACGATCGCCCCGATCAGCACGCCCAGCATCAGAGTGAGGACCACCGTCCCCATCGACTTCCGCATCGTCCTTCGACTTTCCCCGTGTCGGTCGCCCGTACCCCCAATGGTCCCGGGTCGCACGCCGGCGCAAGATAGCACCCAGCCGCCGCGAACGGAACCGACACTTGCCCGGACCGTCCCCTAGGGGCCGGCCGGAGGGGTGCCGGGAGCCGGCGAACCGGCCAGCCGATCGACTACCGGTTTGAGCCGCTCCCAGATCTGGTCCAGCGTCTGGGGCATGACCCGGGTTTCCCCCACGGTGCTCATGAAATTGGTGTCCCCTGTCCAGCGCGGCAGCATGTGGACGTGCAGATGACCCGGGATGCCCGCGCCGGCGCTGCTGCCCCCGTTGTAGCCGCAGTTGATGCCGTCGGGCCGGAATGCCTCCTGGAGCGCATCCTCCATCAGTTTCAGGTACCGCGCCAGATCGGCCAGTTCCTCCGGAGTGCAGTCCGAGATCCGTGGGGCGTGCCGACCGAGCACCAGCAGCAGGTGGCCGCTGTTGTACGGGTACAGGTTGAGGATCAGGTACCAGCGCTCGCCCCGGTACAGCACGTACTGGGTCCGATCGTCGCACTGCAGACGATTGCAGAAGACACAGCCATCCTCTTTCCGCTCGCCGCTCACGTAATTGTACCTCCAGGGCGTGCACAGCCGGTCCATGGTCAACGATCCCGGCCGGCGAGCAGCGCTTCGACGGCAGCCAGCTCGTCCACGGTGTTGATGCCCAGGGCCTCATCGGCATCGTCGGCCTGGACGGCCTCCACCGGCCGGCCCCGGCCCACCAGATAGGCCACCGTGTCGGTAAGGTAGTATTCGCCCTGGTCGTTGTCCGTCTTCAGGCTGGCCAAAGCCTCGATCAGATCGTCCGTGCGGAAACAGAAGACGCCGGTGTTGTACTCGCCGATCGCCTTTTCGGCAGGCGTGGCGTCGCGCGCCTCGACGATCTTCTGCACGCGCCCGGCCGCATCCTTGACGATGCGCCCGTAGGCGCCGGCGTCGTCCACCACGCAGGTCAGCACCGTGGCCGCCGCGCCTGTCGCCAGCGTTCCGTCGATCAGCCGCTCGAGCGTCGCGACCCTGAGCAGGGGCACGTCGCCGGCCAGAACGACGCACCAACCGCCCGGACGGACCGCCGGCATCGCCATCTGGACCGCGTGCCCCGTACCGAGTTGCGGCCGCTGCAGGGCGAAATCGAGTCCCGGACGGCTGCAGGTGCTCCTGACCAGTTCGGCCTCGTGACCGACCACGACCACCGTGTGGTCGATGCCGGCGCCGGCCGCCGTGTCCAGCACGTGGTCCAGCAGCGGGCGTCCCGCCAGCCGGTGCAGGACCTTGGGCAGGTCGCTCTTCATGCGCGTGCCTTTGCCGGCCGCCAGAACGACCGCGTCGATGGGACCCGGCCGTGACTTTCCGCTGATGCTGTCCATGCGTCTCCCTGTCAGTCGCCCGCCGGAGCCCGGTGCCCCAGCAGGCGGATCTCGGTCACGCCCCGCAGTTCGACCCGCAGGGCCACGTTGTCGATCAGCCGGGCCGGCCCCACGCGGGCGGCCACGGCCAGTACAAGCGGTCCGTCCGGAACCGATTCCGTCGCTCCCAGAGCCGGCAGCGAGCGCACCGCGGCGTAGTCGATGCTGTCCGCGGCGGCCAGCGCTTCGCCCATGGCGGCCTCGATCGCGCCGCTTTCCCGCCGGCCCGATTCCAGCAGCGCGCGGCCGCGCGCCAGCGCACGGCTCAGGCACAGGGCGCGAGTCCGCTGTTCCGGATCCAGGTACCGGTTCCGCGAGGACATCGCCAGGCCGTCCGGCTCGCGCACGGTCGGCGCGTCGATCAACGACACCGGCAGCCGCAGGTCCCGGACCATCTGTTCGATGACCAGGCACTGCTGCGCATCCTTGCTTCCGAACACGGCGATGTCCGGCCTCACCATGCCGAACAGCTTGGCCACGACCGTCAAGACGCCGTCGAAATGCCCCGGCCGCGCCGCGCCGCACAGGCCCTCGGCCCTTCGGCCGGCCCGCACCGTCACTTCGCCGGGACCTCCGTAAACGTCCTCGACCGGCGGTGCGAAAACGGCAGCCACCTGCGCGTGGTCCAGCATGGCCAGGTCGCCCTCCAGATCGCGCGGATAGGCCGCGAAATCCTCGCCCGGGCCGAACTGGGTCGGGTTCACGAAGATCGACACCACGACCTTGCCCAGCGCCGCACCCTGGCGCACCAGGCTGAGATGACCTTCGTGAAGCGCGCCCATGGTGGGCACCAGCACCAGCGGACCGGGCTGCCGAAGGGCGTCCAGGCGGTTCAGTTCGTCCGCGTGCCGCAGAACGATCACGCCGCGGGCTCCCCGCCGGTCGCCGTGCCGCCCGGATAGGCGGGTCCGATCGAGCCCTCGGTCGCGGGTTCGCCGGCGGGCGTGGCCGCCACTCCGTAGCTCTGTTCGGCCGTCGGGAACCGGTGCTGCCGCACGTCGGCGGCGAAAGCAGCCACCGCGTCGGTCGCCGCCCGCCCCAGTTCCGCGTACCGACGCACGAATTTCGGCGGGCGTCCGGGCAGCAGACCCAGCAGATCATGGAACACCAGCACCTGGCCGTCGCATCCCGGTCCGGCACCGATGCCGATCGTCGGGATGGGCGCCGCCGCGGTCACCCGCGCCGCCAGGGCCGCCGGCACGCACTCCAGCACCAGGCTGAAGCAGCCCGCTTCGGCCAGGAACGCCGCGTCGTCCAGAAGGCGCGACTCGGACTCGGCCCCGCGCCCCTGCACCCGGTAGCCGCCGAGGCGATTGACCGATTGCGGCGTCAACCCCAGATGCCCCATCACCGGGATCTCGGCATCGAGCAACGCGGCGATGGCCGCGGCGCGCTGCCGGCCGCCTTCGACCTTGACCGCGTGCACGCCGGCTTCCTGCACCAGCCGCAGTCCCGCGCGCACGGTTTCTTCCTTCGAGACATGAAACGTGCCGTACGGCAGATCCGCGATCACCGGCAGCCCCGGACGGGCCCGCTGCACGGCGCGGCAATGGTGGACCATGTCGTCGAGCGTCACCGGCAGGGTGCTCTCGTACCCGAGCATGACCATCCCCAGCGAGTCCCCGACCAGCAGCGCGTCCGCCCCGCCGGCCGCGGCGATCAGCGCGCTCGACAGGTCATAGGCGGTCACGACCACCAGCGGTTCGCCCTCGCGCTTGCGGCGGGCGAACACATCCAGACTCGGTGCCGGTCGCGGGTCCTGCATGCGGAGACCTTTCCAGTGACGCCCGGCCGGCCGGTCAGGCCGGCCGCGAATCGGGCGCGAAGTAACGCGTGCCGGCGAACTGTTCCGTCAGCTGCTCGAACAGCATGTCGAAATCGCCGGGCACGTTGACGAAATCGAGATTGTCCGTGTTCACCACGAGCAGCGGCGCATCCTTGTAGTGATGGAAAAAATAGCTGTAGGCGCCGTTGAGCGCTTCCAGGTACTGCGGATCCATGTCCTGCTCGAACGAACGGCCGCGCCAGCGGATGCGCTGCTGCAGCACCTCGGTCCGCGCCTGCAGGTAGATCACCAGATCGGGCTTCAGCACGCGCTGCTCGAGAATCGTGGCCAGCTGCCCGTAGAGCGTCAGTTCGTCGTCGCCGAGATTCAGGTTGGCGAAGATGCGATCCTTCGCGAACAGGTAGTCCGAAACCAGTGCCGCGTTGAACAGGTCCTGCTGCCCGAGTCCCTGCTGCTGGCGGAAACGGCTCAGCAGGAAAAAGATCTGGGTCTGGAACGCATACGCCTCGCGGTCGCGATAGAATTTCGCCAGGAAGGGGTTCTCTTCCACGATCTCGAGGTTCAGCCGCCCGCCGAGCCGGGTGGCCAGCAGTTTGGTGAGACTGGTCTTCCCGACCCCGATCACACCCTCAACGACGATATAGCGCCAGGGCAGCACCCCGCTCCTCCTTGTTCGCGCCCGGAACCTGCGTCTGCAGATCCCCTCCGTCGTACAGCCGTACCCACGGCCCAGCTTTACGCCTTATTTTCGCACAAGCTTCGTCGATTGTCTCGCCCGAATCCGGCAGTCGGATCGTGCCCGCGATCTCGGCCAGCGGCTCCAGGACGAAAGCCCGGTTCCGCAGTTCCGGATGAGGCACCGCCAGCCGCCCGACCGCAATGACCTGGCCTCCGAAAAGCAGGATGTCCAGATCGATCGGACGCGGCTTCAGGTGGCTGCCCGGCGCCCTGCCGGCGGCCGCTTCCTGGCGTTTCAGTTCGTCCAGGAGTTCCAACGGCGACAAATCCGTTCGCACGGCCACGCAGGCGTTCAGGAACGCATCCTGGACCTCGGGACCGACCGGTTCGGTCTCCCAGATCCGGCTCCAGGCCGTCAGTTCCAGTCGGGCATGCGCCGCCAGCGCCGCCGCCGCCCGGCGAAGTTCACCCAGGCGATCCCCCTGGTTGCTCCCGAGCCCCAGGAACACCTCTTCGGCGACGTGCGCGGATTCGTTCATGCCCCGGTACCCTCCGACCGCTCGAGCGCATGGAGCCACGCGCGATCGCGTTCGAAAGTCACCATGGCCTGGCCGAAGAAGCCGCTGATCGGCGGCTGGGTCTTGCGCACGGTCACCCGCACCCGTTCGGCCGCGAAAGCGGCCAGCAGCTCCCGGCACAGGTTTCCGGCCAGCGTCTCGATCAGGTGGAAGGAACCACCCGTCGCGGTGGTCACGATCACGCGGTGGGCGGCCGCATAGTCGATGCCCCGCGACAGGTCATCGGTGAGGGCTGCAGCTTCCAGGTCGGCCCACAGGTCGACATCGACGACGAACCGCTGCCCGAGTTCCCGCTCGGCGGGATGAGCGCCGTGGTGGGCGTAGACATCGATGCCTTCGAGCCGCAGCCGGTCGTTCATCGCCAGGCCGCCAGCCGCCGGGCGCCCTCTTCCAGGTCCGCCTCGGAAGCGGTCAGGCTGAGCCGGAACCAGCCCTCGCCCCCCGTTCCGAACCCGGTGCCGGGCGTCAGGACGACGCCGATCTCGGCCAGCGCGCGCTGGCAGAAGGCCGCCGACGTCTCGGCGGTCGGAACGCGGCACCAGACATAGAACGTCGCCTTTGCCGGGAAGATCTCCCATCCGGCCGCCGTCAGTCCGGCCACCAGCTTTTCCCTGCGTGCGCCGTAGGGCGCCGCGACTCCGGCCAGCAACCGGTCGAACTCCGGTCCCAGCGCATACGCCGCCGTGCGCTGGATCGCCGTGAACACGCCGCTGTCCATGGTGTCCTTCACGCGGCCGAGCGCCTCGATCAACTCCGGATGGCCCACGGCGAACGCGACCCGCCACCCGGTCATGTTGAACATCTTCGAAAGACTGTGCAGTTCGATGACGCGCTCGCGGGCGGGATCGGCCGTTCCCAGCAGACAGGGCTGTGTGCCTCCGTCCAGGGACATTTCCAGATAGGCTGCGTCATTCACCAGCGTCACGCCGCGCCGGGCGCACAGGTCCGCGACGTCCCGCCAGAAAGCGGGACCGGCCGTCGCACCGGTCGGGTTGTTCGGGTAGTTCAGGAACAGCAGGCGCGTCCGGTCATCCATCAGCGCCGCCAGTTCGTCCAGTTCCGGCAGGAATCCCGCTTCGGCCCGCAGGCGGAACACGCGCGGCTCGCCGCCGGCCAGGATCGTCGCCTGCCCGTAGACCGGGTAGCCGATGTCCGGCACCAGGGCGTTGTCCCCTTCCTGCACACAGGTGACAGGCAGGTGGGCCAGCCCCTCCTTGCTGCCCAGCAGCACCAGCACCTGGGTCGCCGGGTCCACCGCCACGCCGTGGCGGCGGAGCAGCCAGTCGGCGATGGCCTGCCGCAGGCCGGCGTCCCCGCGCTGCGCCGGGTACCGGTGGCAGGCCGGATCGGCAATGGCTTCGGCCATCACCCGGATCAGTTCCGGAGGCGTCGGCCGATCGGGGTCGCCGATGCCCAGATCGACCACCGCCACGCCCGATTCCCGGGCCTTGCGCTTGGCCGCGTCCAGCGCCGCGAACAGATACGGCGGCAGTTTCTGCAGTCGTCCCACGCGAACCTCCCCGCCCTCAGGCGGCAAAAAAATCCCGCGGGCCGTCAGCGCGACCCGCGGGAACAATATCGCACACGAGGGGCGGTTCATCCACCCCGGTCAGCGGCCACCTTCGGCCTTCTTGCGCTCCGCATCGGCCACGGCCTTGAAGCCGTCCATGCGCTCGACCTGGCGGCGGGCCGAACTCACATAACGCTCGCTGCCGCTCTCGGCACACTGGGCGAATTTCGCACGCGCACCCTCGTAGTCCTTCTGGCATTCCAGAGCCAGACCCCAGGAGAACAGGATGGGCGCCACGGCCTGGTGGCCCTTGGAACGGTGTTCCTCGAAAGCGCTCGCGGCCTTGGTGGCGGCGTCCGTGCAGCGGCCGCTCTCGACCATGACCTGCAGCATCGCGCCCCATTCGGTCGTGTCGGTCGGCTTGAGCGTCAGGTATTTCGTGTAGGCCGCGATGCTGCCCGGATCGTCGCCGGCCTGATCCTTTGCGCGCGCCAGATTCAACCAGGCGTTGGTCAGGTCGGGGTTCTTGGCAACCATGCCTTCATACAGGGCAGCAGCCTCGGCATACTGCCCGGCCTTCATCTTCTGCTTGGCCAGGTCGTTGGTGGTCGAACCGCCGGCCTGCCCGCCGTACTGCTGCGAAAGCTCGACGTAGTACTGCGCGCGTTCGGTGTTGCCGGCCCGCTTCTGCTGGTCACCGGCGCGGCCCGCCACCTTGGAGATCATCACCAGCACCTTGTCGCGGACCTTCTCGCAGGAATCCTCGTCCAGGAGTCGCTGGCATACGTCCACGGCCTGGGTCGAGAAGCCGGCCGCGTCGTGCATCGCCGCCAGGTTGAACAGCAGGCCGCAGTCATCGGGAGCCAGCTGTTCGGCTTTCATGTATTCGGCGCGGGCTTCCTTGTATTTCTTCTGCCGCGCGTAGGCGATGGCCAGATTGTTGAAATCCGCCGCCTGCACATCCTCGCCGCGAAGCATGATGACCTTCTGGAACGCCGGCACCGCCAGCGCGAACTCGCCCTTGCCCATGAGTGCCGTCCCGATGCCGCGCGTCGCTTCGACGTGCTCCGGACAGACGCCCACGATCGACTGCAGCCGGGCCAGGGCCTGGTCCCAGTTCTGGGCATCGAGGAACTCCTTGGCCGACTGGTAGGCCAGATTGGCCTCCTGCATCTGCCCGGGCAGGCACTCGGCCCGCGCGGCCGAACCGGCCAGCAGCATGGCCAAGGCCAGCGCGCCGACGACCGCCCGACTTCCCTCGATGAACTTGAGCATGCAAACCACTTGTCCAACCTCCAGCCACGGGGAGCATCCAGGACGGCCCTGCGGGGCCGCCGGAAACAAAAACGTCCCGAAACAGATGCGGCCGGGACCCCTTCTTACATAACCCCCGGTGCCCGGCTCTGTCAATCCTGAGCGCCACCGGTGTCAACCCCAGGCGACACTCCCAGCCTCACCAGAGCCGACCGAACCCCTTCGCCGATCGCGAGTCCCTTGTCCGTAACGGCGCGCGGGTCGATGGACGCGCCGCGGGGATCCACGTCTCCAACCTTCACGCCCGCCGAAAGTTCCGCCCGCTCGTGCACCAGCCCCCTCAGGAGCCCCTCCAGCGCGCTGACCACCGGCAATCCGCCCACCTCGCCCACGGTCTGGCCCGCCCGCACCGACTCGCCGATCAAACAGAACGGACGCAGTCGTCCGGCCGCCGGGGCGCGCAGGACCCTGGCCACCGTCTGGCCGGCGACAATGCCGGGGATCCCCGTATCGGGCTCGGCCCCGCCGACATCGATCACGCGGCCCGGAACCGAGCCGCGGTGCGTCTCGACGATGAGATCGGCATCGAGTCCGCAGGTGAACCCCGGGCCCACCCCGATCAGCGGCGTGCGACCGCGCGGCAGGGGAACGGGCGGGCGCTTCGTCAGACGTGCATCGACCACCGCGTCGGGATGCAGCCCCGGAAGGGCCGCCCCGAGCGGGTCCACGAACACGACGACCTCGCCGTCCCGCCAGGTCGCGGCGTCCGGAAAGCACAGGATTCCCGGCACCTCCTCGACGGTCGCCCGTCCTTCATACACGGCTTCGGCGAAGCACACGAGCCGGCGCACCGCCAGGGGTCGGTCGATCTCCGCCATCACCACGCGGTAGCCGGCGCGCACCAGGCACAGGGCGGTGGCCGACGCCATCTCGCCGGCGCCCTGGATCCAGATGTGCGGCGCCACGCTCATGGCCGCCGCCGCCGCAACCGGATCCCGAGATCGCCGCCTTCTTCATCCTTCAGGAAAGTTCGTCCGCGCAGGACCGCGAGTGCTTCGGACAGGACGCTGAGGGCGATCTCGGCCGGCGTTTCGTCACCCAGATCCAGTCCGACCGGGGCCCGCACCCGGTCGAGCTCGGCGGCCGCGATGCCACGGCGCAGCAGGTCCTGGCGGGTCACCGCGGTCTTGACGCGGCTTCCGAGCAGCCCGAGGAACGCGAACGGCCTGTCGGCGGCACGTTCCGCCAGAAGCAGGGCTTCCAGATAGTCGGCATCCTGGGCGTGGCCCCGGCTGGCCACCAGCGCCGCGCCGCCCAGCGCCGGGCCCAGTTGCGCTGCCAGTTCAGCAGGCGTGCAGGTCAGGGTCCGCACGCCGGAATCCTCACCGAGGCCGGCCAGGATTTCGGAGCGATCGTCGACCAGCAGGAAGCGGAACGGCAACGTGCGCCCGACCTCCACCATCGCCCGGCCGACATGGCCACCTCCGATGACGATGAACGGGATGGCACGCAGCACCGGTTCCAGGAAGATCTCCATGCGTCCGCCGCAGATGCCGTGACCACCGTCCAGGTCGACACTCTCCAGCCGGCAACAGCCGCCGGCAGCCACTTCCCGGGCGCATGCCACCACATGCGCTTCGGCTGTACCGCCGCCGACGCTTCCGGTCAGATGTCCGTCCGCGTGCACGATCATTTTGGCTCCCGGCCCCCGGGGCGTAGAGCGTTCGGTGCGCACGACCGTGGCCAGCACGCCGGGGCGCTGCTCGCGCACCATGCGGGCCAGTTCGAGCAGGACCTCGCCTTCACGCGGCGTACGCCAGGGATCGGAGTCCGTCATCATCGCCTCCTGCGGCGTGGGGTCAGAATTCGTCGCCCGCGCAATCATGATCCAGAACGACGCCGGGGTCCGCCACGGCAACCGCCCGGGGCGGCGCCACGCGTCCTTCGGCACAGGCGCGCTCCAGCAGGTCGCGCCAGGGGCCGGGCCACGCGAGCGCCCCGGGTGCCAGCGATTCCAGAACCGGAGCCGGCAGGATCACCGGGTGACCCGGCCGCCCGCCCCAGACCGGACGCACGACGGCCAAGGGGCTCCCACCGGAAACGGCCGCGAGTTGCGCGATCGTCCGCGGGTTCACGCACGGCAGATCGACCGGATGGGCCCAGACGTGCGTGCATGGCGGATCCAGGCGCCGCACATGATCCCAGGCCAGCCCCAGAGTCAGGGCCGTGTCACCGCCCGCCGGCCCGGACACCACCGTGACCGCACCGAGGTCAGCCACGAGCGCCGCACAGGCCTGCCGCAGGTCATCGGTCGTCATGACGATCACGGGTGCGTCGAGGCAACCGGCGTACAGTTCGGCCACGCGCCGCAACAGCGCACGCGCACGCGGATCCGTCCCGATCCGCGCCAGCGCCTTGGGCCGTCCCAGGCGGCGGCTCTGCCCCCGGCACAGGATGACCACCGCGTCGCGGCGGGTCCCCCGGCCCGGTTCAGCCGCGAGCGGGTTCATCATCCGCGTCGTCTTCGCGGCAGGCCGCGCGCAACGACAGGCCGTCCTCGAGCCGGCTGCAGAAAACCACCAGCGGCAACCGCGGGTGCGCCATCGCCCGCGCCGTGAATGCGAACAGGCCCACACTGTCCGGCTGCTGCTCCAGTCCGGCCAGAGCCAGCACCACCGGGACGTGTTCGGGAACCTGGTCCAGATAGCCGCCGGGCCCCGTCAGGAGCGTGAAGGCATGGTCCCACTCCCATACGGCGTCCGCGCTCACGCCGACCGGATCGCTGACGCCGTCCCGGCCCAGGCGGTGGACGACATCGCCGGCCCGTTCGCCGATCCCGCCGACACCCATCACCACGATGGCCAGCGAGGTCCGCGCCGGCCAGACCGGTTCGCCCGCGCGGTAGTACTTGAACGGGTGCTTGGCCGCGCCGTCGACTTCGGCCACGATCAGGCGCCCGGGCAGCGAGGCGTCGAGGTCATCGACGGTGGCAGCCGTCAGCCCTTCCCATTTGCCGTCGGGCCGTTCGCCGGCATGCCGGTACGCCGGCGCCGCAGGCTCCTTCGCGGGACCGGTTCCGGCAGCCCCGGTCAGGATCGGCAGGAAGCCTTCCACCGGTTCGGTGCGTGTGGTCGTGGTCGCCGTCACCGGCAGACCCTGCGCGGCCCAGACCCCGGCGACCGCCTTCAGCAGCGTGGTCTTGCCGCCTGAACCGCACAACGCCACGACGTGGCCGGGCTCCCGGGGCAGGAAGAGATGCCAAGGGTCGAGAAAACTGAATCGCATCAACGCTCCCCGTCTCTCATCGCCGACTGCCGGGACTGTCGGCACCCGGTGCCAGAGTGCGGTACCAGGCCAGCAGCCGCGCCACCATCGACTCGCGCGTGAAATGCTCGGTGAAGCGGCGGCGCCCGGCCTCGCCCAGACGCATCGCCAGTCCATCATCGTTCCAGATCGCCGCCAACGCCGCCGCCAGAGCCGCGACATCGCCCGCGGGCGTTTGCAGGCAGGTTCGCCCCGGTAGCCCCACTTCACGCACCCCGGTCGGCAGATCCGTGCAGATCACCGCCACACCGGCGGCCATCGCTTCCAGCTGGACCAGTCCGAAAGCTTCGCTGCGGTCCAGGCTCGGCAGCACCAACGCGCGCGCCCGACTCAGCCGCCCCGCGATGGCGGCGCCGTCCATCTCGCCCAGGAATCGCACCCGCCCGGCAACGCCCAGCCGCTGCGCCAGCGCGCGCAGGTCCGCCTCCAGCGGTCCCTCGCCGACCAGATCGAGCGCGGCCGCCGGCACCCGGGCCAGCGCCTCCAGCAGCACGCCGACGCCCTTGTAGCCGACCAGCCGCCCGACGAAAAGCAGTGGGCCATCACGCCTAGGCACGACCTCCGTCCACGGGTGCGACTCGATGCCGAAAGGAATGACCGCGACCTTGTCCCGCCAGGGAGCCAGCACCGGTGAACCGTCACGCAACGCTACCGAAGAGACGCAGATCCCCTCGGCTTCTCGCAGGCAGGCGCGGACCAGGGGCGCGACCAGCCGGCCGCCCACGCGCTGTCTCGTGATGTCGGCGTGGTACCAGACCGCAAGTGGCAGGCGGAGCGCCGCGGGATCGCGTCGCAGAGCCAGACAGACCGCCGCCGCCAACGGGTTGGGCAGATGGACGTGCAGGACGTCCGGGCGTCCCAGCGCCAGTTCCCGCCGCACCAGCCCCGCGAGACCAGGATTCAGCGGCTGCGAGTTCAGCAGGCCCAACCGCGCGGCCCGGCACAACCGGCCCTCGCGTCCCAGACGCGGACCGCGCACCGTTTCGAACGTGCCGCGCGGTCCTTCGGCGGACGTCACCAGCGTGACGTCGCAGCCCTCGTCCAGGAGGCCCTCGGCCATCGTCTGGAGGATGGTCTCCATGCCGCCGCGGTACGGCGCATAGTACTTGCCCAGGTGGAGGATGTGCATGACAGCAGTGTAGCCTGCGGCGGCGGCCAGGTCAAAACGACGACGCACCGCCGAAGCGGACGACAAAGCCCCCTCCAGCCGGGCCGGAGGGGGCTTGTCCGTCGCGGGAGCGCGAACGACTACATCATGCCGTCCATGCCGCCCATGCCGCCCATGCCGCCGGGCATGCCGCCGCCCTTGTCCTTCTCCGGCTCGTCCGTGACGCAGGCCTCGGTCGTCAGCAGCATGGCCGCGATCGAGGCGGCGTTCTGCAGGGCGCTCCGGGTGACCTTCGCCGGGTCGATGATGCCGGCCTCCATGAGGTCTTCGTACTCCATGGTGGCGGCGTTGAAGCCGATGGTCGGCTTCTTCTCGTCGCGCAGGCGCGCGACGACCAGCGAACCCTCGATGCCGGCGTTGGTCGCGATCATGCGCAGGGGCTCTTCCACCGCGCGCATGACGATGTCGCGGCCGACGGCCATTTCACCGGTCAGTTCGAGGGCGGCGATCGCCTTCGCGGTCTTCAGCAGCGCGACGCCGCCGCCGACCACGATGCCCTCTTCCACCGCGGCGCGGGTCGCGCTCAGCGCGTCCTCGACCCGGTGCTTCTTTTCCTTCATCTCGACTTCGGTCGTCGCGCCGACGCGGATGACCGCGACGCCGCCGGCCAGCTTGGCCAGGCGCTCCTGCAGCTTCTCACGGTCGTAGTCGCTGGTCGTGTCCTCGATCTGCGCGCGGATCTGCGAGATGCGGGACTTGACGTCCGCGGCCTTGCCCTTGCCGCCCACGATCGTCGTGTTGTCCTTGTCGCAGGTGATCTTGGCGCACTGGCCGAGGTCGGCCGTCGTCGTGTTCTCCAGCTTCAGACCAGCCTCTTCGGACATGAGGCGGCCGCCGGTCAGCACGGCGATGTCCTCGAGCATGGCCTTGCGGCGGTCACCGAAGCCCGGCGCCTTGACCGCGGCGATCTGCAGCGTGCCGCGCAGCTTGTTGACCACCAGCGTGGCCAGGGCCTCGCCCTCGACCTCTTCGCAGATGATCAGCAGCGGGCGGCCGATCTGCGCGACCTTCTCCAGGACCGGCAGCAGGTCCTTCATGCTGCTGATCTTCTTGTCGTAGATCAGCACGAACGGGTTGTCCAGTTCGACGCGCATCTGGTCGGGATTGGTGATGAAGTACGGGCTCTGGTAACCGCGGTCGAACTGCATGCCTTCGACGACGTCCAGTTCCATCTCCGTGCCCTTGGCCTCTTCGACGGTGATGACGCCGTCCTTGCCGACCTTCTCCATCGCATTGGCGATCATCGCGCCGATTTCCTTGTCGTTGTTGGCGCTGATGGCCGCGACGTTGGCGATGGTGGCACTGTCCTTGACGGGCTTGGCCTGCTTGCGAAGGCTCTCGACCGCGGCCGCGGTGGCGGCCTCGATGCCCTTCTTGACGTACATCGGGTTGGCGCCGGCTGCCAGGTTGCGCAGACCCTCGTGGATCATCGACTGGGCCAGGATCGTCGCCGTCGTGGTGCCGTCGCCGGCCACGTCGTTGGTCTTGCTGGCGACTTCCTTGACCATCTGGGCGCCCATGTTCTCGAACGGATCCTTCAGTTCGATCTCGCGGGCGATGGTGACGCCGTCGTTCGTGACGATGGGCGCGCCGAATTTCTTGTCCAGGATGACGTTCCGGCCGCGGGGCCCGAGCGTGATCTTGACCGTGTTGGCCAGGGCGTCGACGCCGCGCTTGAGCGCGTCGCGGGCGCTGTCGCTGTGATTGATCATCTTAGCCATGCTTGCTCTCCTTGCTCGTGGACCGGTCGGCGGCTCGTCCGCCCCGGCGGTGTTACCGGTTCAGCGCTAGCCCAGGATGGCCAGCACGTCGCTCTCGCGCAGGATCAGGTAGTCGACGCCGTCGACATTGACTTCCGTTCCCGAATACTTCCCGTACAGCACGACGTCGCCCTTCTTGACCTCGGGCTTCACGCGCTCGCCGCTGTCGCTGATCGAACCGGGGCCGACGGCGACGATGGTGCCCTGCTGGGGCTTTTCCTTCACGGTGTCCGGAATGATGATGCCGCCCTTCATCGTTTCCTTCTCCGCGGCCTTGACGATGACACGGTCGGCCAACGGCTTGATGTTCATGGCCATTCCTGGTTCCTCCCTGCGATGGTCTGCTCGGTTCGAAACCGCCGGAACACTGTTTGGCAGTCTCGTGCTTCGAGTGCTAAGTGCCCGCAATATACCGGGACACGAAAAACGGGCAAGGGCTTTGAGGAAGGAAGGCGTGGAAAAGTGAGTTACAGTGGCGATACTGCCATTTTGACAGACGAGGCCGCCAGTCCGCGTGACAGAGGTCTCCAAGGCGCTCGGCGAGCCATCGCCAGCGGCCACTTAATCACTTGTCATATTTTGCGTTAAGATCTCTCAAGCGCTGTCTCACCGCCATGTGCTCGGCGTTCGTGGCCGCCGAGCCCGGTCCAACCGGTTCCGCGACGGGGCGGGCCGGCGCCGCCGGCTGGCGGACGTCGGACGCGCCCGCAACGCGGGGAACGCCCGCATCGGTCCGCTGATACCACGTCGCGCGTCCGCGACGGACCATCGCCAGGCCCGCGACGCCGGCGGGCAGACTCTCGCTCGCCCCCAGGAACAGGACCCCGCCCTTGTCCAGACTGCCCTGCGCCTTGCGAAGCACTTCCCGCTTGAAGTCGTCCTGGAAGTAGATGAGCACATAACGCGTCAGGATGATGTCGAACGAGCCCATGACGATGAAAGAGTCGCGGAGATTGAATTTACGGAAAGCGACACGCTCGCGGATCTCGGGGCGGACCGCGAACCTGCCGTCGCCGACGGCGGAGAAATAGCGTTCGCGAAAGTCGTCCGGCAATCCGCGCTGGATTGCCATGCCTCCGTAGACGCCGGCGGTGGCCGTGGCCAGCGCCGAATCGGAAAGGTCGGTGGCCAGGATCTCCAGGTGACCGGGCCGAAGCGCCGGGAATCGGCGCGTGGCCTCATCGTAGATCATGGACAGGGAATACGGCTCCTGGCCCGTCGAGCAGGCGGCGGACCAGATGCGGATCCGCGAGCGGGTTCCCGCCTGGATCTCCCCGGCGTAGGCCGGCAGCAGATGGTCACGGAAAGCGTCGAAAGGCGCATTGTCGCGGAACCACAGGGTCTCGTTGGTGGTCATGGCGTCGATCACCAGATCGCGCAGTTCGCGCGGACGGTTCGCCTGAACCGCCGCGAGCAGGGCGTCGTAGTCCGCATGGCCGTGCGCCTTCATGATGGCCGAGAGCCGGGTCTCCACCAGATAGGCCTTGTCATCGGTCAGGCTGATCGAGGTTTCACGCTGAAGGAATTCGCGCACGCGCTCGAACTCGCTCGTGGTGATCGTCGTGGCCATATCCGCTCCCGGTCGCCGCCTTGGACCCGGCCGTCAGCCGCGCCCTGTCCCGTCCGCTCCATCGCTTCCGGAATCGGAAGCGGGCGGCCACCCCTCAGATACGCGCCACGCGCCCACAAGCCGCCAGCGAGGTCAGCCGGCCGGCGATCTCGTCCAAAGCCACGGATTCGTCGCTGAGACCGGCGGCATCGATGGCGCGCGGCATCCCGTAAACGACGCAGGACGATTCGCCCTGGGTCACGCACCAGCCGCCGGCGCCTTTCAGCAGCCGCATTCCGGCCAACCCGTCCTCGCCCATGCCCGTCATGACCGCCGCCAGGACGCGCTGCGGCCCGCCGATCCGGGCCAGCGACCGGAACAACACATCGGCCGCCGGACGGACATTCTGTTCCGGCGGATCGTCGTTCAGGCGGCACACGGACTGCGTGCCTTCGCGGAAGACGGCGAGATGGCGCCCGCCGGGCGCTATGTACACGGTCCCGGCTTTCAGAATGTCACCATCCGCGGCCTCGACCACCTGCAGCGGTGATTTCGCGTCCAGGCTCCGGGCCAGCGAGAGAGTGAACATCGGCGGCATGTGCTGCACGATCACCACCGGCAGCGGATAGCCGGCCGGCAGTTTCGGGATGACGCGTGAAAGGGCCTCCGGCCCCCCGGTCGAGACCGCGATCGCCGTCACCCAGAATCCGCAGGTCGGCGCGCGGCCGCCGGCGGGACGGGCGGTCACCGGGGGCGGTGCGGATGTCCGGACGACGGGGCGCGACGCCCCGCCCCCGTCGACCTGCGACCGCACGGAGGCGACCACCGGCTCCAGTTCGGCTCTGAGCATGGTCACCGACTGTTGGAATCCGCTCCCGGTCGGCTTGCGCACGAACTGCTGGGCGCCCCGCGACAGCGCGGCGATCGTCAGATCGGCGCCTTCGATGCTCAAGCCGCTGACGACGACCACCTTCAACCGCGGCCACCGTTTCTTCATCTGGTCCAGCACCGCCATGCCGTCCATGTCCGGCAGATGCAGATCCAGGAATACGACGTCCGGAGTGTTCTTTTCCGCGGCGGCCAGTCCGTCGGCGCCCCGGCCGGCGACATCGACGGTCTCCACGCACGGCAGATCGCGCAGGACCTCGGCCATGATCTTCTGGAAGACCAGGCTGTCTTCAATCACCAGGACACGCAAACCCATGCCAACCGCCCTTTCGAGGCCCCACGCTAGAGATTGAACCTGGACACCAGTTCATCCATCCGGCCCGAAAGATCCGCCAGTTCGGCGGCATTGCGACGCGTCGCCTGGATGCCCTTGTCGGTCTCGTGGACCCCTTCACGCACGGCCTGGATGGTGCGTGAAATCTCCTGCGTGCCCTTGGCGCCTTCATTGACGCGCCGCGAGATCTCCTGCGCCGCCGAGTTGGCCACGCCGCCGCTCTTGGCGATCTCGTTCAGCGTGGCCGACTGCTCCTCGACCGCGCCCGCAATCGACGTCGAGATCTCGTTCACTTCGCCGATGACTCGACTGATGCCCTCCACCGCCGTGACCGCCGCGGTGGTGCGCTGTTGCATGTCGTCTATCTCGCGATGGATCTCTTCCGTCGCCTGCGTGGTCTGCCGCGCCAGCGCCTTGACTTCGCTGGCAACCACGGCGAAGCCGCGTCCGGCGTCTCCCGCGCTGGCCGCTTCGATGGTCGCGTTCAACGCCAGCAGATTGGTCTGGTCGGCGATGTCCGAGATCACCTCGAGCACGCGCCCGATCTTCTCGCTGGCGGACTTGAGCTGCACCATGATCTCGACGGTCGACTTGCTCTGGCGGTTCGCGTTGTCCGCGATCTGGGCGCTGCGAACGCTGTTTCTGGCCACTTCCGTGATCGAAGCCGTCATCTCCTCGATGCTCGCGGCAACCGTGTTGAGCATGTCCGACATGTCCTCGGCGCTGCTGGCGATGCCCGCGATGCTGGACGACAGTTCCTCGCCCGCCGAACTGACCGTGTTGGCGACATCGGTCATCGACTCGGAATCGGACACCAGCTTGTCGCTCTGGGTGCCAAGGCTGTCGCTGGAGACCTTGAGGGTCTGGCTCCCCGACTTCATGTCGCCGATCAGCGTCCGCAGGCTGTCGGCCATCGCGTTCAACGAACGGCTCAGTTGTCCGATCTCGTCCTGACGCTCGGCGTGGGCCACGCGCGCGCCCAGGTCACCCGCGGCAAGAGCATCGGCGAACCGCACGCTCTCGCTCAGGGGGCGGATCAGGATGCGCTGCAGCGCCCACTGCAGCAGGACCGCCAGCGCCGTCAATCCCACGAGGGCGAAGGCGATCATGCGGGTCACTCCGGCCCGGAAAGCGGCATCGGCCGCATCCAGCGACTGGATGACCTCAAGCGCTCCGTGGACCTCGCCGACCTTCCAGCCCTCCATGCGGGCGCCGGTCAGGTCCGTACCGTCCGTGGTGCCCCAGATCTGCCGGCTGGTCGCAGGGTCGCCGTGGCACAGCATGCAGTTCTCCGTCAACACAATGGGACGGAAATAGCGCAGATTGTTCGCTTCGTGATCGATCTCCCAGAACTCCGGCGCACGGTCACGCTCGAGCGCACGCAGCGCGCGGGCCTCCGTCTCGTCGGGTTCGTTGTCGGGATTGCGCGGCGAGAACTTCGGAACCTTGAACTCGTAGTCGCCGTCTTCGGCGTGTGCCATCGCCGTCCGCCAGGCAGCCACGATGGGCACGGCGCTGATCGACAGGTCCGACTTCCCCTGGTCATGCCAGCGCCGCAGCATCGCGACATCGAAGACCCCGTCGCGCCAGCTCTGCTCCATGTATTCCCGCGCGCCCTCGGCTCCGTAGACCACTGCGCGCGCCTTGTCCACATACTGCTCGTTGACGGAGCGGCGCTCGTCATGCGCCCAGACAACGGTCAGGATCGCGAACAGCATCGTCGGCAACAGCACGCTGGCAAGGGTCACCTTCGCGCGGATCGACAACCTTTTCATGAACATGGACGGTTCCTTTCTCAATCGGGCCCGGCGCCGGTGGCCGCGCGAACATTCCGTCTGTCGCTGTCAGTTCCTGGACACCAGGCTGCGCAGACCCAGTCCCTCTTCAAGTAGGCGTTTCAGGGACAGGACGAGCAGAAGCCTCTCCTCGAGCTGTACCACGCCGCGCAGATGGTCCGCGTCGATCCCGTTGGCGTTGGCCGGCGGCGAGCCGACTCCCTCGGCACCCGGTCTGATCACGTCACTGATGCCGTCGACCAGCAGGCCCACCGCCTCGCCGACGGGTTCCTCGTCGACCAGCCCGGCGGCGACCAGCAGCGCCACCTCCTCCGGCGACTTGAGGATCAGACAGCGCGAGTCCGGACCCATTTCCCGCAGGGGCAGCCCCAGCGAAGGCGCCAGATCGAGAACCGTGATGATCTGCCCGCGCAGGTTCAGCAGTCCGCGCACCGCCAGGGGAGCCCTGGCCACGGGCGTGAAGTCGACGTTGCGGATGATCTCCCGCACCAGCAGGATATCGATGCCGAGCAGGTGCGGGCCCAGCACGAAGGAAACGAAGTGTGGCTCACGCATGGACATGTACCTCTTCCAGCGCCTGGAGGATCGTTGCGGCCAGACGGTCCTTGTCCAGCTTGGTTTCGTAGGCCGTGACGCCGGCGGCCATCCCCGCCTCGCGGTTGCCGTCGCTTCCCAGCGAGGTCAGCGCCACCACCGGCAGCCCGGAAAGACGCGCCGATGCGCGGATGTGCCGCGTCAGTTCCAACCCGTCCATCAGCGGCATCTCGATATCCGTGACGACCAGGTCGAATGCGTCAGGGGCCTCGTTCAGGACGCGCCAGGCCTCGCGACCGTCCTTGACCGCGGTGACGGTCGCGCCCAGCGCCTCGATGTACTTCTTCACCACGGTCCGGAAGAAGGAGGTGTCCTCGGCCAGGAGGATGCGAGCCTGCCCGATCCGCCCCGTCGAACGCTCTTCCGAGCGGTAGATGTCGGGTTCGGCCGCTTCGAACAGGCCGTAGATGTCCAGGAACACCGTGAGTTCGCCGTTCACCATTCCCGAGCCCAGGATGCCCGTGCCGCGCACGTTCTCGCGCTCCACTTCGATCCGGGCCGACACCACGTCTTCGCATTCCCAGGCGATGATCCCCAACGGGTGCTTCACCATTTTCGGAATGATCACGAACAGCTCACGCGGCTCCTCCTGCGGTGCCTTCACGGGCAGGAAGTCCGCCAGACGCAGCAACCGCAGCGCTCCGTCCTGGAACTTCAGGAATTCCCTGCCGCCCACCCTCTGGAGATCGCCCACGGCGACCTTCTCGATGCGGGAGATCAACGACAGGTTGATCGCGAAACGCTCACCGCCGGGAGCGTTCCGGAACAGCAGCAGCGTCTGGCTCTCGGTGCGGTCGAGATAGCTGTCGGAGTGCTCGTCGGCGCTGACAGCCTTCGCCAGGTCCGTGAAGCGCAGGCCGGCCGCGTCGGCGATGCCCAGGATATCGAGAATCATCGCCACCGAACCGTCCCCCATGATGGTGGCTCCCGCGTAGCAGCGGGATTCCTTCAAGGATGCCGGCAGCTGTTTGACGACCACTTCCTCGCTGTCCATGACTTCATCCACCACCAGGCCGTAGCGATGCGCGCCCATCTTCAGGACGGCCACATAGGTGGCCGCCCGGGCGACGGCGCCGGCGACGGGGTCGATGCCGAGAAGCGTCGAAAGGCGAACCAGCGGCAGCAGATCGCCGCGAAGGCGCATGACCTCCGCGCCCTGCACCTGTTCGATGCGTTGATCGTCGCGTCCGTGGCGCAGCCGCACCAGCTCGTCCAGGCTGACCTGCGGAATCGCAAAGCGACGGCCGCAGACGCGCACCAGGAGCGAAGGGATGATGGCCAATGTGAGCGGCAGCTTCAGGCGCGTGCGGGTGCCGACACCCAGCCGGCTGTCGATCTCGATGCTGCCGCCGAGGCTTTCGATGTTGGTGCGGACCACATCCATGCCGACACCGCGACCCGAGATGTCGCTCACCTGCTCGGCCGTGGAGAATCCGGGCGCGAACACCAGAAGAACGGCTTCGCGATCATCCATGCGCGCCGACTGTTCGGCGGTGATGATCCCCTTCTCGACGGCTTTGGCACGGATGCGACGTGGGTCGATGCCGCGTCCGTCGTCCTCGATCTCGATGTTGACCTGGCCACCCTCATGGAAGGCGCGCACGTCCAGTCGACCCGTTCGCGGTTTGCCGGTGGTTTCCCGCGCCAGGGGGTCCTCGAATCCGTGGTCCAGCGAGTTGCGGATCAGGTGATTGAGCGGGTCTGACAAGGCTTCAACGATGGACTTGTCCAGTTCCACCTCGTTGCCCGTCACGACCAGCTCGATCTCCTTGCCCGTCTGCTTCGCCAGTTGGCGCACCTGACGGGGCAGTTTGCCGAAGAGAGCTTCGATCGACTGCATGCGCGTGCGCATGATGTTCTCTTGGAGATTCGTCGTCACCGCGTCCAGATTCACCATGGTCGCATTCATGCCGGGAAGCTCACTCAGCCGTTTCGGCAGCGCCTGCTCGATGTGGGCGCCAAGGTCGGTCAGGATCCGTTCGATCTGATCGTCCCGATCATGGGAGGAATCATCGGGGCGACCCGACCGGTTCCTGGTTTCCACGATGTCCCGCAGACGCAGCTGCGCCTCGCCCACGGCTCCGTGCAACGCCGTGAAGATGGCTTCGCCGGCTGCGGTCTCGTTGAATTTGCGGTCCAGGGTCTGGAGCAGCTGGTTGCGCGCCAGGACCAGTTCCCCGGCCAGATTCATCAGGCGGTTGAGCAGGTCGACCTTGACCCGGAGCACTTCGGACGCGGAGTTCCGCTGCGTGTTGCCCGAACCGCTCGCACCGACACCGGCGACCGACAGTCCCGGTTCCGCGACTTCGCCGGCTTCCCGCAGTGCCGGCAGCGAAGCCGGTTCCGGATCCAGGCCCAGCGCCATCCCCGTCAAGGCGCCGGCGAGATCGATCGCCTCGGCAGCGGCGCCATCGACACCGGTCTCCGCGGCTCTGGCCGTCAAAGGGATGTAGCCGGTACGGCCCACGGCGTTCGCGGGCGCGGCAGCCGGCGCGCTGAAGGCCGCGGAATCGTTGCCGCTCCCTTCCGGGGCCTCGGCCGCCAGGAACGGCTCCAGTCGGCGCATGATGTCGCTGGCGTCGATTTCCGCCGAACGCGAAACATCGGCCAGCATCACGCGCACGCGGTCGGTGCCGTCCAACAGCACATCGACCATGGCCCGCGAGACATCCAGGCGTCGGGAGCGGACCTTCATCAGGACGCTCTCCATCGCGTGGGTCAGATTCTGGACCGCGGTGATTCCCAGAAATCCGCAGCCTCCCTTGATGCTGTGGATCCCCCGGAAGATGCGGTTGACCAGTTCCAGGGTCTCCTCGGGCGAGACGCCCTTTTCGAGCGTGAGCAGATCGGGCTCCAGGGCGCTGAGATGGTCCTGGGATTCCACCACAAGCTCAGCCAGCAGTTCGCGATCGTCCAAATCCATGCGCGGCAAGCCTTTCACAGCGTGGGAACCGCATCCGGCCCCCCGCAGGGGTCCGCAACGCCAAGACGGCTGATTGGCTTGTTATCGGAAGGAGGGCATTGGGCTTGACGGGAAACGACAGGAAACGATCAGGAAAGACCGGCCAGGCACGCGGCGCCGCGAAGCGTCCACTGCTCGTCGAGATGGCGACCCGGACGGGCCAGGAACCGGGCAAGACCGCCGGTCAGGACGACCGGGAGCGACCCGTGGGCGCGTTGCAGACCGTTGATCAGCGCTTCGACGCCCCCCACGCCGGCGTGGAAGGCGCCGGCGGCCAGGGCCGATTCCGTGTCCGGTCCGGCGACCAGCGGTGCTTCCGCGAACGGCAGAGGCCGCAGGCGGGCCGCCTGCCGGCCGATCTGTTCGAGCGCGAAGGCCATGCCCGGAGCGATGAGACCGCCTTCGAAGACGCCGTCCACCAGGACATCGCAGGTCGTGGCCGTCCCGGCATCGACGATCAGCGCCGAGTCCAGCCCCGCCGCGACGGCGGCGGCGACATTGCAGAGACGGTCGGCCCCGGTGGCCGCCGGCTCACGCAGGCGATGGCTGAACGGAAGTGCGCTGGCGTGATTGACCGGGCGCACCTCGAAGCCCGCTTCCGCGAGCAGCGCGTCCACGCGCGGGACCACCGAGACCAGGACCAGGGGCGCCCCGCGGGCGCCGGCGAGCACCGCGCGCGCCTCGTCGATGAAAGCAGCTTCGGTGGCCGCATCCCGCGGTGTGGCCAGGCTCGCCAGGGCGCGTAGAGGCTTCACCGGCGACCAGACGCCGTTCCTCTGCCTGGGCATGGCGTCGGCTGCGGTCCACGCCGCGAACGCGACCCTCGTGTTCCCTGCATCAGCGATCAACGCCTTCAAGGCCGCCTCCCTCGCCCGTTTCCGGGGTCGCGGGTTGCAGGTGGACATCGCCGACCCGCACGCTTTCGACCCGCTTGCCGCCGTCCGGCATCTCGCGCTCCACCAGCAGCGCGCCCTGATCATCGATGCCCACGGCCCGGCCGCTGATCTCGCCCTGCCGCGTGACCAGACGCACCCGCTGCCCGAGCAGGCTGTCGAGCAACTCCAGCGACGGGCGGTACGAGGACCAGCCCTCGTCACAGAAACGATCAAGTTCCGCCTCGACGCGCAACAGCAGACGGGCGCAGAGATCGCCAAGCCGCGGCACACGGCCGCCTTCGGCGACCACGCTTGTCGCGCCGTCGCGCAGGGCCCACGGCCATTCGTGGCGCCCCGCCGTCAGGTTGAGGCCAAGGCCGGCGACGACCTGCGCCTCTTCGGCGGAGCCGGCGCGTTCGATCAGGATGCCTCCCAGCTTGCGCCGGTCGACAACGATATCGTTGGGCCATTTCAGACGCGCGTCGAGACGCTCGCCCTCGCGCAACACCAGCGCGGTGATGAGTCCCAGCCAGACCGAGAACCCGCGGTTGAACGCCGCCCGATGCCGCGGGACGGAAACCGACAGGTGCAGACCGCCGCAATCGACCCACTGCCGTCCCTGCCGTCCGCGGCCGGCTGTCTGCCGCCGCGCCACGACCACGGTTCCCGGGCGCAGTTCCCGCACCGGCGACTGCCGCGATCGCGTCTGCGCAACCCAGCCCCACCCGTCCCATCGGCAGAGCCGGCCCAGCGCGTCGGGACCGCGACCGCGCAGGAAATCGTTCGTGCTGCCGACCTCATCCAACAGGTAGAGTTGTCCTCCATCGCGGGTGAAGCGCGGCCCGGGCAGGAAGGCTTCCAGCCCGAACCAGTCCCGGTCGATCGGACCGCTGCCCGTGCGCAGTTTCATCGGAGATCCAGATCCAGGCCGATATCCAGAGCCGGTGCCGAATGGGTCAGCCGTCCGACCGAGACCGCATCCACCCCGGTTCGCGCGTACGCGCCGATCGTCTCGAGCGTCACATTGCCGGAGACCTCCAGCTTCGTCGCCGATCCGGCCGCCGTGCGGGCCGCCACCGCCGAGACCACCGACGCGACTTCGAAGTTGTCCAGCATGATCCAGTCCACATCCAGCGCCAGCACGGCCGTCAACTGTTCGAGTGTGTCCACTTCGACCTCGATCGCCAGCGCTGGAAAATTCCGGCGGGCCCGGGCCACCATGGCGGCGATGCCGTCGCCCGCGGCCCAATGGTTGTCCTTGAGCAGCACCCGGTCGAAGAGGCCGAATCGGTGATTGCTCCCGCCACCGCAGCGCACCGCGTACTTCGCCAGCGCGCGGTAGCCCGGCAGCGTCTTGCGCGTGTCGAGCACCAGACACCGCGTTCCGGCCACCGCGTCGACGTAGCGCGCGGTCACCGTCGCGATGCCGCTCAGGTACTGGACGAAATTCAGCACCGTGCGCTCGCCCGTCAACAGCGAAGCCGCCGGACCCGACACCCTGGCCAGTTCCTGTCCCGCTGCCACCCGGGCGCCGTCCATCAGCAGCGGTTCGACGGCCACCCCGGGGTCGATCTGGCGGTAGACCAGCGCGGCCAGAGGCAGTCCCGACACCACGCCCGGAACGCGCGCGGTCAACGCACCGCCCGCGCGGGCACCGGGACGCACGGCCACGGCCGTGCTCACGTCGCCCGCGCCGACGTCCTCGCGCAGGCTCTGCGCCACCAGATCGTCCAGCCAATCGCCGGCCGGAAACGTCACGAGTGGTCCTTGTCCCGCTGCCATGGGTCAGCCCTCCTGTCCGTCGAGGCCCCACTGGGCCTGCAGATCCTCGAGCCGGTCCCGCAAGGTGGCCGCTTTTTCGAACTCGAGCGCCGACGCGGCTTCCAGCATCTCCCGCTCCAGCATGTCCGCCAGATCCCGCGGCGTGAGATCGCGCGAGGTCAGATCACGCACGCCTGCGCCCGTCGCCGTGGTGTGCCGATCGCGATCACCGGCGGCGGCGGTTGCCTGCAGGATCTCCTGGCGCGTCTTGGTGATGGTGCGCGGCACCAGTCCGTGGACACGGTTCCATTCGAGCTGACGGGTGCGTCGGCGCTGCATTTCGGATATGGCCGCAGCCATGGAACGGGTGACGCGATCGGCGTACATGATGACTTCACCGTTCACGTTGCGCGCAGCGCGCCCGGCGGTCTGGATCAGCGACCGTTCCGAGCGCAGGAAGCCCTCCCGGTCCGCATCCAGGATCGCCACCAGCGAGACCTCCGGAAGATCGAGACCCTCGCGCAGCAGGTTGACCCCGACCAGCACATCCGATTCGCCGAGACGCAGATTGCGCACGATCTCGATGCGGTCGAGCGCGGCGATGTCCGAGTGGAGATACGCCACCCTGATCCCGGCCTGCCCGAGATATTCGGTCAGGTCCTCGGCCATCTTCTTGGTCAGGGTCGTGACCAGGACCCGTTCGCCCCGCGCCGTCACCACGCGGATCCTTTCCAGCAGGTCGTCGACCTGGCCGGACACCGGCAGCACGATGACCGGAGGATCGACCAGCCCGGTCGGCCGGATGACCTGCTCCACCACCACACCACCGCACTTGTCGAGTTCGTAGTCGGACGGCGTTGCCGACACGAAGATGGTGCTGGGCATCAGCGTTTCGAATTCAGCGAACAGCAGCGGCCGGTTGTCCAGCGCACTGGGCAGCCGGAAGCCGTGCTCGACCAGGTTCAGCTTGCGCGACCGGTCGCCCTGGTACATTGCCCCGATCTGGGGAATGGTCGCGTGCGATTCGTCGATGACCAGGAGGAAATCCTTCGGAAAATAGTCGAGCAGACAGGCCGGACGCTCGCCGGCCGCACGGTCGTCGAAGTACCGCGAATAGTTCTCGACCCCGGCGCAATGGCCGATCTGCTGGATCATTTCCATGTCGTAGCGCGTGCGCGAGGCCAGGCGCTGCGCCTCGAGCACGCGCCCGGCGCGGTCCAGTTCGTGCAAGCGATCCTCGAGATCGCGCGCGATCGCGTCCAGCACCGCGCCGGTACCGCCCTTGTCGGCCACGAACTGGGTGGCCGGATAGATGGCGGCTTCGCCCACGGCCGACAACGCGCGCCCGGTCAGCGGCTCGACCCAGGTCAGGGCTTCGATCTCGTCCCCGAAGAACTCGACCCTCAGGACCCGCTCCTCGAACGCCGCCCGCACCTCCACGGTGTCGCCGCGCACACGAAACGTGCCGAACGCGGCCTCATGATCGTTGCGCGCGTAGCGGATTCTCACCAGGGAGGACAGCAGTTCGTCACGGTCGACCGTCTGTCCGCGGCGCAGTGCGATGATACTCTCGCGGAACGTCCGCGGATTGCCGACGCCGTAGATCGCCGAGACGCTGGCCACGACGATCACGTCGGGCCGCGTCAGCAGACTGCTGGTCGCGCGCAGCCGCAGACGCTCGATCTCGTCGTTGATGCTGGTGTCCTTCTCGATGTACGTGTTGGTGGCGGGGATGAACGCTTCCGGCTGGTAGTAGTCGTAGTAGGAGATGAAGTACTCGACGGCGTTGTCCGGGAAGAACGCCTTCAGTTCGCCGTAGAGCTGCGCGGCGAGCGTCTTGTTGTGGCTGAACACGAGCGCCGGCCGGTCCATCTGCGCGATCACGTTGGCGATCGTGAACGTCTTGCCCGAACCCGTGACCCCCAGCAGCGTCTGGCACCGTTGTCCGCCGCGAATGCCGGCCATCAGCGAGGCTATCGCCGACGGCTGATCCCCGGTCGGCGCGAAAGGCGCCACAAGCCGGAACAGGCCCACTGCCTCACCGGCCTTTCACTGCAGGGAAGCCGGCGGGGCCGCCCGCAGATCCAGAATGACTTCGCCGCCGTCGGCGGGCAGATAGACCGGACGCGGTTCACCGTTGACCGTCAGTTCGACCAGATCGGAGGAGCCCAGCACCAGACTCAGTCGATCGACGGCACCCCAGTAGACGAACAGATCTTCACCCGCCCCGTAGGCGCGGCCCGCGGTGATGCCGGCGGCCGGAACCGGATCGGCCACCCGCGACGTGGGCCAGACGACGTCCCCGAACCGTTCTTCCGCGTCCCGCCGGGCCCGTGCCGTGATGGGGGCCGCAACCCGCAACCGCACGACCAACGGCCACGTCAGACCGTCACTGAACGCCAGTCCGGGTATGCCCGCGGGCGCCTCGACAACCGGTTCGGCGGCGCGGGACTGTTCCGACGTCGGCGTCGACGACGGAATCGTCGTCTCGGCAGCGGCCCCGACCCGGGGCCGGGCCGCTGGCCCCGTCATCGCCGCACTTCCGACCGGGGCCGCGGTCCGCTGCGCCGGCGCGTCCTGCCCCGGCCGGGTCAGGATGAACGCCGTCACCGCCACCGCGACAACGGCCAGCGCGCCGACCGACAGGCGCGCCCACGGCAGGCCCACGCGGCGTATCCGAACCGCTTCCTCCACGCGCGCCGGCTCTCCCGTCTGGCGCGGCATCTCGCCGAGGTGGCGCGCATAGAGATCCAGGATGTCCTCGGCCACCAGCCCGAGTTCCTTGGCGCAGGTGCGCAGGAAGCTCCGGGCGTACAGCGGATCGGAAAGCCGGTGATACTCGTCCGCCTCGACCGCCTTCAGCATGGTCGGGGGGATCTTGGTGCGCTCGGCAAGATCCTCGAGGGAAAGTCCGCGCTGCCGGCGCGCGCCGGCGATGACTTCGCCGGGCGTTTTCGAATCAGGAGTGCCGGACATGTCTGCCTTTCCATCACCGCCGCCGTCGACGGTCGCTTCAACCCAGGGATTGGATGCGTTCGGCCAGCGTGACCGCCTTGGCCTCGTTCTCGGCCAGCATCTCGCGCTGCTGCGCCACCACGTGCTCCGGCGCATTCGCCGTGAACTTCTCGTTGCCGAGTTTGGCCCGCGTGCCGGCCAGCCATCCCTCCAGCTTGTCGAGTTCCTTCTGCAGCCGCTGGCGCTCCTTATCCAGATCGATCAGCCCCTTCATGGGCAGGAAGATCTCGACAGCCCCCGCCATGCCGGCGCCCGCCGGATCCGGCGTGTCGCCGCCCACGTTCACCGTGACGCTCTCCAGCTTGGCCAGCAGGGCGATCAACGGCGCCCCCGCCCGCAGAACGGCCTGACGTTCGTCGCTGACCGTGCGCAGCACCGCTTCGCCGCGCAGCCCCGGCGCCACCCCGAGTTCCGCGCGCAGATTGCGCAGGACGCCCACGATCTCCATGACTTCGCCGAAATCGGCCGCCGCTTCGGCGAACGGCGGCTTCGCGCCGCACACCGGGAAGGCGGAGGTCATCAGGAATCCGCGGGACGACGGCAGCCAGCTCCACAGTTCCTCGGTGATGAACGGCATCACCGGGTGCAGCCACTTGTAGGAGAGCCCCAGCGTCAACACGGCAACGGCCAGGACCGGCCCGCGCCTCTGTTCGTCGCGCAGGCGAGGCTTGATCGCCTCCAGATACCAGTCGCAGAACTCGTGGCGGAAGAAATTGAACACTTCGTACGAGGCGTCGTTAAGCCGCCGACGCTCCAGATTGGCGTCGCAGTCGGCCGCCACGCGGTGCAGCTGGGCGATCAGCCAGCGATCCGCCGGCTCGAGATCCCCGTCCGCCACCGCGAGCGGCAGCTCGCTTCCGAACACCGCCAGCCACAGGGCGCGCAACGAGTCGGCGGGCGCCGTCTCCCAATCCGCAGCCGAGGCGACCTGCGACAGATCGAGCCGGCGCGGCGCCGTCGATCCGCCCGGCGCCGCCTTGTCCACGGTCGGCGCGCCGGCTTCGTCCCAGACCCCGAGAACCAGCTTCGTGGCCTGGAAGATCTTGTTGCAGAAGTTGCGTCCGACCTCGAGCGTCGTTTCATCGAAGAACACATCCGCGCCGGTGGGCGTCAGCATGACGAGGCTGCACCGCAGCGCGTCGGCGCCGTACTTGTCCATCAGGTCGACGGGATCCGGGCTGTTGCCCAGCGATTTGCTCATCTTGCGGCCCTGGCCGTCGCGAACGATGCCGGTGAACAGCACTTCTCCGAACGGCTTCTCGCCGCGGAATTCGTAACTGGCCATGACCATGCGGGCGACCCAGAAGAAGATGATGTCCGCGGCGGTCACAAGCACCGACGTCGGATGGTAGCGCTCGAGGTCCGCCGTCTCTTCCGGCCAGCCCAGCGGGGAGAATGTCCACAGCCAGCTGCTGAACCAGGTGTCCAGCACATCGGGATCGCGCTCGAGCTTCCCGCTCCCGCATTTCGAGCACGCGGTCGGCGTCTCCGCCGCCGCCATGTCGGCGCCGCAATCCTGGCAGTACCAGACCGGAATCTGATGCCCCCACCACAACTGCCGGCTGATGCACCAGTCGCGGATGTTCTGCATCCAGTTGTTGTAGACTCCGACCCACCGTTCCGGATACAGACGGATCTCGCCGTCGGCGACCGCGGCCAGGGCGGGCTGCGCCAGTTGATCCATGCGCAGGAACCACTGGCGGGACAGGTACGGCTCGATCACGGCGCCGCAGCGGTCGTGGTGCCCGACCTGATGGACGTGCTTCTCGATCCTGTCGATCAGACCGTCGGCCTCCAGCGCCGCCACGACCTCGCGACGGGCCGTTTTCCGGTCCATCCCGGCAAAACGCCCCGCCTGCTCGTTCATCAGGCCCGACGGCGTCATGCAGACGATCTGAGGCAGCCCGTGCCGCTTCCCGACCTGGAAATCGTTGGGATCGTGGGCCGGCGTGATCTTGACGAATCCCGTTCCCTTTTCAGGGTCGGCATGATGATCGCCGATGATGGGAATCTCCCGCTCCGTCAGCGGCAGACGCACCATGGCGCCGATGAAGCGGCTGCGCTCCGGATCGTGGGGATGCACCGCGACAGCCACGTCCCCGAACATGGTTTCCGGTCTCGTCGTGGCCACCGTCACGTGGCCCGAGCCGTCCGCCAGCGGATACCGCAGGTACCAGAGGCTGCCTTCGACTTCCCGGTGCTCGACCTCGTCGTCGCTGATCGCGGTCAGGTCGTGCGGGCACCAGTTCACGAGATAGACGTCGCGGTAGATCAGATCCTTGGCGCGCAGCCGCAGAAAAGCCTCGGTAACGGCGCGGTTGCGCGCCTCGTCCATGGTGAACGCTTCGCGGCTCCAGTCGAGCGAGCACCCCAGCCGGCGGATCTGCGCCGTGATCCGGCCATGCGTATGTTCCTTCCACTCCCAGGCCCGGCGCAGGAACTCCTCGCGACCGGCCTCGCGCTTGTTGAGCCCCTGTTCGGCCATCTGCCGCGAGACCACCTGCTCCGTGGCGATGCTTGCATGGTCGGTGCCCGGCACCCACAGGGCAGGCCTATCCTTCATCCGCGCCCAGCGGATCAGGGTATCCTGGACGGAATTACCCAGACAATGGCCCATGTGCAGGATCCCGGTCACGTTCGGAGGCGGCAACGTGATGACGAACGGGTCCCCCGCCGCTTCCGGATCCGGCTGAAACAGTCCGGCTTCCTCCCAGCGCTGATACCATTTTTCCTCCAGGCCGCCGGGGGTGTACTGGGCCATCTCGCGCAGATCTGCCACGGGTGTCGCTCCTGTCGAAGGGCGGCATGCGCCCTCGGAATCGTTGGCAAGCAGGTGAATTGGCAACTTAGCACCCAGCCGCTGGGCGGGCAACGGGTTTGGAGCGCGACCGGCCTTCCTCACAAACCACGGATCTCACATATTCACTAAAATGTCACCATTGCCTCAATATGCCCCCCCCCCAGTACACGAATCGAACCCCAAAACGAGAAATTTGCTGAATCCGCTAAGAATTATGCTTCACATCGCGGATGGAATCAGGTAGTTTAAAACCTGTACGAGCAGGAGTTCGCCCGGGCTGTCTCGTCATAGTAGAGCCACGAGACCCAACACCGTGGGGGATTGTCATGAGGAAATTGCTACTCGCGCTGTTTATTCTGTCGGCTTTTGCAGGCGTTGGCCAGGCCCAGCTGGATCCGGATGATGATGGCATCGGCATCTACTTCGATCCCTGTGCATGCAACAACTGCATCTCGATGGATGTCGGCGCGCACCGGGGCTTCCTGGTGATCACGCACCCGACCAGTCCCGCCGGCGTGCACGGCTGGGAAGCGAAAGTCTGGACGACGGGACCGATCCTGATCACTTCCGTGGACGTGATGGGACAGAACATTAACATCGGCACCCCGCCGGAATACATGGTGGGCGTGGTGGATCCGCTGATCAACCCGTTCACGTACCCGGCCGTGGTGATCGCGATCTTTGACTTCTACATCACGAGCACGGCTACGCCCTCGATGTTCTTCATCGACGGCATCCGGTTCCACTCGCTGCCCGACAAGCAGCCTGCGTACCTTGATGGTTCGGACTCGAACATCATCAAGAAACTGCAGCAGTCGACCGGTGGCGTGGCGTTCCCCGTGGCCACGATCAACGGCGATTGCGCGGTTGCGATCCAGGGCGAGACCTGGGGCGGCGTGAAGGCCCTCTTCCGCTAGTTCCGTCGTTCGAGACCCCGATTCTGTCGAAAAGTGGCCCGGATCGTTCCGGGCCACTTGCTTTCTGTCGCCGGGCTTGAGCACTCCGGACCGCAGCCAGGCGCAGTCCCCCGTTTCCCAACCACTGCTTGGCGCAGCCCGCGATCGTGCTACAATGCGCGCGAGCGGCCGCTGAACGGCGACCGCCACCGGGCCTCATCCGCGGAGCACCATCTTGCCGCACCCGGCCGGCCATCGCCAGACCCGCCTGGAACGCCTGTCCCGGAGCGCGGCGCTGCTCATGCTGGCCCCCTTGCTGCTGGCTCTGTCCCTGCCGCAGGCTTTCCACATCGTCCGGCGCGCCGACTACGGCTTCTCCACCCTGGATCTGCGAGTGCTCCGCGTCGAAGCGAACGGCCCCGCCGACCACGCCGGAGTGCGGGCCGAGGACCGGATCATCGCCGTGGATGGCCAGCCGGTCCCTCGCATGCTGGAATACTACGCCGCCACCGCCGGTCGGTACCGGCTCGAGCCCCTGACCCTCCAACTGCGTCGAGGCGATGCGTCGCTCGTCGCATCTCTGACGCCTGTACCGCCGTCGCAGGCGCAGATGATCACGCAGTACACGCAATGGGTCAGCGGACTCGCTTTCCTGCTCATCGGCTGGTGGGTCTATGCCCGTCGCGCCGATCCGGTGGCCCGGAACTTCTTCGCGATGTGCTTCATCTTCGCCTTCTTCCTCATCGACATCCCCGACGTGGGCCGCCTCGACATCGTCAACGTCAAGTACCACCTGCGCACGCTGCTGCAACTGCTGCTCCCGGCGTATGTGCTGCGCTTCTTCCTCCAGTTCCCCGCGCCCTGGCGCCCGGGTGCCGACGGCCGGTCGCGTCTGCGGTGGCTGATGGCGCCGGCCTGGATCCTGTTCGCGCTGGCGACCGTCACCGAGGCCGTACGCGGCCAGCGTCCCGCCGGCGGCCTCGAAGCCGCGATCCAGACCGTTTCCCTGGTCTACATGCTGGCCTGCTTCCTGATCGGACTCGTGCACTTCGCGCGGGGCGCGCTGCGCCGCGACCGGCCGATCCGGCGCACAAAGATGCTGGTCATCCTGGTCGGCCTGACCGCCGGTCTGGTGCCGTTCCTGGTAACGATGGCCCTGGGCAACCTGGTTCCCGGCACCAGCGTGCCCCACCTGCACTACCTGGGACTTTCGCTCCTGCTGGTTCCGGCCAGTTTCGCACTGGCCATCATGCGCTACGGCGCACTGGACACCGCGTTCGTGGTGCGGATCGGCCTGATCTACGGCGCGCTCACGGCGCTGGTGGTCTTCGGCTATCTCCTGGTCACGGTCGCCGTGGGGACGTTCCTGTCCACGCAGTTCGCGGTCGACTCCTCCTACGTCCTGGTTCTGCTGGTGGCAGCCACGGCACTGGTCGTGGCGCCGCTTCGGCAACGCGTCCAGCGGCTGGTCGATCTCGCGTTCTACCCCTCGCGGCGCGCCAACCGCGATGCGATCGCGCGCCTGGCCGACCGCCTCACGGGACTGATCGAAACGGAAGCCGTCCTGGAGCACCTGGGCCAGTCGCTGGGCGAACTCTTCCGCCCGCGCACCTTCGCGATCGTACTGGCCGTACCGGCGCCGGCACGCGGCTTCGTGCTCCGCGCAGCCTGGCCGTTGCCACCCGGGTCCGCCGGGCTGCCGATCCAGCACCTGCCGCCGGACGATGTCCTGACGAGCCTGCTCGATCGCGAACGGCGGCCGGTCTTCTGCGAGGAGCTCCAGGATTTCAACCCCTTCGAAAGCACCGAAGAACCCTCCTGGCAGCTGCTGCACCAGCTCCAGGCATCGCTGCTCGTGCCCCTGGTGTCGGGCAACCGCCTGCTCGGCTTCTTCGCGTTCGGACCCAAGAGCGGCGGGCAACTCTACGGTCAGGAGGACGTGGCCAACCTGCAGGCCCTGGCGGTGCAGGCGGGACCCGTCGTCGAGAGCCGTCAGCTCTACGAAGAACGGTTGCGCGGCAAACGGCTGGAGACGGAACTGGCCGTCGCGCGCGGGATCCAGTCCAACCTGCTGCCGGTGGCGCCACTCGTCACGCCGGAGTGCACGATCTGCGGCCTCAACGAACCGTGCCGCACGGTCGGCGGAGACTACTACGACTACTTCACGATGGAAGAGGGGCGGCTGGCGCTGGCCATCGGCGACGTGTCCGGCAAGGGCATCCCTGCGGCCCTCATGATGAGCTCGCTGCGCGTGGCCTTCCGCCTGGCTGTCGAGCAGGGCGTCTCGCCCCGCGAGGTCGTCGTCCGTATGAACCCGGTCGTCGCCTCCCTGGTCGGTCCCAGCCACTTCATCTGCTTCTTCTACGGCGTCTGGGAGCCGGCCAGCGGGCTTCTGCGCTACTGCAATGCGGGGATGGATCCGCCGGTGCTCCTGAGGCGCGAAGCCCCGCATCGGCAATACCTGCGCAAAGGCGGTCCCGTTCTCGGCGTGGAACCGGATTTCGCCTACCGAGAAGGGGTCGTCGCGCTGGCACCGGGCGATCGCTTGTTCCTCTATACGGACGGCCTGACCGAACAACGGGACCCGCAGGGCGAGTTCTTCGATGCCGAGAGGCTCATCGACCTGGTCGAACACGATGCGGCCGGTGATCCCGCGGACGTCCTGGGACGCGTTTTTGCCACTGTCAATGCTTTCGGCCACCACCATCGTTCCGATGACCAAACCGCTATGATCATGCAAATCAATGAGTTGAGGTGATTTTCCGAAGCGGGGCACTGAACTTGCTAAGGATTACTCGGATACGGCGGCACTCTTCCGGCCATTTCGTACAGGAAACGCTCAAGTCGGGCCGACGCCGACCGAATCCTCTGGCAAGGTTCTCCTTCAAGGCTCCAACCGGGGAAAGGGGGGGATCGAGATGGAATACGGATGCATTGTCCTGGCCTTGTCGTTGCTCGATCTCTTTTGGTGGTTGAGAAAATGATCAGCGCTCTCTAACCCCTGGCTGCCGGCGAAAGGCCTCAGCCAGGGGTTCACTCTTTCCGGTCTCCCTCAGGCTCCCCCGCTCCCGCCGGCCACTTTCCCCCGCTCACATCGGCAACAGGGCTTTCGCCGCGTTCTCGTAGGTCGACAGCGACTGCGATCCCACCCAGCGATGCCGGATGACGCCGTCCGGCCCGAGCAGGAACGTCGTCGGCAACTGGTCGACGACCCCGAAAGCCGGAGTCAGGTCCCCCTGCGCTTCAAAAAGGACGATCGGGAAAGGCAGGCCCTGGCGTGCGACCACCTCGCGCACCTTGCCCTCGCCTTCCTGCCCGAGCGCGATGGCCACCACCACCACATCGCTCGGATGGTTCAGGCTCAGTTCCTTCAGATGCGGCAAAGCCCGCAGACACGGGCCACACCACGTGTCCCAGAAATCGACGATCACCACTTTGCCTTTCAGCGACGCCGGCGTCAGGGTCTGCCCGTCCAGACTGGTCAACTGGAAATCGGCCACTTTCGACCCGACGCGTCCACCCTCGGCACCGGCACCCGCTGCCGCTTCACCCGACGACGATCCACGGCAACCGAATGCCGAGAACCCGAATGCCGAGAGCGCGACCGCCAGAACGCAGACGACGGCCAACCGCACCCAGGCCACCCGTACACCCGCGGAGCGGACGGCGCCGCGCATCGACGTGTTCCTCCAAGTCCCCAACTTCACCATCATCCACCCGACCTTTCCGTTGATGCCTCCACAAGCCGGCGGCGCGACCCGCATCGCAGCGGGAACCCGGGCTTGTCGCGGCGACTATATCGTTTATTCTGGATCGACCACGACACGGACCGCCCGCCGCCCGGCGACCGGCGCTGAACCAGGGAGAACCCGATGACGACGCTCCGCTCCGCCTTGGCCCCCATTCCCTCCCGCGCGCGAAACGCGGCCTGCTGGGTGCTCGGCGGTCTTCTCCTGCTGGCGGCCCCGGCCCCGGCGCTGGACATCAAGGTGACGCCGCGGAACGGGAATGTCGAGTTGGGACGCGATCTCGTCCTGGATCTCCTGGTCACGCCCGCGCCCGACGAGTTCATGGATTCGGGCAGTCTGCGGGTCGAGGTCACGGTTCCCGACGCTGCCGGCTTTCTCGGCGCGCCATATCCGCCCCGCATCGAGCCGGCCGAAGGCGGCGCCCTCGCGGTGGAATGGGCCGCGCCGGTTCCGGGCGACGCACCTCCCGGCGCCCATCGCCTGGAAGTCCGCGTCACCGCAGCCACCGTGGACGGCCGTCCCCTGAGCGCCTCTTGGCAGGGCACCATCGACGGCGCCTTCGGCCAGGGCTGGTCGTCGGCCCGCATCCAGAATTTCCTGGACCGCCGCGGCCTGCCGTTCTTCCTGGCTCTCGTCTTCGGCTTCGGTTTGTTGATGAGCCTGTCGCCATGCATCTACCCGATGATCCCGATCACGCTGGCGGTCATCGGCGCCCGCAGCCAGGAGAAAGGCGCGCTGCACGGTCTGGGCCTGTCCGTGACCTACGTGTTCGGCATGGCCCTGGTCTACGCCATCATGGGCGCGTTGAGCGCCTCGGTCTTCAGCGGTATCACCGCATTCATGCAGAGTCCGGTGGTGATCGTGCCCATCGCCGTGCTGCTGATCGTTCTCGCCTTCAGCATGTTCGGCGCCTTTGAACTGCAGGCGCCGGCGTTCCTGCGCGACCGTCTGGCCGGCCCCGGCGGCGGCCGCGGCGGCCTGTTCGGGGTCTTTGCGATGGGGCTGGTGGCCGGGCTGGTCGCCTCGCCCTGTGTCGGGCCGTTCCTGGCTGCGCTGCTGGTGTGGGTCGCGACGACCGGCAACTGGGTGCTGGGCTTCTTCAGCCTGTTCACCTTCGGCCTGGGCATGGGCCTGCTGCTCATCGGCGTGGGCACTTTCCCGGCCCTGCTGGGCACGCTGCCGCGCAGCGGAGGCTGGATGGACACCGTCAAGCGCGGCATGGGCCTTCTGCTGATCGTGATGGCGCTCTGGTTCGTTCGCCCGGGCGCCGTGCTGCCGGCCGCCGTGTACTATCCCCTCACCGGTGCTGCGGCCATCCTGACGGCTGTGTTCATGGGCGCCTTCGAACGTCCGCGGGAAGTCCAGGGCTGGTGGCCCCGCGCCCGGATGGGACTGGGGCTGATCACCTTCGTGATCGGCTTGTGGCTGCTGGTCGGTTCATTCCTGACGCACGGCTTCATCCTGCCGTCTCCGCTGCAACACGCCGCCGCCGCGGAGGGCGGTTACGCGGCCCGCCCCGCTCCGGTCGCCGGTCAGGCACCCACCGCACCGGCGGTCGCTCAGGAGAAAGTCGCCTGGGAAGTCATCGCCACCGGCCCGGGCGCCAGGGATCGCCTGGAGGCCGTCCGCACCGCAGCGCGGGAAGCGGGCCGCCCGGTCCTCGTCGACTTCTGGGCCACCTGGTGCGTGTACTGCAAGAAGCTCGACAAGACCGTGTGGAACGACCCCGCCGTGGTGGCCGAGTCGTTGCGCTGGGCGACGGTGAAGATCGACGCCACCGCCACGGACGATGCGGAGATGGAAGCCATCAAAGCGGAATTCGAGGTGTCGGGGCTGCCCCGCATCGTCTTCATCGACAGTCAGGGAACGATCCTGCACGGCCGCTCCGCCGGATTCCTGCCGGCCGCGGAAATGCTGGCCCTGATGCAGGGCGTTCGCTGAGAGCGAGCCGGGCGCGATTACTGGAACCGCACCTCGCGACGGCCGCCGATGTCGAACACCTTCAACGGACCGTCCTCGGGATCTTCGGTGACCACTTCCAGGACGCCGTTGCCGTCCAGATCGAGCAACTCGATCTTGCCGAAGAACGGCTCGTCCTCCCACTCCACGTCGCCCGAACTGGCGTCGACGACCTTGCCCGAGTTCAGGACGATCTCGGCCCGGCCGTCCCCGTCCACGTCGCCGCAACGCACGCGGGTCGCTGCGTATTCGCTGATGCTGGTGAACTGCTTGGTGAACGACCCGCCGTCGATATAGACCAGACGCCCGTCGGCCACCATCACGATCTCGGCGACCGGATCCGCATCGACGTTCGCGGCCGTGAAGCAGCTGACGATCTGATAGTCCCCCGACAGCGACTCCCACAGCGGCGAGAAATCCTCGAGGCTCCAAGCGTAGATGCGCGCGCCGGCCGTCCGGCACAGCAACGTGTCGTCCAACCCGTCACCGCTCAGGTCGGCCACCAGGACCTCGACCGGAATGCCCGCCAGCTGGTTGCTCTTCCAGACCGTGCGCACGCCGCGTCCGTCGGCCTTGAGCACCTGCACCGTGCCGAAGCGCTCGGCAACCGCAAACAACATCCCCGGCTCGCCCTGCATGGGTTCGAACTGCGCGACGTGGTCGAAGCCGTCGGCCAGGCGCGCCAGGTCGCGATACTGTCGATAGCTCAGTTCGGACTGGGCCCACAGCGGCGACGCGCCGGCGACCAGTGACAGCAACGCCAGCCCGAAGACGCCTGAACGCGTGAACGAAGGGATCCTGGCGATCAGCAACTGCATCATGCGGCACCTCGATGCGCGCCGTCGGCGGGCGCGGTGGTCTGGCGTAGCTCGATTGATTCGGCACCGCGAAAGTATAGCCCATCCGGTTCCGGGGGCCACATCTTTGCGGACGGGACAGTCACCAGGGAAAAGGCAGGCCGACCCCCGCGAGCAGCGACCAGGTCGACCAGTCGCGGCCATCCTGCCGGAGCACGCGCAATTGTCCTTTGACCAGGACCAGATAGCCGCGTGCGAACCGCCACTCCTGGCCGCCCTCCAGAACGAGCGACCAGTACTTGAGCCCGGGCACCGAACCGCCGCTGCCGGGCCAGGCGCTGCTGGCGCCGATGCCACCGCCGAAAAACGGCGTCACCGACGTGCTCGTGCTGCCGCGCTCCGCCAGATAACGGCGCAGGAGGAGGTCAGCCGACAGAACCCGGCCGCCGTCGCCCAGCGACAGCCAGTCGGCCTGCAACACCAGTCCGGTGTTCCAGGCCGCCAGGAAATCGAGGAAATCGGCGGACGCCGGCGGGCGGAAAATGATCGAACCGCCATACCCGGGCAGGCCCTGATCGTGGGAGAACGCCCCGCCGAAGGAAAGGTGCCCGCAGATATACGGAGCCTCCGCTTCGGGCCGATTCAGCCGACTGGTCGGCACTGTCAGCCGCGGATTCGTCGAAGCCGGGGTCCCGGCAGCGGAAGCGGCACAGGCCACAGAGGTCAGCAGCAGCACCAGCCCCATGATGGTTCGGGCAGCGGGCGCAAAGCAGCTTGCGGCCGGCGATCCAGGCAAGATCGGCAAGGCGGGATCCTTTCGCCTCGAAGCGGTCCCCGATTGGGTTGACCGGCGCTCCGTTGCAAGCAAAGTGCCAGCCGCAACACGCCGTGCTTTGCGCAACCTCTTGCCGTATAAGCGAATGCATGGTAGAATCCGAAGGCCTGCGTCGCCGAACACCCACCCTTGAGCGGAATCGGACCAGTTGGACAGAGGTCGCTGATGGCGGACCCGGAAGACCGGACGGGGTTGCCCCCGGACAGCGTGGACATCCTCGGCGGCCCTGGCCGGAGCGATCTGACCGAACAGCGCTCGCGATTTCTCGGCTTCGCGCTGCCCGCCGCCGAAGAAAGCGCGGCGCGCGAAGCCATCGCCGGCATCGCCGAGCGCTACCACGACGCCCGCCACGTGTGCAGCGCCTGGCGGCTCGGCGCCCCCCCGCCCCCCCGGGAATTCAGGCACGACGACGGGGAACCGGCCGGGACCGCCGGCGAGCCGTTGCTGGCCGCCATCCGCCGACAGGATCTGACCAACACGGTGGTCGTGGTCGTCCGCTATTTCGGAGGCGTCAAGCTGGGCACGGGCGGGTTGGCCCGCGCCTATGGCGCCGCCGCGGCCGAGGCCCTCCAGGACGCGCCGCGGGCCCGGCTCGCGCTCGGACGCCGCTACCGGGTGCGGTTCCCCTACGCGCTGCGGCGCGCGGTCGAACACGTGGTCGTGGCCCGTGGTGGAAAACCCACGTCCGAATCCTACGGCGAGCAGGTCGACTGGGAAGTGTGGCTGCCGCATTCCGGTTGCCCCGGGTTCGCCGAAGCCGTCACCGAATCCACGGCCGGAATCGTGTCCGTCCAGGTGATCGGCACCGACTAGACCGGCAACAGGTACCCGAAAGCAGCGGGGACCCCGGCATTGACCGGAGTCCCCGCGCGTCGCTCGTCGAACCATGCCCTCGACCGTTCGCCTGATCGATTGCTGGTCGTTTCGTTCGCCCGTATCCTCGTCCGTCCATTCGCCCGGACTTTCGTCCGGCGGCGCCCCGGTCAGCCTCACCGGATCCGGCGCCGCCCGACAGCCACCCGGTCAGACCTGATGGTCCTCAGCGTAGTCCTGCATGTACTTGAACGTCTTGCTCGTGCGGATCTTTTCGAACGCCTCTTCCTTGATCTGGCGGATGCGCTCGCGCGTCAGGCCCATGATCTGGCCGATCTCCTCGAGCGTCAGCTCATTGTCGGTGCCCAGCCCGTAGTACAGCTTGAGGACCTTCGCTTCGCGATCCTTCAGATCGGCCAGCATGCGCCCGATGCTCGAGTTCAGATCGTCGTCCATGACCTTCGAGTCGGGACCCTCGCTCGCGGTGTCCTCCAGGAAGTCGAGGTACGTGCTGTCCTCGTCGTTGCCGACGAAATCATCCAGGAAGAAGTTGTCCTGCATGAGGGGCAGCGTGTCCTTGACCTCTTCCACCGATAGGCCCAGGAACTTCGCGATCTCTTCCGGCTCCGGCTTGCGACGCAGCTTCTGCTGCAGTTCGCTGCTGGCTTTCTTGATCTGGTTCAGCACGCGCGCACGGTTCAACGGCATGCGCACGATCTTGCTGTGATTCGCCAGCGCGGCCAGGATCGACTGGCGGATCCACCACACCGCGTAGGAAATGAACTTGAAGCCGCGCGTCTCGTCGAAACGCTGGGCCGCCTTCAGAAGGCCGAGATTGCCTTCGTTGATCAGATCCTCCAGGGGCACGCCGTAGTGCGCGTATTCCTTGGCGATCGAAACGACGAAACGCAGGTTGGCTTTTACCAGCCTGTGGAGACTCTCGTTGTCGTTGGCGTGGATGCCGCGCGCCAGTTCGCACTCCTCGTCGCGCGTGAGCAGCGAGTAGGCTTTGACTTCCTGGAAATAGAGGTCGAGGTTGCTCATGAGCTGTGCGGCGGGAGCAGCCTGTTCCTGTGCGGCGCGGGTTCCCCGGCGCGCCTTGGCGCGCGGGCGACCTGCGGGCTTGCCGGCGGCGGCAGTTTTGCTCGCGGCGGCAGGCTTGCCGCCGGCCGCAGTCTTGCTGGCGGCGGCAGGCTTGCTCGCAGCGGCAGGCTTGCCAGCGGCGCTAGACTTGCTCGCAGCGGCAGGCTTGCCAGCAGCGGCAGGCTTGCCAGCGGCAGCAGACTTGCTCGCAGCGGCAGATTTGCCGGCGACAGCGGTTTTGCCCGCGACCGCAGGCGCGGACTTGGCGCCGAGCGCGACGGCCGCCTTCTTCACCGTCTTGACCTGAGTGACCGATTTGGCCATGGTCTGTCTCTCCTCATTCTTGCCTGGTGGGGGCCCGACGACCGGCGCCGGAGTGCATTTGCCTGTTGTGACTTGCCCTCCCATTAACAAGTTGTATACCAGCCGCCCGATTTCCGGGAGCGATTGTTCGGTTTCTTAATCGTCCGTTTACCAATACCTTACACGCTACAGGCGAAGGCCCTCGGCACCGAGGGGAGGCCACCTGCCGTCGATTTTGACATTCTGTCAAAACCGCCTCTGTCGCGGACGCCAGAATGTCAACGTGCCATTGAACGCAGGGCGACTTTCTGGTGCGCGGCCGCCCCCTCTGTTAGTGTTGTCCCGGGTTTCCCTGACCAAGGCGGCGGATCCATGCGACCGGTCCCGGTCTCGCGAGCGACATCCATCCTGCAGACCATCACCGTGGCGACCGTTCTGGCCGCCACCCTGATGCTCGCGTGGCATCCGCTCGAGGACCTCGACATCTGGTTCCATCACCGCGCCGGCCAGGAGATCCTGGCCAGCGGTCCCCTGCCGAACACCAATCAGTTCAGCTTCACCGAGCCGAACCACCCGTATCTCAACCACGAATGGTTGTTCCAGCTTCTGGTGAACGCCTGCGGACCGCGCACGCCACCGCCGCTCATCGACGTGAGCGGGTGGAACCTGCTGCGCTGCGCGCTGGCCGGCGCCCTGATGGTGCTCCTCGTGGTCGGCGACGGAGGGCTGGCCCGACTGCGCGGCCGGAACTCGGCTCCGGCCGCCGGCGGCGCCGGACTGCTGCTGCTGGGTACGCTCGGGCTTCTCTGGCCCCGTCTCATGCTCCGGCCGGAACTGATCTCCTATATCGCGCTCGTGCTGCTCGTCCGCTGGACAGAAGCCCTGCGGCGAACCATCGGGCAGGACGGCGCGGCCGCTGTCCGCGGGCACCGACTCCTGGACCCGCGTTCGTCTGCCGGTCGCGTGGTGTGGTTGATCTGGCTGTGGGCGCAGATCCACGGCTTTTCCGCCGTGGCTCCGGTTGTCGTCGGCATCGGCCTTCTCGCGTTCGCTCCCGACGGTCCGCTCGGATGGCCCACGAAACACCTCTGGCGCGCGGCGGGCACGGTGGTAGCCGTCTCGCTGGCGGCGCTTCTGGCCACACCCAACGGCTGGCAGGGTCTGGTGTTCCCCGTGCGGGCCCTGGGGCAGTTCCGGGGAGAAGCCGCGGACCTGCGACGCACGGTCGCCGAACTGGTGCCCCTGCTGCGCAGCCCCGACTCGTTGCAGGTCACGATCCTGCTGTTCAAAGCGAGCCTGGTCGCCGGCCTGGCCATGGCCGTGGTCAGTTGGCGCCGAATCGGTGCGCTGCGCCTGACTCTGTGGCTGGCCATGGCAGCCGCCGCCCTGGTCAGCCAGCGTGCGCTCGGCCCGTACGCGGTCGCGTTCGCTCTCCTCGGACTGCGCTCCGGCCTGCCGAAAATGCTGCAGCACCGCCTCCAGGTCGACAGCCGGTTGTCCGCTGCGCTGACTGTCGCCGGCGCCGCCGCCGTGCTGGTCCTGGGGACCTGGTGGATCGCCAACATCGCCAACGACCGTTTCTACCTCTCCGAAGGCGTGGGACGCCGATTCGGCTCAGGTGCGGCCACGGCTCAGTATCCGTTGACGGCCGCGGCGCAACTGGCCACGGCTCCGAACGCGCGGGTCTTCGCGAACCTCGGCGCCAGCGGACTGCTCCTGGGTACGACCCGCGCCACGGTCTTCATCGATGGCCGTACCGAAGCGTATTCGTCTGCGCTGTGGCGCGAGTACCTGGACATCAAGGGCGCCGGCGATCGTGCCCTGGCTCTCCTGGACGCGCGCCGCGTCGAAGCGGTCTGTCTGGCCTCGCCCGGCGGATCATTCACCGCGCTCGCGGCGGACCTCCTCGCTTCGCACCGCTGGAATCTGGCCGTGGCCGAGGGCGCCGGTCTGCTCTTCCGGCGCGAGCACCTCGAGCCCGGGCCGGAGACGGCCCCGCGACAGGAAGCCGCCAAGCGCGACATCCTGACCAAGGCGGCCCGCACCCAGGAGCAGGTCGCCGCCGCGCCGGGCCTCAGCACCGCACGCGCCGCGGACGCCCTCCTGGCGGCGGCCACGCTGCACCGCCTGGCCGGAAACGGGGAAGCCCGGCGCTCCTGCCTGGAGCAGGCGCTCGCCCATTCGGCGCGGCATCCTCTGGCACACCACAATCTGGGCAACCTGCTGATGGCCGACGGCAGCTTCGATCGGGCCCTCGACCACTTCCGCGCCGCGGCCGACATCAACCCGCGGCTGGCCGGATCATGGCTCAACGGTGGTGTGTGCCTGATGCGCCTGAACCGCGCTTCGGAAGCCGCCTCGTGGTTCAGGAAAGCCGCCGGCCTGGATGCCGCATCCCCGGAAGCCTGGGCCAATCTGGCCGTCGCCCTCAAGGCAACAGGGGACACGACCGGCGCGATCCAAGCGATCGAACGCGCCCTGGCCCTGTCCCCCGGCAATGCCCGGCTGGTCGGCCTGCGCGACAGCCTGCGCAGACAAGGACCACCTCAGTAGCGCACGTCCACCGTGTAGGTCAGCACCGTCTGCCCGTTGGCCGCGACCGGCACGGTGAAGGCGAGCGTCGACGCATCGATCTTGCGCGGCGGCAGCGACGAGGCATTGATCTCCCAGAATCCGCCCACCGGCTCGATGACCTCGACCGCGACTGCCTCGTTCTTGTGGTTGCGCAGGGTGATCGCGAAACTGTGCCGGTACAGATCGTCGGCCAGTTTGCGACTGTCCGTGCGCACCCGCTCGGCCTTGATGTCGAAGGCATTGCCGACGCGCAGTTCGACCGTCTCGTCGACCGGCGTGTGGCCGATGCGGTCCTCGCCCAGAAGCTGACGTCCACCCGCCGAGGAACGCCCATAGACCCGGACCACGCCGGCCGGCAGCGGCTTACCCAGCGCATTCTTCGCGGTGTTCTCCCAGCTGTAGGAGACTTCGACGTCCGGCTTGTCGTCCAGACGCCCCAGACCGCGGAAGAAATGCGTTTGTCCCGAGAGCCGGTAGTGGCGCTCCACCTTCAGGCCGGACGCATCGAAGAGCGCAATCTGCTTGATCTGGTTGTCCAGAAGCGTGGTCGGCCGTTGCAGCGTGTACAGATGGTAGTCGTAGAGCGACTCCTGCACGAAGCCGTCGGCGGCGCCCGACTTCATCACCCGCTCCATGGACATCAACATCGCCGGCTCGGGCCGCACCTGATTGACATCGCCGGCGACCAGCAGCAGGCGCGCGTTCGCGAACGAGCCGCCGCTCCGGTTGTCGACCGACACCCAGGCCTGCAAATCGGCGCGCTTGCCCGCTTCATCGAGTTGCAGCACGTAGTCGGCCTGCCACGACATCCCCTGCGTCACGTAAGACGCCTCGAGTTCGGCGGCGCCGCGACGGGCGCTGCGCGCCAGCCAGGCCAGCGTGGGGCGGTCGCGCAGATTCGCCGGCAACGCGGGCAGCGCCATCCTGCCGGGCACGTCGAACACGACTTCGCCCCCGACCCGGAACACGGGACCGCCGTTCATGCCCAGCAGCGTTCCCTGGATGCGCGAGCCGTCCTCCTGGATCCAGGCGATGTCCTGGCCGACATATTTCTCGAGGATGCGCTCGCGCGACATCAGGTCGAACTCGTAGTTCTGCTCGAGCAGCTCAAAGCGACCGTCATTGCCGGCGGTCACCAGCAGCGTGACCGGATTGATCCGCGCCGGCACATCCCGGAACTCGATCCGGAACTCACCCTCGGGCATGTCCATGGCACGCGTCTCGCGGACCAGGGCCAGATCGTGATTGTAGACCGTGACATCGACACCCTTCCGGGCGCTTTCGCCGCTGACCACGGGACCCGGTTCGGCGGCGGCGGCGGCGGCGGCCGTCGCCAGCCCCAGGGCGCACCCGAACACCGCTAATTTGCGCAACATGAGGCAAACCTCCTGAAAAAGCGGGCACCTGCCGGCGCCGGCGGACCATTCGGACGTAAAGTCGGGTCCCATTCCGTCGAAGATGGGGATGCCCGCAGATGATCATGCCGGACGCGCCGATCCGCAACCAGCGGGAATCGACAGCCGGTGAACAGCGGAACGCCTGGCGCGTTCCCGCGGAGGGTCCAGTGAGCCACGCCGTCCTGATCGTCGATGACGCTGAATTCATGCGCGCCATGCTGCGCGAGATCGTCCAGGACCTGGGCTGGTCGGTTGCCGGCGAAGCGGGCGACGGCGCCGAGGCCGTCGAGCTCCACGCCGTGCTGCAACCGGATCTTGTGCTGCTGGACATCACCATGCCCACCATGGACGGCAACGAGGCGCTGGCCGCGATCCTGGCCCGCGACCCCCAGGCCAAAGTCGTCATGATTACGGCGCTGGGACAAAAGGAGCAGGTGCTGGCGGCCATCAAGCTCGGCGCCCGCGATTTCATCATCAAGCCCTTCGACGCCGAGCGCGTCGCCGCCACGCTGACGCGTCTGCTGAGCGCCACGGAACCCGTCGGCGCGGCCTGACCGGCACCATCCCTGACATTCGGAAGTCGGACGGAAGAGCGCTCAGGCGCTCCCGCGCTGCTCGCGGGCGGCGCGGGCCTGACTGTAATGCAGGCGGGCCTCCTGGGGCATGCCCAGGGCGTCGCAGGTCAGGGCCAGCTGGTAGTGCAGCCGGCCGTCTTCGGGTGTGAATTCAAGCGCCTGTTCGAGCGAGAGCCGGGCCTCTTCGTAGCGCTGGAGCTTGTGCAGACACGTCCCCAGATAGAAGGGCACGCGCACCAGACGGGGGTCCAGCCTCCAGGCCGCTTCGAACCGCCGGCAGGCGTCGGCGTACATCCCGCACTTCATCTGGCACAGGGCGGCGTAGTACTGGCCCCGCATGAATCCCGCATCGCAGGCAAGGGCGCGCTCGAAACACTCCAGGGCGCGGGTGTACTCGGAAGCGCCGTAGTGGACCAGACCAAGGTTGTGGTAACCCTCGGCGTCCGGTTCGATCGCGATGGCCGACTCGAAAGCCCGGATCGCCTCCTGCGAACGCCCGGCTTCGGCGTAGATGGCCCCAAGATTGTGGTAGGCGACCGCGCTGCCGCTGCCCTTCTGCGTCGATCGCTTGTACCAGAGAACCGCCTCGTCGCGCCGTCCCTGCCGGTCGCAGCAGACACCGAGGTTGGTCAGGTAGGCCGCCGCATCGGGCTGGAGTTCGACCGCCCGCCGCAGGGCCAGTTCCGCCTCGCCCGGCAGATCCAGCTTCAACAGCACGCAGCCCAGCCGGTACAGCCAGTCGTGCCGGCCGGCATCCAACTCCAGGGCCAGTTCATAGGCGCGCCGCGCCTCGTCGAGATGCCCGGCATTCTCTGCCTGGCGCCCATTCTCGAAGAGCGCGGCTCCGGCCGGGATCTCGTTGCCCTGGGGCATGCTGTCGTTATCACGGGGTGTCATGGGCGGGAATCTAGCGGCACGGCGCGCTGAGGTCAATTGCCTTCGCGCCGGGAGGAATTCCGGATGGACGGGATCCCGCGGATCAGAGCGGGGAGTCGTCGTCGATCTCGACTTCCAGCAGCAGACGGACCGGCGTCGAGCCTTCCAGCAAACGTCGCGGAATGCGCACCGGAACGATGACGGTCGGCCTCAGTTCATGGTAGATCGCGTCGCTCAAGGCCCGTGTGCTGGCCCCGAACTCCGAACCCGGCAGGGGCGGTCCGTAATCCAGTCCGAGCGGGCTGGAAGGTTCCTTCCGCGCGGGCGCCGGCCGTTCCGGGGCCGCCGGCGGCGGCGGCGCCGAAGCCAGGGCGGCGGCGGCAGGGTTCGAAGCCAGGTGATTGACCGTCAACCCGAGAATCGCCTTCAACGTCTCCCGGGCCCCGTCGCCGTTGGCGGCGTTGGCCGGAAACGACAGAAGTCCCCAGGGATTGAGCAGGCTCTCGAGGCGATCGACCGGCAGCGTGTCGGGCCGGTCGCGGCGGTTGTACTGGATGACGATCGGAATCCGCATCAGATCCAGATCCCACGACTCCAGGAACGTCTTCAGCGATTCGAGGGCCGCCAGACTCTGGTCCAGCATCGCCGCGGACGAATCGACGACGAACACGACCCCGTCGAACGGTGGCCGCGGATCCCGTCCCGCCGAATGCAAACGCTCACGGCCCGCATCGACGGCCTGCACGAGCACCTGCCAGTCGCCCTGCGCCCCGTGCCGCACCCGGAACGCGATCTGCCGTTCCGGATCGTCGGTGGCCAGCGTCAGGCGCTGTTCCGGCGGGATCGATCGATGGATCACCCGCAGGTTGGCCCGCTTGCCGGCGCTGGCGGGCCCGTAATAGAGCACGCGGCATGTCCGGGTTGCTGTCAGCTGGGAGGTGCCCACGGCTTCCGTCCTTGCTCGTCGCCGGCTCAAGTCACCCACAAGCCGCCCGCTCGGGCGTGCGTGCGGTCATCGACCAGTTCCAAGCAAGGGATGTGCCACGAAACGACAAGCATCTTCTTGTCATTTCATCAGATCACGAGGCCTTGCGGGGAACAGGCAAGCATTTTGCAACATCGCGGGGAAAGAACAGGGCAGTCCGGCACACCGACCGCCCCTTCCAGAGCGCGCAGAAACCACCGGGCGGGAGTCCTCCATGACCACGAACACCGACAAGATCCTCAAGACCATGTTCGCGCGCCTGTTGCAGGTGGAGATCGAGGAGCCGTTGCTGCAAAAGCTGTGTGCGGTGATCGACAGCGTCACCGAACGGGTGGGCGGCAATTTCGACCTGGAGACCGTCCAGGGCCAGAACACCTTCCGGGCACTGCTTTGCTCCATGGTGGTCCACGGCTGGGGCAACGGGATGCACCCCTACCACAATCCCCCGTCCAACCAGGACGGCAATCCGGTCGAGGTGCGCGTCAGCAAGGACATCCTGATGTCGATGCTCGACCTGCAGGCCCTGCGCTATGTCAAAAAGGACGCGCAGGGACGCGTCAAGCAGGCGCTGTTCGAACCGGATCACAATGCACGGGTGCGGCAGCAGATCGACGATATCCTGGCGGAAATCAGCCACGACAAGTGGAGTTCCTAGGCAGGGGCCGCCGTACTGCCGAATTCCGCGCCCCTCTCCCGGCCCGGTGCCGGCTCCGCAGTCCGAAACGAAAAACCGGCCGCGTCCCACGGGAACGCGGCCGGTTGCGCATGGGCGGCGGCGGCGCCTAGAAGACGTTGCGGCCTTCGGCGAGGATCTCGTTCAGGGCATCCCGGAAGTACTCCGTGGATCCGGCCACCTCGGGCGTGACCTTTTCCTTGTACAGTTCCCAGGACTTCTTGATCTCCGGCCCCAGTGCGTCCAGCAAGTTGCCTTCGGCCAGGGCACGCTCGTAGACCTCGCGATTGTAGACCTTGATGTCGGAAACCAGCGCGCGCGCCAGCATCTCTTCCTTGCTGCGGCGGCGACGCGCGGCCGCCGGCTGGTCCATGACCGCGGTGCCGGCCGGAGCAGCCGAACGGACCACTTCGGCGGCGGGCGCACGGGTGGCGGCCGGCGCCGGCTGGTACCGCGGAGCGGACGGCATGGTATGCGTCGGCGTGGGCTCGGGGCGCGCGGGTTGACGGGTCTCGGCAACGGGAGCGACCGACTCCTCGGTGCGGGAAGTGCCATCCAGAACGAACACGCCCCGACATGCCGGGCAACGGACGCGGATCTTGCGGTGGGGAACACGGTCGGACTCCAACCGGTACCGCGCCTGGCAATCGGTGCACGTGGTGATCATGAACCCGCTCCTTTGGGTGGCTGAGAACCCATCACGATGCACGGTAGGTTTCGGCCGCGGGCGGCGGGCATTTAGCGGAGATTCGGCGGGAGCCGCGACGCCCGGCCGTCGCCGGCCCCGGAAGGCAGGGCACGCGACCGGCAGACGCCGGAATTCAGGGTCGGTAGACCAGGTCCGTCACCAGGCGACCGACCTGGCCCAGGGTTGCCGCCGAGCACCTGTCCGGGGTGTCCCCGCTGGTGTGCCACTGCGGGTAGTCGAAGTCGATCAGGTCGACCGCCGGGACGCCTGCGAGCAGGAACGGCACGTGGTCATCGTAGACCTGGCGGCCGGGCACCGCCTCGAAAACGGTCAGGCCCAGATCGGCGGCCCGCGCAAAGACGGCAGCCGTCCAGGCCGGGGCCAGTTCCAGCGAATAGCCCTCCTGCGGGATGCGGGCCCCGGCCTCGCCCACCATGTCCAGCAGGATCAGGCCCCGGGGGGTACCGGCCGAGAGCGGATGGCCGAAGTCGCCCATGGTGCCCACCAGATGCCGGCTGCCCAGGCAGAAGCCGGCCGCATCGTGCGCCTGGCCCGAATCCTCGGCGTCGAAGAACAGCAGATCGACGCCCTGCGGCGGCGGCGAGGAGCCGAACAGTTCGATCAGATGCAACAGCACGGCTGTTCCGCTGCCGCCGTCATTGGCTCCGGCGATCGGCAAATTCCGGCGACCAGGCGAGGCATCGCGGTCGGCCCAGGGTCGCGTGTCGAAATGCGCGCCCAGCCACAGGCGCTCGCCACCCGGCGGCCCTGCCGACACGACGATGTTGCAGGCTTCGATCGGCGTTCCGTCGGGGCCCAGCGGCACCTGGAAGCACAGAGGGATCGCCTGCAGCCCGGCGCCTTCGGCGGCCTTCATGATCATGCGGCGTACCGCAGCATTGCCGGACGATCCCGGCGTCCGGGGTCCCAGCGCACACTGTTCAACAATCAGTTCCAGCGCGCGCTCACCGGAGAAAGCGGGAATCGCGCCGGCCTCCACCGGAGCGGCCGCGAGCACCGTCCCGCCCGCCAGCAGGAACAACGTCACCGGAAGTGCCCGGAGCCGAAAGGGCCGGAGCCCCAACCCGATCCGACTAGAAGACAAAGGTGGCCTCCACTCCCAGCCCGAGCGTCGTGCCGGTCTGACCGGTGGCGATATTGCTCGTGTGGGCGAACTTGAAACGGAGCGCCCCGCTGAGGTTCCGCGAAATCTGGTAGGAAAAGCGGGGATCCACGCTGATCCGCTTGGTTCCGGTCGGCGCCGTGGCGGCCGACCCGGGATTGCTGCGGTCGGTGCGGTCGGAAGTGTAGGAAAGGTCGACGTCCATGCTGACATTCTGGCTGGCGCCCGGCTTGTAGAGGCCCAGTTTCGCCAGGAACTTCTCGGCCCGGAACTGATGCCGCACCTGGAGTCCGTACCGGCTCTGCGTGGTCTTGGTCGTGACGCCGTTGCCCTTGACGTCGTCCCACTTCAGGTTCGCGTTGAGATTCGCTGTCAGGCCGCTCGGGAAGGTGAACGACCAGCGCGGCTGCAGGGCCGTCGTCAACGTCGGGTTGTAGACGGTGGCCGTGAAGTTGTTGACGATAAGTCCATGCTTGTAGCCGACGTTGATGCTCGACGCGCGGAACCAACCTTCGCCTTCCTTGCGGCCGCCACCCAGAACGCGCCACTTCTCGATGCCCGTCAACGATACCTGGACGTCCGGCCAGTCCTCACGACGGCTGCGCGACTCAGAGCCCACCTGCTCACGCCAGGAGTCGGACTTCGAGTACTTGAGATCCAGCGAGATCTGGCGCGTCAGCTTCGACGTGGTCGACAACGAAATCGATTCCTGACGATCCAGGGAACTGGCCGAATAGCGGGACGGGTCGGAGTCGATGTCGCTCGTGAAGCCGGCCTGGTACCAGAATGAAGCTGTATCCAGCAGGCGCGCATAGCTGCTCTGGGTGCGGGTGGTCATCGTCAGCTTCAGCGGCGTCGTGTTGCGCAGGACCGAAATGAACGGCTCGAACAACGTCCGAGGCCCGAAGCCTGGACCACCTTCGGCCGCGGGTTCGACGCTGGCAGGGGGCGCCACACCCAGGCGCTGCTGCTCTTCCAGTTCCAGCGCCAGGCGCTCCTCGGCCGCCTCGAGCAGCCGCTCATCTTCACGGCGCTGCCGTTCCTCGGGCGTCAGGAGTTCACCGTCGTCCGACGGCGTCGGCAGATCCGGCGGGACGATGGTCCCGGTCCCGGTGCTGTCGACGGGGGCAGGCGCCGGGCCGCCGGCGGGAGGCGTCACCGGCGTATCTCCCGGCTGACGCCGGGCATCGCGCCCCTCGAGTCGCCTCTGGGAAGCCAGCAACTGCTCCCGCTGTCCCGCGCTGTACTGGCGTTCAGGGAAGACGGCCTTCACCATCTCGCCGATCGGCAGCCCCAGACGCAGATCCCAGCTCGCCGAATTGCTGATGCTCCGGATGTTCTCCGGGTCGCCTGATTGCCTGAGAGCCGGGTCGTGCACGTCACCGAACCCGCCGCTGTACTGGAGCGAAGGGTTTATCCGGTCCAGCCCGCGCAGGGCCAACCGCACCGGCGCGAAGATCATGCCGGCGGGAATCTTCGCACCCTTGGGCGTCGAGAACGTGATGCGCAGATCGTAGGTTCGCCGGTTCTCCTGCCCGATGTTCACGCCGCCGACGTACTTCTCCCGCAGCAGATCGCGGTCCGACGTGGCGCCGAACGCCATGTCCATCACCGGCAACGGAGCATAGTCGAACGCCCCCGTCAGCTTGCCGATCCTCTTGCGATCCACCGGCCGCGCCGTCACGAGGCCGGATTCGGCGATCGTCGTCAGGGCGCCTTCGGTCGAACTGAAGCTGGCTCCGAGCGCGATCTTTCGAGGGACGAGCGACAGGCTCCGGACCAGCGGGATCCGCCCGATGATCGGGTAGGAGGCCAGCTTGTAGGCGCCGGCGATGCGCAGGTCGTAGTTCAGGCCGCCCTGCAGGCTCTTGCTTCGGCTTCGCTGGAGTGGTCCCTGGGTCGATTCCTGGGAGCCGTTCAATTGCACGGACCACGGATCGACGAGGTAACGCAAGAGTACGGCCTTGGCCGGCGTGTGATTGAGGCGCGCCGAGAACTGCTCACGGGTGGCCACGGTCGACATTTCGCCGAGCATGTCCGGGTCGATGATCTCGATGTCGCTGTTGGTGACGTATTTCGGCCGGTCGATCGTCTGCCGGCGGCTGCCGCTCACCGGCAGGCGGAAACCGGCCAGTGGCACGAAATCCTCGATGTTCAGGCTGTTCTGGACGCTCCACTCCTCGTGGTCGATGCCGCTCCCTGCACGCTTGTCCAGACCGTGGAATTCGTCGTCGTTGTGCTTCCAGTCGAAGTCCACCTTGAACACGTCCGCCATGTTCAGGCGCAGACCGGCTCGTTGGGCCATGCCGAAGTCGCGTTTGACGCCTTCCAGACGCACATCGTTGATGTAGAGATAGCCTGTCGCCGGCTCCGTCAGCGCATTGTTGGCCACGCCCAGATAGTAGCGACGCACGCGGCGCAGATCCGGTCGTCCGACCACGCGCACCCTGTACTCGTCGCCCGTATCCAGATCGTTGATCGTGGCACGCACGCTGCCGTCGTCGGCCAGTTCCCCGTTCTTCACGTTCGACAACTCAGCCAGTCCGACCGACATGCGGTGCCAGCCCACCTTGGCGTCGCCCTCGCTGAACCGGTAGGCGACTTCGTAGTAGTTCAGCGAATCGGCGCCGACCCGGAACAGGAGATCCAGGTCTGCCGTGTCGTGCGACGGGTTGAACCAGTACCAGGACATGTTCCGATATCCCGTATAGTCGTCGCCGCGGGGGGAAACCTGCTTGCTGACGCGCAGCAGATGCCCGCGCTCGAGGTCCTGGAAGTTCAGGACCAGCGACTGTTCCTTGTCCGGGATGTTGTTCTCGATGTGCACGGCGAAGGGCGGCGCATAGTCGGGGTTCTCCTTGTTGTTGACTTCGCCCAGGAAGAAAGCCTCGTCCGGCAGGCGTTCGCCCGGACTCAGAAGCTGCTCGCCCTCGGCGCGGCGGACGCCCTCGCGCTCCCAGCGACTGCCGAGGAAACGCAGTTCTGAGAGCTGCAGATGGACCGTCGAGGGAGCGCCCGTCGCCTCGTTCTCGTACCAGATGCGCGCATGGGTGACGGCCTTGATGTTGGCCGAACCGCCGGCCGACACCGAGTCGACGGCCGCGAGGGGGATGCGGTACTTGCGCCAGGCAATCCTGCCGTCGACCAGATCCTGGACGTTGTCATAGTCATACACGACATCCACCAGCGGCGTGGTTTCCTTCAGGTCGATCGTGACCGTGAAGTAGCCGTCGATCTGGTCGAGCCGACCGTTCGCGTTCAGGTCCTCGGTGTCCTCGCGGTTGTTGCGCGCCGTCTTGTTGATGCGGGGGAAAGGAGAGTCCCCCTCGTACTCGAGATCGGCCTTGTAGTGGTTCGATTCCGAGTCGTCGCCTTCCAGGCCGATGTCCTCGTCGTAGATCCAGACGCCGTCCGGCGTGCCGCTGAGGATCCCGTCCTCCTGCTCGAACCTTCCGATCGTCAAGTCGCCCACAGCGTCCTCTGGCCAGAAGCCGTCCTCGTTGATGTAGCCGAAATCGATATGGAGCCGGCCCGAACGGAGATCAGCCTCCGGCACCCGATCGTTGACCCAGACCTCGACGAACTGCGATTTCGACAGGTCCAGACCGGTGCGACTGATGCCCCGCATGATGCCGCCCCAGTTCTCGGGGGACCACAAGCCGTCGGTGCGCAGGTACAGATCCATGGCCGTCTGCGTCTCGTCGCGTTCCTGGTTGACCAGATCGGGGTTCAGATAACGCCTCAGCACGCGGTCGTTCGGCAGGAACCACCGCAGTGTCTCGACGCGGTTCTGCGGCGAAAAAGCGCGGGAATCCGGGTTGTTCAGCAGATAGCCCTCGCCGAGTTTCGGCGCGCTCGCCCACGACCAGCCCAGCCGGTTCAGTGTGACCATGTCCGAGGCGTCGACGCCCTCGAAGTCCTCCAGGTAGACCTGGCCCTTGGTGTTGGGGTTCGGAAGGCTGAGCGCCAGTTCGCCCGAGAACTGGACCGAACTCTCGCGCTCGGAGTCGTTGCGGCTGAGAAAGTTGGCCACCTTGGTCAGGAACGTCGGCTTGAAGGTGTGCTGCAGGTTCATGTTGCCGACCAGGTTCTTGCTCGGCTCCTCTCCCAGCTTGGCCTTTTCGCCGACGATCGACTCGCTCTGGTACAGCCAGGTCGTGGCCAGTTTGCTGTCGCGCCCCAGGTCGTAGCCCAGGCTGAATCCCGTCAGGCTGGTGTTGCCGCCGCCCAGGAACGGGGCGTACTGGTAATCGACGGCGATCTTGCTGTCGGCGGTCAGGTTCGCCGCTTCGCCCTTGAGCTGGATCTCGCCGAAGGTGTAGTCGATCTCGTAGTCCACGTCCCGGGCGAGCGTCCGGCCGTCGAGGGTGACGACTTCCGAACCCTCCTCGATGTTCGAGGCGCCCAGGTTGAAGTTGCTGCTGGCGGCGGCGTGCCTGGCGACGATGCGGAAGCGCGCGTACTGCGCGTACTCGCTCGGCAGCACCTTCGGGTCGTAGAGTTTCGGGGCGAGATTCCCGGCCAGGAACGAATTGTCCCAGACGAAGGCGGTGGTGTCCGCGTAGGCTACGTACTGGGCCTGTTCGCCGTTGAACGGCTGCGGGAAGTCGAGCGGGAATTTCAGCAACCCCTTGGTGAGATCGAACAGCAGTTCGTCGTCGGCGTCGACCAGGCCGTCGGGCCGGTTGCCGCCCTGGGCGCTGCGGCGGTCGAGCCCGAAGATCCGGACATAGACGAGTCCGCTGTCGTCCTGCGCCGGCTGCAGCGAGTTGTCGATGCGCTCGATTCTCAGCTCGAACGTCGTCGGGTCGATGTTGGCGCCACCGAGGGAGTAGATGTTCCGCAGCACGTATTTGAACACGTGCGAATGCGTCCTCGTGGAGACGGCCTTCAGGAGCTTCATCCGGTAGAACTTCCCGTCCACCCCCGGCAGGTCCTGCACGGGGGTGGGATCCACATCGGGATTGTCGCCGACCGTGCCCACCGCCTCTCCCGCCGCGTTCTCCACGGTGTAGACGACCGCCAGGACGTCGGAGTCATCCATGCGGGTGCGCATGTCGATGGCGACGAGGCCGCCGGCGGAGTCCAGGATCGGATCGAACGAAGTGACTTCGCGCCAGCGCGGGCCGTAGTCGTGCGGCTCCGTGAAATCCATGCCGCCCGCGTTCCAGGCGCGGTAGCCGAGCGAGTCGACGTACACCGCCACGTTCGCGATGTCACCGGGCTGGAACTGGCCCGAGGGCATGATCTGGAAGATCTTCACCGAACTGTACCGGATGCGCTCGCCCGGAACCCGGCCGGACAGTTCATCGTTCGGCAGGTCCAGCTGGAAGAAACGGTTGTTCAGGTAGTCCGACGACAGGATGATGTTGTCGGAAACCTGACCGCCCTTCGCGTTGAACGATTTGGAACTGGACTCGGCCTTCTGCTTGGAGGCCACGACCGTGAAGTCGGCGCGCCCGACCTGGCCGGTCACCTTGATGCCGAACAGACCGGACTTGTTCGAACTGTAGCCCAGCAGCTGGCTGCCGGGGAGGGTCAGGCCGACGTCGCCGGTCTCGATCGTCTTGATGATCTCGTCCTCGAGACCCCGGTACATCAGCTTGATCTTGGTCGCCTCGGGACCCAGCTGCTCGCTGTTGTGGTCCACCTCGAGGATGATCTTCTCGCCGATCGTGCCCGACAGGTTGATCTGCAGCTGCTGCTCCATGTCCAGGGTCGGGAACAGCGACTGGCTCGAAACGCGCTCGTTGGCGATGAAGGGCTTGTTCACCGTGCTCTCGCCGCTGAGGGCGATGTGCTCGCGGCCGGTGATCTTGATGCGGGTCTTCTCGCCCTTGCCGATGATCTTTTCCAGGGTCCGCGGCAGCTTTACCGGGATCGTCAGGTTGATCAGGCTCGTTTCCTGCGTCTTCTTGCCGCCGCCGGTCAGGTCCAGCGCGTCGGTCCTGGTCAGCACCGCACCCACCGCATGGCGCCGGGCCATGGCCACGTCGATTTCGTCGACGAAGAGCTCGACCGAAGGGTCGCCCAGCGGACGCGGCGGGTACCAGGTGAAGCCCCCCGGCAACGGTTCGGCATTCGTCAGCAGGATGAAGAATTTCGGGTGCGAGATCTCCGTCACCACGCGCAGGGGACCGTTGTACTCCAGCAGCTTCTCGCGGCGCTCGAGATCGACGTTCGCCCGCTGATCCCACTGGCGGCGCAACGTGGTCGACAGGTCCGGGCGCCGGCCCGGCATGCGCAGCGGGTCCACGCCCTGGCGCAGGAGCCGCTCGCGCATGACGAGCCTGTCCGCCCCCAACAGGCGCGGGTCGGACGTGGTTTTCAGCAGCGGATCAAGACCGTACAGGGGCGGCCCATAAGCAGGGTCGGCGGCGGCTGGCAGCGCCGCGCCGCCGAGCAGGAGCGCCAGGAGGACGGATCGGATGACGGCACGAAAACCCACGGCGGGGAACCTCCCCTGCCGGCACGGGTTTCCGGGCCTGCCATACGACCGGGACAAAACGGGGAAACTCCTTGCTGGGGCGGGGCTGGCCGCCGAAATACTGCTGGTCCGGACGGCATTCGTCTACGAAAATGGTCAGGTTGTGCCCGGTTGGCGTCCAGCGCGCCGAATCCGGCTCGGGCGGCCAGCCGCCGCGCCCGGGTCCGCCGCCGTTCAGGAACCTGATCGCCCGGCCCCGGCAACGGTTCCGACCAACGGGCCGACTACGCGCGCACGGCGCCATCCGGGCGTGGCCCGTTCAAACCCGAAAGCCTCTAATGCACTTGATTAACAGGCACTTGCTGACCGCGACCGCGGGACCATTCCTCTTCGGCTGGTTCGTCATCACGTTCCTGCTGATGATAGATGTGCTGTTCCGGTACGTCGATCTGTTTGTCAGCAAGGGGGTCCCGTTCGTCCTGGCTACGCGTGTCCTGCTCCTGAGCCTGGGGCACACATTTGCATTATCCGTACCAATGGCGGTGCTGGTCGGGGTCCTGATGGGAGTCGGGCAACTCGCGGCCGATCATGAAATTACGGCAATGAAGGCCAGCGGCCTGAGCCTGTGGGCGCTGGCCCGCCCCCTGTTCGTGGCGGCCGCCCTGATCGCTGTCACGCAGACCGCCTACAACCACTACGTCTACCCGCGGTCGAACCATACGCTGGTGAATCTGCTGCAGGATATCGGGCGACAGAAACCGATGCTGGAGATCCGCGAGCAGCAGTTCACCGACCTTACCGACCGCCTGACCATCTTCGTGCGCACCAAGGACGACCTTACCGGTGTCATCGGCGACGTTTCCATTTTCGAGAAGGCGCAGCCCGGCGACGCGTCGCCCCGCTTGACCATCGCCGAACGCGGCCGCATCGTGCCGGACCACACCAACAACCTGCTGCGGATCGAACTCGAAGACGGCGAGATCCACGAGGTGCCCGATCCCGAGGACCCGGACACCTACCAATTGACCCGGTTCCGGCAACACAACATGGTGCTTGAGAACATGGAGCAGGACTTCCAGGTCTCTGAAAGGTCCGCGCGCGGGGACCGTGAGATGGATCTCAAGGAGTTGGGAGCCGCCGCCGCCGTCGAACGCGGACACCAGGCCGACGTGCGGAGCCGCGTGCGTGAACTGTCAGCCACGGTCCTGGACGGCCAGTGGCGCGTCCTGGATCCGACCGGAAGGGGCGAGATCGTGGACAGCGCCACCGGCTCGGACCGTTCCCGCGTCGAGGTGGCGGACAGTTTCTTCCGCTCGACGCGCCAGCTCGTCGAACGCGCGCTGGAGCAGGATCGCTACCAGTCCAGGCTGCTGGAGAGCTACCGCGTCAAGGAGAACAAGTACCGCGTGGAGTACCAGAAGAAGTTCGCCATCCCTGTGGCCTGCATCGTGTTCGTGCTCCTGGGCGTGCCGATGGCGGTGGCCGGCTCCCGCAGCGGCCGCGGCATCAGCGTGAGTCTGGCGCTGGCCGTCTACCTGATCTACTACGCGTTCCTCATGGGCGGAGAAAAGCTGGCCGATCGCGGGCGGCTGGACCCGGTGGTCGCGATGTGGGCCGCCAACGTGGTTCTGACGGCGATCGGCATCCCGTTGTTCGCGCGCACCGTGCGCGAAGGCAGCCTGCCCGACCTGTCGAGCTTCTTCAAGCGGCGCGGCGCGCGCGCGTCGGCTCCGACCGGGGCGGCGTGATGACCATCATCCACCGGCTGCTGCTGCGGACGTTTCTGCGCTATCTCCTCTACGCGCTGGTGGGCGCGCTCATCCTGTTCACGCTGGTGGACCTGCTCGAGCACATGGGGAGTCTGGTCGACAACAATGCCACCACCGACGAAGTCCTGCGCTACTACCTGTACAAGGCTGCCTGGATCATCGATATCGTGCTGCCGATCGCCATGCTCATGGCGACACTGTTTTCGGTGGGCCAGATGGCGCGCTACCTGGAGCTGACGGCCCTGTTCGCCGCCGGTTGGTCGCTGCTGAAGGTGACCCGTCCCCTGGTCGTCCTGGCGGTCGTCGTCTCGCTGCTGTCGTTGTCCTGGCGCGAATTCGTCCTGCCGAAGGCGAACATCAACCGCGAGCGCGTCTGGGAAGTCGACATCCACGGGCGTCCCGAGACGATCCGCCCCACGCAGAACATCGCCCTGACCGGGCCGGACGGACGCCTGTACTACGCCCGCCGGTACGACCCGGCCACCAGCCAGTTGACGGGACTGAAGATCGTCTCGCGGCAGGGTTCACGCGTGACCGAACGCGTGGACGCGGCGAGAGCCGAATGGGACGGCTCCCACTGGACCCTGATCGACGGCACCCGGCGCGTCTTCGACGACGAGGCCGAGCGGCTGACCACATTCGAGCGGCTGACCGCCGAGGACCTGACGATCGAACCGCGCGGCTTCGAACGGGACCGTGTGGCCCAGGAGGACATGAACATCCGGCAACTGCGGGAGCACGTTGCGCTGGTGCGGCAGACCGGCGGGGATCCGCGTTCGGCCGAAGTGGACCTGCAGTTCAATCTGGCCTTCCCGCTGGTCAACCTCATCGTGGTCCTGATGGGCCTGGTCCTGGCTTCGGGACCCCGCAAGACAACCGTCGCCTCCGGATTCGGTCTGACCATCGCGGTCAGTTTCGGCTACTACCTGTTCATGAACTTCGGGCGGGCGCTCGGACATGCGGGCGCGGTGCCGCCGGTACCGGCCGCCTGGTCCGGCAACGTGTTCTACGGCCTGATCTTCGCCGGCCTGTTCATCCGGGCCCGGCGCTGACCCCGTCCGCCGGTGATTTGGCTGGACTCCTTGCCCGCGCCGTCCTAGCTTGGTAAATTGAAGTGCCTTCTTTAGGTGTGTTGAAATGACCAGGCGGATCGGTCCCGGGACGGGGTTTTCGGGACCGCTGATCGGCACCCCCCCACGCGACCCCACAGGGAGAGCAGACAAGCTCATGAAACGCGTTACCATCCTCCTGGCGATCTGCCTCGCCACCGTCCTGATGGTCCTGGCGGCCGCAGGCTGCAAGGAAGACAGCAAGCCCCGGATCACCCGCATGAATGTCAGCCCGGCCTGCGGCGTGGTCCCGGTCGAGGTGATCGCCACCGCCTACGTGTCGGGCGGCGACGAATCCGGAGATCCCCTCGGCGGCAACAACAACCTGGAAATGGCCTGGAACTTCGGCGACGGCGGCACCGGGGGCACCTCGGTCGCCTACCACACCTACAATGTGGCCGGGGAGTATAACGTCGTGGTGACGGCGACCGATCCCGCCGGCGAGACGGCCAGCGCCACGGTCCCGGTGACCGTCCTGCCGGACAGCCTGGTGCTCGACATCAGCACCAACTTCCCCGGCGGCACGCTGACGACCGCCGACACGGTCGAATTCGACGTGGTCGCGACCTCCTGCGACGTCAACTACCCCGCTGTCCAGGGCGACGCCGTCAAACTGACCTTCCGCTGGGATATGAACGACCCCACGAACCGGGTCACCAGCAATCCCACTCCCGCCTTCCGGTTCGCGACCGCGGGCGAATACGACGTCGAACTGACGGTCACCTACGCTGCGTGGGCCGTGACCCGCCGCGAAACGGTGCACCTGATCGTGACCGCGCCTCCCGGTGGCGCGCAGGACTAGGTGCGAACGGTCGGTTCCCCCGGAAACGGCCTGGACGGAAAATCGAGCGGCGGGACTCTCCGGGAGTCCCGCCGCTTCTTCGTGTCATTCGGCTTCAAGCCCCGCCCGCGGGCAGGGTCAGCGGATCGCCGCCTTCAGCTTCTCGACCAGGTCACGCCGCTCCCAGGTGAAGTCCTGGTCCGCGCGACCGAAGTGGCCGTAGGCCGCCGTCGGCAGGAACACCGGCCGGCGCAGATCCAGGCGCGTGATGATGCCCTTGGGCGTCATGTCGGCGACCTCGCGGATCGCCGCGACAATTTTCGGTTCGGCCACCTTGGCGGTGCCGAAGCAATCGACGTTGATCGACACGGGCTCGGCCACGCCGATGGCGTACGCCACCTGCACCTGGCAACGGTCGGCCAGTCCGGCCGCCACGACGTTGACCGCCAGATGGCGCGCGGCATAGGCGCCGGAACGGTCGACCTTCGTGGGATCCTTGCCGCTGAAGGCGCCGCCGCCATGGCAGGCGCTGCCGCCGTAGGTGTCGACGATGATCTTGCGGCCGGTCAGGCCGCAGTCGCCCTGGGGACCGCCGACGACGAAACGACCAGTCGGATTGATGTGTTTCTTGTAGCCCGAGTGATCGACCTTGAACTCCGTGAGCACGGGTTCGATCACATGGGCGGCGATGGCCGCCTGCAGGTCGGCCAGTTCGATTTCCGGGGCGTGCTGGGTCGAGACGACCACGGTTTCGACCTTCACCGGACGGCCGTCCTCGTACAGGCAGGTCACCTGGGTCTTGCCGTCGGGCCGGGCCCAGGGCAGCGTCCCGTTCTTGCGCATGACGGACAGGCGCTGGGCCATGCGGTGCGCGAGGGTGATCGGGAGCGGCATCAGCACGTCGGTCTCGCGGCAGGCGTAGCCGAACATCAGACCCTGGTCGCCGGCGCCGCCCGTGTCCACACCCATCGCGATGTCCGGCGACTGCTTGTCGATCGACACCAGGACCGCGCAGGAATCGGCGTCGAAACCCGTGGCCGACGAGGTGTAGCCGATGCGGCGGATGGTGTCGCGCACCAGGCTCGGGATGTCGACGTAGGTGGACGTCGTGATTTCGCCGGCCAGGCAGGCCATGCCGGTGGTGACCAGTGTCTCGCAGGCGATGCGACCGGTCGGATCGTTGGCCAGGATGGCGTCCACGACCGCGTCGGAGATCTGGTCGGCCACCTTGTCCGGGTGACCTTCGGTCACGGACTCGCTCGTGAACAGGTACTGATTGCTCATGTCGACGATCCTTCCCCTCGTGTCCAGGCCGTCCCGCCGGCGGCCGCCGTCATCAAATGCTTTTCGCCCTTGCGAGCGCTTCCTTGAGCCTGACGATCCGCTCCACCGGGACCGGGTCGACACCCTTCACGGCCGCCAGATGGCAGCTCAGATAATCACCGTACTGCACCAGCGACATGACCCGCGTCAGGGCATCGGCTCCGCCGCCCCGCAGTTCGACCACACGGGCGAACTGGTCCGCCAGCAGATCGCGGGTCAACCCCACACGCACGGATGTCCGCGGGTGCTCGTCGGCCGCACGCAGGATCAGCAGGACGAACCGGTCACGGTCCGCCTGATCCAGGCACCAGCCGACCAGGTCGTTGTGGTCCAGTTCCGGGAAAGCCGCCAACAGGGCCGGCACCTTGCTGTTCTCGTTCAACTGAGCGCGCAGGCGCAGTCCGGCGGCGTGGCTTTCGCCTCCGCAAGTGTAGATCACCGGCACGCGGCCCGCCAGTTCGCGGGCGAGCGACTCGACCGCGGGATTGCCGTCCGGGTCCGGTTCGGCCGGGTCCGCTCCCGGCCCCCACGGCCGGCAGCGCACAGCATGGGTACGCTCCAGCGCCGAAGCCGCGCTGGCGACCGCGACATCGCCAGCCGCCACCAGGCCGAGACGCCCCAGCACGCGCACCAGCGCACCCAGTCCGAAGCCCAGACTGGCCCGGGGCGGCAGGCCGCCGGGCAGCCGGACGACCGGCACACCGTCGGCGCCCGCGCGGCCGTCCAGCTCACCGCCGCTGGCGATGGCCAGACGCGAACAGCCCCGGGCCGTCGCCGCCGCGTAGGCCGTCAGGGTCTCCTCTGTGTTCCCGGAATAGCTGGCGGCGATGACCAGGTCGCCCGCCGTCACCCAGTGGGGAAGCTCATAATCGCGCCAGACGGTGAGGGAAACCGTTCCACCTGCGAGCAGCGGCTGCACCAGGTCGCCGGCGATGGCCGACCCACCCATGCCGCACAGGACCACCCGCCGGATGTCCGGCAGGGGGCCGACCTCCGCCAGACCTGACAGACCGGCGCTGGCCCGCAACTGGTCCGGCAGCGCCGCGACCAGCCGGAACATCTCACCGCTGCCGCCTTCGGGCCAAGTGCTCATCCGTTCACTCCCTCGGTAGCCCTCTCGCGCTTGCGAGTGGCGATGTAATCGGCCAGCCAGGCGTCGGCCTCGTCCGCGGTGGACGTTGTCAGCAGGTGCTCGACGACGGCGCAGGCCTCAGTATAGGGCGTCCAGCGGATGACCTGCTTGATCTTCGGCAGCGCCGCCCCATGCGTGCTGATCTCGTCCAGGCCCAGCCCGAACAGGACTTCGGCAAGACGGGTCTCCGCGCTCATCTCGCCGCACAGCCCGACCCAGATGCCCTGCTCGTGGGCCGCCTCGACCGTCCGACGCAGGGACCGCAGCACGGCCGGGTGCAGCGGTCGGTAGAGATAGGACACGCGGCTGTTGCCGCGGTCCATCGCCAGCGTGTACTGGATCAGATCGTTGGTGCCGATGCTGAAGAAGTCGCACTCACGGGCCAGAAGATCGGCCGCCAGGACAGCCGACGGCGTTTCGATCATGATACCCACCGGCAGATCCGGCGTGTGCGGCTGGCCTTCGGCCGTCAACTCAGCCACCGCTTCGGCGCAGACTTCGCGCGCCTGGCGGAGTTCGTCGAGGCCGGTGATCATCGGGAACATCAGCTTGGCCTGTCCGGCGACCGCGGCACGGTAGATGGCCTTGATCTGGGTCTTGAACAGGGCCCGGTTGGCCAGCGAGAAACGGATCCCGCGCCAGCCGAGGAACGGGTTGTATTCGCGCTTGGCGCCGAGATAATCGGAGACTTTGTCCCCACCCACGTCCAGCGTGCGGAAGATGACGGGGCGGCCGCCCATCCTGCGGACGATCTCGGTGTAGACCCGGACCTGATCGTCCTCGGTGGGGATCGTCCCGTGCTGGAAGAACAGGTACTCGGTGCGGAGCAGGCCGATGCCTTCGGCGCCGCGGGCAAGAGCCTCTTCGACCTCGATCGGCAGCTCGATGTTCGCCATCATCTTCATGCGGCGGCCATCGGGCGAGATCGCGGGCAGGTCGCGCAGGTAGGCGAGTTTCTCGTTGACGACCACCTGCTGCCGCGTCAGAAGGCCGATGCGCTGCAGGGTTTCCTCGTCCGGTTCGACCTGCACCTGACCGCCCGTGCCGTCGACCGCCACCATCTGGCCCGGCGCCAGCGCGGCCGCCGCGCCGCGCAGGCCGACCACCGCCGGCACTCCGAGCGAACGCGCGAGGATCGCGACGTGGCTGGTGTTGCCGCCTTCGTCCATGACGAATCCCAGGACGTTGTAGCGGCCCAGCGCGGCAGTGTCCGAAGGAGTCAGGTTGCGGGAAGCGATGATGCTGGGCACCGACGGCGGCACGGGACCGGCCACCGCGCCGTCGGTGAAGCCGCGCAGGACACGCTGCTCGACGTCACGAAGGTCGTTGACCCGTTCGCGGAATGTGGCGTCCTCGATTTCCAGGAACCGGCCGGCCAGGTCGCCGACCGTCCGGGCGAAGGCGGCTTCGGCGTTGATCCGCTCGAGACGGATCGCCGCGAGCGTCGCGTCCCAGATCATCTCGTCTTCGAGCATCAGCAGCTGGCTGGAGAGGATGGCGCCCTCTTCGGCTCCGAGTTCGCTGCTCATCCGATCGCTCAGTTCGCGGATCTGTTCGCGCGCGCGGTCGACCGCGACGCGGAAGCGTTCGATCTCGACCGGGACGTCCTTGACCGCGACCGCGCGGCGGCGGGGCACGATGGTGGCCAGTCGGATGGTATGAATGGGGCCGAGCGCATAGCCGGGCGAAGCGCCGATACCCGTGAGGGTCCGCACCTCAGCTCTCCGACTCGGGCAGTGCCAGACCGACTTCGATCAGGTGCTTCAGGGCCGCCAGGGCGGCGTCCTCGTCCGCCCCCTGCGCTTCGACCTGCACCAGCGTCCCGAACTCGGCGGCCAGGCTGGCCAGCCCCATGATGCTCTTGGCGTTGGCTACACGACCCTCGTAGCGGATGGTCACCTCGGAGGCAAACGACTTCGTCAGCTTGACAATGCGTCCAGCTGCACGCAAATGGAATCCGACCGGATCGGACACTCGTGCCGTCGCCGACTTCAAGGTTCGCGCTTTCTGTGATCGTGGAGATTCAAGGTCAGGTCCAGCATATTAACTCCCCTTCGTCCCGAGCGCAAAGGTCAGGACCACGCCCAGGACCGCTGCCGCCAGGATGATGAACTCGCCGGCCCAGCGCCGCCGCAGCAGCGTCGGCAGGACCATGATTCCGCCCAGGACCAACAGACTTATCCAGGTCGTCACGCCCGTCCGCGGCGCATGGTCCCAGCCTGCCTTGAGAAACCAGCCGGCCAGCACGCCGGCCAGCACCAGCGTGGCGCGCTTGGCGCCGCCGATCGCCCGGTGCCAGCGCGCGTCACCCAGCAGGTTCACGATGTCGTAGCCCGCGGCATAACCCCGGCCGATCGCCTGCCAGCGCCAGACCAGCTGACCGACGATGACGAGCAGCGCCAGTGACCCCAGCGCCACGATCCCCGCCCCGCCGGCGGCCAGTGCGAGCACGCAGCCCAGCAGCGCCACGGCCGGCCTGAGGCCCAGCCAGAACAACTGATCGCCGAGCGAAGCCAGCGCCCGCGCCAGGGAATCGCGGAACGTCTGGGCCTGCCCGCGGGGCAGCCCCCCGGCACCATCGCGTTCCTGCTCGAGCCGCAGGAGCCCACCCATCACGTAGCCGGCCAGATACGGGTTCGTGTTGAAGAACTCGAAATAGCGGCGGCAGAACAGGCGGTCGCGCTCGGCATCGCGCGTTCGGCGCCGCAACCACGGCAGCAGGCAGAACAGCAGGCCGAGATTCTGCATGCGTTGGTGGTTCCACGAAGCCTGCAGCACCAGCGAACGCACGTACACCGACCAGCGCACCCACCGCGGGAGGCCGGCCGTCGGACTCCCGGCTCCGGGCTGGAACGGAGCGCTCACGCGGCTACCCCCAGCAACCAGCCCGCCGCTACGCCGACGGTCACCCAGCGCCAGTGCGGGGACAGGCCGTAGCGTTCGAAAACCGCGCCGAGACCCAACGCCCCCGCCAGCCACGGCAGCCAGGACAGGGCCGGGGAGAGGCCCGCCGGCATGGCGTCGTACACCGGCACCCAGAGGCCCGCCACGGCCAGGGTGCCGGCGGCACCGAAAACGGCGCCACGCAGCACGGTCGCCAGCACGCACCGCAGGTGTATCCGCTCCAGGCGCCCCAACCGGCCATCGCGCAGCGTGCGGCGGCCCTGCAGCATCCACACCAGATGCAGCCGACGCTCGGCCTGGATCAGGGGGTGCCCGCACAGACTGATCAGAGCCGCCCCCAGGAGCAGCCACCCGGTCAGGGCCGGGTCCCCGGATCCGGCGCCCAGAACCGCCGGGAGGCGACCGGACAGCACCGCGCCCCCGACCCCGGCGACAGCCGCGCCGGAGGCATCCCCGGTCACCGTCTGTCCCACGGGCAGGTTCATGGTCAGCGCCAACTGCAGAGGCAGCCCCACGGCCAATCCGGCCATCGGCGAGCCGCAGACCAGACCGGCCAGGAGCGCCGCCGGCAGCGGCTGACTGAGCCAGGTCTGGGCCCCCGACGTCTCGTCCAGGGCCAGGCAGCCGGCCAGGAGCGCCAGCCAGCCGACCAGGCCCCACTCCGCGTTCCCCGGCGCGAACGCCAATTCCGGCAGCATCACAGGCGTGACTCCATGTCCTCGACCTGATCCAGGCCCACGGCGTGTTCGCGGCCGCCGGGAACCTGCTGCGCCACCAGGGACAGTCCGGCCGACAGCATCCGCCGCATGGCGTCCAGATCCCCCCGATCGACGAAGACGAAAGGCAGCATCTCCACCTTTCCGGCGCCGAAATGCATGCCGCCGATGTTGACCGCCGGCAGCGGCGCCCCCAGATGGGCCAGATCGCTCATTTCGGCGGCAGATCCGGTCAGCACGATGACCCGCTCGGCTGCCGTTTCCGGAGCTTTCAGAGCCGCCGCGGCGCGCGCCAGCGAAACCACCGACACCGCGATGGCCGGAGGCACGGAACTGGCGTAGACGCGGCTTTGCCAGGGGTCGGCGGCAATCGCGTTGCTGGCCAGGATGATCCGGTCCGGACGCAATCGTTCGCTCCAGCCGACGGTGACCTGGCCGTGGATCAGACGATCGTCGACGCGGGCCAGAACCACCGGCATCAGCGGCCCCCGACCAGCGTGATGGCCTCGCGCCCCTTGCGCACCAGACGACCGACCAGTTCGGCGAACTCGTCGTTCTCGCGCCATGTGAGGAAGCCCAGCAGCATCGCCAGATTGACCCCGCTCAGAATGGCGCGGTCGGGCTCGTGGCCGCAGGCCAACTGAGCCGCGGTGGCGCAACTGCCGCCGTAATCGTCGACGAAGATCACCGCGCCGGTGGCCCCGCCCGCGGCCCCTTCAGCCAGCCAGGCGGAAATTTCCGCACGCAGGTCGGCCAGCGACTTGCCGCTGTTGCTCAGCGCCGACAGGCCTTCGACCGGACCCAGGATGAGGCCGGTGACCCGCACCAGTTCCGCGCCGATGTTCCCGTGCGTGATGACCAGAGCCCGGATCATTCCGCCGCCCTTCCCGCAGCCCGCGTCACTCGCGGTCCTGCTCGAGGTAGTCGCGCAGCCGCGTGCTCGAACGCATGGATTCCAGAATCCGCTCGTTGAGCACCTGGGCCGCGTCGTAGCCGTAGATCTTGAGCATGAAATTCAGGGCGATCACTTCCGAGATCACCGTGATGTTCTTGCCGGGGAACAGGGGCACCGCGACCTGCGGGATCCGCACGCCCAGGATCTCCGTGGTGCGGTTCTCGAGGCCCATACGCTCGTAATCGGCGGCGTCGTCCCACTCCTGGAGCTGTACCTCGAGTTCGACGCGCTTCTGCATGCGGATGGCGCGGATGCCGAAGATCGCCTGGACGTCGATGACGCCCACGCCGCGGATCTCCAGATGGTGCCGCAGGACCTCGCGGTGGCCGCCGATCAGGACATCCTCGGTCGAGCGCCGTATTTCGACGATGTCGTCGGCCACCAGACGGTGGCCGCGCTCGATCAGATCCAGCGCGCATTCGCTCTTGCCGATGCCGCTGCGCCCGGTGAACAGCAACCCCACGCCGTAGACGTCGACCAGGGTTCCGTGCACCTCGGTGCGCGGCGCGAATCGGCGCTCCAGGTGGTGCGACAGTTCGGTCATGAACTCGACGGCGGGCAGGGCTGTGCGCAGAAGAGGGAAATCACGCTCGCGAGCCAGCGCCAGCACGCCTTCGGGAACGGACTGGTCCATGGCGATGATGATGACCGGAGGGTCGAGACTGAGCACGCGCTCGACCGCCACACGCTGTTCGGCGGCAGAGAGCGTGGCCAGATAGGCGGTCTCCGCTTCCCCGAAGACCTGGATGCGCGACGGCAGGAAATTCTCGGCAAAACCCATCAGGGCCATGCCGGGTCGATGGACATCCGGCGCCAGCACGGGCACCGGGCGCTCCGGCAACTCGACCAGAGGTTCGAGCAGCAGCGATTCCCGCAGCTCCTGGTAGAGCCCCTGGACGGTCACCTTCGTCATCGGGCCTTCTCCTGCCGTCACGCGGCCGGGCGGAATCCGCCCGGTTCCCGACGGAGTCCAACTAGTTTCCCTCGGACTCCATGTGGCCGAGCACACCGTCGGATCGACGGTAGATCACGCCCAACCGCAGGTTCTCGGCATTCCGGAAGACCAGGAAGGGCAGGGTGCCGGTCGTGAAACGGACCTTGGCCTCGTCCACGTTCAGGTCGGGCAGCACCAGACCCTCGATCGCCTCGTCGCCGCTGGCCGCCGGTTCGCCGTCCAGCATCACCCGGCCCAGACCGCCGTCCTCGCCCTTCTGCCGGTCGGTCAGCCGACCCTTGAATTTGGCGAGCTGCTTCTTGAGGCTCTCGAACATCGCGTCCACGGCGAATTCGGGTTCGCGGGCCTCGCCCGTGGCCCGGAACTCGTGGTTCTTCAGGTGCAGCACGCCGTCCGCCGTGAACCGGCCCGCTTCATGGTCGATATTGATCTTGAAGCCCTGAATCGGCCGCGGAATGAATTTCTCCAGTTTTTCGAGCGCCGCCTCCACGATTTCCCGCTGGTCGTCCTTGAGCGTGAAATGGCGGGTCTTGATTTCCATCTCCATGGCGTCCTCCTCGCTGGCTGGCGAATTCTCCGCGTTCGGGCCCGCGAACCGCAGGCCCGCCTTGATACTAGAACTGCTTGCGCATGCGCGCACTCAAAATCCCCATCTGTTCGCGGTACTTGGCAACCGTCCGCCGGGCAATTTTCAGGCCGCTCTCCTGCAGCATGTCGACTATTTTCTTGTCGGACAAGGGCCTGGCCGTGTTTTCGGCGTCGATGATCTGGCGGATCATGATCTTGACGGCCTTCGCCGAGACATCCTCGCCGCTGTCGGAGTCCAGGCCGGCGCTGAAGAAGAACTTGAGCGGAAACACCCCACGCGGGGTCTGCACGTACTTCTGGCGGGTCACCCGGGACACCGTCGATTCGTGCATGCCGATCGTGGAGGCCACCTGCTGCAGCGTCAGGGGACGCAGCGCGATGGCGCCCTTCTCGAAGAACTCCCGTTGCTCGCCGACGATCGCCTCCATGACCTTGATCATGGTTCGGCGCCGCTGCTCGATCGTCTTGATCACCCATTCGGCGTGGCGCTTGCGCTCGTCGATGAACTTGACCGCGTCCTCGCTGGTCTGGACCGTGCCCTCGTAGGCCTGGCTGACCCGCAAGCGGGGGATATTGGAGTCGTTCAGGTAGACGGCGTATTCGAGTCCGTCCTCGTCGACCTTCACCACTTCGAGGTCCGGCACGATGGCGCGGGCGCCCACGGTGTTGAGCGACAGACCCGGACGCGGATCCAGTTCGCCGATGCGCTGGGCGATCTCCTGCACTTCCTTCACCGGCAGGTGCATATCGCGCGCGATGTCGTTCAGTTTACGGTTCTTCAGGGCTTCGAAATGGTGCCGGATCACATAGGCCTCTTCCGCCTCGGCCAGACCGCGCGCTTCCAACTGCAGCAGCAGGCACTCCTGCAGATCGCGCGCCGCGACGCCGGCGGGATCGAAGCCCTGCACGATGCGCAATACGGCCTCGACCGCGGCTTCCGACACTTCGAAATAGGTCGCGATCTCGGCCACCGTGCAGCCGAGCAGGCCGTCCTCGTTGAGGCTGCCGATGATGTAGTCGCCGATGGCTCGTTCGAGCCCCTCGGGGATCGCCAGGTGCAGCTGGTCGGTCAGATCCTCCTGGCCGCTGGGGACGTACTTCTGCGGCCTCTCGAGCTCGTCTTCTTCGTCCCAACCCTGTTCCAGCGACACGGACTGGTAGCCGTCGTCGAAGGTGTCTCCCCAGTCGCGCCGATCGTCGGGACCTTCGCCGACGCTTTCGCGCGCATCGTCGTCCATGTCGGCCGTTTCCTCGTCGCGCCGGATATCGGCGTCCAGTTCGGAGTCCGAATCGTCGGAAGCCTCGCCGGCAGCAGACTCGTCGGCCAGTTCCGGGCCGTCGACCTCGTCGTCCGCCTCGATCTCCTCGAGCAGCGGATTGCCCTGCAGCTCCAGACGCAGGATCTGCTCGAGTTCCAGGGTCGGTACCTGCAGGAGCTTGAGCGCCTGCTGCAGCCGTTGCGTCATGACCAGCTGCTGGCGCAGCTGCATGCTCTGCCGCAATCCCAGGTTCGGTGCCATCGCGTGTTGCCTTCCTTGGCCCGGGCGTCCGGCGGCGGACGCGCGGCGCGGGCCGCGGCTCCTAGAGCCGGAATTTCTCGCCCAGGTAGATCTCACGGGCTTTCGGTGAAGATACGATTTCCTCGGCGCTGCCCGCCAGTTCGATGCGCCCCTCGAACAGGATGTAGGCGCGGTCGGTGATGGTCAGCGTCTCGCGGACATTGTGGTCGGTGATCAGGACCCCCAGGCCCCGGTCCCGGAGCGTCGACACGACATTCTGCAGATCGGCCACCGCGATCGGATCGATGCCGGCGAACGGCTCGTCCAGCAGCATGAATTTCGGTTCGCTGACCAGGGCCCGCGCGATCTCGACGCGGCGGCGCTCGCCGCCGGACAACTCGTAGCCGCGGCTGCGGCGGATGTGCGTGACGCCCATCATCTCGAGCAGGGTTTCCAGGCGCTTCCTGCGCTCGGGGCCCGACAGCCGGCGGCTCTGAAGGATGGCCATGACGTTCTGTTCGACGGTCAGCCGGCGAAAGATCGACGACTCCTGCGGCAGGTAGCCGATTCCCAGCCGCGCCCGCTTGTACATGGGCAGCCGCGTCAGTTCGCGGTCGTCCAGATGCACACGTCCGCGATCGGGAGTGATGAAGCCGACGATCATGTAGAACGAAGTCGTCTTGCCGGCGCCGTTCGGACCGAGCAATCCCACGACCTCGCCCTGCTTCAGTTCGAGATCGACGCCATCGACCACCGCGCGTCCGCGGTAGACCTTGCGCAGGCCGACGGCTCTCAACACGGAGGTGGCGCCCGGCGTGCTCACGGCTGCTGTCCTCCGGGCGCCGGAACGTCGAGGACTTCGGCCGCGACCTCGCGCTTGATCTCCACGTATTCCAGATCGGGCGTCGCGTCCAATCCGATGCCCGTCAGCACGTCCGTTCCGCGCGTGAACCGGTTGAAAACGTCGTTCGTGATGCGGCCGGTCTGGTTGTCGAAAGTCAGGTCCTCGGTCTGCAGGCGACGACCGTCGTTGGTCGTCACGTCCACCGCGCCCCAGACATGGACCGCGCGCGTGCGTGGATTGACGCGGCCGCTGTCCGCCTCCAGCACCGAGAAATGTTCGCCGGCGCGGTAGAAATCCATGTGCACGTCGTTGAGTTCGACCTCTTCGCGTCCAGCGAACTTCAGCATGCGCGCGCTGACCAGGACCCACTGGCGCACGCCCTTGGCGGTCTCGGTCAGGCGGTAGTCGAAGAACTCCTGCTGGGGACCACCAGGACCCGGCGCCGGCGTTGCGGCGCCCGCTGCGGGCGCGGGTGCATCGGCCCGCTGGCAGGCACCCAGGAGCGGCAGACACAGGATCAGCAGGCCCAGGGCATGCCGGCCCGGGGTCAGCCGAACTTCGGGCCGCGGAGCCGTCCTGAACCTCATGCCCTGCCTTTTCGTCATTCCCGACCTTCGGTTTCGCCGCGCACGGCGCCATCGACATCGTTCCAGCGACGGTGGTACCAGACCCACTCGGCCGGGTTCCGCCGCACGCGTTCCTCGAGCTGCGCATTCGTCCAGTCCAGGCAGGCCGCGACCTGTTCGTCGCGAGGGCCGGCCGGATCGGCGCGCCACACGGGACCGTGCCCGACCAGATGGCCGCGGCCGTCGGCGGTCCGCGCGATGCTCGCCACCACCACCGGCACACCCAGGCTGACGGCCAGCCGTGCAGCCCCTGTCGGCGTCGGCGCCGGGCGGCCGAAGAACGGCACGGGCGCGCTGTCGACACCGGTGTTCTGGTCGACCAGCACGGCGACCACGCCGCCGCCCCGCAGGCAGCGCAGAAGCGGAGCCACGCCTTCCCGGCGCGGCAGCAGACACAGGCCCAGCGCGTGACGCCGGGCGGTCAGCCAGCGGTCGACCGCCGGATTGCGGACGGTACCGGTCACCACATGCAACGGGCCGACGCCCGCATCCGCCAGCCCGCGGGCCAGCCAGGCGCCCATCAGTTCCCAGCAGCCCAGATGCCCCGACAAGACCAGCACACCCTGCCCGGCCGCGGCTTCGGCCACGATGAGGTCCACCAGGCCGCGATCATCGGGGCCGGCCTCGTCCCGCACCACGCCGGGCGTGGCCAGCAGGCGGGCTGCGGCCAGCGTGTCGAACAGATTCTCGCCGGCGGAAGCGACGGCCCGCCGCAGCAGGCGCTTGCGATCGCGCGCATCCTGTTCCGGGAACGCCAGCGCCAGATTGGCGACCGCCAGGCGCCGCTCACGTCCGCGCAGAAGCCATCCCAGACGCGCCAGCTGCCGACCGGCGCAGCGCCCGCCCGCCACCGGCATCCGCCCGGCGACCGCCGCCACCGTCAGCAGCACGAGCCACCATAACCTGCGGCGGATCCGGCGCCAGAGCGGCAGCCCGGAAGAAGCGGCCGGCGGCGGAATGGCCGAACCGCCCGCGCCACCGCCGTCTCCCCCAGCTAACGGCGGCTGGGGGTCGAGCGTCAAGCAGGAAATGTGCCAATGTTTTAAATGCTTTTTCCAGAACATTTTAGAAGCTCAACCGAACGGCCTAAACGTCCACCGGAGTTGGCGTCCGCCGGAGTTGGCGTTCACCGCTCACAGCAGCCCCGCACGCAGGATGTCGTGGATGTGCAGCAGGCCGATCGGGCGTCCGGCATCGTCGGCGACGATGAGCAGGGTGACCGCGCCGCCCTCGCGGCGCTCCATCAGACGCAAAGCGCGGATCGCCAGTTCCCCGGCGCCGATGGTGGTCGGACGCGGGTTCATCGCCTCGATGATCGGCAGATCGAGCGCCTGCTCCCGGTCCAGCAGCACGCGCTTGATGTCGCCGTCCACGCACAGCCCCACCAGGAGCCCGTCGTCGTCGACCACGCAGGCGCCACCGAGTCGCTTGCGCACGATTTCGGGCAGCGACTGGCGCAGGGTCAGACGGTGCGAGACGATCGGCAACTCGTCCCCCGTGTGCATGAGTTCGCTGACCTTCAGCAACAGGCTGCGGCCGAGCGCCCCGCTGGGGTGGAACATCGCGAAGTCCTCGGCCGCGAAGCCGCGCAGACGGATGAGCGCCACGGCCAGGGCGTCGCCCATGGCCATGGCCGCGACGGCGGACGTCGTCGGCGTCAGGTTGAGCGGGCACGCTTCGCGGTCGATCGGCGTGTGCAGCACGAGATCGCCGGCACGCGCGGCATCACTGGCCGGATCGGCGGTGATGACCAGGGTCTTCATGCCGAAGGTGCGGCAGAAGGCCAGCAGGGCCGTCACCTCGGGGTTGGCGCCACTGCGCGAGATGGCGATGAGCACCTCGCTGCCGGTGACGATGCCCAGATCGCCGTGCGCGGCTTCCACCGGGTGGATGAACTGGCTCGGCGTGCCCGTGCTGGTCAGCGTCGCGGCCAGCTTGCGGGCGACGAATCCGCTCTTGCCAAGGCCGGTGACCAGCACGCGCCCCCGCGCCTGCAGCAGCATCCGCACCGCGCCGGCAAACGAAGCGTCCAGCGTCCCGGCCACCTGCCGCAGCGCCTCGGCTTCCTGGAGCATGGCGTCGCGTCCGAGCCGGATCAGGTCGGCGTCCGGCGCGTCCGGGCGCATGTCGTCGGTATCCTCCGCGGGTAAACGGCTCATGCGGACTCCGGGCCGTGGTCGGAAGACAGTTCGCGGCGGGTGGGCTGCCAGGCCTTGTCCCGCAGGCGCTCCAGGGCCATTCCATAGAGGCCGGCGCTCTTGAGCACCAGGTCGACGACTTCGCGGACCGCGCCCTCGCCCCCTCGCGCCTGCGTGACGTACAGGGCGTGGTGGCGCACTTCCTGCGGCGCGCAGGGAACCGCCACCGGCAGGCCGACCTGGAACATGGCCGGCAGATCGATCACGTCGTCGCCCACATAAAGCGTGTCGGCGGCGGTGCAGCCGGTTTCCTGCAGGATCTCGCCGAGCGCGTCGATCTTGTCGAAGCGCCCGAGCTTGATGACGTCGAATCTGAGTTCCGTGCAGCGGCGGGCCACGATGTCGCTCTGGCGCCCGGTCAGGACCGCCAGCTTGAGCCCCGCGGCGCGCGCCAGAACCAGACCGAGCCCGTCCCGGCTGTGGAATTCCTTGTAGGCCTCGCCCTGCGCGCCGTAGATCATGTGGCCGGAAGTCAGCACGCCGTCGGCGTCGAGCACCACCAGACGCACTTTCGCCAGGCGGTCCGCCAGGTCGCCGCCCGCGCGGATGACCGCTTCCTGCCGGTAGTCCTCGTCGCTCGAAGGCGGCCACGCGAAGTCGATCGGGAACGTTTGCGCGGGTTTCATCACGCCTCGCTTTCGAGAAACAGTTCGCGGCCCCGGGCCAGTTGCGCCAGCAGCGGCGCGGCCGCTTCAAGCGGAAGCTGGCTGGCGGCGTCCGAGCGCGCCCGCGACGGTTCGGGATGGACCTCCAGGAAGACCGCGTCCGCACCGGCAGCCACGCCGCAACGGGCCAGCAGCGGGATCATCTCCGGCTGGCCGCCCGTGACCTGGCCCGTGCTTCCGGGCGACTGCACCGCGTGCGTGGCGTCCATGACCACCGGCAGGCCAAGACCGCGCATGATCGCCAGGCCGCGGAAATCGACCACCAGATCGCGATAGCCGAAGAACGAGCCGCGTTCGGTCAGCAGCACGCCGCCGCCGCCGGCATCCAGGACCTTGCGCGCGGCATGGCGCAGATCGCCGGGTGCCAGGAACTGGCCCTTCTTGACGTTGACCACGCGGCTGGTGCGGCCGGCCGCCTCAAGCAGCGAGGTCTGCCGGCACAGGAAGGCGGGGATCTGCAGCACCGTGGCCACCTGCGCCGCCGGCGCCGCCTCTTCAGGCTGGTGGATATCGGTCAGCACGGGCACGCCGGTTTCCCGGCCGATGCGCTCGAGCAGGGCCAGGCCGGCCTCGGCACCCGGGCCGCGGTAGCTGTCGCCGCTGGTGCGGTTGTCCTTCGCGTAGCTGGCCTTGAAGCAGTACCCCAAACCGAGCCGGCGGCAGACGTCCGCCAGATGCCCGGCGACCGCCATCATCTCGTCCGGGTCTTCCAGCACGCAGGGGCCGGCGATCACGAACAGCGGCTGGCCACGGCCCACACGGTGGGTTCCGATCGCGACCGGTTCGGCGATGCGCGGGGTCGTCTCGCTCACGGCGATTCCTTTCGGCGGCCTAACCGGCCGCCTTCTCGTGCGTCTGACCCGACGCGACGTCCCGGTGGCCGAGAGCCGCCGCCACGAAGGCGCGAAACAGCGGATGCGGACGACGGGGACGCGACTTGAGTTCAGGGTGGAACTGCACCGCGATGAAGAACGGGTGCCCGGGCAGTTCCATGATCTCGACCAGTTGCCCGTCCGGCGACGTGCCCGAGAACACGACGCCCGCGCGCGTGAACACGTCGCGGTAGTCGTTGTTCACTTCGTACCGATGCCGATGGCGCTCGGAAATCTCGGCCCGGCCGTAGCAGCGATGGGCCAGGGTGTCGCTCGCGATCTGGCAGGGGTAGGCGCCCAGGCGCATCGTCCCGCCGAGATTGACGATCCCCTTCTGCTTCTCCATCAGGTGGATGACCGGATGCGGCGTGCCCGGGTCGAATTCGGCGCTGCCGGCGCGTTCGAGCCCCACGACGTCGCGCCCGATCTCGATCATCGCGCACTGCAACCCCAGGCAGATGCCCAGGAACGGGATGCCCTGTTCGCGCGCGAAGCGGATCGCGTTCACCTTGCCGGGGATGCCGCGGTCCCCGAAACCGCCCGGCACCAGGATGCCGTGGCAGCCGGCGAAGATCTCGCGCAGGCGGGCATCGCCGACATCCGGCGCCTCGAGCGATTCCGAATCGATCCACACCTGGTCGACACCCGCATGGTTGGGAATGCCGGCGTGGATGAACGCCTCGCTGATGCTCTTGTACGCGTCCTTCAACTCGATGTACTTGCCGACGATGGCGATGCGCACGCGGTCCGGCGGATTGAGGATCAGCCCCACCATGCGCCGCCACTCGGTCAGGTCGGGCTCGGGCGTGACCAGACCCAGCCGCTTGCAGAGCAGGCGGTCGAAGTCCTGCTCGTGCATCGTCAGCGGCACTTCGTAGATGCTGGCCACGTCGCGGCCGTCGATGACGTTAGCATACGGCAGATTGCAGAAGAGGGCGATCTTGCGACGCGCTTCCTCGCCGATCGGCTGGCTGGTGCGGCACATCAGGAAGTCGGGCTGGATGCCGATGCTGCGCAGTTCGCGCACCGAGTGCTGCGTGGGCTTGGTCTTGATCTCGCCCGCGGCCGCGATGTAGGGCACCAGCGTCAGATGCAGCGAGGCCGAGTCTTCCGGCTCGCTCTCGAGGCGGAACTGGCGGATGGCTTCCAGGAACGGCAGACTCTCGATGTCGCCGACGGTGCCGCCGATCTCGGTGATGACCACATCGACCGTCGGATCGCTCTGCGCCGGCAGCAGGATGCGCCGCTTGATCTCGTCGGTGACGTGCGGGATGACCTGCACCGTGCGCCCGAGGTACTCGCCCTTGCGCTCCTTGGCCAGGATGGTCTCGTAGACGCGGCCGCAGGTCAGGTTGTGGATCTGCGCCAGGTTGGTGTCGGTGAAGCGCTCGTAGTGTCCGAGGTCCAGGTCGCACTCGGCGCCGTCGTCGAGCACGAACACTTCTCCGTGCTGGAACGGGCTCATCGTGCCGGGGTCGACGTTGAGGTAGGGATCGAACTTCTGCAACACGACCTTCAGGCCGCGCGCTTTCAGCAGGTTGCCCAGCGAAGCGCTGGCGATGCCCTTGCCCAGGGCCGAGACGACACCGCCGGTCACGAATACGTACTTAGCCATGCTTGCCTTCCACTCTTGCCTTTCCCGTGTCCCGGGATCACTTCACCGGATCATCCGTCCGGATCACTGCTCCGAATCAACCGCGGAAGGCCGCGCGCGCTTTCCGCTCAGCGACCGGCAGGCCAGGCCGCGCGCACGCGCTCCAGATCCTCCGGAGTGTCCACGCCGACGGGACCGGCTCCGATGGTCACCACTCCGATGCGCATTCCGTTTTCCAGCGCGCGCAGCTGCTCGAGGCCCTCGGTCTGTTCGAGCGGTGTCGGGGCCAGCGCCGCGAACCGCAGCAGGGCCTCGCGGCGGTAGGCGTAGATGCCGACGTGCCGCAGCGCCGCCGCATGCCCCGACAGGCTGCCGCCCGGGAACATACCGGGTATCGGCGCGCGCGAAAAGTACAAAGCCCGGCCGTGGTTGTCGGTGACGACCTTGACGACGTTCGGCTGCCGCCAGGAATCCGGTTCGGTGAAGGCGTGGCCGCAGGTTCCGATGTCCCAGTCCGCTTCGGCCTGCATCCGCCGGATCAGGGCGTCCACGTCCGTGGGCGGCAGCAACGGCTCGTCCCCCTGCAGGTTGACCACCAGGGCGGCCTCATGGCGCAGAGCCACTTCGGCGATCCGGTCGGTTCCCGTGGCGTGGATTCCGGTCATCTCGCAGGAAAACCCCGCGGCGGTCACGGCAGCCTGGATGCGGGCGTCGTCGGTGGCCACCAGAACGCGGTCGGCGCACGTCACGCCCATCGCGTTTTCCGCCACGCGGACGATCAACGGCCGGCCCCCGATGTCGGCCAGCGCCTTTCCGGGAAAGCGCGAGGAGCCGAAACGGGCGGGGATGACGATCAGGACGCCGCCGGTCGGGGCGTCTTCGCGGCGGGATCCGCCGCCAATGGAGAAGCCCACCCCAGGCGGGGTGGGCTTGATGTCCCGTCCGCGGTTCATCACCTACAGCGGCAGGATGCAGACCCGCTTCTTGTCGCCGCGGAAGTCTTCGAACTCCACGGTCCCGTCGACCAGGGCGAACAGCGTGTCATCGCCACCCTTGCCCACGTTCCGGCCCGGGTGGATGCGGGTGCCGCGCTGCCGCACCAGGATGGTGCCGGCGCTGACCGTCTGTCCGCCGAAGCGCTTGACCCCGAGATTCTGGGGGCGTGAGTCGCGCCCGTTCCGGGTTGATCCGCCAGCTTTCTTATGAGCCATGTCGCTACTTCCCTTGTCTGAATCGCTTCATCTCGTCCAAGATCCAGGGCGTACCTGGATCCGGTTCGACTCAGCCGGTGATGCCGGTGATGCGGATCTGCGTGAACGGCTGGCGGTGGCCGGTCTTGCGCCGGTAGTTCTTCCGCCGCCGCTTCTTGAAAATGACGATCTTGCGGCTCAGCCCGTGCGCAACCACTTCGGCCTTGACCACGGCACCGGCCACGACCGGATTGCCGACCTTGACCGACGCGCCGTCCGAGACCATCAGGACTTCGTCGAAATTCAGCAGCGCCCCGACTTCGTCCGCCAGCAGCGGCACCTGCAGGGTCGTGTCCGGCTCGACCCGGAACTGCTGCTTCTTGATTTTCACTACAGCGTACATCGTGTTCCTACCCGTTGGGTGGGCAAAAGGGCGCGCGGCGCACGACAGTGCCCCGCCGGTAGGCCCGGCCACATTGGCGAAAAATCTCACCCAGGCCCGCCGCCTTCGACACAAGCGGCAATAATAGTGCCGGCCGAGGCCGATCGTCAAGGCCGAGCCCCGGGAATTTTCGCCGGCGGGCGACGGCGCGCCACGGGTTGACATCGCGCCGGCCGGCCTTAATCTGAAGACATGTTGTCACCCGTCATCGTGGCCGGCCGCGGCCGTTTCCGTATTCCGGGAGCCGAACCAGCATGAGCGAGTCCCCCGCTTTCAAGGCCATCGTCGTGGGTTCCGGCCCGGCCGGCCTGACCGCCGCCATCTACCTGAGCCGGGCCAATGTCCCCAACCTGCTGTTCGAGGGCCAGCAGCCGGGCGGCCAGCTGACGATCACGACCGATGTCGAGAACTACCCCGGCTTCCCCGAAGGGATCACCGGACCGGAACTGATGGTGCGGATGCGCGCGCAGGCCGAGCGCTTCGGGACCGTCATCAAGGGCGAATCGGTCGAAGAGGTCGACCTCTCGGCACGCCCCTACCGGGTCCGCACAAATGCCGGCGAATATACGGCGCCGGCGGTGATCATCGCATCGGGGAGCACCGCGCGCTGGCTGCACCTGCCGGACGAGGAATCGTTCCACGGCAAGGGCCTGAGCGCCTGCGCCACCTGCGACGGCTTCTTCTTCCGCGGCCAGGAGATCGCCGTGGTCGGCGGCGGGGACACGGCGCTGGAGGAAGCGAACTACCTGACCAATTTCGCCTCGAAGGTGACCCTGATCCACCGGCGCGACGAGTTGCGCGGGTCGAAGATCATGCAGGACCGGGCGCTGGCCAACCCGAAGATCACCGTCGCCTGGAACAGCGTGCCGTCGAAGTACCTGAGCGACGACAACGGGAACCTGCGCGGCCTCCTCCTGAAGGACACCGCCGGCGGTCCCGACCGCGAACTGGCGGTCACGGGCTGCTTCATCGCCATCGGGCACACGCCCAACACCGCGTTCCTGAACGGTCAACTGCCGACCGACCCGTCGGGCTACCTGGTTACCACGCCGGGCACCACCTCGGTCGGCGTTCCCGGCGTCTACGCCTGCGGGGACGTCCAGGATCATGTCTACCGGCAGGCCATCACATCGGCCGGAACCGGCTGCATGGCGGCGATTGAAGCCGAACGCTGGCTGGGCGAACACGGGCTCTAGAATGAGGACCGGGACCCGTCCGGTCGCATCTTTCGGCGCCCGGACGGGACCGCAATTGATTCCAGACCTCTTTCATGGTATCGTTATCGAGGGGAATACCTTAGGTCATCGCGTTCATAACTTGCACAAGGTGTGATGTCCGCGGGCGATCCCGAGTGGGCCGGCAAAGCCGGGCGGCACTCCCGGCGCCGGGGTGCGGATGAGACGGCCGAAGGACGATCGGCCGGGGTTCGGGCAGGATGCCCACCGGGAAAGGCAGTTTCTTGATCCACAGATTCCTGGCGGCGGCGATGCTGCTGGCCGCAACGCCTTCGCTGGCCGTGGTGGACCTGACGGGTTCCTGCGATCAGGCCACGGGCGAATTCCGCTTCACGGTGACCGTGGTCAACGACCTGGTCGCAGGCGACACGACCGGATACAGCATCGTGCTCGAGCAGACCCTGGCCGGTTCGTGCGAGAAGCCGAATCTGGCCCCCATCCCGGATCTGCCCCTGCCCGCCTACCTGCAGGACGCGTCCTATGTCGTGACAATGGGCGCCCCCTGGCCGGATCGCACCTGGCGCTACCAGGCGGCGCTGCGGCATCCTGACGGACAGGTCGAGCCGCTCGGACCATTCGCCGGGATCACGCCGGTCGTGGCTCTGGCATGGGGCAACTCGCCGGCGGTGCGCGGCATGCTTGAGATGGACGCTTTCGGGACGTACTACCACATCGTCCCCTGCGTGCAGGATTGCGGGCACTGGCTGTGCTACGGGAACATCGACCTGAGCCGGATCCACCCCGCACAATACGAGAGCTTCCTGAAGTCGGGTGAACCGGTGGATGTCCACGGAGAGTTCCTGGCCACCGGCGCGTCCGGCGGCGCCTGCCTCTACGCTACGAAGGTCGAGGCAGCGCGCGGCGACCCCTGCGCCTCGATCCCGGTTGAGGCGACCAGCTGGGGCTCCCTCAAATCCACCTACCGCTGAGGCCCCGGCTGCCGCATCAAGACAGCCGCATCCCAGACAACGGCGGGCAGTCCTCGGGCCTTCGGCCCTGCGGATAGCCCGCCGTTGTCTGGGATGCGGCTGTCTCAATGGGGCAAGCTGGTCCTCAACTGCCGGGTTTGTCGCGGATCAACGTCAGGAATTCGGCGCGGGTTTTCGGGCTGCGCTTGAAACAGCCGAGCATCTCGCTGGTCACCGCGTAGGAATTCTGCTTCTGCACGCCGCGCATCATCATGCACAGGTGCTGCGCGCGGAGCACGACCGCCACGCCGAGGGGCTCGAGATTCTCCATCAGGCACTGCGCGATCTGCGCCGTCATGCGCTCCTGCACCTGCAGACGACGGGCATAGGCCTCCACCACGCGCGCCATCTTCGACAGGCCGACGATGCGGCCGTTCGGGATGTAGGCGACGTGCGCCTTGCCGAAGAACGGCAGCAGGTGGTGCTCGCAGACGCTGTAGAAGTCGATGTCGTTGACGACGACCATCTCGCGGCTCTCGGCCTCGAAAAGCGCGCCGCGCACCATGGCTCCCGGGTCCTGCTCGTAGCCGACGGTGATCTCGCCCCAGGCCCGCGCCACGCGCGACGGCGTCTTGATCAGGCCTTCGCGTTCGGGATCCTCACCCAGGCTGACCAGCATCTGGCGCACGATGTCTTCCATGCGAATTCCCCGTCCTTCCGCATCCTGACTTGCAGGGTGCACGCCCGTTTGCGGCGGCGGCGGCGCCGGCCGACCGGGCGGCTCGCGCGCAACAGCGCCAATGGGCGCAAGATCGGGGCGCCGCGACGGCGCGTCAAGCCGCCTGCCGACCGACGGCACGGTACATGCTGCCTGGCCCGTGGCGAACGCGCCTTCTTCTGGCATGGTGCAAGGGGCCGTCGAAACTTTCCGCAGGCCCGTCTGACGTTCCCCCCGTCCGGCGGGCGGAGTTACGGCGGCCCCTTCATTCTTCTGTCCGCCGATCCCGCAAGTCATTGATAACGCTAATCATTGTCACAGTTTTGCGCTTGCGTGCCCCGCCGTGGACGGTAACTTTGCCGCCATGCCCGCACGGGCGGCCGCCTGACGGCCACCATCCGCGAATGCCTACCGTGCCCAAGGAGTTTGCCGTGGGGAACAAGATCGTGCGCGTCCAGGAGCTGGCGCCCCGCACCCGGCTCTTCGAGATCGAAGTGCCGCATATCGCCCAGCGCGGGAAAGCCGGCCAGTTCGTGATCCTGCGGGTGAACGACCAGGGCGAACGCATCCCTCTGACCCTTGCCAACCGCAATCCGGACGCCGGCACCATCACGCTGGTCTTCCAGGAAGTCGGCAAGACGACCGAGATGCTCGGCCGCCTCCAGGTCGGCGACGAAATCCATGATCTGGCCGGTCCGCTGGGCAAGCCGACGGAGATCCCCACCGGCAAGACGGTCGTCTGCGTGGGCGGCGGCATCGGCAACGCCGTGGTCTGGCCCCAGGTGCAGGCGCTGAAGGAAGCGGGCAACCGCTGCATCGCCATCCTGGGAGCGCGCACGAAGGAACTGCTGATCCTTGAGGACGAGATCCGTGCGCTGGCTGACCAGACCATCATCACCACCGACGACGGCAGCTACGGCCGCAAGGGCATGGTCACGCACGCACTGGTCGACCTGATCGAGGGCGGCGAGAAGCCGGACGAAGTCATCACCATCGGGCCGGTGGTCATGATGAAATTCGTCTGCCGCGCCACGCAGCCGTTCGGCATCCCGACGCAGGCCTCGCTGAACCCGCTGATGGTCGACGGCACGGGCATGTGCGGCGCCTGCCGCGTGACCGTGGGCGGCCAGACGCGTTTCGCCTGCGTCGAAGGCCCTGAATTCGACGGCCACCAGGTCGACTTCGACGAACTGATCACGCGCCTGGCCTACTACCAGCCGGAAGAACGGGCCTCGCTCGACAGCTACCACCGTTGCCGCCTCGACGCCGCCGCCGACCAGCTGCGCAACCCGTAGGAAAGGACCACCATGAGCGACGAGACCCCGAAGCCCAAGAAGGTCCTGAACAAGGCCAAGACCAAGGTGCCGATGCGCGAGCAGACGGCCGCCGCCCGCATCTTCAATTTCGAGGAAGTGCCGCTCGGCTACAACGAGCAGGAAGCCACCCTCGAATCGCTGCGCTGCATCGACTGCAAGGACAAGCCGTGCGTGTCCGGCTGCCCGGTGGGCATCGACATCCCCGCCTTCCTGAAGCTGGTCGGCGAGAAGAACTTTGAAGGCGCGCTGCGCAAGATCAAAGAGAAGAACTTCCTGCCGGCGATCTGCGGCCGCGTCTGCCCGCAGGAGGACCAGTGCGAGATGGTCTGCACGCTGAACCGGCCCGAGAAGGGACGCGAGCCCGGCGGGATCGGCCGCGTCGAGCGGTTCCTGGGCGACTACGCCATGGAGCACAACCTGAAGATCACCCCGGCGATCGCGCCGCCGACCGGCAAGTCGGTGGCGGTCATCGGCTCGGGACCGGCCGGATTGACGGCGGCCAGCGACATGGTGCAGAAGGGCCACAAGGTCACCGTGTTCGAGGCCCTGCACAAGCCGGGCGGCGTGCTGTTCTACGGCATCCCCCAGTTCCGGCTGCCGAAGGAGATCCTCATGCGCGAGGTCGACGGCCTGCGCGACATGGGCGTCGAATTCGTCATGAACTATCCGGTGGGCAAGGCCGAATCGCTGGACAGCATCCGCGAGCGCTTCGACGTTGTCTTCGTTTCGACGGGCGCGGGACTGCCCTGGTTCCTGGGTATCCCCGGCGAGAACCTCAACGGCGTCTACAGCGCCAACGAGTTCCTGACGCGCGTGAACCTGATGGGCGGCTACAAATTCCCCGATGGCTCGGACACGCCGGTCAAGCGCATCAAGCGCATCGCCGTCATCGGCGCCGGCAACACGGCCATGGATTCGGCGCGCACGGCCAAGCGGCTTCAGCCTGAAGTCGTCTACCTGGTGTATCGCCGCAGCCGGCTGGAGATGCCCGCCCGCGTCGAGGAGATCCACCACGCCGAGCAGGAAGGCATCGAGTTCAACCTGCTGCACTCGCCGCTGGAGATCGTCAACGACGGCAAGGGCGCGGTCGGCGCCATCCGCTGCCAGGAGATGGAACTGGGCGAGCCCGACGCGAGTGGGCGCCGGCGGCCGGTGCCCATCGAGGGCAAGGTGCGCGAGTTCGCGGTCGACACCGTGGTCATCGCCATCGGGCAGGGTCCGAATCCCCTGCTGACGGCCGACTGTCCCGAACTGGCGCGTGACGCGAAGAAGGGCACGATCAAGATCAACGAAGTGATGCAGACCAGCCTGCCGAACGTGTTCGCGGGCGGGGACATCGTCACCGGCGGCGCCACGGTGATCCTGGCCATGGGCCAGGGCCGCGTGGCCGCCGACGCCATGCACCGCTACCTGATGACCGGCAATCCGCGCGATCCGTTCGCGAGCGTGGGCGACAGCGGGGTGTGTCCGAACCTGATGTAGACCGCGCCGACGCGGACGCGGAAACGGCGATGTGATGCCGCCCATGAGGCCGTGGCCCCATGGGCGGCATCGTTTGTCGGATGGTCCCGCGGCGCAACTACCGGTAGAGCGCCTTCACTCCGCCCCAGGTTGACGACTCTTCACTCACCGGCAGACCGTTGAGCCACGCGACCACGGAGGTGCCGAACGGCTGACTGCAGACCGCAAGGCCACCGATTCCGTAGTCGATCACCGGCGCATCGCCGGGCAGGCTCGACGGCGAAGCGGCCCCGAATGAAATCGTTTCGAAGTCCGTGCTGTCCGTGGTGAAGAACACGCTCGACAGCACCGTGCCGCCGGCGACCACCGGCTTGGGCGACAGGAACGTGACGATCTGGTTCGCATTCGTGCCGAGGTTGAGGTCGAACATCAAGCTCGTCAGGGGAATCGCGAAGTCCGCCGCCGAGCACGAAATGCCCACCTCGTAGCCGTCGATCACGGCGCCGGTCGGATTGGTAAGCACGATATGGCTGGCGATCATGAAGCCTGGCGCGTTCGTGGCGCTGGCCGTCCCCAGATTGAACGCGGAATTGCTGAAGTAGAGACCCAGTGCGTCGTCCTGCGCCGATGCCGCGCCGAACGCCAGCAGTCCAACCAGCAGCGTGACCGTCATCAAGCGTTTCATGGCAACCCTCCCCGAACAACAGCCGCCATCAGGATCCGATGGTACTTCGAGCCCGCGCCCTGCTTGCCGCCCAGGGCCGCAGGCAACTCGCCGCATAAGGCTAGGGACAGGCTCCTCGCGCCGTCAAGTCATCTGAACCCTGAAGCGTCGCGTGTCTCGCCCGCGCAGGTCGACGAGGCACGTCCTCCTTTGTGCTTCCACTTGCCGCAACCTGCGCTATGGTATTCAAAGACGCCCAACCCTGACGCGGAGCGGTGCCACCATGATGTTTCGCCGGCTGCTGACCATTGCCGTCGTCTCGAGTCTCGCCGCGGGCATCGTCCCGGCGCGCGCCGAACAGGAACCGATCCGGACGGGACGCCCGGTCCACACCTATTCGATCGTGGCCCGCGATCCGGCCACGGGCCAACTGGGCGTGGCCGTGCAGTCCCACTGGTTCAGCGTCGGCTCGGTCGTTCCCTGGGCCGAGGCCGGTGTGGGCGCGGTGGCGACACAGAGCTTCGTGGAGGCCAGCTACGGACCCCTCGGCCTCGACCTGATGCGCCTCGGGCGCACGGCGTCCCAGGCCCTCGACGCCCTGATCTCCACCGACCCGAACGCGGACGTGCGTCAGGTCGCCATGATCGACGCCGACGGCAACGTGGCCGCGCACACGGGCAGCCACTGCATCATCGCGGCGGGCCACCACACCGGCTCGCAGTACAGCGCCCAGGCCAACCTCATGGAGAAGGACACGGTGTGGCGCGCCATGGCCGAGGCCTACGAAGGGGCCGAAGGCGACCTGGCCGAGCGCCTGCTCGTCGCGCTCGAAGCGGCAGAGAAGGAAGGCGGGGACATCCGCGGCCGTCAGTCGGCGGCCATCATCGTCGTGGCCGCGCAAAGCACGGGGCGTCCCTGGCAGGACCGGCTGTTCGACCTGCGCGTGGAAGACAACCAGCGGCCCGTGGAGGAACTGCGGCGGCTGGTGGGGCTGCAGCGCGCCTACAGGAAACTGAACGAAGGCGACGAACTGTGGACGCTCCGCAAGGTTGACGAGGCGATGGCCGCGTACCAGGCCGCAGCCGCCGCGGCGCCTGATGCCGCCACCAACGGCGAAGCCGCGTTCTGGATCGGCATCACGCTTGCCAACGGTGCCGACCCCGGGCTGGCGATCCCCTACCTTCAGCGCGCTTACGTCCAGGACACGCGCTGGGCAACGCTCGTGGAGCGGCTGCCGGCCGCCAATCTTCTCCCGGAGGATCCCGGGCTGGTCAAGCGCCTGGTCGAAGGCATGCGGCGCTAGATCTGGTCCCGGAAGTCCTGCTCGCCGGGAAGTTCGCGCGGGCTTTCGTTCTCGGCCATGGCCCGCGGTTCTCCGCCGGACACGGCCTTCAGCGCCGCCTCCAGATCGGGCTCGCAGTCGATGAATTCTTCCAGGCGCATGGTGTACAGCACGCTGAGGCTGCGCCGGTTCAAGTGGCAAAGCGCCATGCGGGCGCCTGCGTCATCGGCCATCCGCTTGCCGGCGATCAGACAGCCGACCCCGTTGGAGTTGATCCAGCGGACGAGCCTGAAATCGAGCACGATCTTCCGGACGCCCCGATCCAGCATTTCCTTGAATTGCTGCGTGCTCTTGACGCAGTCCTTGCCACCGTCGAAGTCACCCACGAGATGGATGATCTCGACGTCTCCGGATCTGTGGATGTTGGCTTGCATGGCATTCGCCTCCTCATGGCGCCGGTGCAGCTTTCCGGAAGGCGAAACGGCGTCGCAGAGTCTCCTGCGGACGTTCCGGCAGCATTCATTGGGGCACCGGGTTCGTCACACGGATAGCAGGAAATGGGCATGTCCGCCAGATCACGCGGAAGCCGGCCCCGCTCCCGGGGACCCGGCTCCGCGCGGCGATCAGCGCAGCAAAGTAAGGCGTTGCGTGATTTCCTGGCCGGGATAGACCAGTCGCGCCACGTACATGCCCTGGGCCACCTTCAGCCCGTGGTCGTCGGTGCCATCCCAGACGGCAACTGTCGGTTCGCTTGACGTCCACCCACTGAACAGTTCGCGCACCCGGTGGCCGCGCAGATCGAAGAGCGTCAGTTCGGCATTGCTGTCGCTGGGCAGCGAGAAACGGAACTCGGTGCGGCCGTACGTCGGATTGGGCGACGGGGCCAGGAGGATTCCCTTGGCGATCGGATCCGGCGTCGCCGCCTGCACGGGATTCCAGTCGTAACTCACCGAGGTGCCCTGCATCACGTCGGTGATGGTGATCCGCGCAAAGGCCAGCGAAAGCGCCACGGACGGGAGCTCACCGCTGGACCCGGATTCCTGGACGGATGTGATGTGCGCGCCGGTCAATTCGATGCGGATGAGGGTCATCGGCATCTTCGCGAGGTTGTCCTCGACATACTCCATCTTGAAACTCGAAAAGATTTCTCCATCTGTCTGGGCCTTCATCAGCTTCACGATGGAACGGTCCCACCCTTTCATCAGGCTCAACTCCGACACCGAAGGCGGACCCGCCGGTTCGCCGTTGATCCCGGTGGGCACATACACGCCGTGGGAAAAGCTCCCGACCTTGATCCAGTTCTCGTGCCCCGCCAAGGTGGCGTCGCCCAGGATGGCGCCCTGATTGGTGCCGGTGGCCTGGATGAGGAGATGCAATCCGGCGAACGCCACGCCCGGCAGGGCCGACAGCGCCAGCACGAGTGGTAGAAACAACAGTGATTTGAAGAGTTTGCGCATGGTGGCTCCCGTGCGGGTTGAAAGGTACGGCATCGACCGGCCGACCGGTGTCACTCGACCGACGAAAGCATATCACGATCATGGGATTTTATCGAGAATGATATTCAACGATTTCCGGCCGACCGCGGGACTCCAAGGGGTCACGGTCGTCAACTCCGACCCCGGACCTCCGTGCCGCCCCCAGCCAGCGACCGGGCCAGCTCGGCCAGCACTTCGGGATACAGTTCGCATTCGGCGGCGAACACGCGCGCGGACAGGCTGCCCACGTCGTCGCTGGATAGCACCGGCACGCGGCGCTGCGCCAGGATGCGGCCCGAGTCGTAGCGGTCGTCGACCAGGTGCACCGTACAGCCGCTTTCGGTTTCGCCGGCGTCGAGCACCGCCTGGTGCACCTTGTCGCCGTAGTAGCCCTGGCCGCCGAACTTCGGCAGCAGAGCCGGGTGGATGTTGACCACGGGCCCCGTGAAGCCGGCCGGCGCAGCGTACAGGCAAAGGTAGCCCGCCAGGACGATCATCTGCGGCGCATGCGGGGCCAGAAAGGCGTTGATGGCCGCGTTGTGGGCGGCGGAGTCGGGGTAGTCACGTCGGCGGAAGGCCGCGACCGGCACACCGGCGCGGCTGGCCACGTCCATCCCTCGCACGTCCGGGCGGCTGGACACCACGGCGACGATCTGCAGCGGCAGCGCGCCCGCTTCGATGCGCTCGAGGAAGTTCTCGAGCGTACGCCCGCTTCCGGACAGCAGCACCGCGGCGCGGGCCGGCGTCATGCGTCACTCCCGCCGTCGGGATGGCTCTCCCGCCGCAGCTGCGCCAGGACGCGCCGGTGGGCCGCGAAGGCGATGGGTCCCGGCAGGTCGTTCAGATCGAAGAAGCCCACCTCGTCGGCATCATCGCCGGCGACCAGCTCTCCCCCGGTTTCTTCAGCCCGGTAGAAGATGACGACCACCGGCGTGTCGGGCGGCAGCACGCCCGACTCCACGGCATACAGGCCGGTGAGCGCGACCTCAAGTCCGGTCTCTTCGAGGGCTTCCCGGCAGGCGGTTTCAGCCGGCGTCTCGCCCCATTCCATGAAGCCCGTCGGCAGCGACCACAGCCCCC